>Ga0137297_10008_pt1 | contig 263666 bp, 246 predicted proteins | sample RamsorincwithD2O_FD_97191 | JGI IMG/M metagenome (GOLD analysis project Ga0137297, IMG submission 97191) | Mouse cecal microbial communities from Vienna, Austria - Mucin amended with D2O | ecosystem: Host-associated > Mammals > Digestive system > Large intestine > Cecum | place: Austria: Vienna...
TATTGGCTACGGGACATGGCAGAAAGGCGGAAGGAAGCCCGCAGTGTGTATTTGTGCGGAGTGCCTGCGGAATGGAGAAATGTAAAAGAATAAATATAGTTTTATAATGCCGGATATGGAGAGTTTCTCCCTGTCCGGCTTTTCTTTTTGCTGTTTTTGCAGCTTATTTATTTCATATTAGTATGATGGAGCAGGCAATTAAACTGACCTGCCAGAGATAAAATCATTCTGCGTTTTCCAGGGATGTCTCGTAAAGAGGAACCTGCAGGCGGTTCTTCGTAGAAATACAAATTCTGCGAAAAAATTTCAGTGAAAAACAATCATGCCAATTATATAAAATGCCTTAGTTTTTGTCAATTGTTTTTGCGGTTTTTAAAAATATTGTACAAAATGGTAAAACAAGGAAAGAATTGCCGCTGAAAGCTTTTCTATATTTTTTATATCGGCAATTTTGACCACACACTTTACATGCCGGGGATATTTGGGAACCATAAAAGAATTTATTCGCCGTCAAAATTATTGTCAAAATTACACAGGAGGTAAAAAATATGCCAAGAACAGGAGAGAATATCTACAAACGAAAGGATGGACGCTGGGAAGGGCGCTACATCAGAGAACGGGTGGACGGTAAAGCAAAATATGGGACTGTTTACGCAAGGAGCTACAAAGAGGTAAAAAGAAGGCTTGAGGAGGCGAAGGGAGAACTCCGAAAAAAGCAATTGTCCACAACCAGAGCCGGAAAAATGGAAGATATAGGAAAAAGGTGGCTTTCTGACGCGGCAATGTCATTAAAAGAATCATCTGTCAATAAATATGAAGATATCCTGCGCTGCTATATCCTGCCGGAATTTGGAGAAAGTGAGCTGTCTGAGATCACAAACCAGAAGATCATCAACTTTGCAAATGATCTTCTGCTAAATGGCGGAATAAAAGGGCAGGGGTTAGCACCATCTACAGTGACACAGATTCTCTCTGCAATGAACGGTATTCGAGTCTATGCAATGAAAAAGGATTATGTTGTTGCCTTTTCCACAGAATGTATCAGGCTGAAAAAAAGCCAGGTAAATATCCGTGTATTCAGTCTGGAGGAAGAAGGACGGCTCCTTGCTTACCTGCAGGATAACATGACTCTTCCGGCACTTGGAATTATAATCTGCCTTTTTACCGGAATTCGCTTAGGGGAGTTGTGTGCCATGAAGTGGGATGATATCAGCATCCCGGAAAAGAAAATGTCTGTCAGCCGAACGATGCAGCGGCTCCGATGCACTACAGCATCAGACCATAAGACAGAGGTGAAGATACTGGAACCAAAAAGTATTTCCTCCATTCGCATTATCCCGCTGCCGGATACCATTATGGAACTTCTGGAAGCGTCCTACATACCCGGAGCTTTCGTATTGACCGGAAAAAGCAGCCATTTTGTAGAGCCCAGAACAATGCAGAATCATTTTAAGAGAATCATTACAGCCTGCTGTATAAAGAACGCAAATTTTCATGCAACCCGTCACACTTTTGCAACCAGATGTATCGAACTGGGATTTGATGTAAAAAGTCTGAGCGAGATCCTGGGACATGCCAGTATAGCAATTACCATGAACCGGTATGTACATCCTTCCATGATGCTCAAGCGTGAAAATATGAATCGCTTTTCGGGGTTATTTACCGTCAGGTAAATGGTCAATTAAGACAGGAAATACAGAGAATGTACTGTGTCCTCCGGATCCGTTCGCAGAATTTGTATTTCTGCGAAAATTTCAGTGATTTGTAATACAGGAAATCAGTGCCTTTGTCTTATGAATTCTATCAAAAACAGAAGAGCCATGGTTGGTAAAAGCCTGCAGGAAAGCAGATTAACAGGGAGGATGGAAACTGATGCCCGCAGGGAGCGCTGTGACAAAAACGCTCTGGCAGTACAGCAGGGAGCTGCCTGAGGATACAATGGAATTCCTGAAGGGGATAGCTTCGGATTACTGCAAGGTGAAAAATTGTGTGTATGAAAGATATTCCGGCATAAAGAACCTTAACAGGCTGACGCCCGTATATGATATTTTGACGCAGATGCGCCACTGCGGACTGAGAGAACAGTTAAATCTGCCTGCCGTATATTATGAGCTTGCCATAGCGGATGCGGTCGCAGATATCAAAGGAAGCTGGGGGGCGGTCCGGAATAAAATCGGTTCGCTGATCACTGCCAATGAAAATTTAAGCGACAGTGACAGGATCTATCTCAGAACTGTGCTGAAGATGAACAGCGTGTATGCCGGGATCCTGAATCGTCAGGAATATGAAATGCCGAAGAACGCAGAGGGGTTGGATATCGATGTAAAGCGGTTAAACAGCTATCTGTGCAGGCTCACAAGGAAATACCTGATACGGCCGAACGCTAAAAGCGCGGATTCCTTCCGGATATCGCCCAACGGGTATTCCTATAAGGACGGCGCGATGCGTATCGTATGCAGAATCCCACGAAAAAGGATATCGATTCCGCTAAAAGATGACCGTACTTTTGACAGGCAGATCAAGGTGCACATAAAGGAAAATTATGTTGTGCTGGCAGTGCCGGTGGAGGCGAAAGTAAAGAAGCATGCAGATTATACGAATACCGTTTATATCCATATCGGATACCAGGATATGTTTACCCTTTCCAATGAGAATATTTATGGAAAGGGCCTGGGGGATATTGTGACGCCTGAGACGGAAAGGCTGGCCGGGAAAAATAGTAAACGGCAGAGGCTCCGTGTACTCACCAGGGCAGAGGGGGAAGAAAAAGATCTGAAAAGGGCGGGCAATATTGAGGTCAACAATCTTGGCACAGTGAAATATGACAGGCAGAAGGAAAAGGTAAGACGCAGGACGGAGACTTTCATCAACGCAGAGATCAACAGGATGCTGCGTACAGAGAAGCCCGGGAAAGTGGTCATCACCAGACCGGTCACGATCAAAAACAGACCGCCATCCCGATCGAAAGCGGCTAACAGGAGGCTGTCAAGAAGTTTTTACGGCTACATCAGAGAGCGGCTTGCATATAAATGTCTGATCCATTCCATAGAGCTTACGGAAATCAATTCCAGGGGGACAGGATTTATATGTTCATCCTGCGGCGCAGAGGGGAAAAGGCAGGGAGTTACGTTTACCTGTGAAAACTGTGGCATGAAGACTACGGTGCCTGTGAATTCGGCAAAGAATATACAGAAGAAATATGAAGATGGTAAAAACATGAAGAACTGGGAATAAATCGCCGGGAGGCGGTTTCACCGGAAACGGATCGCAGGGATGCATGTTGCACATAGAAAGATTCAGTCTGCTGTCTGGCGAGACCTTCAGCAGGCGGGCAAAAAGTCGGCATTAGCTAAGCTGTAGAAGAAGTCTTTACTGTTTCGGACGGCTTTCGGGTATGCCAGGACCGTGGCCTTCACGGAGCGAAGCAGAGTTTTGTGCATGCAGAATCTGCAGGCGGAAACGCCCCGATAATCTTTATGATGATAAAAAAGGCGCGTTTTTTGCGCTGCAAATCTAATGACAGGAAGTGCATTTTGCTTCCTGGAATGCAGCTCATGGGAAGGCTGCAGCTCATGAGAAATTTAATGTAGTTTTAACAGGGAGCCAAAGAAAAAGATGAGAAAAGCGCAGAAAAAGCAGGCGGAAGAATTTGCTGCCCTGTTAGAGCAGGTGCACAGAGAAATAAAAAAATATTTGGATGCAGGCAATTCTGCGATTGCCCTGGATCTGTTAGTCCAGTGTCAGGAGGGAGCTCTTAAGCTGGGAGAACTGATAGAGAAAACAGAAGGGGAGGGCTTTCAGACGGTTTCCCTGGTGGAACGGTACTGCGAGCTGGTCTACCAGATATATGAGGAGATCGCCGGGGGACAGAAAATCAGCGGAAATCAGGCTTATAAAAGACTTCGCAGACTTCAGATCGAGATGGAAAACAGTATCCGGAACGATGTGAAACTGCGCCGCGAAATGGTGTTTTTACCTTATAAAGCGTCCATGTGGGATTCGCTGGAAAGTGTGTGGCAGGCTGCGGAGAAAGATCCGGACTGTGACGCCTATGTGGTTCCGATTCCCTACTATGATAAGAATCCGGACGGCACCCTGGGGGCGTACCATTATGAAGGAAACCGCCTGCCGGTGGATGTACCTATTTTGCATTATGACACCTATCTCTTTGAGGAGAGAAGGCCGGATGCCATATTTATCCATACACCATATGACTATGCCAATTATGTCACGACCATAGATCCGAGGTTTTACTCCGATAAGTTAAAAAAATATACGGATTGTCTCGTGTACATCCCTTATTATGCTACGGCGGGAGGGATGAGCGAGGGGCAGGCCATGGCCCCGGCATATCTCAATGCGGATTATATTGTGATCCAGTCTGAACAATACAAACGATTTTTTGATAAAAGCATACCGGACAAAAAGTTTCTTCCCTTTGGATCGCCGAAGTTTGACAGCGTGATACATAAATGCCAGAATCCGCCGGAAGTGCCGGAGGAATGGAAGTTAAACGAAGCAGGGATTCAGAAATTTAAGAATGGAAAGGTATATTTTTATAACACCAGTATTAACGGAATGTTAGCGAATACGGAAGTCTTTCTGAAAAAGATGAGATATGTATTCGACACCTTCAAGGGACGGGATGACGCCTGTCTTCTGTGGCGCCCCCATCCGTTGCTGGAGTCTACCTTCAGCACCATGCGGAGTGCGTATAAGCCGCAGTATGACGCGTTAAAAAAAGAATTTCAGGATAACAATATCGGGATACTGGATGAAACGCCGGATATCGAAACGGCCATAGCCCTTTCGGATGTTTATATCGGAGACTCCGGGACATCCGTCACGTCCCTGTTTGGCGTGGCGGGAAAACCGTTGTTTATCTTCAATAATAATATCAATACGCTTCCCGGGCCGGATGACTGGAGAGGAGAGCGGATCAATCCCCAGTTTAACGCATGGGGGGATGACAGATATCAGGTGACCTTAAATAATGAGTTGTGGTTTTCGGAACATAACGACTATCACTATACATTTTATATGGACTTGGAAACAAACTATTCCGAGGGCAGGTATTATATGGCGGCAGTGGAAATAAAGGGGAAGATTTATGTATTTCCGGCCAATGCCAGAAATCTGTTGATCATAGAGGATAAAAGGATCAGACGCATAGAGCTGAAGGAATTGACGGCCCGGAGGGGAGCCTTTTACAGCTATTGGTATAACGAAAAGTATATCTTTTTATTCCCGTACGAGTATCCGTATCTTGTCAGATTTACGCTGGATACCGAGGAGATTTGCTATATGGAGGGAATCGGCCAGTTCAATGTGAGAATGGCGGACGGAGAGAAATGTGCGGGAGGAATAGGACTGTACGAGAACGAGCTGGTATTTGCCTCTCCGGCGGACAATCAGTTTGTGTTTGTGGATATCGACACGTTAAAAGCCAGAGCCTTAAGCAGCAATACCAGATGCAATTTCGGAACCCAGGGAATCGTGGCAGAGGGAGATAATCTGTGGCTTTTGCCCTTAAATGGCATGACGCTCACCTGCTGGAATCCGAAAACCGGAGATCTGAGGGAGTACGACAATGTACCGGAGGAGTTCAAATCCATTCGGTGGCCCTATGAGTATGAATGTAAGGAAAGACCTTTCGGCAATATCGCTTTTTCAAAAGAAAGCGGCAGAGACAATATTATCCTGTCGCCGAGCTGGGGAAATATGTATCTGTCACTGGACAGAGAGACAGGCAGGATGGAGAAATGGAACCCACCTCTTGCGTTTCGAAACCGCGGTAGAAACGGGTATTTTACGGCAGGAGGCATGGGAGGCTTTGTGATAACCTATCCCCAGCAGGGAAAGGCGGACTGCAGGATCTGGTATACACCGGAAAGAAAGCTCTATGATATCAACATCGACACGAAGGAATACAAAGAAGTAAAGATAACATTTGACTGTGATGAACTAAAAAGACATGAACCGGGCTTTATGGAGGAGTCGGAGTGGCTGCAGTACTGTCTGGGCGAGAATGCATTTAACTCCTTAAAAGATCTTCTTGATGACAACATAACCGGAAAGCCCTTTGACAGGGAAAGACAGCTGAAAGCATTTTCGAAGATCAATGCTGACACGGAAGGGACCTGCGGCAGAAATGTTTATAATTTCGTGAAGGGACAGATTATATGATAAAAGTAATTACCTATGGTACCTTTGACCTTTTCCACGAGGGACATTACAGGCTGTTGAAACGGGCAAAAGAGTTGGGGGATTATCTGATTGTCGGTGTGACAACGGAGGCATACGATAAGACCAGAGGCAAGCTGAATGTGGTTGACTCTCTGGTGACGCGTATCGAGAATGTCAAAAAGGCGGGCTTTGCGGATGAGATCATCATTGAGGAATCCCAGGGACAGAAAATAAACGATATCCGCAGGTTCCATGTGGATATCTTTGCCATTGGTTCCGACTGGACGGGCGCCTTTGATTATCTGAGCGATTACTGCAGGGTGGTTTATCTGGAACGGACAAAGAATATTTCCAGCACCATGCTGCGGGAGAAAAACAGTCCGATTCAGAGAATCGGCATTATTGGTACAGGCAGGATTGCGGAACGGTTTATCCCGGAGGCAAAGTTAGTCAGCGGCGTCAGCACCCAGGGGGTATACAATCCCCACAGGGAAAGCGCGGTCAGATTTGCCGATAAGTGGGAGATCGATCCCTATGAGGAGATAGAAGACTTTTATCGGGCGGTGGATCTGGTGTATATTGCCACTCCCCATGATACGCATTACGGATATATCAAATCGGCGCTTGAGCATGAAAAGCATGTGCTCTGTGAAAAACCAATGGTACTGCGCAGGGCTCAGGCTGAGGAGTTGTTTGCGCTTGCCAGAGAGAAGAATCTGATTTTATTTGAGGGAATCAAGACCGCATACTGCCCGGGCTTCCATAAGCTTCTGGGCATCGCCTGCAGCGGTATCATAGGCAGCGTGCGGAATGTGGAGGCCTGTTTTACAAAACTGGAAAAGGAAGACAGCAGAGAGTTAAACGACCGGATCTGCGGGGGCAGTTTTACGGAACTGGGCAGTTATGTGATGCTGCCGATCTTAAAGATTTTCGGGAAAGATTATACATCCATCAGGTTTGATGCCATACACGGGGAGAAGGGTCTGGATCTGTTTACGAAGGTTTCCCTGAATTATCCCACCGGGGTTGCCACCGCTACCTGCGGACTGGGTGTAAAATCCGAAGGAAGGCTCTTAATATCCGGGACGAAAGGATATATCGTGGTGGAAGCGCCCTGGTGGAAGACGTCCTATTTTGAGGTGCATTACGAGGATGCGGGGAGAGTAGATAAGTATTCGGAAATATTTCTCGGAGACGGTCTGCGCTACGAGATCAGCGATTTTCTGTCCATGATAAACGGCAGCAGTAACAGTGAGTTTAAGCTGACGCGGGGCGAGTCCGCAACATTAGCGGGCATTATGGAACAGTTTATGAGATCGGAGAACAGGGATTATGAAAATATGGGCGCACAGGGGCTGCAGCCAGAGATATCCTGAAAATACGCTGCTGGCATTTGAAAAGGCGGCGGCGGTTTCGGGGTTAACCGGAATCGAGCTGGATATCCAGCTGACAAGGGATGGAGAGATGGTCGTCATCCATGACGAGAGAGTGGACAGGACGACGGAGGGAATGGGATATGTGAGGGATTACACACTTTCCCAGATAAAAAAGCTTCATATTTACGCGGACGACAAGCCTTCACAGGAGGTTCCTACAATAACGGAAGTGCTCGACCTGCTTACGTCGCAGATGAAAGCGGGTTTAAAGCTGAATATAGAGTTGAAAAATAGTGTCTATCCGTACCCTGGTATGGAGGAAAAGATCGTAGAGCTGATACAGAAAAAAGGACTGCAAGAATTTGTGGTTTATTCCAGTTTTTATGCGGCTTCGTTGGAAAAATTAAAGAGGCTGGATCCGGCCGTAGAACTGGGGATATTGGACAGCAGGGTTTCCGACTGTCTGTATAAGCTGAGAGGCGGCTGTGGGGCGGCGGCGCTTCATCCGTTCTGGAGAGGGATGGATCTGAAGGCGCAAGAACTGGAGGGATATGTGGTGAGGGTTTGGATGTCCGGACATCTGTATCCGGAGAAACCCACCGGGACAAAGCTTGATTTCGGACCGCTTGAGGCGCAGGGGATAACGGATATTATTCTGAATGAGCCGGAAGTGTATTTGTAGGGATGGATTGGGGAGATGGAGTTGTTGTTTGATGGTGGCCTGACAGCTGATGGATAGCAGGTAGTTAGATAGCAGATAGTGGATAGTAAGTAGTAGATGGATAGCTGACTGACATAAGAATGTCTGGTGAAGACGGGCATTCGATGTTTGATATAGATTTATTGAACCTTGACAATTTCATACTTTACATTAGATTATATGATAAATATACTCTTTACGAAATGATATACTATATATTATAATTTAGAAAATATATAGAAGGAGAAAACATATGGGAGACATAGATATCCGTGTGAAAAATTTTGTAAAGCTTCGTTCGATATTTGCCCAGCTGTTCAGTGAGGGAGTTTTCCATGGGAAGGTGGAAATTGATCCGGATAAGCTGCAGGAACTTGATACGGTAAATCAGGAGACGGTCAGGCTGGAGGACGGACAGCTTAAGGGTATGGAGCGGCTGAGGGATGCACAGAAGATCACCATGCTGTTTGATGATAAGATGGCATTTCAGCTCATCATGGGAGTGGAGGGGCAGACGGGGATTCATTATTATATGCCAGTTCGGTGTATGGAACTTGACGCGATGTCGTATTCCGCCCAGTGCAGGAATATTTCTGAAAAGGCAAAAAGAGATAAAAAGTTGAAGAAGTATTCTGATGGAGTGCCAAAGGGAACTAAAATCATACCGGTAGTGACGCTTGTATTATATACGGGAAGAAAAAAGTGGGATGCGCCGCTCAGTGTGTATGATATGCTGGATATTCCGGATACTATGAAGGAGTGGGCAAAACAGACGATTCCGGACTACCGCATGAACCTGATTGATGCAAGGCATATGAAGGAAGAAGAAGTGGACAGATTCAGTGGAGATCTGAAAATTTTTCTGCTGCTTCAAAGAAAGCATGTGGACAGAGAAAAATTGAAGTCACTGGTTGTGATGTATCGGGAAACATGGTATGCTTTAAGTGCAGTGACGAATAATAAAAAGTATATGGAATATGCGGATGAAGTTTTGCGGGATGAAAAAGGAGGCGTAAAGATGGATACAGCACTGGATTATCTCATAGCTGAGGGTGAAGCAAGAGGAAAGGCGATAGGCAGAAGCCAGGGTGAAACGAGAGTAAACAAACTCGGTATGCTTCTGGCGGAGGCAGGAAGGACTGCTGATTTTATGAAGTCGCTCTCTGATCCGATTTATCAGCAGAAACTGTTTGCAGAGTTTGGGATGGAAGAAAAATAATAGTTTTTTTAATGAAAGATCAGGGAAGAGATCTGATAAGGAAATCTGATGTAAAGTATGGGATTGTCATATTTTATGTCAGATTTTTTGTTGTGTAATTATAGACGGACAAAAGGAAGATGGAAGATTTTATGAACGCATCGGAAAGTAAGCAGCAATATCACATATCAGAGGAAGAACTGAAACAGATTCAGCTTATTCAACAGGATCTGATCGGGGAAGTGGCGAGGATCTGTAAAAAGTGCGGAATCCATTTTAATATGGTGGGCGGCACCATGCTGGGAGCCATTCGGCATAAAGGATACATACCGTGGGACGACGATGCTGATATTGGATTTCTCAGAACGGAATACGAGAAGTTCCGGGAGGCTTGTAAAACGGAACTGAATCATGAGAAATATTACATGCAGGATTTGCGGGATACGGAAGGATATCGCTGGGGCTATGGAAAGCTTCGCAGGCGGGGGACGGCATTTATCAGGCTGGGACAGGAGTTTATGCCTTACGAGCAGGGAATCTCCATAGATCTGATGCCTTTTGACAATGTGCCGGACGGTTTTCTGGAAAGACGGATTCATTTTTTCAGGTGTTTTTTATACCGAAAATTTTTCTGGTCGGAAGTGGGAAGCAGGACTGAAAAGAAGGTGTGGATGAGAATGGCTTACAAAATCATGCGGCTGATACCAATGGGAATACTGCTGAAAAGTTATCAACAGTTTATTGATGCGGGACAGAAAAAGAAAACCAGGCTGGTGCGTATTTTAACGTTTCCGACACCGAAAGGAATCTATGGTTATGAACGGAAATGGTATACACAGTTAAAGAAGTATCCATTTAGTGAAATGTGTCTTCCAGGGGCAAGGGATTATGACGGATATCTTCAGGTGAAATACAAAAATTATATGGAATTGCCGCCGGTTGAGAAGCGTAAGGTGCATCCGGTTTCCGAATTAAAATTGACAGAGGAGTAGTTTAAGGTGGAGAAAGAAAAGAAATATAGAATCGGGTATACGGATGGAGTGTATGACCTGTTCCATGTCGGGCATCTGAATATGATACAGACTGCAAAGAGTCGCTGTGAATATCTGATCGTAGGGGTACATGGTGATGATGTGGTGGAGGAATACAAGCACCGCAGGCCAATCATCAATGAAAATGACCGTAAAAGAATTATAGAATCCATCAAAGGCGTTGACCGGGCGGAGATCAATCGATTCCGGGATAAATTAAAATTGTGGGAGTTATACCACTTTGATGTGATTTTCATCGGGGATGACTGGAAGGGAACTGAACGGTGGAATAACTTTGAAAAGGTGTTGGCTGAAATTAATGTGGATGTTGTTTATGTTCCGTATACCAAAGGGATATCAACAACTGATATCAGGAAACAGATTCTGGTTGTTTCATAAGGTTATTGAGGAGGCCATAAACGATGGAAAGAAAAAGAATCGCAATTACAATGGGAGATCCTGCCGGTATTGGGCCGGAAATTGTAGTGAAAGCGCTGACAGAAAGGTCTGTGTATGAAAGATGTATTCCGGTTGTAATTGGGGATTATGAAGCGCTCAAAGACGCTGTCCGTTTTTCGGGTATAAGTTCTGTCTTGAGGGAAATACAATCCATGGAGGAGGCAGTGGGAGAATTTGGGCAGATTGAATATATTAACCTGAATTATTTGAAACCGGGCGGTTGGAATTATAAAGAAAATTCTGCAGTTTGCGGAGAAGCATCTTTTCAGTATGTAGTTTATGCGATCCGGCTTGCGATGGAGGGAAAGGCGGCTGCAGTGATTACGGCTCCGATCAGCAAGGAAGCGATCAATATGGCGGGACATCATTACAGCGGGCATACAGAGATTTTTGCAGAGTATACAGGTACGAAAGATTATGCCATGCTTCTGGCGAGTGAGAATCTGCGTGTGATTCATGTTACGACGCATTGTGCATTAAGCGAGGCATGCAGACTGATACGAAGAGACAGGGTGCTGACAGTGATAAAGCTGGCGGACAAAGGCTGCAGGATGCTTGGAATCGATCATCCGCAGATTGGTGTGGCAGGATTAAACCCTCACTGTTCGGAGGATGGATTATTCGGAACAGAGGAGGCCAGCGAGATCATTCCGGCGATACAGGAGGCAAAAAAACTCGGTATCAAAGTGGAGGGACCGGAATCGCCGGACACTGTTTTTGTGAAGTGCAAGGCTGGTATGTATGATATTGTGGTTGCGATGTATCACGACCAGGGGCATATTCCTTTAAAGCTGAACGCATTCCAATGGGATGAGGAAAAAGGGCAATATAAGTCCGTGCGGGGAATTAATTGTACGATCGGATTGCCGATCGTGCGTGCTTCGGTAGATCATGGAACGGCGTTTGGCAAGGCAGGTGAGGGACGGGCTAATGCGGACAGTATGTTAGATGCGATTGAGGCAGGGCTCAGGATGGCGGAGAAACAAAATTTCGACCAGGAGGCTCAGTTATGTGTGGCATTGCAGGCATAATTACAAAAAACAGAATACAGTATATGCCGACAGATGAATTTTTCGGGATGTGTCGTATGCAAAGGCATCGAGGTATGGATGACGAAGGTGTGGTGGCATTTGACCTGGATACGCTTAGAGTCAGGGAAGTGTCATTTGGGGAGAAGGTTGGCTGCAAAGGTCTTTTGGGCTTTGAAAGATTAAGTATTCAGGATCTGTCTCATAATGGACATCAACCGATGCAAAATTCAGACTCTGATGTGTCTATTGTTTTTAACGGAGAAATATACAATTTTAAAGAACTTCGGGATTCTCTTTTAAGAAGAGGACATGTATTTGGAAGCGGTACAGATACAGAAGTTATCCTCCATATGTATATGGAATATGGAATTGAGGAAACATTAGACAAATTAAATGGGATGTTTGCCTTTGCGATTGCGGATATGCGTACCCAGAAGCTGTACATAGCGCGTGATAGATTTGGAATTAAGCCGTTATATATTGCACATGTGGACAATGCGTTGTTGTTTGCATCAGAAATGAAAATTTTTCTGGAATATCATGATTTTGTTCCAAGATTAAATATGAATGCGGTGGAAGAATATATCTTATTCAAGAGTCTATTGTCGGAAACTCTTTTAGAGGGAGTGGAGCAACTGGGTACAGGGACTGTAATGGAATATGATTTGAGAACAAATAATGTTCGACAGTGGAAGTATTTTGATGTGGAATCATATTACCGTTGTGACAGTGGATGCTCATACAGTGACCTAAAGGAACGTATATGGGAGACCATGAAAGAGGTTGTACGTCGTCAGGTTATAAGCGACGCAAAGGTTGGCAGTCAATTGTCCGGGGGGATTGACTCCAGTATACTTTCTAGGATTGCCGCTGAGGAGCATGGCCTTACGGATACAGTATCCTGTAAAGCGGATTGTGAAGAACAAATAGATGGACCATATATTGATCTTGTCAATAAGTCTTTAAATTTAAATGCACATGTCAAAAAAATGGATGCACGTTTTTTTATAGATCATATTATAGATGCAGTGTGGCATTTTGATAGTGTATTATCCCATACGCCTGCGATAGGAATGCTTCAGATATCTGAATGTGCACATGAAAATGGCATTAAAGTGTTGCTGTCGGGCGAGGGAGCAGATGAAATATTTGGGGGATATAAGTGTTTTAAAAAATTGGCTTTTTCAAAGACTGTATCTGATGAGGATGATATTGTCGATGCAATTGTATTCAGGGATGGGCGGGAGGATATAAAATTTTTGCGGAGAATATTTCCAGCAATAGAGCCGGAACGTTATTATCAGAAAAGGATAGATATGTTGAACAGTTTTACCGGAACACTCTTTGACAGACAAATAAAGTATGAAATGTCTACCCATTTAGTGGAATTGCTCTCGCGTCAGGATAAAATGTCTATGGCATATTCTGTGGAAAATCGTGTCCCCTATCTGGATAATGAAATGGTAAGGCTGGCGTGGGATATTCCGGAGAGATTTTTGATAGATCGTCCTTCCCAAGAGGGAAAATTTATTTTAAAAGATATAGCTTCGGATATTTTTGGAACGGAATTTGCGTTTCGACGTAAGGTTGGTTTTTTCATTCCCGGTAATATGTTTTTGTGCTCAGATATGGACTTTATCCATAGAGTTCTTGCCTGTATCAAAAAGAGAGGAATTATTTGCAGTGATATTTTTGAGAAGTGGTCAGATCATGAGCTTCATGTGTATGGGGGACTGAATTATTTTCAGTCGGCGCTATTTTTTAAAATGTTTACTTTGGAAATCTGGTGTCAGATGTTTTTGGATGGAAAAAGTGTAAACGAATGTCAGCGGATGATGCGAGGGAAGGTCTGAGTCGCATAAAAATTATGTGATGAAGCAATAAATAAAATTATCGTAGAAGAGGAAGGAAAATTAAATGAAAAAATTTTCGGAATGTGTTGCGTATGAGGAAGATGATATTTGCAGAGCGTATTGGAATTTCTGTAAAACAGGTGTAATGACGGTGGTATTGGATAAAGAAGATAAATTTTTAGGTGTAGTGGGAGTTAAGGAGTATAGAAACGCGATGGTTGTTGGGGGGGCAGAGAGGATATCGGAGATTATAAATTATAATTGCACTGTGTTAAGAGGGGGTAATTTATATGAGCAGGCAAGAAATATATATATGGATAAAGAAATGGAGTGGCTTCCTGTGTTAGATGGGGAAGGCAGATTAATTGATATATTCAGTAGAAAGAGGGCATTTTATAAGAAGTACTTTAAAGAGGGAAAACTGCCTTATATTCACTATGCGAGAGCAGTGTGGGCTGCTGCGTATGAGGCAAAAGGATTAGGCCTGAAGGAAATCAGCGTTATAGAGTTTGGGGTAGCCGGAGGAAATGGGTTAGTTGCATTAGAATTCCATGCGCGGGAGATCGGACGGATTTTTGGAATTAAGATTCAGGTATATGGATTTGATACAGGAGAAGGATTGCCGGAGTGGGAATCAGATTACAGAAATGAATCGTATAAGTTTAAAGAGGGCATGTATAAAATGGATTACTCCAGGCTTATGGAGGTGTTAGATGAAGTGAAGCTGATATTGGGAGATATCCGTTCGACCAGTCAACAGTTTTGGGAGATGAATCCTGCGCCAATTGGTGCTGCAATGGTAGATGTGGATTTGTATACATCTACAGTGCCTATACTCCATATGCTTGAGACGGATCATAAAAATGTATTACCGCGTATATTTATGTATTTTGACGATATTTTTAGGGGATATGAGGGTGTTGGCGAAAATCTGGCAATTAAAGAGTTTAATGAAAGAAACAGAGGGGATAAGTCTATTTCACCAGAAGGAACTGAAAGAGGATTTGATGCGGTTCTGACAGGATATCCGGTGGAATGGAGAGTGCCTGAGTTGAAAATATGCCACTATTTCAGCCATCCATTGTATATGACTCATTTTGTTGAAATGGAGGAATCTTTGCCGTTAATCCATTATATTTTGTAACTCGTTCAGCTGATAGTATGTATGATAGTGTTTTAGGGAAATTCTTATATATCACAAATTAGGTATTTGCTTTGTTGAAACAGATAGGGGGGTTTTTATGGATGCTTTTATAAATGACACTCAGTTAATATATGACAGGTTTGCGGATGAAATTTCCAAGGCGATTTTTGTTGATAGATTGTCTTATAGTTTGACGGGTAATTTAGAAAGTCTGAGAAGGGTTATAAAAACAATTCCGTCAGGGAGAGAATTTCTGGAAAGGTTGGATGAAGCGGTTTCCGCAGGGCGAAAAATCTGTATTTTTGGTTCCGGGATTTGGGGAAAAAGTATTTTTGAAAGTAATCCGGATGTGAAATTTTTCTGCTTTGTGGATAATAATATTGACAAATGCGGTAAGGAGTTAAAAGGGATTCCTGTTATTCATTTTAATGATTGGATTGAAATAAAGGAACGCATGACAATCATTATTGCTACCAGGCTTCATTATAAAGAAATATATTTGCAGCTGAAAGAGCATCAGATTTCGAATGAATTGATTATAAATGCCGGAAAGATTTTGGACGAAGCAACTGGAATTCAATATTTTGATTTACCTGAATTAAAAAACAATAAAACCAATGATGAAGTTTTTGTTGATACGGGGGCATTTGATGGGCAGACTTCCGCTATGTTCGTGCAGTGGGCGGAAAAATACAGGAAAATTTTTGCATTGGAACCGGAACCAAAGAATCGCGAAAAATGCCAGGAGAGACTGAAAGCGATTGGCGCGAAATATGAGATATTACCATTCGGGGCGTGGGATAAGCGGGAGCGGTTATCCTTTGCTACAGGATTGAATGGAGGCTCTCATGTAAGTGACAGTGTATATAAGGAGGCCGAAAAACGAATAACAATAGATGCTGACAGATTGGATAATTTGATATATGAGAGGGTTTCTTTTATAAAAATGGATATAGAAGGAGCGGAAATAAATGCTTTGAGAGGAGCGGAAAAGACGATAAAGAAATATAGACCCAAGCTGGCCATCAGCGTGTATCACAGGAAAGAGGATATTTGGGAAATACCGAAGCTGATATTGAGCTATGTGCCAGAATATAAACTGTATCTGAGACACTATTCACCGTTTAGAGATGAGACTGTTTTATATTGTATTCCACAATAGATAGTTGGGATTCTCCATATTGGATGATTTGTCTCTTGGCTTTATAAGAATGCATGAATTTATACTATTAGATATATTACAATAAGATTTAGAAGCAATAAAATGATAAGAGGAGTAATGTCAAATGTCAGATACAAGTATTCTGATTAGTGTTGTGGTACCTGTTTATAATGTGGAAGAATATTTGAGGAAATGTATTGAAAGTATAATTAATCAAACTTATAAAGATCTAGAAATATTATTAGTGGATGACGGTTCTACAGATGGTTGTCCGGAAATATGTGATCATTATTCAAGGATAGACAATAGAGTTCAAGTGATTCATAAAAAAAATGGTGGGTTAGTCAGTGCGAGAAAAGCTGGAACTGCTGTTGCAAAGGGGGATTATATACTAAATGTTGATGGCGATGACTGGATTGAAAAAGACAGGATTGAAATATTAGTTACGGAAGGAATTATAAATGTAGAACCAGATATGATTTACTTGGGCGGATATAAAAAAGATTATGGAAATAGCAGCCTACTTATAGAGGGAGATATTCCTATAAAAACAGTTTATGGAGATGAAATAAGAGAGCGAGTATTTCCATTACTGATGGATATCAATGAAGGCTTTTATACTAAAGTGAAAAGTATTCTTGTTGCATGGGCGATTAAGCGCGAGTTATTGCAGGAAAAACAGAAAATTGTAGATGAAAGAATAACAATGTGTGAAGATATAATCTGTGTTTGGTTTTGTTTACTATCGGCTAAAAAAATAACATTTGTGAAGCAGAATGGTTATCATTATGTTCAAAGAGGAACGTCTTTAGCGTATACAGCAGCAATTTTGCCTGAAAAAGATTATTCGAGATTAAAAATATGGTATCAACAATTAAAGGGATATTTAGAGAGGTGTAATGTTTCGAAGGAAATAGAACAAATATTTATATATACAACTATGTGGGGGATTATAACCACAAATTACGAATTATTATTAAAAAAGAGTCCCCAATATTTATTTCCTTTTACTAAAGTGAAAAGGGGAAATAAAATTGTTGTGTATGGTGTGGGGAGAATGGGACATGCACTTATGCGATATTTGTTAAAAACTAATTTTAATCAAGTGGTTTTATGGGTGGATCAGAATGAAAAGAAGGATGCATTGTTAGATTATAAGGTTAGTTCTGTAAATGATATTTTAAAAGTTGATTTTGATTATGTTGTAATTGCTGTAATGAATGCAGAATTGGTAAAAGACATTAAAGAATCTTTAATAGTGCAAGGTATAGATGAAAATAAAATAGCAACGATGGATGCAACTGTTATGACAGAAGAGTCAATACCAGATGAAATCAAAAAAATAGCTGTTAACTGACACAGTTATGACGGGGAATGAAAATGAGATTTATTATTTATGGCGCAGGCAATAGAGGTAAAGAGACATTAAAAGTCATTGGGGGAGATAATGTAGTTGCTTTTGCAGACTTTGACAATACAAAGTGTGGAACTGAATACTGTAATTTGCCAGTGGTGAAAGTAAATGAGTTACAAATATTTTCAGACAAGTCAATCTGCATTGTAACTCCAGTTAATGGGCGGACAAAAATCGTTGAGGAGTTGAAAGAAAGTGGAATTAAAAATTGCATTCCTTTAAAAGCTTTTGATAATGCATTAAGTTATGGAAAGGATTTTATTTTTAATGCTATCTTTAGCCAATATGGTGGTCATAACATTGTTATTTATGGATTATCTGCAGGATCAATTATGTTGTATGAATATTTGGCTGAGAGGATGCAGAAGCAGATATTTTTGGCATATGACAAAAAGGAAGAAGTAATAGATAGCCTTTATGATTGGGGAGTAAAGGCTTTTGATTTATGTGATATTTGCCAGAAAGTAGATATAGTTATTAGTACAGAACGTTATTTACCTGTGGAAATAAAGAAGATCATACCTGAAAAAGTAAAGATTATAGAATTGCAGGATTTGTTGGAGACAAATGTTATATTCTATAACAAACAAATAGAGGCTTTTCGGAATATTCATCATGGGCAGAGATGTTTTATTGTGGCGACAGGTCCCAGTCTGCTGATGCAGGATTTGGAGTTGTTGCGGGAGCATGGTGAGAAATGTATTAGTATGAATCGAATCTATAATCTTTTTGAGCAAACGAAATGGCGTCCTGATTATTATATGATTGAAGATACTATGATGATTGAAGATTTGCATAGAGAGATTGCAGAAATGGATGTGCCTGTTAAATTTGTGTCTTCTATACCTGAAGAGTATTGGAAACAAAAGGATGTAGGGAATTCAATCCAGTATCAACTTATTTGTTTAGATATGATGAGGGGAGAACTCCCTTTGTTTTCTGAACGGGTAGAAAGATGTGTCTATGAAGGAAGTACGGTTACTTATGCGTGCATACAGTTGGCTGTTTATATGGGATTTAATGAAATTTTTTTGTTGGGAGTAGACTTTAATTATTCTCAGGATCTGTATGATGAAAAAAATCATTTTATAGGGTATCAGAAAGATAAAAAAGTAAGATTGAATACAGTTTATCCAGAGCGGATGCAGGCGGCATATGAGAGTGCCAGGGAATATGCTGATGCGCATGGAATAAAGATATATAATGCGACAAGGGGTGGAAAACTGGAAGTCTTTGAGAGAGTAAATTTTGATGCATTGTTTTAATTGGATTTTGGTAGTTTACGCAATGCTGTTTGACTATTTATTTGCATGGAGAAAGTAGATTATGAGACAGCGAAAAAGGGAAGAGTTGGCGATTTATGAATTAAAAGATGAAGCGGATGTTATACGATTTGAAACAATAAGAAATTTACTGGTAAATAAAACGTCAGATATTATTTATCTTACTTTAAATGGCAAATTGTATGGAATTCTTTGTTTAGGAGATTTTCTGCATCATATGAAAAATGGTGAGGTGCCGATTGTAAAAAATTTCGTGAAAATCAATGGATTTAAAGGCGAAACAGCACGAGATATATTTGCTGCAAGAAAAAATATTCATAAAATTCCGATTGTGAGTAATGGGGACTTACTTGGTGATTATTCTCGTTGGGATGATACAAATCGATCTTTGCTAAAATGGCTTTTTCGGCAGAATGCTGTATGGGAACAACTGAAAAGATACATAAAGGCAAATAAATTAAAAAAAGTATTTGTGGTAAATCCAGTAAAAGAAAAAATTTGGATTAAAAATAGTGTAATGATGTTAATGGCAAATGCAAATATTGATGTTATTTTGTTAGAAAAGGAGAACTTACATGATTTAATATATGAAATGGAAAAATGTCTGATTATTTTGACAGATGCTGACGAATGGAGAGGAATAATATGTATTGATGAAATCGATTATGGAACAATAAATGATAATTTAAACTGGTTTACGTTTTTTGAATTATACAAAGAATTAATCAGATATGATAAAAATGAGAGATTAAGTCACTATAGTATTGTCAGTGAAGGAAAAGGAATAGATAGTTTTAAAAAGTTGCAGGAGAACGGAGTTAAAATAGTGGCTTTTTATAATGATATTTATTATATTTCCAGTTATATAAAAGCAATGGTTAGAAAACAAGCCGATGTGGCAAAGATGGTTGGCTTAAAAGAAGGAGAATTCTGGTCTATAGAAACGGAAATAGGGAAGAAGTATTTTGGAGAATTATTGGAGAAAAAAGATTATATAAGCGGTACTGCCCAGAAGGAAATGTTATATGGACATAGTTTACATAAAGTGGGGAGTGATTGTGCTGGTAAATATTATAATGTGATTTGTGGATATAGAAAAACCTGTTATCAACCAGAAAGCTATTGTGGTACAATCTATCTATTTGGCTTGTGTTTGATTATGGGTGCTTATTTAGAGGATCAATACACAATAGCCAGTCAATTACAAAAGATACTTTGCGAGAATGGATATTATTATCGAGTAGAAAATCGTGGAACATACAATAATGTTTTTGAGGAGGTGCAAAAAGTAGGCTTTTGCGCTGGAGATATTGCGATTATTTGGACAGGAGAAAATACATATGAAGGTATAGAGTCCATTGAGCTTAGAAGAACATACGAATTGAATAACGTTCCAGCAGAATGGTGCTTAGGAAGCTTTACTCATATAAATAATAAGGTAGCCCAAATAATTGCTGATACATTTTTTAAAAGAGTGGAATCGTATTTGTGCCACAAGCAAAATGATGTAAAAAATGGAAATGATAAAAGAATTTTTTTTGAAATTCAAGATTATAACGATATTTTAGGGAATTATATTCAGAAAATGTATTTGCAAAGAAATTTTGAGGAGCTGCTAACGTGGGGGGGTGGAATAATCGGATGCATGTTAGTGGACTTATATGTTAAGCCTGCGATATATAGCCATATTTTACCAACGATAAGTGCCAGGGTTGATTATTTGATTATATTTGTTCCGGACACTGGGGAGGATGCAAAGTATACATTGGAAGAATATATTTCAGAGTTTTCAGAGATTGTTTTAAAAGATAATAAAGCAGGGGTGTTTTTAGGAGACGGATTTGTTCCATATTATAATTTTTTTCCAACTTATTATTTGTCACAACAGTTATCGGTAGATCAGGCAAAAATAGATGCAAGAGTGTTTTCGCAATGTATAGCAAAACCGTTAAACATTAAATACAGGTTTGCCTATGTAGACAATACGCAAGAAAAAACGATTCAATATAGCAGGGTGCTAAAGAAAGAGCTCCCTAAATATGGAATCGATTATATTGAAGTATTGTAAGTGGGGATTCAGGAGGGGATAAGATGCAAATAAACATTACATCATGGTTGGATTCTTCGGCAAGTAAGTGTCCGGACAAAATTGCTTTTTCGGATTCAAGAAGTGAACTGAGTTATATTGAGTTGCAGAAAAAGGCTAAAGTAATAGCAAGTGGTTTAATTAAGATGGGTATTATGAAAGATCCGGTAGCTATTTTCATGAAAAAAGGAGTAGATGTAATAGCTGCATTTCTGGGGATTGCCTATAGTGGCAATTTTTATTCTCCCATAGATATTGCAATGCCGATAAGTAGAATTAATAAGGTTTTAGAGATATTACTTCCAAGAGCTATTATTGTGGAAAAAGAATTTGAGGAAGAGGTAAAGACTTTTGGATATTCGGGAGAGATTCTAATTTGGGAGGATATGGTAAAAGGAAGTATTGATGAAAATAGAGTTGTTGAAGTACAAAAGAAAATAATAGACACAGACTTATTATACGTGTTATTTACTTCGGGCTCTACAGGTATTCCTAAAGGAGTCACTATTACACATAGAGCTGTAATTGATTATATTGATTGGGTGACACAAACTTTGCAGATAAGTGAGAAGGATTCTTTTGGCAACCAGGCACCATTTTATTTTGATAATTCTATTTTAGATATATACAGCACGATAAAGAGTGGAGCATCTTGTTATATTATTCCACAGGAGTTGTTTGCACAGCCAGTGCCTTTATTAGAATATATAAAATCAAAAGCAATTAATACTATTTTTTGGGTGCCATCGGCATTAATTGTAGTTTCAAAAGTGAAGGCGTTGCGAAATGTCGACTTGGGCAATGTATTAAAGAGGGTTTTATTCTGCGGAGAGGTGATGCCCAATAAGCAATTAAATATATGGCGGTCTTATTTACCTGATGTACAGTATGTAAATTTATATGGTCCAACTGAGATTACAGATGCATGTACTTATTATATTGTAAATCGGAATTTTGCAGATGAGGAACCATTGCCAATAGGAGTGGCAATGAAAAATACAGATATTATTGTTTTAAATGAAGAAAATCAGCTGGTAAAAGAGAATGAGGTTGGAGAATTGTGTGTCAGAGGAACATCTTTATCTATGGGCTATTATAGAAACTTTTCTAAGACGAGGGAAGTTTTTGTGCAGAATCCGTTGAATAAAGAGGTGCCTGAAATTATTTATCGTACAGGGGATTTGGTGAAATATAACCAATATGGAGAATTGATTTATATTTCGAGAAAAGATTTTCAAATTAAACATATGGGGCATAGAATAGAGCTTGGTGAAATAGAGGTAGCAGTTTCTTCTATTCCAGAAGTTAATTTGTGTTGTTGTCTTTATGATAATAAATACCAGAAGATTGTATTATTTATAGATGCAGAACTTGAAAAATCGTATATTATAGGACGGATTAGAGAATTAATTCCCCAGTATATGCTACCTAATAAAGTCATTAAAATGGATGTAATGCCCATAAACGCAAATGGCAAGATAGACAGGGTGGAGTTGAAAAAATATATTAATAATTAGTGAGGAAATGGAAAAAGATGACTATTTCGAGAGCAGTAAAAGAGGATTGGAATCGATGCGCAGATATAATTTTTGATACAGAAATGGGAAAAAAATATTATCCGACAAAAGATTACGTGTTAAAAGAATTGGAAAAATCGCAAAATAGAGATGAAATATATGTTGCTCAAAATGAGGATGAAAAAGTACATGGAATATTGTGGTATCAACAGATAGGAATGTTTCATACATTTCCGTATCTTCATATAATTGCAGTAGATAAAGATTATCAAAATAAAGGGATAGGAAGTAAGTTACTGGACTTTTTTGAGCGTCAAGTGTTGATAGAATGTGAAAACCAGATAAGGACTAAGATATTTTTGACGGTTGGAGATTTTAATGAAACGGCAGAAAATGTTTATGTGAACAGAGGATACGCCAAGATATGTGAGATAAAAGGACTTTTTCGAAAAAATATAACAGAAAAATTGTATATGAAAGTTGTTACTAAGGACGTACATTGAAATTAGGAAAGGATTTGGAAATGAGACAAAGAATATTAGATATACTTAAGGAAGTGAACGAGGACATTATAATATATGAAGGTAACGATATGTTGGGTGATAGTGTAATTGATTCATTCGAGATCATAGAGATTATTTCAAAATTGGAAGAGGAATTTAAGATAGAAATAGATGCAGTAAATATTGTTGCTGCTAATTTTAAGAATAAAGAAACAATTATTACAATGTTGGAAAAATTAATTGCTGATTAAAATAGTAAAAAATGGAGCAAAGAAGATGAAAACAGTTGCGGTAGTGCCGATGAAATTGAATAACCGTCGTTTACCACAGAAAAATACAAAGAGTTTCACAAATGGTAAACCGCTGTGCCATTATATTCTTTCAACTTTGTTGAAGGTTGCTGAAATTGAAGGCGTATATGTATATTGCAGTAATCCAGATATACAAGAGTATATTCCAGAAGGAGTTAAGTTTTTGAAACGGGCTGAATCTTTAGATCTGGATTCCACAAAAATGAATGAGGTGTTGCAGGCATTTGCGAATGAAATTGTTGCAGATGTTTATGTTATGACACATGTAACATCTCCTTTTATCACAAAAGAATCTATTGAAAAGGGCTTGTATGCTGTACTTGATGAGAGATATGATTCTGCATTTGCAGCGAAAAGGTTGCAGGATTTTTTGTGGAAAGATGGTAAACCTTTTAATTATGAATTGAATGATATTCCGCGTACACAAGATTTGCAGGTATTGTATGAAGAGACGAGTGGGTTTTACATATATAAAAGAGAGATTATGACAAGGCATAACAGACGTATAGGTGATAATCCCTGTATTGTAGAGGTTGGTGAGATAGAAGGGATTGATATTGATGAAGCAGAGGATTTTATAATAGCGGATGCAATTTATAATCATATGATTTGTGATAAGCAGGAGCGATAATTTATGAGCAGTATACAGGTTTTGGATTGTACTTTACGGGATGGTGGATATTGTAACCAGTGGAAGTTTGGTTATGAAAATATTAAAAAAATTGTCACAGGCCTGATGGAAGCGAATATTGATATCGTGGAATGTGGTTTTCTTACGGATAAAGTGGAATATGATTGTGATGTGACAAAGTTTTCATCAGTGGAAGAATTAAGCCCATTTATTCAGAAGAAATATGAGAAAACGTTATTTGTTGCCATGATAAATTATGGAGAATATGAAGCAAAAAATATTCCGTATAGAAATGATAATATGATAGATGGGATACGTGTAGCATTCCATAAAAAAGATATGAGGGGAGCAATGGAATTATGTGAAAAAATCAAACAAAAAGGGTATCAGGTGTTTGTACAACCCATGGTTTCCGTTTCTTATTCGGATACTGAATTTTTACAATTAATACAGTTGATCAACAAGGTTCAACCGTATGCTTTTTATATTGTTGACAGTTTTGGAATGATGAAGGAAAAGGAACTGATCAGATTTTTTTATATGGTAGAACATAATTTGGATAGTAAAATATGTATTGGATTTCATTCGCACAATAATATGCAGTTGGCTTATTCAAATGCACAGAGGCTTATTGCGGTGCATACAGATCGCGATTTAATAATTGATACTTCCGTATACGGAATGGGGCGAGGAGCGGGTAATCTTAATACGGAGTTGCTGGTTGAATTTTTAAATGAAAATGCTGGTTCGGCATATGAGTTGAAGCCGTTGCTATCCATTATTGATGAAATTATTAATGAATTTTATCAACAGAACTATTGGGGATATTCATTGCCTAATTATCTGTCTGCAAAGCATAATGCCCATCCAAATTATGCCAAATATCTGGATGATCAAAAGACATTGACAGTAGAAGATATGGAATCGATTTTTGAAATGATGGATACAGAGAAGTGTGTTAATTTTGAGCATGAATATATAGAGGATTTATATATACGCTATATGAACAGGGGAAAAGTGCAAAGTGAACATGGGGCTGAATTAGAGGAGATGTTGGATGGAAAGAGAATACTGCTTATCGCACCTGGTAAAAGTTCTACGGATGAGCAGGAAGTGATTAAACAGTGCCTATCTGAGGACGATGTTGTTGGAATAAGTGTTAATTTTGATTATGGTTATGCAGAGACAAATTATATATTCATAAGTAACCTGAGAAGATTTCGGGAGTTAGACCAGAAAAAATATGAGAAATGTATTGTGACCTCAAATATATCTGCTTTACATGTATATTATCATATTAAATATGGTGATTTATTGAATGATAATGAAGCAGTTAAGGACAAGGCGGGGCTGATGGCAATAAAATTTTTAATGAGCTATAGAGTGAAAGAAATTCTGCTTGCTGGTTTTGATGGCTATTCACATGATATAACTGAAAATTATGGTGAAAAGAGGATGGCGTTTTATACGAGGAATGCGATTTTGGATGCAATGAATGATGGGATGAGCAGTGTGTTAAAAGGGTATGCGGAGAAGGTTAAGATTGCCTTTTTAACAGGTGCCCGGCATATTAGTCTGTAAAGGAATATTCCGTAACAGGGACAAAGCAGGAAAAAGATGAAAATTAGTGTTGTAACGGTTGTGTATAATGGTGAAAATAGCATAGAACGTACAATAAACAGTGTTCTGAATCAGGAAGAGGCAGATATAGAATATATTGTTGTGGATGGTGCTTCGACGGATTCTACAATGGATATTGTTCAAAAATATAAACGCGATATTTCACATATTGTAAGTGAGCCTGATCGTGGAATTTATGATGCAATGAATAAAGGGCTTAAGCTTGCAAACGGGGATATTGTGACTTTTTTGAACAGTGATGACTGGTATGAAATAAATGTTTTAAAATTTATAGCAGACGCTTTTGAAAACAGAGACATTGACATCTTATGCGCAAATGCAAGGATGATTGGTGAGTATGGAAGCTGGATCAGGAAGGCGGAATTAAATAGAAAAAATATTATCAGGCAGCTGCCCACATCACATCAGGCGATTTTTGCAACACGAAGATGGTTTGAGAAGATAGGTGGATTTAATACAAAGTATATAGTATCTGCTGATTATGAGTGGGTAACACGTTCTATCAGGGGTGGATGCAGAATAGAAATGCTTCCTGTGTTAGTCGTAAATTTTTTGTTGGGGGGTATGTCAAGCAAATTTGCAGAAATAAACCGTGAAGAAATAAGAAATATTGCAATGCAGTATTATACTGGTACGTCTCTGGAAAAAGGTATGAAGAGATATTATTTGTTTGAGGATTTGTTACATAAAAGCCGAAAAGAAGGAAATGGGTTTTGGGATGAATTTAAAGCTGTTCTTCCTGCAAATAAAAATATATTTATTTTTGGAGCCGGGAAAGGAGGAATGAACAGCTATAGGTTATTAGAGAAGCTGGAGTATGATGTCAGTGGTTTTATTGATAACCATGTAAGGAATGACCAGGCAAAGATTGAAGGAAAAGCGATTCAGTTGCCGAAAGTATTGAAGGCTGGCAGAGATTTTATTGTTATTTCCTCGTCGAGATACAAAGAGGATATTAAAAAGCAATTGCTAGAGCAGGGATTTAGAGAAAAATATGATTTTTGTACATATGATGATATAAAAGATAAAATTATTTATGGTGAATAGAATGGTTTCTCAGTTAATCAGAAATTATACAATTTTATATTTTTTAGATTATGGAAAAAGTTTTGGCGGTGCTGTCAATGCGCTTCTTCAACAGGCGATATTGATGAAGAAAGCAGGGCATCGGGTTGTTTTGTTTTTTTCAGATTATTTAGGAAACGAGATAGAAGCAGACTATGAAGGAATTTACCGGGAGCTGGGCATAGAATGGAGCTGGACTACATACCAGATATCTTCTCAAACAGAGGACATAGATGTTGTCTGTCTTGTGAGAAATTATGACAAACTAAAAAAAGAAATCTCATCATATAATCCGGACCTATTACATTCGGTGCAGATAAATCCAGGGGTGGAATTGGTTGGCAGGGAATTGAAAATTCCACATATTATGAACATCTATCCGCTGATTCCGGAATTTTTTACTGTTGATTACCTGAATGTTTTTCCTCACTACCATTTATGTGATTCCTGGTACTATGCAAAAAAGTGGCAATATTATTTGAAAACGGACTCCTCATGTATCAGAACTGTGGTAAATAGCAGACATAAGAGAAATTGGTCAATAGACCGCTCATTGATAGATTATATTTGTGTGGGGAGTATTTATAAAGAGAAAAACCAGTTAGCCGTTATCACTTCATTTCATAAAGCTTTGCAGAATGGTGTGAATGGAAGATTGACTTTATGTGGATATGCGAATAGCGGTTATGCTGATAAATGCCGACGCTATATTGAAGAAAACAGGCTGAATGATAAGATTTTTTTAAAAGATTTTTGCCCGGATATGCAAGCGGAGTATGATAAAAGTGATGTTTTAATCTGTGGGAGTAAGCGGGAGTCATATCCAAATGTAATTTCTGAGGCAATGGCAAATGGGCTGGTAATTATTTCAACTCCAGTAGCAGGAGTACCGGAGGTGATTGAAAACGATGTAAACGGATATTTGGCAAGGGATTATTCTGCGGATGCATTGTATGAAAAGATTATGTGTTTCCATAAAGATTTATTGGAAGGAAAAGTAGAACAGATTCTTAAAAATGCTGAACAGAGTTTTCAGGAATGTCATGCACCTCAGAAAGTTATGCTGCAACTGCAGCAATATTATAGATATGTATGTCATGATTATGATAAGCGGAAGAATACAAATACCACAATAGTAGATATCACAGCAGTAAAAAATGCTTTTGGAGATTTGATTTATAAGTTTACGCAGGCAGAAATGCATTTTACAGATTCTCAAAAAGTTGGCTTAAAGTTATGGTATCTATTTCATGTAGAAGAAAGAATACGGTCAGCATATCGTGAAGGTAAGTGTTTTTATATATGGGGAACAGGAAAATATGGGATAGTCGTAAAGGAATTGATTGATTATTTCTTACCCGATATACATATAAGTGGATTTTTGGATTCTTGCAAAAAGGGTACTTATTTAGAATACAATATTTATAATCCGGAAGAAATGATACAAAAAGAAAATGTGGCGGTATTTATTGCCGCAGTAAATGGGCAGGATGAAATGATAGAACGACTGGAAAGCCAGAAAAAGATTTTTAATAAAGATTTTTTTATTCTATCATCTCGAAGATGGTAATGTGAAGGAATTGATGATGAAAAAAGTAAATATTTTATATTATCACCGTATAAATGACATGCAAAATGACAGACATTTGCTCAGTGTGCCTCCCGAAAATTTTGAACAGCAGATAAAGTTTTTAAAACATAATTACAATATCCTTCGGTTTGAAGAAGATTGGAGCACGATAGATAGAGATAGCGTCGTGATCACGTTTGATGATGGATATATGGATAACCTGACAGAGGCTTTGCCTGTTTTGGAAAGTGAGGGCGTACCAGCGACCGTTTTTGTATCAACAGGAAGTATGAAAGGAAATTGTAATCTGTGGTGGGACGAGCTGGAAACTGCACTTTTTATGGGGGAAGGTATTCCGAATGAATTCATGCTTGAAGATGACAGGTATGGGTGCAGATGGGATACAGCCACTTATAAACAGAGAGAAAACTGTTATAAGGCACTGCATTATATGATGAAGAACTGGATCACTGTTCCGGAAAGGGAATGTTGGCTGGAACAGCTATGGCGGTGGCGTGGCATGGGGAAAATGATAGATCAGTCACATAGGGTATTGACGGAAGCAGCTTGTCTGAAACTTGCTCAGTCGAAATATATTACAATCGGTGCGCACACTGTGAATCATCCTGCATTGGCGAAACTGCCCTGTAAGCAGCAGGAAATAGAAATTGTTGATTCGGTGAATGATTTGGAAAAACTTTTAAATTGTGAAATAGGGATGTTTTCGTACCCGTTTGGCAGGTATGAGGTTGATTTTGACAGAAAAACAGAAGAAATATGCAAAAAAGCAGGAATTAAGAAAGCAGCAGCGACTACTTCAGGAGTATGGGAGCATGGGGCTGATCAATATGCTATTCCGAGAAATTGTATCAGGAATTGGGGAACATTTGAATTTGGAGAAAGAATAAGAAAAATTTTTGAGGAAGGAAAGTAAAATGAAGGGCTATGCGGAGATAATTGCAGAACTGCCGACAGAACCGATCAGCCGTGTTTTTGGATTGGATCGTGGCAAGGCAATTGACAGAGTGTATATAGAAGATTTTTTACAGATGCACCAGGATCATATTAGAGGAAAAGTATTGGAGATTGCTGAGAATACTTATACCGTTCAATATGGTAAAGACAGAGTAAGGGAATCCTGTGTTTTGCATGTCAATGGCACGGGCAAAAATGCAATCAAAGGAAATCTGGAAACAGGAGAGGGTATAGAGGAAAATAGTTTTGATACCATGATTATTACACAGACGTTGATGTTTATGTTAGATATCAACAGTGCAGTTACTAACATATATCGTGCGATGAAGCCAGGAGGAACAGCTTTGCTTACAGTGGCGGGGATATCGCAGATTTCCAGATATGATGACGACAGATGGGGGCACTATTTCGGGTTTTATGAAACCGGAATGCGTAAGCTGTGCTGCAAGGTTTTTGGAGAAGAAAACGTAGAGATAAAAACATACGGGAATGTAAAGACAGCGGCAGCGATGTTGTATGGACTTTGCAGTGAAGATTTGCAGTCTGAAGATTTTGAAATCCATGATAAAGATTATCCTGTTATTATCGGGGCAGTTTTGCACAAGGCGTAGGAGGATATATGGAGTATATTGGCAATGTTATATACGATAAGGCTGTGCTTGAGGGAGACATTAAATTAGTGATATATGGTATTGGAACAATGGGAAGAAGAGTGTTTGCCTTTCTGGAAAATACCGACAGACTGGATAAACTAGATTGCATATGTGATGCAGATAAGGAATTGTGGGGGACGTTGTACAAAGGGGTTCCAGTTATTTCACCAGATGAAGCAGTAATTGAAAAAAGAGATTGTCATTTTTTAACAACAGGGAAATACGCAAAAGAGCAGATGTCGTTTTTGCAGAGAAATGGAATAAAAAAAATACATATTTTTTTGGAAGTATAACCTGATGTATATGATGAAAGAATAGCAGGAGGGGATTAGGAATGAACTGTGGAATTGTATTGTTTATTTATGACAGGCCTCAATGTACAGAGAAAGTATTGGAGTCATTGAAAAGAAATCATATTGATGAACTTTATGTGTTTCAGGATGGACTGGGAGAGTGCACGAATAAATTGGCGTGGGAGCAGAATGTTGATCTTATTAGTAAAATAGATTGGTGCAAAGTGATTTATGAGAAAAATGAGTACAAAGCAAGCAGTCTTGATGCACAGGTAATATATGGCATAAACAAAGTGCTTGAATCAAAGGATGAGATTATCGTTGTAGAAGATGACTGTGTTATAAGCGACGACTGTGTTGATTTTATGAGAAGTTGTTTTGAACAGTACAGAAATAATAGAAAGATTGTAGAAATTGGCGCATATTTGGAACCTATAAAGGTGCCAGAAGATTATTCACTGCCGGTTATAGCGGCGGGAATACCGGCTGGGCAGGTATGGGGAACCTGGAAAGACCGTTGGGAAGACTTTCAGAGAGAGTTTTCGATTATAAAGCGTATAGGAAATGCGATAAGAAATAATTCAATGTTTAACAGCTGTGGTTATCCAATTAAAAGGATTCTGACAGATTACTGGATGCTGGGGACATGGGACCTTTGGTGGAGTATTTATGTATTGATTGTGGAAGGAGTTTCATTGAGAACAGCATGGAATAGGGTATACAATATCGGTTTTGAAAATCCGGGAACCCATACTGGAGGAAGCTCTCCGTGGGTAGTTCCGATTTGTGATAAATCAGACAGTGTGGGGGAATTTCCGAAAGAAGTATTTGTTGAACCTTGGGCAGAAGCTGAATTTAAAAGATTTTATCAGAAAGTAAATGGAAAACCTCTGAGAGAAAGACAGGCTTATTATAGGCGATGTCTGGAAAAATGGTTGGAAATAAAACAACAGGGAAAAAAATTTGATGAGTTATTATCTGGAAAAGGAATAGAGAATATAGCAATATATGGAACAGGTTCTTTAGGAAAGCTGTTTGTTCATGAATTGACGGAACAAAATAGAATTGAGTATTTTATTGTGACGAGTAAAAGTTCTGATTATTTTATGGAATATCCGGTTTATGGCTGTGATGAAGAGTTTCCCGAAAAGTCAGACTATTTGTCGTTAATTGTGATTCCGGGATATGATATGGAAGAAATTGAAAAGTTGATAGGTGGGAGGTTCTGTAACATATATTCTTTGGAAGATATTTTCGATTAGCGAAGTATTTTATCAGAGGTATATATCATGGGCTAAAAAAAATAAAGAAGAGGCTGGAGTATGGATATCATATCAAGAGCGATGGAAAAAGAGCAACATCTGTGCGATGGCATTAAGGCAGAAAAGCAACGGTGGGACGAGTTTAATGAATGCGTCAGAGGAAAAAAACTGTTTCTGTTTGGAACAGGCGGAGGAACCTGTTATTTTTTGCGTAATTATGGGCGACAAATGTCAATAGCTGGAGTGGTTGATAATGATGTACGAATACAGGGGCAGAAATTTGGTACATGCTGTGAAGAAGCGTGGCAGACGGAATGGGATTCCCTGATTATCTGTGATCCTGAAGTGCTAAGACAATATTCGGCGCAGGATATTGTTGTATTGATAACCAATATGAATTCTTATCATGCAATGTTAAAACAGATGGAAAGACTGGGGATAGAGAATAGATATGTCCTATTGATGATGGAGGCAGATAAGCGAAAGAATCTGACAGATGATGCAGGAGAAGATATCAGTAAAATACGCAATGACTATATTGACAGATGCTGTCAGCAGGATATAGAAGAGAAAAAAATTGTTATGCTGATAGGTGTGTATGGCAGTCACGCAAGACAGATTACGAAAGCGTTGCTGAAAAAAAGAAATGATTTGGATATTGTTTGGATCGTAAATGATATGTGTATAGAGGCACCTGGCGGAGTGAGGTTAATTTATGCACGAAATTGGAAAAATTATGTTTATGAGATGGAGACATCAAGAATTTGGATTTTCGATGACATCATTTCGCCGCTTATAAGAAAGAGGGAGAATCAAATATATATTCAGGTAAAACATTGGTCCAGCATTACATTGAAAAAGTTTTATCTGGATGACCGATCGCCTGTTTTGACATCTGAAGTAGAGGCAGATATAAAGTTCGATGGGGCAAGAATGGATTATCTTTTTTCGGGAAGTGAGTTTGATGAAAAATCTTTCAAGAGCGGCTTTATGTTTCAGGGGGAGAACGTTCGCGTGGGTTCTGCCCGTTCCGATATACTTTTTGATATGAGGATAAAGGAAAAAGTAATGGATCACTTTGGTTTGGAGCCAGATGCTAAAATCTGCTTATATGTGCCCACATACAGACTTGAAGAAGTAGGCACATATCAGAATATATCAATAGTTTTAGATATGAACTCGGTGCTGAACGTTCTGAGACAAAGATGGGGAGGAGAATGGTTTCTTTTAGTGCGTTTGCATCCGAGTTTGATTTTTGAGAATAATATAATACCTGACAGTAAATACATAATCAATGCGAGAAGATATTTGGAAAGTGAAGAGTTGGTGGCGGCTTCAGACATTATGATTACAGATTATTCAAGTATCATGTTTGAGGCAGCATATAAGAAAGAACCTGTATTTCTGTTTGCACCGGATAGACAGAGCTATATTGGCAGGGAACGTGACCTGCTGATAGACTATAATACACTTCCGTTTCCTGTCGCAGAATCGAATGAAGAGTTGCAGCGAAACATTATAGATTTTGAAATAGAAAAATATAAAAAGGGTGTCACAGAGTTTTTGGAAGAATATGGCGTCTGCGAGGACGGGCATGCCAGCGAACGGGCGGCAGAGCATATTTTGAAATTATTAACGTAAACGATTTGAAAAGGAGGCTCAATGATGAGCGATGAAGCGAGACCTCTGGTTTCAGTGATAGTTCCGATTTATAATACGCAGGAATTTTTGCCGAGATGTCTGGACAGTATATTAAACCAGTCATATGTAAATATGGAAATGATACTTGTGAATGATGGTTCGACAGATGATTCAGTATCTGTATGTGAAAGTTATGCTGAAAAAGATGTCAGAGTACAGGTGATCAGCCAGTCTAATCAGGGAATTATTGCGGCAAAAAAGGCGGGAATCCGAATTTGCCAGGGAACCTATGTCATGTTTGTGGATTCGGATGACTGGATTGAACCAGAGCTTATGGAGACGATGGTGCAGAAAATGCAGGAGAGCGACTGCTCACTGGTCTGCGCGGATGTGTATCTGGATTTTGAGAGTGGGGAGTACACTGAATACAGAAATGCGGTATCACCTGGTATATATGATACAGATAAAATAGCAAAAGATCTGTTTTATTATAAAGATACGAATGCATATGGAGTATTACCTTACAGTGTCGCAAAACTATACCCCAGGGATATGCTGACGAAGGTGTTAAACCATATCAGCAGTGATATAAGATATGCGGAGGATAAAGCCATTGTATTCAGTTTTGTGTTTCAGGACATTAAAGTATGCTTTACAGATGCTGTACATTATCATTATTGTACCCGTAGTGGCAGCGCCAGCCGGTCGGAAAATCAGAACTATCTCGTAGAACTGACCGCCTTTTATAAATATGCAAAGAAGCTCTTTGACAGTCATAAGGAGCGGGAACACTTGTTGTGGCAGCTTGGAAGATATCTGTTACAGGAGGAGATATATGCGGTAAATGACAAACTTGGTCTAACTACCCCCGATAAACCGATATACACTGTGCCATATCAACTGGATGCATCCGCTTTTTTCTCGGAGAAGAAAAAAGTAATCCTTTACGGTGCCGGAAAAGTCGGTGCCGATTACTATAAACAGATTACGGATTGCATGAACATGGAACTGTGCGGCTGGGTGGACAAAAATTATGGAAAATATCAGGCGGAAGAACTAGATGTACAGCCCATAGAGTACATTCAGAAAACAGAATACGACTATATCCTCATAGCAGTCAGAAAACAGACGGTTTTTGAGGAGATAAAAAAAGAACTGTCAGCTATGGGAATTTCAGAGGACGCTGTTATCTGGGGACGCCCATATGGCGCGCCATACCAAGATAGTCAGCCGCGATTGCCTGTATCGGGAATAGACAGGTAGATTATCGAAAGATTAGCGATTGAGAAAAAAATCGGAGGAAACCTGATTTGGATTGCCGGATTTTAAATATAGAAGATATTGATAATTTAAAAGATAATAAGCTAATCATTTACGGTGCGGGAAAATACGGAAGCTTTTTATACTCATTTTTGGAAGAAAAAAACCTCGCAGAAAGCGTCATTTGCTTCGCAGTGACAGATAACGCAGGAAATGCAGACACTTTCTGCGGGAAACCGGTGAAGTGTCTGGATCAGATTACAGAGCGCCTGAAAGACTGCGTCGTAATACTGGCGCTCGGGGAAAAAGCCTCTGCGGAAGTATCTGAAAACTTACAGAACTATACCACAAAAGACATATGTCGTGTAAACGGACAGGTCGTCGAGGAAATCATAAAGAAGCTGATTACCGCTTATAAAAAACTGCCGTTACAGCAAAATAAAATCATTCTCTCTTCCTATGACGGCATGGGATACCGCTGCAACAGCAAATATATCGCAGAAAAACTGCTTGAGGAGGAAGCCCCAGTAGAGCTGATATGGCTGGTTTCCGATGACAGTATCTGTGATGTGCCTGACACAATAAAAAAGGTCGTGATCAGCAGCCCTGCATTCTATAAAGAAGTACTGACAGCAAAAGTGTATATCACAAACACCGTGCACTTTCTTTATGAACATAAGAGAGAGGGGCAGTTTTTTATCAACACCTGGCATGGGTACGGTCCGTTTAAACTGGCTGAGGGGGATGTCAACAAGGATACCGCCAGTAAAGAGCGTTATACAAAAAGCAACGGGGCATCCGATCTGTTTTTGACGGCCAGTTCTTTTTATGGGCAGATCTACAGGCGCTCCTTCTACTATCAGGGCGAAGTGGCAGAATACGGCGCACCGAGAAATGATGTATTTTTCCGGAAAAATGATCTCGGTGAAAAAATACGGAAACTGTATCGGATCCCGCAGGAAAAAGGTATTGTGCTGTATGCGCCCACCTATCGCTCCATGACCGGGGATGATTTTAAGAAATACAATCCGGATTGGGAACATATTTTAGCTTCTTTCAGAGAAAGATTCGGAAAAGAGTATGTCGTGGTATATAAATTACACCACTATATGCAAAAACTTGTGTTGGAAAAGGGACTGTATAAGCAGGCTGTAGAGGCGACCTTTTATCCTGATATGCAGGAATTATTAGTGGCGGCGGACATTGTGATCACAGATTACTCCTCACTGATGTGGGATTTTTCCCTGCAGAGGCGTCCGGTATTTTTATATCATAATGACGAGGAACAGTATACAAATGACAGGGGTTTTTATGCGCCGGTTTCAGAGTGGCCTTATCCAAAGGCGCATTCAGAGGAAGAACTGATAGGGCAGATCCGGTGCTTTGATGAAGAGAAGTACATAACGGAATTAAATGCGTTCCTGGAAAAATACGGTTCCTGCGATGACGGACATGCTTCGGAGCGCGTGGTAAAGAGGATTCTGGAGGTAATAGTATGATAAAAGTATCGGTTATCGTACCCGTCTATAATGCGGAAAAATACCTTGCCCAGTGCCTGGACAGCATTCTGGCGCAGACATTGCGGGAGATAGAAGTAATATGTGTGGATGACGGCTCCACCGACAACAGCGGAAAAATCCTTGACCAATATGCGATGCAGGATAAGCGGGTGAAGGTTCTGCACCGGGAGAACAGAGGATACGGTGCGGCTATGAATGCGGGGCTGGATACCGCGGCAGGCGAGTATGTGGGGATCGTGGAGAGTGATGACTGCATTCTGCCGGAGATGTATCGGACGTTATATGAGGCGGCGGATGCGGAAAAGCCTGATGTGGTCAAGTCGGATGCGTATTTCTGGTATGAAATGATCGGGTATCGAAAGAATACCCATCCCGCGCATTTGAATCCCTATTATGACAGGACGTTAGGTGATCTAGACAGAAACACGTTCTTTGATTTTTATATGAACATCTGGACAGGAATCTATAAAAGAGAGTTTCTGATAAGCGAAAAGATACGTTTCCACGAAAGCCCCGGGGCGTCTTATCAGGATAACGGTTTCTGGCTGCAGACGTTGCTGTACTGTAAAAAGGCAAAATGGATCAGTCAGGCTTTTTATCTCTACAGACAAGATAACGAAGCTTCCTCGGTAAAGAGCAGGGACAAAGTATTTGTGATGACCAGGGAATATGAATATATTGAAAAGCTTTTACTGGAAAGAAAAGACTATGAGTATCTACCCTATTGTTACTGCTACAGAATGCTGCGGCACAGAGGAAATTTCCTGAGGATAGCGGACGAGTATAAAAGAGAATTCTGCCAGCAGGTTTGCAGAGATTATGCAAAGTACAAGAGTTACATAAAAGGCTTTGGCGGGCTGGACAGCTGGCTGCGGGAATTGGCGCGGGACACCGACAGGTTCTGTAAGAATGCGATAGAGACCAGACATACCATAAATGAGGGCCTCAGGGGGGCAAAATCTCTGATCATTTACGGTGCAGGCCACCATGGTGATCGGGTTTTCCGGGGGTTGGTGAACGAAGGGTATTATCAGAAGATATCCTGTTTTGCGGTTTCGAAAGAGCCACTGGCGGGAGAAATGGCGGGAAAGCAGATCATAAGGATAGATGATGCGTTAAAGAGATATCCGGAAGCCCTGGTGATCGTGTCGGTGGTACGGGGAAGCGGGATGTATGGGCAGATGGTGCAGAAGCTGGCGGAACTTGGTATAGAGAATTATCTGAACGGAACGGATATCGAGGAAAATTTTTATATTTTGTAGCAGGACTGAGTTTCCGGAATTCGCGGAAGCGGTTTGGCAGACAGCTTTCAGACAGTTTTTGCGGAATGTGGATTAACAGTGAAGAATAAGGCTGTGACAGGTTTTATGAACAGCTTTCAGAATGTTTTTACGGAACGTGAGCTGACAATGGATGATCTGGCCATGACAAGCTTTATGAATAAGTTTCCGGTAGTTGTTTTACAGAACAGGGAGTAGTTATGTATCAGTTTATTCCAAGGCAGGAAATGCGGTCCGTGCTGGACATTGCCGATTTCCCGGAAAACAGCAGGGCGGAAATTGCATATCAGTATTTTGTGCATGACGGCGAGGAAGCCATGTATATCGAGGAGAACGGCGTTCTAATTGGTATGGTATCCATTGGAGACCTGGAGCGGTATTACGGCAACAGGAAAGAAAGGCTGAAGATTAACCGCCTGTTTTCCCGCATTGACGAGAAGGATGAGGCAAAAGCAGCGGTATTTTTCGGAAAGTTCAAAACCTTTTTCGAATGCCCGATCGTAAACAGCCAGGGGCAGTTAGAAGGCGTAATAAAGCGGGAGATACGTTACGACATCAGACAGGATCAGATTGCATCGCTTGTGGTTTCCAGATATTTGAAAGACCAGTGGCACAGAAAGGAACTGAGCCGTTTTGTTGCGAATACGAAGGCACAGGTGGTTTTGTACTATACAGAAGAAGCGTCAGTTATGAGGGCGCTTGCCGACAGGAAAAGGAGCGGCGTAACCGATGGCGACAGAGAAGGCGAAGAAATCTACTGGAAAGGATTATCGGAAAGACAGTGGGATGTGTTTCTTGGAAAATCGGGTATCGTCGGGCATCTGAAAAAGGAGTTTGGAAATTTTCATACGCAGCTGGTAAAAGGAGTGTCGGAGATCGTAGCCATGAAGGGCGAATTTTACAACTGTGTGGACGGCAGCCGGATTACCCGTGGAAATCCGCAGAACTCTGACAGGTGCGTCATATTTTACGGTCCCTGCAGCACGGTGGGAGCTTACTGCAGGGATGGGGAGACGATCGAATCTTATTTTCAGAATATACTGAACGCCCTGAGAAGATCACAGGCGAAACCGCAGATCCAGGTCATCAATAGAGGTTTGTTCAATGTAACAAATTTTTTCTCGAGAATGATGACAGATAAACTAAGCGGGAGCGATATCGCTGTGGTTTTTGTGGAGAAACGGTGGCTGACAGAGGAGATATCCCGGAGATGTCTTTATGTGGGAAATCTGACAGATACCTATCTGGAGATTGAAAATCTGGAAAATAATCTGCTGGACGGTCCGGATCACTGCAATTACAGAGTAAATAAGTGCCTTGCGGAACGCATTTACCGGGATTTTGAAGAACACCATCTTCTGGATATGTCTTTGAATGCGTCGGGCGGACCTGATGAGGCCGGGCAAATCCAGGACTATTACATCGGCAGCGAAGTCATGTCGGAAGTGCTGTGCTACATGGAGCAGTACGATCTGCTGAAAGAAGAGTCGATGGGTATCAAAGGCGCAATGACGCTCTTTGCTGATCCGTTCACAGAAAGACACAGGCGGGCTGTCGAAACGGCCCTGCAGAAAGTTGACAGGCTGTATCTGTTCCTTTCAGAGGATTCAAACTTAAATGCCGCGCTGGAAGAGCGGCTGCAGGCAGCAAAAGAGGCTTTGAGAGATCTGGAAGACAAAGTTGCAATTATCCCGGCAGGGAAATATCTGTTTACAAAGAAGATATCCAGAGGGATTAGAAAGCAGAGATTCTGCGATGCGGATATGGAGTATGACTGTGATATCTTCGGAGAGATTTTCGGCGGATTTATGGGAATCAGGTATCGGTTTCTGGTAAGCGAGTTTCATAATTTGGTAGAGCAAAAATATATGGATATCTGTATCAATATTTTGCCGCAGTTCGGTATAACTGTAGAGGAATTGTAGCTGTAGTACAGAGAGAAAAAAGCACGGAGCATAGCAGAAGGCGGAAAAACAGCAGGAGGCAGGAAAGCAGCAGGGAGACGGAGAAGCGGCCAATCACAGCATACAAAAAACAGGAGACAAAGCATGATCATCACAGGCTATTTAAATAAAACAGCAGTTACCCATGGAAATAAAGCAGCATTTGTGGACGATACAAGACAGCTGACCTTTTCCGAGCTGCAGCAGGAAGCATACCATATAGCAAGTGTGCTCCTCGAAAACAACATCACCAGAAAACCGGTCGCCATATTTATGGATAAGGAAGTGGCCTGTATTTCCGCATTTTATGGTGTAGCTTACAGCGGGAATTTTTATACGGTGATTGATGTGGAGATGCCGGATCAGCGGATTGACAAGATATTAATGTCCTTTAAACCTGCAGCCATTCTTACTACAGATCGGCACTATGAACATGTGAAAAGCCTGTGTGGTGAAAATAGTCTGGTTATCAGATATGAAAACTGTATGCGGAATGCCATATATGCTGAAAACATTGCCACAGTGGAAAATCGAATCATTGATACAGATGTGGCATATGTTTTGTATACGTCCGGTTCTACCGGTATACCGAAAGGCGTTATTATATCACACGGATCCCTGTCGGATTTCATTGACTGGGCCGTAGAGCGGTTTTCCATGGATGACAGCTATGTATGGGGAAATCAGACTCCACTTTATTTCAGTATGTCAGTGCTGGATGTATATGCCACAGTAAAGACAGGTGCGTGCATGTGCATTATCCCGCAGAAGTGCTTTAAAGTGCCGAAGTATCTGATGGAATTTTTGATACATCACAATGTAAATACATTATATTGGGTGCCGTCAGCATTAGTTTTCCCAGTAGCGCTTGGAGCATTAAAACAAACACCGCCTGTTGAACTGAAAAATATTTTCTTCAGTGGGGAAGTGATGCCGGTTAAATATTTAAATAAGTGGATGGAGAAATATCCGAATGCAAGGTATGTCAATTTCTATGGCCCGACGGAGGTGACGGACACCTGTACAGTATATGAAGTAAATCGGAAATTTGAAAGCAAGGAAACACTTCCTATTGGACAGCCATGTAAGAATATGGAAGTTTTTTTGCTGGATGAACAGGATAAGCTTGTGAATTGTGAAGGGAAAGTCGGTGAGGTATGTGTAAGGGGAACAGGAATTGCCAGTGGATATTATAATGCGCCGGAGAAAACAGCAGAAGTATTCGTGCAGAATCCGTTGAATGATGCATACCCGGAAACAATTTATCGGACAGGCGATCTGGCTCAGTGGAATGAATATGGGGAACTTGTATATCTTTCCAGAAAGGATTATCAGATCAAGCACATGGGGCGGCGAATTGAGCTTGGAGAGATAGAAACAGCTTTATTGTCTTTGGAAGAAATCGTATCGGGATGTTGTCTGTATGATGTTAAAAAATCTTGTATTATTTTAGTTTACAAAGGTGATTTAACCGAGAAGGAGCTGAGAAACAGGTTGTTGAAGTTGCTTCCTGAGTATATGATACCAAATAAATGGCATCAGGTGGAGGCGATGCCTCTTAATTTAAATGGTAAGGTAGACAGACAAAAATTGAAAGAACTGTATCTATCAAAATGAGAAGGGGAAGCCAGTTATGGAAATTGCGATTGCAGTATTTATTGGATTGTGGATAGCCTTGTCTGTTGTGACGGCGCACAGGCATATGAAGAAGGAATATAAGAGCATAACGGAGAAAGGAACCAGATGAATATTTATTTTGCAGGTATGTGTATTGCCATGCTGTTTTTTCTGGGAATCAGCTGTCTGATCAGCAGAAAAGTAAAAAATGCTGAAGATTTTTACGTGGCAGGTAGAAAGGCACCCGTTATCCTGATAGCCGGTTCCATGATAGCTTCTTATACAAGTACGGGAATGTTCATGGGAGATGCAGCGGAAGCATATGAGGGAGCTTTGTCAGCTATGATTGTATTTGCAGGTATGCAGTCAGCCGGATACATACTGGGTGCAGAATTTTTTGGTAGATACCTCAGACGTAGTGGAGCAATGACAATACCGGAATTTTTTGGTCAGAGATTTTGCTCCGGAAAGATGCGCACACTTTCAGCTGTCACGGCAATTATTATGATGACGGTGTATCTGCTGTCTGTGATTCAGGGTGTCGGTACGCTGATGAATGTGGTTACAGGTGTCAGTTACAATGTATGTATTGTAATAGCAATAACGGTATTTACTTTTATTTCTGTGGTATCGGGTTCCCGTGGCGTTTTGATTACAGATACGCTTATGGCAGGGCTGTTTACTGTATCTATGTTAGTGGCAGTGTTTTTTATAGCTGGCAAGGCCGGGGGATGGTTTTCCACAGTTGCTGCGCTTGCCAGGGCACCGGAGACAAGAGCATTACTGACATGGGAAGGACGTCCAGGAGCTCTTTATGAGACGGGGAAAGATAATATGATATGGGGGATATCATATGGGATTGTATGGTGCTCTGTATGTGCCATAGGCCCGTGGCAGTCAAGCAGATACCTGATGGCAAAGGATGAGCATACGGTGGTGAGATCTGCGCCAATAGCGGCCTTAGGTGTTTTTATTCTGGAATTTTTTGCATGTATTACGGCTGTTCTGATCAATGCACTGAATCCAGACATAGAACAGTCATCCTACGTCTGGATCTGGGCCGCGATGAATGTTGTCCCGACATTTCTGGGTGTTATTCTGATGACAGGAGTTTTATCAGCCGGCATTTCATCAGCAACAACATTTCTGTCGCTGATCGGTTCATCGGCAGCAAATGACTTGGCTGCATCCAAAGGAGATAAATCCATTAAGATTGGCCGTTGTTTCATGATTGTGGCAAGTGCAGTAGTAGCTGTGTGCGCAATAACGAATCCCCCGGCAATTTTTGTGATTATGCAACTTGGGGTAGCTGCTGCCGCCAGCTCCTGGATGCCGGTGGCTGTAGGCTGTATTTTCAGTAAGAGAATGACGAAGAAGGGAGCCTTTTGCGGCATGTTCGCAGGAATGGCAGGATGTCTCGGGGCGAATCTTTTAAGGTCATTTGGCGGGGTGTATCTGCCGGCTTATCTGGATCCGGCCATTATCGGGATATTCTGCAATATATTCGCGATCGTGATCGGCTCTTCTCTGACAAAGGTCACGGAGGAAGAAAAAAGAGAGAAAGAAAAATTGTTTGAGATGCCGGAAAGCGAGTGCGATCCCGCGGCGGTCAAGAAAACATTGAACTGGTCGCGGTTCGGTATTCTGGTCGGCGTTTTGATGACGGCGATCATGCTGGTGTTCTGGGTAATTCCGTTTCTGACAGCTTAAGTACATAGGGAATGCCAGGTGTGAAGTTCCGGAAGAGTCCTGCAGAGGGAGAGAAGGAAGCAGAGAATCCGCTGCAGAAAACAGGAAAAGGAAAGGTGAAGGAGAAAGGATGATATAGATGGAAAAAATAATGGAGATTCTAAAAGAGTTAAGACCGGATGTGGATTTTACGACGCAGAAAGAGCTGATCGACGGAGGCATTCTGAGCTCCTTTGATATCATCAGCCTGATAGAGGAACTGTCGGACGCATATGATATTGATATAGAAACGGACGACATCATTCCAGAGAACTTTAATTCTGCGGAAGGGATCTACGGACTGATACAGAGAGTGCTGGCGGGTGAATAGTATAAAATCGCGCCTGCGCAATGCATAAAAACATACATAAAAGTTTGCAGGCTGTGGAAAGGCATGGTTATCAAAATGAACATAGCAATTATTATAGCGGGCGGTTCCGGGCAGCGCACGGGGCAGGACATCCCGAAACAGTTTATAAACGTTTATGACAAACCCATCCTGATCTACACGCTGGAAGGCTTTCAGAAGCATCCGCAGATCGATGAGATCGGGCTGGTGTGTCTGGACGGGTGGCATGATGTGGTGAGGGCTTATGCGAAGCAGTTTAATATTGATAAATTGAAATGGATCATTTCCGGCGGGGAGACCGCCCAGGAATCCATCCGTGAAGGCGTGTATTATCTGGAAGGGAAATGTTCAGAGGAAGATACCATTATCATACATGACGGGATCAGGCCCCTGGTGGATGATTCCGTGCTGAGCGACGTCATCATGAAGTGTGAAAAATACGGGAATGCAGTGACTGCGCTTCCCTACAACGAGCAGATCTTTGTGGCGGATGACAGCATATCTACCGTGCAGTATATTCCAAGAGAGGCCCTGCGCAGGGTTTCTACGCCCCAGGCCTATCGATACGGCAGGCTGGACGCGGCCTATCACGAGGCCTACGAAAAAAAGACTGGCATCTACGGCTCTTCCTATACCAATACGATGATGGTAGAACTGGGGGAAAGACTGTATTTTGCCAACGGTTCGGACAAAAATATCAAGATAACCACAAAGGATGACCTGGAGTTGTTCAAGGCTTATTTAAAGATGGAAAAAGATAACTGGTTAAAGTAGGTGGCGTATGAAAAAGTTACTGGACAATGCACTTTATATAGAAGATATAAGAGGTGTGGCGGGGCTGGGACTGCCCTGGGAGAAACTGAAAGATACAAGCGTGCTGATAACGGGCGCGGGCGGGCTGATCGGCAGTTTTCTGACGGATGTGCTCATGTGGAGAAACCGGGAGGAAGGCATGAACTGCAAAATTTATGCCATGGGAAGAAATGCGTCCTCTGCGAAAGAAAGATTTGCCGGGTACTGGGAGGATCCGCTGTTTTCTTTTATCGAACATGATATTGCGGACAGGCTGGAAAGGGAAGAAAACTTCGAGTATATGCTCCATCTTGCCAGCAACACTCATCCGGTGGCCTATGCGACCACACCGGTCAGCACGATCAGGACCAATGTGCTGGGAGCGGATCATCTTTTAGCCTATGCGGCTGCCCACAGCGTCAGACGGTTTCTGTTCGCCTCTTCCAACGAGGTATACGGTGAGAACCGCGGGGATGCGGAGTTTTTTACGGAAGAGTACTGCGGTTATATCGACTGCAACACCTTGAGAGCGGGATATCCTGAGAGCAAGCGGTGCGGCGAGGCGCTTTGTCAGGCGTACCGGAAGGAAAAAGGGGTGGATGTTGTGATACCGAGGCTCACCAGAAGCTACGGCCCCACACTGCTGCAGTCGGACACCAAGGCGATGTCGCAGTTTCTGCGGAAAGCGGTATCCGGGGAAGACATCGTACTGAAAAGCAAGGGAAATCAGTTTTATTCTTATACTTATGCGGCTGATGCCGTATCGGGACTGCTGACGGTGCTGCTAAAGGGAGAAAGCGGGGAGGCCTACAATATCGCGGATGAAAAATCGGATATCACATTGAAGGATCTGGCCGGTATCATAGCGAAGCAGTGCGGCAGGAAGGTAGTCTTTGAACTGCCGGACAGCACGGAAAAGGCGGGGTACTCCACAGCGACAAAAGCGAGGATTGACGGCAGTAAAATAAAAAAGCTGGGCTGGGAGATGCGGTATGATATGCCGAAGGGAATCGGGAGGACGATCCGGATTCTAAAATCTTTGCAGGACGAAGCATGATCCGCGTTTTGTGAAGCGAGTATACATCGCGAAACGTACCGTGCCCGCTTGCGGGCACGGCATGGTATGTCAGGAATGGTTAGGAGGTCTGGGACAATGCACGAGGAGGAAATCATCAGGAATCTGCCGAAAGCCCTGATTAACTGGTACGCCTTCAACCCGGGAGAGGAAGCACTTTTTGTCTCCGGCGGAGACGAAGCCTGTGAGGTGCTTTACGAGGCGCTGAAGGAGAGCAGAGTGAAAACGGTCAGGACGACAGAGGAGAGTTTGAGCGCGCCAGAGACGGCGGAGGCTGTGACAGAGAGTCCGGAAGAGTCGGGGGCGGCGGAGGAGCTGATAGTGCCGAATACAAAATTCGATTACATCATCGCGGCAGGCATTCTGGAGAGGAGCAAATACCCGACAGAACTTCTGTCAAAGCTGAAAGCGCTGTTAAAGCCCGCCGGCAGACTGTTTTTGGGAGCGGAAAACAGACTTGCACTGCGCTATTTTTGCGGGGACAAGGATCCCTTTTCCGGCCATGTGCTTGACGGCGTCGACGGCTACAGAAAGGTGGTCGGAAAGGCAAGGGAACATCTGAAAGGGCGTGCTTTCGCGAAAGCGGAACTGGAAAGTATGCTGACGGCGGCGGGATTTGCGGGATATCGGTTTTATTCCGTCTGGCCCTGTCTCACCAGGCCGCAATTGATTCTCTCGGAGAACTATCAGCCCAATGAGTCTCTTGATGCGAGAGTATTTCCCCAGTACAACAGTCCGGAGACGGTATTTTTAGAGGAAGAGAAATTGTACAGGACACTTCTGGAAAACAGGATGTTTCACCAGATGGCAGGCGCTTTTCTATTAGAGTGCCCAGCGGACGGGAAAAGTCTGGATATTGACCAGATCACGGTACCGGGGGAGCGAAGCAGAGAGAGCGCTCTGGCGACGATCATAAAAAGCCATAAAACTGTGAGCAAAAGAGCCATGTATCCGGAGGGAAGACAGAAGGTAAAGGCACTCATGGAGCATACGGAGTACCTGCGGCGGCACAATATACCGATAGTCGGAGCCAAAGTGGAAGAGGACGCTTTTGTCATGCCCTATGTGGAGGGAGAGATCGCGACAGCGTATTTCAGGGATCTGCTGCGAAGCGACAAAGATCGCTTTGTGCGTGAACTGGAAAAATATAAGCAGATGATCGAGACCTCTTCGGAACAGGTTCCCTACGACGAAGTCAACTGGCAGCAGTTTGAACCAGGCTGGGAGAAGCGGAAAAAAGATGATCCTAACCTGCATAAGTGGGAGAAGTTAGCGTTCGGCAGTGAGGAAGACAGGCATAACATCGGAGTGATCCTGAAAAGAGGTTATGTGGATCTTGTCTCCATCAACTGTTTTCATACGGACAAGGGGTTCCTGTTTTTTGATCAGGAACTTTACCTGGAGAATTTTCCGGCAAATGCCATTTTTATCCGGACCGTTGACTTTATTTATAAAGGCTGCGATGAAATGGAGCAGTTCCTGCCGAGGGAGGAATTGTTAAAGCACTTCCATCTGTTTGAGCACAGGGCCGTATGGTGGAAGGCGGTCAATCTGTTTTTGAATACCCTGCGCAACGACAGGGCGCTGGGGGGCTACCACAGGCGTTTCAGGCGGGATGAGCGTACGGTTATGTCCAACCGGTACCGTATGGATTACACCCAGGAGGAGTACGACAGGCTGTTTGGGAATATTTTCAAAGGCGCCGACAACAAAAAGATCTATCTTTTCGGCTCAGGCAATTATGCGAAACAGTTCATAGAACAGTTCGGAAAGTATTATGAGATCGCCAGGATTCTTGATAACAATAAGGACAGATGGGGCGGGGATGTCTCCGGCGTAAAGATAAGCGGTCCCGGCTGTCTGCAGGATATGGAGGAACCTTTTAAGGTATTTATCTGTATCAAATATTTTGAGGAGGTCCTTTCCCAGTTAAAAGAGATGGGGGTGAAGGATATTTCCGTGTACGATCCGAGGCTTTCCTATGAGAGGCCATTCAAACAGGCGGCAAAACAGGAGGATGCAGCGCCGAAAAAGTACCATGTGGGTTATGTGGCGGGTGTGTTTGATCTGTTCCACATCGGACATCTGAACATCCTGAGACGGGCGAAAGAGCAGTGCGATTATCTGCTCGTCGGGGTGGTGTCGGACGAGCAGGTGATAAAGAGCAAAAAAACCCGCCCCTACATTCCTTTTGCGGAACGGCTGGAAATTGTGCAGGCCTGCAGGTATGTGGATGAGGCGGTCATGATACCTGCCGACAGGCCCAATACAGAAGACGCCTGGTATATGCACCATTTTGACGTCCAGTTTTCCGGAAGTGATTATGCGGATGATCCGGTCTGGCTTGCGCGGAAAGTATTTTTGCAGCAGCATGGAGCGGATATGGTATTTTTTCCGTATACAGAAACCACAAGCTCGACGGCGATCAAGGACCAGATCAGCTGTAGTAATTGAGTATTCCGCGAGTAAAACTGCTCTGTGAGCGATTTTGCGAGTTGTGCAGGCGCCAAACTGCGACTTTGGAGGATTTTGTGTGTAACAGTGAAGCCGAAGGCTGAACTGTTACAAATCAGTTTCGTGCGGCTGGGGAAGAGGAAGTAGTGGCAGATTATGGATCAGGAGGACAGACGGTTGAATATCGTATGCGCATCAGCGGGGCTTGTGTGGCATGAAAGCCCCAAAAAAGGAATTTTAAACGTCAGGGACGGCGGATTTGAGGCGATTATGCTTGATCTGTCGGTCTGCTGTTCGGCACAGGAGCTTGAGAATCTCGGAAGAGAGAGAAAGGCTTCTGGAGTCATTTTAAATCAGAAGAAAGAAGAGGCAGTCAGAATCTCCGAGCATCCGGAACAACTGTGCAGTTTCCAGCAGCGGTTGTTTGAGGAATGTAAAAAGGAATCCATCCGCATACCAGCGGCCAGAGCGCCTTACCTGAACCGGAATACAAAGCGGAAGGACCTGGGAGAACTGCTGACGCGGCTTGCAAAGGAGAGTATTAGGGCCAGCGGGCAGGCAGGCTGTAAGTATCTGGTCGTGAGACCGCTTTTTTCCGGAATAGAGCGGGGCAGTGAGTGGGAGGCCAACCGTACATTTTATCTTGGTCTGGCTGATCTGGCGAAGCAGAATGATGTGATGATCCTGTTGGAAAACCAGTGTCTGGATGTAAACGGCAGTTTAAACCGCGGCATCTGTGCGGAACCCGATGAAGCAGTTTCCTGGGTTGACAGGCTGAACGCAGAGAGTGGGGAGGAACGCTTCGGATTCTGTATGGATGTGGGCGTGTGCAATCTGTGCGGACAGAATATGCGGGAGTTTGCAGTCTCCTTAGGCAGTCGGATAAAGGCGGTGATTCTGCGGGACTGCGATGGCGTCCGGGAAAACGCAATGCTCCCCTTTACCTGTGTTGACAAAGGGCAGTTCAGGACGGACTGGCAGAATCTGATCAGAGGATTACGGGAAATATGCTTTGACGGTTTAATCATCATGGATTTTCACAGTATGACCGCGGCGCTTTCCCAGTTTTTGAGACCGGGGCTCATAAGGTTTGCGCGGGAAATAGCAGAATTTTTCAGGTGGCAGATCGGCATGAAGAATGTTCTGAAAAAATATGACGCGCGTGTCCTGTTTGGGGCGGGAAACATGTGCAGGAACTATATGAAATGCTATGGCGAGGAGTTTCCGCCGCTTTTTACCTGTGATAATAACAGCGGGCGCTGGGGTGAGATCTTTGAAGGGCTGCAGATCAGGCCGCCGGAGGCGCTCAAAGACCTTGCCCCTGACTGTGCCATTTTCATCTGCAATATTTATTACAGGGAGATAGAGAAACAGCTGCGCGAAATGGGTCTTACCAATCCCATCGAGTATTTCAATGATGAATATATGCCGTCGTTTTATTTTAACAGGTTGGAATACTGGGAAAAGGAAGTGTGACGAAAAAGGGAGATGGAAGAAGGGGAGGATCCGGCTTCCATTCCGTTAAAGAACCGCATCCTGTCTATTGACGCATTTAAGGAAGGCATGGTATTATATCGAAAGGTATAATACCGGCATCTGGCGAAGCGGGTGTGCATCTCGAAGCGTATCATGTCGGAAGATATTTCAATCTATACGGGGGCAGGGCTTATGGGGTATGTGAGGAAGAGTTTTGAGGGTGCAGGCGTCAGTGCACCGGATACCAGGAATCACGAGCAGTATAACGGCATGCAGAATGTTCAGAATCTGGAGGCTGTTATCAATGAGGGCTTACGCGTCGCCCTGTTGGAGGAGACGCCGGATCAGTCTCTGGAGGTATTGTTAGAGCATCTGGGAAAGGCGTTACATGGAGAGCGGACTTACATATTTGAGCAGAATGAGTCCGGCGGTGACGATAATACCTATGAGTGGGTGGCTGAGGGAGTGAGCCCGGAAAAGGACAATCTTCAGAATGTCCCCCCGGAGGTGTGCGCGAGCTGGTATCGGAATTTCAGTATCGGCAGGCATATCGTCATTGAAAAGCTGGAGGATATCCGGGAGGCGGAGCCTCTTCAATATGAAAATCTGAAGAGTCAGAATGTCCAGTCCCTCGTGGTAGTTCCTCTTTATGACGGCGAAAAACTTATCGGTTTTTACGGCGTGGATAATCCGCCTGTAAAGTCATTGGAATATGCATCGAATATGCTTCAGACGGCGGCATATTTTATCGTATCTTCTCTGAAGCGGCGCAATCTGGTTCGCGAACTTCAAAAGCAGAGTTATAACGTTCTCCATGCCCTCAGCGTGGATTATCTGGGCATCTATCAGCTGAATTTCGATACGGATGAATGTGAGATATACAGAGACAACGAACAGATGAGATCTGCCTGGGGCGTAAGCTTCGAGGACGGCTATCAGAGGGCTATGGAGCAATATATTTCCGAGTATGTGATTCCGCGGGATAAAGAGCGGCTTCTTGCCATGACCAGAAAAGACTTTGTGATGGATCAGCTGCGGACAAAGAAGAAGTTTTATGTCCGGTATCAGATGCGGGAAAATTCCTATGGACTGAAACATCTGGAGCTTCATTTTTCTGCGGTGGAGCAGAGACGGGGGGAGAACTGCGCCATTTTTGCGCTGCGGGATATCAACTCTGTGGTAGAGCAGGAGGAGAAGTACAAACTGGAGGCGAGACAGAGCCTGGAAAATATTTTGGAGGGTGCCAGAACCGGTATCTGGACGATCGAGCTGGAGGAGGGCTGTGAGCCCAGGATGTATGCGGACCGTACCATGCGTATCCTGCTTGGCGTTTCGGAGGAGATCGAGCCGGAAGCGTGCTACAGCCGATGGTTTAAAAATATTGAGCCGGACTATGTGGAGATGGTGCAGAATGCGGTACAGGAGATGCTGGAAACCGGGCGCTCCGAAGTGATTTACCCCTGGCATCATCCAAAGCTTGGAAAGATCTATGTCCGCTGCGGCGGCGTGCCGGACAGAACCTTCAAAAAACCGGGCGTCAGCATGAATGGATACCATCAGGATATCACGGAGATCATTGTGGCACGGAAGAAACAGGAACAGGATATTATGGAGCTGTTGGAGAAGGTGCGGCAGGCCAATTCGGCAAAGAGCGAATTTCTTTCCCGTATGTCCCATGATCTCCGCACGCCGATCAACGGGATTCTCGGAATGCTGGCCATCATGGAGAAAAGCCAGGGGGATGAAGAACGTCAGGAAGAGTGCCGAAAAAAGATCCGCGTGTCAACAGAGCATCTGTTGTCACTGGTTAACGATGTTCTTGAGTTCAGCAGGCTGGAGAGCGGGAGGCCGCCGATGGTGGAGGAAACCTTTGACCTGCACGATACTTTAAAAAACTGTATGGTGATCCTGTCTGCCCAGGCGGAGGAAAAGGGGATTCGGCTGGCATTGGAGGAGACCGGCTTACAGCATAACAGGCTGATTGGAAATCCGCTATATCTGCGACAGGTTCTGATGCACATTATCGACAATGCGATTAAATATAACCGGCCGGAGGGGTCTGTAGTCCTTCAGGTAAAGGAGGATGCCTGTCAGGGCGGGAGCGCAGTCTATCAGTTTCTAATCAGAGATACCGGCATCGGTATCGGGGAGGAATTTCAAAAACATATTTTTGAGCCCTTCACGCAGGAACATAAGAGTGCGAGAACACATTATAACGGCGCAGGTCTCGGGATGTCCATCGTAAAGAAGCTGGTGGATGAGATGAGGGGAAGCATTGTCGTTGAAAGTGAGATCGGCAAAGGAAGCGAGTTTCTAATCACGCTGCCAATTCAGATCGATCCCGCAGAGACCGCGCATCCGGCAGATAGGGCGCAGGGTGCGCAGGAGGATATTGCCGGGATGCGGGTTCTTCTGGTGGAGGACAATGAAATTAACTGCGAGATCGTACAGTTCATGCTTGAGGAGGCAGGTGCGGAGGTCGTGACCGCAAACGACGGAAAGGCTGCTGTGGATACCTTTGCAGCAGCTGTTCCGGGGACATTCGACTGTGTATTTATGGATCTGATGATGCCGCTTATGAGCGGATATGAGGCAACCCGCGTGATTCGAAGTTTAGACAGGCAGGATGCGAGAACTGTGCCCATCATAGCGCTGTCGGCGAACGCATTTGAGGAGGATATCGCACTGGCAAAGGCTGCCGGGATGAACGAGCATCTGGCGAAACCGGTGGATATCAGAAAAATGCTGCAGGTTATGAGGCGGTTCAGTTCCCATTCCACACGCCATACCGGTTGCGGTACTGGCGGAGGGTGCAGCCGGTGATGTTTTTAAACTGTGCGCCGAGGTGGCTCTGGGAGGAAAAGCCAAGATACGCCGCGATCTCAATATAGGAGTACTCGGAATACATGAGCAGATTTTTAGCGCGTTCTATTTTTTCATGGAGGATATACCGGGACAGAGAGATTCCCTCATATTTTTTAAACAGTTCAGACAGATAATTTGCATTGAGATCCAGCGCTTCGGCCAGAGACCGGACGGTCAGTTTGTCGTGCAGATGAGAGTAAATATAGTTTTTACACCGCCGGATATGGGGGTTTTTCTCCCGGACCGGCGTTCCTTTTTGCTGCTCTTTCAGCTCGTGAACCATGGCGGTATAGTGAAATTCCGCATCCCGGGCAAGTTGCATGGCGGATACGGGATTTCTGCATTCTTCGATCTTCTGAATATAGCTGTCCGAGAAGGAATAGGCAATTTCATGGGAGAGGCCGCCCCGGATCGCGGAACGGCTGGCCAGTGTGATCAGCACGATGGCATGATTTTTTGCCTGCCGCAGCGGATCTTTGGCAAGGGTGCCGATGGAGCCGATATAATCCTCTGCAAGACTTTCGCGCAGCCCCGCGATATTGCCGTTCTCGATACTCATCTGTTCTCTGAATTCCTGATCGTAGGGATTGTGGGGTTTAGCCATTTCATTTCTTTCAAAAGTCATTTCCGTATAAGCTTTCCGGATATTCTGTGCCATGGAACTCTCCAGACAGTTCTCCTGCATAATATCGTTTTCTCCCTCCGGCTTTTCTTCTTTCAGGTGGTATAACAAAAGCAGAATGCGCACATAGTCTGTCAGCCCGCATTCATACAGCGGAACGCGTGTCAGCTCTGTCTCAGGCAAATCGTAAAGGCGGTGATTCAGATGGACGTTCTCCTGTAAAACATTGGGCCCGATCAGGTAGAAATCATCCTTAAAAGGGACAATGCCGTAGATAAGATTTTCCTGCGCGGACACGATCCGGGGAAGCGGTGAGACGGATTCTGTGATTAACGGTTTTAACAGTGCTTCCGGCTGTAAGACAGATACCGGAAAATCTCTGCGGGCACAGCAGGAGGAGACCAGACTGTATCTATGCAAAGGTAGAGGTTACAATACAAAATGGAGAAATTACGGGTATTCGCATTTTAGAGCATAAAAACGAGCGGGGCCAAGCAGCGGAAGCAGTTGTTGATAGAATAGTCGCGGAACAGCGGATAGATGTTGATGCCGTGTCAGGAGCAACAAATTCCAGCACTGTGTTAAAAAAAGCGGTTGAAAATGCCCTGAATAATGATTAGGTGAAAGGCAAAAATGGTGAATATGAATGGAAAGGATATTATGTCCTATATGTGGGAATAAGACCCGTGACAGAATCAGAGAAGATCTATTTTAAGAAATTATCCCATTTACTGCCCAAAATGTAAAAAGGAAACTATAATTGATGCACAGAATTTACAAATAACAGTTACCAAAGAGCCAGACGCATAGACGCAGGGCCGATAACACGCAGATTAAAAATGCGGTTATCGGCTCTTTTCATTGAAAGCAAACAAACCAAAGTCCGATAACTGGCTTATAAGAATACTCGAATATGAGGGATGGGTATGCAAAAAGAAATTCCAGTGGAAATGATCAGAATACTGGCTGATACGGCAAATGAGTATGTGACGGCCGAAAAACTGGCGGAACGCCTGCAGGTTTCCAGAAGAACTGTTTTTAACAATATGAAAGCCGCCCGGGAGATCTGCCTGCTGCATGATTCCAAGATAATTTCTGTGAAATCAAAAGGATATAAGATCAAAAAAAGTGCAGGCATCAGAGCTTTTTTAAAGGAAGAGCAGGTAAAATATAAGCACACAGACAATAAAGAGTACAAATTATATATTATTTATCTGCTGCTGGACGAGGAGGAAGCGCTCCATATCAGCGAGCTGGAAGATATTTTATACTTATCCAGACCGACGATCTACAGGCTGTTAGAAGAAATCGGGGACTGGTTTGAGGAAAACAAAATGCAGTTGATTGTCTCGCGCAAAGGAATTTCTGTGGAGACGGGAGAAAAAAGGCTGCGTGCCGCCATGAAAAACTGGCTGATAGAAGTGTCGCAGCTGCTCGACGGAAAAAGGGAGGACTGGCGGGATACTTTGAAACTGAGGCAGTGTGCGGAAGATTTTTTTCCGGTGGACTATGCCTGTGTGTTAAAAGTGGTCAGCGATATCTGTGAGTCCATCAAACTGGTTTTGTCCGGATTTGAACTTGGCAGTATGTGCTATATGCTGGAAGTTATTCTGTACCGCGTCCAAAATGGTTTCTATGTGGAGATTAGCGAACGCCTGTTTGATTTGATGAAGGCATCTTTTTCGGAGAAAAAGATAAATGGCATAATGGATGAAATGGAGGTAGTCCTGAACAGACGGCTTCCGGAGAGAGAAACTATTTATTTTATGGTGCTGCTACTGAACAATGGTGATCTGGAAGATCGGAGTTTACTGGCTAATCCATATCATACAATAGAGATCAATGCACAACTGATGGAGGAGTGCGAGAATTATCTGAGAAGGCATCTGCGCATTGGGCCGGAAGATTTCAGGGAACTGATCAGGGATATTGAGTTCATTATTATGAGGGAAGTTCTATTCCAGATCAAAGGGGAGACCGGAAGAAATTCCAGGCATTATAATGCCATTACCCGAAAATATAATGCCACAGTGATCATGGCCCAGGAATTATATCAGATCATCGCAAAGTACTATAGCATTGAATATTATGAGAAGACGATCTGTAATATTGCTTTTTCGATCCTGCATGTGCTGCAGAAAAATAAAAGAAATCTGAAAGCGGTTCTGGTTCATAACTGTGATATTTTTGAGTTTAAATTTGTGTGGCAGTCTTTGCAGAGTTTTCCTTTTATCGAGATGGTTTTTTCGGCGGACAGCGTCGGGAAGTTAAACAGTTATCTTGAAAAAAATGCGACGGATGTTATCATCAGCACGATTGGGTATCAAAATGAGACGATTCCGGCAATAGAGATTTCAAAAGTGTTTGGCGGAAATGAGACAGTGGAAAGAATGGGCGTGATCAATCAACTGTATCAGAGAATAAATTTTGAGGAGTTGATGAGAGTGTATGATATAAAATAAGGTAAAACTTAATGATATGGTCATTATCACGGATGCTTGCCGGAAAGAGTGTCTATTGCTGTTCGCGACGCAGGCGTTTTAACAGATGCGACAGCGGCCTGTACAGCGCGAGCGTCAGCACAAAGTTTCCGGCGCAGTGCAGGATATCGTAAGGGATACCTGCACTCCAGTAGGAAAAGGCCGCATAGAGCCCGCCGGAGATCAGGTAGGGGATGGCGCACAGGGCCCCGAAGGACAGCCCGAAAGCGCCGGAGACCACGGCCCAGAGGAGAGCGGAATCCATCTTTCGGAGGGCTAAAACGATCAGGGCCAGGATGCTCCAGATATACAGATAACTCACCCACCAGATGCCGAACCCGAAAACCACGCCTTCCAGAAGCACAAAGGTATAAAGAATGGGAAAAACCAGCTTTTTATAGGACAGGGTATAAAGAATGATCAGGGTGCTGACCACTTCGATATTGGGCAGAAAGGCCATGCCCAGCTGCCCGATGAGCAGGATGGCGCTGAGGGCGGCCATGATGACGAGACGGTATGTTTTCCCGGAAACTGTCTGGTCTCTCTGCATATCTGTAAGTTCCTTTCATTTATTTCTGTGAGCAACGGGCAGGCAGCCGCGCTTGCGTGCCCTGAATATTCCGGCAACGGCTGCGAGAGTGAATATGAGTATCGTCTCACATTGTGATACAGTATTGCCTGGTGAAAATTTGATTCTGATGATCCGGCGGCCGACATATTCTGCCCGGCAGCTGGATCATCAGAATGCCCGGATCAGTATCCGATCGTAAACGTCAGTTCATAGTCCTCTCCATCCGCGATGGGCGTCTGATCGGCGCCGGTGTTCAGCTGCTTACCGCCCCTGGTGATGCACCACCATTCCTGGTCAGCTTCATCAATGGTTTCGCCGTCCACGGTCATGATAAACAGACCGTATGCGCTCTCCTCGCCGTCCACCAGTTCCTCATCCTTAAGCACCTCGCCGAGATACTCGCGGTCTGTGTGATACTCGAAAGTTTTCCGGGAACCGTCCCCATGGACCACCTCGACAGAGATGGTTTTGGCGCCTGCGACGGGAGCTTTCTTTGTGAAGTGATAGACACAGAAAAATACCAGGGCGACGGCAAGCAGTGCGGCGAGAGAGATGATGATTTTTTTTGTGTTGTTTGCTTTTGTATGCATAGGTAACCTCCAGTTGGCTGCAGCTTACAGGACTGCGGCCTTTAAAAAGTAGTATGATATTGCTTTGGAGGGAATCACGGCACGAAGACGAAGGAGCAGAGAAAAAGGAAAAGGTTTCTCTGCATTCCCGCATAAAAAAGCTGCCGGCAGAATGAGGGCAGCAAAAATAAACTCTGTCATCATGTCGTCATCCCTCGTAACGCATGAGTATTTCAAAACAGGCAGGCATTCTGACTCGAGATTCACCGTACAGATTCGCCTTCCCGGTTTCCCAGTGGCATATCGATCTGCACTCCTCTCATACAGCGGCGTGACCGTGAAGTGTAACTTACTTTCCTATTCTCCCTGACGGGCACCTGTTTCTGTTTTAATATAAGGCATATGGAATGAGAATGCAAGAATTTTTTAGAATGACTTGACAGATGGAAAAAGTGGTGGTAATATACAATATGTAAACGTTACCACATAAAAGTATTGAATTTTATGATTGAATTTAGCAAAATATGGAAACGTTTGCATATGAAAGAGCATATGAATCTCCAGGGGAAACGAAATATCATTGAAACAAAGAAAGATATATGCTATTTTTGGATAGATATACAAACGTTTCCACACGAAAGGAGAAAGTATGAAAAAGAGAGCAACCATAAGGGACATCGCATCGGAAGCAGGTGTGGCGGTTTCGACAGTATCCAGATATATCAACAGCAACGGATATGTGGAAGAGGAGACCGGGAAAAAAATTGCGGAAGCAATCAGGAAGTTGGACTACAGGCCGAACAGGCTTGCCCGTGGGTTAAAGACCAGCTCAACAAAAAATATTGTACTGATTGTCCCTGACATACAGAATCCGTTTTATTCTACCATGGGTGTCGTGTCGCAAAGGCTTCTGAAGGAACAAGGTTATACGTTGAGTCTTTTCAACACATTTGGCAATATGAAAGAGGAGATGGACAGCGTAAAGAGCGCAGTCATGATGGGGACGGATGGTGTGATTCTGGCAGGCGGTCACTTTTACAGTGAAGTAAAAGAAATGCTTCTGGGGTTGGAGGTTCCTGTAATTCTCGCAAATGGGATAGATACGGATCTGTTTGACGTTGTGTTGTGTGATGAGGGTGAGAGTACCTATATGGCAACGAGATATCTGATGGAGCAGGGACACGAAAAGATTGCTTTTGTCGGAGCAGCGGTGAACAGTCAGATCGGAAAAAACCGCGAGAACGGATATCGGAGAGCGCTTGAAGAGGCAGGAATATCGACAGACTCAAAATATGTTTTTATTATGGGGAATGTACTGGACAGTGATGCCGGCCGCAAGGCAGGATATTATTTTTCGGCGTTGAAGGAAAGACCCACAGCAGTCTGCTGCGCAAATGATCTCATCGCCCTCGGCGTATACCAGGCCTGCAGTGAGATGGGGCTCAGAATTCCGGGACAGATTTCGGTGACCGGGGTAGACAACATTATATTTTCTGATCTGTGCAATCCAAAACTGACAACCATTACAAATGACAGCGCGGAATATGCGAGGATATTTGTTGAGGCACTGCTGGAAAGGTTAAACGGAAAGTATGCAGGGAAACCCAGAAAATATCGAATTCAGAGGGAATTGATTATCCGGGATTCGGTAGAAAAAGTAATTAGTGCCGGTTAGCGGCATTGATAATAAAAAAGAAAAGAGGAGAAGGAACATGAAGAAAAAGGGAATGGCAGTGTTGGCGACGGCAATGATCATGGCGGCCTGTACCCTCACGGGATGCGGCAAGGAGGATAAACTGGTCGTTGGCATGGCGATGAACACGGAGATCGATTTTGTCAGCGATCTTCAGAATGCACTGGAGGAGAAAGGAGAGGAAGCCGGGATCCGGTTTGTTTTTACCAATGCAAACAATGACGCCGAAAAGCAGCTTTCGGATATTGATTCTCTGATTGCGCAGAGTCCGGATGTTATTGTGATGAGAGTTGTTGATTCAGATGCGGCTGTTTCCTGTGTGGAAGCGATAAAGAATGCAGGGATCGCCTGTGTGATTCAGGATACGCCTGTGAATACGGAACTTTACGACTGCCGCATTGTCGGAGACCAGTCCATGGTGGGGCAGCTGATCGGCACATATATGCAGGAATGGCTTGATGAGGATGAAAGCAGAACGATCAATATGGGATATATCAACGGGAATACCAATGAGGTGATCCAAAAGAGAGAGACAGGGATATATGATGTTGTGGATGCTTCAAGGATCAATACCTTTGCCTCGCAGGTCTCCATGGGTTTTTCGGCGGAAGGAGCCATGGCCTATGCGGAAGACTGGCTTCAGTCACAGCCTGATATGAATTGTATCGCCTGTGCAAATGATGAGATGGCAGCGGCTGTGATTCAGGCGCTTTCTGCAGCGGGCACGGATTTTGACAATTTTCTGGTATTCGGCTGTGACGGCGGCGATATCGGGCAGCAGTATCTCCAGAGTGGGGAACTGGATGCGACAGTATCACAGAGTGCATCAAAGGTTGCGGATGCGATCATTGAGGTGGCAAAAGGAGTGGCAAACGGTGAAACCTATGAAAATAAGGTCTATAACCCGGATTGTTATGAACTGATGACAGCCGATAATATGGAAGAAGTTCTCAAAGAAAAATAAGCGGGATATGATCGGGATGGAGAGCGCCATGAAAAAGAATGAAATGATTCTGCGGGTAAAAAATGTTACAAAGAGTTTTCCGGGAGTAAAGGCTTTAAAAGGCGTCAACTTAGATATCTACTCCGGGGAAGTGCATGCTCTTCTGGGCGAAAATGGTGCAGGGAAATCAACCTTGATGAAAATAATATTGGGCATGTATCAGCCGACTTCGGGAGAAATGGAATACAAGGGAGAAAAGTACATGCCCAGGACGCCTATGACTGCGTTAAATATGGGGATTTCGATGATACATCAGGAAATCAACCTGGTTCCGACCACTTCAGTAGCCGAGAACGTATGGATCGGAAGGGAATATCGGTTTGGAAACAGATATTTTATCAATAAACAGAAACAGGAGAAAGCCACAGAGGAAATTTTAGGCAGACTTGGTTTGGAAATATCTCCCTCTACATCGGTTTCCGCTCTGAGCATTGCGGAGATGCAGTTAGTCGAGATCGCAAGAGCGGTGTCTTACGATTCGGATATTATTATTATGGATGAACCGACGAGCGCCCTCACGGATGAGGAGGTAAACAGGCTGTATGACATTATTTCCGCCCTTCGCGAACAGGGAAAGGCCATTATCTATATTTCCCATAAATTCGATGAAATTTTCCATATCTGTGACAGAGCCACCATATTCCGGGATGGGGAATATATCGGGGAAAGAATGATCAGTGAGACGACGGAGGAAGAGCTGGTTAAGCTGATGGTGGGCCGCGAGATGCATGACATGTTTCCGAAATTTGAGGTAAAGATCGGGGAACCGGTTTTGGAAGTGAGCCATCTGACTATGAAAAATGTGGTGAAGGATGTCTCATTTACAGCACACAGGGGCGAGATTCTGGGTTTTGCCGGGCTGCTGGGAGCGGGTCGAACCGAGATTATGGAAACGCTGTTTGGGATTACGCCGAAAGACGGAGGATGCGTAAAACTGCATGGAAAAGAAATTGATGTGAGAAATCCAAAACAGGCAATCGGCAAAAAAATGGCGATGGTGACGGAGGACAGAAAACATTCGGGACTGATAGCGATCCAGTCTGTCCGTGTGAATGAATCGCTTGCCTATCTCAGAAAAATCACAAAAGGCGGATTTTTAAATCAGAAGAAGGAAAAGAAAGATACCGATGAAATGGCAGAAAGGATGCGGATCAAATTCCCTTCCATGAACAGTGAGATATCACTGCTTTCGGGAGGAAATCAGCAGAAAGTCATCATAGGAAGATGGCTGCTCACACAGCCGGATGTCCTGATCATGGATGAGCCGACCAGAGGGATCGATGTGGGTGCAAAAGCTGAGATTTATAAACTCATTGGAGATCTGGCAAAGCAGGGAAAGACGATACTGGTTGTCTCCTCTGAACTTCCGGAGATTATGGGTATTTCAGACAGAGTTCTTGTTGTCAGGGAAGGAAGAATTGCGGGAGAATTTTTACGGGGCGAATTTGATTCAGATGAGATCATGAAGAAAGCCTTTGGGGTTTGAGGTCAGGAGGAAGAAAATGAAAAACAAAAACAATAATGCGCTGTTGCTTGTTTTGAATAATAAAGCGATTATTCTCACGATTCTGATGCTGCTCGTCTCGGTGGTGTTTACCGGGGGGACTACCTTGAGCAGCAATAATATCGCCGGCGTTATGAGGCAGATTTCTGTGCTTGCCATCATCAGTATCGGATATACGATTCTCCTCGGAGGCGGGATGATGGATCTGTCGGTGGGAAATATCGTCAGCCTCTGTGGAGTAGTTTATGGAATTGCATCGCTGCATATGCCGTTATTTCCGGCACTTATTACAGCAATCGCTCTGGGGGCGCTCTGCGAACTGGTAAATGGTGTTATGATCAAAAGTTTTAATCTGCCCAATTTCGTGCTGACGCTGGCGACCGGTCAGATCTACAAAGGGATTGCATCGATCCTGACTGACGGGAAATCCGTGGGAGGCCTGAGTGATGGCGTGAAGTACCTTGGACAGGGCCAGATACTGGGATTTTTGCCGATGCCATTCTTTATTATGATCATTGTTGTGATTCTGATGGCAGTTTTGATCGGTAAAACTACATATGGACGCCATGTCCTGGCGGCCGGAGGCAATCCCTTCGCGGCAGAAGTTTCCGGTATTCGGGTTAAGTTTATCAATATTACGACTATGATGATAGGCGGACTTTGTTTTGGACTTGGTTCAGCGGTGCTGACCGGGCGTGTGGCGTCGGCAATACCGATGGCCGGCGAGAATTACCTGATGGATGCCATTGCAGCTGTGGTGATCGGCGGTACGCCGATGCGGGGCGGAAAAGCAAAAGTAGTCGGCACACTGTTTGGCGTTGCATTGATAGGTGTGATCAATAATATGCTGAATCTGTTAAATGTCTCTTCCTACTGGCAGTGGGTATGCAAAGGGATCATTATTATTGTGGCGATTGTTCTGGACTCTGTAACAGATCGCACTTTCATGGCACAGAAAGCATAGGGGCAGCGGGATGGTTGAAAAATGGGCGAAAATAAACTGCCTGTGTGAGTGGATGGACGCACCCACAGGGATAGACTGCAAGAGTCCTGCACTCTCCTGGTCGGCAGATTTTGTATATGGACGGCAGACGGGATATCGTATTCAGGTGAGCGAATCCGGGCAAATGGACAGGCTTGTCTGGGACAGCGGTTTTGTGCAGAACGGTAAAAACAGCTGCGTGATACCGGAAAATATATTGAAGAGCGGACGGACGTATCATTATACAGTCGAGATTGAGACAGAGCGGGAAATAAAAATAAGAAGCGCTGTGAATATGTTCACTACAGGAATTCTGGAGGAGATGTGCTGGGATCAAAACTGGATAGGAGGCGCCGGTGTGAGAAACCATTCCTATCTGATCCGCTGGCCTTTCCGGCTGACGGAGAAACCGGCGGCAGCGGCAGCCTTTGTGGCCAGTCCCAATTATACGATCGTATCCTTCAACGGACGCAGATGCAGAGATGTTTATCTCGGAGCGCCCACGGAATTCACAAAAACAGTGCTGTATGAGACATTCCCACTGGATGCGGAAGCGGGGGAGAATGTTCTCGGAATTGAGATAGGAAACGGGCTGTTTGCCATAGAGGCAGCGGAGCGGGGGATCGCCAAAAACGAACACATCTGCGCTGTCCGGATTCGGGTGGAGTATAAAGACGGAAGAGTGGAATGGTTGGGAAGCACTCCGGAGCAGTGCTATTGTACAGACAGCGCTCCTTCTGTCAGAAACAGTGTTTACACAGGGGAGTATATTGACAGAAGCCTGATAAAAGATGGATTTGATATGCCTGGTTATGTCATGATAAAAAAAGACGGATGGAGAAAGGTATTTCAGCAGGATCCGCCTGGAGAAAAGGTTATCAGCCAGATGATGGAACCGATCCGGATCACGGAGGAACGGGTGCCTGTGCAGATATGGAAATTGCAGGATGGAAGTTTTACAGTGGATTTTGGACAGAATTTTGCCGGCTGGGTTCGTCTGACCTGTTATGGAGAAAAAAATGATACTATTACGGTAAGGTATGCGGAACTGGAGAATGCAGATCATACCATCAATGACAGTTCTTACAATGGAATTCATATTTCGGACTCTTTTATTTTAAGGGGTGGGGAGCCGGAGATATTGGAGCCCCGGTTTTCCTACAGGGGTTTTCGGTATGTCAATATAGAAGGACTTTCAAAAGAACCGGAGGCTGACTGCCTCAGAGGATGCGTGGTGCATAATGATGTCGCACGTATCAGTGAGTTCCGGACGGACGATGAGCTGCTAAATCGATTTTATGAATGCATGTTGTGGTCTGAGAGAAGTAATTTGCACGGCGTTCCGACAGACTGTCCCCAGAGGGCGGAACGTGTGGCCTGGCTCAATGATATGACGGTGCGCAATGAGTGCGCTCTTTACAACTACAGACTCCCCAGTTTGTATAAAAAGTGGACCGGAGATATCAGGGACTGCCAGGGGAAAATCAGCGGAGCGATCACAGATACGGCGCCCTTTTTCCGGATGGGGCAAAAACCGGCAGATCCGGTCAGCACCAGTTTTCTGCTGGTTCCATGGAATGTATACTGCTTTTATGGAGACAGATCGATCCTTGAGAAGAATTATGAGGCGTGTAAAAGATGGGTTGCTTTTTTAAAACGCCATTCGGATCATTATATTGTACGGTATTCCCCGATGGGAGACTGGGCGAGTCCAAAGAAATGGTGCGAGGCAGGCAGCATTGGGGCCGGTGCAGTTTCCCGGATAACGCCTCCTGTATTTATAGCTACCGGATATCTGTATTATAATTACATACTGCTTGCCAGAATGGCGGGGGTTCTGGGAGCGGATAAGGAGCAGGAACTGTTTGCGAAGGAGGCAGGGCAGGTAAAAGATGTTTTTTTGAGAGCATATTACAGAAGAGAAGAGGGACTTTTCTGTACAGGCAGCCAGGCCTGTAATGCATTCCCCCTTTACCTGAATATGCTGGATAATGAGGAAGAGAAAAAAGAGGTTTTAAGCCGTCTTCTGGAAGACATTGCACGGAATGAATATCATCTCACAACGGGAAATCAGTGCAGTAAATATGTGGTGGAAGTATTATTCCAAAACGGATATATCGATGAGGCGTACCGTCTGCTCGTACAAAAAACATATCCGAGCTGGGGATATATGATCGAGAATGATGCCACAACATTGTGGGAGCGCTGGGAAAAAGTGGATACCTATCATGGAAAATCGAATATGGCTTCTTTCAATCATGCCATGTCAGGAGCTGTGGCATCCTGCTTCCACAGATATCTGATCGGGATCAGACCGGATGAGCAGACGCCTGGATTTCGCAGTGCAGTGATTCGGCCGTTGATGCCCAAGCAGCTTCGCTATGCGTCGGGAAGTATTGTTACACAGGCGGGGAAGTATAGCTGCTGTTGGAAAAGGAGCAAAGATGGAGGTCTGACTGTGGAGATGGAAATTCCGTTTAACTGTACGGCGGATATCTATCTGCCAATGGTGGGCGGCCTGACGTGGAAATGTCAGGACAGGGAGTGCGAAGGAGAGACAGTTTCCCTTCCGGAAGGAAAATTTATACATGGCAAGGTGCAGTCAGGCATCAAAAAATATATGGGAAGTGTGAGTAGATGAAAGTATTAAATTTTGGATCGTTAAACATTGACCGAGTATATAAGGTTGTGGATTTTGTGCAGCCGGGGGAGACGGTTCTTTCGGCTGATTATCAGGAATTTTGCGGCGGAAAGGGACTGAACCAGTCGATCGCGCTTGCGAGGGCGGGAGTTTCAGTGTATCATGCGGGAGCGGTCGGCGGGGACGGGGAACAACTGAAGCGCGCCCTGGAGGAGGCGGGGGTAAAGATCCCGTTTCTGCAGGTACTGCAGCAGCCGAGCGGCCACGCCGTGATAGAGGTGGACAAAAGCGGACAGAATCGGATCATTGTGACGGCAGGAACCAACGGAAGAATCAGGGAGGATTATATAGACGGGGTGCTTGAATACTTTGAGAAGGGAGATATTCTGCTGCTTCAGAATGAGATATCCAATATTCCGTATATTATAAAAAGAGCGAAAGCTTCAGGCATGCAGATTGTCTTAAATCCCTCTCCGGTCAATGAAGCATTGTATGAATATCCGCTGGATCTCGTAGACATATTTATACTGAATGAAAAGGAAGGAACGGCATTGGCGGGGGTAACGGAATGCGATCCGGGAAAGATTTTAGACTGTCTTGAAAAGAAATATCCGGAATCCATATTTGTGCTGACGCTTGGGGCAGACGGCGTATGTTACCGCGGAAAGGGAGAGCATTGGCGTCAGGAGGCCTTTCCTGTGAAAGTGGTGGACACCACGGCTGCCGGGGATACGTTCTGCGGGTATTTTCTGGCGGAATATGTAAATGGGAAGAAGCCGGCAGAGGCGCTTTTAACGGCAACAAGGGCCAGCGCCATCGCTGTGGGAAGAAATGGTGCATCGCCCAGTATACCGACGATGGGGGAGGTTGAAGATTTATTTCAATAGAAAGTCAGGTAAAAAAGACAGAACTGCGGAAACTTAAGAAAGGTGTAAGATCCTGAAGTTTCCGCAGACTGTCGTTTGATATAATTATTATAGAAGACAGTGAATAAAAAGTGAAAATAAAAAAGAAAAAAACAGCTTGACAAATTCTGTCGGAAAGTCTATCTTATTAACATATCACATTTATTTTCAGAGTTTTTCTTTTTGTGTTTTACACAATCGGCGGTTTCTGCCGGGAATTACCAAATGATACGCATTTTTAAACAATTTTATTTACAGAGGAGGATTGTTTATGGCAGCAAAATTGAAGGAATATTTTCCGATAATTCGGGAAAGGGAGGAGTTACTAGCGGAGATCGCGAAAAATGAGATGCTCCGGGAAATGTTTGCAGGCTTGGAAAAGGAGCAGCAGGAAGAATTCCTGGATATCTGTACCGGTGTGAGGGGACTGAAATTTTTATATGACGGCTTCTTTAAGGAAATTCTGAATCCGGAGTATGTGCCGGAGCGGTTTAATGATTTTCTCTCCTGCCTGCTGGGGGAGAGAGTTAAAGTGCTGAAGGTCCTGCCGGGGGATTCCACGCGGATCGCGGATGAGACGTCGTTACTGATTACGGATATCGTGGTGGAATTGGAGGATGGGAGCATCGCGAATGTGGAGATGCAGAAGATCGGGTATCTGTTTCCCGGGCAGAGGTGCGCATGCTATTCGGCGGATCTGCTGCTCCGGCAGTATAAGAGAGTGCGGGGGGAAAAGAAAAAGAAGTTCAGCTATCGTGATATAAAGAATGTATATACAGTAGTATTGTTTGAAAGGAGCCCGAAGGAGTTCCATAAATATCCTGAAAAGTATTGTCATTTCTTTGAACAGACGTCGGATACAGGCTTAAAACTGGAACTTCTGCAGAAATATGTGCTGATTCCGCTTGACATCTTTGTGAAATACCAGCACAATAGAAATGTCATAGAGAGGCGGGATGCGTGGCTGACGTTACTTGTGTGTGATGAACCGGAAAAGATCATAGCATTGATAGAAAAGTATCCGGAATTTCGTCAGATTTATGAGGAGGGATACGAAATCTGTCGTAATACAGAAAGGGTGATGGAGATGTTCTCGAAGGAATTGTATGAGCTTGACAGGAATACGGTGCAGTATATGATGGATGAGCAGCAGGAGCGGATCGATGCCCAGCAGGAGGAGATCGATGCCCAGCAGGAGGAGATCAATGCTCAGAGAGAGACAATAGAAACTCAGCAGGAAACAATTGAAAGCCAGAAGGAGATGATTGCAGGTATGCAGGAGGAAGCAATAAAGGGCACAGTGCATATATTGCGGAATGTGAATATACCGGAACAGGAAATTATTACTCAGATTTGCAATCAGTACCGGATAAGGGAAGAGGAAGCAAAAAGGTACCTGCAGTGACGGCTTCTTTTCGGGTAGAAATCTTTGCTGTGTCAAAAGCGAAGTGTACGGAAATTACATATCATTAAAACGAAAAGGATGCCGTTTTGTCAGAGGATGAAGCGGCATCCTTATTCTGTCTGCGGCTATTTTGTTTTGCACAGACCGTGCAGCCGTTGGTTAGTATATAGTGACCCGCGAAGAGGGCAGCTGTTGGCTGGCATAATATATTATGGCAGCAGAACAATTACAGCGGCAGTAGGGATTGTAAAACACCGATGAAAATTATATAATAAAAAAATAATAATGTGTGGCAGCTGCTCACATCTGTAAACCTACGAGGAGGGAGAAAACAATGTTATTTCAGATTTACGGCGATAACGCCATGTATCAGCTTTTAGGGCTGGCTTTGGTATTTGCGGGACTTGTGATCACGAATGAGATCGAGCGCCGCACAAAGTTCGGGGGGATTCTCTTTTTCGGAGTGATCCTCAGCGCCCTGACAGCCTACTTTATCGCGATCCAGATCGGGGCGAGATCAGGCGCTGCCTGGGCGCTTAACAATCAGACTTACGGCTACATGAACGGATGGTTCCACTATGCGAAACTCTATGCCGCGGTGGCAGGCTGTATTGGCTTCATGCTCATAAAATATAAGAAGGGTATCGGCGGGAAAGAGTGGTTTAAGGTGTTTCCCTTTGTGATCGTTGCGATCAATATTCTGATCGCGGTGGGTTCCGACTTTGAATCGGCGGTCAGAGGAGCGGCCTCAGTGGGCGGCTGGTGGTTTTCCAACGAAAAAGTATGGCTAAACGGCGGGTGGTGGAACTGGTTAAACGGTATCGCCGGGATCATCAATATCTTCTGTATGACCGGCTGGTGGGGGATCTATTCTTCCAAGGACAAGAATAAATCGGATATGCTCTGGCCGGATATGACAGTCTGGTATATTCTGGCTTACGATGTGTGGAACTTTGCCTATACATACAATAATCTGCCGACGCATACCTGGTATTGCGGTGTGGCCCTGCTACTGGCGCCTACCTTTGCCAACGCTTTCTGGAACAAGGGCGGCTGGATCCAGAACCGTGCCAACACGTTAGCTACCTGGTGCATGTTTGCGCAGGTATTTCCGTTATTCCAGATCGGAACCAGATTTTCCGTTCTGCCCACGCTGTATGAGAATACAGGGGCGGTCACCGGGCTTGATCTGACGAGCTATACGGCGGAGCAGATGGCGGGCATTCAGGCGAATACCGTGCCTCAGGGCGTCATTTCCTTTATGGCGTTAGTGATCAACATCGTCTGCCTCTCCGTGATTATCAAACGTTCCGTGGAACAGAAAAAGAATCCCTATAAGCATGAGATCTTTGCGGGGACGAAAGACTTTGAAGAGGCAATGCAGAGAGCGGAATAGAAGCCGGCTGATTTATCTGAACACAGGCAATCCTGCGGCGAAAAGAGTTTTATGATAATATAGTAGGGGTTTATGGAGAGAATGCGGTACATTTTAACGATACTTACCATTTTCATCGGAGAATTTTTCTGGAAAAATCATGTGGAAAAAAATATACCGGAAGGCGGCAGCAAAAAGGTGTTGCATGATACAGTTATTCTGACGAAATACCATAACCGGGGGGCGGCGTTAAATACCGGAGAAAAGAGGCCGGAGATCGTAAAATGGATCTCCCTGGTGCTGACGGCTGCGGCGGCGGTACTATTTCTTGGCAGTTTCGGACTGGCTGGGAGAGGTATGCTGAAAACGGGCCTGTCGTTTTTGCTCGGCGGCGCGTTCAGCAATACCTATGACCGCTTAAAGCGGGGATATGTGGTGGATTATTTCCGATTTAATGTCCCTGTAAAGAGGATCCGGAATCTGATTTTCAATGTGTCGGATTTTTGCATTATCATCGGGGCGCTGTTCACTGTGTTCGATGAGTGGGGTTAAAACGTTAACAGAGCGCCGCCGGGAGGATACAGGCAGGATGATTCAGCAGTGCAAAAACTGAGGTGAAATATTCTGAAATATAACGGGCAGGGAAGTTTTCTTCTCTGCCCGATTGACTACCATAAGACTGTCCGCGAAGCGGACAGACGTTGGTTAGCATAAGACTATCCGCGAAGCGGACGGGCGTTGGTTAGCATAAGACTATCCGCGAAGCGGACGGGCGTTGGTTAGCATAAGACTGTTTGCTACGCCACGATCACTGTCCCGGCTTTCCCGCGGATCGCATCTTTCACCACATCCATGGATGTGATGATCACCCGGCCTTCCGGATTGGCCTCCAGATAGGAGATGGCGGCCTCGATCTTGGGCAGCATCGTAGTCGCCTCAAATTCTCCTGCGCTGACATAGGCTTTGGCTTCCTCCATGTTCATTTTCGCCACAGGCATCTGATCTTTTGTGTGGAAACCAGTGTATACGGCGGGCACCCCGGTCAGGATAAGCAGTACGTCGGCCTTCAATTCTGCCGCCAGCTTTCCGGCGATGGCATCCTTTTCAATGACAGCGGAAGCGCCTTTCAAATTGTGATTCTGTTCGATCACAGGAATGCCGCCGCCGCCGCAGGCGATGACCACCTGATCAGCGTCCACAAGGGCTCTGATGGCATCGATCTCTACGATATCGATGGGTTTCGGTGCGGCAACCACGCGCAAAAAGCCTTTCCCGGGTTCTTCCGCCACATAGTTTCCCTTTTTGATCTCTATATCCGCGTCATCTCTGGACATATAACGCCCGATTTTTTTGGTGGGAGCATAAAAAGCCTCATCGTAGGGATCCACCGTAACCTGGGTTAAAATGGTGCTGACAGGCCTGGAAATACCCCTGCTTAAAAGTTCCGAGCGGAGGGCGTTCTGGATATCATAGCCCACATAGCCCTGGCTCATGGCGGAGCAGACACTCATGGGAGCCGGCGTATAGTCGATATATACCCGGCGCAGCTCCGTCATGGCCTTGTGAATCATGCTGACCTGCGGCCCATTACTGTGCGTGATCGTAAGCTGGCAGTCTGCCTCCACCAGATCGGCCAACGCTTTCGCCGTAACCTTTACGGCGTCCAGCTGTTCCGAAGTCGTACTGCCAAGCGCTTTGTGTCCAAGAGAAACAACAACCTTTTTCCTGCTCATAATAATACCCCGTCTTTGTGATTTGTATAATTTAGATGGTAAATGCTGTTTTAATAAAGTTCAGTATATCAAATTTAGAGTATTTTGTATAGCCTGAAGTGCAAAACCGCTGGGGGAGATAACAGTTCAGTCTTCAAACTGTCGTGCGAATAGAATTACTCTGTAAACGATTCTGGGGGCTGCTCAGGCAATATCTAAGCTCCCGCCCGATGGACTGCCGCAGGGGCTGAACGGTCTCACAAACCCCAAAACAGCATTTTCGTACGTCACACCTTGAATTTTTTGTAAAGGTAGAGTAGAATAAATTCGGATTATAAAATTTTTATGAATTTTATGAAGCGTTACAAGGAAAGAAAAAGGGAAAGGATACTTAAAACAATGAAAAAGAATCAGAACAAATGGGTAAGCGCTGCGATTCCGGCTCTTTTGCTCCATTGCAGCATCGGTACGGTTTACTGCTGGTCTATCTTCAGCCAGGAGATCGCGGATTATATCGGTTTTACCAAAGGGGCGACGGAATGGGCATTCAGCTTTGCCATCTTCTTCCTCGGCATGTCCGCGGCATTTCTGGGAAATGTGGTGGAAAAGGACATTCATAAGTCTTCCCTGATCGCTGCGGTATGCTTTGCGGCAGGTATGGCAGGCACGGGATTTTTTATCTGGTACGGCGGAAAAAATCAGGGCAGTGTGCTGGCGCTGATCGGCATCTATATCTGTTACGGCTTCATCATGGGCATCGGCCTCGGAACAGGCTATCTGTCGCCGGTAAAGACATTAATGTTGTGGTTTGAGGACAGAAAAGGTCTTGCCACCGGTCTTGCCGTGGCAGGTTTCGGCGCGGCGAAAGCGATCGCCAGCCCGATCATGCAGGCAATGCTTGATAATCTTGGAGAGGGCGGCATCTACAAGATGTTTTTAATTCTGGCTTGCGTTTACTTTGTCATGATGTTTGTGGGACACCTCCTTCTGAAAAAACCTGAGGGCTGGCATGAACCGCAGAAGAAAGAGAAGGGACAGGGGATCCTCGCTGTGATCAAAACCAGGCCCGTTGCCAACTATATCGGTATCTGGCTGATGTTTTACATCAATATCACCTGCGGCCTTGCACTGATCTCCCAGGAGAAGATGATCGTGAAATGTATCGGTCTTGCCGGCGTGGTGGGTGTGATCTCCACCGTTTCCGCCATCTTTAATGCAGGCGGCCGTCTTGGCTTCTCCGCGTGGGCGGATACGATGAAAGACAGAAATACGATTTACAAGCTGATCTTCATACTCTCCATCGTCTTCACCGGCCTGGTGATGGTGACCGGTGGTATCAGGAACGGCCAGGGCAATATGCTGTTTGTGGTGCTTGTTCTGGGGCTGATCTTTGTTGTCAATGCGGGTTACGGCGGCGGTTTCTCCAATGTGCCGACACTTCTGTCCGACCATTACGGTATGGGCAGCATCAGCGCGCTCCACGGCGTGACCTTATCTGCCTGGGCTTTTGCGGGACTGACGGGCAACCAGATCGCGAATCTGATCGTAAACAGTACAGGGGAATTTATAACGGATTCCCATGGTAACAGCATCAATCCGGTGGGATATCAGAACGTGCTCTACTTTACACTGGCGCTCTATATCATCGCACTGTTACTCAGCGTATTTCTTGTGCGCCCGATGAATAAAGACGCGAAATAAAACAAATAACGCTTTTTGTAATGACCTGAAACAGGCAGAATGACGGGGAAAAAAATGTACGAACAGGTAATGATTTCAGTAAAGGACGTGAGCAAGACATTCACCACGAATGAGGGAGTAGTGAATGCCCTTGATCATGTTAATCTGGAGATTCATAAAGGAGAAATATACGGCATCATCGGTATGAGCGGCGCAGGAAAAAGTACCCTTGTACGATGCTTAAACTTTCTGGAACGGCCCACGACCGGAACGGTCTGTATCGAACAGCATGATCTGTCCGCAATGAAAGAGAAGGAGCTGCGCGCGCTGAGGACAAAGATCGCCATGATCTTTCAGCATTTTAATCTGCTGATGCAGCGGACGGTGCTTGACAACGTCTGTTTTCCGCTGGAGATCGCTGGCGTATCAAAGAGGGAAGCCAGGCAGAAGGCGGCAGAATTGTTAAAGATCGTGGATCTGGAGGAGAAGGCGAAGGCCTATCCGTCACAGCTCTCCGGCGGTCAGAAACAGCGTGTGGCTATCGCCAGGGCCCTTGCCATGGAACCGAAGATCCTGCTGTGCGACGAGGCTACCAGTGCCCTGGATCCGACGACGACGAAGTCGATTCTGGCGCTTCTGAAGGATATCAATGAGAGGTTCGGCATTACGATGGTTATCATCACCCATGAGATGGCGGTGGTGCAGGAGATCTGTACCCATGTGGCCATTATCGACCAGGGGGCGCTGGCGGAGACAGGCAGAGTGGAGGAGGTATTTTCCCACCCGAAGACGGAGGCGGCCAGGAAGCTGATTTACCAGAGCGGCGGCAAGGACTACAGCCTGATGCACGGCAGGAAGTGTATCCGCATTGTCTTTTCGGAAAATTCATCCTTCGAGCCGGTGATCGGCAATATGATTTTAGAGTGCAAGGCACCGGCCAATATCCTGCTTGCGGATACCAAGGATATCGGTGGTATCGCCCATGGGCAGATGATATTACAGCTGCCGGAAGATGAGATCGTGGCAAACCGCATGATCGCTTATCTGCGGGAGAGAAGACTGGAAGTGGAGGTGTTACAGGACTATGTTGGATAATCAGATGATTCTCATGTTGGCTAAAGAGGCATGGATCACGATCTATATGACGCTTTCCTCAACGGCCCTGGCCTATCTGATCGGGCTGCCCATGGGGATCGCCCTGGTGCTGACCGCGAAGGACGGTTTAAGGCCGCACCCGATCATCTATAAAGTACTGGATTTTGTTGCCAATATTGTCAGGAGCGTACCGTTTATCATTCTGCTCATTATGCTGATGCCTGTCACAAAATGGATCGTGGGGAAAAGCTATGGCCCTACGGCGACCATCGTGCCGTTAACCATCGCGGCGGCGCCTTTCATTGCAAGACTTGTGGAGTCTTCGCTGCTGGAGGTGGACAGGGGCGTGATCGAAGCGGCTCAGAGTATGGGGGCGGGCACCTGGCATATCGTGTGGAAGGTGCTTCTGGCGGAGGCCAGAGTTTCCCTGATCGTGAATGCGACCATTGCGCTGGCAACGATCCTCGGCTATTCAGCCATGTCCGGCGCGGTAGGCGGCGGCGGCCTGGGTGATGTGGCAATCCGCTATGGGTATCACCGTTATCAGGTGGGTATGATGATGATCACGGTGGTGCTGCTTGTGCTGCTTGTGCAGATCATGCAGTATACCGGGACGGCGATATCGAAGGTGATGGATAAGAGGAACCGATAGGGAAGATAAATAAAACGCCCCAGCTCACTCGCCGGGGCGTTTTATTTGCTTTTAAAACAAGGGGGAGATATGAAAAGTGTAATAGATGCAGGAACCATTCCGAAATCTTCATTTAAGAAGGTGGGGTAGTATCGGTAGGTTTTTGCCCTGCTCTATGTTTCTATCATAAAAGAAAAATGTGTCAAAAGTGTGGCAGGTTTATAAAAGAATATTTTATTTTATAAAGAAAATATAAAGGAAAACAAAAGAAAATAAAAAGAGCATTGTTGTTGACAAAAAATGTCTGATTTTATAAGATTTTGAGGAAAAGAAAATAGAGAGACTACATAATTCAGAAGAAAAAATGGTAAAATACAATGAAAAAGATCCTGGTGAAAACCATTACCTTTTTTGAATCTCTACGAGATGGGAGGAAAGGACTGAATATGAGAAAGAGATGGAAAACGGCGCTCTATGCGGCGGCTATGGCGATGCTGCTGACAGCCTGCGCAGCGACAGAAGACGAGATACAAAGAGTGGAACAGGAGGACATAACGCCACAGACACGGCCGGAAAAGACGGAAGCGGAGGGGGAAGAGCCGAATGTGTCGGAACAGGTGCAGCAGCCTGAGGAGGAAGGCGGGGAGGCATTGGAAGAAGGAGGAATCTTTGAAACAGTCAGCAACAGCCCTGTGCAGGTGTCGATCGAGACAGATAAGAAAGAGTATAAAGATGGAGACAGGATACTTCTGATAACCAATTATGATGATGTGACAGTTTCTTTTGAAGGGAATGAAGCGGCAAGCCAGGCGGTCATGGCTGAGTTTGCCAGAAGAAAAGAGGAATTTGAGGAGAGGCTGGAACTGGAAGAGACGCTTGAGATGGCGCGTGAAAATCCTGTCGTGGACGGCAGTGTTTCCTACAGCGAGGAAAACTGGTATACGGTGGAGCGCAATGACGGCAGGGTATTGTCTTTCTCTGCAATGTGGGATTCATATGAAGGAGGCGCCCACGGACAATATATGATATATGGCGTGAATTTTGACGGGACTACGGGGAAAGTTCTGACGATAGACGATGTTGCCCGGGACAGAGCCGCGTTTCAGGAGATCTGTGTACAGGAGATGCTGCGGCAGTGCGAAGACTTAAAGGCGCGGGGAGTTCTCTTTGATGAGGAGATGCTTTCGGCGGAAGGCCTGCAGGAAATATTGGAGGGTAAGATGGAGGGGGCCGAGTGGTACTTTACCGAAAACGAGATCCGTTTTATTTCCAATGTTTATGAGATTGCACCCTACGCAGCGGGGAGTATTGACTTTGATATTTCCTATGAAATGGTGAATGAGGTGCTGAAAGAAGCATACAGGGGATGAACATGAAAGGGATCGGAAATAAAGTGATTGTCATGTTGGTGCTGCCATGAAGAAAATTCGATTAAAAACCTATTGAAATGGTAGGAAAATTGGTTTAATATATATCTGTACAGGAAGGAGGATTTTTATGCAGATATATGCGGATAATGCGGCGACGACAAAGATGTCGAAAGCCGTGATCGATACCATGGCAGAGTGTATGAAGAATATTTATGGAAATCCCTCCAGCATTCACAGCCTGGGGCAACAGGCAGCGGAGCAGCTTGCAAAGGACAGAGAGAGCATAGCCCGTATTCTTGGGGCAGAACCTTCAGAGATCATTTTTACTTCCGGGGGAAGCGAGGCGGATAACCAGGCGATCCGTTCAGCGGCGCTGTGGGGAAAGAAGAACGGGAAAATGCACCTGATTTCCACAGCTTTTGAGCACCATGCGGTACTTCACACGTTAAAAAAACTGGAGGCGGAAGGGTTCCTGGTGACGCTTCTGCCGGTGCATGAGGACGGTATTGTACAAATGGAGGATCTGAGAGCGGCGGTCAGGGAAGATACGGCACTTGTCAGCGTGATGTTTGCCAACAACGAGATCGGAACGATTCAGCCCATTTCGGAGATCGGGGCGTTTTGCAGGGAAGCCGGGATCATCTTTCACAGCGATGCGGTGCAGGCGGCAGGGCATGTAAGGATCGATGTGAAAGAGATGAACATCGACATGCTGGCGCTTTCGGCGCACAAATTCTGCGGGCCGAAGGGCGTGGGCGCGTTATATGTACGGAAGGGTATGCCGGTGTATCCTCTGATCAAAGGAGGCGCTCAGGAGAGGGGCAGGCGTGGCGGAACGGAAAATATTCCGGGTATTGCGGGGATGGCAAAAGCGTTTGCGCTGGCGGCCAAAAAGATGGAGGAAAACGGTGTACGGGAGAGAAAAATGCGGGATGCGTTGATCGCAGGGTTGTCAGAGATTCCCCACGCCAGATTGAATGGCGATGCTGCAAGGAGGCTGCCCGGGAATGTGAATTTTTGTTTTGAAGGGATCGAAGGGGAGTCGCTTCTGCTTCTGTTGGACGCAAAGGGAATTGGGGCCTCCTCCGGTTCCGCCTGTACTTCCGGCTCTCTGGATCCCAGCCACGTGCTGCTGGCGATAGGACTGCCCCACGAGGTGGCCCACGGTTCCCTGAGACTGACGCTGTCTGCGGAAAACACCATGGAAGAGGTGGCATATATGATAACGGAGATCGCGGCGGTGGTGGAGTATCTGCGCAGTATCTCCCCGGTCTGGGAGGAATTGGAGAAAGGAGAGAGGGAGCATGTTATACAGTGATAAAGTGATGGATCATTTTCAACATCCGAGAAATCTAGGGAAGATGGAGGACGCTGACGGTATCGGCGAAGTGGGCAACGCAAAGTGCGGTGATATCATGAAAATATACATTAAAGTGAAAGATGATATCATCACGGATGTGTCTTTCAACACTTTCGGCTGCGGCTCCGCCATCGCCAGCAGTTCCATGGCGACGGAAATGATCAGGGGGAAACCAATCAGTGAGGCACTTGCGCTTACGAATAAAGCTGTGGCGGAGGCATTAGACGGACTTCCTGCCCATAAGATGCACTGTTCGGTGCTGGCAGAGGAGGCTGTGCGGGCGGCCGTGGAGAATTACTATGAAAGTCAGAGACGTTTATAGTATGGATGGGCATGCGGTCCGCCAGGCAGCAGGCTGAACATAATGGGAGGTTACTATGAGAAGCATGGAAAATAATATGGGAAAGGCGCTGATCGCCATGAGCGGCGGCGTGGATTCTTCGGTGGCGGCGGCGCTGATGCAAAAAGAAGGCTACAGCTGTATCGGGGCGATGATGAAGCTGCATGAGCGCGGAGATTTGCCGGAGGTGTGCCAGACGGCGGGAGAAGGCGATCTGCGGGGGGAGGGCAATGATCGGAGTACGGCTGCCCTGCCGGGAGAAGGCGGAGACAGCCCGGGAGCAGATGGAAAAAACTGCTGTACCGCGGAGGACGCCCATGACGCTGCGGAGGTGGCCAGAAAGCTGGGCATGCCCTTTTATGTCTTCCGTTTTACGGAGGAGTTTCGCTGTCAGGTGATGGACCGGTTTGTGAACAGCTATCTTGCAGGGGAGACGCCCAACCCCTGCATCGACTGCAATCGCTATATGAAGTTTGAAAAATTGTATGAGCGGGCGAAACTTCTGGGATGCGAAAAAATTGTCACCGGGCATTACGCGCGGATAAGCAGGGATGAAAAGAGCGGCAGATGGCAGATGAGAATGGCCCTTGACCGGACAAAAGATCAGAGTTATGTGCTCTATCGGCTGACGGAAGAACAGCTCTCCCACGTCAGTTTTCCGTTAGGAGAGTTTACAAAAGAACAGGTGCGCAGGCTGGCGCAGGAGTACGGCTTTTATAATGCAGACAAGCAGGACAGTCAGGACATCTGCTTTGTGCCGGACGGGAATTATGAAAAATTTATTGAGGAATACGCGGGACGGACGGTGCCGGAAGGAAATTTTGTGACGCAGGACGGAGAGATATTGGGGAGGCATAAAGGGATCATCTGTTATACGGTGGGGCAGAGAAGAGGACTTGGAATCTCAGCTGCGTTTCCCTGGTATGTGAAAGAAATCAGGCCGGACAGCAATGAAGTGGTGCTGTGCGCGCATGAGGATCTGTTCCAAAAGACGCTTTTTGCCGGAGAGGCTAACTGGGTGTCGATTCCGGAGCCGGAGGGAAAAATCAGAGTGCAGGCAAAGATCCGCTATCGGCATACGCCCCAGCCGGCATCGGCTGAAATGACGAAAGAGGGCCTGCTGAAGGTCATTTTCGACGAGCCGCAGCGAGCCATTACGAGAGGGCAGTCGGTAGTATTGTATGATGGAGATCTGGTGTTAGGAGGCGGAAAGATCTGTAAAGCAGAATAAAGAGATGGAAAAAAATCCCTCTTCGACGTCCTGTCGGTGAGGGATTTTTTTGTATGGTTTCCTGCCGTGGGAAAAGCCGCAAAGCGGTGATCAGGCCGTCAGGCGGGACATCAGACGGAATCATTTTTTGCCGCCAGATCAGCAAGCGTAATACCGGCAAAGTAATCCCGCACCAGCTTATCAAGCCCTTTCCACATATCGAGAGTTCTGCAGTCGGATGCCCTGGGACAGGGCTCGGCGTCTTCGCTCAGGCAGGCCACAGGAGCTAACGTCTCCTCCGTCAGCTCCAGAATGTCAGCCACCGTATATTCTTCCGGCGCTCTGGTTAAGCGGTAGCCGCCGCCCTTGCCGCGCAGGCCGGTCAGGATCTTTCCTTTTACAAGCAGTTTTAGAATGCTCTCCAGATACTTTTCAGATATTTCCTGTCTTGCGGCGATCTCCTTTAAGGGGATATAGCCGCCTGTTTTCTGTTGCGTCAGATCGATCATAACGCGCAGGGCATAACGTCCGCGGGTGGATATCATCATGGAAGTTCCTCCTTATTTTACCTATATTCCTATCATATTTCATGGTTATTGGAATGGCAAGAAAATCATTAAAAAAGCATTGACAAACTGGTAGGAAGTGGTATGATATATAAAAACCTACTAAATAAGTAGGAATATAAGCGCAGTATGCCGGAGGGAAATGCAGAGAAGGGAGAGGAGAAAAGCTGTCCGAAGGCTCTGAACATGGCGGCGGAAGGCGGATGTATAATAGAAACGGAGGAAAATTTATTATGAAAATCTATAAAAATGTGACGGAACTTGTGGGAGGAACGCCTTTACTGGAGGCTGGGAATTTTGGAAAAAAATTTGCGCCGGAGGCGACGATTCTTGCGAAACTGGAATATTTTAATCCGGCGGGCAGCGTGAAGGACAGAGTGGCGAAGGCGATCATCTTTGATGCGCTGGAAAAAGGGACGCTGACGAAGGATTCTGTGATCATCGAGCCTACCAGCGGCAATACGGGCATCGGCCTTTCCGCCATTGCGGCGTCTTTAGGGATCCGTATTATTATCACCATGCCGGAGACCATGAGTATAGAGCGGAGAAATCTGATGAAAGCCTACGGTGCAGAGCTGGTGCTGACGGAAGGAGCAAAAGGCATGAAGGGAGCCATCGCCAAAGCGGAGGAACTGGCGGCGGAGATTCCGAACAGCTTGATCGCAGGACAGTTTGTGAATCCGGTGAATCCGAAGGCCCACAGAGAGACTACTGGCCCGGAGATCTGGGAGGATACGGAGGGAAAAGTAGATATTTTTGTTGCCGGTGTGGGCACCGGCGGCACTATCAGCGGTGTGGGAGAGTATCTGAAAGAGAAAAATCCCGGCGTGAAGATCGTGGCGGTGGAACCTGCAGGCTCTCCGGTACTCTCGGAGGGAAGATCTGGCTCCCATGGTATTCAGGGCATCGGCGCTGGGTTTGTACCGGAGACATTAAATACGAAGATTTATGATGAGATCATCAAAGTACAGAATGAGGACGCCTTTGCGGCGGGCAGAGAATTTGCGCGGTCAGAGGGAATACTGGTGGGCATTTCTTCCGGTGCGGCGCTGTTTGCAGCGGTGGAACTTGCAAAACGGCCGGAGAACGCCGGGAAGGTGATCGCTGCATTGCTGCCTGACACCGGGGACAGGTATCTGTCTACGGTGATGTTTGCAGAGTGAAAGAACAGGAAATGGCGATAATTTAATGTCGTAATATCTCAGTAGTTTATGCAGTGCAATACAAAAACTATTGAGATATTACGATTTTATGCATAAAATGAAGATAACTGTTCTGATAGGAAATACAATGCAAAAGGGAATGGGTATCAATATGAAAAAACAAATCTTGGGACGTCTGGCTGGTGTGATCTTAGCGGCGGCAGTGTGCGGTCTTCTCTGGCAGTACCACAAAAGTACCGGGGAGAGATCCTGCACGGAAAATATCTTTGCTATGGATACCGTGATGAGCTTTACCGCCTATGGGAAAAACAGCGAGGCGGCGGTGGAGGCGGCAATAAAGGAAGTGGAACGTCTGGATGCGCTGTTGTCCACGGGAAAATCTTCCAGCGAAATATCCGGGATCAACAAAACAGGCGGCGGGCAGGGCCTGTCAGAGGATACGGCAGCGCTCTTTCAGAGAGGGCTGGAATTTTATGAGGACACGGACGGGGCTTTTGATTTTACGGTCTATCCTTTGATGCAGCTGTGGGGTTTTCCAACAAAGGAGTACCGTGTGCCGACAGAGGAGGAACTGCAGGCAGTACTGCCTCTTGTGGACGCCTCAAAAGTCAGAGTGGCGGGGGATGGAACAGATGGGGTATCTCTGGGTGAGGGGCAGCGGGTGGATTTCGGCGGGATCGCCAAGGGGTATGCTTCCGAACGGGTGATGGAACGCTACAGAGAATGCGGCATTACTTCGGGCATGGTATCCCTGGGCGGCAATGTACAGGTGCTTGGTGAAAAACCGGACGGATCGGACTGGAGAGTGGGGATACAGGATCCGGAAGGCACGAGAGGAGAACAGGTGGCTGTGCTGGAAGTGACAGACTGCGCGGTGGTAACTTCCGGGGGGTATGAGCGGTATTTCGAGGAGGATGGAAATACCTATATTCATATTCTGGATCCTGTCACGGGCTATCCGGCAGAAGGGGATCTTGCTTCGGTCACTGTGATCTCAGAGGACGGAACGCTGGCGGATGCTCTGTCCACTGCCCTCTATATCATGGGTTTCGATGATGCCGTCTCTTACTGGCGGGCCCATGAGGGCGAATTTGAGACGGTGCTGATTACTGATCAAGGTACGATCTTTGTCACGGAGGGCATTTATGAGCACCTCTCATCGGAGAGAGAGGTAATGGTAGTGTACCGGATGGAATGACCGTTCAGGTATGTGGCAGGCGGCCGGGCGAGGGCAGGTATATCCTGTTCAGACACGCTCCCGCCTGCCACATACCTGAACAGGGCCGCCATGGCATCGGACGAAACCGTCCCCTGTTTTTCCTTGACAAGATCATGGAAAAGAATCTACAATGAGAATCGAAAGATATGATAGAAAATAAAAGACACGCGACAGGATAGATATGCGTGCAGAAAAGGAGAACATAATGCCAAACGAGAAAATTCCTTATAAAATTTATCTGTCGGAAGACGAGATGCCAAAAGACTGGTACAATGTGCGGGCGGATATGAAAGTAAAACCGGCGCCCCTTTTAAATCCGGGAACCGGCGAGCCCATGACCTTTGAGGACCTTCGCCCCGTGTTCTGCGACGAACTGGTGAAGCAGGAACTGGATGACACGACGAAAAATATTCCGATCCCCCAGGAGATCAGGGATTTTTATAAGATGTACCGTCCCTCACCCCTTGTGCGGGCTTACTGTCTGGAAGAGAAGCTGCAGACGCCGGCGAAGATCTACTATAAGTTTGAAGGAAATAATACTTCCGGTTCCCATAAATTAAACAGTGCCATCGCCCAGGCTTACTATGCGAAGAAGCAGGGATTAAAGGGCGTGACCACCGAGACAGGAGCCGGGCAGTGGGGCACGGCGCTGTCCATGGCCTGTGCTTATCTGGATCTGGACTGTAAAGTCTATATGGTGAAAGTCAGCTATGAACAGAAGCCTTTCAGACGTGAAGTGATGCGCACCTACGGCGCCTCTGTGACGCCTTCCCCTTCCATGGAGACCGAGGTGGGAAAGAAGATCCTTGCAGAGCATCCCGGGACGACAGGCTCCCTGGGCTGTGCGATCTCCGAGGCGGTGGAAGTGGCCACGGGTACGCCGGGATATCGCTATGTGTTGGGAAGCGTGTTGAATCAGGTTCTTCTGCATCAGTCTGTGATCGGACTGGAGGCCAAAGCGGCCATGGATAAGTACGGGATCATGCCGGATGTGATCATCGGCTGTGCAGGAGGCGGCAGCAATCTGGGCGGTCTGATCTCTCCGTTTATGGGCGAAAAGCTCAGAGGGGAGAGGGACTATCGGTTTATCGCTGTGGAACCGGCGTCCTGCCCCAGCTTCACAAGAGGGCGTTTCGCCTATGATTTCTGTGATACGGGTATGGTATGCCCGCTTGCGAAGATGTACACACTGGGCAGCGGCTTTATTCCTTCCGCAAATCATGCGGGCGGCCTGCGTTATCACGGCATGAGCACCACCTTGTCTCAGCTGTATCATGATGGCTATATGGAGGCGGTTTCCGTGGAGCAGACACGGGTATTTGAGGCGGCGGAGCAGTTTGCGAGGGTGGAGGGCATTCTTCCGGCACCCGAGAGCAGTCATGCGATCCGTGTCGCCATCGATGAAGCGATGAAGTGTAAGGAGACAGGAGAGGAGAAGACGATCCTGTTCGGTCTCACCGGCACCGGCTATTTTGATATGGTGGCCTACGAGAAATTCCACAACGGGGAGATGATGGACTATATTCCCACCGATACGGAGTTGGAGGCAAGCTTTGCGAAGCTTCCCAGGATAGTGGGACAGGAGTGAAATACTCCGCGGCAGTCTGCGGAGTATTCCATCATCGCGGCAGTCTGAGGTGATTTTTTATTTTATAGGAAATTGCTCCGGATTTTTGAGTTCGCGGAGCGAACTCGCAATGCGAGCGTAGCTCGCTATTTTATGCGCAGACCCACACAGTGGAATATGCCGCTAAAGCGGCGTGCGGACCGCGCGGCGGGCAGGGGAAGAAGATTTTCCCTGCTCGATTTTCAGGCGTTTTTTCAGGAATGGAATGAAGTGATTTTGGAATTGTTCTGCAAGCCGCGCCGCGCCATATCCCGCATAGGGAAACATGAAAATGGCGTAGGGAAGGATATACCTGCCGTTGGTCTCCCAGATAAGGAAGAAGAGTGCACCGCCAAAAGCTGTCAGAGGAAACAGAAAGGCAAAGACATCGGTTTGGGTTTTCCGGCGAAAGAGCATCAGGGCGCAGACTGCGGCGCAGAGGTAAAGCACCATCTGATAATTGGTGATATAGTCTTTGAATGGAGTGTGGAGAGAGCCTGAAAACAGGCTTTCAACGAGAGGGTATCTCGCACCCAGAGAATTATAGGTGGCGGGGAAAACGGCCCAGCCAATGTCGATCCATTCTGCGCAGAATTTTCTGACAAAGAACCGGAAGGCATAACCGGGATTTTCTGCAAAAAAGGAAAGTCTTTCCTGATAGTCGGCCCTGCTGATGGCAGCAGCAGTTTCCGTATCGTAGTCAGCATCCGTTGTAAAAGTTTCAAAATTATAGCCGGTGTAAAATCCGGGACCGGGCTCGGCTTCCATCAGTCCCATGGCAAGATAACTGACGGCGGGGACACCGGAATTGATCTCCTGTCCGGATCGTTTTGCATAGCGGCTTTGTACAAGTGGAAGGATGCTCAGGGAAAGCGAAAACAGCAGGACAAAATAGGTGCTGTAAAGAAGCAGCCTTTTTGCAGGAAGCCGGCCTGTGTTATGAAGAATCCACAAAATGGCGATAATCATCAGAGCGATGATAAAGATCAGGGAATTTTTTCGAACCATTACACTGCAGGATATGGACAATAAGGCCGCAATACCGCAGAAAATTCTGAAAACAGGAGAAATATGCCCGGATTCATCCAGAAAAAGAAGCAGCATCCAGGTACCGAAAAGTGTGAAGGTAATGGATGGGATTTCACCGTAGATAAAGGAACTGTACATAATATAAGGGGCACAGAAGGCTGTAAAGAGCAGGGTGTAGATCTGCACTTTTTGGTTTACATAAGGCCTGGGTGAGGAGTGCTTCGTCCACTTTCCGAAAAGACGGCCACAGAGAAAGTACTGGGAGATGGTACAGAGTACGAGGCACAGCGCGTTGATTCCCTGTAAAATATGAAAATTATCGTTGCGGACAAGGCGGAAGATCATCTCGTAGAAGAAAGCCAGTCCAAATTGAAAGGGGTATACGGAAAAATAGGAATCTCTGTGAGAGACAGGACTGAAATCATCTGCGGCAAACTGTCTGGCGGCATAGTAGACCGAAGCGCCATCGGCGATGGGGCCGTTTTTGGAAAAGCAGATCCAAAGGAGAGAGGCTCCAAATATCCAGAGACAGGTAAGAATAAGTAAAATCTGAGGACCCTGTTTTCTGTGGGAGAAAAAGGTTTCGAGACCGAAAAAAATGGCCAGAAAACAACATAAAAATAAAAGATTGAGCAGAGGGTTATCAAATTTAAGCTGAATGATATATTCGTAGGGATTTTCAATAGTGGCTGTTCCCAGAAAAGAGGAAACTGCCAGAATGCCAAACAGAATAAGTGACGATATCTGCAAAAAACGCATGCAGAAAGAGTAAAATTTTTGTAACATTATGAACTCCTCCTATATTGATACCCATTTTAGCACATAAGATTCATAAGTGCAGTAAATTTTTTCCTGAATTATGAAAACAGGGGTTATTCTTTGAAAGAACAGGCCGATATATCATATGAAAAACTGTCATATCAGAGGACAGAAGTAAACGGACTTACATATAAAAGCTATGGAGGGCATAACATGAACAAAGTAGGAACTTATGATACTTATGTAAACAATTATGGGAACTATGATGCATCCGCACAGACCGGAGCGCAGAAGATGGCAGCACAAAAGACGAATGAGGCTGCAAGCGCAAAACCGGTAGAGCTAAGCAGAGATGCAAAAAACCTGTTGAAGGAATTGCAGCAGAAATATGGCAACATGGATTTTATTATCGGAGAGTTTGAGACAGCGGATGAGGCTGCTTCTTATCTTGCCCGGGGTACGAAAGACTACAGCGTATTGATGAGCGCAGAAGAGCTGGAGAAGATGGCGAAAGATAAGAATGCAAAACAGGAAGGCATGGATAAGATTGAGAGTGCCAGAAATCAGCTTGCCTATCTGCAGACACAGCTTAAGGAATCCGGCGAGAATGTAAAGAGAATGGGCGTTACGTTTGAAAAGGACGGAACGACCACATTGTTTGCATCGTTAGAGAAGTCAGGTGAGCAGCTGAAGGAGCGCCAGGAGGCGGCAAAGGAAGCAAAGAAAGCGGAGAAAAACGGGGCAGGCAATCCCATGTACAACAGGATTAAGGAGACTACCGTAACGGCAAAGACCACGGAGGAACTGCTTGAGAAGATTCGCAATGTAGATTGGGAAAATGTGGAGGAAAAAACAGTGCCTGCTGCCGGCAGCAGATTTGATTATTTTGGATAAGAGGAAAGCGAATCAGGCAGGTTTGAAAGGGAAACAATAAAAATCAGAAAATTTGAATAGAAAGAATTATGGGAAATGAGAAGAGGCCATACCGGCATCGCAGGCGTATCAGAGCGTCGGCGGAATGTCTGGTATGGCCTTTTCATATACTGTAAAAAAGAGACCGTGCCAAAAAGCAAATTTTTTGCAGGCGGCAGGGCTTGTTTTGCGGCTCGGTAACAGGGGGAAAGGAAACCCGGATGAAGAAAAGGGGGAGAGTAAGAAGAGATCTGTACGGCCTTCTGATGCGGGCAGGGGTGGCCCTGGAAGTGGCAGCACTTGTCTGTCTGCTCTGTATGGGAATTGCTTCCGGAAAGAAAAAGGGAGAGGAGGCGGAACAGGTAAATGCGGACGGTATCTGGGAAGTGCTTGAGAAACACCAACAGGGTGAATTGGTGGAAGGCGAATCAGGGGATTATATCAAATGGGTGGATTTTACGGTGCCGGCAGAGGCTATGGATAAAGCTTATCAGTATGATGTGGACAGCTACGGACAGGAGATCCATATGAACTGGATCGAACTGTTAGCCTATGCGGCGGCGAAACAGGGAGGCAAATTTGGAAAGGCGGCGCTCAAAAATATTGATGAGTGTGCAAAAAAACTGAAGGAAGGGGAGAGCATTGAAAGCCTGACGGAGAAGTTAAAGTATTATCCCTATTACCTGGAAGCCTATACGGCGGTCCTTGGCGGATTTGTGGGTGAGTATGAGGTGGAGGGGGAAAAGCATTACGGCCTGAAAGCTTTTTCTCCGATTGCGGCCGGCTTTTACTATACGGATTACGATGACTTTGGGGCTTCCAGAAGTTATGGTTATGCAAGGCCGCATCTGGGGCATGACATGATGGGGCAGATCGGTACACCGATTATCGCCACCGAATCCGGCTATGTGGAGGCATTGGGCTGGAACCAGTACGGCGGCTGGCGCATAGGCATCCGCAGCTTTGATAAGAAGCGATACTATTATTATGCCCATCTGCGGCAGAACTACCCTTATGCGGAAAACCTGAAAGAGGGAGATATCGTTTCGGCGGGGGATGTGATCGGCTATATGGGGCATACCGGTTACAGTGCAAAGGAGAATGTCAATAATATCGAGACAGTGCACCTGCATTTCGGTCTGGAGCTGGTGTTCGATGAATCCCAGAAAGAGAGCAACAATGAGATCTGGATCAACTGTTATGAACTGACAAGATTTCTCTCGAAAAATCGCAGCGAAGTATATAAAGTAGAGGGGACAAAGGAATGGAAAAGGGTAACGGAAATAAAACTGCCCGAGGTAGAAAATGCTAACTAAAGTTATGTTCCCTAATCTCTTGACAGAATGGGAAGAGCAGTGTATTTTGATAAGAATAACTTATTCTGGAAGGATATTTGGAAGAATGAAACGGGAACACAACCTGGCATATAAAGTGTCGGCAGTCAGTATAGCGGTGAACCTGATCCTGTCTTTTTTAAAGCTGGTGGCAGGTATTTTGTCCTCCTCAGGCGCGATGATCTCCGACGCGGTACATTCCGCGTCGGATGTTTTCAGCACGATCATTGTAATCGTGGGCGTTGCCATGTCAGGAAAGAAATCGGACGCGGATCATCAGTATGGGCATGAGCGCATGGAATGTATGGCGTCTCTTCTGCTGGCAGCGATACTAGCACTCACCGGCGGTGGGATCGGTATAAGCGGGATCAGGAAGATTGCAGACGGCAATTATGAAAAGCTGGCAGTGCCGGGTATGCTTGCCCTGATTGCCGCTGTGGTTTCCATTGCGGTGAAGGAATGGATGTACTGGTATACGAGGGCGGCGGCAAAAAAGATAAATTCCGGGGCGCTAATGGCAGATGCATGGCATCATCGTTCCGATGCGCTGTCTTCTGTGGGCGCGTTTGTTGGTATATTCGGTGCAAGAATGGGATATCCGGTACTTGATACGGCGGCCAGTGTGGCGATCTGCCTGTTTATAGAAAAGGCGGCGTTTGATATTTTTCGGGATGCCATGGATAAGATGGTGGATAAATCCTGCCCGGATGAGCTGATGGAGCAGATGAAAGAGGCTGTGCGGAGAGAAGAGGGTGTGATCGATATTGATGACATGAAAACCAGACTTTTCGGAGATAAGATCTACGTGGATGTGGAGTTTTCAGCAGACGGAAGAAAATCTCTGGAAGAGAGCCACGATATAGCGGAGCGCGTGCATGTGGCGATCGAACGGGAATTTCCGGCAGTGAAGCACTGTATGGTACACGTAAATCCGTACCATGGACAGGAGAACAGAAGCGGAAGCTGACAGGGGATTTTAGTAGGACAGCTTCCTGTATGAAGATCATGGCGGATATCAGGTCGGCCGGGAATGGAAAATGGGAATGGAAGAGAAAACCAGGAGAAAAGAACACGGCAGGCAGGCCGTTATTGTTGAGCGGTTAAAGAGGGATATGAAACAATATGGTCCCGGACTTTTGGCGGCGGTGGCGTTATATTTTCTTGTCCACGCAGTGTGTGACGCTTTTTGCCCTTCTGTGCTGATTACAGGATTCCCCTGTCCTGGCTGCGGTATAACGAGGGCGGTGCTCTATCTGCTTAAAGGGCAGTTTGCAAGATCCTGGGCCTTAAATCCGGCGGCAGTTTTCTGGGTGATATGGGCGTTATTGTTTGCTTTTGAGCGGTATGTGAGAGGGAGGCGGCCGAAGATTTTCGGATGGGCGGCCTGCGGGATTGTGCTGTTCATGGTGATGGCATATCTCATTCGCATGAATCTGTATTTTCCGGACAGACCGCCTTATGTCTATACGCGGGACAACCTGTTTGCGAAGCTGCTGCCAGGATACGAAAAGGTTGTGAGGTATCTGATGGGCCGGTGACACCAGTAAAGCCATAGGGCGGCCGGGGGACAGGAACAGTCCCATGGCGGTGTTGTCCGGATGCAGAGATTTGTACAGGAATTGATTGACGAATATACATAAAATACGCTATACTCCTGTTTTTGACAGTTGAGAAAGGGTAAAGACCTCACAGCCAGCATAAATACGCTGTTTGTGAGGTTTTCTTAATTGAAAAGTATGTGGCTATTTTTGCTTCTTCTGGGTCTGATTTAAAATTTTTCTCATATTTTTTTGAGAAGTAATCTGATAGTCGCTTCGGAAACCAAAAGCATCATGCAATGCATCTGTTAAATCTGTCCTTGTGTAAGCAGGAATATATCCTTCTCCGGGGGCGATCATCATATCCATAGTCCTCAGGGTTCTGATGATTTCTTCGCAGCTGTACTGCTCTTTCAGTTTCTTTTCGAGTATTCTGTAGATTACGAGTGCAGTGAAGCATGTTGTAAAGTGGGCGGTAATCCGGTCTCTTCTGGAAAGATACACAGGTCTTGCTTTGAATTCTGTTTTCATAATCCGAAAGCATTCTTCGATTTCCCATCTTTTCTGATTGATTCTGATGATTGCTGCAACATCATAATCCAGATTTGTGCATATGGCATAGAAGCCGTCATATTTCGCTTCATTATCTATCTGTTGCTGATTCAGCGAAGTAATGGTTTTGCTTGCTGCTTCTCCATCGGCAGTACAGTGCCCCTGCTCGATAAAACGCTTTGGATCATTTGGCTTTTTCCTTGAGATGGAAGAAGGATTTTCAACGAACTTTCTCGCTCTTACGATCTGTCTTTCCCTTACCATGCGTTGATAATTACGGTATTTGATGGAATAAGTTACAATAAGATGCTGTTCAAGATTGTCTTCATTAATCCATCGGTCTTTATAAAAGACTTTGTCGGAATCCTTTTTTTCATCCAGTTCACAGAGTTTATACATTTTCTGATCGCCGGGGATATACCAGCCGTCATCATCTAGGCAGAAATCCTGTAAAAACCCTTTGAGTTTTTTGATAGACTGTGTTGTTACAAAACCACGGCCCTGGATGCTGTTGAACTTTCTGTTTGCAGTGGATGAAAGTCCGGAATCGGTACAGACAATAAAGTCTGATGATTCAAAGTCTTTTAAGATTTTTTTCTCTAACGGAGTCATGGAAGGCTGTTCATTCTGGTTTCCATCAAAAACCGAGAAGGAAAGAGGGATGCCATCCGCATCCATGAACAGTCCCATCTGGACTATGGGATTGGGACGGTGTTCTTTCGAAACGCCATATTTTCTGAAATCATCTTCCTGCCCGATTTCAAAGTAGTAATTAGTGCAATCATAGTAGAGGACTTCCTTTTTGCGCTCAATGGCAGACTGGGAGTTTTTGTAGAGTTCTGCCTGAAAGAAATCATTTTCTTTGGCAATCACTTCGAGAGCTCTGTAAATCTGATGCAGGTTACACTTTGGCTGTTCCAGAAAGTTTTGGGCGCTTTCAAGAGAGGATAACTTCGAGCCGGGTGCAATGATTCTGGAATAAACAAGCATGGAAAGAATGCCATTCAGGTTGTAATCAAATTTATATTTATCAGAGATAGAGTCACAAATCTTATGGATTCCAAGAGAGTAGTAGATATCCTGAAGGAACAGATATCCAACGTTGCAGGAGCGGCGGACATTCTTGTCAATCAGCATGGAAGCGGAATATTTGAGAAGAATTCCCTGTTTTGATTGTTTTTCTGCCAAGGTCAGTTTTTTTGTATATTCCTTTGCCCATTCGATGGGATCCATATCACCACATCTGGCTTTGATTTCTTCAATGCTGCCAAGACGTTCAACCGTTTTGGTAGTTGTTTTGTTTCCAATACGGACAGATTTCTGGATATAATAAGCAGGGGATTTTTTAGTTCCGGCGCAAGTCAGTTTCATAAGCAGCCTCCTCTTTATCTCTATTATAGCATAAATACTTACAAATAGCCACATAAAAGTAGAGAAAATTTGACAAAAAAATACAGGCATTATGCGGCCTGCAAGAATTTTTTTCTTATTCAACTGTCAAACTCCCGCCATAGGGCGGCCGGGGGACAGGAACAGTCCCATGGCGGTGTTGTCCGGATGCAGAGATTTGTACAGGAATTGATTGACGAATATACATAAAATACGCTATACTGTAAACGATCCCATTGAAAACAAAGGAGACAGAAAATGGATAGTTGGAATAATGAACAGAAACCAGATGTGTCAGTGAGCGGTCAGTTCAGCGGAAATCCTTATCAGGATCAGACACAGCCGCAGAATGCATATGACCAGAATGCTTGCAATCAGCTTTCGCCGAATGGAACGGGCGGTTATAATGAATCCCGAAGTGCAGCAGATCAATATGGCGGACAGCCAGGCGGTTATAATCAGACACAGAATATGGCAGGGGGCTACAGCGGACAGCCGAATCCGGGCGCTGGCTACGGACAGCCCCAGAATAATAACTATGCAAACGGCTATGGGCAGCCCTTTGCGAACTACAATCAGCCTTCCTATCAGGGATCAGGTTTTACACCCACAGAGATGGAGGAACCGGTGGGTGTAGGAGAGTGGACCGGTCTTCTGGCACTTGCCATGTTTGTACCGTGCATCGGTATCATCCTGATGCTGGTATGGGCTTTTGGCGGTTCAGAGAAAAAGAGCAAATCGAATTTCTGCAAGGCCTATCTGATCATTTGTCTGATCAAGCTGGCATTGTACGCGCTCTTATTTATCGTGTGGGGTGCATCGCTTGCCTCTGCTATTGACAGTTTCTGACAGACAGATAAAAACGCGGGCCGGAAAATGCATGGCGGCAGGTCAGCCCTGCCATAATTTAAAAACCGGCTTATCCGTGAAATGTGCAGCGCCCGGAGGCTCCACAGGGCAGGACGAGGGAGCTTTCCGTCACGGGAAGGCCTATCTCTGCGGCCTCCACAAGACCGCCGAACCGGGAAGCAAAAACCGTATTCATCATATAAGAAAGTACAGCGGGCTGTAAGCCTGTGGTATAGGAGTTGAGCAGAACAAACAGGGGAGCATCCGACAGGATTTCCGACATGCGTGTCAGAAACGGGAAGATGCTCTCTTCTATTTTCCAGATCTCGCCGCCAGGCCCTCTGCCGTAGGAGGGAGGATCCATGATGACGGCGTCATAATGATTGCCGCGGCGGATCTCCCGTTCCACAAATTTTACACAGTCATCTACCAGCCATCGAATCGGCGCATTGGCGAGGCCGGAGGAGGCAGCGTTTTCTTTTGCCCAGTTTACCATGCCTTTGGAAGCGTCCACATGGGTGACGCTTGCCCCGGCTTTTGCGGCTGCGATCGTGGCGCCTCCGGTGTAGGCAAAAAGATTTAACACCCTGATGGGGCGATGTGCATTTCGGATCAGTTCGGAAAACCAGTCCCAGTTGACAGCCTGTTCCGGGAAAAGTCCCGTGTGTTTAAAACTGAAGGGTTTTAAATGGAACGTCAGGCTTTTATAGCGGATCGTCCATTCTTCCGGCAGTCCGAAAAATTCCCATTCGCCGCCTCCTTTTGAACTTCTGTGGTAGTGGCCGTTTTTCTTTTTCCAGCCGTGATGGTTTTTCGGTGTATTCCAGATCACCTGGGGATCCGGACGGACTAACAGATATTTCCCCCAGCGCTCCAGTTTTTCTCCTGCAGAGGTATCGATGACTTCATAATCTTTCCAGTTTTTGGCGATCCACATAGAGGGCTCCTTTCCTGTGTATATTTATGTATATTGACCTGGACATGGCTTTCTATCAAACCATTTTGTTCAGTTATTCATGGCATACACCTGCTTCATTAGGCGCGGTATCATACCGATCAGATACGATAGCAGCGTCAGGTGAAACAGGCATGTATCGCGAAGCGTATCATGTTTACTGGCAGAAATGATAGAATATATGTTGATATTATATCAGTAAAGAAACATACTGGCAATCTGTACTGTAACAAATGATTTATCGAATAAGCGATGCAAATTTTCAGACTGTATGTAAAAAATCAAAAAAATGATAGTTTTACAGCCTGAAATATTATAGTTTTCTTATGATTTTTCTCTTACAATGATAAAATAATAAAAGAAGGGAGGAAGTAAAATGAGAAAAAAACTGTTTACAGTACTTATGTGTGCAGTGCTGGTGATGTCATTGACAGCGGGCTGTGGGAATTCCGGAGGGACTGAGGGCGATGGTCAGCCGGAGCAGAGTCAGGAGCAGGAAACCGAAAAAGAGGAGGAGGTATCTTCGGAGGAAGAACAGAAGGCAGATGCTTTTTCAGAGGAGCAGACAGAGCCTGAAACGGAAATGCCCGGAAGCGTAATACTCAGCAAGACAGAGGGTGTGGCGGATACGGCATATGGAAAGGTTCGTGGGTTTATTGACGAGGGTACTTACACATTCCGTGGGGTACCTTATGCAAAAGCAGAGCGGTTCCAAATGCCCGAAGCGCCGGATGCCTGGGATGATGTGTTAAATTGCGTGGTCTATGGTCCGACAGCTCCGATCACCAAAATGACAAGCCCGGATGGCGGAGATTATCTGATACCGCATCGTTACTGGGCACAGAATGAGAACTGTCAGAATCTGAATATCTGGACACAGAGTCTGGATCCGGGGGCAAAAAAGCCTGTCATGGTGTGGTTCCATGGAGGCGGTTTTACAAACGGATCGGCTATTGAGGGTGTGGCTTACGATGGAAAAAATTTGAGTGAATATGGCGATGTTGTAGTGGTGACTGTCAACCATCGACTGAATGTTCTGGGCTATCTTGATCTTTCCGAATATGGGGAAGAATATAAATACTCGGGAAATGCAGGTACGGCAGATCTGGTGGCTTCTTTGAAATGGGTGCAGGAAAATATTGCAAACTTTGGAGGAGATCCGGAAAATGTGACAATTTTCGGACAGTCAGGCGGCGGGCGTAAAGTACTCAGTATGATGATGACGCCGGAGGCGGAAGGACTCTTCGACAGAGCAGTTGTTCAGAGTACCAATACTTCCTATCAGTCCCAGGAGGCAGCGCAGCTTGTGGCTGCTTACACGTTGGAGAATCTGGGATTGACAGAAGCGCAGGTGGCAAAACTGAAGGAGGTTCCATATGATACATTGGACGAAGCAGCTTCCCAGGCACAAAAGAGAGTGAATGAAGAGCTGGGTGCAGGGGGGAGCTGGATGCCGGTCATTGATGGAGATTACCTGCCGGCAGCCCCTCTGGATGGCGGACTGCAGGAGTGGACGAAAGATGTGCCGCTGATGATCGGAAGCGTGTTTGGGGAGACGAATTCTTTTGCAGAAGTGGATCCGAATGCAGTGAATAAGAACGATTGGACGGATGAAGAAGTCAGTGAAAAGCTGACAGAGAAATTTGGTGAAAATGCAGAGGCGGTTCTGGAAGCTTTCCGCAGGGCATGGCCGGAGAAAAAGGATGCAAACGCATATTATGTGGATGACAGCAGGCGGCGTGCGGCATTTGAGGTTGTGGAAAAGAGAAACGAATCGGGAGCTGAGAATAATTATATTTTCCTGCTCTCCTATGAATCGCCGGTGGATGGCGGTGTGAGCATGTGGCATTGCGGGGAGATACCGTTTATCTTCCATAATCTTGATCTGACTGGTGTAGGAGCTTCCTACGGAAATACGGCAGAAGCGTACAGACTGCAGGATGAAATGTGCAGTGCATGGGTTAATTTTGCGAGAAACGGTGATCCCAACGGTGAGAATGTGCCGCAGTGGAGCACTTACACGGCAGAAAAGGAAGCGACCATGGTCTTTGATACGCAGAGTGGTGAGAGGGTTGCTTTTGATAAGGAATTACAGGATCTGATGAAGTAAGGGACGAAAGGTTCGGTACATAAAAGTGCAAAAGCATTTCGCGGAAGGAGCACATTTGTTTTGATGTGGCTCTTTCCGGGGGATGCTTCTTTGTGTATGGAAGGAAAAGGCGTTTGAATAATAAAAGATGGGGCTTTATAATAAATGCAGGGGGCATTAAGCAATGAAAAAAAAGAGATGGAAATGGTTTGCTGTGCTTGTGGGAGCAGTGCTTGCCATCGGAGGGACAATAGCCGGGACTTCCACAGGAGAAAGCAGTAAGAAAATATATGGTAAAGAGCCTGTTGAGCTGTCATTTTTTTTGCGAAAGAGAGAGACCACGCATATATTTGAAACGATCATAGAAAGATTTAATCAATCACAGGATGAGATTGTGGTAAAGACCATTATTGTGCCGAATCCGGATGTGGAGCTGGAGATGCGTGCGCTCAATGGAGAGTTTCCCGATATTGTTGAGATGATTGGTTCTTCCGATGAGAGCATCAGACAGTATGCAGAGGGCGGATATCTTATGCCTTTGGATGAAACGGGATTTTTGGACAGGGTAGGGGAAGGCTATGTGGAATATCTGATGATGGGAGATGAAGTTTATATCCTGCCGCTTTCCGTGAATTTCCGGGGTCTGTTTCTGAACTGTGACTTGCTGGAGGGCAGAGGCAGTGCGATACCGGAGAGTTACGGGGAGCTGCTGAACCTGTTGGAAGAGATCAGGGCAGACGGGGAACAGGCAATCATATTTCCGGATAAAGATGTATGGACACTGCACCAGGGGTGGGATGCCGTATATACGGTTGAATGGGGAAGCAGGAGGGATGCATACTGTATGGCAGCAGAAGGTCTGATACCGCTACAGGAAAATCAAGGTATGGTGGACTCTCTTGAAAAATTTCTGGAACTGCGCAGGTTCGGACAGGAAAGATCCTGGGAGACGGGTTATGACGAAGCCATCAGCATATTTGCGCAGGGAGAGGCTTATATGTTCCTTCAGGGGAACTGGGCGTACTCTGCGATAAAGAAGCAAAACCCGGACATCAATATGATGTTCATACCTTTTCCGGCAGATGAAGGGGAAGAGCCGGATATATATGTTAAGTTAGATTCAAGTATTGCGTTGTCTGCATCGTGCGAATATCCAGAGGAGGCGGCAAAATTTGTGGAGTATCTGTTATCGGAAGATGTCATGAATTACTATACGGAGAGTTCAGGAGGATATTCCTGCATCAGGGGTGGAAACGCTGACCTGTCTTTTGCAAAGAGATTTGTGGACAAGCTCGAAAAAAATGAATTTGTACTGGAAACGATTACTGTCCCAGAGCGGGTTAACGATGTAAGGGATCAGGGACTGTTAAAACTTATCCTGGGACAGGATGAAACATACGGAATCAGAGAATTTCTGGAAGAACTGGACGGGGCGGTGAACATGAGGAAGGAGGAGATACTGGATGATGTGGGATGGGAGGGGCCGGCATGAAAAAGCTGGGAAAAATGTCGTTTCAAATGCAGCTTACGGTCAGCTTCCTTGGATGCCTGTTTGTGTCCGTCATCATTATCCTGGGCTGCCTGATATTAAATATCCGGGAGACAGAGCAAAACAGTCAAAGAGATATAGAAAGACAGGATGAACAGTGGGCGGCAGAACTGGATTTTATGATGGCGGCTATTGATAAAATGCGCTTTCTCCATCTGGCGGATGATGAAGTAAAGCGGATTGTAATGGGGAGTGAAGACCGTGGGCAGGATATCAAAATTGCAGACGAACAATATATGGGCAGGCTCCTGGATGTTTTGTGTACGACTAATTCCGATGTGTTGCGTATTACGGTAGTGACATCGTCAGGAGACATTTACGGAAACTATGTGGAGGATTCCGAGACTAGCGTAGCGCTTGCAAAAGAACATCTTCTTTACGAAAACAGGAACAACATAAGCGGGATGTCAGTTACGGATGTTTATGAGGGAACGATCAACCTTGTCCCCTATTCGCTTTTGACATTCCAATATCCGCTATATGAACTCACGCGGGGAGAAAGTCTGGGAACGGTATATGTGGATATGAATTTTGGGGCGATGCGGGAACGTTTTGATGCACTGGAATATCAGGAGGGCTGGTCAAAATATATCCTGAACGGGAAGGGAGTGATCTATGCGTCCGATCAGGAGCTTGGCACTGAGATCGGAGCAAAAGAGCAGGAGAAGATCAGAGAGTTCGCAGAGAACGGAGGGGGAACAGGAAGGCTGGAGATAGGGGGAGAGACGTATGCGGTGTATGTGAAGTATCTGGAATCATTAGATTGGTGGCTTGTTCAGTGTGTCAGGCGCAGCTCTTTTATTTCAGGCGAAATGCGCAGAATATACCTGCTTGCATTTTGGATTATTTTGTTGCTGTGTGGGCAGATATGTGTGGGAACACTGGTGATAAGGCAGATAAGCGCCCCGATCAAGGCGATGTCCCATGTTATGAGCCAGGCGGCGACAAAGGAGAGAAAAGAGGTTAAGTATATGGAGTGCCGGGAAGAATACCCGAAGGAGGTACGGGAGATCGCGCTGGGATACAATGCGATGATTGGGCGAATACATGAGAATATTATCAGAGAATATGAAAATGAGCTGATTAAAAAAAAGACAGAGCTCCAGATGCTGCAATACCAGATTAATCCACACTTTCTCTATAATACGTTAAATATCATGAGTTCGATTGCGAGACTGCATGAAATTCCCTATATACCGGACATTTCGGAAAGTCTGTCCGGTATATTTTTCTATAATGTAAAGGGAGGACAGGTAGCATCGTTACAGGAGGAGTTGGACAATCTGCAGAACTATATTCGGATACAGCGGATACGTTTTCCGGAAAAATTTGAGGTGTCCTATGAGATTGAGGAGACGTTGAGAGATTGCCGCATCCTGAAGTTTCTGATGCAGCCGCTGGTGGAGAATGCGATCAATCATGGAATCGCGGGGAAACGTAGGAAGGGTAAGATCCTCATACGCGCAAAACGGATCGATGAGGAAGAGGCTGAGATAGTGATAGAGGATGACGGCATGGGGATCCCACCGGAAAAACTGGAAAGCCTTCAGGATATGTTGCGGGAGAAAGAAGCGGAGAATCGGGAAGAGGTTGGGGACGGGATAGGTATTCGAAATGTCCAGATGCGTATCAGGAACTATTATGGTCCGCCATATGGCATTATACTGGAAAGCAGAGAGGGCTGCGGGACAAAGATACGGATCATACTTCCGGTGTCCGGAGAGGAGGAGTAGATGTTGAGGGTGATCGTGGCAGACGACGAATATTTTGCAAGGAAGGCACTGATCAAAATGTTGGAGGAGATGGAACTGCCCATTGAAATATGCGGTGACTGTGAGAACGGGCAGGATGTGGTGGAACTGCTGAAAACCTGTCAGACAGATCTGATCATCACAGATATCAGGATGCCCGGGATGGACGGGCTTAAGCTGGCAGAGTATGTGCGGGAACATGAGCTGGATACGGAGATCATGATTGAAACGGGATACGCAGAGTTTGAGTATGCACGGACAGCTATTCGCTATGGTGTGAAAGAATACCTGACAAAACCGGTCAATGATAGAGAGTTACGGTCGGGTATTGAAAATGTGATACGGGAGCGTTCAGAGAGAAAGAAGCGGGAGATTTGGGAACTGCTGGATATTTCTTATATCCTTCAAAACTCAAAACTCTGCAGAGAGATGTTTGGATGGACGGGGGAACAGGCGAAAAAGTATTATTGTATGGTTCTGGTAAATGGAAGAGAAAAGATCAAAAGTAAGGCATGGGTGGAAGAATGGCTTGGCAAATACGGAAAATTCAGGGATGTGAGAGGATATTTTTTAAAGGAGGAGAAATCGTGTATTTTTCTCGCACCATCAGAGGAGATATTTGAATTGCCAAAGTGTTTCGGAAAAAGTACAGTGGCGGATATGGCGTATGGTTCCGGAGATAAAAACTGGATCAGTTTCAGCGGCTGGCACTGTGGGGAAAAGGAACTGGAGCAGGCATACAGGGAGTGTGTCTACAGCATGAATGAACGAATATTGAAACCGGGGCAGATTTTTTTCTACAATGCGAAAGAGAACTTTCAAAAGATCATTACCGGAGAGCAGGAGACAAGACTCAGCAATGCCGCACAGAGAGGTTACAGTGAAGAGGCAGATATTGTGATACAGGAGATATTTTCAGAAGTAGAGAAAGAAGATGTGAGCATCTATAGCTTTTTTATGGCTCTGATGCAGATTTTTTTCGTGTTGAACAGAGTATTATGCCTGAAAGAAGGAGAGCGGGATCAGGGGATATCTGCAGGATATCTATTGTTTGATTTTAAAATGGAACTGTATAGATTTTATGAATTAAAGGATGTCAGGCAATATGTGGACATGTTGGTAAAAGAGGTGTGCCAGAAGAATACGGAGGGTGAAGATCGCTCCATGATGGAAGACCTGTTAGATTATCTGGAACGCAATTATGCCCATGATATTTCTCTTGAAGAATTGGCCAGAAGAAAATATTTTGTGAGCAGCAGTTACCTGAGCAGAATGTTTAAATCCTATACAGGGCAAACTTTTATGAAATATCTCATAAGTTATCGCATGGATAAAGCAAAAAGTTTTCTGGAATGCAGTCAGATGGATATCAGCGATATTGCTGCATGTACCGGATATAATGATCCGTCACATTTTACGCAGACTTTCCGCCGTATTTATGGAGTGACACCAAAAGAGTACAGAAAACAATATAAAGAGAACGCTGGTATGTTCGGCTGATGCAAAATCTGGAAAGCTGTGAAGATACCTGGTGAAGATATCTGCCTGTTTTTTAGTTGAACCTCCTGCCATTATCTGTTATAATACTTTAATTGGCATAAACTCTTTCGCAAAGTGTGTGGGAGTTGTCTGATAAATGGAGGCAAAGCATGAATGTAATAAACAAAGTCTTTGGCACACACAGCCAGAGAGAACTGAAACGGATTATGCCCATTGTAGATAAGATCGAATCCATGCGGAACGATATGATGGACATGGAGGATGAGGAGTTAAAAGGCAAGACAAAGGAATTTAAGAAAAGGCTGGAGGAAGGCGAGACTCTGGATGATATTCTGCCGGAAGCTTTCGCGGTGGTGCGGGAAGCAGCGAGGCGGGTTTTAAATATGGAGCCATACAGAGTGCAGCTGATCGGCGGTATTATCTTACATCAGGGACGTATCGCAGAGATGCGTACCGGTGAGGGAAAGACTCTGGTCTCCACACTGCCCGCCTACCTGAATGCACTGGTAGGAAAAGGGGTGCATATCGTTACGGTAAATGACTATCTGGCAAACCGTGACAAAGAGTGGATGGGACAGGTACATGAATTTCTGGGCCTTACAGTGGGCGTTGTCTTAAATCAGATGAAGAACGATGAGAGACGGGAAGCCTATAACTGCGATATCACCTATGTGACCAACAATGAACTGGGATTTGATTATCTGCGCGACAACATGGTCATCTACAAAGAACAGCTTGTGCAGAGAAGCCTTCATTATGCGATCATCGACGAGGTGGATTCGGTGCTGATCGACGAAGCCAGAACACCGCTTATCATTTCAGGACAGAGCGGAAAATCCACCAAGCTCTACGAAGCCTGCGATATTCTGGCAAGGCAGATGCAAAGGGGCGCTGATATGGAAGAGATGTCCAAGATGGACTTTATCATGGGTGTTCAGCGGGAAGAGAGTGGAGACTTTATCGTCAATGAGAAGGATAAGGTAGTAGTGCTGACGGAGGCCGGCGTAAAGCGGGTGGAGCAGTTCTTCAATCTGGAAAATCTGGCGGATCCCGAAAACCTGGAAATCCAGCATAATATGGATCTGGCCCTTCGGGCCAACAATCTGATGTTCCGCGACAAGGACTATGTGGTGAAGGATGATCAGGTGCTGATTGTGGACGAATTCACCGGCCGTATCATGCCGGGCAGGCGTTATTCCGACGGCCTGCATCAGGCCATTGAAGCAAAAGAACATGTGAAGGTTAAGCGGGAGAGCAAGACGTTAGCTACGATCACTTTCCAGAACTTTTTCAATAAATTTGAGAAAAAGTCCGGTATGACCGGTACGGCGCTGACAGAGGAGAAAGAATTCCGGGATATTTACGGAATGGATGTTATTGAGATACCGACCAATAAACCTGTGGTCAGAAAGGATCATCAGGACAGCGTCTATAAGACAAAAAGAGAGAAATTAAGGGCTATCTGTGACGCAGTGGAAGAGTGCCATAAAAAAGGACAGCCGGTGCTCGTGGGGACTATCACGATCGAAGCTTCGGAGGAGCTGAGCAACCTGCTGCGGAAACGTGGGATCCCCCACAATGTGCTGAATGCAAAGTTCCATGAGCAGGAGGCGGAGATCGTGGCGGATGCCGGAATCCATGGAGCGGTGACTATTGCCACCAACATGGCTGGCCGTGGTACGGATATCAAGCTGGACGAGGAGGCCAAGGCGGCGGGGGGCCTGATGATCATCGGCACGGAACGCCATGAGTCCAGGCGTATCGATAACCAGCTGCGTGGCCGGTCAGGCCGTCAGGGGGATCCGGGCGCTTCCAGATTCTACATTTCTCTGGAGGACGATCTGATGCGGCTGTTCGGTTCGGAGAGAATGATCACGATGTTTAACGCGCTGGGAATCCCGGAGGGGCAGGAGATCGAGCACAGTTCTCTGACCAAGGCAATTGAGTCCGCCCAGAAGAAGATAGAAGGAAACAATTTCGGTATCAGAAAGAATCTGTTGGAGTATGATCAGGTCATGAATGAACAGCGTGAGATCATCTATGAGGAGAGGCTTCGCGTGTTAAACGGTGAGAGCATGCGGGATGTGATCTACAAGATGATCACGGACATTGCAGAAAACTGTGTGGACATGGCCATCGGCGATGATAATAATGTGGACAACTGGAACTTCAACGAGCTCAATTCTCTGTTATTGCCGATCATACCGCTTGAGGCAGTGACTTTAGAGCGTCTGAATAAACCCGGCAAAAATGATTTAAAGCAGCAGCTCAAAGGCGAAGCAGTGAAGCTCTACGAGGCGAAAGAGGCCGAATTTCCCAATCCGGAGCAGATCAGGGAGTTGGAGCGGGTGATCCTGCTGAAAGTGATCGACAGAAAGTGGATGGGCCATATCGACGATATGGATCAGCTTCGTCAGGGTGCAGGATTACAGGCTTATGGCCAGAGAGACCCGTTAGTAGAATATAAAATGGCGGGCTACTCCATGTTTGACGAGATGACGCAGAATATCAGGGAAGATACGGTGAGACTTCTGATGCATGTCAAAGTGGAAGAAAAAGTAGAGCGCGAACAGGTGGCGAAAGTGACGGGCACAAACAAGGATGACTCCCTGGCAAAAATGCCGGTGAAGAGGGCATCCGCAAAGGTCTATCCCAATGATCCGTGCCCGTGTGGATCAGGGAAGAAATATAAAAATTGTTGTGGTAAGCGATAAGAAGTACGGGAAACCGTGCGATCTGCCGCGCAAATTACAGGCAGCGTTATTTCGCTGCCGCGCAATTACAAAATAATAAGGTGGTGATTTTGTTAATGGTAGAACTGGATAATATGAAGCAGGAACTCCTTGCTTACGAGACACCTTTAGCGGAAGTGAGGGATTCACTTTAACCTCGCTGACAGGGAGAAGAGAATCGAAGAACTGGAAATGGAGATGCAGGCCCCAGGTTTCTGGGACGATCCTGATGTTTCCAACAAAAAGGTTATTGAGTCCAAACAGTTGAAGGATATCGTTGATACGATGAACGGACTGTCCGGGCAGTATGAGGACATTCTGACTTTGATCGAGATGGCTTATGAAGAGGAAGATGCCTCACTGGTACCGGAGATTGAGGAAGAACTTCAGGCTTTTATCCGCGGTTTTGAAAATGTGCGGATCAGTACGCTGCTTGACGGTGAGTATGATAAAAATAATGCCATCCTGAAGCTGAATGCGGGAGCAGGCGGCACAGAGAGCTGTGACTGGTGCAGTATGCTCTACCGTATGTACACGAGGTGGGCTGAAAAGAAAGGTTACCAGATCGAAACGCTTGATATGCTGGACGGAGACGAGGCTGGCATCAAGTCCGTGACATTCCAGATCAACGGGGAAAACGCTTATGGATATCTGAAATCGGAAAAGGGTGTGCACCGCCTGGTGCGTATCTCTCCTTTTAATGCTCAGGGCAAGCGGCAGACATCCTTTGTATCATTGGACGTGATGCCGGATATTGAGGAAGACCTGGATATCGAGATAAAGGACGACGAGATCAGGATCGATACCTACCGAAGCAGTGGTGCCGGCGGGCAGCATATCAATAAAACATCCTCGGCGATCCGTATTACGCATTTTCCGACAGGGATTGTTGTGACCTGCCAGAACGAGCGGAGCCAGTTCCAGAACAAGGATAAGGCGATGCAGATGCTGAAGGCAAAGCTCTATATGTTAAAGCAGGAGGAGAATGCAGGTAAGCTTTCGGATATCCGCGGCGAAGTGAAGGAGATCGGCTGGGGGAACCAGATCCGTTCCTATGTGATGCAGCCCTATAAGATGGTGAAGGATCTGCGGACGGAAGAGGAGACCGGCAATGTGGATGCTGTGATGGACGGGGCGCTTGATCCGTTTATCAATGCTTATTTGAAATGGATCCACAGACCGGTCGGAGAGGCTTAAAGTAAGGAGCGGACAGGAAGCCGGACTGCAGGTACTGGCAGGCGCACTGTCAAGCCTGTATCTTTTTGTTTCTTTGTTTGTTGTGACAGGACAGAAAATATACCGGAAAGTAAAGTTTGGAGCATCACTGTATGACTGAAAAAACTGAATAAAATCAGACAGAGAACCGCATCCGTCCCCATCAGAAACTGTCGGGACGCTGCGGTTTTCTGATGGGATAAAAAGGGGTATTGCAGATAAGCATGATAATGAAGTTTCTGAGGATAAGATTGTCAACGGTATAATTGTCAGGTATAATCAAATGTAGTTTCCGTGTAACAGTTCAGGTGCTGCGACAAATCATTATACAACAGACAGGAGCCAAAATGAAAGATACTGCAAAAAGTAATATAAAATATGTGATTACACTGGCAGGCATTATACTGATGGTATTTTTAAGTTTTCAGGTATGGTACGGTTATGAGACGGAGTATAAGATCACCTTTATCGAGCGGGTGGAATCGCCGGACGGCCGGACGGCGGTCATTTTTCAGATGCGGGGGGAACCGATGGGAATCTTCTCCGGCATGATGGATCCCTCGAACCGGACAAAGGGGAAGGTTATCGTAGAGAGAGACGGGGAGAAGATAAAGACGCAGGATTTTACAGTTGATAACCGGGGGGAGGCGCTGTGTAGGGAAAACTGGGAGGTATGGTTTTACCCGGCGGGTGCGGAGATCGCACTGTACGACCTTTCCCTGCATGATGTCCTGCCGGAAGAAGCGGATGGGACAGCAGCGGAAAATGATGGGGCTGGTATGGCTCAAAAGGAACAGAATGAGAAGATCCTGCCGCAAAACGGTGCGGACAACAAAGTGCATTCTGCGCGGGAGCGGGGAGAAACGATCTTTGTATATTATGAGGAAAGCGGCTTTGCCGGCTACAGTGAGGAGGAGATCATTTCCGGGATCACTGCCCGCTATGATGGCCAGGTTTCCTTTTTGAGAGAGGAGAACGGCAGATATTATTTTCAGGCGGATGGATTTGAGTTTTCAGTGGAGGATGATCTTTATATGACGGATGACTATGAGGAGGCGTATTTTGGTTATCTGGCAAGGGGATTTTCCCATAACCATAACAGGGGCATGGAGTTTGAGAAGAATGTGGACGAGAATGGAAAGGTATTCTACATTCCTGTTGTTGGGTACTATGGCAGAGGGGCCGGGATGTCGGAATCTTTCAGCAATGCCTGTTGTGACCTGGTGGAACAGCTGCAAAAGACAGTGGGATTTGATCGGATCGGCTACTTTGAGGGGGAGGAGAGACGTTATTTTGATCTCATACCATATCTGGATAATTATAACAGAACGGAACTGTACAATGCCCTGTACCTGGCCATAGAACGGGATTCTCTGGAAATATGGCAGAGTGTGGAGGGTGGAACAGGTGCAATGGGAACTGAGGAGGAGATGCTGGAGACCTATAAAAATTATGATACAGCCTGCTTTTACCGGAAAAAGGACGGTACGGAACTGCGTATGGTGAGCGTTGACCGGGCAGCGGGCAGCAGCTATTATGTATTACTGGAAGAAAAAAACGGCGCACTTATTTCCGTGGTGAACCGCAATCCTCATCTTGGTTCTGGCGGAGAAGCGATGTGGATCGATTTCCTGGAGGATGAACAGACAGGTTTTTCCTGTCTTTCCTACAACGGCGGAAGCCTGGGATCACTGTATCGAACCTGGGACGGCGGAAGAACCTTTGAGGAGATCACCTGGCCTTCCGGAAATAAAGAATTGCCTGACGGCACGCTGTATAATCCGTTTGTCATGCCGTATAAAGTCTGGGAGGAGGATGGTAAACTGAAGATGTTGATCAGCCAGGGACCGGAGGGGGATTACTATGAGGATGGTGTCTGGGTGTATGGACTGTATGAGTCGGAGGATATGGGAAAAAACTGGACCTATGCCGGTGTGACGCAGGGGGAAGATACGCGGGAGTAGAGTATATGGAAAAACAGTAGAAAAGGCAGCCGCCCATGACTGCCTTCTTATACCCATGATTATGCAGGGAAAGCGGTGGTGACGCCTGTTACCTCCGGACGCTCCGCTTTGTCACCAGATCCAGATAAAACTCTGTCTCTATGGCATAGATCAGAGGGGCGATCCACAGCATCCCGATTCCGCAGGTTATCACCCCAAGCATGATAAGCGGGATAAAACATATCTGGATATAGAAAAGCCTTCCCTTGTGTCCGCGCATCAGGAGCCTGCTTTTTCTGAGCAGTTCCGGTGCAGTACAGGAAGGAAAATCCCACATCAGATAATAGGCCTGGGAATATACCAGACTGAGGATTGTGATGAGGACCAGCGCAGGCGTGAAGCTGAACAGCATAAGTGTCAAAGAACGGATCATTTCAGGCGGCATGGCAGCGGTGGAGAGATCCATCCCGGAAGACAGGATAGCTAAATTCATTTTTTCCATTTCCTGTGTGAATTGCAGAGAGAAAATATAAGAAGGCATCAGCGGAACTGTATAAAAAAGGGATTTCATAAAGGAAAGTCCGATACAGGTCTTTGTCTGGTTTGTAAAACCATAAAAAATATCGCCCACAGCCACAGGGCGTCCACAGTAAAGTTTCAAATACAGATACTGGGTGCCGGCTTCTGCTATGCCTGTCAGGATAGCTCCGAGTACGGAAAACAGGAAATAGAAAAATGCCTGGAGTGCAATGGATTCTGTGAAAAGGGCCGGGACGGCAGCCGCCTCACTGATGACAAAGGAAAGCCCCACATAAATGGCGTATGCCCCCATCAGTCTGCCCATAACGGGGGCTATGCGCATCTTGGCGGATTGTTTCAGTTGTGAATAAGTCAGATATGGCATTGTCTGCAGCTCCTCTTTAAAAAGTATGAATCTTATTATCTACTTTACCACTTTTGTCAGATTTATGCTATACTGATGTGAGAGAAAGTGAGATAGATGTAACAGTCTGGCCAGGATGCTTCACTGTTATAAAAGGAAAGAAAGGTAATTTTATGGATATCAATGGAAAAATAGCAAAAGAACTGCAGGTTCAGAAATGGCAGGTGGAGGCAGCGGTAAAGCTGATCGATGAGGGAAATACGATTCCGTTTATCTCCCGTTACAGAAAGGAAGTTACAGGCTCTCTGAATGATGAAGTGTTACGAAATCTGTATGAGCGCCTGGGGTATCTGCGTGCGCTGGAGGAGAAGAAAGAGCAGGTGCTTGGCAGCATCGAGGAACAGGGCATGCTGACGGAAGAACTGCGGGAAAAGATTCTGGCGGCGGAAACGCAGGTGCTTGTGGAGGATTTATACCGTCCCTACAGACCGAAGCGAAAGACCAGGGCAAGCGTTGCAAAAGAAAAGGGTCTGGAACCTCTTGCTCTGTTTATTAAACTGCAGAATACCAAAATGCCTGTAGAGAAGGAAGCGGAAAAATATATTGATGAGGAAAAGGGTGTGCTGTCTGCGGAGGAGGCTTTGCAGGGGGCAAAAGATATTCTGGCGGAAGCTGTCTCGGATGAGGCGGACTACCGGACTTTTATCCGCAGCCTGACCATGCGGGAAGGAAGCCTTGTCAGCGAGGCGAAAGACGGGGAGGCAGAAAGCGTGTACGAGATGTATTATGCTTATGAAGAGCCTTTGAAAAAGGTGGCGGGTCATAGAGTACTGGCTCTGAACAGAGGAGAAAAGGAAAAGATCCTGACGGTGAAAGTGAAGGCGCCGGAGGAGGAGATCCTTCGTTATCTGGAGAAAATGACGATCCTGTCTGACAACGAATATACCACACCTGTTTTGAAGGAAGTGGCGCAGGACAGCTATCACCGCCTGATCGAACCGGCTATCGAAAGGGAGATCAGGAATGAGCTGACGGAGAAAGCGGAGGATGGCGCCATCAATGTGTTTGGAAAGAATCTGGAGCAGCTTCTGATGCAGCCTCCCATCGCAGGAAAGGTAGTGCTTGGCTGGGATCCGGCCTTTCGTACCGGCTGTAAGCTGGCAGTGGTGGATGAGACCGGGAAGGTGCTCGATACAAAGGTGATCTATCCCACTGCGCCTCAGAATAAGGTGGCGGAGAGTAAGGCTGAACTGAAAAAACTGATCAGAAAGTATCATATTTCTCTGATTTCCGTGGGGAATGGAACAGCTTCCAGAGAGTCTGAACAGATCATTGTGGATCTGTTAAAAGAGCTGGATACTCCGGTGCAGTATGTGATCGTCAACGAGGCCGGCGCTTCGGTCTATTCCGCCAGCAAGCTTGCCACCGAGGAGTTCCCCGAATTTGATGTGGGACAAAGGAGTGCCGCTTCTATTGCAAGACGTCTGCAGGATCCTTTAGCTGAGCTTGTAAAGATCGAACCGAAAGCTATCGGCGTAGGGCAATATCAGCATGATATGAATCAGAAAAAGCTTGGGGAGGCGCTGGCAGGTGTGGTGGAGACCACGGTAAACAGGGTGGGGGTTGATCTGAATACGGCTTCCGCGCCGCTTCTGGAGCATATTTCCGGTATCTCCAAAACACTGGCCAAAAATGTCGTGGCCTACCGGGAAGAAAACGGCAGATTTGTCTCCAGAAAACAACTCCTGAAAGTACCGAAGCTGGGACCGAAGGCCTTTGAACAGTGTGCCGGTTTCATGCGGATCACAGACGGGGAAAATCCGTTGGACGCTACCAGTGTTCATCCGGAATCCTATGGGGCGGCGGAAAAGCTGATGGAAAAGCTCGGACTTACGATGGAGGATGTGCGCATGCTGCAAAAAGAAGCGCATGTCGGTGGAAAAAAGACGGCTGGCCTTTCCAGGAAAATAAAAGACGAAAAGAAACTGGCGCTGGAGCTGGGAATCGGGGAACTGACGCTTCAGGATATTGTGAAAGAACTGGAAAAACCGGCAAGGGATCCCAGAGAAGATATGCCGGCGCCGATCCTCAGGAGCGATGTGATGGATCTGGAAGACTTAAAGCCCGGTATGATCTTAAAAGGGACGGTTCGTAATATTGTGGATTTTGGGGCATTTGTGGATATCGGCGTCCATCAGGACGGGCTGGTGCATATCTCCCAGATGACAGACCGGTTCATCAGACATCCCCTGGAGGCAGTCAGTGTGGGTGATATTGTGGATGTGCAGGTGCTGTCCGTGGATGCAGCAAAGAAGAGAATTGCATTGACCATGAAAATATCCGGAAAATAATGTGCAGGCAGGTGGATCGTGTTATGAAAAAGGGGATCAGGACGATTATTCTGGTATTGCTTCTGGCCGTATTTTTGTTTTCCGTCGCCAGGCTTCTTCTCTACTATCTGGAATACCGGAAGGAAGATGCACGGTATGAGACAGCGGCAGAATATTACATACAGGAATTGCCGGCCGGGGAGAGTGATATACGGATAGCCGGACAGGGGGAGGCGGAGGTCTGCCCCATCGCGGTGGATTTTGAGGCGCTTGCCGCAGAAAGCGAAAATGTTGCAGGCTGGCTGTACTGTGAGGGTACGAATATCAATTACCCGGTGATGCAGGGGGAAGACAACGATTATTATCTGCATCACAGTTACAATGGGCAGGAGAGCAGAGGCGGCGCCATCTTTGTGGATGCCGGGAACAGGCCACACTTTGCGGACAGCAATACGATCATTTACGGACATCATATGAAGAACGGCAGCATGTTTGCACATCTTTCAGACTGGGAGGATCCGGCGTATTTTGCCTCCCATTCCGAGATGTGGCTTCTGACACCGGAACACAATTACAGAGTGGAACTGCTTGGCGGCTATCTCACACCGGCCGTTTCAGACAGTTATACGATTTTTACGGGAGCCTGTCCGGAATTTGACGATTATCTCCGAAATGTGGCGGCAGCTTTCGATATTGAGACAGAGGCAGATATGCCCGTGGATGGACGCTATGTGATGCTCTCCACCTGCGAGTATGACTATACGGATGCCAGATATGTGCTGCATGGGCGTCTGGTGCCTGTTGAGGAGGAACTTTAAAATTGGCAGAGGCGGAAACGATGAGAAAGGAAGAAAAGAAAAAAGGAGGAGGGATTCTGCCTGCGGTGTGCAATATTCTGGGCACGCTGATTCTGTTCAGTGTGATTTTGCTCTGTATTCCTGTCACACTGCCGAAGCTGTTCGGCTATCAGATCTATGATGTGGTGAGCGGCAGCATGGAGCCGGAGATCCCGGTGGACAGCGTAGTATATGTGAAGGAGACTTTGCCGGAAGAAATAAAAGAAGGCGATGTAGCGGCATTCCGGAGCAGTGGGTCTGTGATCATTCATAGAATTGTGGAAAAAAGGATCGTGGAAGGCCAGTTTATCACGAAGGGGGATGCCAATACGCAGGTAGATATCGAGAAGATCCCTTATGATGCGATGATAGGAGTCGTTACTTTCCATATCCCCTTTCTGGGAGTGGTGATGACAGTTCTGACAAGTAATGTGGGCAAGGCTTATCTGATCTGCTATGCGGCCAGTGGCGCCATGTTTTATATGCTGGCGGGGAGGCTGAAAGAAGAACGGAAATAAATTTTAAAAATAAAATTTCATTTTCCCTCTTGTCAAATCAGAAAAAATGGATATAATGTATAAAAGATGTTAAAAACTAATATTTATACATAAATATGCATAAAACGGAGGTCGGTATCGGGATACCGATTCCGGAAGAAGAAAATATGCATGGGAAAGAGAGGAAAATGATTATGAAAAAGAAAGTGTTGGCAGTATTGACGGCTGCAGCTATGATGATCGGGCTTACAGCCTGCGGCGGAAGTGGTAATAGCGGTCTTACCGTGACAGAAGGGGTATTGACGGTGGCTACCAGTCCGGATTTTGCACCCTATGAGTTTTATGCCATTGGAGCAGATGGAACTCCGGAGCTTGCCGGTTTTGATATGGCGCTGGCACAGTACATAGCAGATGATATGGGACTGGAACTGGAAGTGGTTACAATGGATTTTGACGGCGTATTGAGTGAGGTGCAGACAAAGTCCGTTGATATCGGTATGGCAGGTCTTTCACCGGATCCGACCCGTGAGGACGCTATGGATTTTTCCGATATTTATTACTATGGCGGTCAGTCTCTCGTGACAGTAAAGGCGAATGCAGATACCCTGAACAGTTTTGAAGCATGTAACAATCCCGATATCTCTGTCGGCGCGCAGACCGGTTCCATTCAGATGGATCTGGCAAACACCAACTCGCCGGATGCGGATATCGTAGCGCTTCCTAAAGTGACTGATATTATCAGTGAGCTGCTGAGCGGAAAACTGGATGCTGCCTATATAGAGACAGCTGTGGCGGAGAGCTATCAGAAAAACTATCCGGATCTGGAGATTGTGCTGGATGTTCCTTATGATGTGGAAGGCTCTTCCATCGGTGTAAGCAAAGGCAATGCAGAGCTTCTCGAAGCGGTGAATAAAGCGATCGCAAAAGCAATCGAGGACGGCTCCATGGATAAGTTTGTGGCGGAAGCAAATGAACTTGCATCAGGCAATACCTACGAAGGCTTGCTGGACGACGAGGGTAACATGCAGGAGTAAAGGACAACTGCACCATTTCCCATAAAGTCATCTGAAAATAAAAGAACAGTTCCTCCCTGGCAACAGGGAGGACTTTCGGCTGTTGTTATAAAGAAAGGAATACCCTCATGGATTCATTTATCAAGATATCCAATTTTTCAAAGATCGCCCCCTATGCGGAACTGTTCTGGCAGGGTCTTCTTGTCACAGTTTTATTGTCGCTGTTTACGGTGGTTATTGGCTTTTGTCTGGCGCTTGTTCTTGCGTTGATGCGTATGTCCAATGTCAGACCATTTCGTTTTCTGGGCATAGACAGAGAAGGACATCAGAGGGAGAGAGGGGTTCTTGTGGCGATCAGCAAATTTAACCCCCTTGATTTTTTAGCCACGGCCTATGTGGAAATTCTGCGTTCTACGCCTGTTATTGTGCAGATTTTTATCATTTACTTTGGTGTGTTCGGGATCATCCAGCTGCCAAATTTTCAGGTCTTTGGATTTATTAAATTCAGCAGATTCTTTCCCGGTGTTGTAGCCCTTGGCATGAACTCCGGGGCGTACCTGTGTGAGATCATCCGTGCGGGCATCCAGTCCATAGACGGCGGGCAGACGGAGGCGGCAAGATCTCTGGGGCTTTCCCGGACGCAGAATCTGCGCTATATCATTCTGCCCCAGGCGCTGAAAAATATTCTGCCTGCCATCGCAAATGAATTTGTTGTTATCATCAAGGAGTCAGCTATTACATATACCATCGGCGTGCAGGATATCATGTCTGCAGTGAACGCGGTGAAGGGAGCGACGTTTGTGATCATTGAGCCGTTGCTTGTGGCAACGGCGATCTATTTCTGCCTGTGTTTCCCCACATCCAAGCTGATCGCTTACTTTGAAAGGAGAATGAGTCATGGAGACAAGAGGTAGTCTGATACAGGTAAAAGATCTGAAAAAACATTACCACGGAGATCAGATCAGGGCCCTTGACGGTGTGACGGTGGATATTGACTTTGGGGATGTGGTGGTGGTGATCGGTCCTTCCGGTTCCGGAAAATCCACTTTTTTACGGAGCCTGAATCTTCTGGAGGAACCCACAGGCGGTTCCATCCTGTTTGAGGGATACGATATCACAAAGAAAAAATATACGAATGAAAAGGGCGAGACGGTAAAGCTGAATATCGATCATCTGCGTCAGAAGATGGGAATGGTATTCCAGCATTTCAATCTGTTTCCCCATATGACGATTCTGGAGAATATGACGCTTGCGCCGATGAAAGTCAAAAAGATCAGTAAAGCGGAAGCGGAGGAGAAGGCTCTGACGTTACTGGAAAGAGTGGGCCTTAAGGATCGGGCAAACGACTATCCGATTCAGCTTTCCGGCGGACAGAAACAGCGTGTGGCGATTGTGAGGGCGTTAGCGATGGAGCCGGATGTGATGTTGTTTGATGAGCCCACTTCTGCCCTTGATCCGGAGATGGTAGGAGAGGTGCTGGATGTGATGAAAGGTCTGGCCAGGGAAGGGATGACCATGGTGGTGGTCACCCATGAGATGGGCTTTGCCAGAGAAGTGGGAAACAGGGTGTTATTTATGGCGGACGGCCTTCTGGTGGAAGAGGGAAGTCCCCGGGATATTTTTGAATATCCGAAGAGCCCGCGTCTGCAGGAGTTTTTATCAAAAGTGTTGTAGATGTAGCGAATAGAAAATTTAGTACCCCGCTGCCTGCAGCGGGGTGTTGATTTACCAGGCGTCTGATCGGGGAAGTATAAAAGGAAGATATAAACAGAACATCAGAGAAATACTGAGTATGAGGAATAGAAGGAGAAAAAACATGACACCGGAAAAACAGGGGGCAATTGCCGCAATTGAGGAAAAACAGGAACTCATTACCTATGTGGCGGACAGTATCTGGGAGTTTGCGGAGTTATCTCTGCAGGAATATAAGTCCTGTGCGCTGTACTGCGATGTGCTGGAAAAAGAAGGATTCGATGTGGAGAAAGGGATTGCCGGTATCGGGACTGCATTTTCGGCACGCTTCGGTCAGGGAAAACCTGTGATCGGCATTCTGGCGGAGTATGACGCGCTGTCAGGGCTTTCCCAGAAGGCGGGCGCCGTCGGGCGGGGGGAGCTTGTGGAAGGCGGAAACGGTCACGGCTGCGGACATAATCTGCTGGGAGCGGGGGCTTTGGCGGCGGCTATTGGCATAAAAGCCTGGCTGGAACAGACCGGCCATGCCGGTACCGTGGTACTGTATGGCTGTCCCGGTGAAGAGGGCGGCGCGGCAAAGGCTTTCATGGCCAGAGACGGCGTATGGAAGGATCTGGACGCAGCGCTCACCTGGCATCCGGAGGATGTGAACGAGGTGGTCACAGGTTCCTCCAACGCCTGTATTCAGGTGCAGTATAAATTTACCGGTCTTGCTTCCCATGCAGCGGGAGCGCCTGAGATGGGCAGGAGCGCGTTGGACGCCGTGGAGCTTATGAATATCGGTGTGCAGTTTCTGCGGGAACATATGAGTGATAAGGCGAGGATCCACTATGCTATTACAGATGCCGGCGGCTTAAGTGCCAATGTGGTGCAGCCGAAGGCCAGTGTGCTCTATATGGTACGTTCCAATCATGTGGCGGAGGCTGTGGAACTGCAGAAACGGGTGGATAAGATTGCGGAGGGCGCCGCCCTGATGACGGAGACGAGCTTTCAGAGGAAGTTTATTGATGGCTGTGCGGATACGGTCTGCAATCATGTGCTGGAAAAAGTGCTCTATGACAATTTTAAAGAACTGGGTGTTCCCACATATACAGAAGAAGAAAATGGGTATGCGGATAAACTGGCAGCAGATTTTCAGACGCAGAATTATAATCCGGGCATTGCGGCAAAATATGATCCGGAGGCAAGAGAGACCGTTGAAAAGAAGCAGAAAGAGTCCGGTCATGCCATGAATGCATTTCTCGCGCCTCTCTATACGGGGGATGCTTTTGAACCCGGTTCGACGGATGTGGGGGATGTAAGCTGGCTTACGCCCACGGCGCAGATCCATGTGGCGGCATGGCCAAACGGCTGTCCCGGCCACAGCTGGCAGATCGTCTCCTGCGACAGGACAGAAATCGGGCATAAAGCGGCAATGCAGGCAGGAAAGGTGCTGGCAGCAGGAGCAATAGACCTGTTTGAAAATCCAGGTCTGTTAAACGAGGCAGGGAAAGAATTTGAGAGAAGGACAAAAGAGGGATTTATTTGTCCGATTCCTGAGGATGCGGTGCCTGTGATACCCGATTAGAAGATTTTCTTCTGGTTTTTGACTTTGGCGTCGGTATTTTTCCGCCTTTCAGAAAGTGATAAAGGGTATACTGTTCTTCAAGTGACAATTCGCGGATTGCACTGGCCAGATCTTCCAGCAGTTTGGTATCATTTGTCTTGCCGGAAAAGAACTGGGCCGGTGTGATCTCAAAGTAATCGCAGATCTTGTAGAGAGCGCCGAGGGAGGGTATGATATTTCCGGAAGAGATTGCCTGAATATAACCCTTGCTGAATCCAAGGTCCAGGCTGAGCTGATACTCGGAAATGCCATGCTCTATGCGAAGTCTTGTGATTCTGTCTGCAACAAATCTGGCATTTGAGGAATTTTTATCCATTGCGGTGGCTCCTTCGTGATTTTTCTGAATATTATATCATGTCCGCAGGCGGCCATGATACGCTTAGCGATGCACACCCGCTACGCTCGGCGCGGTATAATATCTGTCGATATTATACCATACCCCAAATATAAATGGTAGGTTTTCTTATAACAGTTCACTGATCCGGCTTCCTGATGACGGTCTGTCAGATTTCCTTCTCGAAATGCTGGTAATCTTTCACGGAGCGCCAGCTGCCGCCCCAGGTAAAGCCGTGTTCTGTAAAAAGTCTGCAGGCCAGGTCGTCTTTGTCGATCTTATAGTCGAAAGAACGGCTTCTGTCCACGTAATCTTCGCTGCCTGCAGGGGCGACGTCGGCAGAACCGTCACTTCGGGAGGCAACATAAGGGTTGTAAAGCGGGTTGAGATCCAGGGCCAGCCCGTAGGCATGGTTGGACAGTTTGCCGGAAGGGCGGGTTCTGTAGTTGAAGCAGGAAGTATTATTATCCTGCATGGACAGTTCGTCATCGCCCTGGTACGCATCGATCAGCGCAATTCGTTCAATGGGATAGCGGGCTTCATATAATTCGTAAAATATTTCCACCAGATCCTGCGCGATGGCTTTATGGCAGATCAGTTCGCCGGTCTGCGTCTCTCCCTGAAAATCATAATACAGAACATTTACATAACGGAGCATATCGTAAGAGACGGCAGCGTTACTGTCGTCTGTAGGGTAGGAAATGCCGGTGATCCGTTCTTTGACCGTATCGCTCAGGGATTCGTAATAAAAGCCCTCCTGCCAGGTTACTCTGTCGGCCATGGCGGGTTCTCCTTTCGATTGTGCAGAATTTTCCTGTGGGGAAGCTGTTTCGGATTTTGTCTGTGTGGCGTCCTGTGCGGTGGAGTTTGCTGTATTTTCCTGTTCCGGGAGACCGCTGTCGGAAGAATGGTTCCAGACTTCCTGCTGAGGAAGTTTGTTATCGGAAGCGGTATCATCCGGGAAACCGGAGGTTCCCTCAGTATTATTGTCCGCAGAGGGATTCTGCTCTTCTGCAGGGGAAAGATCCGCGGAGGCAGTATCATTTTCCAGGATAGTTGTTTCCTGTTCCTGCCTGTCGGCCAGATCCTGCAGTGTCTCCCCACCCACGGAAGAGATACGTCTGACAAAAACGGCACACAGTACGGTGAGGGCAAGCAGGATGCCCATATTCTTATATAGTATTCTTTTTTGATTTTTATTCAGAAAATTTTTGCTCATGGGAAGATTATATCATATTTTTCGTGACTTGTAATCAGGAATGATATCCTGTATAATCAGTGAGGTGGCAGATGGGCTGCTGCGAGAGATGATAATTTGGTAAGGCGATACGGGGAAAGCTCATGAATATTATAGAGACGCAGGATCTTGTTTTTGATTATATCAGGCGCGATGAGGAAGGAAATGTGGAGGGGATCACCACGGCGGTGGATCATGTGGACATGGAGGTGGCACCCGGTGACTTTATTGCGATTTTAGGGCACAACGGTTCCGGCAAATCCACCCTCGCGAAACATTTCAATGCGATCCTGATGCCCACAGAGGGAACGGTCTGGGTGGACGGCATGGATACGGAGGAGGAAAAAAATCTCTGGGATGTCAGACAGCGGGCAGGCATGGTGTTCCAGAATCCGGATAATCAGATCATCGGCCAGGTGGTGGAAGAGGATGTGGGGTTTGGCCCGGAAAATATGGGGGTGCCCGCAAAAGAGATTTGGGAGAGAGTGGAGGAGAGCCTCAGGGCGGTGGGGATGTACGAGTACCGCAAATTTGCGCCGAACAAGCTTTCCGGCGGCCAGAAGCAGCGGGTATCCATAGCCGGTGTGCTGGCCATGCATCCGAAGTGCATTGTGCTGGATGAGCCAACAGCGATGTTAGATCCCGGGGGACGGAAAGAAGTGATCCGGGCGGTGCGGGCGCTTAACGATGTAGAGAAAGTGACGGTTATTCTGATCACGCATTATATGGAAGAGATTATTCATGCGGATAAGGTGTTTGTGATGGACCGCGGGAAGATCGCCATGCAGGGGACGCCCGGAGAGATTTTTTCTAAGGTGGAGAAGTTAAAGGATCTGCGGCTGGATGTGCCGAAGGCAACGCTTTTGGCCTATGAGCTGCAAAAAAGCGGTTTGCCTCTTCCTGCCGGTATTTTATCGGGGAAAGAACTTGTGAAGGAATTGTCCATGAGGAAAGAACGTGCGCGCAATGCGGGGTTCATCAAAATATGATACGGAAATGAGAAACTGCAGGGTTTTCAAATCGCAGAAATTTCACGGATGTGAAGTGGGAGAAAATAAATGGCACTGATTTTGGACCATGTGACATATGAATACGGCGGCGGGACGGAGCTTATGGTGAGAGCGTTAAACGACGTAAGCCTTACCATTCCGGACGGGCAGTTTATCGGCCTGATCGGGCATACCGGTTCCGGAAAATCCACGCTGGTGCAGCACCTGAATGGGCTGCTTGCGCCTACGTCAGGGCATATTTACTATAATGGAGAGGATATCCACGATAAGGATTTCAGTAAAAAAAAGCTGCGCAGCAAGGTGGGACTGGTGTTTCAGTATCCGGAACACCAGCTGTTTGAGACGGATGTGTTTACGGATGTCTGTTTCGGACCGAAGAATCTGGGACTGGACAGAAAGGAGACCGAACTTCGGGCTTTTGAGGCGTTAAAACAGGTGGGGCTGCCGGACGACTGCTTTTACCAGCCGCCTTTCGATCTTTCCGGCGGCCAAAAGCGCCGGGCGGCCATCGCCGGGGTGTTGGCGATGAAACCGGAGGTGCTGGTGCTCGATGAACCGACGGCGGGTTTGGATCCGGGGGGCAGGGACGAGATTCTGGATCTGGTGGCTTCCATTCGGAGAGAGCGGGGGATCACGGTGATACTGGTGTCCCACAGCATGGACGATGTGGCGGAGTATGTGGACAGGATCCTGGTGATGAACAGGGGCAGTATCTGCTATGACGGCGAGCCGAAACAGGTCTTTGCTCATAAGGCGGAGTTGGAAGATATGGGGCTTTCCGTGCCCCAGGTGACGGAAATCATGTATATGCTGAGGGAGGCAGGATGGCCTGTGGACACCGCCGCGACGACGGTAGAGGAGGCAAAACGGGAGATATGCCGTTTTTTCCCTGATCTGCAGAGGTGAGGGATCTTTGTAGCAACAGGAAAGCGGACAGGCGAAACGACTGGCATTTGCCGGATATTTGCAGAAAGAAACAGATGGTTTTAGCAGGATAGGAATTGGAAAATGATAAGAGATATTACACTGGGACAATATTATCAGACGGATTCTGTGGTGCACAGGTTGGATCCAAGGGTGAAACTGATGGCCACGCTTGTGTTTATCTGTTCACTGTTTGTGGTAAATCAGGCGGCAGGCTATCTTGTGGCGGTTCTGTTTCTGGCGTTTTCGATCAAACTGTCCCATGTGCCGTTCCGCTTTATGGTGCGGGGCATGAAGGCTATTTTGTTTCTGCTTGTGATTACTTTTGTATTTAATCTGTTTTTGACGCCCGGCGAGGCGGTACTCAGTATCTGGAAGCTTACCGTGACAAGAGAGGGCATTTCGATGGCGGTCAGGATGGCGGTCAGGCTGTCGCTTTTAATCATCGGTTCTTCTGTCATGACGTTGACGACGACGCCCAACAATCTGACGGACGGCCTGGAGAAAGCGCTGAAGCCTCTGCAGAAACTCCACGTGCCGGTGCATGAGGTGGCCATGATGATGTCTATTGCGCTGCGGTTTATACCGATCCTGCTGGAGGAGACGGATAAGATTATGAAAGCGCAGATGGCCAGGGGCGCGTCTTTCGACGAAGGAAATCTGCTGCAGAAGGCGAAGAGCATGGTGCCTTTGCTTGTGCCGCTTTTTATCTCCGCGTTCCGCAGGGCGAATGACCTGGCCATGGCGATGGAAGCGAGGTGCTACCGGGGCGGCGACGGGCGGACGAAGATGAAGCCGCTTCATTATGAAAAGAGAGACTATGCAGCTTACCTGATACTGGCGGCGTATTTTGCGGTTTGCATTGTGGCGGGAAGAATCGTACCCTGGGGCAGACTTTTGTAGTATGGGACGGCAGAGAGCGCGGCTGAAGTGATGGAAGCACCGGAAGGACATAAGGAAGGCGTTATGAAGACGGGGTCGTGGAAGGTACGGGAGATGCCGTGTGGGGAAGCGGTTAAAATGAGTGAATGTGAAATGCCCCGCAGTAAGCTGCGGGGCATCATAGCTTGAATGTGCAGCAAGCTGCGGGGCATTTCACCCTCGCGGCAGCCGCCGGATATCCGTGCAAGCACGGCAGCCTGGCTCGTTGCCCGCGGAAATAAAGCGGTAAAATAAAAACAGGAGACGAATGCAGGAGGACGGATGGGGGAAAAAAAGAGGATCTGCCTGACCGTGGCGTACGATGGGACGGCCTACTGCGGGTTTCAGGTACAGAAAAACGGAAGGACCATAGAGGGAGAGCTAAACAGGGCGTTAAAGGAGCTGACCGGGGAAGAGATCAGGGTAACCGGCGCCAGCAGGACGGACGCCGGGGTGCACGGGCTGTGCAACAGGGCTGTGTTTGATACCGCATCCCGTATTCCCGGGGAGAAGTTTTCCTACGCATTGAATCAGAGGCTGCCGGAGGACATTCGCGTACGGGAGTCGGAGGAGGTGGCGGAGGATTTTCATCCAAGGCACTGCAGGAGCAGAAAGACCTACGAGTATCATATCTGGAATGCCGCTTTTCCGAATCCGGTGAAAAGGCTGTATGCCCATTTCACTTATGTGCTGCTTGACGTGGAGAAGATGCGGCAGGCAGCGGCGTATCTGGTGGGGGAACATGACTTTGCCAGCTTCTGCAGCGCGGGAAGCCAGGCGGAGACCACCGTCAGAACGATCTATGATCTGACCGTGGAGAAAGTGGGAGAAGAGATCGTGATCCGCGTGACAGGCAGCGGATTTTTGTATAATATGGTGCGGATTATTGCGGGAACATTGATGGAAGCCGGGTATGGCCGTATGGAACCGGAAAAGATGGCCAGAATCCTTGGGGCGCGGGAACGGTCGGCGGCAGGTCCCACAGCGCCCGCCTGCGGGCTGATTCTGACGGAAATCAGTTATGAACAGCCGAAAGATGGAGAGGAGGACAAAACATAAAGATACTGTTGTGTTTTCGGCCCGGGAATGTATCAAACTGCGCATTCTGCGAGAGCATGATGCGATACAGTTTTGGAAGGAGACGCACATGATGGGAAAAATGGAAGTCTGATCGGAGCGGGACAGTGCATGCTGGTAAAAATGTGCTGAAATCCGGGATTTTTTCGCAATTCCTGCTTGACAGATAAAAGTTCCACTTATATAATGTTTAATTGTGACAGTACTTTCTGACAGTCTGTAAATTGCGGCAGATTGCAGGAAAACTGAGACAGATCGGCTCTGGCGGAAGACATACGGCCCGGACATCCGTGTGAGGAAGCGGGAGGGATCTGATGGACGGCAACGGTATGGCTTTATGGTTTAACTGTTGCGACTGATATGAGGAGAGTCTGCGAAGCGGACTGTCCGTTGTTTCATGAGATAAGTTTTTTGAGTAACTTGATTTTGTATGGAGGAAACATAATGAAAACATTTATGGCCAGTCCTGCGACCATCGACAGAAAATGGTACGTAGTGGACGCTGCAGATATGACACTTGGACGTATGGCATCTGAAGTTGCAAAGGTTTTACGCGGAAAAAATAAGCCGATCTTCACACCACACATGGATACCGGCGATTATGTGATCATCGTAAATGCCGAGAAGATCAAGGTGACCGGTAAGAAGATGGATCAGAAGATCTACTACCGCCACTCTGATTATGTAGGCGGTATGAAGGAAACAAAACTGAAAGATAAACTGGCGAAGAAGCCGGAGGAAGTGATCGAACTTGCTGTCAAAGGCATGCTTCCGAAAGGACCTTTAGGGAGACAGATGTATAAGAAGCTTTTCGTTTATGCGGGCCCTGACCACAAGCACGCTGCGCAGAAACCTGAAGTATTAACATTTTAACCAAAAGGACTGAAAGGAGAAGAGTAAAATGGCTAAAGCAGCAAATAATTTTTACGGTACAGGTAGAAGAAAAAAATCGATTGCCAGAGTATATTTAAAACCCGGCAAAGGAAATATCACAATCAATAAGCGCGATATCGACGACTATTTCGGACTGGAGACGTTGAAGGTTATCGTTCGCCAGCCTCTGGCACTGACTGAGACGGTAGATAAATTTGACGTAGTCGTTACGGTAAAGGGCGGCGGCACCACAGGCCAGGCCGGCGCGATCAGACACGGTGTTGCAAGAGCGCTTCTGACAGTGGATAACGATTACAGACCGACACTGAAGAAAGCCGGTTATCTGACAAGAGATCCCCGGATGAAAGAGAGAAAGAAGTACGGCCTCAAGGCAGCGAGAAGAGCACCGCAGTTCTCGAAACGTTAGGGATTCTCTTAGAGATAGCAGTATCATTTACAGATTCAAATATTATGGGCTCCGCAGGTTTTCCTGCGGAGTTTTTAATAGAATAGTATGTGCTGCCAAACTGACATGTACTGGACAAAAAGAATAACTGTCTATATAATATTTAGTAGCGGGACGAATAGTTACCTTGACTGGAAAGGGAGGTCGTTATATGCCGGATGTTGTTATTATGACAGATTCCAATGCGGGAATGACACAGGAAGAAGGAAAAAAGTGTGGCGTGGAGATCCTGCCCATGTCTTTTATTATAAATGGAAAGATCTGCTACGAAGAAAGGGATATCAGCCATGAAGCGTTTTTCAGAAAACTGGAGGAGAATGCTCAGGTTTCGACATCACAGCCGGCACCTGGGGAGGTGATGGAACTTTGGGAAAAACTGTTAAAGAGACATGATGAAGTGGTCTATATTCCAATGTCCGGTGGTCTCAGTAAATCGTTTGAAACGGCCAGAATGCTGGCGGGAGATTATAATGGCAGAGTGCAGGTGGTGGACAGCAAGCGGATATCCGTGCCTCAGAAACTGATGGTATCAGACGGCCTGGCCCTTGCAAAAGAAGGGAAAACTGCGGCGCAGATAAGAATGATACTGGAAGAGAGCGCATTGGACTGTGCGATCTATATTGCAGTGGATACGCTAAAATATTTAAAGCGTGGTGGGCGGATTACGGGTGCTGCCGCGGCGATAGGAACCATGCTGAATATCAAGCCTGTTCTCCTGATGAAAGGGGAGAGGCTGGATGCCTATGAAAAGGCCAGAGGGATAAAAGCGGCAAGGCGCGTTATGCTGGAGGCCATACGGAAAGAACTGGAGGGACCGTTTAAAGAGTATGCGGACAAAAACGAAGTATGTCTTCAGATGGCGCATACCTGCATGAAAGAGGAACTGATTGCAGAATGGGAGACGAAGATACGGGAAGAATTTCCGGATCTGAAACTGGAGACAGCGCCGCTGCCTCTGTGTATAGCATGTCATATAGGGCCGGATGGCTTTGGAATAGGCATTACGAGAAGAATCAGGATGGAGAACTGAGATGCGTGAGGCAGCCTGGGCTGTACAGAAAATGACCGGATGGAAGAAAGCTTCCATCCGGTCGTCTGGTTTTAAGCACACGGTCATTCATGAGGAATGTGCCGGCAGAAGCTGACGGGTGCCCGGCGCGGCGAGCAGGGGGTTTAACGCCATCCGCCGTCTATTGTGAAAACCTGGCCTGTGGCATAGGAAGGCATGGAGAGTACAGAGTAAGCCATTTCCGCCACCTCGGCGGCGTTGCCCATGCGGTCTGCCGGAATCTCATCGATCAGGGCAAGTCTTTCTTTTTCGGAAAGCCCCAGGTTCATTTCCGTATTGATCAGACCGCAGGCGATGGCATTGACCTGGATACCTGATGGCGCCAGTTCTTTCGCAAGAGCCTTTGTAAAACTGTTTACGCCGCCTTTGGAAGCTGAGTAGGCAACCTCCATGGAAGCGCCGCAGTCCCCCCAGACGGAGGAGATGTTGATGATCTGCCCCCGGTGTTTTTGAAGCATCAGCGGGATCGACTTTCTGCTGGTGTAAAAGATGCTGCTCAGATTGGTATTGATGATCTGATGCCAGGCCTCCGTGCTCATCTCAGAGAGCAGTCCGATATAGGAAATGCCTGCATTGTTGATCAGAATATCTAAGGAAGGAATATGGCGAAAGAGTCCTTCCACCTCTTTATGAGAAGACATATCACATAAAAATGCACCTACGGAAACTTTGTACTCTTCTTCTAAATAGCAGGCCAGGGAATGGAGCTTATCTTCAGAATGGACACAGGTCAGGTAGAGATCGAAATGCTCTTTTGCCAGTTTTCTCGCGATAGCCTCACCGATACCGCGGGAAGCTCCTGTGATGAGAGCTTTTTTGTTCATAACAGTCCTCCTTTGTCTTGAAGTGTCAGGTTATCGTTCCTGTTTTCAGTGTAACCTTTTTTCAGAAAAAAAGATAGAAAAAATATTTATTTTTATTGGTTGATTCCGGTCTGATACGGTGATACCAGATATGGCAGTTCCGCAGAAAAAAGTCGAAAAATGCCCCTAAATATTGAATTGTTACAAAAAAATGTCAGGAAAGATGGGAGCAGATTGATGGATTTGACACGATATCAGGGAAAAATCATCCGTTGACAAATATCGAGAGAGGTGTTATATTATTTAACAGATGTAACAATTTTGTAATAAATTATTTGGAAACAGAAACATTTCACATCAGGATACAGAGAATCGAGGGTTTTATGACAGACAAAAAAGTCAGAATTGCAGCATACGGAATGGCAGCGGTCATGGCGGCTTCGACGATGAGCATAAATGCTCAGGCAGTAAAATTGTCAGACGTTCTGCCATCGGCGGGTATCGGCGTAGTATTTTCAGATGGTGTTACCCTTGCTCAGATACAGGAAAAAGTGTTGGCGGAAGCGAAACAGGATGAGAGTATGAAGCTTTCCGTGTCAGAAATGAAGGCATATCTGGAGGAGAAAAAGGCAGCACCGATAACGATGATTTCAGCCAGTGTCGTAAAAACGGCGGAGGTACAGCAGGTGCTTGCACAGATTGAAGAAGCACAGACGGCAGAAGCACTTGCAAAGCAGGAGGAAGAGAATCAGGCGCAACAGACTGCGACCGTGGCAGAGGAGACAGGTGAGACCGTGATAGCAACAGTGGCTGATGCGGCTTCCAATGAGGCGATTGCTTCGGGAAATGTGAGTCTGGCGGCGGAGGAGGTGCCTATGGCATCTGCGGACAGCAGCATGGCAGCAGAGACTGACGGGAGTGCAACAGGCTCTGCGGACGGTTCTGCCGCACAGGAGGATAGCCCGGCGGCTGACACATCGGAAGAAGACAGTGCTACCGTTTCCGACAACAGTGTGAGCAGTATTGCAAAACAGGAGACGGAAGATCTGATAAAGGAGATCGAACAGAAGGAGATCACGACGACTCAGTCCACAGCACAGCTGGCAGCAGCACAGGCGGCTTCGATGACAGACGAGGAAAAAGAGTTTTCCAATCTGGTTATCGCGAAGGTTAACAGCTATGTAAATGTCAGAAGCGATGCCAGTGAAGAGGCGGAAGTAGTCGGAAAATTATATGATAAGTCGGTGGGCACGTACCTTTCCGAGAAGGATGGCTGGTATGAGATCAACTCCGGCAATGTAACCGGTTATGTGAAAGCGGAATACTGTGTGACAGGTAAGGACGCGATTGAACTGGCAAAAGAAGTGGGCACAAGGATCGCCACCGTGACGACCACCACGCTGAAAGTAAGAGAGGAAGCTTCCACAGAATCGACAGTGCTGGGGCTTGTTCCCATCGAAGAGGAACTGAGTGTTGTGGAAGAGCAGGACGGCTGGGTGAAAGTGGATATCGAGGAAGGCTATGGCTGGGTGTCCATGGACTATGTATCTCTGCGGACAGACTTTGTGAAGGCGGAGAGCAAAGAGGAGGAAGAGGCAAGACTGGCGAAAGAGGCGGAAGAGAGAAGAAAAGCCCAGGCGGCGGCATCGGCCAACTCCAAAAAGCCGGAATCCGGCGGAAATAAGAACTATAACTCTGCAAGCAGCTATATCCCTGCAGGCGGCGGCAGCGCGTCCGGAAACGCAGTGGCACAGTTCGCACTGCAGTTCAAGGGGAATCCTTATGTATGGGGCGGTACCAGCCTGACAAACGGAGCCGACTGTTCCGGGTTTGTCATGAGCGTTTACAAAAACTTCGGCGTGAACCTGCCTCACTCCTCCACAGCGGACAGAAGCGTGGGAAGTGCGGTAGGCAGCCTTGCAGAGGCGCAGCCGGGCGACCTGATCTGCTATTCCGGCCATGTGGGACTTTATATCGGCGGAAACCAGATCGTGCATGCGTCCACTTCCAAGACGGGTATTATCGTTTCCAGAGCGGACTACAGAAATATTCTGGCGATCAGGAGGATCTTCTAAGCGCCATAAATCTAACGGGCAGCTTTGCTGCGGGGATATACAGGAAAAACAGGAGAGCTGTTGCATAGATGCAGCAGCTCTTTTTATGTACACGGGCACCTATAGGAAATATATCAGCAGAAGCTAACGGGTGCCCGGCGCGCAAGCAGGGGAGGAAAGCATTCCCTGCTCGATTACGCAGGTCCACATAAGGAAATTAGCCGCCAGAGCGGCATGTGGGCCGCCTTCATTGCCCGATCACTTTGGATCATTGCGACAAAAATAATCAAATTTTCACATAAAACACAATATCGAAAGAACGGGTTTCACGCTATACTGAAAGTGGCGGAATGAAGGGTATTCAGCGCGCTGCAGGAACGGATAGCGAAGAAGAAAAAAGGGGTATGACAGGGAGGAGGTTTTTATGCAGTACGGGCATTTTGAGGATGAAAAAAGAGAATATGTGATAGACCGGGTGGACCTGCCGGTTTCCTGGACCAATTATCTGGGGGTGGAGGACACCTGTGTGGTGGTGAACCATACGGCAGGGGGTTATATGTTTTATAAAACGCCGGAATATCACAGAGTGACGAGGTTCCGCGGAAATGCGGTTCCCATGGACAGACCGGGGCATTATGTGTATCTGCGGGATGCGGAGACCGGGGACTATTTCAGCATTTCCTGGCAGCCCGTGGGAAAATCTCTGGATGAGGCGGAGTACACCTGCCGCCACGGGCTTTCCTACTCGGTCTATGAATGCTGCTATGACGGGATCCAGACCAGTGAGAAGCTTTTTGTGCCCAGAGGAGATGCGGTGGAGATCTGGGATGTGAAGATCAAAAACACAGGGGACAGACCGAGACGGCTGCAGGTCTTTTCCTACTGTGAGTTTTCTTTTCATCATATTATGATCGATAACCAGAATTTTCAGATGAGCATGTACTGTGCCGGCAGCAGCTTCGAGGACGGTATTATCGAACATGATCTTTTCTATGAAGAGTTCGGCTATCAGTATTTTACCATGAGTGAAACGCCGGACGGATTCGACTGTCTGCGGGATAAGTTTCTGGGAGCCTATCACACCGAGGATAACCCTGTGGCGGTGATAAACGGAAAATGCGGCGGCTCCTTTGAGAAGGGGAACAATCACTGCGGCGCGCTGCAGAAGGATATTACGCTGCAGCCCGGAGAGGAGAAACGGATCCTGTTTTTCCTGGGGGAGGGGAACAGGGAGGCCGGCAGGAAGATACGGCAAAAATACAGTGGTTTTGCCGCGGTAGATGCGGCCTATGCGGATATGGCGGCCTTCTGGGAGGAAAAGCTTGCGAAGCTTCAGGTTCATACGCCCAATCCGGGGCTCAATACTCTGACCAATATCTGGACGCTTTATCAGGCGGAGATCAACGTGATGTTCTCACGATTTGCCTCCTTTATCGAGGTGGGGGGAAGGGTAGGCCTGGGGTATCGGGATACGGCCCAGGATGCCATGGCGATCCCCCACTCCAACCCGGAGAAATGCAGGAAACGCATTGTGGAACTGCTGCGGGGGCTGGTGTCGGAGGGCTATGGGCTTCATCTGTTTCAGCCGGAGTGGTTTGAACCGGATGCAGAGGTGAAACCTTTCAAATCGCCTACGGTGATACCGGAGTTTGACAGAAAAAATATGATCCACGGTCTGAAGGATGCCTGCTCGGACGATGCGCTGTGGCTGGTTCCCGCCATTGTGGAGTATGTGAAGGAAACCGGGGAGACGGCATTTCTGGATGAAATGATCACCTATGCGGACGGCGGGGAAGGTACGGTTTATGAGCATATGAAGAAGATCCTCGATTTTTCTCACAGGCAGGTGGGGGAGAGCGGTATCTGCAAGGGACTTCGGGCGGACTGGAACGACTGCCTGAATCTGGGCGGCGGGGAGAGCGCGCTTGTATCCTTTCTGCATTACTGGGCCATCCGGAACTTTCTGGAGGCAGCGGAGTATCTGGGAAGAGACGGGGATGTCCGCACATACCGGGCGATGGCTGAGCAGGTAAAAGCTGTCTGTGATGAACAGCTCTGGGACGGAAAGTGGTTTATCCGGGGCATCACGAAAAACGGAAAGCGGATCGGCACTTCGGAGGATAAAGAGGGCAGAGTGCATCTGGAGTCCAACGCCTGGGCTGTGCTCTCCGGAGCGGCATCTGCAGAGAGAGGAAGGCAGGCCATGGACAGTGTCAGGGAATATCTGTTTACGCCCTACGGCATTATGTTAAACGCGCCTTCCTACACGGCGCCTGACGACGATATCGGTTTTGTCACCAGAGTGTATCCGGGCGTCAAGGAAAACGGGGCCATCTTCTCCCATCCGAATCCCTGGGCCTGGGCGGCGGAATGTAAACTGGGCAGAGGGGATCTTGCCATGGAATTTTTTAATGCCTTGTGTCCTTACTACCAAAATGATAAGATAGAGATAAGAGAATCAGAACCTTACTCTTACTGTCAGTTTGTGATGGGAAAAGATCATGCCGCCTTCGGCCGGGCGAGGCATCCTTTTATGACCGGCACAGGCGGATGGGCCTATTTTTCTTCCACACGCTATATCCTGGGCATCAGGCCGCAGATGGATCATCTGGAGATCGATCCTTGTATTCCGGCAGACTGGAAAGGTTTTCAGGCGGTAAGGCAGTGGCGGGGCGCCGCATTCCATATCCGGGTGGAGAATCCGGAAGGCGTCATGAAGGGAGTAAAAGAGATCTGGCTGGACGGAGAACTGGCGAAAAAGATTCCGGTGATGGCACCGGGAACGGAGCATAAGGTAAAAATCGTGATGGGGGATTCCGGGAAGCAGTGAAGGAACTGCACAGGAGTTTCCAGGCATGATGGAGAAGGGATTCTCAGCATTTGAAGCGGAATGTATGGCACAGAAGAGGGAGAGAGGGTTACAGACATGATCAAATTTGGGACAGGCGGCTGGAGAGCCGTCATCGGGGATGAGTTTACAAAAGAAAATATCCAGATCCTGGCGAAGGCGCTGGCGGATAAAATGCATGCGGAAAAAGCGACGGAGAAAGGAATCGTGCTGGGCTATGACAGGCGGTTTCTGTCCAAAGAGGCCATGCAGTGGGCCGGCATGGTGTTTGCGAAAGAGGGGATCACGGCCTATCTGATCAATAAATCGGCACCGACGCCTTTGGTGATGTTCTATGTGATGAAGCATGAGCTGCCCTATGGCATGATGATCACGGCCAGCCATAACCCGGCGCTCTACAACGGGATTAAGGTATTTACGGCCGGCGGGCGGGATGCGGATGAGATACAGACATCCGATATAGAAAATTATATTGAGAATATCACGGATATTCCGGTGGAGGAGATGGAATATGAAAGGGCACTGGAACAGGGGCTGATCCAGGAGATCTATCCGCTCAATGAATATCTGGATGAGATCATTTCTGCAGTGGATATGAAAAAGATCAGGGAGGCGGGCCTCAAGGTGGCGCTTGATCCGATGTATGGTGTCAGCGAGACTTCCTTAAAGATCATCCTGCTGACGGCAAGGTGCGATGTGGAGACGATCCATGAGCGGCACGACACGCTGTTCGGCGGAAAGCTGCCGGCGCCTACCGCTACGACGCTGCGGGCATTGCAGAATTATGTGCTGGATAAAAACTGTGATATCGGTATCGCTACGGATGGCGACGCGGACAGGATCGGCGTCATCGATGACAGGGGGAGATTTCTGCATCCCAACGATATCCTGGTGCTGTTATACTACTATCTTGTGAAGTACAGAAACTGGAGGGGGCCGGTGGTCCGCAATATCTGCACTACTCACACCCTGGACAGACTGGCGGAGAAGTTCGGGGAAAGCTGTTATGAAGTTCCCGTGGGGTTCAAACATATCTCAGCGAAGATGTATGCCACCGGGGCGGTGATCGGCGGCGAGTCTTCGGGAGGCCTTACAGTGCGCGGTCATATCAAGGGAAAGGACGGGATCTATGCGGCGGCTCTTTTGGTGGAGATGATGGCGGTTACGGGGAAAAAGCTTTCCGAGATCTTTGACGATATCGAGGCGGAGTGCGGTAAGATCTATATGGAGGAGCGGGATTACAAGTTTAATCAGGAGAAGAAGGACCGCATCAAAAAGACGCTTCTTGAGGCGAAAGAACTGCCGGAGCTGCCCTTTGAAGTTGAGAAGGTGTCCTATCTGGACGGCAGTAAGGTTTATTTTAATAACGGCGGCTGGGTGACGGCCAGATTTTCCGGGACAGAACCTCTTCTCAGAATTTTCTGTGAGATGCCCGTGGAAGAGGAGGCAAAGCAGGTCTGCGGGATCTACGAGAGATTTCTGGAACTGTAGGACTGTGGAGAAAGATGTCCGCACAGAGTGAGGAAAGAGCCGGAAATCGGGTGCACGATCCGGCAAAGCAGAAGCAGAGGATTCACTGTACAGTCCGGGAAACGGTGTTTATGATGTACGAGAGGGAAGAACCATGAAAAAGGCGGGAAGAAACAGGCAGTTAAAGTGGAGTATGATCAAGATGTTAGCTGCCGGCTGGTTTCTTCCCTTTCTTCTGATTTCTATTATGTTGCTGTTTTTTGTGTCAAAGCGCATGGACAGGCAGCTTCAGAACACCATCATGACCTCTGCGGACAAATCCATTGAGCTGTGCGAACTCAGGCTGAAACAGGCCATGGAGTCTTCCAAGGAAGCTTCTTACCAGCCTATGTTGAAGGAGGGGTATGCCAGATACTTGCAGGATGGGGACGATGTGAAGTTAAATCGGACCGCCTCGAATTTTATTATCCAGCATTATCGGGTCAACACGGATTTCAACCTGACGTATCTCTATTTTATCCATGATCCGGAGAATGCCTGTATGACCTACCAGGACTATTATGATGCAAAGGCTTTTATGGACTATGCCCTGGAGGAGGTCATGGAACTGAGCAGGGATCTGGATACTTCTATTGCGTTCGTGAATATCCACGGCAGAATGTATATGGTCAGAAATATCGTGGACAGCAATTTCAGGCCTTTTGCGGTGCTGACGATGGAGCTGAATGTGGAGGATATGTTCGGCGGATTGCGGGCCATCTGGGGGTTTCATGAGGGAGATGTGTTCATCGATGACGTCTCCGTCTTTGGGGTGTATGAGGAAGATCCCTGCCTTACGCTGATTGAAGAGAAGGATATGGAAAAGCCTCACTATTACCACAGAGGGGAGAAAGCCTATATTTATATGCGGTTGGACAGCGGCTGGCATAAGACGGCCTATGCGGTGACACTGGACGAGTCGGTGATCGCCGGGGAGACGGTAGTGCTCCGGTATCTGCTGATTATGCTGGCGGTGTTTATGATACCGCTTATTATTGTCGTGTTTGTCTTTTTCCATCAGAGCGTCAACAAACCGATCGGGGCCCTGCGGGATGCCTACAAGGAGATCGAGAAGGAGCATTACGGTTTTCATGTGAAAACGGATACCAGGCATGAGGAGTTTGCGGATCTGGACGAGGCTTTCAACAGTATGTCCGATAAATTACAGTATCAGTTTGAGAAAATTTATCTGGAGGAGTTAGCTCTGCGGGACGCCAATATCATGGCGCTGCAGTCCCAGATCAATCCCCATTTCCTGAACAATACGCTGGAGATCATCAACTGGGAAGCCAGGATGGCGGAGAACTATAAGATCAGCGCGATGATAGAATCCCTCTCCACCATGCTGGAAGCCACCATGAACCGGGGGCGGAAACAGCTGATTCCCCTGTCGGAGGAGATGAGTTATGCGGAGGCCTATCTGTACATTATTTCCAGGCGGTTTGGGGAAAAGCTGTCGATCACAAAGGAGATCGACGAGAACTGCCTGCAGGTGATGGTGCCCCGGCTGATCGTGCAGCCGATTCTGGAGAACGCCATCGAGCACGGCGTGAATTTTGCGGGAAAAGGGAAGATCCGCATCCGGATATCCAGAGAAGAGGATAGGCTGTTCATTGAGGTGATGAACAACGGAAAACTGACGGACAAAGACCGGGAGAAGATAGCGCAGCTGCTGGGGGAAAAAGATGTGAGAGAAACCCGCTCCGTCAGTCTGGGTATACAAAATGTGAACAAAAGATTAAAGCTCCTGTACGGGGGAGACTGTGGACTTACCATCAAAAGTGACAAGGACGGATATACCGTCAGCACAATAATCGTCAAAATAGACAATAAAGGAGAACAATAAAAGACAAATAATAACAAATCCCGTCATTACAATTCCTTCCGGAATCCTTTATGATAGGAGTATGAAACAGGAGACGGCAGATGGCGGACGGCGTTTCACGGACAGCCGGAAAGGCGGAATAAAATGTGCACTGACAGCGTATCTGCAATGAAAAACAGGGAGGGAAGAACATGAAGAAAAGAATGGCAGCATTAACGTTGGCGGCTGTTATGGCGGTTTCGCTGACAGCCTGCGGAAGCGGCGGGAAAGAAGGAGGATCCGGTGATTCCGTGAAACTGAATGTGACGACCACCTTCGCAGGGGAGGACGGCAACGCTCAGAACTTTAAAAATGCGGTGGCGGCCTGGGAAAAGGAGACCGGGAATACAGTGGAAGATGCTTCGGCGACTTCCGATGAGACCTTTAAGACGAGAGTTCTGACAGACTTCGAGACGGGCTCCGAGCCGGATGTACTGTTTTTCTTCAACGGGGCGGACGCCAACAACTTTATCGAGGCGGGCAAGGTAGTATCCATCGATGAGATCCGGGGCGAATATCCGGATTATGCGGCAAATATGAACGATGATCTGATCACAGCTTCGCTGGTGGACGGCAAGAAATATGCGGTTCCGGTAAACGGTTTCTGGGAAGCGATGTTCGTCAATACGGAAGTGCTGGATGCGGCGGGCGTTTCCATGCCGGGAGCGGACTACACCTGGGATCAGTTTAAGGATGACTGTCAGAAGATCAGGGATGCAGGGTATGCGCCGATCGCATGCGCACTGGGCAACATCCCCCATTACTGGTGGGAGTTCTCCATCTTCAATCATACTTCACCGGATACCCATTTACAGGTGCCGGAGTCGGTGGACAGCGATGGCGGTAAAGCATGGGTAGCAGGCATGAACGATATCAAAGAACTGTATGAGCTGGGGTATTTCCCCGAAAATACACTGTCTGCAACAGACGATGAGACATTTGCCATGTTTATGGACGGCAAGGCGGCATTTCTGATCGACGGTTCCTGGAAAGTGGGCGGCATCGTGAATTCCTGTCAGTCTGATCCGGAGGATCCTGAGACGTTAGATGCGGAAAAACTTGCGAAGTTTGATGTGACTTATGTGCCCGGGCAGGGAGACAGGAAGGCCACGGATCTGATCGGCGGTCTCTCCATGGGTTACTATATCTCAACCAAAGCCTGGGAAGATCCCGCCAAGCGGGAAGCGGCAGTGAGCTTTGTACAGTACATGACATCCGACGAGATTGTACCGTTATTTGCACAGCATACGGCATCTGCTCTGAAAAATGCACCGGAAGTGGATGAGGCGCAGTTCAATCCGCTCCAGGTGAAATCAATGAAGATGATGTCCGGGGCCACATCCCTGACAGGGGCGGTGCAGGATATCTTCAACGGGGACTGCAGAGTATCCACCTTTGACGGGATGCCTGAGATCGTGACCGGAGGTGTTTCAGCGGAGGATGCTGTGGCCCAGGGGCTGGAAGCCTACCAGGATGCGCAGTGAAATACATCAGTTGGAAAATAATTTAGTAAAGACAGGCGGGGCAGGGAGGATATCCCTGCCTCTGTGGTAAGATGGGGGTGCGGCCGGAAGAGTTGTGGGTGGAGCGCATGCTGTTTGTGGGTTTGATAGAGGGTGGTGAATTTGGATGGGTGCAAATATATATAAGAATAAGAAGCCGCTGGCCGTTTTTCTGACACCGGCGTTTCTGTTCATGATAGTTTATCTGTATTATCCGTTTTTTATGAATATTGTAAACAGCTTTCAGAAGATCAAGATGCTGGGGCAGAGGAATGCGGCGTGGAATGATCCATGGTATCTGAATTATGTGGAATTGTTTCAGGATCCGGTGGTGGGGATCGCTCTGAAAAATACGCTGATCATGATGCTTGTGACCATCGTGGGGCAGGTGGGGATCGCCATTGTCCTGGCACTGCTTGTGGATAATATTAAAGTGGGCGGGAAATTTTTCCGTACGGTCTTCTTCTTTCCGATCGTTGTGTCTGCTACAGCCCTTGGCCTGATGTTTAACCTGATCTTTCTGTATGATAAGGGGATGTTGAATCAGCTGCTGGAGGCGATGGGAAAGACTACGCTGACGGACTGGAAGAGCGAGGGGATCGCGTTAGTTACAATGATGCTGCCGGTAATGTGGCAGTATGTGGGATTCTATTTTGTGATCCTGATCACGGGACTCAACAATATTTCGGAAGAACTGTATGAGTCTGCGGCCATTGACGGAGCCACACGGTTTCAACGGGTACGCTACATTTCTCTGCCGCTTTTACATAATGTGATCTGTACCTGTGTGGTGTTGGCGGTGACAGGGGCATTGAAAGTATTTGATCTGCCCTGGACCATGTTTCCGAAGGGAATGCCGCTGAAAACGACGTTTCTTACGGGAACTTACATGTATTATCAGACGATGGAAGCGAAAAATGTGGACTATGGTTCTGCGCTGGCGATCATGTTGGTGGTGCTTGGGGTAGTCACTTCCCAGATCGTAAACCGTATTTTTAAAGAGAAAGATTATTGAGGGGGAGCAGGCGATGAAAAAGAAAAAATTTGAAGTATCCTCCGTGTTGATCTATATTGTGCTGATCTTCTGGGCATTGACGACGATCTACCCGATTGTATGGGTGATACAGAATTCTTTTAAGGTGAAGGATAAAATTCTGGCGGATTCCTTTTCCCTGCCGGTGGGGGACCTGTTTACGCTGGCAAACTACAGGCGGGCCTTCCAGAATCTGAATATTTTCGGGGCCTACAGAAACAGTATTTTTATTTCCTGCATGGTGGCGGCGGTGGTGATCATCCTGGCGGGCATGGCGTCCTTTGCGCTTGTGCGCTATCAGTTTAAGCTGAACCGGTTTTTACAGTCCATGGTGCTGGCGGCCATGATGTTTCCGGTGTTTGCGACAATCATCCCGGTGTCCCGGATGGAGACAAGATGGGGAATTGCCAATACGGGCAACTGGTTCTTAACCATGCTGTCGGTGATCCTGCCGCAGATCGCGGGAAATCTGGCCTTCGCCATTGTGGTGCTCACAGGCTATATCAGGGGGCTGCCCATCGAACTGGAGGAGGCGGCCTACATGGAAGGCAGCAATGCGTTCCAGACATTCTTTAAGGTGGTGGTGCCGCTTACCAAACCTTCCTTTGCGACAGTGGCGATCTTTTCCTTTCTGTGGAGTTATAATGACCTGTTTACGCAGATGTTCTTCCTGCGGACAAAGGATATGTGGGCGATCACAAGGCTGCTCAATGAGCTGACTTCCATGGAAGGCACCAACTACGGCCTGATGGCCGCGGCGGTGACGCTGGTGGTGGTTCCGGTTATTATTGTGTATATTTTCCTGCAGAAGTATATTATCAAGGGGATGACGGCAGGAGCGGTCAAGGGGTGAGAAAGCGCCATGGTCGGAGTGTGACAGATGCTGCAGCTGAAAGGTGAAAAGCGCCGTGGCCGGGGAGCGAAGGACGCTGCGGTTAAGGAGGGAGAAAACGCCATGGCCAGGAAGTAACAGATGTTGCAGCCAAAGGGGAGAAGCATCGCTGGCGGAGAGTGAGAAGTGATATGTACAAAGTTGTGATTATCGATGATGAACCGATTATTGTTGAGGGGCTCGGAAAAAGTGTGGACTGGAATCAGTTTGGCTGCGCAGTGGCCGGCATGGCGGGCAGCGGTGAGGAGGGGATCAGGCTGATCAGAGAGGTGAAGCCGGATATCATTTTTACGGATATCCGGATGCCCTGTATGGACGGCCTGACCATGATCGCAGCGATCCGGTCGGAATTTCCGGGCACCCAGATCGCCATCCTGACGGGATACAGAGATTTCGATTATGCGCAGCGGGCCATCCGGCTGGGCGTCACAAGGTTCCTGTTAAAGCCCTCAAAGATGAATGAAATCAGAGAAGCGCTGTCCGTGATGACTGAAAGATTGAAGGAGCGCGGAGAAAAGGGAACGGATTCTCCGGAAGAATGGGGGAGCGAAAGAAAGGAAGGAGCGCCGCAGGAGCCTGTCGAAGAGGAGGACGAAAAAGAAAGGACGGAAAATGCGGCGGGCAGTTTCCTGGTGAAAAATGCGGTATCCTATATTGAGGAGCATTGCAGCGATAAGCTGAAATTGTCGGATGTGGCGGATCAGGTTTATGTCAGCCAGTGGCATCTGAGTAAACTTCTTAATCGGTATCTGGGACAGAATTTTTCGGAGATCCTGAATGGGATCCGGATCGAAAAAGCGAAGGAGATGTTAAAGGATCCGGCACTGCGGATCGGGGATATTGCGGAGAAAGTGGGGTTTTCGGATATGGCGCACTTTTCGAGAGTGTTTAAGAAGGTGGTGGGGATATCCGCCAATGAATACAGAAACAGATTATAGGGGAGATATGCATAGTAACGTGTGGTGCGGTACAGTTTGGGGGAACTGTACCGCATTTTTGTTTAGAAAAAATTTATATTTTCTTTTGTATATTATAGGTTGACAAATAATATTATACGCGATATAGTGTTACTACAATATTATATGAGATATAATATTGTAGTAATGTATAACATGATAACGGAGGGAATAAAATGGTATTCAATACGGGAGCGGCATTATTGGACGCGATCGTACTTGCAGTAGTTTCGGGATCGGAGGAAGGTACTTACGGTTACAGGATCACAAAGGAAGTACAGCAGCTGATCGACGTATCGGAATCCACACTGTACCCGGTGCTCAGACGGCTTCAGAAAGACGAGTGTCTGGAAATATACGACAAGGCGATCGATGGCAGGAACAGACGTTATTATAAGATAACGGGAAAGGGAGATGCGCAGCTGAATCTGTATAAAACGGAATGGCTGAGATACTCCAGAAAAATTACAGCGATATTCGAGGGGGAACTCATCTATGGATAAAAAAGAATACTTAAACAGACTTCAGATGCAGCTTGAGGATCTGACGAATGAAGAACGCAGGGAGGCGTTAGAATACTATGAGGAGTACTTTGCGGATGCCGGAGAGGAAAATGAGGACGAAGTGATATGTTCTCTGGGCGAGCCGGAACAGGTGGCAGAGCAGATCAAAGCAGGCCTTCATAAAGAGGGGGAAGGCATGTTTACGGAGAACGGCTACCGGGAAAAGCTGGAGAGCGATAACCCGCCGGAGGTATACGAAAAGAAAGAGGAAAAAAAGGCCCAGGAAAGAGATGGCAGAGGCCCCCTTCCCTGGGGATGGGAGAAACGGAAAAAGACAGGAAGTCAGAGCGCTGCCAGAGGGGCGTCCTCGCAGGGGGTGAACATGCGAAGAGGCGGATATGGCTATGATACGAAAGGACAGAGAGCAGAAAATGCCGACGGTTACAGCGCCAACAGACAGGGATACGGCGCTTATGGAGGCGCGCAGAGTGCGGGAACGGACAGATACGGTTACGGCGATGCGCAGAGTACGGGAACAGAGGGATATGAATACGGCAGGGCACAGAATGCGGGAGCGGGCGGATCCGGTTACGGTACCGGGCAGCAGAACGGAAAGAAAAGCGGCATGAGCGGCGGGATGATCGCACTTCTGGTAGTGTTATGCATTTTTGCAGCGCCGATCATTCTGGGACTGGGAGTTGGTCTGATCGGTTTGGTGATGGGAATTCTTGCAACGGTTATCGGCGTGATTGTAGCCTTTTTTGCAGTGGTGATCGCACTGCTGGCAGCGGGCGTTGGCCTGTTTATCGGGGGTTTTGCCATGTTATTTGTGAGACCTTTCGGCGGAATGATCTGTATGGCGGCCGGATGTTTTCTGATCGCACTGTTTCTGGTATGTGCGGTGCTTCTGGCGGCGGTCTTCAGTAAATTCTTCCCCTGGCTGATCAAAGAGGTGGAGGGGCTGGGGAAATACTTAAGCCGGAAATGGGCAGAGAGAAAAGGAAAAGGAGAGATGGCATGAATAAGTTTGCAAAAGGCGTATTGACTGCTGCCGGATGTTTCCTGGCAGGAGGCGTAGTGCTTGGAATCATAGGAGCGGCAGGCAGAGTTTACACAGGGGAACCCACAATTATGGAAGATGATCTGGAGATTATGCGGGATACCTGGAATAAAGTGAGAGGCTGGGACTTAAGATGGAGAAGGGGCGGGGCGGTGAAAGGCCTCACCCTGGAATATAATGGCATAGAATTTGACAGAAACCATAAAGATAGCATTGCCTATGGCAGTTTCACTGATGAGAGTCTGCGTGGAACCGACATATATAATCTGGACGTGGAGATCGGCAACGGTACGTTGGTTTTATGTCAAGGCGACGGTCTGGAACTAAAAAAAGAGGGCGGTCCGGAATGTCAGTACTATATAGAGGGGGATACCTTTTATCTGAAACAGAAGAGCGCGGTGGGAGGAGGCGAGACCTTTCTCACGCTGACGCTCCCCGAAGGGATCAGGTTAGATAAGGCGGATATCGAGCTGGCAGCGGGGGAAGTGATCACCAGGGATGTTCTTGCGGCAGGAGAGATTGAGATAGAGATTGCAGCCGGGGAACTGACCATGGAGGAAGTACAGGCGGATTCTTTCAGTGCGGCAGTGGCGGCAGGAAATATGGTGGTTCAGAAGCTGGATGCAAAAGATTGCGACGCGGAAGTCAACACGGGAAGTATTACATTGGAAAACAGTCTTATCACGGGCAGGCTGGATGCGGAAGTCAATATGGGCGGGATCGATATCTTTCTGCGGGATTTTTACGAGGATCACGATTATGAAATAAACTGCGGAATGGGAGATATCACGATCAGCACCAAGGATGGTTCTTTGAAAGAGTATGCCGGTTTCGGGAACACGATGGAACTCTATGGCAGAAACTCCGGCGGGAACAGCACCTATGATCTGGACTGCAATATGGGCAGCATATATGTAAGCTTTGTGGGACGGGACAGCGCCCAGGGAACCGTCGGCGAGGCGGATTTGTCAGAGGATTCAGGAGAGGAAATGAAACGGGGAGAGGATGGGAGACCGGAGGCGCCTGAAACGCCAGAATCTCCGGAGACGCCTGAAGCGCCAGAATCTCCGGAGGCACCTGAAACGCTGGAATCTCCGGAGAACCCGGAACTTCCGGAAGTGTCCGGCATTTACGATATTGTGAATGAGTGGCCTGACAGAATCGGCAGGGAAAACGAGAATACTACGGCTGAAGATTTTTCTTTTGAGATTAAGGTCGCAGAACAGACGGCGCTTGTGATCTCCTGTGTGACGGAACACGGGGAATTGGATCTTGAGATAGAGGATGAACACGGGAAGGAAATATTTGATAAGGGTGATATCAGGACAGGAGAGTATGAGGTGAAAATAAAGTCTCCGGGAATTTACAGAGTTCATTTTGACTGCGAGGATCACACCGGAAGTTTCTGGATCAGTCCGAAAGAGTGAGGGAAGTTATAACGACGGGAGAGAAAGGCCCGGCCGGCGGCCGGGATGGGAAGCTTATGCAGATATCCCGGGAGGAAGGAGCGAAAATATGTTTACATTCATCATAACCATGGCAATTCTGACGGCCCTTCTGTGGTTTGGATTTAAACTGACAGGAGCGATGTTAAAAGCCTGCATCTGGCTGTTTATTCTGGTTCCCCTGGCGTTTGGGATCTGGGGGATCGCGCTGCTTTGCTGCTGCACATTGATTTTGATTCCCATCGGGATCAGGCTGTTTGTGGCGGGGATGCGGGTGATCATACCGGGGTGACGAAAGATGCGCCGCCGGATTAAGCGGTATATTATAGGAAAAAATTAAGGGAGGCATCATATGATTTCAACGACAACCCCGACGTTCGAGGGAAGAAGGATTGTGGAGTACAGAGGCATCGTGTTCGGAGAGGTAGTGGCAGGCGTCAATTTTGTCCGCGATATTGCGGCGTCACTCTCCAACTTTTTCGGCGGCCGGTCCGGCAGCTACGAGGAAGAGCTGATAAACGCGAGACAGAACGCTGTCCGCGAGATGGAAGAACGGGCGGCTGCCCTCGGCTGCAACGCGGTGGTGGGCGTGGACATCGACTATGAAGTGCTGGGCGCCGACAACGGGATGCTTATGGTGACGGCCAGCGGGACGGCGGTGGTGATAGAATAGCAGGGTGATTGCCTGACGATATCGCCGGGAAGCGGAAAGGATGAAACGGTTTTCCGCTTCCCGTCTGATATATTTCGATAAAGGCTGTTCTTCTATTGCGGGATTCTTCTACTCTTTGACAACCGTATCAAGAATCTTTTTCAAACTGCGCCAGTTTTTGATAGAGCATGTTTACTTTGTCTTTTAAGGATGTGTTTTCATCTTTTAAGGAAGTATTCTCGCCTTTCAGGGATGCATTCTCGCCTTTTAAGGAAGTATTTTCGCCTTTCAGGGAAGTATTTTCGCCTTTTAAGGAAGTATTTTCGCCTTTCAGGGAAGTATTCTCACCCTTTAAAGATGCATTCTCGCCCTTCAGCTGTTCATTTGCCGTTTCCGCATCCTCAATCCGCTTCCCGATCCGCTTCATCTGAAACTCATACTCCTCCCGCATCTGGCAGGCATATATGGTCATCTCGTCGCCGTTGGATTTATAAAGTTCTTGCGCCACTTTGTCAAAGGTAGGGTTGTCACTTGCCAGCATTCTGATCTCCTTCCATGTAGTCGCCTTGAAAAGCGAAGCCCAGCGGACCAGTCCGCGCTTCCGGTCCGTCTCTGTTGCCAGATTGATATGATTTAATTCTAACACACGAAGCTCAAACTTGTCATTATAAATATATGAATTTTCCATATCCATTAGTTTATAAGCGGCGTAGAATTTCGGATTCTTCGGGAAAAGATTAAAGTCCAGAATACCGATATGGAGCACGGACTTTGTGGAAGCGTATTGTTCCCCGCGGTAGAGCCGATCGAAGGAGCGGCAGAGGTAACTCAAAGAGCGGTCAGGCCAGTCTCCGTGGTTGTTGACCTGCATTTCGATATCCAGAACCGAATCACGGTTTAACAGGATGCGGATGTCCAGGACAAAGGCCTTTTCCTTGATGGTATTGCCGGGCAGAAGAGGATTTTTGATCTCCAGAGAGGTGATCTCCTCCCGCTTCAGATCCAGCAAAGAGCAGAGCAGTTCCGCCAGAATATCCGTATGGCGGAAAATTACGTTGAACATGTAGTCGTTGGTAATGGTGTATCTGATTTTCCCCGTCGCGGTGAGGTAGGAATCAGATACGGTGTTTTTCGTAAGATCCGTTTTAGAATTTTGCATAGTAGAAACTCCTTTTTGATGTGATTTGGTGTGGTGGCTGCGAAAAAGATGAGACTTTCCCGGCAGTCACGGATTAGTTGTGTTTGTAAATAAAGTATCATTGAAAAATTTCGCCGGCCGGCTGATTTCAAAGATCTCTAAAATAAAAGATATTACAGCGCGGAGATGCGTAACGCAGTTTTGCGATAAGCCTGGATAAAATTTTCAGAAATTCCTTTCCGCTGCGGGTATCTTCTCGGATGATCAGTACTTCCAGAGACAGATTTTTGAGAACGGGGTTCATATATTTTGTCTCAAACACACTTTTGTAGTGGCCTGCAAGCAGAAGCGGATGGAATAAATGCGCATGCTCTATCGAGACAGTAGAATCCGATGCTCTGCGCTTGGTGTTCATGATATTGGTATTGATAAAATATGCCTCGCCCTGCCGGATAGTATAGGTTTTGTTTACTGTCTCGATTACGATAGAACCTTTGTAAGCGTAATCAAATTCCAGTTCTTCATGCCAGTGCCAGGGGACGGTAAAATGACTGAGATCCCTCTCATGCATGGTGTAGGGAAAGTCGTAAGTAATACCGTCAATGGCTTCTATAGCATTTTCATCCTGAATAAACGTAAGTTCCATTGTAAATTTGTCCTTTTCGAAAATCGTGATAGTATGGCGGTGCAGACCGAATCTCTATTATTATAAAAATATATCATATCTTGTCTTTATATTTATAATATAGTGCACGAAAATGATATTTTCAAGATTCTTATTTTGATATACTTCTGTTAACAAAAAAGAAGGAGAAAGAATTTATGGCAAACAGTTTTCATTATTATGCACCGACGGAGGTGGTTTTCGGAAAGGAAACCCATAAAAAGACAGGATGGTATATCCGCAAGTATTCCGGAACAAAAGTACTGATCGTATATGGCGGAGATCATGTGGGCGGGAAGTATTTCTCACAACGGTCTCACCGGATGCGGAACAGACGGCGGAGACTGGACATGTCACAAGATGGAACATGAAATGGGCGGTTTGTTCGATGTAACCCACGGTGCGGGATTAGCAGCGATCTGGGGAAGTATTGCAAGATATGTCTCCCACGCCGCACCGGAAAGATTTATTAGATTTGCGGAAAATGTGTTTGGGATTCCGGCCAGGGACAGTGAGGAAGAGACCATTGAGAAGGGAATCTGTGCCATGGAAGATTTTTACCGTTCCATCGGGATGCCCACATCCATGGCGGAACTGGGGATCCTTCCCACGAAAGAGCAGATCGAAGAGATGGCGGCAGGCTGCGAGCGCGCAACGGGCGGGGCGGTCGGCAGAATCGTTCCGTTAAAAAAAGGATCTGATTAGAATATACAACATGGCAAAATGACAGAAATAATTCTGACAGATGCAAAGTAGGCCAGCTTTTATGGCGGATGTCTTTCAGGCAAAGGCCGAAAAGGACAGCACCACTACCCCCAGAACGACCAGAACGATGCCGGTGGCGCGGTTTAAGGTTTTGGGGGTGGCTTTGTTTGCGAAGACGGCGGCGATTCTGGCCCACAGCAGCGTAAACAGGATGCAGGCGATCCAGATAAAGGGATCAGGCATCCCGCCTATCGTGAAGTGGGAGACCGCTCCCGTCAGGGCTGTGAAGGTCATGATGAAGACGCTGGTTCCCACAGCGGTCTTTAATTCGTAACCGAGAACGGAGGTCAGGATGAGCAGCATCATCATACCGCCGCCGGCTCCGATAAAGCCGCAGATAAAGCCGATCGCCACGCCGCAGACGACGGACTGGAGAGCCCGATTTTTGGCGGAAATATCCGTCATGGCTTCCTTTGTGGTCATAACCGGTCGGACAATAAATTTGATGCCGAGTAACAGCGTCATAAACACGGAAAAATTTCCCATGGTCGTGGAAGGTACCAGACTGGAGACATAGCTTCCCACCACGGTGAAGACCAGTACGCTGGCCATCATGATCAGACCGTTTCTGATATCAAGATTTTTATGTTTTCCATAGGTCCAGGCGGATATGGCGCTGGCGAGAACGTCCGAGGAGAGCGCGATGCCCACGGCCATATAGGGATCCATATGGAGAAAGGTTACCAGCATGGGAGTGATCACGGCGGCGGCGCTCATTCCCGCAAATCCGGTGCCCAGTCCGGCGCCCATCCCTGCAAAAAAGGTTACGATAATTGTAATCAGTACTTCCATATCAGTCTTCTCCTTCCAACATACTGTCCAGATTTTTTCCCATTAACGTTATGATCTCAAGAAACTGTTTTCTTGTCTCTTCTTTTGTGCCGGTGAACAACCGTTCAAAAAAGGATTGCTGCAGGGCGCGGCCTCTGCGGATGACAGGCATGGCCCTGTCGGTACAAAGAAGCAGTACTTTCCGCCTGTCGCCTTCTGCCGCCTCGCGCTTCAAGTAGCCTTCCTTCACCAGTTTCTCAACGTTGACAGATACCAGATTTGCCTTGATCTTTCTGATCTCAACGATATCGCTGGCAGTTTTATAGTCCGGATTGTTGGCGAGAAACAGCAGGATGTCGAAAGCCGTCTGCGGAAGCTTTAACTCCTGACATAACGGTTTGCATGTTGCGCTGTACGCTGACGCCATTTTTGCTGCAAATTCCATACTGTGATGCATAATGGGCGCTCCTTTTATTTCACTACAAATTTGGAAAGTTCAATTTTGAAGTAATTATACAGGGATATTTCAGGGCTGTCAAGGGGGTGACAGGACGGATGGTATAGCTGACCTGATAGATTGGACAGATGGTTGAACGGTTATTACTTGACAAATCATTTCATTTTATGAGATTTTGATAAGAAAATATCAAAAATCGACAATAAAAAACCGGATTTTCAGGAAGAAGCCAAGAGCTTTTTGGGTATATAATCAAACAAGGGAAATCAGATACAAAGGAGGGAATCTGTTTATGAAATGGGTCAGCTCATTCAAATATGTACCGATAAACTATAATGGCCGGGTAGTTACTGTGAAAGATCACACACAGCGGGTAAACTTTGACAACAATCTGAACGGCAGCAAAATCCGGCTGCATCTGTGCAACCGTTACGCCGGGAAACCGCTATGCCTTGACCGCGTGACGGTGGGTGTGGCAGAGGGTGACAGGGCGGCGGGGGTGACGAACGTGACGCTGGGCGGGAACAGCAGGATCATACTTGCACCCGGGCAGGAAATTTTCAGTGATGAGATCGCTTTTACGGTGCATGCCGGAGAGCGTCTTGTGGTAAGCACTTATGTGGAACAGGAGCAGGATATAGAGAGTATCTGCTGCTTCTGGGCGAGGACAGGGGCGCTTGTCTCTTTCGGGGTGGGGGACCGGACAGAGGGGGAGGCTTTTGAGGAGGCTGCACTTACGGATCTTTTGCCGATCCTCAGAGACGATGCCCTGCCGGATCAGATCATGTTTTTCTTTGGGTTTGACGCGCTGCAGGTTTATACGGATGACGGCGTGAAGGTAGTGGCGGCTTTCGGAGATTCCATCATCCATATGTCCTATGTGACAAATGAGCTGATGAAGCGCTTGTATGCGGCTTTTCCCGGTCAGGTGACATTATATAACAGCGGCATAGGAGGCAACCGTCTGGTGCATGACGGTACTTATGTGGCGGAGACGCCACAGCTTGCGTCTGCCTTTGGCATCGCCGGTGTAAAGCGCTTTGAACGGGATGTTTTCGGAATCGACAGGGTGGACAGCGTGCTGTCCTTAATCGGTATAAACGACATCATGCATCCCCTTGTGCTGGAAAAGCGGACAGAGACGATAGCGGCGCGGGAGCTGATTGCGGGGTACAGAGAGATCGCAAAAATTGCCCATGACCACGGCGCTGCAATATATGCAGGGACGATCATGCCGGAGGGATCGAAGGAGCACCCTGAGAACTGGCTGCTGTTGATGGAAAAAACCCGTCTTTCGGTGAATGACTGGGTCCGGGGAGAGAATGATCTCGACGGATATTACGACTATGACGAGGCGCTGCGGGATCCGGAGAGAGCAGGTTATATGCTGCCGGGCGTGCATATCGGCGACGGGCTGCACCCGAATGAAAAGGGCGGTGAGCTGGCGGCCGCTGTGGTGGATATCAATAAGCTGACAGGTTTGCATCAACAGGGGCGGCGCGGTCTGGAGGAGTAAATGTGCTATACACATCCCGGGGGATGGCATTTTACGGACTGCAGAAAGGGTATGGTGATAAGATGAATTTTAAAAGAGTAGAATTTTCTGAGGACATTACCGCGCAGGTGCTGGCTTTTGACGCGGTGCTCCCGCCGGAGGGGGTGCCCGATGTTCTGGTGCAGGATGAGGAGGGGGCGTACTGGCTCCGGATCAAGGCGCCGAAAGCGGCAAAAGTGCAGCTGGAGATCAACACGGATCTCTATGATTTCAAAAAAGGAGGGGACGACATCTGGTGTGTCAGACTGCCTGTCACGGGTGGGCTGCATTATATCCATCTGCTGATCGACGGGACATTGTGGTTAAGTCCTTACCTGCCCATCGGTTACGGCTATTCGAGGCCCTGCAATACGATCGCCCTGCCGGAAGAAAGCGGGAGCTTTTACGGGCTGCGGGATGTGCCCCATGGGAAGCTGATCAGAGATTATTTTTATGCCTCTGTCACGGGGAGATGGGAGAGCTGCATGATTTATACGCCGCCCTGCTACGAGGAGGCGCCGGAAGAAATTTTCCCGGTGCTCTATCTGCAGCATGGGCACGGTGAGAATGAGTGCGGCTGGTCTGCGGCAGGCAGGGTTCCGTTTATCCTGGACAATCTGATTGCGGCAGGGAAATGCACCCCGTTTGCCGTGGTAATGAACAACGGCATGGTGCAGAAAAAGGCGGGGGATAACAGGATTGTCGATTTCACGCTGTTTGACAGGTATCTGACGGAGGATATCATTCCTTTTGCGGAGAGGCGTTACCGCGTCGGGAGAAGTAAGGAGAAGCGGGCCATGGCAGGGCTTTCCATGGGTTCGCTGCAGACCAGTATGGCAGGATTCAGACATCCGGAACTGTTTTCCGCGCTGGGGATCTTCAGCGGTTTCCTGTACGACTGGATCCAGGGTTCCGAGATCGACATGGTGGAAAGAGGCGCCGGGGATAACAGCCATCTGGCCTTTCTGGAGGATCGGGAGAAGGTGGCGAAATCCTTTCGCATATTTTTCCGTGCCATAGGGGATAAAGATCCGTTTTTGGAGTATTTCAAGGAGGATGATGTACGGTGTGAAAAGAGCGGCATCAGGCAGGAGCGCCGTATTTATGAGGGGATTCACGACTGGAATGTATGGCGGCAGTGTATCCGCGATTTTGCACAGCTGATCTTCCGGCCCTGAGAGGACAGGGAGATGGCGATACCTCTGTTTATCAGCTGAAAACGCACCGCATCCTGTGACCAGAGAACCGGCAGGATTATGCGGGAACTGTTATGAGGAGAAAAGTTTATGTCCGAACTGTATGAAGAGGAACAATTTATTTATAATCAGGTTCCCGTGCGCGTGTTTCACCATGAGTTTCACGGCGCGGATATCTACACGCCGCTGCACTGGCACAGGAATATAGAATTCAATCTGGTAACGGGGGGGCGGATCTGCATGATTGTCGACGGCAATGCGCAGGAGATGTATCCCGGCAGCTGGTGTATAGCGAACAGCAGTGAACTTCACTCCAATCACTGGATCGACATAGAGGATCATTTTGAGGGAATCGCCGTGCAGATCTCAAAATCTTTTATGGATCACTGGGTAGGGCAAAACGTCCGTTTTGTATATCCTGCAGATCCGCGCGCTGCAAGGGAGATCGGGAACGCGCTCCTTACCTTCGGCGAATATTACAGCGCAAAAACCACCAATAATCTGGAAAAGATGGAATATGTTTTCCGCTTCCTGATCCTGCTGCAGAAGTACTGTGTAGAAGAAAAGGAAGCAAACGGGAAAAGTCAGAAAAGTGTCAATAGTGTGAAGAGCATTATCCGCTATATTGATGAGCATTACCAGGAATCTCTGAATCTTGCCGGGATCTCCGAAAAGTTTCATTATACGTCCGCCCATTTTTCCCGGATGTTCAAAGATCACATGGGATATAATTTTTATGCCTATATTCAGAATGTACGTCTGATGCACTGTGTGGAAGAGATGAAGGCGGATCCGGATGTACGCCTGCTTGACTGCGCTGTGAACAACGGATTTCCCAATGTAAAAAGCTTTATAGAGACTTTTAAAAAATCGTTCGGCTGTACCCCTTCGGAGTGGATAAAGAAGGAGAGAACGAGGAAGTCCTGTTTGTGACGCCGCAGAACAGATGAGAAAATGATAAAAATCGACAAGGACAAAGATAAATAAGGGGAAGAAAAGGCGAAGCAGAGTCTGTATCCTTTATATTATTGAAACAATTCAACCTATTTTATGCAACAGGAGGGTAACTATGAAAAAACGGTTATTAAGCGTATTACTGGCAGGAACCATGACAATGGGACTGCTTGCCGGCTGCGGAAACAGCGCAGGATCGGACAGCGAAGCGGGAGAAAACGGCAGTGCAGCGGAAGAAAACGGAGCACAGGAGAGTGACGCAGGCGCCGGGGAGGCGGTGGAGATCTCCTTCTACACAACAGAGACAGGAAAGGACGATTACTTTCAGGATCTGATCAGTGACTTTGAGAGCAAAAATGAGGGGATAACAGTGGAGTATATTGCGGCGGGGGAAGACCAGCTCCAGGCGTGGATGGCATTATATTCCAGCAACGAAGGCCCCACAGTCTCCCTGATGGATCCGATTAATATTTATGAGAATCAGGAGAGAATGCTGGAGCTGACCGGACAGCCTCTGCTTGACAATATCAAGGAGGAGTCACTCAGCACGCTGACTTTCGACGGAAAGGTTTACGGGGCGCCGATGTCTGCCGCAGGCGTTGGCATTCTCTACAACAAAGCGGTCTGCGATGCGGCGGTAGGCGGAGACTTTGATCCGCGGGCGATCAAAACCCGTTCCGATCTGAGAGATCTGTTGGAAAAGATTGAGGCGACCGGCGCAGCGGGAAGCTGTCTGACCGGGGTGAACTGGTCTCTTGGTTCTCACTACCTGTGTCAGTTTTACGGTGCGGCCAACGGTACCACACAGGACAGGGTGGCCTATGTAAACAGCATCATTGCCGGCGAGTCAAAGAACATTGACAGCGAAATATTTAACGGATATATGGATACGCTGGATCTGCTGGCGGAATACAACATCAATAAAGCGGATCCGTTGGTGGGAGACGTGAATCTGGACGCTGCGGCACTGGCAGCGGGGGACTGCGGCACATGGTTTATGGGAGACTGGGCATGGACCTATCTGGCGGCGTTAGTGGAGGAGGACGCAGAGTTCGGCCTGCTGCCGATTCCCTACAGCGATGACGAGAACGATATTATCAATCAGAGCATTCCCACTTCCTATGCTAAGGGCTACTGCATCGACAAGAGCCAGAACACGGAAGCACAGCAGCAGGCAGGGTTAAAATTTATTGAATACATCACATCGGATGAGTATGCGGAAGAACAGACAGCCATCGTCTGCGGACAGGCTCTTCCCTTCAAGAACTTTACAGCCAGCGATAAATTAAGCCCGTTAGGACAGTCTACGGCGAACTATATGGCGCAGGGGCTGGCCTGGGACTTCTATGGAACACCGAATCTCTGCCCCTCTGATATCTGGTATGAGTGCGGCGCTTACATGTGTGAATATGTGGCGGGTGCAAGTGACAGAGAGACACTGGCTTCCAAGATCGATGAGTACTGGAGCAAGCAGGAAGCAAGATAGGCAAACGGCAGGGTAAAAGCCTGGCCGGATGGCAGAACTGCTGTGTGACAGAAAATGCCGGGTATGGGGAGATGGGATAATGTCTCCCCATATTGCAGTTATATGCGCAGACACGCGCAGGGAAACATACAGCAAAGGGGTGCCAGGCCGCCCATCGGGCGGAGAAAAATCTTTTCCGCCGGGTGAAAAAGCAAGGAGTACATTATGAACAGGAAATCATCAAAAAGAATAAAAAATATTCTGCAGTTTATGGGGTTTGGCCTTCCGGCCACCTTCATCTGGATCACGGTGGTGATCATCCCTTTTATTTACGGTATCTGGATCACCTTTACGGACTGGAACGGACTGGCTATGGAGATTCATTATGTGGGGGTTGATAATTATCGGTCGGTATTCAGTGATGCCACCTTTGTCACAGCGTTTTTAAAGACTGTGATCTATGCGGTGTTCACGGTGGCGGCCAGCAATATCATAGGATTTCTGCTGGCTCTGGCGGTGACAGGCGGCATAAAGGGACAGGGACTTTTCCGGGCAGGATTTTTTACGCCCAATATCATCGGCGGCATTATTCTGGGTTACATCTGGAATTTTATCTTTTCCTATGCGCTGACAGGATTCGGGAAAGCCATCGGCGTGGAATGGATGTCCACCTCTTTTCTCACCCATCCCACCAGAGCGCTCATTGCGTTAATTATCGTGAGTTCCTGGCAGATGAGCGGATATCTGATGGTGATTTATATAGCGGGACTTACCAATGTGCCAGGAGAGCTGATCGAGGCTGCGAAGGTGGACGGCGCCACCGGGTGGCAGGCTGTGCAGAAGGTGAAGATCCCCTGCATTAAAAATACCATCGCGATCTGCGTCTTTTTATCCATCTCGAGAACCTTTATGTCCTTTGACATGAACCTGTCGCTGACGGCGGGCGGACCGTATAAGTCCACGGAGCTGATCGCCTACAAGATCTACCAGACGGCCTTTACCAGCATGGAATTCGGAAAAGGACAGGCCCAGGCGATCGTACTGTTTGTGATCGTGGCGGTGATATCTCTGCTGCAGGTGTACTTTACAAGAAGGGGGGCTGAGAACTGATGAGCAGGGCAAAAATGAAAAAAATAATCGTATTTATTGTGACGCTTGTTGTGTTGATTATCTTTATGGTTCCCTTCTTTGTGTTGGTGATCAACACCTTAAAGACCACGCAGGAATTTATCAAAACCCCATTTGCGCTGCCAAAGAGCCTTAATTTTGAAAATTTTACGCTGGCCGTCAGGCGGATGAATTTCTGGCGGGCGCTTAGAAATACAGCCCTCATAACGGTGGGGACGGTAGTGCTCAACACATTGGTGTCCTCCATGACGGGATATCTGTTTGCCAGAAAAAAGTGGAAGATCAACAAAGTGATCTTTATGGCGTTTCTGGCATCCATGGTGGCGCCCTTTCAGGTATATATGATCCCGCTTGTAAAGATCTATGCGGGATGGTTCGGGCTGTCCAATTCCCTGCCTATTGTGGCCTATATCGGCATCGGGTTAAATATTCCCTTCGCGGTATTTCTGTACAACGGGTTTATCGAAGGGATCCCGAGAGAACTGGATGAGGCGGCACTGATCGACGGCTGCAGTTTTACAGGCACATTTTTCAAAATTATACTGCCATTATTAAAATCCATCATTATCACGGTGACGGTGTTTGTGGCCATGGGAATCTGGAACGACTACCTGATGTCAAGCCTGTTTCTGACAAAGCAGGAGACAAAGACGCTGGCGATCGCGATCAAAACGTTCCTGACCAATCACTCCGCGGAGTATGCGCCTATGATGGCGGGATTGCTGCTCAGTATTATTCCGGTCCTGATCTTCTATCTGATCGGACAGAAATATATTATAGAAGGCGTAGTGGCGGGCAGTGTGAAGGGATGATAAAATAGAAAAACAGAACATAAGGAGAGAGTGGAAAAATGGCATTATCACAGGTGAATTTTTTATCGGAAGCGTTATCGAGGATCGTGACATTTCATATTTATCTGCCGAACGATACGGCCCAGGAATTTAAAGAAAACAATCCGCATTATGAGAGACCGGTGAAAACCCTGTATCTTCTGCACGGATTTTCGGGAAATACGATGGACTGGATTATGGGGAGCGACGCGATGGAGATTTCCAGAAAATACAACATTGCCATCGCTATGCCCTCCGGCGAAAACAGTTTTTATCTGGACAGAAAGGGAACCGGGAACGCTTACGAAACCTTTGTGGCAAAAGAACTGCCGGATTACATTGAAAAAACCTATCATCTGCCCCGGGAGCGGGAAAACGTCATGATCGGCGGGCTGTCCATGGGCGGATTCGGGGCGCTGCGGCTGGGCCTTAAGTACAACAGGACATACAGTGCGGCGTTCGGACTTTCGGCGGCGCTGATTATAAACGATATTGCTTCCTGTACGAAGGAAGAACTTGCCCTGGGCGTCAATGCTATGGCGGATTATGATTATTACCGGATCGTTTTCGGGGATCTCGGCAAAGTGAGAGACTGTGATATCAACCCGGAGTATATTGTGAAGGAACATCTGAAAAACGGGGAGATTCTGCCGCGGATTTTTATGGCCTGCGGGACGGAAGATTTTCTGATCAGAGAGAACCGCGAGTTCAGGGATTTTTTAAAGGAAAACAAAGCGGATATCACATATTACGAGAGCCCCGGCGTGCACGAGTGGTCGTTCTGGAATGAGTATCTGGAGCCGGCGGTGCGGTGGGCGATCGGTGAAAAGCCGCAGGGCTGAGCTGCTGCGGCGATTGCTGTATGACGGGCAGGGGAAAACTTTCCCCTGCCCGTTCCATTTTTGCGTTTTTCGGTTGTATTTCCGCAACTTTCATTTTGAGCGGTAAACGATAAGCCGATGGAGGGCGACAGTTTATGGATGGCGGAGTTGGCGGTGGTCATGCCCCTGCTCGGTTCCCCATCTTTACTACAACCTCGTAAGATTCTTTTCCGGACACATAGGGAATGATGCAGCCGTCAATGGTGCTGCCATCCACGAGAATGCTCTTTACCCCCTTTTCCACATGGTCCGGGTTTACGACCCTGATGTGGTAGGTGCCTTCCCGGAACTTCCTGGTGATCTCAAAATCGCCGAAGTCTTCAGGCACACAGGGATCAATACTTAAACCGGTGTGGGTGGGATATAAGCCCAGAATGTACTGGGAGATGTTGAGGAAGGTCCATGCCGCGGTGCCGGTGAGCCAGCTGTTTTTCGCCTCGCCGAAGTTTACCGCATCCCTTCCTGCCACCATCTGGGAGTAGGCATAGGGCTCCGTCCGATGGATCTCGCTGATCTCTTCCAGGTAGGCGGGGCAGGTCTTTTTGTAGATCTCAAAGGCCCGGCCGCCCCGTCCGATCACCGTTTCCGCGATGGACACCCAGGGGTTATTATGGCAGAAGATGCCGGCGTTCTCCTTGTATCCCGGCGGGTAGGAGGTGATTTCGCCCAGTTCCAGATGGTATCTGGTGTAGGCGGGCTGTAAGATCATCACTCCATATTTTGTCTCCAGTTTTTCCTTTACGGAGTCAAGCGCCTTTTCGGCAAGCCCTTCTTCCACGCCGATGCCGGCGAGTACGCAGAAGCCCTGGGGCTCGATGAAAATCTGTCCTTCCTCGCACTCCGCGGAACCTATTTTCTGACCGTATGCGTCGTAGGCGCGTAAGAACCACTGTCCGTCCCAGCCGTCCTTTAAAACCGCATCGTACATCGCCTTCACTTCGAGGCGCGCTCTGTCCGCCTCCGGCTGATCGCCGGTCAGTTCGCACAGTTTCGCATATTCTTCCCCGTATTTGACAAACATCCCTGCGATAAAGATGGATTCCGCCACCGGCCCTTCGTCCGGCCCGAAGGTCTGGAAGGATTCGCCGGGGTGCTCGGAAAAGCAGTTTAAATTCAGACAGTCGTTCCAGTCCGCCCGCCCGATCAACGGAAGCAGGTGAGGGCCTTTGTGCGTCACGGTGTAGTCGAAGGAGCGTTTTAAATGTTCCATCAGGGGTACACTGGTGGTTTCGTCACAGTCAAAGGGAACCGGCGCATCAAGGATCGAGAGATCTCCGGTCTCTCGGATATAGGCGCTGGTACCGGCGATGAGCCATAAAGGATCATCGTTAAAGCCGCTGCCGATATCGGAGTTGCCCTTTTTGGTCAGAGGCTGATACTGGTGGTAGGCGCTGCCGTCGGGAAACTGGGTGGAGGCGATATCCAGGATCCTTTCCCTGGCCCGGTCCGGGATCAGATGGACGAAACCCAGCAGATCCTGACAGGAATCTCTGAAGCCCATGCCTCTGCCGATCCCGGATTCATAGTAGGAGGCGGAGCGGGACATATTGAAGGTCACCATGCACTGATATTGATGCCAGATGTTGACCATGCGGTCCACCTTTTCGTTGGAGGATCTCAGGGTAAATCTGGAAAGAAGATCGTTCCAGTATGTATTCAGTGCGGCAAAGGCCCGTTCCACACCCTCGTCCGTCCGGTACTTTGCAAGTAACGCCCGGGCAGGCGCCTTGTTGATGACGCCGGGGCTTTCCCACTTGTTGTCCTCAGCCACTTCAATATAACCCAGCACAAAAACGAAGGATCTGGTTTCGCCGGGGGCAAGGGTGATATTGATTTGATGGGAGGCGATGGGGGACCAGCCGCTTGCAACGGAATTGGTGCAGGAGCCGTTTTCCACCGCTTCCGGGAGATCGTTTCCGTGGTAAGCGCCGAGAAAAGAATCCCTGTCCGTGTCGAAACCGTCTGTTTCGGTGTTGACGGCATAGACTGCATAGTGATTGCGCCGCTCCCTGTATTCCGTTTTGTGAAAGATTGCGGAACCGTCGATCTCCACCTCGCCGGTGCTTAAGTTGCGCTGAAAGTTTTTCATATCGTCGTCGGCGTTCCACAGGCACCACTCCACATAGGAAAAAAGGGAGAGCGTCCTTATGGAAGCCGATTCGTTGGTGATTTTCAGCTGACTGATCTCGCAGGCGTCATCCGCAGGGACAAAGGTGAGCACGGAGGCTTTCACGTTATTTTTGGAGGCGCTAAAACGGCTGTATCCTATGCCGTGCCGGCATTCATAGGAATCGAGAGGCGTCTTTGTGGGCTGCCAGCCCGGATTCCAGATGGTATCGCCTTCCTTTATATAGAAATATTTGCCGTTGGTATCCGCAGGGATGTTGTTGTAACGGTAACGTGTGAGCCGTAACAGCCTGGCATCCTTATAAAAGGAATAGCCGCCGCAGGTGTTGGAGATCAGGCTGAAAAAGTCCCGGCTCCCCAGGTAGTTGATCCAGGGCAGAGGCGTTTTCGGGGTGGTGATCACATATTCGCGGTTTATGTCATCGAAATAACCGTAGCGCATATCGTATCCTCCTTTTCTTAAACGTTTAAGTAATCTGTATAATAGGATTATACATAAAACAGGGGAGAATTACAATAGAAAAATGTGCGTTAAATTAAGAAATGGTTGTAAAAAGGGAAATAATATTATAAAATTGAGAAAGAAAACGATTAAGTAGACGGCTGAGCGGACAGGGGACGGTTATGGTATCGATGAAAGATATTTCGGCGCACTGCGGCGTGTCTGTAGCGACAGTGAGCAAGGCGTTAAATGACCACAAAGACATCGGAGAAAAGACAAAGAAACGCATCAGGCAGGCGGCAAAGGAGCTGGGATATTCCCCCAACGCCGCGGCGAAATCACTTAAGACCAACAGGACTTACAATCTGGGAGTGCTCTTTGCGGACGAAGCCATGAGCGGGCTCACCCACGATTATTTTGCCCATGTGCTGGACAGTTTTAAAAATGCGGTGGAGGAGAAAGGATACGATATCACCTTCATCAACTGCTGCAGAAAGCGGGCGGTGAGAATGTCCTATCTGGAACACAGCAGGTACCGCCGCTTTGACGGCGTGGTGATCGCCTGTGTCGACTTTTTTGATCCGGAGGTGGAGGAGTTAGTCAGAAGCGAGATACCGGTGGTAACCATCGACCATCTTTTTCACAACCGCTGCGCTGTCATGTCGGATAACGTTAAGGGGATGAGAGATCTGGTTCATCATGTATATGATCTGGGGCACCGGAAGATCGCCTACATACACGGCGCCGATTCGGCGGTCACCAGGAGCAGGCTTTCGTCCTTCTACTGTACCTGCGAGGAGCTGGGGATTGAGGTTCCTGCAGCGTATGTGCGGGAGGCGCCCTACCGGGATACCAGAGGAACCTATGAGGAGACGGGAAAACTTCTGGATCTGAAAAACCCGCCCACCTGCATATTGTGCCCGGACGATTTTGCCTGTCTGGGGGGAATCAATGCCATCTATGCAAGGGGAATGCGGATCCCCGAGGATATCTCCATTGCAGGGTATGACGGGACAAGGATCTCAAGACATTTCGAGCCCCGGCTGACGACCTTAAAACAGGATACGGGACGGCTGGGAAGCCTGGCGGCCGAGAAGCTGATTAAACTGATCGAAAAACCGAAGACCACCCTGATCGAGCAGATCGTGGTGCCGGGGGAAGTGTCGCCAGGGACTTCGGTAAGACAGATTTAGAATAATTTTTCTTTTTTTGAAAAAATAATATTGACAATATATCGGTTGACCGATATATTGATAAAAAAGGAGAAACTGATGATTGTCAATGAATTACTTGAAAAGGAAAAGATGTCAAGATATCGTCTGAGCAGGGAAAGCGGCGTGCCGATGACCACAATTACGGATATCTGCAGTGGAAAGGCTGAGCTTGATAAGTGCGCGGCCGGTACTTTGTATAAGATTGCAAAAGTATTTGGCGTGACAGTTGATGCATTGCTTGAGAATAATAAGGTGAAGACTGTGGATTACAGATGTTCTTTTGAAACATTTAAGAGCAATACCTGCCATCAGGTAAAAGACCTTGGAGATATTGATTTTATTATTGAAACGCTTGAAGCGGATGAAATCAGAAAACTGTATGACAGGCAGTGGTACCGTGAGGCATTGTATCTTCTGGCGATGGTTGATTATCTGTCCAGAGTGAACAGCCTGCCGGTCTGTACAAACTATAATGATATCCGCAGTCGGAAACTGGAGAAACCGTGCTATCCGGTCAGTGTGGTTATGGCCTATGCCGCTACCGGTGATGAAAGTATAAAAGTAAACGCTATGGCCAACGCGATACCCGAATTTTTGCGGTTCAATATCGTAGAGGGTGAGATACGCGATGTTTGCTGATTGCTGATAAACCGTTTACAAAAGATAATCTTGACAGTTATTTAAAAGAACTGGCGAAGGAATTCCGCAGAAGAAATGGGAGCAAAGTTTCGGCTGAGTATCTTGTTGCGATGAAACTGATGGCGGGAAGACAGTATAAAAATGATTTCTCAGATATTGCAGGGATATTGATGGAACAGGAAGAACAGGATAATGCGTTTACACTGGATCAAATAAAGAAAGCTGTTGCAGACTTATATGATTCTTATGACAGCCTTCCGGAAAATTCCCGTTTGTTTATTGAATCCATTTATGAGAAAGACAGTCTGGAAGGACTTTATAAATTATGCAGGCAACATGAACAGGAGAACAGAGATGTGCTTCTGGCCTTTCAGGATGATTACCCGGGGATACTGAACGGGAATAATCTTGAAGAGGTATTAAAGATGGCAAAAGAGAAAAAAGGGAAGCCTGATTTTTCGAAATAAATGTTTCAGGATTACGACGGATGAAAGAGCATGGAATCCCGTGGTCAGAAGGAGATTTGAAAATGAGCGGCATATCGGAACTGTTCTTTACATTCGCAAAGATCGGCTTATTCACATTCGGCGGCGGGTACGCCATGATCTCCGTCATTGAAAACGAGTGCGTCGATAAGAAAAAATGGATCACCCACGACGAAATGATGGATATTACCGTAATAGCGGAATCCACGCCGGGGCCGATCGCGATCAACTGCGCCACCTTTGTGGGATATAAGATGGCGGGCTTTGCGGGGGCTGTTTTTGCCACCCTCGGCGTGGTGGCGCCGTCCTTTGCGATTATTTATCTGATCTCCATTTTTTTGGACAATTTTCTGGAAATTGCTCTGGTGGCGGATGCCTTTCAGGGGATAAAGGCTGCCGTGGGCATCCTGATCCTCAATGCGGCGGTCAATATGATGAAAAAGATGAAGAAAACGGCGTGGACGGGGACAGTGATGTTGTGTTCTCTGGCCTGTATGCTGCTTATCAATATTTTTTCCTGGAATTTTTCATCGATCAGTCTGATGGTGATCGCTGCGGCGGCGAGCCTGATCTGTTTTACCGCACAGGATCTGCGGAGTAAGGAGAGCGGGAAAAAATGAGATACCTGGAGTTGTTTTTTGCTTTTCTGAAAGTGGGGTGTTTTGCGTTTGGGGGCGCTTACGGGGCGATCCCGCTCATTCGGGATGTGGTGCTTGTCCACGGGTGGCTGAATGAGGAGACGCTGACTTATATGATAGCGGTGAGTGAGAGCACGCCCGGTCCGATCATGGTGAATCTGGCCACTTATGTGGGCAGCACGCAGGCCGGATTTTTTGGGGCGGCTGCCGCCACTCTGGGCGTCATACTGCCCTCGTTTGTTATCATCCTGTTTATCACGGCGGCTTTAAATCGAACGCTGAAAAACAGATATGTTCAGGCGATACTGCGAGGGGTGAAACCCTGTGTGATCGGGATTATTTTAGCAACGGGGATATGGATGATTGTAGAAAACTGTCTGATCGGAGCTGATGGGGCGGGGGTTGACCGGAAGGCGGCCGGCATCACATTGTTTCTGATTGTTGTTTCAGCCGGTTATAAGAGGATCTTCAAAAAGAGGTTATCTCCGGTGATGCTGATTGTAATTGCGGCGGCAGCGGGAGTGATCGTGTATGGAGGGTAAAGATATTTCATCGTGGTGCAGCCTTTTGCGGATGGGATGTTTCGGTATCTGTCCAATTCTACCCGGAAAAAAGAGATGGAGATGCTGGAGGCGGGGGGGATGATTGACAGCGTGCGAAAGAAAAAACTTATTTCTGTGGTCGTTATAATGTTGTGTATGATTCTGCTCTGCGCCTGTGAGCACAGAGGGAAAGAAATAGAAATGGCATCAGGGGACAAGGGAAATGCAGAAAGCACGGAAAGCGCAGAGGGAGAGCCAAACGCGGAAAAACAGGAAGAAAAAGGTTACGATCTCCCGGTAGGTCCGCAGGAGAGAAAAGAGGCCGAAGAAAACTGCAAAAAAATGATGAATCTGGTTCGCGAGATCTATGAACAGGCCGACAAAGGCAGTTCTCTGAACGCCGTGCTCTCCGACAAGGCGTTGTCCGCGATGCGGGATAAGTTGAAGGAGAGTGGCGTTCCGGTAACCGCCCCAGGGCTTTACGCCAATATGGAAAATTTCGAGAGTGTGGACAATTTTCTTCAGGAGTGCGTCGAGGGGAGAAGCGGCTCGGCGGTCGTCTACGAGATCCGCACAGACGGCGGTATCGGGCGAAAGAAATTCCTGTTTGACGGGACAGGTCTGTTTGTGCTGAACGCTTCTGCGGCGTGGAATGATAAAAATGAGCCGGAGACAGCCTACGTTTCTCATATGAGAGTGGAAGAATGGGATTATATGGAAAAGGGCTTTCTCCGCTATAGACTGTGCGTGCCCGGGCCGCCGGAGGTGACGGAGATCGTGGATGGGAGCTGTCTGCTCAGAGTAAAGCCGATCACGGCGGGAAAATTGCGGGAATATGCGGTGTTTGACGAAGAAAACGATACCTACGCCTGGGAAGGGCTAATCTATTCCGGCCATATCCGGACTTATTCATTCACCGTTTTCGGATCGGTGTTTCGGGTGACGTTTGACAGCCATTCCTCATAGCTTTCCGTCTTGTCAAAGAGCTTGCTTCCGTAGATGATCTCTTCGCCGTGCTGAAAGTGCTCTCTGCGGTATGATAACGCCTGTTCTTTTAATTCCGGAGCGGGACGTACCAAAATGATATGATTTTCCATATAAATCTCCATTCCGCCGCCCTTCAATTGGCGGCACAAATAATAATGAAAGTCTACTCTTTCTCAGGCAGTAAAAGCCTCTTGATTTCCCTTGTGATCTGAGCAGGAATGCGCCGGCTGATGCCCGCAAGTACTTCATCTCTCTGCTTATCAGAAAAAGCGTTGACAATTTCCAGAAAGATCTGTTCGGTACTTTCGTAATGGCGGTACAATCCCCCGCGGCTTAAGCCTGTCAGCTCGCAGATATCCTTCATAGTGACTTCCTTAAATCCTTTTTGGGCAAACAACTGATATGCTTTTTCGCGGATATCCTGCTTTGTCCTGTCTCCTCTTGAGCTCATAGTTGTCACCTCCTCTCTGATTTTTTTGCGACATTTGTGTCTCTTTCTGTTATGAGTCAAGCGTGTCGCTTTGTCAACCGTTTTTTACCTGATTACTCGCAGAGGAAGTAAGAACATTATTTGGCCCCAAAATGCAGATAAGTTACATTTATTCGGTCGAAAAACGCAAAAGTGGATAGACGATATATGCTGAATATGTTATATTTCAGAAAAGCCTGTCATGTGTAGAGTATTCCATTATATGTTCTTTTCAGATTGAGAGAGGATATTATGCCGTTATCTATCGTCCGTCAGGACATTACAAAAATGAAGACTGACGCTATCGTCAACGCGGCCAACACCGCCCTGCAGAGGGGAGGCGGAGTCTGCGGCGCGATCTTTGAGGCAGCCGGGGAAAGGAAACTGCAGGAAGCCTGCGATAAGCTTTCGTCGATCAGCACAGGCGAGGCGGTGATAACGCCCGGGTTTGGGCTGGCCGCAAAGTATATTATTCATGCCGCCGGGCCGGTTTACAGCCGTTTCCATAAGGCGCAGAGCAGAAAGCTTCTGCGGTCGGCCTATATGGAATCCCTGAAACTGGCGGAGGAAAAGGGCTGTGAGAGCATTGCCTTTCCGCTGATTTCCAGCGGGATCTACGGCTATCCGAAGAGGGAAGCCCTGGAGGTGGCGAGACTGGCTATAGAGGAGTACCTGACAGATCACGATATGCAGGTGTATCTTGTGGTCTTTGACCGGGCATCTTTTGTGGTCGGCGAGGCTCTTCTGGGGAAAGTAAAGAGCTATCTGGATGAGAATTATGTGGACGAATGCGGGCGCAGAGAGAGAAAGATTCTTTCTGTGGAAGAGCGTGGGATGGCGCTGCGGGAGGAGGAACCTGAGTTTTTGGAGGCTGCGCCTACGCCCATGTCTGCGCCCGGGAGGTCTGTAGCTGCGCCTGGGGAGTCGAGAGATTTGCCTGAACAGTCGGCTCTTGTGTCCGGGCAGCGTGTACCTTTGCCTGCACAGCCCGCGCCGGCATCCTGCAGAGCCATGCCGATGGCGGTTCCGAAAGAGATTACCGGAAAACAGGGTCTCGACGATCTGATTAAAAACCTTGACGAACCCTTTTCGGACGCTCTTTTGCGGCTGATCGATGCAAAAGGCAGAACGGATGTGGAGGTCTACAAGAGAGCCAATCTGGACCGAAAACTGTTTTCGAAGATCCGGACAGGGAAGGGCTACACGCCAAAGAAACCGACGATCCTGGCGCTTGCCATCTCGTTAGAGCTGACGCTTCCCGAGACGGATAAACTGTTGGAGCGGGCTGGGTATGCGCTCTCCCACGCCAGCAAATTTGATGTGATCGTGGAGTATTTTATTATCCACAGGCAGTACAATATTTTTGAGATCAACGAAGTGCTGTTCCAGTATGACCAGCCGTTACTGGGCGCGTGAAGTTATGATTCCTGCGGCAATGAGCCGGGCAGCTGTGGTTTTCTATCCTATAAAATGTCGCTTTGCAGGCGACACCGTGCTCTTATTTTTCTGATAAGATGTGATCATCAGAAAAAAGGAGGGCATTTTTCATGAAAAAAGGTTTGACAGAGCTGGTGTTTATTTTAGACAGGAGCGGTTCCATGAGTGGGCTGGAAAAAGATACCATAGGCGGATTTAATTCCATGTTACAGAAACAGCGGGAGATTGACGGCGAGTGCCGGATCACGACGGTGCTGTTTGACAATCGCTATGAACTGCTGCACGACCGTATCGACATCAGAGCGGTGGCGCCCATGACGGAAAAGGAGTACTGTGTGGGCGGCTGCACGGCGTTAATCGACGCCATCGGCAGAACGATCCACAAGCTTGTGAGCGTTCAGAAGAGCACAGCAGAGGAGTACCGGGCGGAGAAAGTGATGTTTGTGATCATTACGGATGGGGAGGAGAATGCCAGCAGAGAGTATTCTCTGAAACAGGTGAAAAAGATGATCGAGCACGAAGGGGAAGCCTATGGCTGGGAGTTTGTGTTTCTTGGGGCGAATATTGACGCGGTCCGGACTGCCGGACAGTTTGGCATAAATTCGGACCGGGCGGCGGATTATCTGCCGGATGCCGCTGGGACGGCTCTGAATTTTGCGGTGATGGCGGAAGCGGTGGCGCAGTACCGGGAGGAAAACTGTATCTCTGCAAGGCATTTTGACAGGATCCGCAGGGATGTGAAGAGCCGGGGCGGAAAAGCAAATATCAATCGTTGAGCCGAAAAGGGAAATTACTAAATCACAAAAAAGTAAAAAACCTCTTGACATATTATCAAAATGATATTATCATAAAAACAACAGGAGATAGAATCATTTTGACAATAACAAAAGGAGGGAACTTTCATGAGTATGAAGTACAAAAAATTTGAGCCCACGGAATATGTGATCAGAGTAAAAAACGGGGAGATCATACAGGAGGGACCGGGACTGTCCTTTTTCTACAGCACGCGGACGACCAGCATGATGGTTCTGCCGACGACCGCTTCCGATACCGGTTTTGCTTTCGACCAGATCATCACTTCCGATTTCCAGAGCGTCAGCGTTCAGGGAGATATTTCCTATATTATAACGGATTACCGGAAAGCGGCGCAGATGGTGGACTTTTCTTATAAGAGCACCAGAAAGGAAAACGAGGCGCTGCTTGTGGAAGCAAAACAGAAGATGGCGAAGAGGATCTTAAATCTGGCGAAGGTCTATGTGACGAAGTTTATCAGCACCAAAAACGTCCGCACTGCCATCGTTTCCGGGGATGCGTTAGCCGCAGATCTGAGAGAGCATATGAAAAAGGATGAGACTATGCGGGAGTTTGGGCTGGAATTGGTTTCGGTATCGATCCTCGGCATTCTGGCAAAGCCGGATACGCAGAGAGCGCTGGAGGCCGCAGCCAGAGAGGAGATTTTAAAGCAGCAGGACGATGCGATCTACAAGCGGAGAAACGCCGCCATCGAACAGGAGCGGACCGTGAAGGAGAACGAATTGAACACGGAGATCAAGATCGCGGAGAAGAATAAGGAAAAGCGGGAGAAGGAGATGGAGACAAAGCGTCTGGTGCAGGAAAAGCAGGCGGAACTGGATGCCCGGAAAATGGAGAACGATATCAGACTGGAGGAGGAGAACCGCAAGCTTGTGGAGCTGCAGACGGAGAATGAGCGGAAAAAGTCCGACGCCAGGGCCTATGATTCGGAAGTCCTCTTAAGGACCTTCGCCGGAATCGATACAGAGATCGTCAAGGCGCTTGCGGTCAGCGGGATGGACAGCAGGGCGCTGATCGCCAAAGCTTTCGCGGAAATCGGGGATAAGGCGGATAAGATCGGCGTTCTGAACGTATCGCCGGATCTGTTGGAGAGTCTGACAAATCGCTGAGAAAGGACGGGGGATCATGGAACGAGAAATGAACAAGATCGTGATCGTAAAGAGAAAGACAAGGCTGCAGGAGCTGGTTTGTCAATACAATACGGTGGAGCAGGCGAAATTTTATATCGAGCATATGGGCGTGGACTTTTCGGATTACATTGTGGAGGACAGAAACTATCAGGCGGCGCTCAAGCAGGTTATGGATATCGCGGAGCGCTTTGGCAGAGTGCAGGTCATTGAGCGGGAGTTTGTTCCCAATATGCTGTTCGGCGGGCGGGATATTGTGATTGCGGTGGGACAGGACGGACTGGTGGCAAACGTCATGAAGTATCTGGACGGTCAGCCTCTAGTGGGCGTAAATCCGGATACGAACCGGTGGGATGGCGTACTGCTTGCCTATGAAGCCGGGCAGCTGTCCGGGCTTTTGCCCAGGATCATCGCTGGAAAGTATCATGCAAAGGAGATCACCATGGCGCAGGCTCTCACAAGGGACGGGCAGATAATGCTGGCGGTCAACGATCTTTTTATCGGCTGTCAGACTCATACTTCCGCCCGGTATGAAGTGACCTGGAACGGCAAAAATGAGAACCAGTCGTCCAGCGGGATCATCATTTCCACAGGATTGGGAGCCACCGGATGGTATAAGTCCGTTATGGCACAGGCAAACCGAATGGCCGCGATCTTTCACTGCGGACAGATCTGGGAAGAGCCTCTGCCCTGGGAGGCGGACAGCCTGACCTTTGTGGTGCGGGAGGCTTACCCCAGCAGAGCTACCCAGGCGGATCTCATCTACGGAAAAATAGATAGAGGCGACGATTTCCGCGTCGTCTCCAAAATGCCGGCGAGAGGCGTCGTATTTTCGGACGGAATTGAGGAAGACGCCATAACGTTCAACTCCGGCACGGAAATTACCGTTCAGATAGCTGACAAAAAGGGGTGTTTGGTGATATAATTCACGCAGGCAATGAGCAGTGCGGAATCGGGCTGCACTGCGGGGAGCAGGTGAAGAAGAACTGCAGTGCGGAAAAAGAAAGGGTAAACCAAACTATGCAATCATACACCATAAACGAAGCCGAAAAAGAATTTTTGAAAAATTATGACATCACACGGTATGACCGTCCTTCCGTCGCGGCGGATATCGCCATATTTTCCGTTATGGCAAGAGCGGGACTTACCGGCAGAGAGCAGGTACAGGATAAAGAAAACTACCGGAAAATGCCGGAACAGAAGCTAAAGATCCTTCTGATCAGGCGGGCATCCTATCCCTACAAAGACTGTTTTTCACTGCCCGGCGGATTTTGCCGGAAAAATGAGGATATCTATGAGACGGCGCGCAGAGAACTGTATGAGGAAACCTATGTGGAGAACGCCTATCTGAATCCCTGCGGTATTTTCGGCGAGGCAGGAAGAGATCCCAGAGGCTGGGTTATCTCCCATGCATTTCTTGCGCTGATAGACGGGGAACAGTGCCGTATAAAAGCCGGCAGCGACGCTTGGGAGGCGCGCTGGTTTGACGTTACGTTTTCGGGGGAAGAAATCAAAAAGGAAGTAAAAGAAGACGGCGCGTTCCTTGAACATAAGTATGTTCTGACTCTGGAAAGCAGCGATATTTTTGCCACCAATCTGCCCGACCGCAGGGAGGGAGAGGCGATCGTTTTATCCGCGGTGATCAAAGAACAGAAAGAGTTTAAAAATTATCATGAAACCCTGCGATACGAAGTGCTGGAAAACGACGGTTTTGCTTTTGACCATGCAAAAATCATCACCTGTGCGCTGCTGTCTTTACGCCGTCAGGCACAGATGGGCGGACCGATCGTTTTTGACCTGATGTCTAAGCGGTTTACGCTTGCACAGCTTCAGAATGCATATGAAATTATTCTGGGAAGAAAACTTCTGACCGCAAATTTCAGAAGGAAAATGGCGGATTTTGTGGTGGAGACCGACGAGATGATAACGGGCGCGGGACACCGCCCGGCAAAATTGTTTCAGAGGAATATAGAGGCTTTTTACAGGTGAAAAAGGGGACAATGCTTATTCTCAGCTTTATTCCCAATGTGTTATAATAAATTTGGTTGGGAATAAAAGTTGGGAAAGGAGACAGAATAGTGAATATTATTTATATACACTTCAATATCACTCATATTCCCTTGTAATATTATTTAACCATTTCCCGCTCTTATAGTATCTGTATACCACCGGTATTTTCCAGAACTCATCCAGACAGAGGATAAAATAGACAGCTTTCGGCGGCAGCTTCAGCACAAACGCGCTGAAAAAGCCGAGAGGCACCGAAATCACCCACATGACGATGGTATCGCAGATCAGCCCGAACCGGGAGTTGCCGCCAGCGCGGAAGATCCCCGCGATGGTCAGGGTATTCATGGCCTGTCCGATCACATAGTAAGAGCTGACAAGCAGCATAAAATTCAGATAATCCCGGGCTCTGAGCGTTAAGTCAAACATCCCGATCACAGGTTTTCGGAGCAAAATAATGACCAGAGCGGTCAAAATGCTGACAGCAAGTGTAGAACGGCAGAGACTGGATGCGTCCTCCTTTGCCTTATCCATCCGCTGTTCTCCCAGAGATTTGCCCAGCAGCACCGTGCCTGCGCTGCCCAGTCCGAAGCAGACGACGCTGAGCAGATCCCTGATCGTTGTGGCGACGGAAGAAGCAGCCACCATATCGGAATTCATATGTCCCAGAATGATAGAATAGGTGGAAAAGGCAAAAGTCCAGATGCAGTCGTTTAATAAGGCCGGGATGGAATACTTTAGAAAATCCTGAAACAGCAGTCTGTGGCGGCCAAACATGACGGAGAGATCCGGTTTGAAGATCCGGCCTTTCAAAAAGTCAATCAGGCAGAGCGCAATCTCCACGGTGCGGGCGATCAGGGTGGCCAGGGCAACCCCGACGATGCCCAACTTCGGCGCGCCGAGCAGACCGAAAATAAACACCGCATTCAAAAACACATTGAGAAACAGCGCGGTGCAGCTGATCATTGTGCTCGTCTTTGCCCGCTCCACGCTCTTTAACACGCACAGATAGACCTGGGAAAATCCCGTCAGCAGATAGGAGATCCCAATGACTCTCAGATAGGAAGCGCCCATGCGGATCAGCTCCTCATCCGGCGTGAAAACGCGCATCAAAAGGGTCGGAAAAGAGAGCGCCGCAAGCGCCAGCAAAAAGGTGAAGGCCAGGGATATTTTCAGGGCGATGCCGAACACCGCCTGAATGGAGTCCAGATCCTTCTTTCCCCAGTACTGGGCGCAGAGCATCGTGGTTCCGGAGGCGATACCGAAGAAAAAGCCGCCCAGAATAAAGTGATACTGGTTGGCAAGGGAAACCGCAGACATGGAGGATTGCCCCACATAGTTGAGCATCAGCACATCGGCGGAGTTCACCATGTTTGTGATTAAGTTCTGGATCGTGATCGGAATCACCAGGGAAAGCAGGGACTTATAGAAAAGCCGCTTTTCCGGCGTCAGTTTCTTGTATGTATTCATAATGCTGACAGTATAGCAGATGGGGCGGTGTTTGTGAAGCGGGAAATCGAAAAAACAGGGAAATATTGGCACAGGCTTATAATATCGCAGGTTCTTTCTTTTTTGTCCCTGTCGTCCTTATCCTTCAAGCTCCTCCAGCAGTTCTTTTCTCTTGTCTGCCATTTTCTTATCCGCCAAGCCGTCCAGTATTTTGCTGACAAATGCTTTTGTGTCACTGTCTGCATTTGAAAGGCTCGCCCTGAACTTCTCAAAATGATTCCCCTTCAGCAAAATTTTAACGATCCCTTCACAGCCGCAATGGTATCCTTTTTCCGGAATATAATGTAATTGCTCCAGCAATATCCGTATTCCGTCAGGCTTTTGGCTGGAAGCTGCATAAACTGACGCTTCACATAAATATTCCATGGCCGTGGCTGTCCCCGGGTAACTGGGCACCTGCACTTCGTCGTCAAACAGAGCGAATACTTCCCTGAAAAGAGACAGATCTTTCATGCTCCAGACGGCTCCCTCGGCAACGCCGTAAATCTCAAAATCTTCCGAAAAATTTTTTCGCTCTTCCGCATAATCTTTTATTTCTTTTTCCTCAAATACACGCTGCAGAAAAGAGAGCTTCTCTTCGAAGGATCTTTCGGCGAATTCCCTTACTTTCGGACGTCTGTACCACACCTTTGCCTCCTTTGCGTCAGTCACCGTAAAAGCGCCGCAGCGTTCGCCGTAAAAGACGCGGTTCGCCCTGTCCCCGTACAGTTCTTTCCCGAGATAAGTCGGAGCAGTATTTTTTATCCGTACACAGTTTTTTCTGATCTCGCGGATCATGCTTTTAAAAAGGGCAGCGGAAAATTCCGTTTCCTGTTCCCTGCTGAGATACACATAAAACTCATGTGTCAGATCCTTATGTTTTGCCATACCCCTCAGCTGTACACCGTTTTTATATTCAGGAAGATCCATGCAGTATCTGACAATATCGTTCCTCTGCATCCTGCGCCGGTATACCCGAACGACCTCTGTCTTCGGTGTGATCAGACAGAGGGGCGCAATGCTGTGGGCGGCGGTAAAATCATCTGCGATCTCCTCGATGGCATTAAACGCCATCTGGGGCGGTCCTTCTTTGCAGACGGCCTGTTTCGCTTCCGTAACGCAGTATTTGATGGAAAATTCCTGCTCCACCGCTTTAAAAATATTGCACAGGTCCTGCTTTGAGGCAAAAAAATGAAGACAGCGCTGCATTGTTTTCTCCTTTGCGTTCCCGTCACCTGGAAGGGATTTTCTCTGAAAAATAAAGTACGGGCATATGATATATTATGGTAGAAAGAAGTATACCATTTTTCCTGACTGTCTGCTATAGGGATTTTTTTGAATGTCATGGTTCTGTTGCAAAAATCTGGTAAAAATATATTTTAGGTGCTGTCTATTTCGGACAGGGTGTGATACAATGGGGACAGGGGTGAAAGCCCACGAAACCCAAAAAGGAGGTAGGCATATGAAGATTATTATTACCGGGAAGAATCTCGAAGTATCGGAGGGGTTAAGGAATGCTGTAGAGGAAAAGATCGGTAAGCTGGAGAAGTACTTTGCTGAGGATACGACAGCGAAAGTGACGCTCAGTGTGGAGAGAGACAGACAGAAGATCGAGGTGACGATCCCCGTCAAGGGAAGCATTATCCGTTCTGAGCAGACAAGCAGCGATATGTACGTTTCCATCGACCTTGTGCAGGAGATCATCGAACGCCAGCTGAAAAAATATAAGAATAAACTGATCGACAAAAAGCAGAATGCGGCATCATTCAGCGACGCTTTTATCGAAAAAGTGGAGGACGACGAGGAGGAGGTAAAGATCGTCAGAACGAAGCAGTTTGACATCAAGCCCATGTATCCGGAGGATGCCTGCGTGCAGATGGAACTTTTAGGGCATGATTTCTATGTGTTCTGCAATGCGGAGACGGATCTGATGAGCGTTGTCTATAAGAGGAAGGGCGGGACCTACGGATTGATTGAGCCGGAGGCGTGATGTATAGTGGACGTCATGCAGGATATCATGGAAACAGTTCAGCTCAGGACTTTGCACTTGCTGCAAAGTCCGTGAGAACGTGTAAATTGTGCCGGGAGGGAATCTGCCCCTCGCCGAAGGCGACCTGGAATGGGCAGATTCCGTAACAGTGAAGCCGAAGGCGGAACTGTTACCGTATCAAAAATGTTGCATTATGTCGGATGCTGTGATATAATAGAAAAAGTGAGTTTGTCAAAAAAATAACAAACTAAATAGTAAAAATAATCAATAAAATGGAGGGCTATTCAAATGGCGAAAAAAGTAGTGTTAGCAGGTGCTTGTCGTACTGCGATCGGTAAAATGGGCGGAGCTCTTTCTAGTACTCCGGCACCTGTACTGGGTTCCATCGTAATCAAGGAGGCGTTGAAGAGGGCAGGCGTAGCGGCGGATCAGGTCGATCATGTTTACATGGGCTGCGTAATCCAGGCAGGCCTTGGCCAGAACGTTGCACGTCAGGCATCCATCAAAGCGGGACTTCCTGTGGAGACTCCTGCGGTAACAGTGAACGTAGTGTGTGGTTCGGGACTGAACTGTGTGAATATGGCAGCACAGATGATTCAGGCCGGCGATGCCGATATCGTAGTGGCGGGCGGTATGGAAAATATGTCCATGGCTCCCTACGCGATGATGAATGGCCGTTATGGTTACAGAATGAACAATGGCACTCTGGTGGACACCATGGTGAACGACGCGCTCTGGGATGCTTTCAACCAGTACCACATGATGATCACCGCGGAGAACATCGCGGAGCAGTGGAAATTAACCAGGGGAGAACTGGATGAGTTTGCGGTAAACAGCCAGCAGAAGTGCGAGAAAGCGATGAACGAAGGCAGATTCGATGACGAGATCGTTCCGGTTCCTGTGAAAGTTAAGAAAGAAGTCGTTGACTTTGTAAAAGATGAAGGCCCTCGTCCGGGAACGACCATGGAAGCGCTGACCAAACTGAAATGCTGCTCCGGCAAGAAGGAAGGCGGCGTGGTAACCGCAGGTAACGCTTCCGGTATCAACGACGGCGCTGCTGCGATCGTTGTGATGAGCGAAGAAAAAGCAAAAGAGCTGGGCGTGAAGCCGATGGCTACTTTCGTAGCAGGCGCTCTGGGCGGCGTAGATCCTTCTATCATGGGTATCGGCCCTGTGGCGGCAACAAAGAAAGTTATGGCTAAGACAGGCCTCACCGTTGACGATATGGATCTGATCGAGGCGAACGAAGCCTTTGCGGCACAGTCCGTTGCAGTGGCGAAGGAACTGGGCTTCAATCCTGAAAAACTGAACGTAAACGGCGGTGCTATCGCGCTGGGACATCCGGTAGGAGCTTCCGGCTGCCGTATCCTTGTGACACTGTTACACGAGATGGTGAAGAGAGACGCGAAGAAAGGTCTTGCGACACTGTGTATCGGCGGCGGTATGGGATGTGCAACCATCGTGGAAAGAGACTGATAAGGTCCTTTCTCATCAGAAAACCAGATACCGGGAAGTATTTATGCTTCCCGGTATTCGCGCGAAAAACCATAATGTAGCTTATGGGAAGCAGCAAAGCTGCTTCCAGCCTCAGAGTGAAGCGAGGAGGCGCAGCTGCGTAAGCAGCCATAAACTAACGAGCAACTCTGTTGCGAGTATAATAAGCTTATAAGAAATTCGCTTGCTTCCTGGAATGTAATCTGCAGGGAGTTTACCTGTCTGTGAGGGTAAATTTTGCAGACCGGTATGGAACAAAAAAGAAAGGTATGGTGTTTGTTATGGAATTTGTTTTATATGAAGTGAACGGACAGGTCGGAACAATTACGATCAACCGTGAGAAGGCGTTGAATGCACTGAATTCCACCGTGCTGGACGAGTTGGACGCCACCCTTGACGCAGTGGATCTGAATGAGGTGAGATGCCTGATTCTGACAGGCGCAGGCACAAAGTCCTTTGTGGCAGGCGCTGACATCGGCGAGATGAGCACACTGACCAAGGCAGAGGGTGAGGCTTTCGGTAAGAAAGGCAACGATGTATTCAGAAAGTTGGAGACTTTCCCGATTCCCGTGATCGCTGCGGTGAACGGTTTTGCGCTGGGCGGCGGCTGTGAGATCTCCATGAGCTGCGATATCCGTATCTGTTCCGACAATGCGGTATTCGGCCAGCCGGAAGTGGGTCTTGGCATCACCCCCGGTTTTGGCGGCACCCAGAGATTAGCCCGTCTGGTAAGCCCGGGCATGGCGAAACAGCTGATCTACACGGCAAGAAATATCAAGGCTGATGAAGCGCTCCGGATCGGACTTGTGAACGCTGTTTATCCTCAGGAAGAACTGATGGCGGCGGCACAGAAGATGGCGGCAGGCATCGCAAAGAACGCGCCCATCGCAGTGCGTAACTGTAAGAAGGCGATCAATGACGGTCTGGAAGTGAATATGGATGAGGCGATCGTGATCGAAGAGAAGCTCTTCGGCGACTGCTTTGAGACGGAAGACCAGAAATACGGCATGGCATTTTTCCTCGACAGGAACAAGGAGAAAGTGAAAGAGCCGTTCAAAAACTGTTAAAATAAACATATCAATATATTAAACAGGAGGATTTTAAAATGAAGGTAGGTATTATTGGCGCTGGTACAATGGGTTCCGGTATTGCGCAGGCATTCGCGATGACTGACGGTTACGAAGTATGCCTCTGCGACATCAAGGAAGAGTACGCTGAGGGCGGCAAAGCGAAAATTCAGAAGAACATGAACTTCCTTGTAGGCAAGGAAAAGATCACCCAGGAGAAGGCTGACGAGATCATGGGCAAGATCACCACAGGCTTGAACGGTATCTGCACAGACTGTGACCTGATCGTGGAAGTTGCGTTAGAGAACCTGGAAATCAAGAAAAACATCTTCACAGAACTGATGGGCATCGTGAAAAAGGACTGCATGTTCGCATCCAATACCTCTTCCCTCTCCATCACAAAGATCGGCGAAGGACTGGACAGACCGATGATCGGTATGCACTTCTTCAACCCCGCCGACAGAATGAAACTGGTGGAGGTCATCAAAGGCGAAAATACACCTCAGGAGATGGTAGATAAGATCGTTGCAATCTCCAAAGAGATCGGCAAGACTCCTGTAGAAGTGAAGGAAGCTCCGGGCTTTGTTGTGAATAGGATCCTGATCCCGATGATCAACGAAGCAATCGGCGTTCTGGATGCAGGCACGGCATCCGCAGAAGATATCGATGTGGCTATGCAGCTGGGCGCATCCCACCCGATGGGCCCCCTGCACCTCGGCGACCTGATTGGCCTGGACATCTGCCTGGCTATCATGGAAGTGCTCTACACAGAGACAAAAGACGAGAAGTACGCTCCGCAGCCGCTTCTTAAGAAGATGGTGGAAGAGAAGAAACTCGGCAGAAAGACCGGCGTAGGATTCTTTGATTACTCTAAGTAAAAATATAAATCTTATAAATATGGAGGAAATAAATCATGGATTTTTCTTTATCTAAAAAACATGAAATGGCGAGAACTCTTTTCAGAGAATTTGCTGAAAAAGAGGTAAAGCCTTTGGCGCAGGAAGTTGACGAGACAGAAGAATTCCCCCGCGCAACAGTAGAAAAAATGGCAAAAGCGGGCTTTATGGGTATTCCGATTCCGAAGGAGTACGGCGGACAGGGCTGCGATAATCTGACTTACGCGATGTGCGTGGAGGAACTCTCCAAAGTCTGTGGCACAACAGGTGTTATTGTTTCTGCCCATACATCCCTCTGCTGCGATCCGATCCTGACCTACGGTACGGAAGAGCAGAAACAGAAATATCTGCCGGATCTGGCTGCAGGCCGCAAGATCGGCGCATTCGGTCTGACAGAGCCCGGTGCGGGCACAGATGCTCAGGGACAGCAGACAAAGGCTGTTTTAGACGGAGACGAGTGGGTACTGAACGGCTCCAAGATCTTTATCACAAACGGTAAGGAAGCTGACGTTTATGTCATTATCGCAGTGACAGGCACCATTGAAAAACGCGGCAGAAAGCAGAAAGAGATTTCCGCATTCATCGTAGAGAAGGGAACACCGGGCTTTACCTTCGGTACAAAGGAAAAGAAGATGGGTATCCGCGGTTCCTCTACATATGAGCTGATCTTCACAGACTGCCGTATTCCGAAAGAAAATATCCTCGGCCAGCAGGGCAAGGGCTTTGGTATCGCGATGCACACGCTGGACGGCGGACGTATCGGTATCGCTGCACAGGCTCTGGGCCTTGGCGAGGGCGCTCTGGAGAGAACCATCGATTACGTAAAAGAGAGAAAACAGTTTGGACGCAGTATTGCACAGTTCCAGAATACACAGTTCCAGCTTGCTGATATGGCCACAAAGGCACAGGCAGCACAGCTTCTTGTCTACAAGGCAGCGAAGACAAAAGATCAGTACGTGAAAGATCACAAGACATCATACGGCGTAGAAGCAGCTATGGCGAAACTGTACGCAGCAGAGATGGCGATGGAAGTTACCACAAAGTCCGTACAGCTTCACGGCGGTTACGGTTACACGAGAGAGTACGATGTAGAGCGCATGATGCGTGATGCCAAGATCACGGAGATCTACGAAGGTACATCCGAAGTGCAGAGAATGGTTATTTCCGCGGCATTGCTTAAGTAAGACGGTTAGCCGTGCGAGGCGCATGGGAGCCCTGCTTGCAGGGGCGAACATGCGGAGAGGACGGCGCAGAGCGGTGCAGCGCTGCACCGAGAGCGAGGAAATCGAAGATTTTCGAGCGCCGTCTTACAGAATAGAAAGAAAATAAAAAAGGAGAGAAATTACAATGAAAGTTGTTGTTTGTGTAAAACAGGTGCCTGATACAAAGGGCGGCGTGAAATTCAATCCCGATGGTACGCTGGACCGTGGCGCAATGCTTGCTATCATGAATCCTGATGACAAAGCAGGTCTGGAAGCAGCTCTTAGATTAAAAGATCAGTATGGTGCGGAGGTTACCGTTGTGACAATGGGACTGCCAAAGGCAGAGGAGGTGCTTCGCGAGGCACTGGCAATGGGCGCAGACAAGGGAATCCTTGTGACAGACAGAGTACTTGGCGGCGCAGATACATGGGCTACCAGCCAGACACTGGCAGGCGCGATCCGCAATCTGGAATACGATCTGATCATCACAGGCCGTCAGGCAATTGATGGCGATACCGCGCAGGTTGGGCCTCAGATCTCCGAACATCTGAATATCCCTGTTATCAGCTATGCACAGGATATCAAGATCGAAGGTGACAGCGTGATCGTACAGCGTCAGTATGACGACAGATATCATGTATTAAAGGCAAAAATGCCCTGTCTGATCACAGCACTGGCTGAACTCAATGAGCCTCGTTATATGACACCCGGCGGGATCTTCGATGCTTATGATGCGGAGATTACCGTGTGGGGCAGAGCAGATCTGAAAGATGTAGAGGATAGTAACCTTGGTCTGAAAGGTTCTCCGACACAGATCGCGAGAGCTTCCGATAAGGTGAGAAAGGGTGCCGGCGAGAAGGTAAATCTCGATGTTACGGAATCCGTTGACTACATCGTTGATAAGCTGAAAGTAAAACATGTTATCTAATGAGCACTGCGGGTGGTATTAACAGAATAAATGGAGGTTCAAACAATGAATATTCAAGATTATAAAGGAGTATTTGTCTTTGCCCAGCAGGTAGACAATGTACTCAGCGGAATTGCTTTGGAATTGGTTGGCAAGGGAAAAGACCTTGCAAAAGATCTGGGCGTGGATGTGACGGCTGTTCTCGTGGGGAGCGGTGTGGCTCCTCTGGCAGACGAACTGGCTGAATACGGTGCAGACAAGGTGATCGTTGTGGACGATCCTGAACTGAAAGAATACAGAACAGAGCCCTATGCGCATGCGCTGGCATCTGTGATTAACGAATATAAGCCTGAGGTATTCCTGATCGGTGCGACAGCTATCGGACGTGACCTGGGTCCCCGTGTATCCGCGAGGATCCATACAGGTCTGACCGCAGACTGTACGCAGCTTGAGATCGGTGATTTCCCGATCAACCCGATTCCTGGCAGAGAGCAGCTTCATAACCAGCTGCTGATGACTCGTCCGGCATTCGGCGGCAACACCATCGCTACGATCGCATGTCCCGAGTTCCGTCCTCAGATGGCGACGGTTCGCCCGGGCGTTATGCAGAAGGCTCCGAGAGAAGCAGGCAGAAAAGCGGAAGTGATCAATTACAACCCTGGCTTCACACCTGATAACAAGTATGTGGAAATACTGGAAGTGGTGAAGGCTGTTTCCGATACCGTGGATATCATGGATGCGAAGATCTTGGTTTCCGGCGGACGTGGCGTGGGAAGCCCCGAGAACTTCAAGATCCTCGAGGATCTGGCAGCAGTGTTGGACGCTACGGTGAGCTGCTCCCGTGCGGTTGTGGATGCAGGCTGGAAGCCGAAAGATCTGCAGGTAGGCCAGACAGGTAAGACTGTTCGTCCGAACGTATACTTTGCAATCGGTATCTCCGGTGCGATCCAGCATCTGGCAGGTATGGAGGAATCCGATATCATCATCGCAATCAACAAGGATGAGACAGCGCCTATCTTTGACGTGGCTGATTATGGTATCGTAGGCGATCTCAATAAGATCCTTCCGGCTCTGACGGAGAAGCTGAAAGAGGCTATTGCGAATAAGTGATAGGTCTGGGATTTAAAATCCCGGCTGGTTAATGGCTTAATAAAATGATATGAAATAAAAAATCGGCTGTGCTGCGAAGAAGCAGTGCGGCTGATTTTTTGTGGAGAAAACGGTAGATAGATGATATAATGAGCGTTAGTGAGAAGAATGGGCTTGCACATTCGGCGAGCGGCGAATGCCGATCATGAATCGCAGATTCATGATATAATAGCCACAAAAGAAAAACAAGCGGCTGCAAAGCAGACATTTGTTTTTTTAAAGGGAAATAGAAAATTTCCCCTGTTATTTAATGGGCAAACGTTTGAAGAATCGGACATAAAGCGCTGAAAGCGTGGGGGCATGAGTTTCATAATATAATGTTCAAAAATGCAATATGCAGCACAGAGACAGCTGAGAGGAAGCAAATGGGCGAGATGATCTATCAGGCAGTTGACATTACTGCGGGCTACGGAAATAAAATTGTATTAAAGGATCTGTCACTGGATCTGGAAAAAGGGAGCAGTACGCTGATTGTGGGTGCAAACGGCAGTGGGAAGTCTACGCTGTTTGCGATATTGGCCGGAATAAAGGGGGCGAAGAGCGGGAGACTTTTGTTGGAAGGAAAAGAGATCCGGAAAAAGCAGTTTGGGAAACTGATCGGGTATGTACCTCAGGATAACCCGCTTTTTACGGAACTTACCGTAAAGGATAATCTGCTTCTGTGGTATGGCGGGAAGGATGCCATGCGGAAGGAAATGGAAGGCGGCGTGATCGAGAAGCTGGGATTAAAAGAACTGCTGAAAAAGCGGGTGGATACTTTGTCCGGCGGGATGCAGAGAAGAGTGTGCATCGGCTGTGCTATGGCGGGAGATCCCCGGATCCTGATTTTGGATGAGCCGGGGGCAGGGTTGGATATGGAGTGCAGGGAGGTGCTGCGTGCCTGGCTGAAAGAGTATCAGAGGGGCGGCGGGACGGTGCTGTTGTCTTCCCATGAACAGGGTGAGCTGGAAATGGCGGACAGAAGGTATGTGCTGCGGGATGGGAAGCTGGGGATGGCGTGAGGCATCCCTGGATTCGGAAAGCAGGTTGCTTCATTTTACGGATGATGCAGAATATAGTACTTGCAATGCAGGTGTGGCTACCTGGCTCGTTGCCTGCGGGAATAGATGAGTATAAGTTGGCTATATAAATGAAGGGAGTATATTTTGGAGAAAAATAATAAAAGAAAACAGACGATCCTGATAACGGTATGTGGTGCTGCCATAGTATGTCTGGCAGGAACGGCAGCTGTTGCAGCCCTTACATTACAGAAAAATCCGCTTGCCGAAGGCCTTATGGAGCTGGCAAGGGAGGTGACGGCGCTGGAAGAAGAGATGGGGGAACATTTCTGGTCAGATGCCCTCAATCAGATCGGCAGCGAGAATGTGCAGGCGGAATATTCTGTCAACGTCGGCGGAATTCCGGAACTGCAGAATATTACAGTTGGGATCGACGGTAAAATCAGGCGTGATATGGGAAGACAGCTTTTGGACGCAGAAGGCAGTGTCAGCGTGGCCAATGCGGAAATTGCGGAAGGTTCTCTTTGGGGAACTGCTGACAGGCTCTATTTGCAGGTACCTTCCGTGTGGGAGGGCAGTGTTGTATTGGAGGCCAAAAATATCAGCGGGCAATGGAATGATTCGGCGGTGAAAAGAGGAGTGGAGAAGCTGACCGGGCAGGATCTTGAGATCGACCGCAGGATAGACGCGGCATTGTTCCGAAGTTTTATGGTGGAGTCTTTTTCGGCTGCCGATTTTCTGGAAAAAAACAGTGAAAAACTGCGCGCTGTTTATGAGAAGATGAAGGTTATAAAAGTTGAAAAGGCGCAGAAAGAAGGATTGCTGAATGAGGAACAGGCAGGGGCGCTGGAGGAATATGTATTGGCAGATGCGGCGGGAAATGAGCTTCAAACGATCTGTTATCTGGTTATTCTGCCGGAGGAAGAGTTAAAGGCCTTTTTCCCGGATCTGGTGGGGGATATCAGATTGGGTGTGTATCTGGATCAGGAGAAGCAGATCGTTCGAATCTGTACTCTGCCAGGTGAAAAGCTCGCAACAGGTATCTGGGAGGGGCGCGCAGCTTTAAACCTGACTGGGACGGAGGCGGTGGTAGACAGGCTGGAACTGGAAAGTACGGGAGTTGTGAACGCAGCGCAGGTGCTTTCCGGTTTGCGGGAGAAAACAGGGACAGGAATTTTTGAGGAATCAGAGAGTACGTCAGATCTGACTGATATGGCAGAGATAGAAGGAAATATTATTCTGGAAAAGAACAGGGATGTGGCGGGTTCCTGCCGCATGGAATGTAGCACATTTGTGAAAGAACGGGAAAATGTGTGGGAGTTTTCGCTTGAGGCAGGGATACATGGGGAGCGGGTTGTCGCTGGTGAAGATGTCAGGGATGCGAAAGGCACCGATACAGGAAAAAGTATTGATGCGGTGAAAGGCACTGATGCTGAAAACGTTGGCACAGGAGAAGAGAATGATATGAGAAATAGTAACTTTGTCGGAGAAAATTTTTCGATAGAAGTGGAAAATCTTGTATTGAAATCACAGGGAGAAGTTGTTTGCAGAGGCAGCGGGGAAATAACTTTTGCACCGCTTGAAGGGGAAATACAGATGCCATCGGGGAAAGAATATCGGATCGGAGAGATGAACGAGCTGGAAACGGTGGTGTTTTTATCGGAGTGTACGAAAAATATATATGAAAATTATAGCGGATATATGAGACTGATGCAGTAGAGGCTGTCAGGCGGGGAGGGCATGGAGGCTGTGTAGCAGAGCCTGTCAGGTTATGGGGGTATAGACCGATGCAGTAGCGTGGTCAGGTTATGGGAGCATGGATCTGGTGCAGTAGGGCGGTCAGGTTGTGGGAGCATGGATCTGGTGCAGTAGGGCGGTTAGATTGTAGTAGCATGAGATCAATGTGGCAGAGCCTGTCAGACTGTAAGAATATGGAGTCAGGCGCATAACCTGTCAAGTGAGGAGAACATAGAGTCTGTGCAGCAGGGCCTGTCAGGGTATGAGGGCATGAGAGCGGGACAGGAGAATGCCTGATATGGCGTCGGCAGAAACGGAGGAACAGGTGAGACAGTATATTAAAATAGAAGCAAAGCGTTTTCTTCATATATTGCCCGGCTTTATGATATCCTTGCTTACCGCAGTGCTTCTGGTAGTATTTATCATTTTTCTGGCCGGAAAGCTTTTGCCGGAAGCGCTGGAAGTGAAGCCTTTTCAGGTGGGACTGTACATGGAAGGGGAGGATTTTGCGTCTGCGGCGATCAGGGAATATGTAAATCAGATGGAGAGCACAGAGGGACTTGTGGAGTTTCGGGAGATATCCTCTGAGGAAATCGGCAGTATGCGGGGAATATCCGGTGAGGAGCAGAGGAGATCGCCTGAACTGTGGGAGACATCAGGCATAGAGCGGGGAGAACTGTTTGAGCAGAGGGAGTCGCTGGAGGAACAGGAGACATTTGATCAGAAGATACAGGCCATGTTGGAGAAAGAGGGATTGACGGCCTGCATTATCATTCCGGAGAGAACGGTGCAGTCCATTATGGACGGAACGAATATTCCGGTGCGGTTGATTATGAGTGAGGGCGTTGACAATACGGAACGTTATCTGCAAAAACGCCTCCTCACACAGTTGACGGAGTGCGGAGCGACGCTGATCGATGTGCCGCAGGCCGAGACGCTTTTGTTATATGAGATGCAGATAAAGGATGCTGAGGAGATGGGCAGGATACTGGATCTGTTTCATTTGGGACTGGTGCTGGAGCGGGAGAACTGGTTTGAGAAGGAGACGGTCAGTGCTTTTGAAACAGTGGGGATCAAAGAATATTATCTGTCGGCGGGGCTGACGCTGGTCCTGCTTTTATGGGGAGCAGGCGTCGGTGGCTTTTTGGGGATGAGGAAGGACTGCATGATGCTTCTTCTGGAGAGACAGGCCATTTCGCTGTTTTTTCAGAGAGGGGTAAAGCAGCTCCTGTTTTTCCTGTGGTATCTGATACCGTTTCTGGTGCTGATGATCCTGGTAAAAGATGCAGGATTGTTGATTCCAGGTTTGTTATGTGGCTTTATGTTGACTATGCAGTACAGTTTTTTCTTTGAGGCCGCCCCCACCGTCGCTGCCGGGATGATCATGAGCGTTGTTTGGGGGCTGGCAGGCTTTTTTGGTGCAGGGGGAATCCTGCCCACAGTATTTTTGCCGGGATCGCTGACAGAAATATGTGGCAGACTTCCGGGCGGCATCTGCATGGAAGTAATATTGCAAAGTATAGCCGGAGGAAACGGAACTGGAGGGAAATTCATTGGGTATGGGCTTTTGTGGTGCCTGATTTTTGGTGTGGCGGGACAGCTTGTTTTTTGCAGGAAGCAGAGAAAATATCGTTAGTTGATAAGGCAGGAGGAGACGGAAAAATATTGTCAGCTGGCAGGAAGAGGTGGAGAGAATATTGTCAGTTGGAAAGAAGAGGCGGAGGGAATATTGTCAGCCAGCAAGTGAGAAGAGCCGGAGGAAATACTGTTGGCCGATAAGGGAAGAGAAGCCATTTAAAATGTCGCCAGCCTGTAAGGAGATAACATACAGAAAAAATGAAAAGAGCGGTAATCTGTCTTTGGATGATGATAAAACGGATGGGGAAACATCCTGCATACTGGATTTTATTGCTGTTTTTTCCAGCAGCAGTTTTTGCAGTGCCAAGATTTAACGGGATTACTGCGGACGAGCGGATCGTGGTGGGCTATGTGATAGAGGAAGCAGGGCCGGGGCAGACAGTGGAAAGCGAGGAGCAGGACCGCGGAGGACAGGAAAACGGTGTGCGGGATTACAAGGAAGAGGAAGCCGGGAAGCAGGATTACGGAGAACAGGCTTACCGGCAACAGAATTATGCCGGACAGCTGCTTGCTCTGCTGGAAAATAAGTTAGCGGAAGACACAGGCGGGTTGTTTGAATATATCGCATATCCCGATGTAGAGAAGCTAATAGAAAATGTGAAAACAGGTGAAATAGCGGGCGGTGTTGTGTTTGATCAGGAGTTTACGGAAAAGCTGTGGAGTCAGGATTATTATCAGTGCATCAGGCTGTATCTGCCCGAGGGAATGAATGTGGGAGGTATCGTACAGGAAGATGTTTATCAGCGGGTGTACCAGGCATATTCGGTAGTCTGGTATGCAAAGCAGCTGGAACAGAGAGGGTATCAGATCAGACCCGAGGAGGTACTTCAGAAGCTTTCGGAATATCAGAATGCGGGGAAGGTGTATGCGGTAAATTATGAATTGCAGGATGAAAGCCGGGATTATGTTCAGAATGATTCGGAAGGGGAGAAAAGAGATTCTGTGCTGTCTTTGCGGGGGATTCTTGCCTTTTTGACACTTTTGTCAGCTGCTTTGGGGGCACTGGATGCGGGCAGAGATAAAAGGAGGAATATCGGCAGAGGAATCTCCCATCCGGCGACGCTGGCAGCTGCCGCGGCAGGGGCGCCGATTCTGGCAGCGGGGCTGTTTCTGGCAGCAGGAATGCTGTCTGTCAATATGAAAATGACGGATATGTCATATGTGGCGGGACAGGCTGCCGGATTTCTGAGGGAGATGGGAAGCGCTGCGGTTTACAGTCTGGTTTTATGGCTGTTTGCCATGCTTGCCGCCAGAGTATTGCCTCAGAAATTTCTTGTGGGGATGATGCCCTGTTTTTTACTGATGGTGTTGTTGTGCTGTCCGGTATTTTTTGATCTGGGGGAGACCATACCGCTTGTCTCGTATGTTTCACAACTGTTTCCGCTCACATGGTATTTGAGATTTTGGGGTGGATAAAAAAGAGGGCCCGTTGTTAAGGATGTTCCCAAAGAGATGATAATGCATTGCTTTTTATATAAAGATCCCGGTGCGGGTGGAAGAGCCTGCACCGGGATTTTCATATTCATAGATTAGGATAATCTGCGAAAGATTCCGGATTCTTTCTGTGTTTTCGAATCTTTTCACATAATAAAACTGCATCTGACCACTTATCCTGACCATAAATGGGATTTACTTTTCACTCTTTCTCCTTCCGGACTTTTCAATTTAACTGCATTTTCAGGGAAATAATCGATGGTTTAAGACAAAGATTGCAAACAATTCCGACTGCTTATTTTGACCACTTATCCGATATAAAAGAACAGAATTTTATCCTGTATTTTACAATTTCAGAGAAAAAGAACTGGCAGCAGAGCAGTACCAGCCCAAAAAAAGATTGACTGTAGTAAGTAAAAATTGTATAATTAGTCTGTTTAGGGAAAAAATAATTACTGATATAAAAAGAAAGTATTTTCATTAGTATAGATTTGATTTCGCAGATTATCCTAATCTATGAAACAAAGAACTTTTCTGAGATGGATATAGAGGAGCTGCAGGCAGTAGAAATTTGCGAATGAGCGGAGGAAAGCCCGGACAGAAGAATTTGTGTTGTTCAAAAAGGAAAAGGGATCTGCCGGAGAAAGGAAAACACTCCATGTGGTGTGTCATGCATGTAAAACCTGGAAACGAGAAGCGGGCAGAGCAGTTTATAGATGGGCTGTTCGGAGGGGAATCTCAGGGGAGATGTTTCCACCTGACAAGAGCCCGCCGCAAAAAGTACGGCGGGAGCTGGAGTACCATACAGGAGGAGCTTCTGCCCGGGTATGTGTTTATCGCCACGGATGAGCCGGAGAAACTGTACGGAAAACTGGAAAAGGCGCCGGGATACAGGCTTGTGGGAAGCGGCAGGGAGTCTGTCAGCTGTCTGGGAGAGGAGGAAGCAGACTTTCTGGAAAAGATTGCCGGGGAAAGGGGCAGTGCCGGGAAGATCGGGCTTTCCTATATCAGGGCCGGGGAAGACGGCAGGGTGACGGTGGTTTCGGGGCCGCTTCTTTCGGTGGAAGGGCAGGTAAGGAAGATAGATTTCCATAAAAGGATAGCAGAAGTGGAAACGGAGTTCTGCGGGGAGAAAAGGGTGATGTACCTGGGGGTGGAGTTTGCAGATGTCCGTTGAAAGGTTTGGGAGGACGGGCAGACCGGCGGGAGAGCGCAGGCCGGATGGGAGGCATTGGGGATGTGGTATGTGATACGGACGAAAGCGGGAAGCGAGGAGGCTGTCAGGAAACGGGCAAAAAAGCTGCTTGCGGCGGATACCAGCAGGGACTGCAAGGTGCTGTACTGCATCAGGAAAAAGAGATACCTTGGGGAGTGGCATGAAGAAAAGGAAAGACTTCTGCCGGGGTATGTGTTCCTTGTAGCGGATGATCCGGAGGGTGCTGCCGGGGTACTGAAAGGGATACCGGAATCTGTAAAGCTGCCGGGATATGGGGAGAAGGCCTGCCCTGTGGGGAAAGAGGAGGAGGAACTTCTTTCAAGGCTTACAGGGGAAAAGGATGAGATCGGCATGTCCTACGGGGTCATCGAGGGAGGTGTCTTAAAGATAGAGAGAGGGGTGCTCTCGGGTCTGGAAGCTTCGGTGAGAAAGATCGACCGGCATAAGAGAAAAGGGTATATCGGCCTGACACTGCCGGGAGAAGGAGAGAAGTTAGTGGGAGTGGGGCTGGAGATCACGGAGAAGAGCTGACGGACAGGAAGAGGCCAAAGAGAGGATTCACAGCGGAGACAGATATAAGATGTGGTATGTGATACAGGTCTATACAGGGAAAGAGGAGGAGACGGCAGACCAGTGCCGTGCCAGGGTGGCGGTGGGGGCGGAAGAGGTATTTGTGCCCCTGGTGGAACGGATGACGAAGGTGCGCGGGGAATGGGAAGTGGTGAGGACAAGGCTGTTTCCCGGCTATGTGTTTATCGAGACGGACAGGCCCGGGGATCTGTATATGAGGCTGAAAGAGGTCAAGGTGATGACGAGGCTGCTAAAGACCGGGGAGGAGATCACGCCGCTATACCGGGAAGAGGAGGAATACCTGAGGTCGCTTGAAGATGAAGAGCATGTGGTGAGGTATTCGGAAGGGTATCTTGAGGGAGAGAGGCTTGTGGTCACATCGGGGGCATTAAAAGGACAGGAAGGGAAGATCAGGAAGATCCTGAGGCATAAGAGGCTGGTAGTACTGGAGGTGCCGCTGCTTGGCAGGGAAGTGGAAGTAACGCTGGGGCTTGGAGTAGTGGAGAAGAGGCAGGGGGGAGGAAACCCTGGGGAGAGGTAAACTGTCGGGTGCTCTAAGGAAACAGAGAAGAAAGACAGTGCAGGAAGAAGCTGTATACTGTATACGACGCTCCGCGCGCGGTATGGGAGGCAGTGGACAAAGAGATGCTTGGGAAGCCGGGACAGAGGGATGTGCCGGATGGCGAAGCATGTCTTTGTGTGGGAAGCCCGGAGCAAATGCATAAGGGTTGTAGTCTGTTGCTATCCTGTGGTGAGTACTGGAGGAAAAAGATAGATGACAAAGAACTGTGAGAGGTATATGGAAAAATGACCGGAGGAATAAATGAGAGGGAAGAGTAATGTTTTTAAGGAGGAACAGTATACGGATAAGCAGCTGAAGCGAAAAGTAAATGGAATTTATAATCGGTATGTAAAGAGAGGAATTGACCTGTGTCTGGCGGTTCCTTTTTTTGTGATTTTATTGCCGGTTTATCTTATTATCTCTGCTGTGATCATTGCGGAGGACGGTTTTCCTGTTCTTTATCGGGCATATCGAGGCGGATATAAAAATACGAAATTTCGAATCTGCAAGTTTCGCTCCATGGTAAAGAATGCAGACAAAATTGGCGGAGCAACGACAGCACTTCATGATCCAAGGATCACAGGAGCAGGAGTTTTTCTGCGGAAAACGAAACTGGATGAAACGCCACAGCTGATCAATATCATAAAAGGTGAAATGAGTTTTATAGGTCCAAGGCCGGAAGTATTGGAGTATGTCAGCCAGTTTAAAGGGAAGGAGAAATATATTCTGCAGGTCAGGCCGGGTATTACGGATTACAGTTCCATAGAATTTATCAATCTGGATGAAATTGTAGGGAGCAGGAATGCAGACGAGGTGTTTGAAAAGGAAGTTTTGTGGAAAAAGAATGCGCTCCGCGTGAAATATGTTGCAGATATTTCATTCCTGACGGATGTGAAGATCTTTTTTCGAACAATAAGAATGGTGTTGAAAAAGGCTGTTGCCAGATAGAGGAGAAAGGGTTTGGAATATATTACTTTAAGAAATTCAGATTTGAAGGTTTCCCGTATCTGTATCGGCGGAGATCCGATGGGAGGACATGCGTGGGGTAAAACGGATGAAACAGAACTGATTGATGCGGTTTGTTTTGGAGTAGAGAGAGGAATCAATTTTTTTGATACGGCAGATGTGTACGGATTGGGGAAAGCGGAAGAACTTCTGGGAAAGGCACTGCAGGGAAAAAGAGATAAGGTAATTATCGCTTCTAAATTCGGTGTCAGGCGGACAGAGGATAATACAAAAACTTTTTTTGATAACTCACCATCCTGGATCAGACAGGCAGTTGAGGGAAGTTTAAGAAGGCTTCAGACAGATTATCTGGATGTTTATCAGATACATGATCTGGATGGGGTGACGCCTGTGGAGGAAGTTGTCGGTACTCTGGAGAAGCTGAAACAGGATGGAAAGGTCAGATATTATGGTCTTTCAAATATTAGTGCGGAAGATATCGGGAAATTAAAACCATATAAGGATAAATTTATTTCTTTCCAGAATCAGTACAGCCTGGCATGCAGGGATTACGAAGATGATATCAGGGATATATCCAAAGAACTTTATGTGAATCCTCTCACATGGGGGAGCCTGGGCCAGGGAATTTTAACAGGAAAATACGGCAGAGATGTTAGGTTTTCGGAAGATGACAGAAGATCCCGGCCGACCTACCCAAATTTTCACGGTGAAAAACTACAGAAGAATATCGATATTGTAGAGTGTATGAGGAAAGTTGGAGAGAATTACGGAAAAGAGCCATCAGCAGTAGCGATCCGGTACATTTTAGATTATCTTCCAGATTCTGTAGCAATTGTTGGTGTGAAAAGAAAGGAGCAGGTTGCCTCAAACTGTGAGGCCTGCGGCTGGAAACTGCGTCCCTGTGATATAGAAATCCTGGATAATATATCAAGATAAATTTTTCTGAGAGAACTGTTAGAATCAGATGAGAATAGCAGCATTTGCGGTCCGGCAAATGCTGCTGTGATTTAAAAAAAGGAGTAGTCAGAATGGGTATTGGTACATTTGCAGTTCCGGAACTGCCGGTGCTGAATAATGAATTAAATATGGACAGCAGGAAAGTGATGGAACTGTTGGAGCGGATGCTTGTGATCCGGTATACGGAATTGAGGATAGCAAAGCGTGTGGAACAGAGAAAGATCTATACACCATGTCATCTGTATGTGGGACAGGAGGCAGGGGCTGTGGGTGTCTGTGCCGCTCTGGAAGATACGGATTATGTGTTCAGTACACACCGTTCGCACGGGCACTTTCTGGCTAAGGGCGGAAAGATAAAGGAACTGTTTGGAGAAATATACTGTCGTGAGACAGGCTGTTCCGGCGGCCGGGGCGGTTCCATGCATTTGTGTGATCCTTCGATCGGGCTTTTGGGCTCTTCTTCCATTGTGGCCGGTGGACTTGGGACAGGTCTGGGACCGGCATTAAAAAGCAGGGTACTTGGAGAGAAGAATATCAGTGTGATCTTTCATGGCGACTGTGTGCCGGAGGAGGGAATCTGGCATGAATCTCTGAATTTTGCAGCGGTGAAGAAGCTGCCGGTTCTTTATGTGTGTGAAAATAATCTGTATGCTGCATCGGCAGCGTTGGAAGACAGAAGAGTTTCTGACAATATCTCTGAGGTGGCAAAAGCCCATGGCCTGCCTGTGGGGATCGTCGATGGAAATGATATCTTTGCGGTGAATAAGGCGGCGAAGGAGGCTGTGGAAAGGATTCGTGACGGCCTGGGGCCGCAGTTTATTGAAACCCGTACTTACCGGTGGCTGGGGCATGTAGGCTATCGGGATGATATTGATGTGGGACTGCGGGACGCAGAGGAACTGGCATATTGGAAAAAGCGCTGTCCTATTGAAAATCTTGAAAGGAAACTGATCTCTGAAGGGATATGCAGGGAAACAGAACTGCAGAAATTACATGCAGAAGTTCAGGCAGTGGTGGATGAGGCAGAAGAAGAAGCACTCAGTGCATCGAAACCGGATCCGGGATCGTTATTAAAAAATATTTATCATAAGGAGTGAATATCGAATGAGTATAAAAAGAAAAATCAGTTACGGAGATGCGATCAATGAAGCTCATCGAATGGCTCTGATTCGTGATCCGAATTGTTTTGTTATTGGGCAGGGAGTGAATAATCCATGGTTTGTAGGCCGTACAACGGTTGGACTGATGGAAGAGTTTGGACCGGAGAGAATTATGGATTCCCCGATCAGTGAGGCGGCCATGACAGGGGCTTGCATAGGGGCGGCCATGGCAGGTGCTCATCCGATTGCTTTCCATCCCCGGATGGATTTCATGTATCTTACGTTGGATCAGGTGGTCAATCATTGTGCTTCGTGGAATTATATGTTTGACGGAAAAGTGAATGTGCCCGTGGTAATCCGCGGAATTGTAAACAGAGGTGGAGAACAGGGGGCACAGCATTCCCAGAGCCCTTTTGGCATATATGCAAATATTCCGGGCCTGAAGGTTGTGACGCCTGCCACGGCAAAAGATGCGAAAGGGCTGCTTCTTGCGGCGGTGAACGATCCGGATCCGGTTATTTATATAGATGACAGATGGCTTTATGAGGCAGAGGATGAGGTGCCGGAAGAGTATTATGAGACGCCGATCGGGAAAGCGAATGTTCTGCAGAAGGGGTCGGATGTGAGTATTGTGGCGGCTTCGTGTATGGTGCAGGAGGCGGTTAAGGCAGCAGAGGCACTGGAGAAAGAGGGGATATCCTGTGAGGTGGTCGATTTGAGGACGCTGAAGCCGCTTGATCTGGAGGCAATCATCAAAAGTGTGGAAAAGACGGGACGAGCGGTAGTCAGCATCGCCGAGTGGGGATATGCCAGTGTGGCGGCATCCGTTGTGAAAGGCATATATGATGAGATGTTTGGCAGGTTGAAGGCTCCGGTGCAGATGGTGACCCTGCCGGACTGCCCGGCTCCGGCCAGCAGGTCTTTGGAGGAGGCGTATTATATTGATGCGGAGGATATTGAGAGTGCTGTGAGGAGAGCAATATTATGAGAAAATTGTGGAATTATAGATTGCGGAAAAATACGGGATATAAAAAATTGTTTGTAGAAATTTTTGCAATAGCAGCACTTTCTTTATTGGTAGGATACAGCATAAATCATAACCTGCTGTCGGAAACAGCGGTCTGGAGTAAGAAGCAGGAATATGATATAGAAGAAGGTAAATTTGTAAATTGGAAGAATGGTGAGATAGTAGTTCAGGAATCATACAGAGCAGCAGTGAATTATATTCCAATTGATGATAATACGGATTACTTTTTTACTTTATATAATTGTGGGGGGGTAAAACGTTTCTATATAATGCATTAGTTGGTGCGTATTATGACAAAGATAAAAATTTTATTTCGGGAATTTATGTAAGTGGATCGAATCCTATTGGCGCAGTAATGTATCATGGGAGTTATCACTTAATAATACCATCTGACTGTAAGTATATAAGAGTAAGCGTAAATGATAATGATAGTCCGAAAGAATGGGAACTTGACAGCAAATTCGCAGCTGCAAAGACAATTGTCTGGTTTGGGGATAGTATAGTCGGGAATACCAAAGACGAATCGTCTGTTACGGAGCAGTTAAGCATATGTACAGGTGCGTTGGTATATGATATGGGATTTGGCGGATGTACTATGAGTGCAAGGCCAGAAGACTGGGATTTATGCAGCATGTATAAATTGGCGGATTACATATATTATGATGATTTTACATTGCTTGTTCGGGAAACAGAGATTGGTTGGGAGGGAATGCCCGGTTATTTTCGAAATACAGCCAGAGTCCTGGCTGATGAGATAGATTTTAAAGATGTGGATGTTATTATTATTAGTTTTGGGACAAATGATTATCGGAGGCCGACGTCTATATTAGAAAATATTGAAGATGATGAAGATGTAAATTCAGTATGCGGAGCTTTAAGGCATACCATCAGAAGGATTCAAGACAAATATCCGAAGATTAGTATTATTGTTACTTCTCCTATCTACAGGTTCTTTTTAGATGATGATAACAGAGTTCTTTATGACAGCAATGAACATGATTTTGGAAGTGGAACTCTGAAACGGTATTCGGATTCTTATAAAGCGGTCTGTGAAGAATTGGATGTGTCATATTTGGATCTTTATAATGATAGTCTGATAAATGAAACAACAAGAGATATTTATTTCTCAGATGGCGGTACACATCCTAATGCAGATGGGAGAAAAGAAATGGTTCGTCTGTTATCTGAGTATCTGAATCAGTGAAAAATACTATAGGCGATATAATACAATTTGTTATGCGGGAAAATGCGTTATAAATAATTGAGGAAAAAGATTGTGAAAAAATTGAATATATGGTTAATAAAAGAGGGCGAAGCCCTTCCAATAGCCCAAAATGCCAGGCTTATGCGGATGGGAGCGCTTGCAAAGTATCTTGCAGAACATGGTCATAAGGTTACGTGGTGGACATCAACGTTTATTCATGGACAAAAGGAGTATATATATTATGGCTGTAAGGAAATAGATGTCAGTGAAAATGAACGTTTGATTTTACTGCATTCGCCAATTGCATATAAAAAAAATATTTCTGCCAGGAGGATTTTATATCATAAACTTCTGGCAGTCAATTTTTTGAGAATAAGCCCAAATTACAAAAAACCAGATATTATTCTTTGTGCCTGGCCAACGCCACAATTTGCGAAAGCTGCGCTTAAATATGGAAAAAGAAGAAAGATTCCGGTTGTTATTGATATAAGAGATTTGTGGCCTGATATTTTTGAAAGAGTATTTCCTGAAAAATTCAGATTTTTAGGTAAAATTATGCTTTGCCCATTGAAGTATTCTACAGGAAAAATCATGTCTGCGGCTGCAGGTATTGTAGGTAAAGAAGACAGATCTTTACAATGGGGATGCGATTATGCTGGAAGAAGTGTGAGAGAGACTGATAAACGAATTTTTATTGGAGGAAGTTATCCGGTTATAGACAGAAAAGAGCTTGATGAAAGTCTGATATGGTGGCGGGGTCAGAATATTTTAAAGGAAAATTGGAATATATGCTTTTTCAGTACATTGAGTGAAAAAAGTTTAGATTTGGAAACAGTTATCAGAGCAGTAGATGTTTTGCGTGAAAAATATCCGCTTATACATCTCATTATTGGCGGAAAAGGCGATGGAGAAAATTATTATCGTTCATTGGCAGCAGATATGCCAAATATTCATTTTGCCGGGTGGCTTAATCAGGAACAGATGAATAGTCTTATGGCTATTTCTAAATGTGGTGTTTATTGCCTTAGGAATACGGAAGATTTTAAGGATACTTTTACAAATAAAGCAGTTCAATATCTTTCCGGCGGATTGCCGCTGATCAATTCCCTTACCGGTTTTGCCAGAGGGTTTATTGAAATTAATCATATAGGCATGAATTATGAGGAAGGGAATATACGTAACTGTGCGGAAGTTATAGAAACTATGTATCGGGATGAAAAAAGCAGAAAACTTATGTCTGAAATGGCGCTTGACGTATTTGGAAATTATTTTGAGGAAAATGTTGTAAATTCGCAATTTGAAAATTATCTTTGTATGATGGTAAAAGAGTATTAAAAAACAAGGAGAAATATCGGAATGAGATTAGCTGGGAGAATAGGCAGAGGAGAAGAGACGTTAGCAGTTGTCGGCCTGGGATATGTTGGAATGCCAATTGCCGTTGAATTTGCAAAAAAGGGAGTCAGAGTTTTAGGATATGATCTTAATCCGGACAAGATTGCCTTATATAAAGCGGGCATAGATCCGACAGATGAAGTAGGAGATAAAGAAATACGTGAAACGAATATGGAATTTACTTCAGATGAAAAAAGATTGATAGAGGCTAAATTTTTTATTGTTGCAGTTCCAACACCGGTTAGCAGTGATCATGTTCCGGATTTATCACCTGTAATAGGAGCCAGCAGAATAATAGGAAGAAATCTAGCACAGGACTCAATTGTTGTATATGAGTCTACAGTGTATCCTGGTGTAACAGAGGATGTATGTATTCCAATTCTGGAAAAAGAGTCTGGCTTAAAATGTGGGGTTGGATTCAAAGTGGGATATAGCCCTGAACGGATTAATCCGGGAGACAAAGAACATAGGCTTAAAAATATATGTAAAATTGTTTCGGGAATGGATGAGGGTTCGTTGAGAGATATAAAGGATGTATATGACATTGTAATAGAAGCGGGAACATATCCTGTTTCTAATATAAAAACGGCCGAAGCAATAAAGGTTGCGGAGAACTCGCAGAGGGATATTAATATTGCTTTCATGAATGAACTGGCGATGGTTTTTGATAAAATGGGCATCGATACAAATGAGGTTGTGGACGGAATGAACACAAAATGGAATGCGCTTGGTTTCCGACCTGGTCTTGTAGGAGGACATTGCATAGGTGTAGATCCATATTATTTTACTTATGAGGCAGAGAAATTGGGATATCATAGCCAGATCATTTTAAATGGACGTATTGTTAATGACAGTATGGGAAAGTTTATTGCAGATGCAGCAATAAAGAAAATGATAGAAGCAGGACAGGCACCACAGAAATCCAGAGTATTCATTTTAGGACTTACATTTAAAGAAAATTGTCCTGATATCAGAAACAGTAAGGTATATGACATAATTAAAAGGCTGGCAGAATATGGAATTGAGCCAATTATAGCAGACTCATGGGCAGATAAGAAGGAAGCAAAAGCGGTGTATAATGTGGATGTTGTTTCATTGCAGGATATTATGGACGCCAATTGCTTGATTGCTGCAGTTGCTCATAATGATATAAAGGGATTATCACTGCGAAGAATTGAAGAAATGTTTGAAAAAGGTAAAAATGGAAAGAAGAATGTTCTCATAGATGTGAAAGGTATGTTTGACTTAAAAGAAATTGTGACATCTGATCTGCTTTATTGGAGACTGTAATATGAAACCAGATAATATTGAAACGCTTATTGTAACAGTGGAGATGAAAAATGCCAATGAGCTGTTGGAGAGAATGAATATTCAGACGGAATTTGTTGTAGGAAATCAGACAGATTTTTCAGATGATAAAGAGATTTTTTTCCATAGTATAAAAGGAAAAATTCTCTCACGGCGGGAACGTGGAGTGGGGAAGAACAGAAATGTCGTTATGTCTGCGGCATCAGCTGATATATGTGTGTTTGCAGATGATGATATGTGTTTTAAAGAAGGATACGGAGATATTGTAAAAGAAGCCTTTCGTGCAAATCAAAATGCTGATGTAATAATATTTAATATAGATGATGTGTCAGACAGGCGAAGAAAAAATAAAAAAAATAAAAGCATAAATATTTTTAATTATATGAACTATGGTGCTGCCCGCATAGCATTCAGGAGAAAAGCGATCAGTTATCATAATATTACTTTTAATTGTAATTTTGGTGGAGGAACTTCACATCACAGTGGAGAAGACTCTCTTTTTTTGCGTGACTGCCTGGCTGAGGGATTGAAAATAATTGCAGTCCCTGTATCTTTGGCGAAACTTGATGAGAGCAGAGAATCTACCTGGTTTCATGGATATAATGAGAGATATCTCTATGATAAGGGCGTTTTCCTGAAACTTGCCCATCCTGTGCTTGCATTCCCGTTTGCATTATTTTTGATTATGAAACATCCATGCTATATACCGGAAAACAGAAATTATCGGTATGCCTTTTGTAAAATTTGTGAAGGGATGAAATATATAAAAAATAAAGGGTATTGTAAATGATCAAATTAAAGAATTCGGAAATAGTATTGGTATTGACTTATAAGATATTGTTAGATATATCTTATGCATTTACGGAATCCACTCTTTGGGGATATACAGGATTTGAGATGGTTTTCAATATCAATCGGCTGATAATTGGATGGTTTTTTTTTCTGATAACATATTTCCTGATCAGGGATGATCATAATGATGTCTGTACACTATTCTGCCATGTAATTTTTTTTGTCAGCATTACCCCATTTTTGGTGATTTATCAATTTTGTTCATTTATCTGCTGGTGGATGGTTCTATTGCAAACCGCATGCATTGTATATATGAATTTTTTGTTTAGAATTACAAGGCGGTTCAAAAGTGTCAAAATCAGAGGATTTTCTTATAAAAGCATACAGTTCCGATATATTATTGTGATTGGGTTACTGTTTTATCTTATTTTGACAATAATAAAATTGGGGATACCTGGTGTAAGTGCGCTATCCTTTTTTAACTCCTATGACACGAGAGCGGCTGTGAATCTGTCTGCATTAGACGCAATAATACAAAATGTCATATGCAAAATAGTGGGCCCCGCATGTTTCTTATTGTCAGTAAAAGAAAAGAAGTGGAGTTTTGCGGCATTTATTATGTTGATACAGGTATACACCTATGCAGTAACAGGATTTAAGACCTATTTGTTTATTTTAGTGGTACTTATAGGAATTCAGTTTTTTAAAAAAAGTACTATCAAACAAATTATATTGACAGGTCTTCCGCTTGCTGTTTTTGCAGCAGATATCGGGTATCGGCTGACTGGAAGTGTGATGGTGTATGCATTGATCGGGAATCGGGTATTTTTTATGCCTGCCCTGATTAAATATTGTTATTTTGATTATTTCAGTAAGCACAACTTTGTGCACTTTTCTCAGAACACAATATCAAAAATTTTTGGTGTGACAAGTAATTATGACAGACCTGTTCCTAATATAATCGGAGAGACCTATTTTGGAAAACCAAATCAATGGACCAGCACAGGATTTATGTCAGATGCGTTTGCGAATGGAGGAATAGGAGGTGTGTTTCTGATTGCCACAGTTCTCTCCTTTGTACTGATAATTTTGCGGTTCGGACTGAAATATGTTTCAGAAGATTTGCAGGTATGTATTCAATCTATATTTTTGATATTTTTCATTACACTTAATGATGGAACAGCCATATCAGTTTTATTTTCGGGGGGAATGCTTCTGACTGTTATTTTAATATATATTGTTGACTTTAGAAAAAGGAAAGCTGACTGTGAATCTGATTGAAAAGTTTGTTAAAACATCTGCGATATATCTATTTGGAAAAATTGCGACATATATAGTTTCCTTTCTGATGCTGAGATACTATACATCTAATATTGTACCGGCGGAATATGGCCAATATGAGTATATAATATCAATTGTAGATGTAGTTGTCCCAGTTTTATTTATTGAACTCTGGTCGGGAATACTACGCTTTGGAATGGAAGGTGATTACGGGAAAAAGACAGAAGTTATATCGACAGCTGTTTTTATGCTTATTCCGGCAACGCTGCTGTATGTCCTGCTGTATGTTATAATTATTGTGATTTTCAGCATGAAATTATATGTACCTGCCCTTATATATGCCGGTCTCCTTATGCTTGTAAATGTACTGATGCGAATTTCACGTATATTGGGTAAAAACAAATTGTTTGCGGCGTCAGGTCTTATTGGTGCATTATTTAATGCTGTAGTAGGATACATCTGTGTGCATTTTTTTGGAATGCAGTGTGACGCCTTAATGTTTGCTATGATTGGCAGTTATTCTGTTCAGGCAGTCTTATTGTGTGTGGGAACCAGAGTATGGCGATATATAAACATTAGTGAATATAGTAAAACAGAAGCAAAACGGATGACAGTATACTGTTTCCCATTTGCCCTCAATACGATATTGCATTATATAAATACAAATTATTACAAGAGCGTAGTCAAAGTGCATTTAGGAAATGATGTGCTTGGACTATTTTCAGTAAGTACAAAATTTTGTGTCCTGATTACATTTGTTGTATCAGTATTTCACATGTCCTGGCAGGAAATGACTTACTCCCTTTCAGAAGAATCAGACAGGAAAAAGGTGTATGGCAAGGGGTTGAGCGTACTTACTGAGATTGTTTTGGTGGGAACGTTGTTGTTATTACCGATTCTGAAAATTATTTTTCCAATTTTTATAGGAAGCGGGTATAGTGACGCTGCAGTTTATATACCAGCATATTACAGTACAGTATACTTTTCTTCTATAGCTGGATTTATTTATAATACGTTGACAGCTGAAAATATTACTGTTTTTCATCCCATAACAAAACTTATCACAGCAGTTATTAATTTATTGCTCATTTATACTTTAATTGATAAGCTGGGGATTTTTGCAATTATAATTGCAGCGGTGATTTCGGGAATGGCAGAGATGTCAGTACTTATGATAGTGGCGGCAAAAAAGATATATATACCAGTAGATTTTGCCCATACAGCGTTGTTTATCATATTATACATTGCAGAAAGTGTAATTTATATTATGTCTGGAACTTTTGTCAATGTACTGTTATCTGTTATGGTTATGGCAGCTGCTGTATTATTTTTCGGATTTAGATATAAGGATATATTAATAGCATTTAAGGAGAAATATTTCAGGAGATGAGCAAGGTTAGCAAAGAGTACAGCATGGCGGTATCAGTGAGCAGAGTCGCAGCGATGTCCATGATTATTGTATGCCATTTAGGCTCCGCAACAGGATATTCGGCCATCGGACAGTTATTTTCGACGGGAACTCAGGTATTTCTTTTTATTTCCGGTTACCTTTACAGTACCAGAGAAATCAATAGTACAAAAGTATGGTTGTGGGGAAGATTTGTGAGGATCTGTATTCCCTGCTATTTATTTATAGTGGGAAGCATTATTGTTGATTTATGCCTGGGGATAGATTTTTCCTGGACTATGGCTGGATTATGTTTTTTTAACCTGGAAGGCTATCATCATATTTTTAACGCCATATATTATATACCGGCGATACCGGGGACAGCACATCTTTGGTTTATAACCATTTTAATAATTTGTTATTTGCTCACAATATTGATAAAAAGGAAACCCGGTTGTTTAAAGTCGTTGATGTTTTTTCTATCTGTGGGGATATTATTCGGGCTGATTGGGATAAGGCTGGATTATTTTTGGATATATTTTGCAGGATATGTATATGGCATAAGAAATGGGGAAATAGGCTGTAAAAAATATAAATATGTGATTTTGTGTGTCGCTGCTATAGCGGCGGGAATGTTACGAATAATTGTAAAAGGTTATTGTGACATTTATGGGGAAAATAATTTTTATCTGTTTATTATAATTCCGTTTGTATACAATATTTTGGCTATATGGATTTTTGCAACAATAGAAATACTGACAGGAATTAAGATGATTGCGGAAATACTCGGAAAGATTCCGGTCAGGAAAGTAGTACTGTGGGTGGATGGAATTTCCTTTTACGTATTTATTACACATTATATATTTATTGATGGTCCCCTGAGAATATTGGAATCGACATCATATTCTTTTTTAAATGCAACGTTACTTATTATTATAATTACAGCGGTGAGTATTTTACTTAAAAAGATCTCATCGCTTGTGGGAAATTGGATGAATATCAGGAGCGGGATGGTATAATGAACAACGCTGAACTTACAAAGAAACTGCAGAGTAAAGAATTACAGATGCTGAAAGAATTGTCGGAGATATTAAAACGGAACAGGATTCCGTTTTTTTTAGCGTATGGGACAGCACTTGGATGTGCCAGGCATAGAGGTTTTATTCCATGGGATGATGATGTGGATATTTTTATTAAAGGAACTGATTATCCAAAGTTAAAGGAAGTGTTTAAAAAGCAGGATACTGGAAATTTGGCACTTCATGATTTTGAGATGGTTGAGGATTATCCATATTTTTTCCCGAAGATTGTGGCAAAGGATACTTTAATGGTGGAAAAGTCTTTAAAACATATAAAGTATAGAGGTGGAGTGTATATTGATTTATTTCCGTTGGCGGAGATGCCGAACAGTGTATTCAGGCAGAAAGTGATAAAGTTACGAAGATATGTATATTACAGTATGATCCGAGGATACTACTACAATTTTAAATCTGTTTCTAAAAAAGTGGCAGGGAAAATTGCAAAGAAGATGGTAAATCCTGTTGCCGTGCAGTCAAAACTTTATAAAGAGTATACCCGGACAGAAAAAGAGTGTAAGTTTTATTCGGGAAGTATAGATTCAGGAGAGTTATACAAAAAGGAATATTTTGATGACATTATTTACATGCCCTATGAGGATGCAGTGATGCCAATGGCGGCATGTTATAAAAGTATTCTGGAAGAATATTATGGAGATTATATGACGTTGCCTGACGAAGAAAACAGGGTATCAAATCATAATTTTGAAAGAATTGTGATTGAAAACGTTAATATATCCGGATGAGGAACCAAAAGTGAAAAAAAAGAAAAATATTTTATTATATGTTGTTGATTCTTTGAATTACAGTCATATAAAAAATTCGGATCTGAATTTAATGCCATTTCTGGAAGAGCTGAAGAAAGACGCCGTTTATTGCGAAAATATGTATTCACAGGCACCTTATACAGAAGCAGCGCTGATGAATTTGTACTGTGGACAGGATGTATTAGAAAACGGCGGATATATGCTGCGATTTAAAGATACACCAAACACGATTTTTGATGCGATGCGGCAAAATGGATATATAACATTCTGTAATTTTTATGAGCCACAGTGCTATCCCTCATCCTTACGCAGAGGTATTGATTATTTATATTATAGTGTGGGATATGATCAGGCTGCTTTGTGGTCGTACAGGTTGAAACATTTCTCTGAACTGTTTTCACAGGGAAGACTGGATGAAAAGGATTATGAATTATTATATGAAATATTAGATGATAATTTGATGGAATGGATAAAATTTACGGATTGTCTGCTCACTGATGATGAATCGATTAAGATGATTCAGGGTAACAGCTCAGATTATAATACGAGGAAAATAAAGAGAGCAGTTGAGAGGGAATATGGGGAGTTTATAAAAGATAAAAATGAGTATGTTGAGAATATATTAAAGCAGGGGACAGGACATTCATTCTTTCATATACCAGCTTATATACAGAATAATAAGGTGAAAAACCGCAGGACCATGGAGAAGGTGAGAAAAGAGTTTACCCCTCTGTTCAAGCGGATCCGAAGAATGGATTTTATATTAAATATACATAACTGCAGGGGAATATGGAAAGGACCGGTCCGGAAATGTGGGGATTTTATAAAACATCCGAGTGCAGCAGGGGTTAGAGAATTTGTTAAAAGTTCGTATCTGGCAGTAAATGAATTGATAGATATAGATCTGTATAAAAGAATAGATGGGGACTATGATAGTTTTAAAAATGCTCCGAGCGCCAGGAAGAGTATAGAATTTTATATCAATTGGGCGGCCCAATATAAAAATGCAGGGCCTCATTTTGCCTGTATACATGTGAATGATGCGCACAATCCGGAGACGTTTTTTACGTATGATTCAGATGATTTAAAGTTGCTTGAATTTGAAAAAAGGGAAGTAGAAAGTATACTAAATCAGATTCCAAAAGACTATTCCGGAAGCCTTACTCATGAATTGTCTCTGCGATATATAGATAATACAATAAAGTATATGTATGAGGAATTGGAGAGAATCGGTATTTTGAAGGACACCTGTGTGATTATAACGGCAGATCATGGATTTTCTTTTAGTGGAAATCCGTTAAGGGATAGCTTTGTAACGAACTTGTATTTGGAGAATTATAATATACCATGTGTTATAACCGGAACAGGATACGGAGCAGGAAGAATTGACTGTTTAAGAATGAGTAAAGATATACCAGCAACGATATGTACACTTGCCGGTGGAGAAATTCCGGATGCCTTTTCAGGTCATAATATCATGGAAGATTTTGAATATGATTATAATATTATCGAATATTGTGGGGGAGGCTGTCCGGATCTGTCAAGACGCGAATTAAAGATGGCTGTATATGACAGGGAATTATTTGTAGGGGTTTTATGCAGAATGGATGAAGAACTGACAGATGGGTGTATTACCGAAATTTATGATTTGAGGGAGGATCCTTTACAATTAAAAAATCTTGTAAAAAAGGGATATGATCAAAAGAAAGTAAAAAAGATGCTTAAAGTAATCGACAACAGGAGGAGAAGCATAATTGCCACGAATCCGAGAAAATGAGGCGCCAGGAAAAAAAGAGCTGATAATTATCGGCTTTAAGAGTGTTCTGTTTGCTATAGGGATAATTATTTTATTTAACCGTATTATCAGAGGCATCTGTTATACGGATGAAATGTGGTATATAGCGGAGCCATATATTGTATCTCAGGGAGCGGTTCCGTATGTCAATAACTGGACTCAGGCCGCCGGTTTTACAATCCCGCTGGCCGCAGTTTTTAAACTTTTTTGTGTTGTTAATAAAGGAACGGAAGGGATCGTTTTATTTTCAAGACTATTGTATGCAGGTTGGCTTATAGTGGTATGTCTGTGGACGTTTTTCATTATAAAAAGAAGACGTGGCACAGGCGTCCCATTTCAGGTGATTTTTCCGCTTTTGTTTATGACACCGTTTCAGCTATATGCTATAAATTATAATACAATAGGGCTTGTATATTTAATGCCGATATGTGCGCTTGTTTTTACGGGATGGAACAGGGCTGAAACAAAGACTGAGTTTTATATTGGAATTCCGGCAGGATTACTAATGGCAAGAACAATTATAGGGACGCCTAATACTCTAATTGCTTTTGTATTTTTTGTAATTTTTCTTTTAGTTAAGAAAAAGCGAAAAATGTTTACAGGATTCATTGTCGGATGTGGGATTATGACTGTTGCCGTGGTAGGGTATTGCTGCATCCTGGGCGGGGGAGTGGAAGAACTTGTTGAGGGGCTCATATTTATGTTTTCAGATATGGGTTATTTTAAAATAGAAGGAGTGCCTTTTTTAGATAAAGTAATTGCATTAAGAGGTTTCTTAAAACCTTTCGCTGCATGTATGACAGCAGCGTTCGGATTGAAACTGATTTTCTTTAAGAAACAGGATTTATATAGATATGTATTGGTAGTTTTATTGTATAGTTTTGCCTTTTATGGAATATGCAAAGGATGGTCGGGATATCCTTCCGGATATGCGAGAATGATATCCTGGTGCTGGTTTGAAACGATCATACTTTCTATATTTTATCCTGAAGATAAGCATAAAAAGTATATACATGCCCTGTCCTTAACAGTGATAGTATATTTTCTGGTCTATGTTTTTGTATCTTTCACAAATATTTCCGGATTCGGGTCAAGAGCGTTTTGGCTATTTGTACCTTCTGTTCTTACATATATAGGATTGTATATAGTATGTAGAGGAAATAGATTTCGGCCATGCTGTTATGAGACTTTGCTAACGATAAGCATGCTGACATTAGGGGCTTGCATGATAAAGACGTCGTATGGCTATGTATTTGATGACGAAGCAGTGCAAATGCTGGATGCCAGAGTAGACAGTGGTATCTGGAAAGGATTATATACAACTGAAGAAAAACGAAATTATATTTATTTACTCGAAAGAGAGATAGGTGGAATTATAGATGAGGACAGTAAAGTGTTATTTATGGACTGGTCATCTTTTGCCTATTTAATGAGTGATGGAACAGCATGCGCGCCTTCTTCCTATGATAGTTGTATTTATGCATATAAGGTTAATGAACCTCAGATCATGTACGATTATTTTTCGCAGATAGGTGATATACCGGATGATATTGTATATATTGATTTTGGAAAGGATGAAATGCTGAGTATAGCGGATCCAACATGGAAATTTAATGAGTTTGTGTTGTTAAATTATTCGTTAACGGATGTGCGGGAAAGCGAAGGATTAAAGATTCTGCATTATGAGCTTGCTTTTCAATAAAGAGAAGAAGACAAAGGCCTGTCGGGTGGTGATATGGATAAAGAGCATAATTTTTTCAGAGGAGTAAAATTAGATGCCGTTTCCGCTGCGGCGGAGGTGTTTCAGGTAAAGAAAAATGAAATAACAGAGAGTTCTGTTTTAAGGTATTTCAGGTGAAAAAGTGAAAAGACGGAGAAAGTTTAAAATAAAAGGACTGACCGGAGGGAAATATTACGAATGAAAGTAGTACTACTGGCAGGTGGCTTTGGTACTCGTATATCAGAAGAGACAGAAAATAAGCCAAAACCATTGGCAGAGATCGGAGGAGCACCGATCCTCTGGCATATCATGAAAGAATACAGTTATTATGGGCATACGGATTTCATTATTTGCGCTGGATATAAACAGCATATGATAAAAGAATGGTTTGCCAATTACTTTCTGTATCATTCGGACGTGACGTTTGATTACAGGGATGGCGGTAATGAGATGGTGGTTCATGAGGGACACTGCGAGCCATGGCGGGTGACTGTAGCAGATACCGGGTTACATACAATGACAGGTGGGCGGATCAGGCGGATCCGGAAATATGTGGGAGATGAACCGTTTATGCTGACCTATGGCGACGGTGTGTGCGATGTGGATATGGACAAGCTGTTGGCATTTCATAAAGAGCATGGAAAGACGGCAACGCTGACGGCGGTATTACAGGAACGACAGAAAGGTATTTTGAGCATAGACGGATCCAATGCAGTGAAATCTTTCCGGGAAAAAAATGTGATGGACAGTGCCCCTATAAATGCCGGCTATATGGTGCTGAACCCTCAGATATTTGAGTACATAGAGGGGGACAGGACGGTGTTCGAGAGGGAACCGCTGGAACGGTTGGCGGAAGAAGGGGAGTTAATGTCCTACCTGCATAAAGGCTTCTGGCAGTGTATGGACAACAAACGTGAGATGGATTTGTTGAACGCGCTGATTGATAGCGGACATGCGCCGTGGATAAAATGGGAGAGTGGCGGAGCAAATGAACAGTGAGGAAATGGCATGGAAGATAAGAAGGCATGTTGTGGAGATGACGCACCGGGCGCATGCCTCTCATATAGGCGGGGCGCTGTCATGTGCAGACATTCTGGCGGTTTTATATACAGAGGCTGCAGTATTCGATACAAAACATCCTTCAGATGAAAACCGGGACCGGATCATACTAAGTAAAGGGCATAGTGGAGCAGCGCTGTATGCAGCTTTAGCTGAGAGTGGCTTTTTCCCTGTAGAAGAACTCTCCCGATATGGACAAAACGGAAGCAGATATTCCTGTCATATATCACATAAAGGCGTTCCGGGGGTGGAAATATCAACCGGAAGTCTTGGACATGGTGTGTGTGTAGCAGCAGGCATGGCTCTTAACGGCAAACTGAGGAAAAAACGCTATAAAGTGTATGCCATTGCAGGGGATGGGGAATGCAATGAAGGTTCCGTCTGGGAAATGGCGCTTATGGCGGCCCATTACAGGCTGGACAATTTTATTGTCGTTATAGACCGCAATGGTATGCAGGCTATGGGCTTTTGTGACAAAGTCATGAACACGGAACCGCTTGATGAAAAATGGGAAGCTTTTGGGTGGAAGGTGGTCACTGTCAAAAACGGAAATGACCACAGGAGCATAAAAAGGGCGTTTGATGAAGAACCAGGCGGAAGACCAAAAGTTATTATAGCTGATACTGTCAAGGGTAAGGGTATTTCCTTTATGGAAAATGAGCTGCTGTGGCACTACCGTGATCCCCAGGGGGAATTCTATGAGAGGGCCGTTGCAGAACTTGAGGAGAAAAAGCCATGCGGAATCATGCGATAAGGAAGCTGACTGATATTGCAGAAAAAGACGAACGGATCATGTTGGTCTGTGCCGATCTGGGATACAATGTTCTCAATATATTTGAGGAAAAATTTCCGGAAAGATATGTGAATGTCGGGATAGCGGAACAGAATATGACTGCAGTGGCAACAGGTCTTGCTCTGGAAGGAAATATAGTATTTACCTATTCTATTGGGAATTTTCCGACACTTCGGTGTATGGAGCAGATCAGAAACGACGTCTGTTACCATAATGCCAATGTGAAAATATTATCTGTGGGCGGGGGATTTGCGTATGGAGACCTGGGGATGAGCCATCATGCAACGGAAGATATCGCCATGATGAGGGCACTTCCTGCCATGCGGGTATATGTTCCTGCGGATCCGATAGAGGCAGCTGCGTGCATAGAAGAAGTTTATGAAAAAGAAGGGCCTGCTTTTGTCAGGATGGCAAAAGGCGGCGAACCCTTTTTGCATAACAGCAGAGCGATAGAAAATATCAGTGATTTGCAGCCGATGGCGGATGCGGGCAGTGATATCAATATTTTAGCGTGTGGGAGCGTGGTCTCTGAGGGAATCCGATTAAAGGAAATGCTGGATGCCCATGGATATTCGGTGGGTGTTTATTCTGTTCCGTGTATCAAGCCTGCAGCTGAAGAGATAATAAAAAATCTTGCCCGGAGCTGCAGACTTCTGGTTACCATGGAAGAACATACTATAATCGGAGGTTTGGGCGGAATGGTGGCGGAAGTGATTTCTGAAATACACGGCATACATGCAGCGCTTTTCAGAGTGGGGCTTCGGGATACCTATACGGGCGTTGTCGGCAGCCAGGTGTTTTTAAGAGATTGCTATGGTCTGTCAGCGAAAAGCTGTTATCAAAGTATTTTAAACAGAATGGAGAAGCTTGATTGAAAAGAGTTATCATTACAGCGGCCAATAGCTTTATAGGAAGGCGTGTTACAAAAGTACTTTCTGAGAATGGCTATTATGTGTATGCGGTTGTCAGAAATACGTTTACGGATCACGACATATTTAAGGAAATGGTAAACTGTAAGATAATCCATTGCGACATGAACGAGTATGATGCGCTGGGAAAATGTATTGCAGAAAGATGTGATATAGGGATCGCCATGGCGTGGGATGGAACAAGGGGGATAGACAGGTCGGATAAAGAGAAGCAGGAAAATAATTTCAAAAACTCGGCAGATGCGATCAATAGTTTTATCGCCCTGGGATGCAGTAAAATCATAACGGCCGGTTCACAGGCCGAGTATGGCTCGTGCTTTGGGAAGCGAAAAATAACGGAAGAAGATATATGCAGGCCGAATACAGCCTACGGTGTATCAAAGCTGAAATTGTTTGAGTATGCTGAAAGGAGATGTGCAGAAAACAGGATTGTATTGATAGAACCCCGTTATTTCAGTTTATACGGAGAAGATGATTATGCAGGGACTATGATCATATCAATAATACGAAAGATGTTAAAACATAAACCCTGTGAACTGACAGAATGTATTCAACAGTGGGATTTTCTTTATATAGACGATGCCGTAAATGCATTATATAAACTGCTCGTATCGGAAACGGCGGAGGGAATCTATAATATTGGCTCCGGGATATCAAGACCGCTCAGAGAATATATTGAAGAGATGCGCAGGATCTCAGACAGCAGGAGTGAACTGCTTTACGGCACCATTCCGTATCCCGAAACAGGGATCGTCAATACGAACCCGGCCATTGATAAATTGTTAAATACTATAGGATGGAAACCGGAGACCAGTTTTGAGGAAGGGATATGTGAGGTGATAAGATATCAGAAGGGAATCGTGCTATGAAAAAGATCAGCGTTGTCGTGCCCTGCTATAATGAAGAAGAAAATGTATCGCCGCTGGCGGAGGCAATTGAGGAAGAATTCAGGACAAAGTTATCGGAGTATGATTATGAGATCATTTTTATAGACAATGATTCGGAAGATGGGACAAGAGACATTATACGTTCGATCACCGCAGAGAACAAAAAGATAAAAGCGATATTCAATGCAAAGAATTTTGGTCAGTTTAACTCTCCGTATTATGGACTGCTTCAATCGACGGGGGCCTGCACAATATTGATGTGCGCCGATTTTCAGGATCCTGTCGACATGGTTTCAAAGTTTGTCAGAGAATGGGAAAAAGGGTATAAGATCGTCATCGGCCGAAAAACAAGCAGCAGGGAAAATAAGATAATGTACTGGCTGCGATCTGTCTATTATAAGCTGATAAAAAGGCTTTCGGATGTTGAACAGATAGAACATTTTACGGGGTTCGGGCTATATGACAGAGAATTTATAAAGATATTGAGAGAACTGAAAGACCCGACGCCATTTCTCAGGGGGATCGTTGCAGAATTAGGATACAGGCGCAGGGATATACCGTATGAGCAGCAGAAACGCCGTGCCGGGAAAACAAGCAATAATTTTTACCGCTTATATGATGCAGCCATGCTGTCATTTACGTCCTATACGAAGATGGGGCTCAGGGTAGCCACGTTTATGGGATTTGGCATTGTCATGGTATCTTTTATCATTGCGCTGATTTATCTGATTTTGAAGTTGATATATTGGGATAGATTTGTGGCGGGCACCGCGCCGATCGTGATCGGTATGTTTTTCCTAGGGGCAAGCATCATGATATTTCTGGGGATTCTGGGAGAGTATATTTTAAGTATCAATCAACGGGTAATGAACCGTCCGCTTGTGATTGAGGAAGAACGGATCAATTTTGATGAAAAGGATGAGAGGATGCGCATAAATGGAAAAGATAAAACCGAAAAAGAATCTCGGGGGGGTAATCAGACGCATATTTGACCTGCAGGTGGCTTCAACCTACCGTGGAATAGTTCCTTTTATCAAAAAGATAAAGGAGGATAAACCAACAGGGGTTGTTTTGGATGTGGGCTGCGGTTTGTGCCCATACAGACAATTGTTTGTACCAGAGTGGGATTATGTGCCCATAGATCGTGGAGAGGCGGAAACAAATTTTGATTACAGGATGGAGGAAGTTACATATTATGATACGGATACTTTTCCGATAAAGGATCAGTCCGCCGATCTGGTTTTTCACAGTGAAGTGATGGAACATGTTTATGATGTGCGTCAGTTTTTGGGGGAATGTAATCGTGTGCTGAAAAAAAGCGGATATATGATCGCTACCGTTCCGTTTCAGGCCAGGTATCATTATATACCACATGATTATTGGAGATATACGCCGTCGAGTCTCAAAAATCTGTTGAAAGAAAGCGGATTTGAAGATATTGAGGTTGTGCCGCGCAGCAGGGATATCTGTGTCGCAGGTTACAAAGTACTGACTGCAGGATACCGGCTGTTTTTCAGCAGATCATGGTGGAGAATGATAATTTCCGTGATTCTGGCTCCGATATGGGTATTGGCATTGCTGGCAGGTCAGATCAGCCTTCATTTTGAACTGGGATCAGACGAGGATACATTGGGATATACCATCAGGTGTCAAAAAAGAGAATAGAGATGGAAAAAATAAGAAAGTGTTTTTTGTGTGGAAGAGAGTTACAGTTATTCAAAAAAGAAAATTACGACAGACAGAAACTGGGTGATTTTGCATTTGCTTCCAGAAAAATTCCGGAGTATATGCACTGGGCTCTGTATGAGTGTAAAGAATGCCGCATATTGTGTTCTGTATGTCCGATAGAAAAAGATGAGATTTTTAAAAAATATGGTAATGCATCGTATGACAGTAATAATGAGGCTAATGATGCAAGTCATACCTATATTCATTATTTAAAAAAATATCTACCGGGTTTTCCACGGGGAAAAGCATTGGATATAGGCACGGGAAACGGGTCTTATCTGAAAGAATTGAGAGACAGTGGGGTAGAGACAGTGGTTGGCGTAGAACCTTCGGCTGCACCTGTCAAGGCAGCAGAAAATGAAATCGCACAATGCATTCTCAATGAAGTATTTTCTGAAAAACTATTTGAGCCTGACAGTTTTGAGATGGTGTCAATGTTCCAGACGATTGAGCATATCCCGGATACCGAAAAGATATTAAGAGAAATATATAATGTGGTCTTACCGGGGGGGTATGTATATATTGTCTGCCATGATTATACATCCGTTGTTAATCGGATGATGGGAGTGAAATCCCCAATTTATGATATTGAGCATTTACAGATATTTTCCAGAAAAAGCATCCGCCTTGCCCTGGAGCAGGCAGGATTTGAAAATGCCATAGTTTTTGCTTTAAGGAACAGGTATCCGATCAGATACTGGGTCCGTCTGTTTCCGTTTAGCTACGGTTTCAAGAAGCGTTTGCTTGGTATTTTGGAAAAATTAAAGATTGGGAATACATATATCGCTATAAATGCCGGTAATGTGGGAATCATAGCGCAGAAGCCAGGAAGCCGATTTGAGAATAAGATGTGTGTGCAAGTCAGTTATAAAAATTGATATAGACTGAGTGACATTTCAACAGGAGACCAGGGACTGATATGAATAAGAATGAGTTTTTTACTTTTTATAAGAATAAGAGAGTGCTGATTACCGGGCATACAGGGTTTAAAGGCACATGGCTGACAAAGATCCTGCTTCGCTTCGGTGCACAGGTGACAGGATATGCCTTGGAACCGATTGCGCAGCCGAATTTGTTTGAACTTTCGGGAATCAGAAATTATGAGAACTTCTATCATGTCACGGGAGATGTCAGGGACCTGCAAAAGCTTAAAAAGGTGTTCCAGGACAGCAGGCCGGAAATTGTGATCCATCTGGCGGCTCAGCCTATCGTGCGGGAATCTTATAAAGATCCGGTGGGAACATACTTCACGAATGTGATGGGCACGGTAAATGTGATGGAGTGTATCAGGACGACACGAAATGCTGAAGGGACGCTGGCGGTGCGTTCCTTTTTAAATGTCACAACAGATAAAGTTTATCAGAATAAGGAAGGGTGTTGGGGATATCGGGAAAACGAACCCTTGGACGGATATGATCCTTATTCAAACTCCAAGTCCTGTTCGGAACTGGTGACGCATTCCTACAAAAATTCATTTTTCAGTTCTTCAAAAAAAGAAGCGTTAGAAACCGGGAAACCGTTAATGGCAATTTCTACAGCGCGTGCGGGAAATGTGATCGGTGGAGGAGATTTTGCCAAAGATAGAATCATTCCGGATTCTGTGAAGGCAGTGAAAAATGCGTTTGATTGGAAAATGCAGGAGGCGGAGATCATTGTGCGTAATCCTCATAGCATAAGGCCATATCAACATGTTTTAGAGCCACTGTTTATGTATCTTACTATAGCAATGATGCAGTATGAGAATATAAAATTTGTCGGCTGCTATAATGTGGGACCGGATGATAGTGATTGTGTGAGTACAGGAAAGTTAGTTGACCTTTTTTGTGCCAGGTGGAACGAAAATATAGATTTATTTCCGAAAGTATGCTGGAAAAGTATTGTGGAAAGTAATGCGCCACAAGAAGCTTCCTTTTTAAAACTTGACTGTAGTAAAGCAAAGGGAGTATTTGGATGGAAACCACGATGGAATATTGATATGGCGGTAGAACAGACAGTTTGTTTTACCAGGGTATGGATGAAAGAAGAAAGCATTGTGGATGAGATGGATCGGGAAATAGCTGCATATTTGGAATAGAGTAATAGAATGTGGCGGTCTTATTACTGTTATTGACAATAGAACCGTAGATAGTCTTAAGAGTGGACTTTCTACGGTTTTTTTATGCGTATGGGAACCCATGGGAGATATATCAGCAGAAGCTGATGGATGTCCGATGCGGCGAACAGAGGAAAGACCTTTCTCCTGCCTGATTATGGAACATGTCAGATAGGGCATATAACAACACATCCCATTTACCGAAACACTATCGCTTTTTTCATCTCACAGAGGTATAATATCAATACGGCAGATGCCTGCATTAATTATACAAAAACACAAAATCTAAAAATACAAAATCCAAAAGTACAAAATCTAAAAGTACAAAAACACAAAAACCAGCAGGACAGCAATAAGCCAAAACAATTGTCTGCCCGGAAGAGGAAAAAGAAATGACAGATATTATACTTTGGATAGCAGACCTTTTATTATCTGTTTTTGAAAGTGATTTTGCAAAAGCCATGGTAATATATATAGCAGTAATAGCCGGAATACTGTTCGTATGTTGGGAATGCAGCAAACGCAGCCTTATGGCTTATATTCGCGTGCCGGCGTGGAGAAATGCCTGTCTTACCATGCTGATGGGGCATATTATATTTCTATGGATGTGGAAGGGTACAGAGCAGGAAGCGGTTTCGTGGGAGAAGCTGTTATATCTGCTGACGGTAAATGTGGTTTTGGATGTTTTCCTGTTTGCATGGCTGTTTAAGGGAAAATCGGCAGTGAGAAAGAAGATGGAGGGGCTGTTCAATGAGCGGGGGGATCTGTTAAAGTGCCATGAAGAGTGGCTGAAGATAGATGAAAAAAAGCTGGCGCCGAAGGATGCAAAATACTGGAACAGGGGCTATTATTATCTGATGTACCAGATGGGAAACATTGAGAAATCAGCCAGGATAGCCCGGAAAACGGAGAAAGAGGGAAGTGCAAAATATCTGGAATGGCAGGCATTATATGAAGAGGCGAGAGGGAACATAGACGGTTCCATAGAATTTACGAAACAGGCGCTGGCAGCGGTGGAGGAAAAAGACAGATATCTGAAGGCGGAATTGTTAAACAACTGGGGGCGCTGCATGCGCATCTGCGGAAATAATATGGAAGCCTTAAAATATTTTAACAGGGCAGCAGATCTGATCTCCGTGGAAGATGAGGGCAGGGAGTTAGTCTGTGCCGTTTACAGCAATCTTATCTTTACATACTGCCTGGAGTACGGTTCTGCGGGGATGGATCAAATAGAGCGCTATATTCAGGAAATGGAAAAACATATGAACTTATCTGACGCCAGGGAAGCCCTGGAGGTGGAAAATATCAGGCTGGGGTTAGCAAGACAGCTGAAGGATAAGGATCAGGTCGCAAAGCTGATCGATGAAGGGCATGACAGGATCCTTGCTCTCCTGGACAGAGATAAAAATACAGTGAAAATGCGGCTGACTTATGAGATATCTTCCCTTCGTGTTGCCCATATGGCGGAACTGGATTTAGAAAAATATATGGATGTGCTGGAGCAGGACTTTGATCAGATCTGTGCACAGGAGGCGCCGGAAAAATACTATTTTCTCAAGGATATTTTTATGCTTCTGCAGGATTTTCCTGTTATCAGCAGGGAATTTTATGATCGGTACCGAAAGATGTTTGACTACGCTGCCAGATACATTGCAGAGGAAGCACAGGCGGATATGAAACGGTATCTGGAGGATCTGCATGAAGATGCGATCTATGCATATGGCAATACGCTGACAGAAATAGTCTGGATAAGCCGATATGGCACAGAGTATGATTTTCGCAAGGTATATGATGCTGTCTGGTCCATATGCGATACATATGAGAGACAGGGCCTTTTCGTGGAGGCTATGACCAAAAGACTGGTTTTGGTAAGAGAGGCGATTACAGCAGTCAATGTAGACAGGAATTTTGATCTGAAATGGGCGGATCTGCTGAAGGCGGCTCTCGATAAAGCAGGGGAAATGGCAGAACATATAAAACTTCATCCGGGTTATGCGGAAACTTTTTTTGATCTGGCATACGGATATCTGCGGATTCATGCATATGAGAAATGCCTCTATTTTTATCAGAAGTTTTCGGGATGTAATCTCTCCCCGGATCATTATACTCCCTGGACCAGAATGAATATTGAGTTTGTGGAGCTGATGTCCCATGTGCTGATCTGGGATCAGGCGCTTAAAAGACTGCGGGATAACAGGGCGATGCGCTGGGGGCTGTCTCAGACAGCGGAAAAGTGGATCACTGAGTACCCGGATAATACGTCGGAAGATATCACGCTGCTTTTTGGCGGTCTGCTGAACGAAAGACCGGTCACTGCGAAGATGATGCGCTGGCATGAGGTGTCCAGAGCGGGGATCTGGATACCTGAAAAGCATTTCTGGCTGAGTTATGCGCCTGAGACGAATGATGCTATGACGGGGAACTCGGTTCTGGAATTGGATCTGAAATATGGTGAAGTTTCCGATGAAGAGGATCGCGTTGCGGATGTAAAGGCTCCTTTTGGCGGGAAACGGGTACTGTATTTCCCGGACAGGCATCCTCTGCAGACCGGAGAGAGCACATGGGCCAGGGATCATGTAAAGCATATTCCGGAAGCTTTGCCGCAGCTGCAATTTATGTCGATAGAATTTCCGACGCACTACGAAAATGGAGAGGTGACGTACCTGGAGGAGATACGGCAGCGTGTTTTGGATGTGGCAGTGCTTTGAGGATAACCAACCACACATGTTTTCCTCCGGTTTTGCCTGGTGCAGATGTAAACCGGAAAAATACAAAGGCAACATATTGCAATATGACAGATCCGATTTATAATGAAAAGAGAGGGTGTTTGAGATTAATTCAAAAGAGCATTGAAAAACAAAGGAGGTAGTGTATGACTGAGGGAATCAGAGCTCTGTGTATGTTGGAGGTTGTGGGTGCATTTATGGAATCGATCAGTAAGAAAGCTAGCAGAGAATTCCGCTTTGGGGAGCAGAAAGTTATTCTGGATGTGAGTGACTACAGGGCATATTGTGAAAAACTCTTATCAAACAATGGGTTATCCCCGGTAAGGGATATGGAAGAAATGGAAAAGTTTATGGGGGATGTGATTTTTATTATACTTCATGAAAAGGGAATGCCGATTTCTGCTTTGAGATGGATTGGCGACGGTATGGTTCAGCTTATCAGATGATGGCATTGTTTCATGGATAAATGGATTCAGAAAGAATAAAACAGACAGCAGAAAACAGACAAAACTTTCGGTAAAGGGAACTTTGGTAAACGAAGGGAGTGAAACATAGCAGAGATGAAATCCGGAGAAGAATTGTATTATTACTGTAAAGCGAATCAGCAGACAAAGCGCTGGATCCGGGAATTTGAAAATGAGAGGATCCAGGAAATAAATTATTGGATCGAGAATTTTTCACCTGTTGGGCGTAATGGATATTATCTGAGAAAAATAGAAAATAATTATCTGACGCCTGTAGATGAACTGGCATTTCTTTTAGAAAATAAATGTTCTGAGCATGTCACGTTTGACACGGTATATTATGCAGCAAACAGGATCTTTGCGTATGTGGCAGAAGAATTGGAAAGAATGTTTTCTGTGCCGTCATACTATGTGATGCTTTGCACGAATAAGCGCAGGGAGACGGCGTTTTTTGTTGGGCCTCAGGCATTATCCAGGGATCTGCTCTTTTCAGAGGAGGGCATCTTTATGACGGTAGGATATGACGTGCTGGTTGATTTTATAGACAGATCAAATTATTCCACATTATCTGAATTGAGCAACTATTTGGAGAGTAAGGGGCTTTATTTATTCTCGTAATGAATTGAAGAGCGTCACGAGGGACAAAGGAAAGCAGCTATCCGGAAAAGAACAGAGTATGAAAGTCAGAAAGAGGAGGTAATCCATGGCGAGAACAGGAATTACAGAGTATGATCTGCTTATATCATGTCCGGGGGATGTAGAAAAATTTAAAGATGTTATTGAAGAAGCTGTTGAAAAGTTTAACAGATTATTTGGAAGAACCAATAGTGTTTTGGTAAACGCAAAATATTGGAAAAGCGACAGCTATTCGCAGATGGGTGACAGACCCCAGAATATTCTCAATAGGCAGCTTGTCAATAAATGCGATATGTTGATTGCCGTATTCTGGACAAAATTTGGGACGCCGACGGACAGGTATGGTTCCGGGACGGAGGAAGAAATTGAAGAAATGATTTCTTCGGTAAAACAAGTTTTCTTATATTTCCTGGACAAGCCCTGTCCGCCTTCGGAGTACTCATCGGATTATGAGAATGTCAGAAAGTTTAAGAAAAGATGCAATGACAGAGGGCTTTATAAAGTTGTATCTGATGAGAGAGAGCTGTCAGAAAAGTTTTATGAGGATTTGACACAACACTTTGTGGAAATATTAAATGGAGAAAAAAATCTATCCGTTCAAAATACATTCGGAGGAGTGCGGAATATATATTCGTCCGGGGAGGGGTATTTTGGGCGAACTCCGATATATGCATCGGGAAACAGGCTGAAAAAGGAAAAAGAAGCGGAGATTATTCAAAAGATCCTTAATCTGCAGAGAAATACTCTGCCTGGCAGAACGAGTGGATCAGCCGGGATTCCCGGAACAGTTTCAGATGCAGTTATCTATCGTTATCAAAAAGAATTAATAATGGATTTTGCGGAAGAATACGGAATCCGAATAGATTCGACTTTCTGGAATCTGGGTAATCTGAGAAGAAGAGTGATTGGAGGCGGAAGAGTGGATTGCGATGGAAGAGCAGAAGAAATGAAGCGATATAAAGAGATTCAGAATTTGTGCGGGGAAATAGAGGAATTTAATAGAATCTGATTAAAACAGGGATACCGTTTCAGCTAAGAGAACGATATCCCTGTTTATTAGAGTGGTAGCTGATAGTCTTTACGGATAAATTTAGTATTCCAACGCTTTCTCCACACCATTCACAACTCTTAATCCGCCCTGCACCAGAGCAAGCAGCTCATCTTCACCAGGATAAACGGTAACAGGAGCCAGGAATCCGCAGTGTTCCTTCAGACCATCGACGACAACTTTATCGTAAGCGATACCGCCGGTGATAATGATCTGGTCGATCTTGCCTGCAAGCACGCAGGCCATGGAACCAATATCCTTGGAAACCTGGAAAATAAAAGCTCTTCTGTACAGATCAGCGTCTTTGTTGCCATCCTGCACCATTTTTTCCACTTCACGCATATCATTTGTGCCGAGCAGCGCATTGAAGCCGCCTGCGCCCACGATCTTTTTATACACTTCTTTTTCCTCATATTTGCCGGAGAAGCACATTTTAATTAAAGCGCCGGAGGGAACGCCGCCTGCCCGCTCAGGGGAGAATGCGCCGTCGCCATCGAGAGCGTTGAATACATCGATTACTCTGCCCTCACTGTGTGCACCAACGGAAACGCCGCCGCCCATGTGTACAACGATCAGGTTCAGATCCTTATAATCTTTTCCTGCTTCCGCTGCATAGCGCTTTGCTACTGCCTTCTGGTTCAGAGCATGGAAGATACTGATTCTCGGCAGCTCGGGAACGCCGGAAACTCTGGCTTCCTCACAGAGTTCATCCACTACCACAGGATCCACGATAAAGCTGGGCTTACCGATGGAATCCGCGATCTCCTTTGCCAGAATACCGCCCAGATTGGAGGCGTGCTGACCGGAAACACCGATCTCCAGATCGCGGACCAGGGCATCGTTAACCGCGTAAGTACCGCCGGGAATCGGTTTTAACATGCCGCCCCTGCCCACAACAACATCCAGCGAATTCACATCAAAATCTTTGGATTTCAGAAAGTCCAGAATGATATCCCGGCGGAAGTCCTTCTGATCGATGATGGAATCATAGCGTGCGATCTCCTCGGTGGAGTGGCGCAGCGTTTCGTCAAACAGTAAGGTTTCATCCTCAAAGATACCGATCTTGGTGGAGGTGGAACCAGGATTGATCACTAAAGTTTTAACAGACATAATTTTTCTCCTTTCAAAAAATGCAGGTTTTGCCGCAGCACGCCGCTTTCAGGCGGCGCGGCGGTCAGACACATGCAGAGAAGGCTACTCTCTTTTCAGAGTCTCTGCCGCCAGAGCTGCCAGAGCGATAGAATTTACCTTGACCTCACAGGTGTCGGAACGGGAAGTTAAAATAACAGGCGCCTTTGTCCCTGTCAGAATATTGCCGTTCTTTACATCCACCATATGTACGATCGCTTTATAGACAAGGTTTCCGGCATGAATATCAGGGAATAATAAAATATCCGCATCACCTGCCACTTTTCTGTCAAGGGCGCCCTTTTCTTCCGCCGCTTCCTTATATAATGCGATATCCAAAGATAAAGGACCATCCACGATACAGCCGGTGATCTTTCCCTCTTCATTCATCTTTGTCAGCTCTGCGGCATCCACGGTAACGGGCATCTTCGGATTGACTACCTCAACAGCGGCAAGGGGCGCTACCTTTGGCATGTCCACGCCGCAGGCATTAGCAATCTCTACGGTATAGTTGATAATATTCACTTTATCTTCCAGAGTAGGGTAGGGCATGAAAGCCACGTCTGTCAGGAATAAAAGGCGGTCGATACCGGGAATTTCAAATACGCATACATGGGACAGGGGCTTACCGGTGCGCAGTCCCACTTCCTTATCTAATACGCTCTTTAAGAAGGTTTTGGTGTCCAACAGACCTTTCATGTACATATCGGCCTTGCCGTCGTGTACGAGCTGTACGGCTTTCAGAGAAGCTGCCACGGTATCCGGCTCATTGATCACGGTGTATTCGGCCATATCCATGCCCAGTTCTGCGGCGATCTCACCGATCTTTGCCTCGTCACCGACTAAGATGGCGTCGGCAATCCCACGTTCCTTTGCAGCTTTTACGGCCTCTAACACGGCCTTATCCTGAGCAACTGCCACAGAAAGAGTTTTCTTTTTGCAGGCAGAAACCCGGGAGAGTAGATCAGAAAAATTCTTGCTCATGTTCTTCACTCCTTTACTTTCGTTTTTCCTATAGGTTTTATGCTCTAGCGCATAAAATTTCTGTTAAAATAGTATCACTTGGATGCGCAAAAATCAAGGTATTTGAGGGATTTCGTTATTGTTGTTTGATGATGGGGAGTCCGCTCTCCTCCGGGCTGCTGTGCCGGCATGCCGGATAACAAACAATAACGGGGAGGATCTGCAGAGTATCGATGTTTATAGCAAAATATCAGAAAAATGAATTAACAAAAACGCTGAACAATGATAGAATAGGAAGCAGAGAAAACATAACGGCGTCATAGCACACACTATACAAGGAAGGAAAACATTATGGTAATAGAATTTAACGACAACTTACTGACCGGGAATAAGACCATCGACACGCAGCATAAGGAGCTGATCGGGCGTATCGCGGCGTTTGTGAGCGCCTGCGAGGATGGGGACGGCAAGATGAGGGCTATCAAAATGCTGGATTATCTGGCGGACTACACGGAGTTCCATTTCAACGAGGAGGAAAAACTTCAGAAAGAGGTTTCCTACCCTGGCTACACGGAGCACAAAGCAAAACACGAGGAATTCAAAAAAACAGTAGAAACACTGCACGAATTTCTGGAAGAATCCGAGGGACCCACAGAAGCCTTTGTGGAGCAGGTGAAAAAACAGGTCGTTGACTGGCTGTTCAGACATATCGAAGGTTTTGACCGATCTGTGGCTGAATATATCAATTATGTAAATAATCCAAATCGCCTGTAAAAAGAAAGGGTTGAAAGGGTAATACCAGGTCTCAAATTAGGTTTGTGGCCTGGTATTTTTTTGTCTGAGAGAAAAAAGCGGAAATGCCGTTTTTTTTGAGCGTAAATATCATTGAGACGGGTAACCAGGACAAATATAATAAAATTACCTAAAATCATTGAAGGAAACGAGAAGAAATGAAGAATTATGACGAAGAAAAGATGGTTTCATTATCGGAATGCCGTGATGTTGACGAAGTTTTGAATGAAATGACATTGCAGGAAAAACTGTGTCTGCTGACGGGCGGAAGTGGATTTGGCACCAGGGCTATTCCACGTCTGGGGATTCCTGCGGCTATGATGGTAGACAGCGCAGCTGGCATAAATCTGGCGCAGTACTACGGCGATTTATATTCCAGATATCAGATACGCGAAAATTTGCCGTTTAAATCGCTGGCAGGAGTGACCAATACGGAACAGATGGGAGGGATTTTAAGAAAACGGCTTGTGGGGGAAATGTTAAGTAAAGAACAGGAGGAACAATACGAAAAGATCAGACAGGAGAAAGAAAAAATTACCGATTCCAATGAATGGCCGACCTGTTTTCCGACAGGAATGCTTTTAGCCAGCACATGGAATCCGGATGTTGTCGAGAAGTGCGGCATGGCATTGGGGAAGGAGGCGAAAAGTCTGGGAGTTAATGTGGTACTTGGCACACCGGATGCCAATATTCAGAGAGATCCAAGAGGAGGACGTGTTTTCGAATGTTACACGGAGGATCCATGCCTGATGAGTAAAATGGCGCCAGCGATGGTTAGAGGAATCCAGAGCCAGGGCGTCTTTGCGGATGTGAAACATTTTGCTGCAAATAATCAGGAAACCTCGAGGCTGGGTGTCGATGAAAACATATCGGAACGCGCTTTGCGCGAGATATATTTTCCCGGATTTAAAGCGTGTGTAAAAGAAGGGAAAGTAAAAACTGTGATGGGCGCTTATAATTGTATCAACGGTGTGGGATGCTCGATGAATAAATGGCTTTTGACGGATGTACTGCGAAATGAATGGGGATTTGAGGGAATTGTGATGTCTGACTGGGGCGGCGTCTATGATCAGATCGAGGCGATCCGCGCCGGCAATGATATTGATATGCCCGGCATCCGGGATATGTCCTGCGTGGAGCAGGCAGTTACGGATGGCAGGATTATGATCGAAGAGATTGATGCCTGCGCAAGGCGTGTCCTCCGATTCCTGAAAGAGAGTACATTATTTGAAAAAAGTACCGGAGGGATGGATCGGGAAGTCTCGAATTCGGCTGCATATGAAGCCGCGCTGGAAGGTATTGTCCTGTTAAAAAACGAAAACAGTACGCTGCCGCTTAAACGGGAATGCAAAATTTCGCTATTTGGTAAAGGCTCAACGGAATTTTATATTACAGGAAAACAGAGTTCCCGGGTATTTACAGACCGCCATCCGAGTTTATCGAAAGAACTGGAAAAAATGCTGGGCGAAAATAATGTGATACTGAATGAGATCCGGGATGATACAGATTATGTGATCCTGACGTTGCAGTCCGAGGGAACGGAAGGAAAGGACAGGGAGAATCTGGATGTTGACCGTGAACAGTGCGGAATTTTACTGGAGGCTATTCACGCGGCGAAAGAGAAAAATATTCCGACGGTTCTGCTTTTAAACATCGCAGCCCCTGTTGACATCCGTGAGTTTGCGGACAGAGTTGATGCGGTTATGGCAGTTTACTATCCGGGAAGTGAAGGAGCGCATGCCCTGGTGGATATCCTTCTGGGAATGACTTCCCCCAGCGGACATTTGACAATTACATATCCTCAGAAGATAGAAGATTGCCCTGCTTACGGTTTTTTTCCGGGAAAGAGAGGTAAGGCACTCTACAATGAAGATATCTATGTGGGCTATCGATACTATGATCTGAAAAAAGTTGAGCCGCTTTATCCTTTCGGCTACGGTCTTTCCTATACAAAATTTGATATTTTAAATGCGAGACTGGATAAGAGTAAAATAGATCAGGATGTTGAAAATAAGATTACCCTCTGTGCAGATGTGAGAAATGTGGGCGAGATGGCAGGAAAGTGTGTTGTACAGGTTTATCTGCATCACAGGTCGGATATCCTTCCGCGGCCGATACGTGAATTAAAAGCTTTTCAGAAAGTTCTGCTACAGCCCGGAGAAAGAAGGACTCTGAAATTTGAACTGAATGTACAACAACTTGCGGCATTTGATCCAGGCTATAGAGAGTGGATCGCAGAGGCAGGGGAATATATCTTTGAGATCGGTACAAGCTCAAGAGATCTGCCGGTCAGTGTAAAATTTCATCTCACAGGTCATACCCTGTATGATTTCGGGCTGCGGAGTTCGATAAAACGGATCTCGGCGAGCAAAGAGGCGTTTCGTATCCTGCAGGAGACATTTGAACCGTACGGTGTCACCTATGCTGATTTTGCTGACTGCCTGAAGTATTTTCCGGATAAAGAACTTGGAGTGATCGTGGAGGAACTGATAAACAATAAGCACCTGAACAGGGAAGATCCTGAACTGATAAAGGTGATTGAACAGATGTATAAGAAACTTACTGACCTGCCGGTAGAATAAAAATGGAGAATGATGGATATATGAAAAATGAAATTTTGCTAGTATGTAAAAAGATCTCTAAAAATTTCGGCTCAACCTGTGCACTGAAAGAAGCGGATCTTGAGATACCATGTGGAGATATTCGTGGGCTGATCGGCGAGAACGGTTCCGGGAAATCCACTCTGTCATCCATTATATCCGGGGTACAGATGGCTGACAGCGGAGAAATGTGGATCAAAGGAGAAGTACACCATCCCCGTTCCATGCTGGAAGCTCAGAAACATAAGATCAGCATGATAGTGCAGGAGACAGGGACGATCCCCGGGATAACGGTGGCTGCCAATATTTTTATCGGACAGGAAAAAATGTTCTCCAGCAGGGGGATTCTGAGGATCAGAAAAATGATGGATGCGGCGCGGCGTGCATTGGAGAATATAGGTGTGACAGATATTGCGCCTGATTGTCCCATAGACGCACTCAACTTTGAAAATCGAAAGATAGTTGAAATTGCAAGGGCTATGGCAGGTGATCCGGATCTTTTAATCGTTGATGAGACAACTACGGCCCTTTCGCAGAGAGGACGTCAGATCCTGTATAACATTATGGAGAAGATGGCAGATGACGGAAAGTCCGTGTTGTTTATCTCACATGATATGGAGGAGCTGATGCAGGTCTGCCGGTCTATTACGGTGCTGCGGGATGGCGTTATGGTGAAAAATCTCTGTCAGGAAGAAATGGAGATTGAGAGGATCAAAACATTAATGGTGGGAAGGGAACTTTCGGGGAACTACTACAGGGCAGATTACGACAGTTCACATAAAGGAAAAGTCGTATTAAGCGGCAGGCATGTGACCTGTGGCGAGATCCTTGAAAATTTTGATTTTGATCTGCACGGCGGAGAGATACTTGGTATCGGTGGTCTGACTGACAGCGGTATGCATGATGTAGGGCGGGCTGCATTCGGGGCGTCAAAGCTGCTCACAGGAGAGATACGTGCCGGGAATAAGCTGATAAAAAATGCTTCGGATGCCATTGCGGCAAAGATTGGATATGTGCCCAAAAACAGAGATACGGAGTCAGTTATTCTGGATGACAGTATTTTGAATAATATTGTTTTGCCGGCGCTTAAAATATTGAGTAATAAAAGTTATATTTCGCTGGTGAAGGAGTCTGATCTTGCGAAAGAGGGCGTGGATGCACTCTCCATAAAATGCCGTGAAGCAACCCAGGATGTCAGGGATCTCTCCGGCGGTAATCGTCAGAAAGTTGCAGTGGCAAAATGGATCATGAACGGGACGGAAATCTTCATCATGGACTGCCCCACAAGGGGAATTGATATAAGTGTCAAAGCATATCTGTATCAATTGATTTACAGGCTGAAAACGGAGGGGAAGTCGATTATGATGATTTCTGAGGAAATGACGGAACTCATCGGTATGTGTGACCGGATTCTTATTGTGAAGGATGGCAGACTGTCACACGAGTTTGAACGCAGTGAAACATTGTCGGAAAATGACATTATTCAATATATGATTTAGGGAAGGAGGTGGATATAATATGAAAAAAGGCCAGAGTCTTCATAAAGGTTTACCGTTAGTGTGTATGATTTTTTTATTTCTCTGTTTTACGGTTATCACAGGGGGGCGGTTTCTTTCGGGCAATAATATGGAAGTGCTTCTGAATCAGGCGTTTGGGGTTTTGGTGGCAAGTATCGGAGCGACCTTTGTGTATGCACATGGTGGAATGGATCTTTCCATTGCCGGCCTCTCGGGCTTTTGCATGTGTATGATTGCATATTGTCTGAATTATGTCAATTGGTTCTGGGCACTGTTAGCAGCGTTGGCGGTAGGGGTTGTTTCGGGAATTCTGACCAGTGGCATATCAATTGCAATGAATATCCCTGCCTTTATTGTGTCGATCTGCATGGGCAATATCTGGCGTGGAATTGTGCTGACAATTACTTCATCTTCCTGGATGGAAGTGCCTGCATCTTTTTTGAAGTTCGATAATTGGATCATTAAGATCATTACAATGATTGTGCTGATTATAACAGGTTTTTATATTTTCGATTTTACACGTATCGGAAAAGACATGAAGGCAATTGGCGGGAGTGCTGAAGTAGCAAGACTGTCCGGTGTGAGAGTGACGCTTGAAATGCTGCTTGCGTATGTCATCATGGGAATTTTTACAACAATTACGGCGTTTTTTACACTGGCAAGAGTGGGTGTTGCATCTTCAACAGCGGGAAGCGGTCTGGATATGGATGTACTGATAGCGCTTCTGCTGGGTGGGCTTCCGTTGACTGGCGGTGCTGGTTCCAGAATGATATGCGCAGTTGTGGGAGCGTTTTCCCTGGCGATACTTGGGAACGGATTGATCCTTTGCGGTGTTGATCCGAAGGTTGTGGATGGAATTAAGGGCGCAGTGCTGCTCATCGTTGTTTTTGCGACAATGAAAAAGAAAGAAGGACAGATCATTACGTAAAATGAAAAGAACAAAAATAGAAAGGAACTGTTAGTATGAAAAAAATAATAACATTATTACTGGTATGTTGTATGACCACATGTGCACTTTTCGGATGTGGATCTGCCGGGACGAATGAGGCAGATGTGGCGGATGAAAATACTGTTGAGACTGATATCAATGAGGAAAATGTATCGGAAAATACAGAGTTGCCGCTTATAAAGGTTGGTTTTGTGTGCTGGGGATATTCAGACCTTCTGGGCAATCAGTATAAAAACTATTTTGATTACCTTGCAGAAAATGTGAACCTTGAAATAACATATGCCACGGCCTATTCAAGTGAAGAACATATTGAGACAACGGAAAATCTGATTTCGAAGGGGGTTGACGTCATTCTGGATTATGACTGTTATGATAAGATGATGCAGCTTTGTGAAGCTAAAGGCGTGTATCTGGCACAGTATACCCTGGATATTTCGTCACCTGAATTAAAACAACAGCTTGAGACCTATTCACATTGGCTTGGGTATTCGGTCTGTGATGATTATGAAACAGGATGCAGACTTGCTGAGCTGATGTATGAACAGGGATGCCGGAATATTGCGACAATCGCCATTGCACCGGGGAGCTCCGCTGCTGACCAGCGCTGGAACGGCGTTGTTGATACAGTGGCAAAATATGAGGATATGAACATTATTGCTGAATACAGAAATGATGATACCGGTGAGTTCGGTGCAGCTGTACAGAATATGATTTCCATTTACAGTGATTTTGACGGTATCATTCTCATGGGGGGATCTGATGGAGCTTCCGACAGCGTTCTTCAGGCTCTTGAAATTGAAAATAAGATCGGGGAGATTAAACTGGCAACAGTTGATATTGAAGAGACTTCCCGTGAAGATGTGGAGAGAGGGGCCTTACATGTTATTGCCGGTGGCCAGTATCCGGATCCGGTTATGCTGTTTATTCCGGTCTATAATGCAGTGACAGGTTCTCCTATGACAGATGGACCGTTTACGCTCTATGGAAAGAATCTTTTCCTTGAGACGGAGGAGGACTTTGAAAATTATGCTAAATATATTGAAGGCGATGTGTTCCCTTATACATTCGATGAGCTGAAGGAATACCTGCGCGTATATAACCCGGATGCGACATTTGAGGACTTTGCGGAGTTTTATGCAAAATACGATATCGAAGAAGTTGTGCAGCGACATGCGGGGATGGTGGAGTAAAAAATTAGATTCCGATAAGAAAGAGTGGGAAATGATGAAAAACTTGCGTAAAAATAAAATTGCGGATTATTGCAAAGCTTTGATTTTGCCGATTGTGGTCTACCTCATGTTTCGATTTATGTCACACGGGCTGTTTGGTGATGCGCACGGCATGATGGTAATTGCACGGCAGTCTGTTGTTTCGGTACTTATTGCATGGGGGATCTGTATGAACATGCAGATGAAGATGTGGGATATGAGCGCGGGAGCTGTAGTTGTGCTGGCTGGCATTCTGGGCGGCAGAGCAATGCTTGCGACCAATACAGGACTGATCGGGCTGGTGGTTTTAACAACAATCATTTCAATTATTCTTTCTCTTCTGATTTTCGTGGTCTATCACTACATGAGGGTTCCGTCGATCGTTTCAGCGGTAGGCATGCTGATGATTTATGAATCCCTGACTACTTTACTGTTTCATGCGGAAGGGGTAAAGATACGGGGAAATGCGACAATACTGGCAAGATCACCATATTGCTTTATGATACTGATATTATATGGATTTTTAATGTATGTTATATTTAACCGCACGAGTATTGGCTACCATGTAAGAACCATTGGCAATAACCAGCGGATTTCAACGAATATCGGCGTGAGTGTCAGAGATACACGGTTTAAGAGCTTTCTTGCAGAAGGGATCATGCTGGGGATGGCAGCAGTATTGTCGGTTTCGAACAAAGGAGGAGCCGCTTCCATAAGTGGTATGGATTCCATGTCAGTATCTTTTGATGCTCTGATGAGTGTTTTTATGGGTGTTTTTCTGGCAAAATACTGTAATCTGATAGTCGGCATTTTCCTTGGGACAATTTCCATGAAGATGCTGAATGCGGGATTGATCTCAATCGGACTCAGCGCATCTTTGCAGAAAGTTGCAACAGGTGTCTTTCTGATCCTGGTTATCGGCATTTCTTCAAATCAGACGCGGATCCTGCAGTTTATTGAAAACCGAAAGAAGGCAAAACGCATTATAAAAAATACAATGAACAGTTAAAAAGTATGGGATGTTCAAACTGTCAAATTCAATCATAAATGTCCCGGGATTCCAGATAGAGGAATCTTGGGATTTTCCATATCTGCTGCCTGGAATAGCTGTGGCTGTCGGAGAAGATAAGGAGTATATCTTGTCAGAAACTGAAAAAAAATATATAATAATAATGAGAATTGGCCGGAATTTATCATATCAGTTCAGAGGTGCAGGGATTATGGGTTATGAAATAACTCAATACCACAAATCTTCATATATGTGTATAGAAGAATGGGGAGGACATGACTTTCAGCTTCATTTTCATGCGGAGATCGAACTGTCGCTTATCCTTTCCGGAGAAGCAGTCTTCATTATAAATAAGCATAAGTACAAACTGGAAGCTGGTGATATTATTCTGGTCAATCGATGCGTACCGCATTCCATTGAACAGAACAAAAACAGCAGGGTGATATGGCTTGGTATCAATCCGCTGTTTTGCGGTTTCTACTATCCGGATCTGCAGAAGATTCATTTTCAGGAATGTTTGTTTGACAAAGATCATCTGTTGAACCAGTCACTGGTTTCGGATATGAAACAACTGTTAGATATTTCAAAATCACAGGCAACGGCCTATGAATTTAAAATGCAGGAAATTCTCAATCATATATTTTTTCTGTTGCTGACACAGACTGATTACGTGTATCTGCCGGATGTGGTCATGCATACGGAGGCTGAGAGGATGGAAAGACTGCATCATATTATCGGTTACATGGAGGGAAATTTTGACAGACAGCCAAGACTGGAGGAACTGGCTGAGGAGATGCAGCTTTCCCCGGATTATCTTTCTCATTTTATTAAAGATGCATTGGGAATTACGTTCCGTGATTATGTGACAATGCTGCGCCTGCATAAGGCTGTGAAACTTATGGAGGAAAAGTCTGTCAGTCAGCTGGACATGCTTTTTCAAACCGGTTTTACTGATTATCGTTATTTTTCCAGGGCTTTTAAAAAAATATATGGGGTTGACCCGGAGGAATATTACAGGTCAGAGCCCTGATTGTGTGATTTAATATCCGTAACAGAAAATATATAAAAAATAATTAAAAAAGTTCTTGCATTATCGGAATTTCTATAGTACAATAGCTTTTGCTGTGACATGATAGCGATGAAGCGTGAGGTTGCTGTCAGCGGGCAACTACTGGCAGGTTTTCCGTGGAGCGAATGTCAAAACCGGAAGATCAGGAATCTCCGGTGAGGAAACTGACGACAAGTCACTGTACAGACAGAAGGATTCTGCAAGAACTTTTTACAGCAAAAGGCAGAAGCGTGTGTGGCCAAAGTACTTCATACAGCGCGTATGAAAAGGCATATCGGACAAAAATTATGATCTGTCCGGGTATCGGACACACACGGAGGAGTGTACAGTCACCGCTTGTCGTACTAAAAATGAAAGATACATTTTCATTTCAAAAAAGTGCGAAAAGGAGGCGACTTTTTTTATGGCAAGTCAGGTAATGAGGATTACATTAAAGGCGTATGATCACCAGCTGGTTGATGCGTCTGCCAAAAAAATCATCGAAACAGTCAGGAAGAATGGATCTCAGGTGAGCGGACCGGTGCCCCTTCCTACAAAGAAAGAGGTTGTTACAATTTTGAGGGCGGTTCACAAATACAAAGATTCCAGAGAACAGTTCGAACAGAGAACCCATAAGAGGCTGATCGACATCATTGCACCGACGCCCAAGACCATCGATGCGCTGCAGAGATTGGAAATGCCGGCGGGTGTGTACATTGATATCAAAATGAAACAAAAATAACCTTCTACTAGAATGAACATGCAGGGGCGAAGTAAAGCCGCTGCGGGCATCGGCTGACGGCGGCAAAGCTGAAAGCGGCGCCCCGCAGGGGAAAACAGCCTGGGAGATACGGGGAGCCCGAAAATGCATGGTCCGATGTAGAACAAAAGGAGGGTAAAGGGTAACATGAAGAAAGCGATTTTAGCAACAAAAGTCGGAATGACTCAGATCTTCCAGGAAGACGGTACGCTGATTCCGGTAACCGTTCTTCAGGCGGGTCCTTGCGTGGTAACCCAGATCAAGACAGAGGAAAATGACGGTTACAAGGCAGTGCAGGTAGGGTTTGTTGACAAGAAGGAAAAGATCGTCAACAAAGACAAGGGCGGAAAAAAAGAAGTGGCTCATCCCCACGGCGTAAACAAAGCTGAGATGGGACATTTCAAGAAAGCCGGTGTATCCGGTAAGAGATATGTCAGAGAGTTCCGCTTTGAAAATGCGGAGGAATATGAACTGGGGAACGAGATTAAAGCTGATATCTTTGAAGTGGGCGAGAGAGTTGACGCTTCCGGCATTTCCAAAGGTAAGGGATTCCAGGGCGCGATCAAGAGACTCGGACAGCACAGAGGCCCCATGAAGCACGGTTCCAAATTCCATCGCCATCAGGGTTCTAACGGCGCCTGCTCTTCCCCGAGCAGAGTGTTCAAAGGAAAGGGCATGCCGGGCCATATGGGCTGCGAAAAGGTAACTGTTCAGAACCTGGAAGTAGTGAGAGTAGATGCAGAGAAAAATCTGCTGTTAATAAAAGGTTCTGTTCCGGGACCTAAGAAAGCGCTGGTTACGATCAAAGAGACGACCAGAGCTGAAGCATAATTCAGGGCGAAAGGAGGACAAAGAGATGGCTAACGTATCTGTTTATAATATGGAAGGCAAGGAAGTTGGCACTGTTGAATTAAACGACGCGGTGTTCGGTGTGGAAGTAAACGAACATCTTGTGCATATGGCAGTGGTACAGCAGCTTGCAAACAATCGTCAGGGAACCCAGAAAGCAAAAACCCGTGGCGAGGTTTCCGGCGGCGGCAGAAAGCCCTGGAGACAGAAAGGAACCGGTCATGCGAGACAGGGTTCCACAAGATCTCCTCAGTGGAAGGGTGGCGGTGTTGTATTTGCCCCTGTACCGAGAGATTATTCCTTTAAGATGAATAAGAAAGAGAAAAGAGCGGCATTAAAATCAGTATTATCCGATAAAGTTGCAGGTGGCAAGCTTGTTGTTCTGGATGAGTTGAAGTTTGACGAGATCAAGACGAAGAAGTTCAAAGCGGTGATGGATAACCTGAAAGTGGAAGACAGAGCACTGGTTGTTCTGGGCGAGAAGGATGATGTGGTGATCAAATCCGCAAACAACCTTCCTTTTGTACAGACCGCACTGCCGGGGACGATCAACGTCTATGATATCCTGAAGGCGGGCACACTGATCCTGACAAAGGATGCCGTTACAAAGATTGAGGAGGTGTATGCATAATGGCTGATCTGAAATATTATGACGTGATCCTGAAACCGGTCATCACAGAGAAGAGCATGTCCGGCATGGCAGATAAGAAGTATACATTTCTGGTGCATCCCGATGCGACAAAGACGCAGGTGAAAGAGGCAGTGGAAAAAATGTTTGAAGGTACCAGGGTGGCGAAAGTCAACACAATGAACCTGGACGGCAGAAAAAAAAGAAGAGGCATGGTAGTCGGCAGAACGGCAAAGACCAAAAAGGCTATCGTTCAGCTTACCGCTGACAGCAAAGAGATTGAAATCTTTGCAGGTCTGTAAAAAGCAGAAAGGAGAAAAAAGACATGGGAATTAAAACCTATAACCCATATACACCTTCCAGAAGAAACATGACTGGTTCTGATTTCTCTGAGATTACAAAGACTACACCTGAAAAGTCTCTGCTTGCAAGCAAGAAGAAACATGCAGGCCGCAACAATCAGGGTAAGATCACCGTTCGCCATCGCGGCGGCGGCAACAGACGGAAATACAGAATCATTGATTTCAAGAGAACCAAAGATGGTATTCCGGCAAAGGTGATCGGTATTGAGTATGATCCGAACAGAACCGCAAATATCGCGCTGATCTGTTACGCAGACGGACTGAAAAGCTATATCCTTGCACCCCAGGGCCTGACTGACGGCATGAAGGTTATGAACGGTCCCGAGGCGGAAATTAGAGTCGGAAACTGTCTGCCTCTTGAGAACATCCCGGTTGGTACCCAGGTACACAACATTGAGTTGTATCCGGGCAAGGGCGGCCAGATGGTCCGCAGTGCCGGTAACAGCGCGCAGCTTATGGCGAAAGAAGGCAAGTACGTAACGCTTCGTCTTCCTTCCGGTGAGATGAGAATGGTTCTCGGCGTATGCCGCGCCACAGTCGGTGTGGTGGGCAACGTTGATCACAACCTTATCAATATTGGTAAAGCAGGGCGGAAACGTCACATGGGCATCAGACCTACAGTCCGCGGCTCTGTTATGAACCCGAATGACCATCCGCACGGCGGTGGTGAGGGACGCGCGCCGATTGGACGTCCGGGCCCGAGCACACCCTGGGGTAAACCTGCACTCGGCTTAAAGACCCGTAAGAAGAAAAAAGCTTCTAACAAACTGATTGTGAGAAGAAGAGACGGCAGAGCTATCAAATAAAGAGTGAAAGATAAATCTTTCACTCGCGAGTTTGCGCAATCTCAGCATAGCTGAGATATAATCGCACAAACATCACGAATATTGAGGAGGAAGAATCATGTCGAGATCATTGAAAAAAGGACCATTCGCAGATGAAAGCTTACTGAAAAAAGTAGATGCTTTAAATGCGTCCGGCCAGAAACAGGTTATTAAGACCTGGTCCCGCCGTTCCACAATTTTCCCGTCTTTCGTAGGACATACGTTCGCGGTTCATGACGGCAGAAAACATGTGCCTGTCTACGTGACAGAGGATATGGTTGGGCATAAATTAGGTGAGTTCGTGGCAACAAGAACTTACAGAGGACATGCAAAAGAAGATAAGAAATCCAAAGTGAGATGAAAGGTTGATATGAAAATCAAAGATTTTCATATGAAAGGAGGTTTAAACTATGGCTAAAGGACATAGAAGTCAGATTAAAAGAGAAAGAAATGCTCAGAAAGATACAAGACCTTCCGCTAAGTTATCTTACGCAAGGATTCCTGTACAGAAAGCATGCTTTGTATTAGACGCCATCAGAGGCAAAGACGTGACAAGCGCTCTTGCTATTCTGGAGTATAATCCCAGATATGCTTCCGGCGTTATTAAGAAATTACTGGAATCAGCAATTGCCAACGCTGAGAACAACAACGGCATGAATGCAGCTAATCTTTATATAGAGGAGTGCTATGCAAGCGACGGCCCTATCATGAAACGTGTGAGACCTCGTGCACAGGGAAGGGCTTACAGAATCGAAAAGAGAATGAGCCATATCAAGATTGTGCTGAACGAGAAATAATGGGAAGGGAATGCCCGGGCTGCGGGCATGAAGAAAGGAGTTAAGTGATATATGGGACAGAAAGTTAATCCTCACGGCCTCAGAGTCGGTATTATTAAGGATTGGGATTCCAGATGGTATGCTGATGCTGAGTTTTCCGATTATCTGATAGAAGACTATAATATCAGAAAATACCTGAAGAAGAAATTATATGCTGCCGGTATCTCCAAAATTGAAATCGAAAGAGCTTCCGACAGAGTAAAAGTTATCATTTATACAGCAAAACCCGGTGTAGTGATCGGTAAGAGCGGCGCAGAGATCGAAAAGACAAAGACAGAGCTTTCCAAAATGACAGATAAGAAAGTGCTGATCGATATCAAGGAGATCAAAGTGCCGGACAGAGATGCACAGCTTGTTGCAGAAAACATTGCACAGCAGCTTGAGAACCGTGTGTCTTTCAGAAGAGCGATGAAATCCTGCATGGGCAGAACGATGAAAGCCAGAGCGCTTGGTATCAAGGCTGCATGTTCCGGGCGTCTGGGCGGCGCCGATATTGCCCGTACAGAGTTTTACAGCGAAGGTACGATTCCGCTTCAGACACTGAGAGCCGATATTGATTACGGTTTTGCAGAGGCAGATACCACATACGGCAAAGTCGGTGTGAAAGTCTGGATCTATAAGGGCGAAGTACTTCCCGCCAAAGGAAATAAGGAAGGGAGCGAGAAATAATTATGTTAATGCCAAAAAGAGTAAAACGTCGTAAACAGTTCCGTGGTTCTATGGCAGGCAAACCTACCAGAGGTACAACGATTACCTATGGCGAATATGGTATTATCGCAATGGAACCCGCATGGATCAAATCCAACCAGATCGAGGCAGCCCGTGTGGCTATGACCCGTTATGTGAAACGTGGCGGTAAGGTCTGGATTAAGATTTTCCCGGATAAACCTGTAACAACAAAACCAGCAGAAACACGTATGGGTTCCGGTAAGGGAACTCTGGAATACTGGGTAGCAGTTGTTAAGCCGGGACGTGTGCTTTTCGAGATCGCAGGCGTGCCTGAGGATATCGCAAAAGAAGCACTGCGTCTTGCAACACATAAGCTTCCGTGTAAGTGTAAAGTCGTTTCTAAAGCAGACTTGGAAGGCGGTGCATCAAATGAAAACTAATAAATATTTGGAAGATTTAAAGGCAAAGACTTCTGCTGAGCTGGCGGAAGAGCTGGTAGCTGCCAAGAAAGAACTTTTCAATTTGAGGTTCCAGAACGCAACGAATCAGTTGGACAATACAGCAAGAATCAAAGAAGTGAGAAGAAACATTGCCCGTATTCAGACGATGATCACGGCAAAGGCAAACTGAATGTGTGTATTGTATTAACTGGAAAGGAGAGCAAATCGTGGAAAGAAATTTAAGAAAGACACGTACTGGCAAGGTTGTCAGCGATAAAATGGATAAGACGATCGTTGTGGCGATCCAGAACAATGAGAGACATCCGCTTTACAACAAGATCGTAAAAAGAACTTACAAATTGAAAGCTCATGATGAGAACAATGATTGTCATATCGGCGATACCGTGAAGGTTATGGAGACAAGACCTCTGTCCAAGGACAAGAGATGGAGACTTGTCGAGATTGTTGAGAGAGCGAAGTAAATTGAAAGGAGAATCAACATGGTTCAGCAGGAAACCAGACTGAAAGTTGCCGATAACACGGGTGCGAAAGAACTGCTTTGCATCAGGGTGATGGGCGGCTCTACAAGAAGATATGCAAGTATTGGTGATATAATTGTTGCTTCTGTCAAAGATGCAACACCAGGCGGCGTTGTGAAAAAGGGCGATGTGGTAAAAGCTGTAGTCGTGCGTACCGTAAAGGGTGCCCGCCGCAAAGATGGTTCTTACATCAGATTCGATGAAAATGCTGCTGTTATTATCAAAGATGACAAGACCCCGAGAGGAACCCGTATCTTTGGACCGGTAGCAAGAGAGCTTCGTGAGAAACAGTTTATGAAGATTGTTTCCCTGGCTCCGGAAGTATTATAGGAGGTACCGGTTATGGCAATGTTAAAAATCAAAAAAGGTGACACAGTGAAAGTGATCTCCGGTAAAGACAAAGATAAAGAAGGCAAGGTACTTGACATTGACCGCAAGAAGGGCAGAGTGCTGGTAGAAGGCGTTAATATGATCACAAAGCATATGAAACCCTCCGCAGCAAACGCTAACGGCGGTATTGTTCAGAGAGAAGCTATGATCGACATTTCCAATGTGATGTATGTTCACAAGGGAAAACCCACGAGAATCGGGTTTAAGATGGACGGAGATAAGAAAGTACGTTTCGCAAAATCCACAGGCGATATTATCGGTTAAGGAAGGAGGGTAAACATGAGCAGATTAAAAGATTTATACAAAGATGAGATCGTAGATGCTATGATCAAAAAGTTTGGTTATAAGAATATCATGGAAGTTCCGAAAATCGACAAGATCGTTGTAAATATGGGTGTTGGTGAAGCAAAGGAAAATCCGAAGGTACTCGAAGCTGCTGTGGCTGACATGGAAAAGATCACAGGCCAGCATGCTGTTATTACTAAGGCGAAGAAATCTATCGCAAACTTCAAAATCAGGGAAGGACAGTCCATCGGCTGTAAGACAACGCTTCGCGGTGAGAAGATGTATGAGTTTTTAGATCGTCTGGTGAACTTGGCTCTGCCCCGTGTGCGTGACTTCAGAGGCGTCAGCGCCAACGCGTTCGACGGAAGAGGCAACTACTCGCTGGGCATCAAAGAACAGATCATCTTCCCGGAAATTGAGTATGATAAGATCGATAAAGTGAGAGGCATGGATGTCATCATCGTAACCACCGCAAAGACGGACGAAGAGGCGCGCGAGTTACTGAGATTATTCAACATGCCCTATGAAAAATAACAGGAGGTAAATTCCATGGCTAAAACAGCGATGAAGATCAAACAGCAGCGCAAACCGAAATTCTCCACAAGAGCATACAGCCGCTGCAAAATTTGTGGTCGTCCCCACGCATATTTAAGAAAATACGGAATCTGCAGAATTTGCTTCCGTGAGTTGGCATATAAGGGCGAGATCCCCGGCGTAAAGAAATCAAGCTGGTAGGATGTGCGATGAGTCTAAATGAAGAAGGAGGAAACTGACCATGACAATGAGTGACCCTATTGCAGATATGCTTACAAGAATCCGTAATGCAAATACTGCAAAACATGATACAGTAGATGTACCCTCATCCAAAATGAAACTGGCTATCGCACAGATTCTGGCAGATGAAGGCTATATCAAAAAATATGAAGTGATTGAAAATGGTTCATTCAATACGATCCGCATTACCCTGAAGTACGGTGCAGACAGAAATGAGAAGATCATTTCCGGCATCAAGAGAATTTCCAAGCCGGGACTTCGCGTGTATGCGGGCAAAGAAGATATGCCGAGAGTTCTGGGCGGCCTGGGAATCGCTATCGTTTCCACAAATGAGGGCGTTATCACAGACAAGAAAGCAAGAGAGTTAGGCGTAGGCGGCGAAGTATTAGCGTTTGTGTGGTAAAGATGAAAAGAATTTCTAAGGCGTCAAAGGACGCCGCCTAAGAAATTCTAAGTTTCATCTCTAAGAGAAAAATGCTTCGCATTTTCTCCGGCGCTGTGGTAGAAATATAATTTATAGGAGGTACGGGCATGTCACGTATAGGAAGAATGCCAATCGCGATTCCTGCAGGTGTTACTGTGGAAGTTGCAGAAAATAATAAAGTGACTGTAAAAGGTCCTAAGGGTACTCTGGAGAGAGTACTTCCATCCGAGATGGAGATCAAGGTGGAAGGTGCGGAGGTTACCGTATCTAGACCGAATGATTTAAAGAGAATGAAATCTTTACACGGCCTCACCAGGACACTGATCCACAACATGGTAGTCGGTGTGACGGAAGGTTTCCAGAAGAAACTGGAAGTGAACGGCGTAGGTTACAGGGCGGCAAAGGCCGGTAAGGTGCTTACCTTATCCCTTGGTTATTCCCACCCGGTTGAGATGACTGATCCTGAAGGCGTTGAGACAGTTCTGGAAGGCCAGAACGTGATCATCGTAAAGGGGATTGATAAAGAAAAAGTTGGCCAGTTTGCAGCTGAAATCAGAGACAAGAGAAGACCGGAACCTTATAAAGGTAAGGGTATCAAGTATGCTGATGAAGTGATCAGACGTAAAGTCGGTAAGACCGGTAAGAAATAACGGATAAGGAGAGTGTGAAAATGGTTAGTAAAAAATCAAGACAGGAAGTTCGTGTAAAAAAACACAGAAGAATGCGTAACCGTTTGTCCGGAACTGCTGAGAGACCTCGTCTGTCAGTGTTCAGAAGTAATAATCATATGTATGCTCAAATTATCGATGATGTAGCCGGAGTGACTCTCGCTGCCGCTTCTACTGTGGAAAAAGAAGTGAAAGCGGAGCTTACGAAGACGAATAACGTTGACGCAGCGGCGTATCTTGGAACGGTAATTGGAAAGAGAGCAGTGGAAAAAGGTATTAAAGAAGTTGTCTTTGACAGAGGCGGCTATATATACCAGGGTAAAGTAGCAGCGTTAGCTGATGCGGCCAGAGAAGCTGGCCTTACATTCTAGGAAGGGAGAAACGTACATGAAGCGTACAATCATTGATATAAGCAACATGGAATTAACGGAAAAAGTTGTTACCATCAAACGTGTTACCAAGGTTGTAAAGGGCGGACGTAATATGCGGTTTACGGCTCTTGTGGTTGTTGGTGACAGCAATGGTCATGTAGGTGCCGGCCTGGGAAAAGCTACTGAGATCCCTGAGGCCATCAGAAAAGGCAAAGAGGACGCGATCAAGAATCTGGTCAGCGTCGCAGTAGATGAAAACGGCAGTATTACACATGATTTTATCGGAAAATATGGTTCTTCAGAGGTCCTGCTTAAGAGGGCTCCCGAAGGTACCGGTATCATCGCAGGCGGCCCTGCGCGTATTGTCTGCGAACTTGCGGGAATCAGAAATATCCGTACAAAATCGCTGGGTTCCAATAATAAGCAGAACGTGGTTCTTGCGGCAGTTTCAGGCCTCAGCCAGTTGAAGACCCCGGAAGAGGTAGCAAAGAATCGTGGTAAATCCGTAGAGGAAGTTGTAAGCTAGAAAGGAGAATGAAACCCATGGCAGATAATAAAACATTGAAGATCACTCTGGTAAAATCTCCTATCGGCGCGATACCGAAGCAGCGCGCAACAGTTGTTGCAATGGGACTTCGGAAAATGCATCAGACGGTGGAACTGCCCGATAACGGAGCAACCAGAGGCATGATTCAGAAAGTAAGACACTTAGTAAAAGTAGAGGAAGCTTAAAGAGAGAAGGAGGTGCCATCAGAATGGATTTATCTAATTTGAGACCTGCGGAAGGTTCCAGACACAGTGATAATTTCAGAAGAGGTCGTGGACATGGCTCAGGTAACGGCAAGACAGCCGGTAAAGGCCATAAAGGACAGAAAGCCCGTTCCGGAGCCCCGAGAATCGGTTTTGAGGGCGGTCAGATGCCTTTATACAGGCGACTTCCCAAGAGAGGCTTTAAGAACAGAAACAGAAAAGAGATCGTAAGCATTAATATCAGTGCTCTTGAAGTATTTGAAAATGACAGCACCGTGGATGTACAGGCATTGATGGAGAAGGGGATCGTGAAAAATCCCGGAGACGGTGTGAAAATCCTTGGAAACGGAGAACTTACCAAAAAGCTGAATGTAAAAGCGGATGCTTTCAGTGCATCAGCGACTGAAAAGATTCAGGCACTTGGTGGAACAACAGAGGTATTGTAATGCTTACAACATTAAAAAATGCATTTAAAGTAAAGGAAATCAGGCAGAGAGTTCTGTATACGCTGGGGATGTTAGTGATTATCAGACTTGCTTCCCAGCTCCCTGTTCCGGGGGTTAACAGAGATTACTTTGCAAACTGGTTTGCGTCGCAGACAGGAGATGCGTTCAATTTATTTGACGCGTTTACAGGTGGATCATTCCTGAGCATGTCTGTTATTGCACTGAATATCACGCCTTACATCACATCATCGATCATCATTCAGCTTTTAACGATTGCGATTCCGAAGCTGGAAGAGATGCAGAAAGACGGTGAGGAAGGCAGAAAGAAGATCACAGCTATCACCCGTTATGTGACAGTGGCATTGGCGCTGATCGAATCCAGTGCTATGGCGATCGGTTTTGGACGGCAGGGACTTTTGCAGGAGTACAATGCATTAAATGTGATTACAGTAATTGTCGCATTGACGGCAGGCAGCGCATTCTTAATGTGGATCGGCGAGAAGATCACGGAAAAGGGTATCGGTAACGGTATTTCCATTGTCCTGACGATCAACATCGTCTCCAGGATGCCGCAGGAGCTGACCGGGCTGTTCAGACAGTTTGTGACAAGCAGAGAGATCGCGCCGGCTGTAGTGGCTGCTGTGATCATTATTGCTGTGATCGTCCTGATGGTAGTACTTGTTATCATACTGAATTCCGGAACCCGTAAGATACCGGTACAGTATGCAAAAAAGATGCAGGGCAGGAAAATGTATGGTGGAAATTCCAGCAATATTCCGTTAAAGATCAACACGGCAGGTGTCATCCCGGTTATCTTCGCATCTTCCCTGATGCAGTTCCCGGTAATCATCTGTTCCCTGTTCGGTATAAACGGCGGAACGGGATTCTGGGGCAAGGTACTTCGGGGATTAAGTTCCAGCAACTGGTGCCGGCCCAGCGAACCGATCTACAGTATCGGCCTTGTGGTATATATTGCATTTGTAATTTTCTTTGCTTACTTTTATACTTCGATCACATTCAATCCGATTGAGATCGCAGAGAATATGAAGAAGCAGGGCGGCTTTGTTCCGGGTATCAGGCCGGGCAGACCGACCAGCGAGTATCTGACAAAGATTCTTAACTATATTATCTTTATCGGTGCCTGCGGACTTACGATCGTGTGTGTGCTGCCGTTTTTCTTTAACGGTATGTTTGGCGCCAGCGTATCTTTTGGCGGTACAAGTCTGATCATTATCGTCAGCGTTATCGTTGAGACTTTGAAGCAGGTGGAATCCCTGATGTTAGTTCGCAATTACAAAGGATTTTTAAATGACTGACAGAAAATAGCGTGCAATCACTATGGGATGGAGATTCTCCATCCCATAGTCAGCATGGTGAGGATCATGTAAAAGGCGGCGCAGGTAATTTGCCGTGTGTGGAAGGGCAGGGTTATTGAAATGAAAATTATTATGTTAGGAGCACCGGGAGCAGGAAAGGGAACGCAGGCAAAGATGATTTCTGAGAAGTATCATCTGCCTCATATCTCCACAGGCGATATTTTCCGGGCAAATATCAGGAATGGTACGGAGCTTGGAAAAGAGGCAAAGGGCTATATGGATAAAGGACTGCTTGTTCCGGATGAATTGACAGTCAGGATACTCCTCGACAGAGTGGCGAAGGAAGACTGCAAAAGCGGCTATATACTGGACGGTTTTCCCAGAAATATTCCTCAGGCGGAAGTGCTTGATAAAGAGCTTACAAGGTTGGGCGATAAGATCGATATTGTGATCGACATGGAAGTGCCGGATGAAAGTATTATTAAGAGGATGACAGGCAGGCGCGCCTGCACATCCTGCGGGGCGACATATCATATCGTAAATGTACCGCCCAAAAAAGAAGGAGTCTGCGATAAATGCGGCGAGGAGCTTATTCTCCGGGATGATGACAGAGAAGAGACGGTAAAAAAACGTCTGAATATATACCATGAGCAGACACAGCCCCTGATCAAATATTATCAGAAAAAAGGCGTTCTGAAGACATTTGACGGGACAAAGGACATGATGGATGTCTTTACAGAGATCACAGAAATTTTGGCATAGTGCAAAACAATACAGGGCATGGTGTCCGTATTATGCAGTAAAGAAGGCATGAGTAATGGCAGTCAGTATAAAATCAGCGAGAGAAATTGAACTTATGCGGGAGTCCTGCAGACTCCTTGAGATCGTACATGACGAGTTGGGAAAGGCGATAAGGCCCGGCATTTCCACATTGGACATTGACCGTATGGGGGAAAAAATGATCCGGGATATGGGCTGTGTCCCCAATTTCAAAAACTATAACGGTTATCCGGCTTCCATCTGTGTTTCGGTCAATGACGAGGTCGTACATGGGATCCCCCACAAAGACAGAATACTGTTGGATGGAGATATTGTAAGTCTGGATGCCGGACTTATTTACAAAGGCTATCATTCTGATGCGGCAAGGACTTATGCAGTCGGAGAGATAAGCGAGGAGGCCAGGCTTTTAATAGAAAGAACCCGCCAGAGTTTCTTCGAGGGAATTAAGATGGCGAGGCCGGGAAATCATCTCCATGATATTTCCAACACCATCGACAGTTATATCAGCCAGTTTGGCTACGGTATCGTCAGAGACCTTGTGGGCCACGGTATCGGGACTTCTCTCCACGAGGATCCGCAGATTCCGAATTTCAGACAGAGAAAAAAGGGTGTGAAGTTAATGCCGGGTATGACACTTGCGGTGGAACCCATGATCAATCTGGGACGCGCCGATGTGGAGTGGCTGGAGGATGACTGGACGGTTGTGACGGAGGACGGAAGCATCTCCGCCCACTATGAAAATACGATACTGATCACAGAGGGTGAACCGGAGATTCTGACACTCAGTCATCTGCCGTGAGAAGACAGAAGAGCTGAACCAATGTTATTCAGTTAGCTATCCAGGCCGGGAACGGACATAACGAAACAACATTGACAGCTGAACTGTAACAGTTGATTTGCAGATTGTTGGTAAGGTGCAGGAGATTTGGCGCAACCGGAATAAGAACGGAAACAGAGGTTATACATGACAGGCTGCATGGCGTTATCCCTTGCGGGGCATGACAGAAATAAAATATATCTTATTGTAGGCGAAGAAAAAGAGTATGTGTATCTTGCGGATGGGAAAAGAAGGACCTGCAAAAATCCGAAGAAAAAAAACAAGAGACATATTCAGATTATGAAAAAGTATGAGAATCCGGAAGTGACGAAAAAGCTGCTTCGGGGTGAGAGTATTGATGCAGGCATCATTATTCAGGAGGTTAAGGCATGTCAAAAGCAGATGTAATTGAAATTGAAGGAACAGTGGTGGAGAAATTACCGAATACCATGTTTCAGGTAGAACTGGAAAACGGACATAAGGTATTGGCCCATATCAGCGGTAAGTTACGGCAGAACTTTATTCGTATTCTTCCCGGCGATAAAGTGACACTGGAGCTTTCGCCTTATGATCTGTCCAAGGGAAGAATTATCTGGAGGGATAAATAAGAATAATTACGAGCCCATTGAAGCGAGTAATTATTCGCTGCTTCTCGATATGCGGAGCATATTGAGAAGATTCCCGTATTATAAGGGATTCTTGGATAAAATATACTTGCATTAGCAGTATGAATATGATACAATGAGAAACGGTCTTTTTGAAAGGAGGGAAAACGATGAAGGTTAGATCATCAGTAAAACCGATTTGCGAAAAGTGCAAAGTTATTAAGAGAAAAGGAAAAATCAGAATAATCTGTGAGAATCCAAAGCATAAACAGGTACAGGGATAAGAGCCTGTTCCATTGTTGACGTGTTCGGCAATGCCGACGCGCTCAGCATTTTACTTTTTGATACCGATAGGTATTCGGAAAGGCTGGATTATTCTAGCTGGCGGCATGAGGACAGAAGGCAAAGTGACCGGACGCCCCCTGATAGAGGTGCGGAAGGCGAAGCATACTGGCCGTTGCTTAGCCCAGTCAATTAGTAACTTAACCATGTAAAGCAAATCCAAAGAAACAGAGAAAATGGAGGAAAAATGGAATGGCTCGTATTTCAGGTGTAGACTTACCCAGAGACAAACGTGTCGAAATCGGACTCACCTACATTTATGGTATTGGACGTGTGAGTGCAACAAAGATCTGTGCAGCGGCGAAGGTAAATCCGGATACCCGTTGTCGTGATCTGACAGACGAAGAAGTAAAGAAAATCAGCGAAGTGATTGATGCAGATTATATGGTAGAAGGTGATCTCAGAAGAGAAGTTGCGCTGAATATCAAGAGACTTCAGGAAATTGGATGCTATCGCGGTATCCGTCACAGAAAAGGGCTTCCTGTTCGTGGTCAGAATACCAAGACCAATGCAAGAACAAGAAAAGGTCCCAAGAGAACCGTAGCGAATAAGAAAAAGTAAGGCGCTGAAAGCGTGAGGTTCTCTTTGAGAACGCGTAGCGAATAAGAAAAATAAGAAGAAATAGCAAACGACGCATAGTAGAAAGAAAGTAGGTTAGTTTAAAATGGCAAAAAAAGTTACAGCAAAAAAAGTGACAAAAAGACGTGTCAAGAAAAACGTTGAACATGGACAGGCACATATTCAGTCTTCCTTTAATAATACAATCGTCACATTGACGGATACGGAAGGCAATGCGCTCAGCTGGGCAAGTGCTGGTGGTCTTGGTTTTAGAGGTTCAAGGAAATCTACTCCGTATGCAGCACAGATGGCATCAGAAACAGCGACGAAGGCAGCGCTTGTACATGGTCTGAAGAAAGTTGATGTTTTTGTGAAAGGTCCTGGTTCAGGACGTGAAGCAGCGATTCGTGCGCTCCAGGCATGCGGACTGGAAGTACTGAGCATTCGCGACGTAACTCCGGTTCCTCATAACGGATGCCGTCCGCCCAAGCGCCGTCGTGTATAGTGTTTTTTGACGTTGGAAGAATGTACGAAAGTATTGTAAACAATGTATGGAAAGAGAGGAAAATAATTAAATGGCAGTAAACAGAGTACCAGTACTGAAAAGATGTCGTTCCCTGGAGCTTGATCCGACTTTTTTGGGATATGATAAGAAATCTAGGAGGAAATCTTCCAGAGCAGGAAAGAAGATGAGTGAGTATGCCCTGCAGCTTCGCGCAAAGCAGCAGGCTAAATTCATCTACGGCGTTCTGGAGAAACCCTTCAGAAATTATTATAACAGGGCTGAGAGAATGAAAGGACGTACAGGCGAGAACCTGATGATCCTGTTGGAGAGAAGATTGGACAGCGTTATCTTCAGAATGGGTTTTGCGAGAACAAGAAGAGAGGCAAGACAGATCGTCGGCCATCAGCATGTTCTTGTGAACGGTAAGGCTGTACAAATCCCATCCTATCTGGTTAGCGCCGGTGATACGATTGAGATCAGGGAGAAATCCAGAGAATTACAGAGATATAAAGATATCGTAGAGGTTACAGGCGGGAGACTTACTCCGGAATGGATGGAGGTAGATCTGGACGCTCTGAAAGGCACGATTAAAGCACTTCCTACAAGAGAAATGATAGACGTACCTGTTGATGAGATGGCTATCGTCGAGCTGTATTCGAAATAATCGTAATCGTTCATAAAAGGAGGGTGTTTACTGTGTTTGATTTTGAAAGACCTAATATTGAGGTTGTAGAAATCTCTGATGATAAAAAGTATGGCAAATTAGTAGTAGAGCCGTTGGAAAGAGGTTATGGTATTACACTTGGTAACTCTCTCAGAAGAATTATGCTTTCTTCCCTGCCCGGTACGGCTGTGAGTCAGGTGAAATTTGATGGTGTGCTGCACGAATTTACGACGATTGAGGGCGTAAAAGAGGATGTGACAGAGATCATCATGAACATTAAAAGCCTTGCGATCAAAAATAACAGCGAGAGCAATGAACCTAAGACAGCGATTATTGATTTTCAGGGAGAAGGCGTTATCCATGCTTCCGATATTGAGGTGGATCAGGATATTGAAATCATGAATCCGGATCAGGTTATCGCCACATTGAGCGGCGGAAAAGACTCCAAGCTGTATGTGGAGCTGATGATCACAAGAGGCAGAGGATATGTAGGCGCTGAAAAAAACAAAAGCAGCGATATGTCCATCGGTGTGATCGCAATCGATTCGATCTACACACCGGTGGAGCGGGTTAATGTCACTGTGGAAAATACCCGTGTCGGCCAGATGACAGACTATGATAAGCTGACGATGGATGTCTACACAGACGGTACACTTGCGCCGGACGAGGCGGTAAGCCTTGCGGCAAAAGTGCTCAGTGAGCATTTGAGTTCCTTCATCGATCTCTCTGAGAACGCAAAATCTGCCGAGGTTATGGTGGAGAAGGAAGATGATGAGAAGGGCAAAGTTCTGGAGATGAGTATTGATGAGCTGGAGCTTTCAGTTCGTTCCTACAACTGTCTGAAACGCGCGGGAATCAATACCGTAGAAGAACTGACAAACAAGACACCCGATGATATGATGAAAGTCCGCAATCTGGGACGGAAATCGTTAGATGAAGTGCTGGCGAAACTGAAAGAGTTAGGCCTTCAGTTAAATCCCAGCGAAGAATAAAGAAAAACTGAACGTAGTGAAGTTTTTCGCTACTTCTCGATCTGCGAAGCGGATTGAGAAGGTTCCCGAACTGAACGTAGTGAAGTTTTTCGCTACTTCTCGATCTGCGAAGCGGATTGAGAAGGTTCCCGAACTGAACGTAGTGAAATTGGAACGAAGTGAGCATTCCCGGTAAGCCCAAAGCGCGCGGGGATGTTTTCATAAATGGTAACTGATCATATTCCGGTGAGTAAGCCCGAAGCGCATGACCGGAATCATCCATTCTATATGAAAGGAGCCTGTTATGGCAAAATACAGAAAACTTGGCAGAACAAGCAGCCAGAGAAAAGCGCTGCTCAGAAATCAGGTAACGAATCTCCTGTATCACGGTAAGATCGTTACAACAGAAGCAAGAGCGAAGGAAGTTCGTAAAATTGCAGAGCATGTGATCACTTTGGCGGTAAGAGAGAAAGACAATTTTGAGACAGTGAAAGTAAAAGCAAAAGTTGCCCGTAAGGACAAGGACGGCAAGAGAGTCAAAGAGGTTGTGGACGGTAAGAAAGTAACCGTATTTGACGAGGTGGAGAAGGAGATCAAAAAAGATCTGCCCTCCAGACAGCATGCAAGGCGCCAGATGATGAAGGTGCTGTATCCTGTGACGGAAGTACCGACCACACCGGCAGGAAAGAAGAAAAATACAAAAGAGATCAACATGGGTAATTTCATGTTTGAGGAAGTTGCACCGAAGTATGCAAACCGTAAGGGAGGTTACACAAGAATCGTGAAGATCGGTCCCCGTAAAGGTGATGCGGCGATGCAGGTAGTTCTGGAACTTGTTTAAAAGTAGTGATGGGGAGTCCTGGTCCTGTACAGTTACAGGATGAGGGCTTCTGTACTATAATTTACGAAATAAATTTTAGAAAAAAGGAGAACAGTTATGAAGGGAAATGTTGTAGTTGGACAGTCCGGCGGCCCTACCGCGGTAATTAACTCTTCTGTTGCAGGCGTATATGCGGCAGCAAAGAAGCTTGGTGTGAACAAGGTATACGGTATGGTTCACGGTATTGAAGGCTTTTTGCAGGACAGGATCTGTGATCTGGACGAGTATCTTGCAGATGAAGCCGGTATTGAACTGTTAAAGAGAACACCGTCAGCGTTCCTTGGCTCCTGTCGGTTTAAAATGCCGAAGATCGAGGGCCATGAGGATGTTTACGAAAAGGTTTTTGAGATTATGGAGAAACATGATATCGAATGTCTTTTCTACTGTGGCGGCAACGATTCTATGGACACTGTGAAAATGCTTTCCGATTATGCGGCAGCACACGGCAAAAACCAGAGATTCGTAGGCGTGCCGAAGACCATCGACAATGATCTTCCTATTACAGATCACTGCCCGGGCTATGGTTCCGCAGCAAAATATATTGCAACTTCCATGAAGGAAATTATCCGTGATAACGCCTCCTTCGGCGCAAAGAAACCCACCGTATGTATCGTGGAGATCATGGGACGTAACGCAGGCTGGCTTACAGCGGCGGCAGCTCTCTCACGCGGAAGCGACTGCGAAGGTCCGGATGCAATCTATCTGCCGGAGAAAGTATTCGACATGGATGCATTCATGGCAAAGGTAAAAGATCTTGCGGCAACGAAATCTTCCGTTGTGATCGCAGTTTCCGAGGGCGTTCATATTGCGGACGGCAGATATGTATGCGAGCTGGGCAAAGAAGTAGCAGTAGATGCTTTTGGTCATAAGCAGATGTCCGGTACGGCAGTGATGTTAGCAGATAAGATCGCGGCAGAGACAGGCCTTAAGACAAGAGCAATCGAGTTCTCTACTCTGCAGAGAGCGGCTACCCATCTTGCTTCCCTGACAGATATCAACGAGGCATTCCAGGTAGGCCACGATGCGGTGGTTGCTGCGAATGAGGGTAAGACCGGCATGATGATCACCCTCGACAGAAACGGCGATGATCCTTACCAGTGTGGCACAAGCGCTTATGATATCCATGCCATCGCCAATGTGGAGAGAAAAGTTCCCGACGAGTGGATCACAGCGGACGGCACAGATCTGACAGAAGATTATGAGAAGTATGCAAGACCGCTTATTATGGGAGAACTGATGCCTCTGTATGTAAACGGTACACCGAGACATCTGGTGAGGAAATAAAAACAGTATTTAATCAGGACAAAAACACCTTGGGGGGAGAAACCTCTCAAGGTGTTGCTTGTTTATGCGGAGGATAAAGTTATGAAGGAACTGAGGAAAAAGTTGGATTATCTGCTTAAAAATTCAAGTGGCGACGACGAGGTCATAGAAGCTATCAAGCAGGAACCGACGATTGCTCCTTTCAGCACAGAGGCTCACTTATTGGCCTATCTGCTGTCCATAGGTGAGATCACATACGAGGAATATATTGGATTAAACCATGAATTTTATGAAAGATACCAACAGGAAAATCAATATCTTGAATTGTTTGAGATGGCTCCGCGTACTTTTGGACAGACATGGGAGAACAGCATATCAGAAAACTGTTTCCACAGTTCCTGAAAGCATCAAAGAGAAATCTTTCGGTGCTGTATCCGGGTTTCGATGGAGAGTTTGGTTTATGGGTAAATGGGATTCGTGTGGAAGTGAAAGCATGCAGAGCAAACAGTGAAGCAGCAAAGGGCAGTCTTGCAAGTCGGGCCTATACCCATGTGGAAGCACAAAAGGCGAATTTCAAGTACCACTACCAGCAGTTAAAGCCATCCTGCTGTGATGTGTTTATCTGGATCGGTGTCTGTAGAGATGCCTTGCTCTATTGGGTATTGAGCAGTGAAGAATTGCAGGCGACCGGTAAACTGGGAACACAGCACAGGAACGAGAATACCGGCGTAGTCGGAATCCCGGTATTTGAAGGACAGGTTTTTATGACAGAAGATGAATTAAAGCCTTTCTCTGTAGAAGAAAAGGATATTCTGACAAAGGTTCTGGAAAAAGGCGACGCAGAATTCTTTCGATGTCAGTAAAGAAATAAATTTTCATCCTCCATGGTGGATTTGACGATACGATATTCCTCGGGAGTCAATCCATAGAGATCGGCAATTTTCCTGTCAAGTTCATTGTACAGATCAGTAACAGTGGTTTTATCAGAGGTTTCGAGAATACCGTCGACCATGTTTACAACCTGATTCTGGGAATCTGTATCCGTAAACGCTATGGGCAGCCTTTCAAGGTGGACCCGCAGCACCTTAACGGAGTTAAACTGTTTTCGAAAATAAAACTGAACGGTTCTGGAATTTAAGACAGCCAGAATATATTTTATACTGAAATCATGTATTTTCGGGATCAGGATATTACAGCTGTTTAAAGACAATATCTGTCTGTTATCGTATGCAAAAACCAGCTGCTTGCAGATGAAGCGGTACAGCAGCTTTTCGGGAGCGCGGTAATATTCGGTGGGTGCGACCTGTTGAAAGGATTCCGGGTTGAATACAATGTAATTTTCAGAAGGGGTAAATCTGAATTTCCGCAGATCAGATCCTTTCAGGATCATTTCATTTTCTTTACTTTTTGTCTGAGAAATATAATCTTTATTGTTACCGGTAGCAATTCCCAGCGCAAAGTCAGCGTTCCCGCGCAGAGTGAGTTTGCCCTGCAGGTTGTCCATTTTCTCCAAAATATGGTATTCCTCGTCTGTCGTGGAAAAGCTGAAACAATCTGCATTTACTTTGCGTTCGCACTGAATGGAGTATTCGCGGGTTCCGTCAAAGACCAGCATATCCTGACTGCGAAATGTGGTTTCAGTGCAGACAGCCTGTAAAATAATGCAGGGGCACTGTACCTGATCAAAAGCATTTCCCAGAAATTCCAGGTACTGAAAGGCACAGCGCTCCAGTATGATACCGCGGATCGGCGTATGGGTCTTGACATTTAAAATAGCTTCCGGCAAAACAAAGGAAAGTATTCCGCCCTCTTTTAAGTCAGACAAAGCCTGCTCCACAAATACGTCATAAGATTCTATACTGTTGCCTGCGGCAGATTTAAATCTGCTTCTCAGCTGCGTTTTTTGTGGCGCGGTAAAATCATAACCCCAGGGCGGATTGCCGATGATAAAATCGAATTGCCGCGCAGGATCGGAAGAAAGATAGTCTCTCTCCGTAATGTGCGAATAGATGACGGCCGGATCGGAAATACCATATTTCAGCGAGAAATTGATTCTGGCAATTTTTACGCTGACGGGATCATTGTCATTTCCGTAGACATGTTCAAACCCGATCTGCGGCGGGAGCTGAAGAAGAAAGTTTCCTGTCCCGCAGCACGGATCAAGTACATCTTTTCCGGAAGCTTCATTTATGGAAAAAAGGCGGCGGCACAATTTTTGCACCACGGCGGTGGGCGTGTAGTAGGAACCAGTAGCTTTTCTGTTGCCGATATTTTTCAACGATATGTAAAGAAGGCCCAACAGATCTTCTCCCTCTTCATATTGATATTTTATGTTTAACAGGTCTGTATGCAGACCAACCACTCTGTCGATCTGAGGATAGGGAGAGATCAGATCATCAACCAGGGGTAAGGATTTACTTTTTAATGTTCCATGAAGATACCCCGACAGACAATCAGAAGATGTTTTATCATGGTTTTTATTTAATATGAGCTGAACCGCACATTCGGCGATGAGCATATGCAGTATCTCATCTGTGATTTCGATGCTTTTTTCTTCTATGCAGTCAAGAACAGCCTGCACCGCTGACAGGTTGGAGGAGGTGTCCGATACATAGGAGCGGTAAAGGGTGTTGCCGGAAACGTATTTTTTGTTCCGACGGCTTTTTAAGGCGGCGTTTTTTCCATTCGCAATGTCAGCTTTCATTTGAATGGCATATTCCCTGATGAAAAAGGGCGTTTTCTTTATTTCAGAAGACGGTGCCAGTTTTCCAAGTTTTAGCCAATTACGTCCGGTAGCTGTCGAAATGGATAGTTCCCTGCACAAATCAGAAAGTGAGAGTAAATCTTTGTCACCAATGACAGTGCGCTCGTCCGCCGGTTTCGTCGCAGTGTCCGGTATCAACCAGACATTGCTGACCATCCGGGCGCCGTCAATTCTGCCGGTCTCACAGAGTTTCTGTACCCGGCGCTCTGATATATGGAAACGCTTTGCTGTTTCTTTTACTGATTGAAATTTCATAAAAATCTCCATTCCGCCGCCTTTCAGTTGACGGCACAAATAGTGATGAAAGTGTTTCAACTTTCCACGCTGTGCTGTAAAATTGCCTGTAAGAAGCTATACTATAAAGCACGGTAGGAGAAGTTGTAATAACTTTCGTGAAATCCGACAAGTCTCCCTACTACAGGAAAAAATACGAAGCACTTGTTAAACGTTGTGGCAAGAAAAGAGCCATTATTGCGATTGCCCGTATGATTCTCACCGCCATTTACCAGATGCTGTCTACAGGCGAGATATGGAATCCGGGCGGCTTATACAAAATCGATATGCCGCAGGCCCTTGCTGAGAAGCAAAAGGTTAAGGCCATCAAACAGGCTAAAAAAGGCTGAACTGTTACGAAACGGTTAAAATTATAATATATTTCGGTTGACTTATGGAAAGGCGTCATATATACTGGTAATAAAGGATTAAGTATATTTTATATCATAACCACATAAAAAACGGGCGGCCACATGAAGGGGAGGTATCCGTATGACGATCCAGGAGATGAAGGAGAAAAAGAGGGAAAAGGGGTATTCTTACGCTTTGATGTCGGAGCTGTCGGGGGTGCCCCTGGGGACCATCCAGAAGATCTTTTCAGGCGAGACGGTAAGTCCACGCTACGATACGATTCAGGCGTTGGAGGGACTGTTCAGAGACTCTCCGATGGTATGCGAGGAGTCCGCCGCCTATCAGGTAAATTCGAGACACACCCAGGGCAGCTACACGATCGATGACTACCGCGCGCTGCCGGAGGAGCAGCGGGTGGAGCTGATCGACGGATATTTTTATGATATGGCAGCGCCCACGCCGCTTCACCAGCGGATTGCCGGAGAGGTTTATCGCCAGATTGCCAATTTTGTCATGGAGCGTGACGGTTCCTGTATCCCTCTGATCTCGCCCATCGATACGCAGCTGGACTGTGATGAGAAGACGATGGTGCAGCCGGATGTGGCGATCTTATGTCAGAACGACAAAGTGAAGACCTGGGGCGTGTACGGCGCGCCGGACTTTGTGCTGGAAGTGATCTCTCCATCCACCAGAAGGAAGGACTATACGAAAAAACTTTCCAAATATATGGCGGCAGGTGTGCGCGAGTACTGGATTCTGGATGCTTATCAGCAGAAGCTGATCGCCTATTTTTTTGAGAGCGAGATATGCCCTGTTATCTACGGCCTGAACGAGCCGGTGGCGTTGGGAATCTATAACGGAGAACTGGAGATTACATTTTCTTATATCGCGAAGTGGATTGAGGAGACTATGAATGCCGAAATGTATAGGTAGAAAAGAGCGATAAAGCGTCAGCTGCCTGTTTTATACGCAGGGGCGCATAAGGAAATTTGTGAGGAGAGATCAGTATGGGGGCAAAACATGCCGGTATTCATTTAAGATGCGACGACAGCGCGGTGGTTCTTGCGAGACTGAGAGAAGAATTCAGTGAAAAGAAAGGCTGTGGCCAAAAGGATATGAGGGGACTTGAGATGATCAGGACCTTTGTGGGCAGGAACATCAGCGAGATAGAGGACTCCGCGGAGAGGGCGGAAAAGGAGGAGGCGGTGCTTGAAAAAGAGCTGGACGGATACATGGAGTATGAGGAGAAAGTGAGATACAGGATCCTTCCGTTTATCTGGTAGTATGCAAAAATAAATAAAAAGGGCTGACAGAATTTCTGCAGCAGTATGATCTTCGTACCGGGAACAGCCCCTATCAGCTGACAGGATTTGATAAAACTTCCCTCCGCCCCCATTGCCTTCTCGATATAATCCGTTTTTGAGACAAAGGTTCCTTTCCCATGTCACAATGAAGATAAGGAAAGATAGGCCAGCAGACTGAACTGATACCAGCAGGGCCGTTTAGCCTCAAATTTTGCTTGCAAAATCCGAAATATACTGTTACTCTATTTTCAAAAGCATATATTCTGTTGGAATTTCTACAGCATAACCTGTATTCTCTGGGAGTATTCCCGTCTTATTTCGATTGAAATCTGTGCTTTTTATTTCAATATTATTTAAATTGCATGGGATTTCAGAAGACGGAGAGATTTCTGCAGAGTATGAGAAACTGATCGTATCGGAAGATATGCATAAACGGACATTGGTAAAGATCCCTACTCCTCATTTCGTCGTATTTTTTAACGGAACGGAAAAGTGTGCGGAACGGCAGGAATTACGGTTGAAGCTGTAAAGCAGACATCAGGCCGTATGGAGAGGATATTTTGTCAGGCAATATTGAAATCTATAGATAGTAGGATGAAGCCTTCGTTTCGGGTGGATCGCGAAGTTTCCACTATGAGGAACTGTAAATGCAAATAAAAATTTTAACAGATAATAACACAAAAGATACCCTGCAAGCAGAGTGGGGGCTATCCCTGCTGATAGAATACGAGGGGCATCTGCTCCTGCTGGATGCGGGTGCTACGGGAATTTTTGCGGACAACGCAAGGCAGCTTGGGATCCCGATTGAGAAGATAGAGCTTGCGGTGCTCTCCCATGCCCACTATGACCATGCGGACGGAATGGAACGCTTTTTTCGGGAGAACAAAAACGCGAAGTGCTATATTCGAAGCTGTTGCGGGGAAGACTGTTATGACAGGAAAAAAGATAAGTATATCGGTATCAGAGAGGGACTTCTTGCGGCTTATCATGACAGATTTGTCAGAATAAAAGAAGATTACGAGCTACTGCCCGGTGTGACACTGTTACCCCATAAGACAAAGGGGCTTGACAGGCTGGGGGAGAAGGTGGGGATGTACCGTTATCAGGATGGCGCCTGGATACCGGACGACTTTTCCCATGAGCAGAGCCTTGTTTTTGAGACAGAAAAGGGCTTGGTGATCTGCAACAGCTGCTGTCACGGCGGGGCGGATCATATTATAGAGGAGGTAAAGCAGACATTCCCAGGTAAGCGCGTATATGCGCTGATCGGAGGGCTGCATCTGTATAAGGCTTCCGATGAGGAAGTGCTTGCTCTGGTGGAAAAAATCAGGCAGACAGGTATCGAAAAGGTATATACCGGGCACTGTACCGGGGAGCGGGCGGTGGAACTGTTGAAACGGGAACTGAACCGCAGCATTTCAGCTGTCGGCGCGGGAGAGAAAACTTCCAGTGAAAGAGTCTGCCCGGGCGGACCGGACAGAGCGGATACTGCCGTGGAGCAGTTTTATACGGGGATGGAAATTGAGATCTGATTTTTTATATGAGAGAATTTTAAGTTAAAGGTTATTAGCCTGAAATGGAGGTGGAAAATGCCGGTTGTAATTAAAGAGATTGTTTATGAATATGCCAAGGATATACAACAGTTATTAGGGAAAGACTTAAGTAAAATTGTTATGTATGGTTCTTATGTGCGTGGTGACTTTACAGACAATTCGGATATCGATTTGATGATACTGGTAGATGTGCCGGAAGAGGAGAACCGCATACTTGCGGAAAAAGTGTCAGACCGGGCATTTGATTATCTGATAAAATATGGTATTTATATCTCTCCGGTGGTGAAGAATGAGGGGCACTTTAACTATTGGGTTGATAATCTGCCTTATTATCGAAATGTGAGAGATGAGGGGGTTATTATTGATGCGGGATAAAAACAGAGAATTATCGGTATATAGATTAGGATTGGCAAAAGAAACCCTTGCAAATGCGAAACTATGTATAGACAATTGTTTTTATAGGGATGCCGTAAATCGCTCTTACTATGCCGCATTTTACGCAGCACAGTCATCCACCCCTTTTTCCGAAAGATCACCATGGATATGGCAAACCGTACGCATTCCTCCAGGGACAGAATAAAGTATACGGCAGGGACAGGCAGTTTTAGCACAAAGGCAGCAAGAAGCCCCAGGGGTACGCCAAATACCCAGGTCCCGATCAGATCGATGAACATCACATATTTTGTTTTTCCGCCACTGCGCAGGATCCCTCCGCCGAGGATCATATTCTGAATCTTAAAGGGAGCGATCAGCGTATAGACAGTCAGAATATTTCTGGTGAGTATCTTTACGGAATCTTCCACCTGATAGATCTCCACATAGTATCTGCCCGTCAGGAGGATCACAGCGGACAGGATAAAGCTGCCGGAAAAGCCGTAGAGAATCAGCTTTTTTGCAGCCGTATAGGCACCGTCTTTGTCGTCCGTTCCAAGCATTTTGCCGATGATGACGGCAGCCGCCTGGGATAGACCGCAGAGGGCGCCGATCATCAGTCCCTAGATGGGACCGGTCAACGTCATGGCAGCGCTGGCTTCGGTGCCAAGGCGTCCGTAGATCACAGCGTAGACATTTTCACCGAAACTCCAGAAAAATTCACAGACCAGTATTGGAAGCAGGATGGAGGCATATTGTTTCCAGCTGAAAGGGACTTTGCGGAAGGAAAACGCCCCAGAGAGAGAGGACAGGTGAAACAGCCTGATGGCCATAAAAAACATCAGCGCCAGATTGAGAAACTGTGAGATCACCGTGGCGATGGCGGCGCCGGCAGTTCCCATGGCGGGAAAACCAAATCTGCCGAAAATCAGGAGATAGTTCAGGGCAGTGTTGACGGCAGCAGCAAGAAAGCTGGCATATAGCGGCAGAGAGGCCTTTTCCATACAGCGTAACAAAGCGGACAGCATGGTCGCGCAGGCCATGGAGAAAAAGGTGCCGGAGAGGATCCGGAGATAGCCTGCGGTGGCAGCAAGCGTGGCGGGATCTGTCGTGTAAAAACCCATGATCCATCCCGGAGAAAGGAGGCACAATGCAGTGAACAGGGCAGCCAGGCCCAGAGCAAAATACAGATTCAGGAAGAAACTGCGCTTTACTTCGATCCTGTCTTGCTGACCGAGATACTGGGAAATCATGATACCGGCCACAGCACCCAAAGCGGCGACAACCACGGAGAAGATGCCGGAGAATTTGACCGCAAGTCCCACCCCGGCAATGTTTACGCTGCCTAGCTGCCCGATCATGATCTGATCCACGATGCCAAAAGAGGACTGCAGCATGGACTGCAGGGCCACGGGAATAGCCAGATTGCATACATTTCTGAAAAAGCTGTGATTCTGTTTCATAATAATCTCCGGGTACTGTTTTTCTTCACAGGTGCAAAGCGACATCATTCAGCCAGGCTTTAACCAGTCGGGATAAGAGGAACGGAAGCCTTTCAGTCCCCGCAGTTTGGTGATGGCCATGGCGGCCCTTGCAGTGCCATCCTGCCTTACGGTGGTTAACGCAGGTGAGATCATCTCACACATCGGGATATCGTCAAATCCTGCGACGGAGATATCTTCCGGCACACTAAGACCGTTTTCCTGTAAAAAATGAATCAGATCGATGGCATAATAATCAGATACGGCAAAGACAGCGCTGATTTGATGAAAAATCTTTCCGGCTCTTCGCAGAAGCCGTCGTAGACCACAAAGGGGATCCGCATATGATTTCTCAGGTACGTATAGTCCTGGCTGCAGAAGCCGATCACTACCAGGCCGTCCATATTCCACATGGGGGCAAACTGAATGATCTCCTCCGGTTTTTTCGCTTTTTTGACCATCATGAACTGTCCCTGCTTTTCGATTTCGGTGGACAGACAGTTTAAGGAGGAGGCGATAAAGGCATCGTCCAGTGTGTGTCCCTCGTATTTTTCGTGGTCGTTAATGAAAACGCCGATAATTTTGGAGGAATTCTGCGCAAGCAGGATGCCCGCCATGCTGGGAATGTAACCGCGCTCTTCCAACAGAGCCTGTACTCTCTTTATGGTTTCTTCCGAAGTCTTCTTCGTTTTTCCGTGGATCACGTTGGAGACCGTGGCGGTGCTGAGTCCCAATTCTTCTGCGATATCGCTGATCCTTACGCGCTGTTCATTCATGGTGTGACGTATCCTTTCTGTTGCTGTGATATGCTGCGGTTTTTTGGTTATGTTTTATCATGTACAGGTGGTTACGTCAACAAATATGTGATATGATATTCACGAAAGCAATGAGTGATATTGCAAAGAAAGAGGCCAGATCGACTGTCTGCAGATGGATTTGACAGGTTGCGGAATGACAGGCCGGCATTTCAGCAGGCCCTGGCGAAGTCTGTGAGCAGGCTTGTACCGCGGACAGGATACAGATTGCGGAGAGAGGAGTTAAGGTTGAAAAATCAGCTTGATAGCTGATTTTATCAACCAGGAATTTGTGCCGAAGCGTCACAAATTCCATTGATCGCAGAGCAGAATCTGAAATTCTGCTCGCGTCCTCAGCGTAAAACGCTTCGGAATGGAGGAAAAAATGTCAAAAGTAACATTGGGAAAAACAGGTTTCTGTGTGGAGAAAAACGCGTTTGGCGCGCTGCCGATCCAGCGCATCAGCAAAGAGGAAGCGGTAAAACTTTTACGGAAGGCTTATGACAGGGGTGTCACATTCTTTGACACTGCCAGATTTTATACGGACAGCGAGGAAAAAGTGGGCGAGGCCTTTGCGGGTATGAGAGATCGGGTGGTCATCGCCACAAAAACCGGCGCGGTGAATGCGGAAGGGTTCTGGAAGGATATCGAAGTTTCTCTGCGTAATCTCCAGACGGACTATATCGATCTGTACCAGTTCCATAATCCGGCCTTCTGTCCGAAACCAGGGGATGGCAGCGGGCTTTATGAAGCCATGCTGGAGGCGAAGGAAAAGGGTATGGTGCGGCATATTGGTATCACCAACCACAGACTGAATATTGCAAAGGAAGCCATAGAGAGCGGCCTGTACGAGACACTGCAGTTTCCCTTCTGTTATCTGGCCACCGAGAAGGACCTGGAACTGGTGGAAGCATGTAAAAAAGCTGACATGGGCTTTATTGCGATGAAAGCGCTCTCCGGCGGTCTGATTACGAACTCTGCGGCGGCTTATGCTTATCTTGCACAGTTTGATAATGTGCTGCCGATCTGGGGTGTGCAGCGGGAGAAGGAACTGGACGAGTTTTTGTCCTACATAGAGAATCCGCCGGTGATGACGGAGGAGATAAAGGCTCTGATTGAGAAGGACAGAGCGGAGTTACTGGGCGAGTTCTGCCGCGGCTGCGGGTACTGTATGCCCTGTCCGGTGGGAATCGAGATCAACAACAGCGCCCGCATGAGCCTGATGCTTCGCAGGGCGCCTTCGGAAGCCTGGCTGACACCCGAGTGGCAGGAAAAAATGAAGCTGATTGAAAAGTGCCTGCACTGTGGGAAGTGTAAATCGAAATGTCCTTACGGGTTGGATACGCCGACGCTTCTGCAGAAGAATTATGAGGACTATCAGGAGATTCTGGGTAACGGTTCAGTTATCTGCTAAACGGTTACGATTCTGGCGGCCGCAAAAAGCAGGATATGATGCGGAAAACGAAAAGAGGCATCTGGCGACTGTAACGATCATCAGATGCCTTTATCTTTGTCAGATAAATTTCCATAACTGAAAAACTTTTTTTAGTCAGGATGGATCATCTTCATTTTTCCCCGGATATCCTGGTACTTTTCAGGAAACTCGATTTCAGGAAGATAGAAAGCAGGTATCTTAGTGCGCTATTCGGGATAGAAAACTATAGAGAATTATTATATAATCTTGATATTGCCATAGTTTGACAGGATAAGATTTATATCAGCAGGTGTTATGGTATTTTTACGATATCGGTGTATAAAAGAGAGGAATGAGGATCGGGAATGGGAATCGTAGTAAAAAGTTTTGATATCGGTCAGGGAGACTTTTTTTTAATTAAAGTTTCAGGATCAGCGGGGAAATATTTTAATTTGATGGTTGATTGTGGAAAGATGGCTAAGTCAAAGGAACTGGAAGAAGCTTTGAATGGACAGCGATTAAATGGTATTGTGGTGACACATGTGGATGATGATCATATCATAGGTGTCATAGACTTGTTGGAAAATAATGAATGCTGTGATTTTTTGGATGATGTGTTTATTATTTATAATAAGTATGATGAAACACTTATCACATATGAAAAGGGGAATAAACTATATCAGGAAATAAAACGCAGATTATCGCAGAAAATGTTGCTGAAAAGTTATGCGCGAAATTATAATAGAGAAAATAAAGCCATTGAACGCAGAAGAAAAAAAGACGAACTTCCGGTACATATTTTGTCAAAGGTACAACGCACGTTAATGAATGCTGCTATGTTGGAAAAGAATCATTTATATATCACCTTGCTTGCACCTGATATTGATACATTGAAAAGATTTATGAGGGACTGGAAAAAAGTAAGCGATAGCACAAAAAAAACGCAGGAGAATGCAAAACTTAAAAATCAAAGTTCCATTACCTTTTTGCTGGAATTTAATGGAAAGAATATTCTTATGTTGGGAGATGGGATTGTCAATGAAGCTTTTGAGGCATTAAAGGATATCAGAGGAGTAGAAACCATTGATTATATAAAATTATCCCATCATGGTGCTGGAAATAGCAATGAGGGAATCGAAAAATTTGTGATCAATTATTCCTGCAAAAAGTTTGGAATTACAATAAAGGATAGCCAGGATGGCGAAAAATTACATCCCAACCGGGACATTATCAAAATATTAGTTGAGCAGGGATGCCATATTTATACCAGTACGAATTACCAATGCTCTGATCTAAATGATTTGGTTCATAAGATTGAAATACAGTCAGAAATAATTTTGTAGGAGAAACAAATGAAAAACCTTGTATTCATTGAAACATATAACAGGCATGGCAGTGGAATCATATTTCCATGTAGAGCGAAAGAAGAAAATTCTTATATTGTTATCACTAATTATCATGTTATTAGAGATTTGAATGAAACTTCTTTAAATATCAGGGATTGTGTCAACTTGGAATTTTATGATAACAGGGGAAGAAAAATTGATATCAGGTATATAAAAAGCATTGAAATCGCCTATGGGGAGGTCTTTGATAACGAGAACGATATTGCAGCATTATTGGTTGTTTTAGATGAGGCGGGTCATATAGAATTTGAAGATTATGTCTGTTTTGAAATTTTGCAGGAAGCACAGGTGTTTACGGAGGGATATCCGGAAGTTTTAAATGATAGTGATGTTAATCGGAGATTATGCTTAGAGGGAAAAAGAGAAAGTACTTTTCCGATAATGGATAAGATGGGTATTTATAAATTAACCGACAGCATACATTGGTATAAAGAATATACGGATAAAGAATTGCTGGATGGTTTGTCAGGAGGACCGGTTTATGCTCAGAAGAGGGATATTAATTATCTGTTAGGAATCAACCAGTCTTTATGCAATGTGGGAGATGGAAATAATCCTTTTAAAATTGTATACTATATTCAAATACGACAGGTCTTTGAATGGCTAAGAGAACAGGGGATTCTTTTGTTCGAATATAATTATGGAAAAATTCAGATTGAGTGGATATATCATAGAGAAAAAAAAGACCAGGATATTACTATTTTGTTACTTGGAGGCAGTGGGGCGGGAAAGTCTTCTTTTGTTAAAGAATTTTTATTGCATGGCAGGGAAGTAAATGCCTCCGGAGATGGCCAAACTACAAGAATGGATATTTATTATCAGTTATCGGACTATTGTGAGGAGCCCATTGTAAATATAAAAGTATTGACCAGGGATGACTTTTCCAGAAAGCTGATAAAGCAGACACATCTAAATATTATAGAATACTTATTTACGAATTTATTTGAACTCCCATATATTGATTTATCCATGAATATGCTTGGTTATGTAAAAATAATGTTGCCACAGTTAGAATGCTTATTGAAAGTATTGAGAGAAAGAAAACATAATTCCCAAATTACTGAAGAAGAAAAAAGAGAGAAAATTCTGGAAAATATGAAGGAGATCATCTGCAAAGATGATGAGACTGAGCAAAGAGAAATTGAAATTTTGTATGATGATATCCTGAAGATGTTAGCGTCTCTCTCTCGTGAGGAACAAATAACAGAGCGGCAGTTATCAGGAATTCTTCGCAGGGAGGATTTTTTGCAATATTGTGAGAAAATGAAGTGGGAAGGGGGAGCCGCTTCCGGTAACCAGGAATTATTAAAGGATTATATCTGTAATATTTTAGAAAGAAAAATAGGGAGAGAGACAGAAAAACGGCCTTATAAAATTGACGTTTTTGATGTTGGTAATGTATGCAGGGGATTTTTCGATATCAGAGAGTTTTATTATTTGAAAAAGTCGTTTGAAAATGAGATAAAGCAAATGTATGGAGAATTTTCTGATGCAATCAAAGGGAGATATCATTTTTATAAGGAGAAAACAAATGAGGATGAGTTAGAGTTAGAGTTAGAGGATGACAAACCTGAGGATAAACCGTTAAAGGATTATTACGAAAGACTGTATGATAAAATAATTTCTGCAATACGGGAATATCACTTTATTGATTTGGATACTCAAAAAAATTGGAAAATACACTTAGATGATATGGGAAAAAGGGAGAGAGTGTTTCTTGAACTGTGTCTCAAAGTGGTGAAAGGAAGGTCTTTATCCGGAATTGTTGAGAAAATTAAAATAGAAGATTCCATATCAAATAATTATGCCTGTATGTTGAAGCAGAAAGGCATAGGGAAGCTGTGCTTTATTGATACCTGTGGCCTGGATCATATTGAACGGGGAATAGGTATTAAAAGTCACTTAAATCAGATATTTACAGAGTATAAAGATAATAAGATAGTATTTGACTCCATTTTTTACATTAAAAAACTGGACTCAGGGAGACCCACTGAATTAGAAAGGATATTGCCTCTTTTATATAATGCCTGTCCGGGTAAGCCTGTTTTTTGCATATTTACAGGTGCAGATATCTTCTATGCGGGGCGGGAAGAACTTCTGGTTGAAAGAGAATGGTGCAGGTACAGTTATGAGCAAAGCAAAAGGATTGATGAGAATGTAATTCCTAAAAGTGCCGCTTATTTTTATGAAAATCAAAGTATTGTTTCAAAAATGCCTTGTTCTGAAGCATGGAAAGGTATTATTTATCATGTTGTGACTGAGAATCTGATTCCTTTTGTAGCAGATACGCGAATCAGAAATAAAACAGAATACATCATTTCTAACAGAAGGTATCTGAAGAAGCTGTTTGAGGCGATTTTGCTGGATGAATGGAATGCAGGATATATTGATATCGAAAAGATAGATAAGTTGATGGAAAAGCCTGAGTTCATCGATGCTCTTAAAGAGGATATATGCAGAATGTTCTATAAGGCATCATTGGCTGATTGGAATTATAAGCATCATATGACAGTTAATGCCAATGTTACAAGGCTGCTCGGAAAAAATTTAGAGAATAGTATGGGATACAACGGAGTTTCAATGGATCGATGGGACTGTCTGCTGAAAGCGGGTTATCAGGAAGTGTTTTTGGAGGGAAACAGTAAAGCGGTTAAGCTGTTAAGCAATTACAAAATTGGCAGCAGCCAGTCGGAAAGTATGTTTGCAAAGCTGAAGGATAATATCATTGCAATGGATACGAGATTTCGGATTGCGGATAAAGAAAGGAAATCAGAATTCCGGAAAAGTTTTGAACAAATGTATGATAAAGAGTCAGGACATAAATATAATCCGTTTTCTGAGGAAGGGAAATATATAAAGTTAAATAATCAGATAGAAAAAAGAGAATATCTGGCGGATGTATGTGATTTTACAAAAGGACTGGAACGCGAGAATATCAGGGAACCTTTTGTGGAAATTTTTCGAAAGGAAATTAGGTCTTATATAAAGGAGCAGAATAAAAACAGAATGAAATTATTGCTGCAGTACAGATCTGATTTTAAACAAAAAATATACAGTGTTATTGATGAAATAGAGGAGATAGTGGGAAAAGACAACAACGAATGGATATTAGAGATGATACAGGAGATTATTAAACTGAGAGAAAAATTATAAAAATAGACAGAACCGCCTTTGTTTGGCAGAAAAGCATAAAAATGGTTACAAAACATTGTCTAAATTGACTATACAAAATGACTTGCGTTTGCTGTCATTTAACGTTATAGTGTACGTATATTACAAAGTGGGGTCATTGTTGTGGATGAGAAGGGCAATGCTGTAATATGCCTGTCCGCACCTTTGAGTGCTGTACTGCGGAATCATTGTGGAGGAAATGCGATATGCCAGATTCACTGTCTCCTACTTTAAAGGAAGTCCGTCTGCACGGTACAAAATCTTTTCCCTGTGCCATCTACCGCACCCGCTTTGCCGGAAAGGGGATGTTAGTCAAACATCACTGGCACGACGAGGTAGAGATCCTGTATTTTTCCGGCGGCAATTTCCGGCTGGAAATCAATATGGAACAGTTTGCGGTGCGTACCGAATGTCTCTGTTTTATCAATCCCGGCGAACTGCACAGTATCATTGCGGAGTCCGCCGATACCTGTATTGAGGATGCGGTCGTGTTCTCCCCCCATATTTTAAGCTTTGATGCCTGCGACGCCACACAGATACAGCTGATCGGCCCCATACGGAAAGGGGACGTGATTTTTCCGCGCTGTATTTTGCCGGGGCATCCTGCATTTGCCCCGATCCGGAGCGCTTTTTCGGAAGTGATGCATTCCTTTGGCCATGCTCTGCAGGAAGAGTCGCTCTTTATTGACGGCGCCGTCACGGAAGATCTGACAAACCAGCTTTATATCAAGTCGGCGCTTTTGCGCATTCTGGCGGTCTTGTCTGCCCATGCACTTTTCACATCCTGCGGGAAAACCAGTGACAGGCGGGTGGAAGATATCAAGACCGTGTTAACCTATATCAGAGAGAACTACCGGGAAAAAATCTGCATATCTGATCTGGCCGGGCTGATCAACCGGAATGAGCAGTATTTCTGCCGCTTTTTCAAAAAGGTGATCGGCAGTACCCCCATGGCCTATGTCAATGAATATCGTATCAAACAGGCGTGCCGCCTTTTAGAGGAGACGGATTTATCCGTCATGGATATCTGTCTGGAGTGCGGCTTTAACAATCTGGGAAATTTTCTGCGCGAATTTCGCCGCCGTACCGGCACAACGCCTCTGCAATACCGCATAGTGAAAAGGTGATTAAGTCAAAATAACGTAGTTTTTGATCAAATAACTGTAGGACATATCTTGCGCCAGTCATTAAAATATATCATATCAGCAGAACATCAAAGCGGAAGGCGACAAAGTGTCATCCGGCGGACATTTGATTTCATCTGACAGGATAACAAAACAATTACAAATTCCCAAATAAAAACGAGGAGAAACTGTCATGGAAAAGAAATGGTGGCATGATAAAGTGGCATATCAGATTTACCCCAAAAGCTTTTGCGACTCAAACGGGGACGGTATCGGAGACATCCCCGGCATCATCAGCAGACTGGATTACCTGAAGGATCTGGGCGTGGATATTGTCTGGCTATCCCCCTGTTATCCATCGCCGCTTGCGGATCAGGGTTATGATATTTCGGATTATTACGGGATCGATCCGCGTTTCGGCACGATGGAGGACATGGACCGGCTGATCGCGGAGGCGAAAAAGCGGGATATGTATATCCTGATGGATCTGGTGGTGAATCACTGTTCCGATGAACACGAGTGGTTTCAAAAAGCCTGCGAGGATCCGGACGGAAAATACGGCAATTTCTTTTATCTGCGGCGCAAGGAGGAGGGGAAACTTCCCACCAACTGGCGCTCCTACTTCGGCGGTTCCGTGTGGGAAGACCTGCCGGGCACAGACAGGCAGTACCTGCACGTATTTCATAAAAAGCAGCCGGATCTCAACTGGGAAAATCCAGAACTTCGCGAGGAAGTGTACAAGAACATCAACTGGTGGCTGAAAAAGGGACTGGCGGGATTCCGGATCGATGCGATCATGAATATCAAAAAGGCATTTCCCTTCCATGATTATGCGCCGGACAGGGAGGACGGACTCTGCAGTGTCAGGGAGATGCTGGCGGAGGCGGAAGGTATCGGAGAATTTCTGGGGGAGATGCGGGATCGCACGTTCCAAAAATACGATGCGTTTTCTGTGGGCGAGGTCTTTTTGGAAAGACAGGAGGAACTGCCCGATTTTATTGGAGAGAAGGGCTATTTTTCCAGTATGTTTGATTTTAGCGAGACGATCTTTGGCAAGAGTGGAAAAGGCTGGTATGATGCAGGCGTCATCACGCCGGAGGACTATAAAAACTGTTGTTTTGAAGCACAGGAGAGAGTCGGAGAGAACGGCTTTTTGTCAAATATTATAGAAAACCATGACGAACCACGGGGCGTCTCCTACTATATCCCGCAGGGGGACTGCTGCGAGGAGAGCAAAAAAATGCTGGCGGCGTTATATTTTATGCTGCGCGGGATTCCTTTTATCTATCAGGGCCAAGAGCTGGGAATGGAAAATGTGCCGTTTTCTTCGATTGAGGAAGTGGACGATATCTCCTCGCTAGATGAGTATCAGGTTGCGCTGGAGGCAGGCCTGACAGCTGAGGAAGCACTGAAAGTCATTGCCCGCTACAGCCGGGACAACGCCCGCACCCCCATGCAGTGGTCGGATGCAGCCCATGCGGGCTTTACTACGGGGACGCCCTGGCTGCGCGTCAATCCGAACTACAGCACTATCAATGTCGCGGCAGAACAGAAGGATCCCGATTCCGTCTTTCACTTTTATAAGAAGCTGATCGCACTCCGCAAGGATCCGGCATACAGAGAGACTGTGGTCTACGGTGCGCTGGAACCGTACCTGAAGGAGCAGCGCAATCTGATGGCGTACTACCGGAGAGGGGAAAAGACGCTGCTGGTGATGGGAAATTTCCAGAGAGAAGAGCAGGAGGTGGCGCTGCCTGCCGCCTGCAAAAGGGTGCTGTTAAACAATTACCCGGATGCGGACATACAGGATCTTACGATTCGGATGCAGGGGTATCAGGTGGTGATCCTGAAGATGTGACAGGGATGGATGAACGATGGCGTTGGGGATATATCTGTCCGGGCTGGCTGAAGTCAGGCCGAAGCGTCATCGTTGCTATGAGAAAAATAAAAGAGGAAAGGAAGATATAAATATGAACAGAGCATGGTGGAAAGAGGCGGTTATTTATCAGATTTACCCCCGAAGCTTTATGGACAGCAACGGGGACGGGATTGGCGATTTAAAAGGGATCACAAGCAGACTTGACTATTTAAAATATTTGGGGATCGACGTGGTATGGATGTCGCCGGTGTACAAATCTCCCAACGACGACAATGGCTATGATATCAGCGATTATCAGGAGATCATGGAAGAGTTTGGAACCATGGAGGACTTTGACGAACTGCTGTCAGCGGCGCATGAGCGGGGGATCCGGATTGTGATGGATCTGGTGGTGAACCATACTTCCGACGAACACAGATGGTTTGTGGAGAGCAGAAAGTCGAAAGAGAATAAGTATCGCGACTACTATATCTGGCGGGAAGGGAAGGGGGAGAATACGCCGCCCAACAACTGGGGTTCCTGCTTCGGCGGTCCGGCATGGGAGTACGATCAGGAGACAGGGATGTATTATCTGCACCTGTTTTCCAAAAAGCAGCCTGATTTAAACTGGGATAACGAGAAGGTGCGCAGGGAAGTTTTCGATATGATGACTTGGTGGTGTGAGAAAGGGATCGACGGGTTCCGCATGGACGTCATCAGCATGATCTCCAAGACGAAGGAAATGCCGGACGGCGAGATAAGCGGTCTCTATGGGAACTTTGATCCTTACTGTGTACACGGGCCCAACGTCCACAGATATCTGCAGGAGATGAACCGGGAGGTGCTGTCCAAATATGATATCATGACCGTGGGAGAGACGGCGGGCGTTACCACGGAACTGGCGAAGCAGTACGCCGGCGAGGATACCGGAGAACTGAATATGGTGTTCCAGTTTGAACATGTAAGCGATCCGGGAAAATACGGAAAGTGGACGGATGAGAGGATGCCGCTCACAGAGCTTAAAAAAATCATGTCGCACTGGCAGACGGAGCTGTACGGTAAAGCCTGGAACAGTCTGTTCTGGGACAATCACGACCAGCCCAGAGCCGTTTCCCGCTTCGGGGACGACCGTCCGCAGTACAGAGAGCTTTCCGCGAAGATGCTGGCAACCTGCCTGCATATGATGCAGGGAACGCCCTATATTTATCAGGGCGAGGAGCTGGGGATGACCAATTATCCGTTTAGCTCCCCCGACGAATTCCGGGATATCGAGAGCATCCACGCCTATGAGGAGTGGTGCGAGAGCGGTCTGGTCTCTCATGAGGAGTTCTGGCCCTGCATTGTCAGCCGCAGCCGCGATAACGCTAGGACGCCGATGCAGTGGGATGATACGAATGAGGCGGGATTTACGACGGGAAAACCCTGGATTGCGGTGAACCTGAATTATAAAGAAATCAATGCGAAGACGGAGACGGAAGATCCGGAGTCTGTCTTCCATTACTACAGAAAGCTGATCGCGCTGCGGAAAGAACATCCGGTCATCGTGTACGGAAACTATGAACTGCTGCTTGCGGACAGTGAAGAGTTGTTTGTCTATACGAGAACGCTGGAGGAAAAGAAACTGCTTGTGGTGTGTAATTTTACCGACAGCGAGGTGCCCTTTAGTATACCGGAGGCGTTTGTGGGGGCAGACTGTCTGATTGCCAACAGGGTAGAGAGAGGCGGCGAAGCGGAAAGCAGATATGACGAGGCGGAGACTGTGCTGGGGCCTTATGAGGCGTTTGTGCTGATGACTGTCTGATTCCGGTAATAACTTTTATCCGGATGGACTGATCCCCTTCGATTCCGGATCAGTCCATCCGGTCTTCCCGAAAGCTGTGAGCAGCCATCTCAAAGCTTACAGCGATTATCTCTGATTTTCAGCGTATTTTTTTCCCCAGCGGTAAGCCGGTTGATTTTCAAACAGGCTGTCTTTCTTTTCCGATGCCGATACGGAAGACCGTTCATAATTGACCTTTACCTGAATGGCTCTGGCGAAATCTCCAAATTTTTCTCCGAAAATGGTCAGCCCCCCGGGCCTGCGCTTTTCATCCGACACTTCAAAACGTATTGTCCATACGCTTCGCTCTGTGTGGAAGTCGTCTAACGTCTTTTCGGATTGCTGTTCCTTGTCGAGATAGACGCCCTGGCGGTTGATCTCATAGCGCTTTAAAAGACCGTACTGATTGCTGAGCCACCAGCTGGGGGTGTACTTTCCTCTGCGGTTTCCGTAATCCCCGGGAGATACCCAGGAACAGAGCATTTCGCCGTTTAAATAGAGATTGATATCAGATTCCCAGTTGTCTTTGGTGTTGGGATATTCCGATGATAATTCCGCAGAAATTTCAATATCCACAATATTGAAGTTTTCGGGAACATAATTGGGCACTTCATATTCCACATAGCCGTTTGTAAACCAGAGAAGCTGGGCGTCGAAACGGTCCGGATCATAAAAACATTTGGGATCATCACAACTGTGGATCAGTTTTTCGGAATCTGCCAGCCCGCAGGTCGGTGTTGCGGAAATCCTTGCATATTTACCGACGCCGATATTCAGCTCATAGTATTGGATCTGGTGAAAATTGGCGGTGGGGAGACGCAGGGCATACCACTGATTGACAAGGGAGCATACTTTTCCCTCTTTTTTGGAGCGGGTGGAGGTGACAAGACCGACCTGCTCCAGTTTATGGATATGGGAAGTGACCATGGCGCTGGTGACGCCTACCGCCTCGGCCAGTTCTTTAATATTTGCATCGCCTTCCGCAAGATGTTCTATAATCTTGATTCGCACAGGACTCGAAAGCGCCTCAAAAAAAGGAATATTTTCTTCGCAAATCCATACCTGCATGTCTGTTCTCCTACCCTGTTATTGCTGAAATCGTTCCATAAAGAGTATGGGAATTATAACATAAAAAGGCGGTTTTGTATATAAATTGAAAAAATAATACAGGATGAACCGCTGCTGATGAAGTTAGCTGTTTCCCTGCTTTCGGAGATGGAAACAAATATATCAATTAAGTTAAAGCTTAATTGATATTAAGGTTTGCATAAATGAAACAGGGGATTTTTGTGTAATGTAACGAAATATTCATGGGAAAGTAGTTTGCAGTTGAAAGAAAGACAGGGAGAAGTTATAATAGAATTAGCTCATAGGTTAATTCAAGAAACGGCGCTGATTGAGAAAGTACACAATACATGTGTAGAAACTGATTCCGAAATACTGCAGAATTTTGGAAAAAAAAGATCAATGGGAGGTATAAAAATTATTGATAGCAGGTTCCTGTTTTGCTATCGTTCCCGTGCTGCTCCTGTTTATATGTTTTCAGTCTTACTTTATTGAAGGCATGACGGCGGGCGGTGTGAAAGGCTGATAACCGGACAGGGACAGGTCGGAAAGTAAATTTAAGCAGGGAGGTCGGCACATGGCAAAAAGTGCAAAAATGATAATTGACAAAGAGTATAAAGTGGCAAAAGTCGATAAAAGGATCTACGGTTCTTTTATCGAGCATTTGGGCCGCGCGGTCTATGACGGCCTGTATCAGCCGGGGAATCCCCTGTCTGATGAGGACGGCTTTCGCAGGGACGTGATAGAGATGGTGAAGGAACTTGGCGTGCCTATCATCCGTTATCCGGGCGGGAATTTTGTTTCCGGCTACGAATGGGAAGACGGCGTGGGGCCGGTGGAAAACAGACCGAAAAGGCTGGATCTTGCGTGGCGGAGTTTAGAGAAAAATGAAGTCGGTGTGAATGAGTTTGCAAAATGGCTGAAGAAGGTCAATTCGGAGATGATGATGGCGGTAAACCTCGGAACAAGAGGGATAGCGGATGCCTGCAATCTGTTGGAGTACTGTAACCATCCGGGCGGGACGAAATACAGCGACCTGCGTATTTCCCATGGGGTGAAGGAGCCGCACAACATCAAAGTTTGGTGTCTCGGAAACGAGATGGACGGTCCCTGGCAGCTGGGGCATAAGACGATGGAAGAGTATGGCAGGCTCGCCGAGGAGACGGGAAAGGCGATGAAGCTGATCGATCCGTCCATCGAACTGGTTTCCTGTGGAAGCTCTAATCTTGACATGCCCACTTTTGCGAGATGGGAGTCAAGGACGTTGGAGTATACCTATGACTGGGTGGATTATGTATCGATGCACCAGTATTATGGAAATGAGGCGGACGATACGGCGGACTATCTGGCAAAATCCGACGATATGGATGAGTTTATCCGTTCGGTGATTGCAACCTGCGATTATGTGAAGGCGAAAAAGCGGGGAAAGAAGAATATCAATATCAGTTTCGACGAATGGAACGTATGGTTCCACACCAGAGATTTTGAGAAGGATACGATGGAGAACCGTCCCTGGCAGATCGCCCCGCCCCTTCTTGAGGATATTTATACCTTTGAGGATTCGCTTCTGGTGGGCCTGATGTTAATCACGCTCCTGAAACATGCCGACAGAGTGAAGATCGCCTGTCTGGCGCAGCTTGTTAATGTGATCGCGCCGGTGATGACAGAGCGGGGCGGCGGTCCCGCCTGGAGACAGACGATCTTCTACCCGTTTTTCCATGCTTCCAGATACGGCAGGGGTGTTGTGCTCAGACCGGTACTCCACACACCGGTGCATGATACGGCAAAACATGAGAATGTGACGGATGTGGAGAGCGTAACCGTGTGGAATGAGGAAAAAGAGGAACTGACGATCTTTGCGGTAAACAGGAATCTCGAGGGAGATATCGTGCTGGAGACGGATGTGCGCGGGTTTGAGGGATATTCCCTTTTGGAGCATGTTGTTCTGGAGACAGACGATCTGAAAGCGGTGAACGGAGCGGGAAGTGAAAAAGTGCAGCCTGTCTCGGTCAGGGATTCTGTGATGGATCACGGGAGAGTGACAAGTACTTTACATAAAACGTCTTGGAATGTTATAAGGCTTGGGAAGAAATAGGCCGATACATCTTCCCAGACAGTAGGACGGATCGGCCGCCGTGAAAGGTACACTATTTCTATAAAATGGTTGATTATCTCAAAAAAGCCTTGATTTACAGGCAGACAAGCAGGATTTCAAGCTGAATTTAGTACCAATTTACTACTTTTAAGGGAAAGAGCCTTGATATGCCGCCCGGAATTCTGCAAGCTCTAATATCAGTACAGCATTGAACGAATAAAAGAAAATTGAATATGACACAGACACGGCGTTTCTCTATCCCATAACAGGGAGAACGGGAACGCCGGTTTTTATAGCCTTATGTTACGCAATAGAAACAAAAAGAGCCTTGCTACAAGCGACTTTGCGGCCGTGTTTATGCCGGAGATAAGGATATAGCTACCCTCGGCAAAATGGCGTTCTATTGCGTAACATACCTACAGCAAAAGGAGTGCTGAAGCTATGCCTATTTTCCAAAAGAATCTCAACCGAGTTTGCCCGATATTGGAAAATCCAATGCAATTAAATAAAGATATACTAAATACTGATTTACTAAGTAAAGAGAAAAGAAATACAGATATACAAAACACCCTTTCCTATCCCTTTCCTTCCTCTCTGTTCCCCTAACCACTCTCCCTTTGACGGGAAAACAGTACCCTTTTCCGTAAATCTGCCCGTCTGCGGCTTGCCGGACAGATTTGCTTGTTGGGAAATATCCCAAACCCTCTTGATAGTTCTCTCACTACCTGCAACACCGTACAAGACGATTAAAATGCCAAGCATTATTTAATTTCTTGAATTTATTCGGCTAACCGTATATAATTATAGTGATAGAACTTAGGAAAGCGAGGGAGACCGAAAATGTTAGAGTTTATTTCTGCCCCGGAAGCGGCGAAGAAATGGGGCATTTCAGAAAGACGGGTGCAAAAGCTATGTGAGGAAAACCGCATACCGGGTGTAGCAAAATTTAGTCGGCTATGGCTGATACCAAAAGACGCAGAAAAACCAACAGATGCCCGGTTGAAAGCAGAAAGGAAGAAAAAACATGAATAAAGTTTTAATTATTGATGATGATAGAGAGCTTTGCGCACTAATCAAGCAAAGTATTTTACAAGAGTGTATAGAAGCTGACTGTTGCTATTCTGGGAAATCCGGCTTGCTGCAACTAAAAGAAAAGGAATACCAGCTTGTCATACTGGACGTAATGATGCCCGGTTTCGATGGCTTTGAAACATTAGAACAGATTAGACAGGAAAGCAGTCTGCCTATTTTAATGTTCACATCAAAAAATGACAGTGCTTCAAAAGTGCGTGGTTTGCGGGCAGGAGCCGATGATTATTTAACAAAACCTTTTGATATGGACGAGCTGATTGCCCGTATTGTTTCATTGATTAGACGCTATACCCGTTTCAACCCAAAAGACGGACAGACACAGAAATTTGAGTTTGACGGGTTGACGATTGATTTTAATAGCCGTTCCATTGTCACAATAAATGGAGAATATGAACTTCCTCCGAAAGAATTTGATCTTCTTCTGTTCCTTGCTAAAAATCAAGGAAAAATACTAACAAAACAGCAAATATATGAAAAGGTATGGGGTGAGGAATATGTGTATGATGATAGTAATATTATGGCAATCATTAGCCGTTTACGGAAAAAAATAGAAGAAAATCCCGGAAGCCCTAAATAT
>Ga0137297_10009_pt1 | contig 259180 bp, 251 predicted proteins | sample RamsorincwithD2O_FD_97191 | JGI IMG/M metagenome (GOLD analysis project Ga0137297, IMG submission 97191) | Mouse cecal microbial communities from Vienna, Austria - Mucin amended with D2O | ecosystem: Host-associated > Mammals > Digestive system > Large intestine > Cecum | place: Austria: Vienna...
ATTCATTGTCCTCATTTGCAAATATATCTCCCATATATTTTTTCCCTCCAATTTTAATACAAATCACCTCCGATAATATTTATATTATCTCTTTTGTGATTTTTTATTCTATCACTACTCACAGCCAATTCAATGCCTTTTCTTTCACTTTTACATACCATTCCCTTTCATCCTGGGCCGTCTTTGCCTGCTCCAATGAATATTCAAAAATCCCTCTTACCTGCTCAGGATTAGGAACATAAGCAGCTCCATACGATTGCTCAAGCATATTGATAAATACATCTAATTCTAAAGGTACTATCACTGATTTTCCACCATAAAATGCAATATTCATTGTATGCAAAGCGTAGAAATATGCTATACAGGATTCATTAATCTTTGGTGCAATAAACAAACAGTATGCCTCTTTCCCTGTTTCCTTTTTCAACTTGGCAAGATGTCTTGAAACGGATTCACCTTCCATTTCATATTGCTTATGCCCCGACTGCATAGTAACTTCTACTGTCAATACAAAATTCCCATAATTACAAATAATATCTGCCATATTTCCCTGTGCCGTCGACATCGGCTGTCCTTTATCATCCAGCTTTAAATTTGCCTTTATATCACCTCCATCAAGCATCGCCATCGCCCGCCACACATTCCACTCTAACATTAACGGTACGTCGTATAATAAATTCAACTTAATATCATTAAATATTGCCATTACATCATTATATGTTTTGTATTCTTTTAACTCTTTCACCTGTTGCTCAAGAATTGCAGTTTTTTTGTATTGAATAGCTTCATCAAGTTCATCTTTCAGCTGCTCGATCGTCTTATCAGCCAATCCTTCCGGCGTCCCTGTGATCTCCGAAACCTGTTCAAGTACCCGTTCTTTGTCATCGGAATACAATACAGGTAAAGACATATCAAATAAATACTCTTTATATTTTTCTTCATTGTCAACAAATATCGGCTTTCTGTCTACTTTTTTTAAAAAGAATTCCACCTCTTTTTTCTTCTCAGGCATTATCGAAAGTGAATGTCCTCTTTGAGATATTTCAACCAAACCAGTAGCACGCAAATATCTAAAACATGCATCTGCATAATCCCGCAGATTGCTTGTTTTCGTTCTCACAAATTTATCCGCAGATCTGTCCTTAGATTCTCTTGTTTTTGTTTTCCCGCCATCTATATCATCTCTATATATCTTTTCAACTTCTTTATGTAAATATTCTCCTCTAAATATTTTATAACTTACCTTCGCATATGCTTTCATTCTTCTGAACTGTTTGATTCCTGCTACAATTTCTTCAAATTTTAAATAGTGAGTCATTTGCATGCCAAATATCATCACCTCATCAAAACTGACTGTTCCCAATTCATATATCAATCGGAATATTTCCAAATATGGCTTTACTGCAAATATACCTTCAAACTGTTCTGGTTCTTTATGGTAAGGGGACGGCAGCTGAAATTTTAATAACTGTCTGAGTAAAATTTCCTCTGTTCTCTTTCCGCTTATAAATTGTTTACCTGGCTCTGTCAAACTTATTGTTGGCTTTAAATTAACAAACCCTAAGGCCTTAGGCGCACGGTTAATACGATCTCTTGCACTGAAAGCCATCTCTTTTGCAGATCCTTCTCCCTGAAAATCCCTGCCCTCAGCTAATTTTTTTATAAATTCCACCTGGGTATCAGAATTCCAAACTTTTCCACCAAAATACTTTTCAAGCACTTCTATTTCTGGAATCATTTTTAATGGTGTTCTGGGTGATGTTGTAAAAAATAAAGTCTTGCTTTTTAAATAAGCCATATATTCTCCAATCTAATAATTTGTTACTATAATGTGTTTTGCATCCGCTTTAAACCTATTTCTTATATTAACGGCATATGATTTGTCGTATTCTTCCACTATATAACTACCATATAATTCTTCTGTTAAAGGTGTCTTACCAATTACCAATAATGCTTTACAAGATAAATTTTTAAAATCAGCAGCTAACCTTCTATGCTCTTCCTCTCCAAATCCATCTTTATAACTTTCATTGCCGTAATCACTGAATATACAATCATATGGTGGATCCAAAAAAATAAAATCTTCACTGTCCGCCATCTCAAAAATTCGTGAATAGTCATAATTATAAATCTCTGTCCGCTGTAACAGTTTAAAATGTTCATCCGTTATCAGTTTTGTATTAAAATTTTTATATCTGCCAAAAGGTACATTATATTCTCCATTCGCATTATATCTTATCATTCCAGAGTATGCTGTTTTATTGATAAAAAAGTACACAACAGCATCCGAATATTCCGTATTTCTTTTATGATTAAAAGCTTCTCTCAAAAAATAATACAAAGCTTCATTTTTATTTTCTACTCTCTTTTCTGGATTCTTTGCTTTTAATGCTTCATAATCGCTTTGATTTTGCTCATACTCTCTTTGCAGTTTATTTAATTGCCTTCTTATTTCAGGATAATTTTCCTGCATTTCTTTATAAAAACTGTATAATCTGTAATTAATATCATTTATGATGGCTTTTTCAGGTTGGAGATAAAAATATAATGCTCCTCCCCCCAAAAAAGGCTCTATATATCTTGCATACTTTTCAGGCATGTTTTTTGTAAAATGCAGTATCTCTTTCGATTTCCCTCCTCTGTATTTAATCATTGGATTCATAAATATCTCCTCCCTCAAGTATGCCTGCTGTAAAATTATTGTACTATAATTCGCCACTTTTTTCTATGCAAAATATAAAATATCCCCGATAAATTATCTATATCTGTTATATTCCGATAAGTGGCCCTGCTCATTCCAGGCGGCAGAAAAAAGAAAAGCCAGGACTTTTAGAAACGCCTGACTTTTCACTCTGCTTTCAATAAAATTCCTGAGATATCGCTCTTTCCCCTATCATACGACATCTTTACCCTTCTATGTAAAACCGTCCCGCAATATCCTTTAGTCTGTCCGCCTCGCTCTGGCAGCTTGCCACCATCTCCATGGTCTCTCCCATACGGTTCACAACGGAAGCTGTCTTCTCGGCAATATCTGTCACACCGGTCGCGGATTCATTGACGGTTTTGCTGATGCCTTCGAGTCCGTCTGTCATCATTCCCATGGTCTCGTTCAGCTGTGCCACGGATTCCTGAATGGAAGTCATGCTGTTTTTCACTGCCACGGAATCTTCATTGTACTGGTTGCTCACATCGTAGAATGCCTGATAATCCGGCACCACCTGATTCTCCATAAACTGTGTCGTATCATGCAGTGTACTACCCATATCCCGCACTACCTGGTTGACTTCTGCCACGATATTGTTGATATTGGCCACAGTCTCCGAACTCTGGTTTGCCAGATTGCCGATCTCCGTAGCTACCACTGCAAAACCCTTTCCGGCTTCCCCGGCCCTCGCCGCCTCTATGGACGCATTTAACGCCAGAAGACTGGTCTGAGAGGAGATCCGCATAATCACTTCCGTCAGTTCATTGATCTTTTCCACCGCTTTCGCCTCTTCTATCGCCTTCGCAGAATTCTTCTGCAGAGAAGCAAACATCTCTCTGGCCAGTTTTACAGATTCCGTAGCGGACTCTTTCAGTTTCGCTGCCCTTGCCTCGATCTCATTTGACAGCTCTTCGCCGTCCATCGACATTCTCTGAATATTATCGGCGCCTTCTTTCATATCTTCCATACCGGAAACAATGGTCTGCGTTGTGGCCGTTGTCTCCTCCATCCCTGCCGCCAGTTCCTCGGTGGTCGCGGAATTATCCGTGCAGGAATCATTTACTTCCGAAGAGGCATCCTGCAGATTGCTCACGATCCCGTTCAGATGCACGCTGGCGTCGGTAACATCTTTAATCACATTCCTCAGGCTCCCTCTCATGGCCGATACGGCTTTTGCCATAGCGCCGCACTCGTCCTTCCCTTTCACCAGCTTTTCATTCCAGGGATGGCTGACAAATTTTAACTCCTCCATCTCATTGATCAGCACTGTCATTCTCTTTAACGGCTTCATCATAATACCGGACAGCACTATGATCACCACTGCAAGCACTATCATCACCACCAGCATGCCCTCGCCGGAGTGCAGCATCATGGCATTGATTCCGCTCAACACTTCTTCCTCGTCCGTAGAGATCACGATAATATCCTTCGTGGAAAGTACATAATAGGAAGCATATTTGATTTCTCCGTTAAAATCATAGCTCACCACTTCCGGCTGCGGAATGATACCGGATTTAATCTTTGCCACCACCTCTTTTACCACGGCATTTTCCACCGGCGCTCCAACCTTGCTGGCAGTCGGATGATAGAGCATGGTTCCCTCCGGAGATACCATATAGGCGTAGGAAGACTCCACGCCCTCCATGTTGGCATCCGCCAGAATCCCCGCGTAAGCATCGTAGTCCATTTCAATCCCGGCACTTTCCCTTTCCGCGATCTCTGTCTCCATGCCCACAGCATAAGCTCTGGCGAGACTGAGCAGTGAATTCTGGGTTAGTCTGGTAAGTTCTTCCTCCGCTCTCGGCACCGTCATCTGTAGCACCATAATGCAGGAACAGAGCGCCCCGATCTGCACAAGCAGCATAATCTTCGTCCGCATGGAATGAAGCAGCGACACTCTGTGTTTGGATTTTGTTGTAGTTGTTTGTTCGTAAGACATGATTCACATCTCCCTTTCCTGATAGTAAATTGATTAGAAGATAATCTCCAACAAAATTATATAACATTTTTTCCCAGAAAACCACTATTTTTTAACTGGCCACATATTTTGCAGTATATTTTATTGTACATTATCCAGCAGACCGATTTGATGACAGACTGCCGTCCGAGCGAAAGTTCACCTTAAAATTTTTCCTGCCGTTTTATTGCTACGACAGCAGGATCCGGTCGTTGTCAAACGCCTCCCCCGCCTTTTCACAAAACTTTTCCAGCAGGTTTTCCACCGTCATGTTCTCCCGCTGCTTTCCCGCTATATCCAGAATGATCCGCCCGTCTTTCATCATCAGCGTGCGGTTCCCCATTTCCAGAGCCTGATGCAGGTTGTGGGTTACCATCAGGCAGGTGATCTTTTGCTCTCTTACAATATCTTTTGTCAGCTGCAGTACCTTCTGTGCCGCGCCAGGATCCAGTGCGGCGGTGTGTTCGTCTAACAACAGGATCTTCGGCGTCACCATGGTCGCCATCAGAAGCGTTAAGGCCTGTCTCTGTCCGCCCGACAAAAGTCCCACCGGATCTTTCATCCTGTCCTCCAACCCCATTCCAAGAAGCGCAAGCTGCTCCCCAAACAGTTTTCTGTCTTTTCCCGCTATTCTGCCAAAGGGAGAATGTTTTCCGGAAACCCGCATATATGCAAGCGCCATATTCTCCTCGATGGACATGTGAGGGGCTGTCCCGAGCAGCGGATTCTGAAACAGATGGCCGATCACTCTGCTGCGCAGATACTCCTTTTGAAAGGTAATATCTTCCCCGCCCAGAATGATATTTCCCTCATCCACATAAAAGGCTCCTGTGATGGCGTTAAACAGAGTGGATTTCCCGGCTCCGTTGCTGCCAACAATCGTCGCAAAATCTCCCGTCGTCATCTCCAGACTCAGATGCCGCAGCGCCGTCTTCTCATGAACGGTACCGGGATCGAATGTTTTGCTTATATTTTTTATTGATAACATTTGTTTTTATTCTCCTGTTTTCCGGCAGTCTGCACCGCCCCACATGCTGTTACTTCTTTTATTCTCTTCACTGCCATCTGCGTTGCGGATTCCTGATATCTTTCCTGTTGACCGCATTCTTCTGTCTCGTCCAGCTCTCATGCTCTTTCCATCCGCAGCATACCGCCTCCCCGCGCTTTTATCATCTTCCACCCGCAGCTTTCTCTGCGTCAGTCCTGCCTTCTCCTTTAAATATGGAAGAGCGATGGCTGCCGCCACAATAACCGCAGATACCAGTTTCATGGATTCCGCAGGCAGAGACAGCCGCAGTGCAAAGGCCGCGATAAAGCGGTACAGACAGCTTCCGAGCACCACCCCCAAAATCCGTCTGAACATACCGCCTTTCCGGATCAGGGTATTCCCGATTACCAGACTGGCAAGTGCGATCGTCACCTGCCCGGTGCCGAAATTGATATCACAGGACTTCTGATACTGTCCCAGAACAGCGCCGGAGAGCGCCGTCAGGGAACCGGAAATGCAAAGTCCTGCGGTGATCATCCGCCCGGGATTGATACCGGAAGCCTTTACCATATGCTCATTATCCCCGGTGGCACGGATGGAAAGCCCAAGCCTCGTGCCAAGAAGCCATGCCAAAGCCAGACATACCACAAGGACAATGGCAAGGACGATCCCGAACTCGTACCAGTCTCTGTATATTTCATTGTCTGATATTTCCTTTGCCATGCTGAACAGCCTGTCACAGCTGTAGAGATTGATGTTGGAAGAAAATCCCATGACCGCCAGATTGACCGTGTAAAGTCCTGTATTGACGATGATGCCCGCCAGAATGGAAGGCACTCCCATCTTTGTCTGCAAAAAGGCGGTCACAAAACCGGAACAGACGCCGGCCGCCATCGCCGCAAAAAATGCAAGGATCGGATGCCCCGCTAACGTCACCATGGCTCCCACCGCACAGCCCAGCGTAAAACAGCCGTCTGTGGACAGATCCGCTATATTTAATAAAGTAAAAGAGATGTACAGGGCGATGGCCACCAGGGCGTAGATACACCCAAGCTCCAAAGCGCTTTGCATGATCGACATTGTAAAAATCGCTGCCATGGCAGATTCCTCCTGATTCCGTTTCCAAAAATATCCCTGACTGCTCCCCGGGCGGGAGAAATCCGAATCTGTAAGTACACCGTTCCGGATCTCTCCCATGCAATTGTTCCCCGGGCTTTACTCAAATTCCTCCGCTGTCCGGATCTCTTTCAATTCACTGCACATGCCGGCGAACATACTGTAATCGATCCCCAGTGCCTGCGCCGTATCCGTATTTACCGTGGCTATGCCGTTATCCAGAGATACCACCGCCATCTGACCCGGCTCTTTTCCCTGCGTCAGAAGCTCCGCCACCATATCGCCGGTGGCCGTGCCCAGTTCCATATAGTTCACGCCGTAACCGCAGAATGCGCCGTTTAAGGCGAAGGAGTCCGCTCCTGCGTAATGGGGAATGCCCGCTTCCGCAAATGTCTCATAGATTGCCAGTTCCGCTGTCATGATCGTATTATCTGTGGGTGTGAATACCGCATCCACCTTCTCCGCCGCCAGCGCATCCGCCGCAAGGATCACTTCATCGTTCGTGGTCCCGGTCTTTTCCACCACTTCCACATTCCTTTCCTCACAGTACGCCTTTGCATCCGCAATCGACTGTCTGGAAGCATCCTCGCTTCTGTTATAGAGCAGGCCCACTTTCTCAATATCCGGATCCGCTGCAAACATCAGATCGAACACTGCTTTTGTATTGAGCGCATCGGAAGTTCCTGTCACATAGGAACCGGGATTTTCCAGAGATGCCACCAGGCCGGCCCCCACAGGATCGCTGACCGCCGAAAATACCACCGGCGTCTCACTGTCCTCCGCTGCCGCCTGCATGATCACCGCCGCCGGCGTAGCAATGGGCACGATAACATCCACATCCTCGGATAACAGCTGCTGCGCTATCTGACCTAACATCGTGGCATCCGCCTGACCATTCAAATTATAGTCCTCATAGTCAAAAGTTACGCCAAGTTCCGCTCCTTTTGCATTTAACTCCGCGCAGAGCGCTCTGTTGATCTGGTTTAACGACGCGTCATCCACAAACTGCACGATACCAACCTTATAGACTGTTCCGTCTGCCGCTTTTTCCATCTCTTCCGGCGTTTCCGTCCCCTCCGTGTTCTCTCCCTCATTCTCTGCAACGATAACAGAAGTCGGTCCGTCGTTTCCGCCAATCACATTTTTCCCGCATCCCCCAGGGATCCCGGCCATTATCAGGACAGCCAATATAACAACACCTGTTTTCTTTGTCATCCGTTTCCGTAACATCGTTCTGATTTTCATAACACTGTCTCCTTCTTTCTTTGTTTTCCGTTGAGGGAAAGCCGGGGCTGTGTAATCGGGCAGGGGAATACCTTTCTCACCTACCCGCGCGCGGCTCGCATGCAGCCCTGGCAGTAAATTTCCTTATGCGAGCCTGCGCATAAAAAAAGTCCCAGACATACAATATGTCTGAGACGGTAATAAACACAGTTATTATCGCGGTACCACTCGACTTGGCGAAATTGCCCACTCTGTCCATGTACTATCATACATGCCGGATTGATAACGGGTTCGGTTCCCGTCGCTCCCTACTTACAGTCCTCTGTTTTCTGAAGCGCCCTCAGAAGTCCATTCGATAACATTCCCCGCACTGCAATCCCACCACCTGCAGTTCTCTGTACCGGTTCCGGCTATTTACTACTCTTCCTCAACGGTTTGCCCTATTCTGTTCTGAAGAATCCAAACCTGTTGTTTCGAAATTCTTCTTGTTTAGTACTTTATTACGACAAAGCGTATTTGTCAACCAAATTTTTCTGTCAAATATTTTTTAAGCACTTTTCGCAAGTTTTTACCCACTTTTTGCACTTGTATTGCTTTTTTCTCTCCTATATACTTTTATCAGAAACCACTACATGGATCAATTATACCAGGATATGGGATGGCTGCTCTAACGCAAAAGACCTGGCCTTATTCATTTTTCAACGTTGGTCCGACCAGTATTACGACGAGGAGGGTAACAATGGAACACATTTTTGAAATGATCAATAACGTATTTTCTTTTGTCATTCCGGTCTCCGATTTTTTCTGGGATTTCCCCACAAATTTTGACTGGTACGCAAAGATTCCCATTCTGGGAAATTTCTCTCTTGCCGTTATCCTGTTGGTAGGCTCCGGCATTTTCTTTACGATCAGACTGGGCTTCATACAGGTTACACACTTTAAAGAAGGCATCCGCATTCTCACCAAAAAGAAAAGTGATGAGATCGGTATCTCTTCGCTTGGCGCTTTCTTTTTAAGCTCCGCCATGCGTGTGGGCCCCGGCAATATCCTGGGCGTTACAGGCGCGATCGGTGCGGGCGGCCCCGGCGCACTGTTCTGGATGTGGCTTTCCGCGTTCTTCGGGATGTCCACTGCCTACACCGAAGCTGTCATGGCACAGATGTTCAAGGAAAGAAAGGACGATGAATTCGTGGGCGGCCTGCCCTACTACGGCAAAAAACTCTTGGGCAACAAAAAAGGAGCTGGAGTCTTTCTCTCCGTTATGTTTATCATCTATGCAATGTGCTGTCTGCCCGCACAGGGATTTAACGTAGTGAGTTCCATCGGACAGATGGGGGAGATCCTGACCGGCAGCACCATCGCCACAACCTCTCCGCTATATTACATAACAGCCGCTATTTTAATTGTGCTGGTAGCGTACCTGGCTTTCGGCGGCATCAAAAAAGTGACAAAGGTGACTGATACCGCAGTGCCTGTCATGTCCGTCATTTATATTGTGACCGTCCTGATGCTGATCCTGATGAATCTCGGAGCAGTTCCCTATTTCTTCGCCTCTGTCTTCGGCGGCGCTTTTACGCCCCAGGCCATTTTCGGCGGCGTATTCGGCACTGTTTTAGCACAGGGCATCAAGCGCGGCCTGATGAGCAACGAGGCCGGCCAGGGTACCATCACCATGGCGGCCGGCGCTGCAAACACTGACCATCCCTGCGAGCAGGGCTGTGTACAGTCCATCGGCGTTTTTCTGGATACCATCGTCATCTGCACACTCACCGGTTTTGTGGTGGTGATGGCCCACCTCTGGAGCGGAGAGGGCGGGGAAGCCTGGATGGCTCTCGATAAGCTGCCCAAATTCCTGACATCCGCTTCCGCACTGACACCGGGCACCGGCATTTTTGATACCATTGTGATCTTTCTGATCACTGTCTGCTTCTGCCTGTTTGCCTTCACCTGCGTCATCGGCTTTTTCAGCTTTTCCGAGATTGCCGCAGGCAGGATCACCACAAAAAAATCCCTTACCAACGGGATCCGCATTCTGGGTATCTTCATCACCCTCTTTGGCATCTTCTGTTCCATCGCGGGGCTTGATCTGGGCAATATGTGGGCGATCTCCGACCTGGGCAACATTCTGATCGTATTCGCCAACATACCATTACTATACCTGGGCTGCAGATATGTTTTCAAGGCCACTGATCATTACAAAAAAAAGGATGGTTCCCCCTTTACTTCCAAAGCAGCGGGCATCACCTGCGAATACTGGGACGAGAGGGCTAAAATCAACTGACAACGCCCCATTTGATCTGTGCTGTCAGATATGCAAAAAACCCCGCCCTCTGCCTTTTTGCAGTGGGCGGGGTTTTATTCTCTGTTTATCCACAATTTGTCTGACAGCACAAATCACAGGGACAACCTTTCCTGCATCATCAGAAACGTTAATCACTGTCTCTGACCCTTTTCGTTATTTATAAAATTTAAATTTAATTTTTCCTTTACTGCTTCCTTCAACTCCTCCAGGCTGTATCTTACTTTCTTTGATCCCCTCATAGTTGGATTGCCAAGGATCATACCACGCTTCCAGTGTTCCCGCACTGTTTTCAATTGAGAGGCATGGTAACGGGCATTCATAAATCTGTCGCGAATCTCAATGGCCTCATTTTTTGCACTCTCCAGATATTCTCCCGGATGAAGCCCCGCCCATTCCTTCATACGGTGCAGTCTGTCCTCAATATCCGTAACCAGTTCCTCGATCCGCATTTCAGCCGCGCTGCGGTACTGCCCGATCTCCTCTCCTGTCACTGCCGCAATAACATCCAGCCGCTTCTGCATATGAGCCATCTCTTCCTTCACCTTTTCCATTGCTAACAGAATATCCCGGATATCCAGTGCCGCCCGGAAAGAAAGTGCAAAATCCGCAGCAATAAAAACAGTCAGGATAAACACAACAACAGACAGCAGATTGAAGGGTATCATATAGAGCAATCCTTCAATCGGTTTATGGATAATCCGTGTCATCAGAATCGTCAGACCGCCCCAGGCAAGGGTTGTTCCAAGGCAGATATATCCCTGGAAATTAAAGGGCTGGTTTGAGTAATCCCAGTACCGCACCTTAAAAAGAACTTCCATCGTAACACCTGTTATGTATTCCAGTATCGTAGCACCGATGCAGCCTGCCACATAGGTCAGAAACAGATTGTGCTGAAAAGGAGCCGACACCACTAACATCATGATCGCACCGCTGCCGTACAGAGGCAGAAAAGGCCCCCGCATAAAGCCTCTGTTCACCCAATGGGGCGGCTTCTGCCGGATACTGACATGGGTGGATTCCACACACCATCCCAAAAAGCAGTAAAAATAAAACAGAAATAACCATTGTGATAATGAATATGGATACATAACCTTTTTCCTCTTCTGATATACAGGCTGTGCAAATCCCTGTAAGACAGCCCATAACAGGCCAGTCATCCGGCTTTGCTGTTACGACAGCCCTGCGCACATAGCCCGCCAGCCGGCTCAATGCTCTGTCTGCTCACAGATAAATCCAGACTCCTGCACAAAGTTTTCCCTTTTTTGTCTCCCTGTCCACGCCGTCATAGAAAAACTTTCCTTTTCCGCGCACACTGACCGCATCGCCCTTCTTTAAAAAACAGCTGTTATTTTCACAGAGTCTTCCATTGATGTACACTTTCCCGGTGCGGAATAATTCCATACTACCGGTGCGTGAGAGATGATACAGTCCGGCAATAACCACATCCGCCCTCTCCGAAGAAACCGTCAGACTCTGCCTCACCTTTTCCTGTTTTATAAGTTCTTCCGACATTTCCGCCCTGCGGCATCTCACGTCGGTATGTCTGACTTTTTGCAGCTCTTCCACAATAAAATCCGCGATGGAATCCAGACAGAAGAGATACCCGCAGTTGTCCTTCAGAAAAATATCTCCGAGCGTACTTCTCTCTATGCCCAGATGCATTAACGCCCCCAGAATATCCCTGTGTCCCAGAGTATCCGCGTATTTCTGCATGGATGGCTCTATCTTCAACAGTACGATCGGAAACGCTTCCTCATATCCCATCTCCTCCGGAGAACCAAACCGCACCACCATTCTCTCCGCCAGTTCGCTGCCGCCGCAAAGCTTTGGGTACGCGTAGGAAAGCTCTCGTTCCATACGATGGAACACATCTAACTGTGCCATACCGAAAAATCCTGTGAACGTATAGATGTTCTGCCTGCTGCTCTTCTCCGCCAGTTCCTGCAGCCTCTTTTGCAGCTGTCTTATCTCTTTTTCATCATCCATCTGCGTATTCTCCAACTAAGCGGCTATCCGTACTCACTTCTGCCATATCCTCTCCATACGTCAAAAGAAAAGCCTGTCAGATTCTTTCGGGCAACAGTGAAACCCGAAAACTGCACTGTTATTTTTCCAAAGCCACCATAAACATTCGCCCTTTACATAAAGGAAATAATCTCTTCTCTCGGTTTTTTCGTCTTCTCCACCTTCAATGCATGCAGCACCGGTCCCTTCCCATTGTAATCTTTCCAGTACTCTTCCCTGACCACGGCGGTCACTTTCACCCAGTCCCTCTGTTCCAGCTTATCTGTCTCTCCATATTTGCAGACATAACCCAGAAAACTCATATCCTCGGCACAGCAGGTCATGGCCATCCGCCCCGGCACAAAGGCATCCTTCGGGAAATTTTCCGGTTTCAGCACCTGGGCGGTAAACTGAATCTTTTTATCCAGATACCGCTCCAGATGATCCATGGAATCAATATACCAGATTCCATAACCAGTGTTATCCAAAACAATCGGATCATCCTCCAGATTGTAAGGAAGATCATCCTCAAATATCTCGTCGATCTCGCCGTTTGAATCTTCAAAAATGATTTCCGCTTTCTGATTTACGGCCTTGATATTCCGCTTGTAGGAAGCCAGATCTTCAATGCCGTCACAGCGGTTAAAGATGATCATCTCCGACTTTCTCACCATCTCCGCCAGCAGGGACTTCATATTGGTGTAGTACATCGGGAACGTGGAAGCATCGATACAGGTGATCTGCTGCTCGATACTCCAGTGCCAGGGCAGTTTCATATTCTTGAAATTCCACATGCCGTTATACTCTATGATGATCCGTTCCGGTTTGTATTTTTTATCCAGTTCCATCAGCGCAGAGGGTGTGAAATCTTCTTCCTCCTCAATCAGTTCCAGTACGGTATTGCTGTCTTTCAGGAGCTTTTCATCATACTCGATCTCCCCCTCCTCACAGAGCACAAGAAGGGTTTTCCCTTTCAACTGGAAATAGGGCTGCGCCAGTGTGTACACGATAAATTCCGTTTTTCCGCTCTCCAGAAATCCATTGATAATATATACCGGTTTCATATCTGATATCCTCATCCTCTAATTTCCTGCAAATAACGTAACAGTAAAACCTGAAAACGGGCCTGTTACACTGATGCAAACAACTTCCTCAGCGCATCCTCATTCAGATCCGAACCGATCACACAGATCTTACCCGTTACATCAGCCGCACCTGTACGTACTTCCTCCTCACCGGGCACATAGTCAAAATGGATCCAGCTTCCGTCAACGGCAGGAACCATGCCTTTTGCACGCAGCACAACGCCGTACTCTTTCTCACGGTCCAGCTCATCCAGAATATCCTCGATCTGAGACTTTTCATAAACCGACGCTGTCTCCAGGCCCCAGCTTGTGAAAACATCATCCGCATGATGATGGCCATGATGATCATGATGGTCGTGATCATGACACCCGCAGCCGCACGTCTCGTCGTGGTCATGCCCCTCACCGCCGTGGTGATGATGCTCATGGCCGTCTTCATCATGATGGTGGTGATGCTCCTCTTCCCGATGTGCCAGCACTTCCGCCATCAGTTCCGCTTCCAGATCTGACGCGCCTTCGATCGTCTCCAGAATCTTTGCGCCATCCAGTTTCTCCCAGGGCGTCGTGATCACCGTTGCTTTCTCATTATGCTGCCTGATGAGCGCCACCGTCTCCTCGATCTTCTCCTGTTTCATGGAACCGGTACGGCTCAGGATGATCGTCCCCGCATACTCGATCTGGTTGATAAAAAACTCGCCGAAATTCTTCATATACATTTTGCACTTGGCGGCATCCACTACTGCCACCGCGCTGTTCAGATGAGCTTCCCCGTCCGATTTTACATTTTCCACGGCCCGCATAACGTCGGAGAGTTTACCCACACCGGACGGCTCGATCAAAATCCGTTCCGGAGCGTAAGTCTCCAATACTTCCTTCAGCGACGCGCCAAAATCTCCCACAAGAGAGCAACAGATACAGCCGGAGTTCATCTCCTTGATCTCGATACCGGATTCTTTCAAAAATCCGCTGTCCACGCCGATCTGCCCAAACTCATTCTCAATCAGTACAACTTTTGTCCCCGCCAGTGTCTCCTTCAGCAGTTTCTTAATCAACGTTGTTTTTCCTGCCCCCAGAAATCCTGAAACTATATCGATCTTTGTCATTTTAACATCCACACCTTTCCAAATGAAATATCCCGCGGCAGTCGCCAATATATCCAAGCCAACCTTTGGTTGGCTTTAAGCACAGCTACCTGGCTCGTTATCCGCGGAAATAAACAGCACCTGCTTTACTTTACTGACTTCTGATTTTACACATCCACACTATTTTCCACCAAATTCTCTCACCTGTCAAGCCGTCCCGCCAATGGTTAATGAATTCTTTATAAAAAATCGCTCTACAAAAACAGGCCAAAATCTACTCCCCGATTCTCCACACCGGCACAGCCGCAAAGCCCCGCTCGCCGTCGCCGCCTGCCAGAATGCCCAGAAGCTCTCCCTTCCTGTCAAAAACACCGCTGCCGGACATCCCCGCATCCACTGCGCTCCTTTCGGACGGGCTGTCTTTCTCCTGTTCCGGGCTGCCCTGTGTCTCATCAGAGCCCGGCTCTTCTGCATTCCCGTGGTCCTCTTCACCTCGACTTTCCGGATTTGCACCGCCCTCTTCCCGTCCCACCGTCTCCCGTTCCACACCATCATAGCCGGATCCCTCCGCCCCCTCTCTGACAATACCGCCCAGCATAAGCAGCTGTGGGCCGTCGTTTCCCTGAAGCTCCATCTCCGTCTCCGCTTCTATCAGATACCCTTTCACAAAATCTCCGGCCACTACATCCATAGAACCATAGACCACCAGTTCTTCTCCCTGTACCAGTTTTTCAGGCTTTCTCATGCTCGGAACCGCCGCCGTCAGTTCCACACCGTCCTCCTGCAGCGCCTGTGTCGGAAACACAGCAAACCCTATATCGCAGTTTTCTAAAACTCTGTCCACTTTTGCCTCATAATAAACACCGGCATAACATAATATATCGCAGGTTTCCGCATTTTTCAGAAGATGGCCGCTGCTGATCACCGTCACTTCCTCCTCCGTAATCTCCCAGACAACACCGCTCCCTCTGTAATCTCCGCAATAGATCTGCAAAACGGAAGGCCGCAGTTTCTCCTGCAAAACAAGATCGTTCTTTTCCGCTTCCTCCGGCCCGCCTTTCGTTTTGCTGGTCTCTGCGCCCCCATCCTCTGCATCTCTCCTGCCTGTCTCCGATCCGGCCTGCAGGTCCACACCTTCTGTACTTTCTCCTCCCTCCTCCGGCATCTTATCCGCTTCTGTCCCGCCATTTCCTTCCACTTCCGCATCTTCCACAGCGGCGCCATTTCCCGGTGCGTCACCATCCCTGCCGCATCTGGAGAGTATTCCGCCAAGAGCGCACAAAATAAAAGCAAATAAAATGACAGATGTTATATTTTTTCTCATATGCCTCCTCATTGATCGAACAGGAAAGCTTTCCACGGCATGCTGCCCTGACAGCAAACTTCCTTTTGCGGGAATTCCCCGCCATACTACACAAAACCCCGGCAGAACGCTGCCGGGATTCCAGTTCACATAAACCTGCCCGCAAAGCATGCGGGCTCCTGTTGATAAGCAGGCCGATAAGCCGGGTTCTGTTCCCTGCAATGCAGGGCAATGACCATCTATCTTGGACTGCTGTCGCCAGCAGCCTCCAGCGACCTACCTGAGAACAAACCGGGCCGGCTTATGGTTCTCTGTTTGGTCTTGCTTCGGATGGGGTTTACATGGCTTTGTCTGTTACCAGACAAACGGTAGTCTCTTACACTGCCTTTCCACCCTTACCAACCCCAATGCAGTAAACTGCACTGAGCCGGAACAAATCAGCTTCACTGATTCTTCCGGGATATCGAGCAACGCTCTTTGACATTGGCGGTTTATTTCTGTTGCACTTGCCTTGGAGTCGCCTCCACCGGACGTTATCCGGCATCCTGCCCTGTGAAGCCCGGACTTTCCTCACCTGCCCCTGTCTCCAGACAGCAGGCGCGGTCATTTAGCCTACTTATCAATTTATGCATCTTTCTGTATTATAATCACATTCTTTCCACTTTGCAAGGAAAAAGCTTTTCTTTTGCACCGTTTTCCTCTTCCCCATACAGCCGCTTCACCCAGACGAGCAGCGCGGCCACCAGCACAAGCAGCACGATCTCCAGCACCACCACATTCATATAATTCGACAGAATAATCGTCACCGCATCCACCAGGAAATGGATTCCCAAAGCCGCTGTAAAGAACTTTTTCTCCCCATATCTGACAGCCCTGTATACCAAATATGAAAGACCAATCTGCAGCGCGATGGCGGATATCCGCTCCACTCCCGCCAGATAAAACTGATAGCCCGGCGTCGTCCAGAGCGCCGAATAAGCCTGCAGCGCCAGCTCCTTCCCCGTACCGTCTTCCACAGTTGCCATCATGGCCTCGATCTGTCCGGAATTGATCATGACTGCTGTAATCAGATTGCCGATGCAGGTGAGCCCCACGATCAGCATAGATTCTATCCCGCCGTGCCCCACGCCGTACATCAGAGAATTCTCTTTCGACAACGTCTTCTTCATCCAGAATTTCATGGCCACAAACCGCCCGGTCTCCTCAAACACCGCCGCGGCAAGCCCGCCGTAAACAGCATAGATCCAGACATTTCCATTCAGGATATCCCCCGCCGACCGCAGCATAACGACATGCAGTATCTGCTCTAAAACCAGTGCAAACAGAACAAACGTAAGGGCTCCGATCCCTGCCGCACCGGCTTTTGCCCCCAGCCTCTTTTTCACCAGGATAAGCAAAACGACCGGCAATCCAATAGAAATGATCGCAGAAAATACAATCCCTGATATCGCCAACTCCGAAACATGTCCCATCATATCACAATCCCTCTTTTCTTCATACTACTCATGTACTCTACAGCCAGAGCCTCAGCTGCAATACATTTCCCTCAAACCTTAAAACAGCTCCCCCCCACAAACTCTCTGCAGACAGAATTATTGGGAATAGAGGCGCTGTCTACCCCGAGGAAGTAATTGAGGAATTTAAGCAGCCTCTTTGCCTCGTAATATTCCGGCTCTCCCTCCCTGATGCTGAACAAAAGGGGTTCCGCATACTGTTTCAACACCGCCAGCTCATAGACAAGGGCCGAATTGAACATCATGTCCGCCTCTTCCTGGAAGGGGAAAATATTTTCTTCCTCGCCTCTTCTGACCGAAGGCCACATCTGGATCGTTCTCTTTGCCGAAGCGCCTCTTGTCCTCGCATCCCGAACCATACGCCGCAGCAGCCTGCCGTCCGTGGTAGGAATCCTGTTGTGATCATCCACGTTCAGACTTGTCAGCGCACTGATATAGATTTTAAACTTGCTGTCCTCCGGCAGAGAGTAGGACATCTTCGGATTCAGCCCGTGGATCCCCTCGATCACAAGAATATCCTCCTCATTCAGTTTCATCACATGTCCGTTATATTCCCGGTGTCCGGTCTTAAAGTTAAAGGACGGCAGTTCCACCTCTTCCCCGCCCAGAAGCTTTAACATGTCCCTGTTGAACAGCTCCACATCGATGGCGCCCAGACATTCAAAATTGTAATCCCCTTTCTCGTCAAGGGGCGTATCTTCCCTGTTGACAAAATAATCATCCAGACTGATCAGGTGCGGTATCTTGCCAAGAGCCCGCAGCTGCACGGAAAGTCTGTTGGCAAAGGAAGTCTTTCCCGAGGAAGAAGGACCCGCTATCATCACAAATTTCACATGACTGCGTCCTGTCACTTCCTTCGCAATCTCACCGATGCGGCGCTCCTGTTCCGCCTCCTGCCAGAGTATCATCTCCTGCATGTGGTTACCGCAGATCACATCGTTTAACTCCCCTACATTTTCAATGCCCACCTGGACGCTCCAGTCTGTCGCCGCCTTCAATGTCGCAAACAGTTTCTCCTGAGGACAGAAAGGTTTTAACCTGAAAGGCGCTTTCTCATCCGGCATCACAAGCATAAACCCTTCCCCATAAGCAATCACCTGGAAATACTTTGCGTACCCTGTATCTGGCAGCATATACCCGTAATAATAATCATAAAAACCATCCAGACAGTACAGATTTACACCGGAACTTCTCCGATACCTGAACAGGCGCTCCTTGTCCCGCATTCCATGCTTTCTGATTAACTTCATGCATTTCCCCATGGGATAATATTTCTTCGTGATCGGCAGCCTTTCTTCCGATAATTCCATCATTCTCTTCTGAACGGCCTCCGCCAGTTCTTCCGTCGCCTGAAGATCTCCCTTTACCGTACAGTAATAGCCGTTGCTGACCGCAAACTCTACTTTCACCCTCTCCAAAGTATCCCGTCCCACAACATCCGTGATCGCCTTCAGAAACATCATCTTGACCGTACGCACATAGGCCCTGTGTCCGATGGCATCCCGCAGTGTCAGAAAAGATACTTCGCAGTCCTCCCTGATCTTTTTATGCAGTTCCTGAATCTTTCCGTTCGCTATGACAAGAGCGATCTCATTCCCATACTCTTCCTGGTGAGCCTGCGCCACCTCCTCAAAGGTCGCATCCTCTGCATATTCCGTTATCCTTCCGTTTACTGTCACCTTCATTTCCTGTACTCCTCCTGCTATTCTTCCGATTTATGCTGCCCCTAAGCCACCCAGAACGGTTCCTTCTCCGCCGCCGTATATATTTTCACATCTGCCAGCTTCTTTTTGCAGTATTCCTCCATGTAAGGCACAAAAATCTTCTCTAACCCATAGTGCCCCGCATCAATGATGGCAAGTCCCTGCTCCACAGAATCTATCCCCTCGTGATGATCAATATCACCTGTTATCAAAACATCCGCACCGGCTCTGATTGCATCCTCAATGCAGCTCTTCCCGGAACCCGGACAGACCGCCGCCATGACGATCGTCTCCGCCGGCATCCCGTAAACCTTCACCTGCCCGATATGGCAGCGGTTCTTTACGTATTCCGCGCACTCCGCCAATGTCATGGGCATCGGCAGCGCTCCCACCCTTCCGATCCCCTCTTTGGAAAGATCATCCTCATAGGTTACTGTCAGCACTTTTCTCTCCTGAAGCCCCAGCTGCTCAGCCACGGCATCCGCCATTCCCATCACATCAAAATTGGTGTGCATCGCATAATAGCACATGCCGCTCTCCGCCAGAGTCAATATCTTTTCTCCAATAAAATGATTTCCGGAAATCTGCTTCAAGGGTTTAAAGATCATCGGATGATGGGTGAGCAGCAGATCCGCCCCCACACGCCTCGCCTCTTCGATGACTTCCCCTGTCGCATCTAGCGCAATATAGACAGAAGAAACCTCCTTCTCCTCTCTGCCGCACAAAAGCCCCACGTTATCCCAGCTTTCCGCGAAAGATTTCGGCGCTACCTCTTCCAGATATTCCATAATTTCATAGCATTTCATACATATCCCCCGTTTTCCTGTACAACCTTCTCTTTCATTATTCCCCGCACATCCCGGATCCTGTCAATCTCTTCCTCCACCTGCCTGCGTCTTTCCGGATAAGCCAGAACTTCCCTTAATATCTTATTCTGCTGCCCTTCCCACCAGTCCAGATATTGTAAAAGAACCGGATGATTGTCTCTAATCAGACAGGGGCCGAACTCATCCTCCAGACTTTCCCGGTATGCCGCCCTCCTGTCCGACGCCGCCCCCGGATCTTCCCCCGGATCACACCGGGAACTCTCATGCTCCGCTCCCGTCGCCTTTTTCCTGCTGGTCTGCCCGTTTCTCTCAGGATTCTTTCCGCTTCCCTCCCCGCAAGTCTCTGTCTCCACAAGCATCATCGGATAAAACTTCCCATCCTCCAGAATCATATCCTCTTTCCGTATCACAAACCCCTGCCTGCGCAGACAGCCTCTCACAAAGGAAAGCTCCGACTGCGGCTGCAGTACCAGATAACGCAGACTTTTTACCTTTTTCGGATAGTCTGACAGGATCTTTACGATCAGTCTGCCCCCCATCCCTGCGGCGATCATGCACTCTGCCTCTCCCGCTTCAAACGCTTCCAGCCCATCCGACAAACGGGTATCAATATATGTAGAAAGGCCGGCGCTCTCAATATGCTCCTTCGCCCGTAAAAGCGGTCCCTTATTGATGTCCATAGCGATCATACCGGGGCAAACTCCCGCCTCCACCAGATGGATCGCCACAAACCCATGATCGCAGCCGATGTCGCAGGCTGTCACTCCAGCCGGTACAAGCCCCGCCACTGCCGCCATGCGGTCTGATAAATGATAATTTGACATATGTCACCACCCGAAAACAGCTTATATCAGTTCAGGAATAATCCGACACCTCTCTGGCGATAACTTTGCCGGTATCAATACAGTCCTCCAACCATAAATAGCATATGTTATCAATTCAGATAGTCCTTCAGCTTCCTGCTCCTGCTGGGATGACGGAGTTTTCTCAGCGCCTTGGCCTCGATCTGACGGATTCTCTCTCTCGTCACATTGAATTCCTTTCCCACTTCCTCAAGCGTCCTGGCTCTGCCGTCATCCAGGCCGAAACGCAGACGCAGCACCTTCTGTTCTCTCTCCGTCAGCGTCCCCAGCACTTCCACAAGCTGCTCCTTTAACAGCGTAAATGCCGCTGCTTCCGCCGGAACCGGCACATTGTCGTCCTGAATAAAGTCTCCCAGGTGGCTGTCCTCCTCCTCACCGATGGGCGTTTCCAGAGACACCGGCTCCTGAGATATCTTGGAAATTTCCCGCACTCTCTCCACCGGGATATCCATCTTCTCCGCAATTTCTTCCGGCAGGGGTTCTCTGCCCAGCTCCTGCAACAGCTGCCTGTTGACACGGATCAGCTTATTGATCGTCTCCACCATATGAACCGGAATGCGGATCGTTCTCGCCTGATCCGCAATGGCTCTCGTGATAGCCTGACGGATCCACCATGTGGCGTAAGTGGAAAACTTATACCCTTTTCTGTAATCAAACTTCTCCACAGCCTTGATCAGTCCGAGATTCCCTTCCTGAATCAGATCTAAAAACAGCATGCCGCGGCCCACATAACGCTTTGCGATGGATACGACAAGCCTGAGGTTCGCCTCCGCAAGTTTCTGCTTTGCCGCCTCGCCGTCCGCGATCATATACCCCAGTTCTTTCTTCTCCCTCTCCAAAGTCTCTTTTTCTTCGCCTTCCGCCGTTTCCAGCATCTTATCCAGACCTTCCAGCTTCTCCACTGCTGCCGCGCCGTCCTCTATCTTTCGGGCAAACTCTATCTCCTCCTCGGCAGACAGAAGGGCTACTTTTCCGATCTCCTTTAAATACATTCTGACCGGATCCTCAATGCTGACACCATCAGGTACAGAGAGGTCGATATTTTCCACATCCACCTCATCCTCCTCCGACAGGTTGATCTCCTCATCATCCAGATCGTTTTCCACCGGAATTTCCACATTGCACACGATACCGTTTGCATCCAGAACCTCCAGCACTTTATCAAACTGTTCCTCTTCAAGGGGGAGATCCCTGAAAAAGTCGCTGACTTCCGAATAATCAAGTACATTCTTTTTCTTTTTGGCAAGATTTAAAAGATCCTTTACTTTCTCGTCAAATTTTACTTTTGTGTTTTCATCCATATAACTTCCATCCTTCCTGCTATGTTAAGAAAGAATCCTGCCATGCGGGATTCTCCGTCTGCGCCCGGCCGCATAAACAGCCCGTCTCTCTGCTGTCACAGTACAATTTCTTCATTTTTATCATATGATAAAAAATAATATACTCCCTAATCAAGAGAAATATGCATTTTGTTAAGTTCTTCCAGTACTTTTTTTCCGGCAATCACCTGATTCAGCGCCGAAATATCGGTTCCTGACCGCTGTGAATAGTATTCATAGCTGTTTCGCTTTACACCACACACTATATCATGCAGCGCCCGCTCCGCATCGCTTTTATTCTCAAGCTTCCCTATGCTCGTATGAAACAGTTTTGCCACTTCATTCTGTTTGTCCGCCTCCGGGAACAGATCCACTAATCCCGCCGGATCCGCTTTTCCCTCCTCCAGTTCCTCAAACAGCTTCCGCGCCACTTCCCTGTAGAGTTCCTCCGTAAAGTCTTCCGTCGCAATATATTTTTTGATTTTCGGATAGATCTCCGGCCTCTCCACAAGCCAGGTAATCAACAGTCTCTGGAGTTTTTTCCCGTTATCCTCCGGCATCTTTTTCGACTGTATCCCTGACTTTGGCCGTTCCACCGGACGAACTAACCCTGTCCGCGCTGCTTCCGCACTCACCAGCTTACGCAGATTTTCATGACCAATATGGTATTTCTCCGCAATCGCTTCCATATAATTGGCCCGCTCCGCCTCCTCCGAAAAGCCGCATAGTTTCTTCGCAATCTCTCTGTGAAACTTCGTCTTTCCCGCCGGATCCTTTAAATCGAACTCCTGCGACAGAATGCGGATCTCAAAGAAAAAGCTGTTTTCCGCTTCCGCCAACCGTTTCTCAAAAGCTTCTGCTCCTTCCGTCCCGATAAATTCATCCGGATCTTTACAGGGTGCAAAACTTAAGACCCGCCCGGTGAGGCCTGCCTCCCGCAGGATCCCTATAGCCCGAAGCGCCGCTTTTACACCTGCGCCGTCCGAATCATAGGCAAGCAGCACTTCCTCCGCATATCGCTTTAACAGCAGTGCCTGTCCCACTGTAAAAGCAGTTCCCAGGGAGGCCACCGCCTGCGTAAATCCTGCCTGATGCATGGTAATCACATCCATATAGCCCTCACAGAGAATAAACTGGTTCTTTCTGGAGCTTCTTGCAAAATTAAGCCCATAGAGGTTCTTACTCTTATCAAAGACAGGAGTTTCCTGGGAATTCAGGTACTTCGGCGTCCCATCTCCCATCACCCGCCCGCCAAAACCTATGACACGGTGATTGCTGTCCTGGATCGGAAAGATCACCCTGTTCCAGAACTTGTCATGAAGGCCGTAACGCTCGTCGAAGGAGGCTAACCCCGCCTCTTTGATCACGTCATCCGGAAATCCCTTTCCCCTCAGATATCTGGCCAGATCATCGCTTGTCTTATTTGCAAATCCAAGTCCGAATCTATGTATCGTCTCATCTGAGAGCTGCCTGTTTTTCAGATAGGCAAGCCCCTGCTTTCCTTGGGGAGCGCGGAGCTGATAATAAAAATATTTTGCTGCCTCCTTATTTACCGCAAGCAGTTTTGCCCTGTGGCTTTCTCTCCTTTTTACTTCCTCTGAATACTCTGCCTCCGGCAGCTTTACGCCGGCCCGTTCCGCCAACATCTTCACAGCTTCCTGGAAACCTGCGTTTTCATACTGCTGTATAAAAGTGATCACATTCCCACCGGCTCCGCACCCAAAACAGTAATACATCTGCTTGCCCTGGGATACCGAAAAGGAGGGGGATTTTTCATTATGAAACGGACACAGCCCAAAATAGCTGGCCCCCTTTTTCTGCAGCCTCACATACCCCGAGATCACATCCACGATATCATTTCTCGCTCTGACTTCTTCTATTACTTCCTGCGGATAAAGCATACCCGCCTCCTTTACCATCTATTTCCTGTAGCACCTTCACTCCTGCGCCGTTTTTTCTGCGGTTTTCGATATCATCAGGCCTCAAAGAGTACCACCCTGCTTATCATTGTCCGTTCAGCCATGCCAGGAAGCCGGCACGTAGATCTCCTCAAATGTGGCGATGGCATAGCGGTCCGTCATGGCACTGATATGATCGCAGACCACTCTCTCCAGAGGCTCCCCCCTGTCAAGCAGCCTCAGCATTTCTCCCGGCATTCTGTCCCTGTTCCTGCAAAAATACCCATACAGCGTCTCTATCAGCATGACCGCTTTTCCCTCTTCGCTCTTTGCCTTTGGATTTGTATACACATTTTCAAACATAAACTGTCTGAGTTTTCTCATTGCCTCCGCCACCGGTTCCGACATCACAATACAATTCTTTTCATAACTGTTTGACACAATATCATGTATAAAATGATCGATCCATTCTGCGCTGTTGAAACCGATCACATCCCCGATCTCTTCCGGTACATCCGTCTCCTTTAAGATCCCACCCCGAATAGCGTCGTCCATATCATGATGGATATAGGCAATTTTATCGGAAAATCTCACCACCTGTCCCTCCAGCGTGGCCGGATTCCCTTTTGTCTGATGATTTAACATGCCGTCCCGCACTTCCACCGTCAGATTCAGACCCTGACCGTCTTTTTCCAGCAGTTCCACAGTCCGCACCCCCTGTACATTGTGGGCAAACCCCAAAGGACACACGTTATTTAAGGCTCTTTCCCCTGCATGGCCAAAGGGTGTATGGCCCAGATCATGACCCAGGGCAATAGCCTCCACCAGCTCTTCATTCAGGCGCAGTGCCTTCGCTATAGTTCTCGCATTCTGGGAAACCTCCAGCGTATGCGTCAGCCTTGTTCTGTAATGGTCGCCTTCCGGCGTCAGAAATACCTGTGTTTTGTCCTTCAGCCTGCGGAAAGATTTGCTATGCAAAATGCGGTCTCTGTCCCGCTGAAAAACAGGACGGATATCGCACTCCTCCTCCGCTTTATCCCTGCCTTTTGAATCTATGCTGTGACAGGCATAGGGGCTCAGTATCTCTGCCTCCCTCTGTTCCAGATATTGCCGTATCTGCATGTTTTTCCCCCTGAGTGTCCGCCGCATATACATCAGACACACCCGAACAAAATTCTCAACGTAAACTCATTAAAATACCCTCACATTATATATTCTGCGAAAATCCCCCATTTCCTTTTTTATTTGCTTATGAAATTCACTCAAATTTCCACATGATTCGATTTCACATGCCAAAATCCCCCTTTTCCTATTTTCTCCTGTATATTTTCAAATTTTTCCATCTTCCCTCTTAATCTTTTCTTCCGTTCAGCCGAAATAAAGAGTACCATAATGATAACTTTTGAACGCCCGGCGCCCAGGTGCGCAGAGCTGACGCAAATCATGATAGAAGGAGCCAGATTATGTCATTAACAGTTCAAATGAAACCGGACTATACAAATGTCGTGACGAGGAGCATGCAGAAACTGGGTTCAAACGGCGGCACCGATATGAATAACCTGACAAAGACCATGTTGGGCGGTGGCGGCGATAATACCCTGATCGACTATACGGCCATCAAAAACGGCAGCTACGGAAAGCTGCTCAAAGCTTATTACAGCGAGGTTCCGGATGCCGATACCAAAAAAGCCGTAAAAGAAGAAAAAGATGTGAATAAAAAAGCAGAACTGGTGCAGGATGCATTGCAGAATAAATCTTCTAATTCATCCAAATCATCCACAGACACCACCTACAACGCAATGGCCGATAAGATCAAAAATCTCTCCGAATCGGTTTCCACACTTTTTAATGAAAGTATTTGAAAAATGCAGAGAGCCTGTTCTTTCAATAAAGAGCAGGCTCTTTCCTGTTTCAGCCGTTCTTTAACTTCCATTCTGTTCGATACAATAAATATGAATGCAGCAATCCGCCAGGCAGCGGCAAAGCTGTTACTTTTTCTGCGGAAATTTGCCGACAATCTATTGCAATTTCCGCCATTTTCTATTACTATGAAAATTACTGTGGCAAAAATCATTATCTGGAGGAATCTATGAAAAAAATAGAAGTGATCATTCGTCCTGAAAAGCTGGAAGCTTTAAAAAAAATACTGACAAAAAATGAATACAGTGGTATGACCGTACTCTCCGCCATGGGATGTGGACACCAGGAAGGATTCGACAATCCGGAATTTGAAAAGCTTGGACTGGAAGTTAATCTCCTGCCAAAACTTTACGTCATGACCGTAGTCTGGGATGAGGATCTGGAAGATATTCTCTCTGAGATCGTAGATACACTGTCCACCGGTAACGTCGGCGACGGTAAAGTATTTATCTCCGATATCGATGATGTGATGCGCATCCGCACCGGCGAGCGCGGTAAACAGGTACTGTAGAACAGATATGAAGAGCGGTACAGATGGCATGCGAAACAGCAGCACGCCGGGCCGCCGCCCGATTGTTTCAGGAGGTATTCACAAAAGGAATGGTAAGAACTGACAAAGAACCCATCGTAAGACTATCCGGTGTGACCAAGGACTTTGGGAAAAGTGAAGTGCTGAAAAATATTGATCTGGATGTATACGAAGGGGAGTTTCTGACTTTGCTTGGTCCTTCCGGCTGCGGCAAGACGACTACGTTGCGCATCATTGCCGGTTTTGAGGCGCCGTCCCAGGGCTGTGTCTATTTAGAGCACAGCGATGTTACCGCGCTTCCTCCATATAAAAGAAATGTGAACACAGTTTTTCAGAGTTATGCGCTCTTTCCCCATATGAACGTTTTTGACAACGTGGCTTTCGGACTGGTGGAAAAGAAAACCCCGAAGCCAGAAATCAAAGAACGGGTGGAAAAAATGCTGGAACTGGTACAGCTTAAAAATTTCGGCAGAAGAAAGCCCCATCAGATGTCCGGCGGGCAGCGCCAGAGAGTGGCCATTGCCAGGGCTCTTGTGAACAACCCCAAAGTTCTTCTGTTAGATGAACCTCTGGGAGCGTTGGATCTGAAACTGCGTAAACAGATGCAGATGGAATTGAAGCATCTGCAAAGACAGCTTGGCATCACATTTATCTATGTCACTCACGATCAGGAGGAAGCTCTGACCATGAGCGACCGGATCGCCGTGATGAATGGCGGCGTCATCGAGCAGATCGGCACCGCTCAGGAGATCTATGAGCACCCGAAAACCAAATTTGTGGCAGGATTTATCGGGGAGTCCAATATAATAGAAGCTTCCGTCACCGGCATCAACGGGGATCTTATCGAACTGACAGCGGAGAACGGTGTTGTCCATGCAAGAGGCACCGGATTCGTACAGGATGAAATGATCTACATTTCCATCCGTCCTGAAAATACCATGTACTCCTTTGAACCGGTGGAAAATTTCAGGCTCCGCGGTATTGTAAAAGAACATATTTATGTTGGATCCATCGTAAAAACCGTGGTGGCGCTGCCCAACGGCCAGAGGCTTAAGCTGAATAAGCATCCCCACAGCGATCTTCCGGATGTGGGAGCTGCCGTAACTATATACTGGGATATGGATAAGGCCGTGATCATGCACACTGCGGAAGATACTCTGTATGATCTCATTGAAGATGCCCTGCTCGGCCGTCCTGATCTGGCAGTACAGCAGGGAAAGCGTACCTCAGATTGATCCTGCCGGGTTTGACACCAGGAACATTCCGATATCTTTTGCCTGATCACGGAAGACAGCTTCAGAAGTAACCAGGCACACAAGCAGCTCACTACCAGCAGCACACACAAAACAGATATGATAATCAGAAAACAAACCAAAAAAACTGCAGACGGCAACCGACACAGAAGTGAGATCCTCTCTCTTGTAGGACCTCTCTTTTTATGGATGATACTTTTTCTGGCTCTGCCGCTCATCTATGTAGTCGTTATCAGCTTTCTCGAAAAAGGAGTTTACGGCGGTGTTCAGATGATCTTTACCCTGGAAAATTATACCGCTCTCTGGAATCCCACCTACGGCAGAGTGATCTGGCGTTCCATTGTGCTGGCCTTCTGGACCAGTCTGATCTGCCTGCTCATCTCCTACCCGTTTTCCTTTATTTTATCCAGATTCAGCAAAAAATACCAGGGCTTTTGCGTGTTGCTTATCATGCTGCCTTTCTGGATCAACCAGTTGATCCGTCTGAACGGCTGGAGCAATATTTTGCGGGATTCCGGTGTTATCAACACCATTTTATTAAAACTCGGCGTAATATCCGAGCCGATCACAATGATGTACACGGACGGCGCCACCTTATTTGGTATGGTATATGCCCTCTTCCCCTTTATGGTGCTGCCTTTGAATAATTCCATCTCCAAACTGGACTATTCTCTGATCGAGGCCGCCCATGACCTGGGGGCTTCCCGGATAAATACATTCTTCCGCGTCATTCTGCCGCTCACACTGCCCGGCATTTTTGCAGGCACGATACAGGTATTTATCCCCAGTCTGGATGCTTTCTATATTGCTGATGTCATGGGCGGCGGTAATTCCACGCTGCTCGGCAACCTGATCAAAGATCAGTTCATGGCCGCCAGAAACTGGCCCTCCGGCGCCGCTTTCTCCGTAATTCTGATTATCTTTACTTTAATCGTATTAAAACTGTACACAAAAGTCGGAAATCTGGAGGATCTGGCGTAACAGATACGGACACGCGGAAAACACACTTGAAGATATGAGTATTATGGGCGCACACGGCATACGGAAAATATGCAGGAGAACCTGTAAACTCCGAACATACACACTGCATGGGTAACATGTATGACAGTCCAAATACTGTGGAAAGGGTATGGAAACCAGAATGAAAAGAAAAGAAAAAAGACAGCTCGGCGCATTTTCCTATCTCTATGCCGGATTGATCTACCTGTTTTTATATCTGCCGATCTTTATGGTGGTCGGCTACTCCTTCAACACAAATGATAACAACCTTGTGTTCAAAGGCTTCACACTGCACTGGTATGGCGCCATGTTCCAGAACAGATCACTCATGAGCTCTCTTATGCTGACACTGGAGCTGGCTCTTGTCAGCACACTGATCTCCGTTGTATTAGGCACTCTGGCCGCCATCGGTATGCACCGCTATGACTTTAAACTCAAAAAAACCCTGGACAATATGCTCTATGTGCCCATCGTCATTCCGGAGTTAGTCATTGGTATTGCATCCCTGGCCACTTTCACCACACTGAACATTACCCTCAGTTTCTGGACACTGGTCATCGCTCATGTTACCTTCTGCGTTCCTTTCGTGATCATCACACTGCGGGCAAGGATCGCCGGCTTTGACAAATCCATTGAGGAAGCCGCCATGGATCTCGGTGCAAACCAGTTCCGCACCTTAAAGCGGGTGACGATCCCCATGCTGATGCCCGGCATTATTTCTGGCGCTCTGTTATCCATCACCCTTTCTCTGGACGATGTGATCATCAGCTATTTTGTGACCGGTGCCGGCGATACCACGCTGCCCATCAAAGTCTACGGTATGGCAAGAGGGAAGATCTCCACGGAAGTCTATGCGCTATTTACACTGATGATCATTATCACCATACTGCTTTATCTGCTTTTTACAGCAGTCAGGTCCATAGGCGCAAAGCGGCAGTCCTGAATCGAATAGAAGATTTTTCCGGCGATATCATTGCGCATAAATTTCCTCAATGATGCACTGGTGCTTTTTTGATTTCTTATCATAATTGATTCCAACCAACAGTACCCGGTCCGTTATCTGCAACACCCTTCCGGCATAATTTCTCTCCTTTATCTGCACTACTGCTTCCCCGGCAGATCGATTATATTTAAGTTCCAGCACAATTCCCGGCAACCCCGCCCTTTTTGGCTGCATAATGCAGTCAGCAATCCCTTTGCCTGTATTTTCCTCAAAGCACAGATAGTAATCATCCTGTGCGGCATAATAAGCCAGATGTATTACGCATTTCAGTGTATGTTCATTATTATATTCTTTCAACTCATGCATGTCGTCATGTACAGACTCAAGCATGGCCGCAACTTTATCCGCATCTTTACTGCAGGTAGCCGCAAGCAGTTCCTTTGACTGCTTCAATAATTTTGTCACAGTACCCCATGACAATTTTTTTACTGAATTTGCAAACTCCTCGCCAATTTCTCTGTTTGGAATACTCACTTCTCCTTCCGAATATGTCAGATATCCCAGATGGATCAATGCCGTTATCACCTCATCCTTGTCCTGAAAACTGTCCAGATCATTAGAAAATCCCAGAACATCCACTTTTGCCTTTTCACCGGCCAGCATCCTTGTAACCGCTTCTCCAAGCCCATCAAAATTCATGGTAATATACTCCTCCAGTTCGGAATAACCGCCTGTTTTATTCCAATAGTCACAACATTTCCCTTCCATTAAAGCCTCTGCCACAGATCTGGGGTTATATATATTTCCCCACTCTCCCATGCTGTATCCATCATACCATTCTTTCAATTCTTCCATTGATAATTTGTTCTGTCTTCTGCACAATTCTTCTACTTCTTTTTCTGTAAATCCAAAATATGGAGAAAGACTTTTTGGCTCCAGCATTGTAAACTCCCGGAACATATTCAGCGAGGAACCTGTATTATATTTTTTAATCGGCAGTATACCTGTCATATACACCAGTTCAAAATATGGTTTATCCTTAAACAGAGTTCGCAGGAATTCAAGAAATTCTTCCTGTTCTTCTTTTTTTTCTTTTCTTATTCTGAAAATACAATCCCATTCATCCGCCAGAAAAATAAATTTTTCTCCTGTTACCTGGCAGATCATATCAAGGCACAGCGCAAGATTTTCCGTATTCTCCAGAATACCTGGAAAGGCATAGTTCAGATCTTTGATCAAATAAGAAGAAACGGCTGATATCCCCTCTCGGGCAGATTGGTTTTTCCCAAAGTAATCATTAAAATTCACATAAATCACGTTATGCGCATTCAAATGTTTGTAAAAGGTTTTTCCTTCCATTGCTTGCAACCCCTGGAACAGTCTTTCTGTGTGGATACCTTTGGTATAATATGCCGCCAGCATCTCCAGAGCCATTGTCTTGCCAAAACGCCTGGGTTTACTCACACAGATCCATTTCTCCTTTGTTGCGATCCTGCTGTTGATTTCTTCTATCAGTCCCGTCTTATCTATAAAAATCTCACCATTTCGCAGTTCCTGAAAACCATCACCGTTTTTATTTCTGTTCAGGAAATAGTAATAAGGTTGCATATCCTGTCTTTCCTCCTTTCTTTTCATTTATCTACCGTTCAAATTCTTCTAAATTCCTAATCAATTCTTTTACTTTTAACATATACTGCAGATCTTCTTCTGAAGTGTCAAAAGGCAGAACGATCTTCTTTGTCACAGCTTTCAGGCAGGAAAGTTCCCGTTTAACCGACTGCGAGATCTCTTTCTTTACCTGTAATATGAATGTTTCATTTTCCGGCATTATTTCGGGGAAATTCTTTGATTCCTGATCCGACATATTGCTATTCAATAACCCTGTTCTGACATTCCCCTTTCTGTATTTTCCTCTTTCCACCTGTATGATCCCGCCGCTTTTCTTTAAAGCACTAAGGCAGCCCGCAAAATGCGTCTCTCTATATTCTTCTTTATATCTCATTCCGGTCTTTTCATATATAAGCTGGCGAATTTCCTCGTTATTGTATATTTTATCTTCCTGCATCTCACTGCGCACCACATCTTTTAACCGCCTGCTGACCGTATCCATCCTCATACCTCCTGACCCAAATATAATAATGTTTCTGTCTTACAAATCTTCTTTTTTCTTTATTCTTCTTTCTTTATTCTGCTTTTTATTCTATACAACTTTCTTTTTCCTGTCAACACTTTTTTCTTTTTGCAGCTTCTATTTCAGAGCGTAAAAAACCTGTCTTTCTTCTGAAAACAAAACGGCAGCAGTAAAAATACTTAAACTGCTGCCGTCCATAAATTCACCACATATATCGAAATTCCTTTTCCCTCTCCCGGAGGGACAGATACTCCTGCTCTATGGAATCTATGCGAATCGGTTTTCTCTGATGCAGGCAGACAATCAGATCGTCGATCGTCTGCTCTCTGCCCTGCACCTCCATCAGTACATCTCCATTATCCAGATTCTCCACATACCCGGTAAGCCCCAACGTATCTGCAAGGTATTTCGCCTGGAAACGAAATCCCACAAATTGTACTTTTCCTTTGAAAATCAGTTTTTTTCTGACAATATCATTTTCCATGTTCCTGCTCTTTTCTTTCCGGCTTCTGAATATGTTTTATAATTCTAACAGGAAATGCAGGAAAATGTCAATCTAAAACTTCAGGTATCCTTTTATCTCCTCGATCACCACATCCTGTTCTTCTTTTGTCAAATACGGATGCATCGGCAGTGCCAATACCCTTCTGCACAGATCTGCTGTCACAGACAGATCTGTCTTTACACAATCCATTCCACGAAACGCCCCCTGTCTGCTCATCGGCTTCGGATAATATACCATTGTCGGAATTTTCTTTTCTTTCAGATATGCCTGCAGCCCATCCCGCTGCGCCTCATCCTTTAACAGAATGGAATACTGTGCCCAGCTGGAATAAAATTCCTCCCTGACTTTGGGTGTTTTTACTATATCTCCCAGCAATTTCGTATAGCGTTCGGCCGTTTGGTTTACTTCCGTCAGTTCATACTTTTCAAAAGCCCTGAGCTTTATCTGCAAAATTGCTGCCTGCAGAGTATCCAGTCTGGAATTCATACCGATCCTGACGTTATCATATTTATCCGTCCCCTTTCCATGGATGCGGTAAGAACGAAGTAACAGCGCCCACTCATCATTATCGGTAAATACCGCGCCACCATCCCCATAGCATCCAAGCGGTTTCGCAGGGAAAAAGGAAGTGGTTGAAATATCGCCAAAACTGCAGGCTCTCTGCTGCCCGATCCGCCCGCCGAATCCCTGGGCGCCGTCCTCCAGGATCAAAAGGCCATACCTGTCCGCAATCTGACGGATCCGCGGATAATCCGCTGGCTGTCCGAAAAGATCTACTGCTACGATTACACGGGGCGTTAATTTACCTTCTCTTTTTATTTCTAAAATAGCCTCCTCCAAAGAAGCCGGGGAGATATTAAAAGTGTCCTCTTCCACATCCACAAATACTGGGGTCGCCCCTGCATAAGCCGGTGTTTCTCCCGATGCAAAAAACGTAAAATCCGGTACGAATACAGCATCTCCCGCGCCGATACCCCAGACCATCAAAGCAAGCGTCAGGGCATCGGTGCCGTTGCCACAGGTAACACAGTGTTTTGTGCCGACGCAGGTGGCCAGTTTTTCTTCCAGTTCTGCCACCTGGGTACCGGAGATAAAATTGCCGTCAGTCAGCACCTGACTGATCGCCTGATCAATGTCTGATTTTAATACTTGATATTGCTTTTGTAAATCTCTGAATTGCATATGCTTATTTTCTCCTTATAGATTCTCAGTGCTATTTAACAGTTAAAACGGAACTATCCGATAATATAATGCTTTTTGTGTCCTTTCGCCTCATAAATAAAGTAATTTCCACTTTTTTTACACAGTACCCATTCTGTATTCACAAGTGGTTTCCCGGAAACTATATACTCAACCTCCAGTTCTTTCAAATATTCATTTGTAATCTCATCTATCTTTCCCTCTTCATAGATATCATGGCATACCATCTTATATTCTTCTTCTTTTTTACACCTGCTGACCTCACTGCTTCTTCCTATGATCACATCAAAGTATGAAGAATACTGACGGAAAAACCTGTTCATCGGTTCCCCCGCCAGAACCGTGATCATCTCCTTCGATGAAAAATCAAAGCTTTCACATACATGCAGTATTTCGTCTGGTATCATATATATATTCTGATGTGGCAAAAAAACCGAAAACATTCCCTGTCCGGACAGTGCAAGCCATGCTGCCAAAATGACGCCTGCGCCTCCAATAATTCTGTCGCTTACCCGTCTTTTTCCGGAAGCGATAAAACCCATAGCATATTTCCCACCTAACGGAATCAAATAAGATACCGGCAACAAAAGAAACATTCTCCAATATACCGAAATTCCGGTAATATATTTCGCAATAAATTCGGCAGTCAACGGATTTAACACCAGCAGGAAAAGTACAGCAGTCTGACCGATAAAAAGGAGTTTCTTTCTCACTGATTTTTCCAGAAAAATAATAAGAACCAGTGCTGTTATAAATAGCACCGTGTATATCCTTTCCTGAACAAATGCTTTTGTGTAAATGCTTTCGATATTGAATCCCTGTCCCGCTATTGTCTCATTTCTCCCGGAGCGGATCATTTCTTCCACTGCATAAATTCCTATCAAAATGAATATCCATAACGAACATATCGCACTTTTCAGCAAAAAAATTATTGTATTCAACCTACGCTTATAACCTAAAAACAGGATATACGGCACAGCTATTGTAAACAGATAAATCAATACTGTGTAGATACCTGTCGCCGTGGCTCCGACTCCGGCAACAGCTATAACCCCGATCTTAATCCACGTGGCAAATGTCTGCTTTTCTTCAACAATATCGATACATTCCGAGAGAAGCAGGGGGAGGATCAAATGAAACAGTAATGCTTTCCCTCCCCATGTCCCAACCACCGCATAAGAAGGTACTAAATAACCTGTTCCATAAAACATAACAAGCAAAGAGTAGAGAAACAAACACAAAAATCTGTCTCTGACAGTATAGGTTATTTTTCTCATCACCTGATCCGCCGCCATATAGTACAAGGGTAACAGCAGAACCGGCAAAAAAGTATGTGACAGAACTGCCGGGTGCACTCTGAACAATTTTGCGAAAAAAGCAATCAACAATTCCCAGCTGTTGATCCCGGGTCTCGAATTAAAGCTTTCCAGCATATAGTTACCAGCATACACAACCTTATCATTCAGTTCCACTATATTCTGTTCCAATGCCATATTGGATATTGCAATATAATAACCATCATCATAGCAGTCAAAGTGCATATAACAAACTACAAATATCTGTAAAATCAAAGTCAGAAAAAACAGCAGAGAGAAAGCACCGCCGCTTAATCCTCTGAAATTAATCCCAAAAATATTTCTCAGTCCCTTTTTTCTGATAAACAGGTATATTGCCATGCCGACTGTGATAACGAATATGACCAGGAAAATATAGTATAGAATATTAAAATAATTTTTTACAATCAGAAACGGAAAACAGATGATTTCAAATGCAGCTATTGTCAGCACACTTCCATATACTATTTTGCCTTCCTGTGGTTTCTGCCGTGTAATCTGCGAAAAAAGAAACCCTGTCATATAAAACAAAAAGTATAGAAAAATAATACAGACAATTCCTCTTAAAATCATATATTTCGTACCTCATAACTATGCGGTTTCGTTTCCGGCATTTCCGCTCCACCACACATGAAAAAGCCTCAGTAATAAAACCACCATTATACCAACCGCTAAAGAATGCCCTGCTATCGCACCCCGAATACCATATTTCAAAGATCCGCACACACATCCTGCCAATGCCGCAATAGTGCCCGCTCCAAATATCCGGATCAGCCGTTTCTGTTCCCGCAGAATAACAGGTATCCAGTAAAACAATGCCGTAAGGGCCACAAGCACTCCACAGATACTTACCGTATATATGATTTCAAATATATATCCCGTAAAGTCTTTATGATAAATAAAATCAAATACCATAATTCCACTGCTATACATGAAAACTGCCATAACACAGCCAACTGAAATAATAGCGGCAGAAATTCTTAAGATAAGTTTACGTACTTTTCCCGGATCCTTAGCCATATTCCCTGTGATATCGGGAATAAACGGATAATAAATAAAATTCCCAACCAGCTCAACTACGTTTAACAACATGAAAATATTATTAGTATATCCGGATTCCTCACGGCTGCAAAAGTAATATACCGTATATTTAGGGAGACTGTTTATAAAGGCAAATAAAAAATTTGAGATAAATGCCGGAAAAGCCATTTCCATAGCCCGAAATACAGAATTATCTCTCACAAAAACCATCTCACGCCACAAATCATGCGGACAATTCATAACACTGATAACAAAGCTCACAAAAAATGCCACTGCGAGAATGGTGTTCAGTTCCATCCTGCAAATTGACAGAATAAAAAACGAACATAAATATCCTCCTATCACAAGACATTTACTTATCCCCGCTTTATCCAGTCTGTTTTCCTGGAAAAGTCGATTTTGATATAAATCATCTATAGAAAGTAGTTGATAAAATGCAAAAATCCAGAAAAACTGCCAGAATTCTTCTTTTGCCGCCTCGTCAATTATTACATAAAAGCTAAACACCACCAGCGAAATCAGGCTGCTGGCAACTTTAGCTGAAAAATAGGCAGAGAATGGAAATTCATGATTCAGATCCGTGATCTGGTACTGGCGCATGGCAAATATCCCAATGCGATACATCAGTTGTGCCGTTGCAATGGCCACGCCAAAACTTCCGGCTTTTTCCACGCCATATCCTCTTGTCACACCTATGAGAAGCAGAAAGCTGACAGCCGCAAAAATGCCGCTCCCCAAACTGTTCCAGAATGTATCTGTCATCCTTTTTCTCAGTTTCATTTAATATCCTCTGCTATTTCTCTTTCGACAGACATAGCTGATTCCTCCACCTGGCGCATAAATGTTTCGGCTTCTGTCATCAGCTTCTCCTGTATAACCAAGTATTCTGCCTGAATATTTTTCACCAGATGCAATAACTTTTCCGGCCTCACCAAAGCCAAATCAATTTCATATTGTTCCATATGCAGCATCTTCAATAGCTGGTGTACCTTTTCATCATAAACAATTGCCACAAATGGAACCCCCTGTCTTGCCGCCATAATAATCGAATGCATCCTCATCCCAATCAGCAGATAGCTGTTTTCTATGATCGCCGCCATACGATCTGCATTCCAGCTGTCGGGGCATAATCTGAAATCAACTTCCGGCATTCTTTCTTTTAACTGCCTTCCCAGAGTGATATCCTTAGCCTCCGTCGGAACAAAAAGAAGCGGCTTATGAAATTCGTTATATATCTTCATGATGCATTGCGCCAGATTCTCTTTTTCTCCCGAAAAATCCATCTGATCCCTTTCCCAGAAATTTTCGGAGTGAAACCACTGGCATGCCGTCACACAGATATACTCGCCGTTCCCCACATTCATATCCCTTAGTACATCCGTCCTGCAGCCGCTTTGTCTATAGATCACAAAAGCTGCATCTGCCGTCATTTTTACTTTCCTGACTCCTGCTTCTCTGCAGATTTCAAGACCTCTTCTGTCGCGGACAAACACCCCGTCCGATTTAGAAAGATTATATCTGCAAAGTCTTTTCCCGATTTTTGTCCTTATCGGTCCAACTCCAATAGAAAAAAAGTACACTCTCTTTTTGAAGATCCTGGCCAGCCATGCCCAGAAAAACTGAAATAACAGATTATACGGCGTAAGATCATGGATCAAACTTCCACCGCCATACACCACTATGTCCGTTCGATATACTTCACGAACCAATGGAAAAAACTGTCGTATTAAACTGCACATTACAGAAAACGAGATACCCTCGTTCATTCTGCAGGAAACAGTCCTGACCGGCAGATATTCTGATACATCCTCAAGCGCTCCGTTAAACGCTGTAATCTGCCACTCAGAAAAAAGGCTGCATATTCCCTGCAGGATCGCATCGTCACCACGGTTGCCACAGCCATAGCATCCTATGACCAGCATCCTGCGGCTCACGCCGCCACCCCGTTCCGGTCATCATAAACACCAAACCGGACAATATACCGGCGATCACATCTACACGCTATACCCCCCCCGCACACCAGACGTTTTATACCCGAGAACTTCGTTGATATCCTTAAAAGTTTCCTCCGTGTAATGAGCCGGAATATTTATCTCCTGATACTCTGATCCGGAAAACATCGACAGCAGATTTGATTCCATTCTGTCCCAGAAGCGTTCTTCCTTCGGAACATCATTCACATAATAATAGGCATCAAGGTATTCATTAAATCTTGTCGTCTCAAATCGGTCGATTATCAGAAGTTTCTCAATGAATTTCTTTTTTGAAACTTTTTTCACATGCACTTTTTCTCCGGAATACTTTGTAAAAATAACCATCTGTCCAAGCGGCGCTTTATCTTGTATTTTTACGCCCCGGATCACATTCCATATATCTACTTCATGCGTGACATCGGCATACCCGAAAGACAACCTGAAAATCCATGTTCGGATGCTGATCTGCAGTTTGTCTATCGCTAACATATCTTCGCAGATATAAGGATTTGCCTTCAGATTATAATCATGCAAACGTAACGGCGTCGGATAGGAAAACACCTGTCCATCTTTTATGATTGTATATTCGTCCGCTATAAACCCCATCCCAGAATGCAGCCAGTTCAACATGGTTGATGTCTTTCCGACACTGGGCGATGCAGGAAATACAAATGCTTTTCCATCTACAAACACTGATGATGAATGGATCATAAAATAACCTCTGTCGTTCAGTTTTAACCGTATGACCGGTTCAATAAAAAATTTATAGAGAATATAATAGCCCCAGTAGTTCCCGTCAAAAAATATCTGTGTTTTCCTTTTTTGAAGACCTGCTATCAAAAATTTCCATTTTGCCGCTTTATATGAATCTTCCGCAAAAATGGTATCCCCGCGCACCCTGTATTTCCTATTGACCACTTCATATTCGTTCCCCATAATTTTATTCTCATCAAAGCGGCCTACCCTGACTTCTATATCTACATTATCCACCGGCTTCTTACACTGAAAATAGGAATACTGCCTGTGCACATAGTCTACTTTTTTCCCGGGGCCGACAACGGAAAATGTCATTAAATTATTGATATTATAAAACCTCTTTTTCACAATTGATCTCCTTTATCCCTAACATTCTTTTTTTATTCCTTCTGTCAATGTTCCCAACACAGGCAGCAGGGTTCTTCTGATTTATACATACATATTTATTATTCTCACATATATATTTGCAAACATAATGATCATGAACATTCCATATATAACCGTATTATACATTCGCCAGTTAAAATTACTCTGCACATGTCTGCTTCTGCAATAATAAAAAAACGGAAACATAAATGCCATCAGATACATTGGATTACACCCGCTAATAACGGCGGCTCCAACCTCGCTGTAATTCATATACATGACTGTACAGATCCAGCAAATATTTACAAAGGTCAATCCAAATACCAAAACACGTTCTTTTCCCCTCAGCCCTGACTCTGAATTTACTTTTTTATCTGTAATGATAACCCATACAAACAGCAGCAAAACGATTGTTGGCAGCACGCCAGGCATTCCCGCTCTTATACCTGTAAAGCCATCTTTTCCAACCACAAAAGCCGAAAATGAAAACAGCCTGTATATGTTACGCAGCAAAATCCCTGCATACTTAACCGGATGCATAACAATAAACTTCATCTGCCCAAATGCATTGACATTCGTACCCCCCCGAACATCACTGTAGATATCAAATCCCCTTTCATTTACAAAGATCGGAATAATCAGTGTCATAAGCAGTACCAGCATCGTACCACCCATTAGCACCATATATTTTCTGTATAAATTTAAGTTCTTAAATTTCTGCCCGGTAATTAAAAGTGCAATCGGTATCATCAAAAAATATGGTGCTTTAACCAGCATTCCGGCTAAAAAGGATCCTGCAATCACCAGCATATCCTTCCATCCCACCATTTTATCCGGTCTCTGCGTTTCACCGATAATACAGGCGCCCGCAAACGTCATCCAGGCAACCACCCATGGCGTATAAGAATATCTGGTCGCCAGAAACAGCATTCTGGGCAGCGAAGCAAACATAATCAACGTCAGTTTACCGGCTTTTAATTTGCGTGCCCCCTGATAAATCAAAAAAATATAAACAAATGCATTGCACAGCTGGCCTGCGAAATATGCTGCAGCCGGAGGCATATTGATCGCATCTGCGACAGCAAGTGCCGCAGCCGGCGGAATATATGCAATATAGCGCAGAGAAGAAAGTTTTAAGGGTTTAGATTCTGTATAGGAATAAATCGGATCTTTATCTGCCTCTATGATCGCATGATCCATTTTCTCAATCAGCACATTTGTGCCTTCCTCATTATAGGATTCCTGTTCACTCTCAAACTCCGCTTCCTGATAACTTTGAGCTAACTCTACTGTACGTCTGAAGTGTATTCCCTGGTCTCCACCCATAACAAAGACCGGAGCCGTAAAAATATAACATACCGAGACAAGCATCGCAGTCAAAAGAAACATGGTCTCTGCGTTTTGTATTTTTCCACGAAAATAATAGTATTCTACAATAATAAACAGTCCGAAACAGACCAGGAGTATAAGATGATATCTCAAAATCATTGTTCCGATCAGTTTCAATATCACAAATCCGCCAAACAGTATACCGGCCTCCAGAAACACCATATCGCAGATATCTTTTTTACTCACATACTTAGAACTACCAATAAAAAAATTCCATATATTTTTCCGACAAAACAAAATAAGTAAAGAGAGACCAAACCAGACTGCCATTCGGAACCAGTTTACTATACGCATTGCCACAACGGAACCGTCCGGTCCGTACATTTGATTATCGGTAAAAAATAAGGATAACGCTTCAAATACTATACTGAACAAAAGTGCCGCTATTATATACCTTAAGAATGCTGCTGTCTTCCCTCTTAAATTACAGTTATCTTTCTCTACCATTTAATGATCCTTATCACATATTTTTTCAGATAGGGAATCAGATAAATCACCCCTGTACCGTACATAAGCCGAACAAGTCTCACTTTCCTGAATTCCTTATCTCTCAGACAACACATATAACTGTTCCGCCCGGGAAATTCCCTTTTCAAAAAAACCTTCACCTTCTTTATATATTGCCTGCTCTCTTCCGGCCGACAGCGCAGTAATAACGAAACTCCCAGATGAATATATGCCGCTATTTCCATAACACTGTTCCATCTCTTATCATCCGTGATCTCATATACATACTTCTTTGTCGCTCCAAAGCTCTTCAGTATATTATCCGTTTCATCAATTGTTACACAGGACATTGCCGTGCCGCCGCGCACATAATACCAATACCCCGGTTCCGGCAGAAATGTAATACAATGAACATACGGATAAATGCTCAAAAGAAACAGCGCATCTTCCGCAACCCTTGGCGGTCTCTCAAATTTTATGTGTTTCAGAGCAATATCTCTCAAAATAATCTTGTTCCAAAGTGCCGTGTTCAAAAAAGGAAAACGATAAAACTCATTTCCAACTTCCCACAATCCCTTTCCCCATGTATTCATTTCAACCAATATTTTTTGTTTTCCGCCAGTTTCAACTATTCTCTGATAAGCAGTGACAGCCATTTCCGCCCGGTTTGCAGCTGCAATAGTAAACATTTTCTCATACATGTCATCCTCAATCTGATCATCGCAATCGACAAAACCAACATATATTCCCTGCGCTTTTTCAAGTGCCAGTTCTCTGGCTTTCCACACTCCCTGATTTTCTGTATGAAATACAGTCAGTTTTTCCGGATACTGTCTTTCATATCGATCCAGGATCACTGCCGAATCGTCCGTAGAACCGTCATCAACGCATATAACCTCCATCTCCTTTAACGTCTGTCTCATCACTGATTTCAAACAGTTCTCCAAATACCTGGCTCCGTTGTATACCGGAATAATAATACTGACATTGATGTCCCTGTCTTCCACTGTTATCCCCTTACTGAAATAATTTTTTGGCTCGAAACCCGATATACGTAAACCCGGCTTTTGTCACGCGTTTTAACTCCTGCCAGCTTAAATTGCATAAAAAAGTCTTTACAATATAGGTAAAGGAAAAATAATAGCGCGACATAAGCCTGTCCCGAAGTTTTTCTATCTCCTTCGCATCCGCATATGGATAATTTACCAGACAATCCAGATAACCGTCTTTATTCAGCCATTTTGAAAAATCTTCGGTCTTCAGATATCCCTTTTCTTTCACCCATTGATAAAAGGCAGTCCCCGGAAACGGAACTGCCTGTTGGAAAAACACCATATCGGGATATACTTTTTTTGCAAAACGGAAGGTCTCTTCAATCGTCTCCAGGTTATCCCCCTTCAGGCCGATCATAAAGCATCCGAACACTTTGAGTTTCAATTTTTTTGTATTTCTGGCAAACTCCAGCGATTGTTCAAGTTTTATCCCTTTCCTCGTCTCATCGAGCACCTTCTGGCTGCCGGACTCATAACCTACCACCAGAAGCCGACATCCCGCCTCTTTCATCCGCTTCATCACTTCATAGGGCAGATCCGCCCTTGTATTGCACGACCAGACAGGACGAAGGCCTCTTTTTATTATCTCATCACAGATCTCCACCACCCGTTTCCGATCAGCTGTAAAAGTGTCATCCTCTATAAAAATCTCCTGTATTTCCGGCATCTTCTTACAGATATATTCTATCTCGTCCACAAAATTTTTGACGCTCCGTCTCCGTAAATTTCTCCCGCTCATCGTTTCCGGATAGGAGCAGAAATTGCAATGGAACGGGCAGCCCCTGGCGCTGAAAATCTGGATCATGGGTTTTCTCGCAAAGGCATAAAAATAATCGTTTACATCCAGGAATTCCTGATATATTCTGGAAACAAACGGCAGCGAATCCAAATCCTGCGTCCACTGTCTGTCTGGATTATAAACAATATCTTTTCCGCTTCTCCATGTAATACCTTTTACTTCCTGTAAGTCTCCGACCACCCCCATAATTTCCGGAAGCGTAAAATCGTACTCCTGTCTGACAACAATATCTATCGCTTTGCACTCTCTTAATACCTGCTCCGAAAGAGCAGTCGCATGCGTACCGCCGATTATAATTTTTCCCGAAGGATACTTTTTCTTTATTGCCTCCAGCACTTTATAATCATAATATACAGACGATGTTGTCAGTTCTCCCATAATATAGTCCGGACGTATTCTGATTACCTCGCGGATAACATCCTGAACTGACATCTTTCTGGTAATACAGTCTATCAACTCAACCTCATACCCTTTTTCTTTACAAACTCCGGCAGCATAGCAGAGCCAGTACGGATAATATAAAGTTCCGCTCTTTGTCTTTTCCGGCCAGCGGCTTGCCCTGCTCAGTTGAAATTTATAGGGTAGATTTAAAAACAGAATTTTCATGTCACTCCCATCCGTCTGATCTCACAGACACTCCATTTTAAAATAGAAAGCACTTTTTCAGCTTTTATCTTCTTCCATCACATTTTCTTTAGCTATTTTCTGTACCAGACGCTTTAATTTATCTTCCAATTCCGATACTTTTCTGGATAAAAGAAAAATTTTTAAAAGCAATAAAAAAATCACAATTAAAAATACAAAATTTACTGGCGAGATCACCCCCAGTTTTTTTGCTCCAACAGTTAAAACTCCCGGAAAAATACTGATTAAAATCAATATAAAGGAAAAGCAGATCCAGAAAATAGAATCATCTATTTTAAATTTTGAATAACGGATTTTTCTCAGGACATATATTCCAAACAGAACCGAACCGATTATCAATAAAGCGCAAAGTTCAACAGACATTAAAGTTCTTTCCTTTCTCTGACGGCATGCAGCAACAATATGGAGAAACAGATCCTCCACATATATTTTATTGAATTAGCAAAATTCAGATAACTTTCACCAAATTCCCGCCCCCCCATCTCAACCGGGTACTCTCCGACTTTTGCGCCACACTTTATTAAATATGCTATTGTATCCGGTTCCGGCGCCATATTCGCTTCATAAGCCATGCGCTTCATAACCGAACGGTCAAACAGCCGCATTCCCGATGTCGAATCCTGAATTTTGACCCCTGTCACTATTTTTATAAGTGCGCTGATAAGCCTGCTCCCTATCATACGCGGATTTAACGGTTTCTTTTCTGCTATAAATCTGGATCCTATCACAATATTATATTTCTCTTCTTCTGCAAATTTCATCATACCGTTTATGTATTCCGAACGATGCTGCCCGTCTCCATCAAACTGAATTGCATAGTCGTAGCCCTTTTCATACGCATATTGCAATGCAGTCTGAAAGGCTCCCGCCAGGCCTAAATTGATCGGAATATCGAGTATATTATAGTTCCTTTCTCTGCAGATTTTTACCGTATCGTCTATGGAACCATCATTTGCAATAATATAGTCATACTCTCCTTTTAATCCTGATATCACTTTTTCAATATTTCCTGCTTCGTTATAAGCGGGAATTATCAAAAGTATTTTCTTCATATGCATCTCCGATTTTCATTAAATTTAATATATATACTTTCTGATCTGATTTTTCCAGCATTCATAACCTTTCGCATTGATATGTACACCATCCATACTGTATTGATCCGCCAACCAACCGCTGTGATCCGAAAAAATACTATATAAATCTATATACTCTATCCCCTTTTCACTGCACATCTTTTCTATGTATCCATTGAGCTCGATAATATTTTCCTTTGAGATACCTGAATTTTCATTGACAGGCAGAACAGATTCCACATAAATTCTGATATCTGGGACTTCTAATAAGGAATCTACGATACTATAGTAATTATTCATGATTTCCTCTTCTTCCACATCTGCTCCAAGATCATTTATTCCAATCATAATAAAAACTTTTCCGGGCTTTGTTTTTATGATGGAGTCAATCCTGGCACACACTCCGCCTGTCGTATCTGATGGAATTCCCCTGTTTTTTACATCCAATTCCGGAAATATTTCATTCCATTGACATCTGTAAGTTATGCTGTCTCCTACAAAAACCACATCTGTCGGATAGGAGTACCGTGTCATAAATTCAGATTCCAATATCCAATAATCTCTGTTAGCATTTGCATACATCCATTTATTTTCATAATCTGACATATTGTCATCTGCAAATACTACTGTATGTCGATATTGCGTTCTATTTACTTTAGTTCCCCAAAATAACAGCGGCACAACAGCTATAATTATCAACAGATACCCGGCTTTGCTCCACCCCCCCGGTATGCGACAACTGCTTTTTTACCTCTTTTTTGCATTTCATTCCTCCCCGTACCAGCAAAAATAATAATGATCACTTACTCGATATTCATTTCTCTTATTTTTCTCGCCGGATTTCCGGCTATCACACAATTTCCTTCCGGAAAACTTTTCGTAACCACACTCCCGGCACCGACAACCGTATGATCTCCCAATGTCACTCCCGGCAATATCATACTGTTCATTCCAAGCCAGCATTTTTCTCCGATCACTACATCATGGCCGGACTCATGCTCATCCGGATTCTCTGTAGAATGATTCGTGGTAACAATTCCGACATTCATAGCGATCCATGTGCCTCGACCAATATAAATATGCCCGTCTAAAGCCTGAAAATAGTTACCTGTTCCCTGAAAATTGTTAATGTCATCCGGATGGAAATGAATATTTTTATAATTTCCAACCCGGATCTGCGGTGAGCAGGGCCACGGTACACAAGGATTAAATCTTCTTCCCATCACATCTATACAGATCCATCTCCACCCAGGCGCTGCAATTCCGCCAAAATTGCCCTGAAAACATCTCCCATAATAATACTTTCTTTTATAAAACAGAGGCCCCAGTATATGGCCCCATATATAAAACCAGATAAGCCCTGTCATTTGCCTTACTGTATAGCTTTTACATGCTTCTCTAAATTTTTTTACAGCTTGCATTCTTCACCGGATCCTCCGCTTCGACCTGTACTTCAATAAAAATATTTTTCAGTTCCTTTCCCTCATAGTGCCCAATAAACTTTTTAACCCCTTATAATTCCATCCGAAAATCAGGGCATTAAACAAAAAGTATCCAAAAAACAACTTGACGAATGCATTGCTGCAAAAATTCCCGATCACAGATACCAGCAACCGGACTGTCACTCCACATATTCCCATTTCTGTAAAAAGACATATGATTTTCCTCGGAGCAAAGACTTCCCAAAAAGAAATATTTACCAATCTTGCACTTGTTCTGAAATACAAAGCCGCAGAAATGACCAGGCTGATCACTGTTGCTGCCGCGGGCCCGGGCATACCAAGCCATAAATACATCGGATAATTCAAACAGATATTGATCGCGCAGGAAATCACCGAATATTTCAGGACAATATCCGTTCTCCCCAAAGCTGTCGGCACCATTCCGAAATAAGTGAACCGCATCATAGATGCGACCGTATATATGCAAAATACTATAACGCCATCGTCACTCAGATATGCCCCGGAATATAAGACTTCTATCATCTCCGGCGCCAGTATGGCAGCTCCGACACACAATGGCCATGTAACCTTATAGCCCACCTCCAGATAAGAAGACCAAAGATTTTCAAATTTTTCGTACTCGCCGCTGCTAATATATTGAACGATCAACGGAGTCACTACCGCCGTAAAAGAACTGACAATGAATGCAAACGGAAGTTCTTTGGAGACATTTGCATATAAAGCGTAATCCTCTGTACTCATAAGCCCGCTGACCATCAGTTTATCTATATTCAGCGAAATAGTACTGAGCGATGCCGCAAACAACATGGGAAGTGCATATTTCAATATTTCTCTGACAAGCGAAAAATCCGCCTCAAAGATCGAAACTGCAAACTTTCTTTTCCGATAAACTCCTGCAAACCAAAAAAGCTGGATCATATCCAACAGCAGAAGCAATATAAAAATCAGCCTGATATTATTTGGAAAACAGGAAATTCCTCCTACGATCCCTATCTGTACAATCGAAATTATCAAATTCCGTCTCGCAATAGTGCCGGCATAGCCGCTGGAAATATAGAGAGGCTGATATAGTGAAATCAGATTTTGCAGACAGGGACGAAACGCTATCCAGAAAATCAATCCCAGAATAGCAGTATTTTTAAAATATCCTGCAATCTGATTACGAAATCCTATCATAAACATTCCGCAAATCATACCGCTGAATATAGAAACCGTGAAAATCGTGTTGATGAATTTTTCTTTTGACGCCGTTCCTGCAGATTTGTTGAAAAAATAATTCACTGCATTTTCCAGCCCCAGAGAAAAAAAAGGAGCCGCAAAACTAATGATCAGCAGTGCCTGCGAATATGTTCCATAGTCAGCTTTTGTCAGTGTTCTGGATAATATCATTGTCTGAACTATCCCCACAAGCATTGTTATCACTCTCACGAAAACAAGTGCTATGGAACTGCTGACAACATCTTCTTGTCTGTTTTTCATACCTACATTAACTGCAATATATTTTTTTCTTCTATGTTCAGCCTTCTTTCCCATGTATAAAAATTTTCTTCCGCATAGCGGAAAGCTCCTCCGGCAATTTTTTCCCGTTTTTGTTCATCTTCAAACAGTTCTATTATTTTATCCGGAAGCTTTTCCAATTGGTCTTCTTCAAGCAGTATTCCATTTTCTTCATTTTTAATTACAGATCCTGTTCCTCCATTATTCAAAGTAATAATAGCTTTTCCCATCAGCATTGCCTCAAAAATGGGATTCCCCAAATTCCCCATTTCATACAATGATAGAAAAATATCACTTACAAGCATATATTTATATATCATGTTTTGCGGTACACCCCCCAGGAAAATGACCGCTTTGCTTATCCCCAGTTTTTTTGCCAGAGCTCTCAAATTTGACAATTCCTTACCGTCTCCGGCCACCAGCAACTTTGTATTCGGTTCTCTTTTTAAAGCCTCAGCTACCCCATAAATCGCCCTGTCAACCCTTTTCCAATCTACCAAACGACTCGCTGTCATACAGACCTTATCATTATCGGATAATCCTAATTTACTTCTTTCGGCATGCACATCCGTGTTTTCCATCAAAAATCTGTAATTATTATACAGATCCAGGCCATTTCGAATAAAAAGGAGGCTACTGCTATTTCCAAGTCTTTTTAATACTTCATCCCCCTTTGATCCATCATCCGTCATTATCACTAAATCAGCTTTTGTCTGTATTGCATTATATTCCGGATACCTTTTTATCCTATCAATCAACCGATCCTTTTTATCCACCAATATAGTTCCCTGAAATCTTGTAATAAACGGTAATTTATAGCGTTTTGCAAATAAAGAGCCTGCTTTTACCCCCCAGAACTCATATGCATAAGCAATCCCCTTCCCTGAACAGTTGCGCAATACTTTTTTTGCGCTCTTGTAAGCCCACCAAGTATAACACCAGTATTTTATTGTACGCAAAAAAAAGCCCCATTTGGGAATCATACATATCTTCTCAATACCTTCCGGCAGAGAAAATAAATATACCTGCGCCTTATCTTTCAAAGCTAAATTAGTTTTATCCGCTGTAAACAGAAAAACATTCCACTCGTCAGATTCAATATAATGATTTATTGTATGATGATAAGAAGGCGCTCCTATTCCCACACCCATAGACCATAAGTGACACCATGAAAAAACAAATAAATTTTTCATACCTTTCTTTCCTCTTTTTCTGTATTTTGATTTTTATTTACCATGACCAAACCGGTAAACAGACATATCAAAAAATAACTTGTGAGAATGCCAGACGGAGCCATAATCCACACCCAGACACTGAGACCCACAGCAATTGCCACGATTTGGAACTTTGACCATCTTTTCTGCCGAAGAATTTTTAAAACATTAATAATAATCAATATGCAAAGTGTAATCCCTGCCAACCCAAATTCTACGCAAATCTCCATCCAGGCATTATGCAGGGAAATGGCACCTTTTTCTACCCAGATTGGTATTATTTTCTCATCCGGTATCAAAGCCCTGAATAATCGTGCTGCGTTACCGGCTCCAATTCCTGCCATATAAGTCCTCTTTATCCATTCAATTCCCATTATGATTACATTCGTCCTATAAGATGTCGAAGACCCGCTTAACTCGTAAGGAGTTCCTGTCATAATTCGCCAAATTGGTTCTTTTATAATTCCTCTTAATTCATACTCATGAATTTTCAAAGGGGAATTTATTACTAAAATACATGCAATAATAAAACCAAAAAGAAAACAACTCGAAAAAAATCTTATCTCTTGAAACTTGCTGTTTTTCATCAATAAAATGATTATAATTCCCGTCTCCAGAACCACTCCCAACAAAGCCAGCTTACAGTCTTTGGTAAACAATAAAATATATGTCGTTACACAAAATACTATCGGTCCCACTTTTCTTTCTTTAAATATTTCATACAAAAACACCGGAAATATCGCTGTCAGATAAGCTCCATAATCATTGACATTGAGCATGTGCACATAACCTGCCAATTCTTTTTCAAAGATCATAATCAGCAAATAAATAACAGCAATTATTTTGAGCAGACAAAAAAACTCCCGCCCAAAATTTTTTTGATCCAACTCATATATCGTATACGTGAAACAGATTACGGCAAATATGCAAAAATAAAAATAAGCATATTCTATAAAAAGGAACACAGAAAATGAAATCCCATAAGAGTTAACATATGCAAAAACAATGCTCTGTGCCAAATCAAGAATAAAAAATACCGCAAAAAGAATAAATACTTTGAGGAATATTCTTGTTTTTTTTACCATACATATAAGTAATCCTGCTGCTATTACTATCCGAAAGAGCGTAATGTCACTGTCCTTATAGCGCATCCAGTCATTGAAAAATGCCGTTATCAGTACAAAGTATAAGATACATTTTTCCAAATTTACTCTGTTTCCCGGCTTAATAATCATTATCACTTTCCTTACCATCACAGCCAGTATATACTCTGTGATACAAATCCATCATTATTTGAACGCATCGTTCCCATTCGTATTTTTCTTTTACCCACCGACGGCCATTTTCACCGAACTGCCTTCTCAATGCAGAATCTCCATAAAGCTTTTCCATAGCCTTACATGTGGCTTCTATATTAAACTGTGGTACTACTAATCCTGTCCTGTTATGCAACACTACTTCCTTATAACCGACTACATCACTGACAATGACAGGTACCTGACAGGCCATGGCCTCTACCGCCGCAACCCCAAAGCTTTCTGTTTCTACACTTGTCAGACATAACACATCTATTTTATTTAATGCCTCCGGCACAAGTTTATTGCTGATATACCCACAAAACTCTATCTGTTTACCGACTCCAAGAGATTCTGCCAGCAGACGCATTTCCTCTTCAATTGTTCCTGATCCATATATTTTCAGAAAGACACGATCCTGTTGTGTTTTATCCAAATTGTGTATAAAAATGGCAAAAGCTTTTATTAAAATATCAATCCCATATTGATATTCTATAGATTTCATGCTTCCGAAAACAAATTTGTCATCATCAAAAGAATGCTCTTTCCCGGAAAAAATTTTTGTATCCACCCCAAACGGCGTTACCGTTATCTTACATTCTTTTTGAATCAAACGTTCCACCTGTTCTTTCATACAATAGCTTGTAGATGCAATATATGAAGTATATGACAAATTTTTTCTGATAATATGAAACGTAACCTTACTTTCATATGGAAATCTGTAGACATCATCCCCCCATACAGAAAGAATGCATCTATTTCGCGGAAGCCTGCTTATCCGCATAAGCGTCCCATAACCGCTGGCGTAATGTGCATTTATGACATCCGGAGCAAACTCTTCAGTAATCTTTCTCAATGCGAATGCATTGGCATAATATCCCTTTTTTCCATTGATCTTCAGGTATCGTACCGTGATACCTTTCTCCAATACTTCAATTGTTTTATGCTCAGCTAATGACACCAGGCAGATTTCATTCCCCTTTTTCTGCAGGGCATTTACCCATTTAATCGTATGAACACTGTTAGCCGGTGCCAAAAAAAGTATTTTCATTTTCCGCCCCCTACTGTACATTAAATTTTTGCATCCATGCTTCCAATGATATCATTCGAAATAACAGATTTTCATCTTTTCCTGCCAATAATTTATCCCAGTCTTTTAATACTTTTTCCCTTTTTACATATCTTCCGGCTCTGAAATCAGAAGACATAAAAAAGCCTTTAAAGTATGCCTCATCCTTTCTCAGCCATCTTTTTTCAGGAGCAATAAAACCTAACTTATCCTTTCTTTTTCTGATCTTTTTCGGAAGATAAACCGACTCTCGCAAAATAGCTTTTGAATATCCTCTGCTTATTTTTTGCGATAAAGACAAGCCTGCACAAAACTCTGCAAACTTATAATCCAGAAATGGCAAACGGCTTTCCACAGATACCGCCATAGAATTACGATCTGCATATCTCAGTAAAACCGGCAATGAAATTATATAAACATCATTATACTGAAAATCGGTTCCGGTATTATATCCCGGTAAATCTCCCACAGAATATTTTTCCAGATATTTATTCTCCTCATTCCTGTTTTTTACACTTAAAATTCTTTTCAGTTTTTGGATGTCATCCTTTATATCAAAACTGGTTTTAACCTGAGAAATTGACAGTATTAATTCTTCCAAGGCCCTAAAGATTCTTCTGTTTTTTAAAAGTCGTTTAATATAATAAATTCGCGATTTTCTATAACCGCACAATAACTCATCCGCCCCCTGGCCATCCAGCAATACTTTTACACCATGCCTCCCGGCCTCTTTATAAACAAGATAACCTGCCATAATACTTGCAGACAGAAACGGCTCTTCCTGAATATAAACTAACTCTTCAAAAAGCTCTTTCACATCATTTCTCTCAGCGCTTACATAATGCGGGATAACTTCCGTTTCTTTTACGACCTCTTCCATATACTCTTTTTCATCAATTTTCTTTTCACCGGCACAAAATGAAAAAGTATGTTGCTCATGTTCCCTATCTGAAACTTTATTAACTGCGCATACAATTGCCGATGAATCTAATCCTCCTGACAGGCAGCTTCCCGTCGGTACATCTGACCTCAATCTCAGCCGCACACTCCTCAGAAATAATTCTCTGAACTCTTTTTTGTTCGCAGGCTCTTTCTCCACCACTTTCCCGGAAAATTTCAGTACATAGTATCTATGACATTTCGGACTTTTTTCTTCGCAATTAATATACATATAGCTCCCCGCCGGAAATCTGTATATATTTTTAAAAAAAGTTTCATCTGTGTGATCTGCTAATCCCTGCTTCAGATAATCAAATACAATTCTGTCATTCGCCTTTCTTGTAATTCGTTCATCACATAAAAGCGCCTTAATCTCGGAGGCAAACAGAAAATAATCTTCATTCCTATAAAAATATAAAGGTTTTACGCCAAACCGGTCTCTGGCCAGCAGCAGTTGATTTTCCTTTTGATCCCACATGGCAAATGCCCACATCCCATTAAAAAGGTTCAAACATTCAACCCCATAACAGTCGTATGCCGCCGGTATTATCTCTGTATCAGAGTCAGAAGAAAATGTGTACCCTTTCCTCTCTAATTCCGCCTTTATTTCAATATAATTATATATCTCCCCATTAAACACAATGGTATATCTCTCTTTATAATGCATCGGTTGATGCCCGCGTTCCGAGAGATCCAAAATAGACAGTCTGCGATGTCCAAGTCCAAGTTTTTCGTTAAAATATGTTCCTCCATCATCCGGCCCTCTATGAAATAAGCATTCATTCATTTTTTCTATCAACACTTTTTCTTCTGAATGAATGCCGGTATAATTTATGATTCCGCAAATTCCACACATATTTTGTCTCCATACTTATAACGGCCTGATCTGCTACTTACTGCAGACACAGGATACAATATATTTACTTTTGTCCCTCACATACTTGTCAAAACGCCCATCTAAGTTTCCAAAAATCTCAGACAACCATTTCTTTCTTCCGAATACTCCTAAAAATCCGAATGTCTGAAACTGTGTTTCAGAGAATTCTTTTGTCAATTCACGTATCTCCGTGCAGTTTACATACCTCCATCTGCTCCCCCATCCTGTAAACCTTTTTCTTGCAAATTGATGCAACGGGGAAGCGACCATATTTTCACAAAAACATAATTTTCCTTTTTCTTTTAAAGCCAAATAAATACTTTCCATCATTTTTTTCTGTCTGCAATAGTTGTTGTCATATCCTACTCCCCCCAAAACAGATTTGAAGCAGATAATATCAAATTCTTCCTGATATGGAATTTCCGTTGCATCAATCACTTGATATTTTATTTGACCTTCCACTCCATACTTTTTATGAAGGATTTTTGCTTTTACAAAACCATTTTCATTGACATCTGAACAGATAACCGCCGCACCTTTCAATGCCCAATATAAGGACAGGCCACCGCCTCTTCCCCCTATATCCAGCACCACTTTCCCTTTCACGTCATCAAATTGATGGGTCTCCTCCCAATACTCAATTGCTCTCCACCAATTCCTGATATCCCATTCTACAATATCAATAATCAGTTCTTCCGGCTTATTTACGTTTATTTTCATATTTCCACCGTATTTCTGTACTGTGCTTATCATACATAACAGTTTCCCTTTCTTTTGGAAACATACAAACCCGTCACACTTTGTTCCCCGAAACTGTCGGGAAAGGTCTTGCCGGATTTCCTGCAACAATCATATCCTCTTCAATCGTTTTCGTTACCACTGCCCCCATTCCAATAACAGCATTAGCTCCGATAGATATCCTGTTTCTTATGCTGGCATTTACTCCCAGATAAGATCGTTCATTCAGCTCCGAAAATCCCGCAACTATCGCACCTGCTGTTATTTCTACGTTTTTGTGTAAATGTGCTTCGTGCCCTATATGCACAAGCCCGTCCAATTTTACATAATCTTCTAACACTGTATCTCCGCAGGCTCCCATCGCCACATCATTACAGGCACCGACTTCAACATGATCTCCGATGATTACACCTCCCATTGCAGGTATGCGGAATTTATTCCCCACTCCATCTTCCGCCTGGGTAAAAGAATAATCTCCGATCACCGCATTTTCATTACACAGGAAATCGTCTCCTATAACTGCATGCTTTATCACACTCCCGGACATAATTACAGCATTTTCCCCAATCACCACCCCATGGCCAATCAGCACATTTGGTTCAATATAAGCGTTCCTGCCAATTCTTACGCCAGCTCCTGTATAATATCCTGCATCTGTCAGTTTATATCCCTCAGCCTGTTCTTCCTTTCTGATCTCCCTTTGCACCTTCATTGCAAAACAGGCATAGCTGTATGCAGGATTTTCACAGCATATGACAGCATTGCTATCACTTATTTCTTTTGGAACAGACATACCACTTTCCACAAAACACAGACAATTTCTATGTCCGTAAAGATTTTCTATCAGATGTGCCACTTTACCCGTGACATACATCATAGTATTATCCCGCGGTTTTCCAACATAGGAAGCCCCTGTAATTGTAAAATTATATTCCGGAAAAATTCCGTTGACATAAAACTGCATTCTCTTCTCCTTAAAACCTATCCGACTTCCTGGTTATAAACACATATGGCTCTCTATCAGCCTTTCAGAAAAAATCATAATTACTTACTTCCCTGTTCCAAATCTTCCTTTAAAATCCACTGTAGAGCACTTATTCAATGGCAGCTTAACAGCTTTTCCCTCCGCTGCCGATTTATAGATCGCAAGCACCAGTTCCAATGCCCTTTTTCCTGCCTCTCCATTCACATAAGGTTCCCTGCCATTTGTGATTGCATCAATCATATCTGCATACAGAGGTGTATGCCCAAAACCGTATACATTAGGGGGATTCTCTGCGAACTCCGCAATTACCTCTTCCGGTCTCTCCTGTCCATCTGCAAATCTCCACTCCTCGATCTTATTGACACTCTGACCGCCCACTTTTACAGTCCCTTTTTCTCCAAATAAATAGAGGGTTTCCTCCAGATTCTTCGGATAGATATCTGTGGTCCCCTCAATGATTCCGTATGCTCCGTTCTTAAATTTCACAAGTGCTATACCCAGATCCTCCGCTTCAAGATACGGATGATTCAGCTGGTCTGTCATTCCAACCACCTCCTCTATTTCATCTCCCATCATCCAGCGAAGCAAATCTATATTGTGAATACACTGGTTCATAAGTGCGCCGCCATCCTGTTCCCAAGTACCACGCCATCCAGCCTGTTCATAATAGTTTTTATCTCTGCACCAGCGAATATGTGCCGTTCCATAAAACATACGCCCGAACCGTTCTTCCTCCATGGCTTTCCGTATCTTTCCGACTGACTTATTGAACCTGTTCTGATGATTGGCGCAGACCTTGACGCCTTTCTCTTTTGCTGATTTTATAATCGCATCCGCGTCATCAAGTGACAATGCAATTGGCTTTTCTATAATCACATTACAGCCTGCCTCTATGCAGTCCAACGCAATTGCAGCATGTTTACCCGATTCCGTAGCAATCGCCACAAGTTCTGGTCGTTCTTTTTCCAACATTTCATGATAGTTTATATACTGATGCACATGCCCAAGGTCAAATTTTGATGTTTTATCTTGCAGCTTTTCTTTATTTGTATCACAGATCCCTACAAAATCCAATGTGTTTGCCTTTGCTGCCATAATATGATTTGGCGAGATCCTTCCACAGCCTATCAATCCATATTTCATTCTTTTGCTCCTTTCTACGCTAACTATATTTCACAACAGCGTATCCTTCTGATACTGTTCTTTTATTCTGATTGACCACCCTGGTCTCCAGCTTATAAATACCTTTTTTGTAATTCAGGATTTCTATTACTTTTACACAGGCAGTACAGGTATCCCCTATATATACTGGAGCTGTAAACTTTAAATTCTGTTCCAGATATATCGTCCCCTCTCCTGGCAATTTATTACCAAGCACCGTGGAGATAAGCCCTCCTGTCAACATTCCATGCGCTATCCTGTGCCCAAAAATCGATTTTTTTGCCTCTTCCTCATTAACATGAACCGGATTAAAATCCCCTGTCACTCCTGCATATGTATAGATGTCATGTTCCGTAATTGTCTTGGAAAAAAAGGCGGAACTCCCGATTTCCAATATATGTTTTTCCATAATTTCCACAGACCTGTATCCTTTCCAGACGTTTTGCCATAATAATGCTCCCGCCAGAATCAAAAAGTATTTTCTTCGATCTTTTTAACAATCTTTTCTACCGAATGCCCATCCCCGAAAGGCCTGTAAGTCTCATCTATTATCTGTTCCTGTGTTAACTTTGCCAAAATTTCTTCTGCATTCGGAACCGCTAAAACATTCCTGTTTCCAATCATCGTTTCCGGCCAGCATACAAAATCAAGTATTGTCACACACTTTTTTTTTGCAAAAAAAGCCTCTCTCTGAAGGCCTCCTGAATCTGTCACAATCTTTTTGGCATGATTTACAAGACAGATGCTCTCCAGATATCCCACTGGTTCAATCAGGATTATTTTTTTGAACCCACGCTCTGTTTTTATCCTCAACGCTCTCTGTTTGTTTCTTGGATGCACAGGATATATCGTCGATGCATCTAACTCCTCCATGGCTTTGAATATTTCTGTAAGATCGTTATCATCCTTTGTGTTTTCTTCCCTGTGACACGTCAGATAATAGTAATCTGCCGGAATATATACAGTGTCTCCATCCAGCGTTTTAAGGCTCACTTCCTCTATAGTCTTTTTCCTGCTGTACTGCAAAAAGGCATCATACATCGGATCTCCAACTACATATCCTCTGTCTTCGAGCCCCTCCTTTCTCATTTCCTCCATTCCACTCTGCGTACTGGCAAGAAGCAACGTGGAAACATGATCTGTACAGATTCTGTTGATTTCCTCCGGGTTTGTCATACTGTGGGTTCTGGCTCCGGCCTCAACATGACAGATCGGAACATGCAGTTTTGCTGCAGCAAGCGCTGCCGCCAGAGTAGAGTTGGTATCCCCGTACAATAACAGCCAGTTCGGTTCTTCCTTAAGAAGCACCTCTTCTATTCCGATCATCATCTTCCCCGTCATCTGTGCATGGCTTCCACCCGATATGCCGAGATTATAATCCGGCTTTGGAATATCAAGTTCCTCAAAAAATTGTCCGGACATATTGTAATCAAAATGCTGTCCGGTATGCACCAGGATCTCCGTATGACTTTTCCTGAGTTCATGGGATACTACCGCCGCTTTGATAAACTGCGGCCTTGCTCCAACCACTGTCAATACTTTCATTTACAGCACCTCTATATTATGTCTGTCTTTGATGTCCGCCATCACATTTTTTGTATCAAATACTGCCTTTGCATTCTTCTGTACCATCTCGTAATCCACATTGTGGTGCGCTGCTGTCACCATCACAAGATCAAAGCCCTGCACTACTTCCGGCGTAAGGTTCTCTATACTTTCAGCGCTCTGACCATACATATTTTTAAATGCCGGTACCCAGGGATCATAGTATTCCACATCTGCCCCTACTTTCCGCAGTTCTTTCATCACGCGGATGGCAGGGGATTCCCGATAGTCATCGATATCATTTTTATAGGAAACTCCCAACATCAGAATCTTCGCGCCATTGATCGCCTTCTTATGCCTGTTTAAGATGTGCATTGCGCGTTCCACACAGTATTCCGGCTGTCCGTCATTGATCACCATGGAATTCTCAATCAGTGTCGTATGAAAACCATACTCTCTCGCCTTCCATGTCAGATAATAAGGATCCAGCGGAATACAATGCCCGCCAAGCCCTGGCCCTAGGTAAAATGCCTGAAAACCATAGGGTTTTGTCTTTGCAGCATCGATCACTTCCCAGATAGAAATACCCATCTCATTACAGAGACGGCCGATCTCATTGACCAACCCTATATTGACATTCCGATAAGTATTTTCCAGAATCTTCTCCATCTCCGCCACAGCCGGACAGGATACGGTATATACTTCTCCATCCAGTACTGCCCTGTACATGGCGCTGATCACTTCAGCCCCATCTTCCGAACATGCTCCGACGACTTTAGGTGTATTTTTTGTCTTATAGATCAGGTTCCCAGGATCTACCCGCTCCGGGGAAAATCCCAAATAAAAATCCCGGCCGCATATGAGACCGGAACCTTCTTCCAAAATTGGCTTAATCAGTTCTTCCGTTGTTCCCGGATAAGTGGTGGATTCCAAAACTACCATCGTCCCGGATTTCAGGTGTTTGGAAACTGCTATTGCAGACTCTTTTACATAGCTGATATCCGGTTCCTGATGGATATCAAGGGGCGTCGGAACACAGATTGCAATAAAATCCACTTCTTTTATAAAAGAAAAATCGCTGGTCGCCGACAGCTTTCCGCTTTTCACAAGTTCCGCCAGGTCTGAATCCACTACATCTCCTATATAGTTGTGCCCCCGATTTACCATATCAACTTTTGTGCCCTGTATATCGAAACCGATTGTTTTAAAGCCCGCTTTTGCCTTCTCCACTGCAAGCGGCAGCCCTACATAACCAAGTCCTACTACGCCCGCAATAATTGTGCGATCATTTATTCTCCTTAACAGTTCTTTTTTCATAATGCTTCTCTCCTCCATTTTGTACCTTTTTATATTTTTACTTCAAAGCAGCACAAATTCTAAATAAACCTGTCCTTTTTTCACCGGATTCTCTCTGAAATTGGTCAAACTTTGTATATTCATAGCTCTACAGTCCCCTCAACTGAAAATATCCGCAAACTGTACCGCCAGAACATCATAATCAAAATACTCCAGTACTGCCCGCCTCCCCCGTGCTCCCATCTCCCTGCGTCTTTCTTCCGGCATACGGAATATTTTTCCTACATTCACAGCAATCTCATTTGCATCACTCGCCCTCACTATGATTCCACATTTAAACTTCTCCACCGGGGAACCGGATACATCCACAGCCAGAAGAACCGGCTTTGCCGCCATCATGGAATCATACATTTTGTTCAGGCAGATGCCAAATCGGTACAGTGGAGATGGTTTTAAACTTATAAAGGAACAATCAAAATACTGTAACAGTTTCGGCACTGCTCTTTTTGGCACAGGCGGTAGAAAAAGCACATTCTTAATCTTTTCATCCTCTGTTCGCTTTATCAATCGCTCCTTTTCCACACCGTTTCCTACCAATACAAATTGGATATCCTTCTCCTTCACCTCTTTTGCTGCATCCAACAGCATATCCAGGGCATTCGATAACGCATGCCCGCCGAAATAGCCGACAATAAATTTTCCCTCAGTCCTCAGCTTCTCCAGCTCCTTTCGCTGCCTCTCCGGCAGAGGCTCCGGATTTTCCCAGTCTTCCTTCACGATCCCGTTCGGTATCGCCACAAATTTTTCCGGCTTCATTCCATGTTTTACCATGTAATCCTTCGCCAGTGGCGGAAGGGATACCACATACTCCGAATGCCTGTAGGCGGAATTCTCCGCTGCCTGCATCAGTACGACAAAGGGATGGTACCTGCTCATCCCACCCAGTTCTACAAGTGTAGCCGGCCACATATCATGCACCTCATGAATCAGCTTCGCCTTTGCCCTCTTTGCGATCCTCTGTCCTGCATAGGTATCAAGCGGATAGGTGGACGATGTGATCACCACATCCGGCCTGTACTCTTTCACGATCTTCCCCGCATGCAGCCACAGTTTTCCCACAAACCGGAACATGGTCAAAGCCCTTTTTGCTCCGTTTCCTTCATACTGCCCCGCTTTGATCCAGTGATACTTTATCCCGTCGATATCTTCCGTCTGAAAATCCTCATGCACCTGCAGGTTCTTTATCCGCAAATGGGAATAATCCGCCGCAATAATATCCACATGATGTCCCATCTTTATCCATTCCCTGGCAAAATAGTAAGGCCTGAACTCCATCCCCATCCCCGGAGACCCCGCATAGTGGTTTATCAGCAATATATTCATTCTTTTTCTGTCAGCCCTCTTTTCCAAACACTTCCCTCACCGTAAGCGCCATTACTTTCAGATCCTCCATCAGACCAAACCTTCTCAGTGATTCCAGATTATACTTCATCTTCCCAGGCAGTATCCTTTCCACATACACCCTCTCCGGATCCTCACATTCCTCCAGCAGATCTGCCTCATCTTTATAATAAATACTTGCCCTGCTCGTCACCCCCGCAGGCAGAAGAAGGGTTGCCCGCATCTCCTCCGTATATTTTTCCACATACTTCGGCACCTCCGGTCTGGTCCCCACAAAGGTCATGTCCCCTGTCAGGATGTTAAATAGCTGCGGCAGTTCATCCAGACGGTATCTGCGTAAAAAACTGCCGACCCTCGTGACCCGTCTATCATGCCCCACCGTCACCTGCGGGCCTGCCCTGTCCGCACCTGCAGTCATCGTCCGGAACTTAACTATCCTGAATCTTTTCCCATACTGCGTAACTCTCACCTGCCTGTAAAACACTCCTCCTGCGGAATCCAGAACGATCAGAACTGAGATAACTGCAAACACAGGAAGCAGCAGAATCGCCATTGTTAATGACGCCACAATATCAAACATCCTTTTATAGATCAGGCTTCCTCTTTTTCTTTTCAGAATCCTGTAATACCTGCGTACCTTTTCTGTCCGCATCTCTACCGGAAGGTCTTCCCACTCTCTAAGCTGCATGAAGCATCCTTTCTATAGACAATATAGTTTCTTTCATAAACTCCCTATCCCAGACAGTCTGCTGCTCTTTCTGTCCCCTCACAGATATTCTCTCAGGATACGGCAGTAATTGTCTGCCACATAGTCCGCTTCCTCATCCGTAAGTCCTGTATGCAGCGGCAGCGTGATCTCATTGACAAAATGCCCATACGCATTGGGATAACCCCCTGTCTCAAACCCAAGCTTTCGGTACGCCGTAAGCAGGGGCAGCGGCTTATAGTGAACATTACAGGCAATACCTGCCTCCCCCATCTTCCCGATGATCTCATTTCTCTGTTCCCCGGTAATCCCCGGGACCCTTGTAAGATACAGATGCCCGGAAGAAATATATTCCGCCGTATAATGAGGCAGTGTTTCCACTCCCAGAGACGGGAACTTCCTGTCATATCTTTCAATAAGCTCCCGTCTCCTTGCAAGCATCCCGGGGTACCTCTTAAACTGCCCCAGCCCTATAGCCGCCGCCACATCCGTCATGTTGCATTTATACCAGGGGCCCAGGACATCGTACTCCCAGCCGCCGCACTGTGTCTTGGACAAAGCATCCTTTGACTGTCCGTGAAGTGATAACAGCTGATACTGATGATACAGTGCATCATCATCGATCCCCTCTATATGTCTCCAGGTAACGCATCCCCCTTCCGCCGTCGTAAAATTCTTCACCGCATGGAAGCTGAAACAGGTGAAATCAGCAATATTCCCCACCATCTTCCCATCTCTTTCAGCTCCAAACGCATGGGCAGCGTCCGCCATCACAACCACACGGCCGACTGCATCCTGTAAGGCATTGGAGGGTCTGAACAGCCCCTTCTTTCTCTCCACGATCTCGAAAATCCTGTCATAATCGCAGGGTACGCCGCCCAGATCCACCGGGATGATCACCTTCGTCTTTTCTGTGATGGCGTCTTCCAGCGCATCATAATCCATTTCAAAGCTGTCCTTCTGAATATCGATCAGCTTCAGCGTTGCCCCCACATGGCAGACTACGGAGGCGGACGCCGTATAGGTATACGCGGTGGTGATGCACTCATCTCCCTTCCCTACCCCCAGCAGCCGCAGCGTCATCTCTGCACAGGCTGTCTGTGAATTTAAACAGACGCATTTGGGCGTATCGATCCAGGCCGCACACCGCTTTTCCAGTTCTTTTGTCCGCGGCCCGGTAGTGATCCAGCCGGAACGCAGTGCCTCTGCCACTTCCTTTACTTCCGCCTCTGAAATATCCGGCGGTGAAAATGGAATCTGCATGATATTTTCCATATCCTTTCATCCAACTTCTTTCCATTAAAATAAGCGCCTTTCAGCGCTCCTTTCTATTTTATATCCATCTGTATCCTGCATTGCACACCAGATCTCTCTATTCATATCCCGCCTGCAATAACATGAAAAAATAATATCAATTACCCTGTTCTGCTCCGCCTCGGTCATCCTGACATCCGCCGGCAGGCAGATCCCCTTCCTGAAGATTTCCGCACTCTCATTACATCTGACCAAAGGACCCTTATGCCCGGAACTCTCATAGTCCTTCTTACTGCCATCCAATGAAACCTGGTCACAGTCTTTAAAAAACGGCTGCATATGCATCGGTTTCCAGACCGGTTTACCTTCCGCACCAAATGCCGCCAGCGCATCCAGTATTTCCATCGGTGCCGCCGTACCATGCTGCGACACATACTCATATTCCCGTTCCGACCGCCTCTCAATAAAACCGATACTGCTCTCCACCGTCATACAGGAATGCCAATAACTCGGCTCTGTCCCCGCTCCAACAGGATTTAACAGCATCAGATCCTCTGCAAATCTCTTTTGGTACCGCTCATAGATCCTTTTCTTCTTTGCAATATACTCATGCAAACTGCGCATCCGGCAATGAATAACCCCGGCCTGTACATTCCCTGTCTGATCCCTGCACACCCACCTGCCACGCTGTGCCTGCGGGCGTCCCATCGGCGGCTGCGACAGCCATCCCCATACTTTTTCTGCCTCAGAGGCATCATTGACTAAAAGCATGCCCCCTTCCAGATCCGCCATAATGTCACTATTATGAAAACTCAGAACCCCGTAATCACCAAAACTGCCTACCTGTTTTCCCTTAATCAATGCACCCAGGCTCTCACATGCATCCTCGATCAGCACAGCCCCGTGTTTCCTGCAGATCCTCTTTACTTTCTCAACCTGTCCGGGAAAGCCATAAAGGTGCGCCATCATAACTATTTTTACATCCGGATATCTCTGAAAAGCAATCTCCAGCGCATCCGGATCCATCCCCCAGTCCTCCGGCGAAGCATCGATAAATACTGGCTCTCCACCCTCGTAGACAACAGGATTTACCAGCGCGGAAGCAGTCAGATCAGAACAGAATACCTTCCGCCCGCTCAGCAGGCCCCCATAAACTTTTTCCGCCGCCAGCCTGAGCGCTGCATGCACTGCCTCTGTGCCTGAACTAAGGGCAACCGCATGCTTCACACCGATAAATCCGGCCATTTCCTCTTCCAGTGCATCTACATTCCCACAATCTGTTCCAAACTGCAAAGCTGTCTTTACACACGTCTTCTCTTTGCTGCACGCAGTTTGAAATGACAATGATATTTCTCTATCTTTAATCGGTTCAATTCCGTAAAATCTCGGTTCTTCCCTTATGAGGCTTGCCTCAGCTTCCGACAGTACCTTCTTCACCATTTTCCTTTCTTCTACAATCCTGTTTATTTTCTGCATTCCGGATACGCTTCGCCATCTCTTCCAGCTTTCACTGCAAAAGGCAGGCTTCGCCACACAGGGAAATATCCATCCCTGTCTGTGACGCACTATGTCCGCCTTCTCCTGCGTGGTGAACCCATCATCCTCCACATTCCAAGGTTTCCTGTATCCGATACCTGTCATATGTCATGTCCGCCGTCACAGGCCTGTCAGTCCCTTAATAACGAACGTCTCATCTCAAATCAAACTTTTAGTGTTTTAAACACCTGTTAACAGCCTGAAATTCCTTTACTCTGAAATCCTCTTCAGGATCCCGACTCCCATCCTGACAGTCACCTTCTGTCCGATAAGATCCATCTCTATCCCGGCGATCCTCTGGTGACGGTCTGTCCATTTCACCAGCCCTTCCATCCCCTTCATCGGCCCATCTGTGACAACCAGTTTCTCTCCTGCCATATACCCTTCCGAGTAGCGTATGACATGTCCTGTTCCTCCGAGTTTCTGCAGCAGCTCCTGCTCCTCCGGGTAGATCGGAACAATCTTATCATCCACACTCAGCATTCTTGCCATTTCCTCAACTTTTCGAAGCCTGATGCGGAACCCGTCTGTATCTTCGGTTTCAGCGAAAATATACTTCTGAAAAGCAACTTGCGTTTTTTTCTTCCACTCTCCACTTTCCTTGACCATCCGTTCGGAAAGGATTGTAAATACATCTTCTCCGGGTAGGAGCACGTTTCTTGCATGACATTTTTCCACGACAGCAATTTCATGCCTGGCCTGCACCTGAATTACATACCACAAATCACTCTGTTCCTTTCATCCCCACTCAGCAGATTTTATTCCTGCAAACAGCGATCCGTTTATCTCCCCTTACGCCCTGTAATGTCTCCTTAATCTCCGACACCTCTTTTTCTTCGTCACTGTTCTGGCTGATATGCCACATCTTTTATTTCCTCACCGTCAAACCGGAAACTTAACTTAGGCGGCTTCTTACTGCCAATCCATTCCCCGCCTATTTCAGCAAACCTGTGATGGAAATCCACGTAAACCACCTGGTCTGCAACTTTTTCAAGCGGTCCTGAGAGGTACTCGCTTTTCTTCTTCCCACTTTCTGCCTCTATAAATGTCCTGACAACCGAAATGCCGATCTCACCTTTCGCGTCAACTATGAGCTTCAATAAAGATTCCTCTTTTTCAGCAAGAACAGTAACAGACCAATCATCGCTGAACAACAGCCGCCCAGGAGTTTTTTTCAGTATTTCATACACTTTCTCAGGCTTATCTGTCTCAATAAATACATAACCGGGAAGATAATCTCCTGCCACATCCCGCAGAACTCCCTGTCTTTTTAATGCCTTATGCTGCACCAGATGAAAACAGCGGCTGTAGACAGATGCCGGAAGTACACTCCTGACAAAATCTTCTGTTTTTTTCTCTCTTCCCGCCCCTGCATAGACAACACACCACATCCCGATGTATCTCCCTGTCACTATGATCAGCTGATTTCGTAGATTAGGATAATCTGCGAAATCAAATCTATACTAATGAAAATACTTTCTTTTTACATCAGTAATTATTTTTTCCCTAAACAGACTAATTATACAATTTTTACTTACTACAGTCAATCTTTTTTTCCGCTGCTGTCGGTCTTCTGCAGATTCCAACATGTCAAAACCGCAAGAAAACGTAATGTTTATTACGGATAAGTGGTCAGAATAAGCAGTCAGGAAACTGGCCGGATCCTTTCAGGAAAATTCTTCCTGATTCCCATAATTAAATGTTTTTCCAAGGGTAGGGATATCAAAGAAAACAATAGAAAGGGCAATCATTAGTGGTCAAAAAAGGGGTAAATAGAAATAAAAACCAGGAAAGTGCCGGATATACAGGCACTTTCGCATGATTTCGCAGATTATCCTAATCTGCGAAAGAAAAGTTGTTTCTCATATTCTTTAATAAATATCCCACAAAAAATAGCCTCCCCGCAATCGGTTTGGCTATTTCCATTTTATATCAATCCATATTTCAAAAACGCGTAATAAACGCCGTCCTCATCTACGGATCTGGTGACATCATCTGCTGCCTCCTTGACATAGGCAAGCGCATTGCCCATAGCAATCCCGACACCGGCCATCCGGAGCATTGTAAGATCATTCTCACTGTCCCCGACTGCGATGGTATTCTCCATCGGAATTCCCAGATAGTCACTGAGAAACCGGATCGCAGACCCTTTATTGAAAGCTGCCTTTGTGATCTCTCCACTGTTTCCTCTGGTTTCACCCTGACTGAAAGCAGACACATTCATATCCCACTTTTTCAATCTTTCTCTGAACCACTCACCGTCTTTTTCGGCATAAAAATAAGAGCATTTATGCACTTTCTTCATTTTTTCTGTCTCAGTGCAAAAATTCGTCTTTTCAAACAGTTTCAGAACTTCCCGCTCTTCCTCGTCACAGCCTTCCAGCCTGTCCACAAAACTTTGGTAGATTTCCTCCTTCATATAGAGATCATCAAAACCTTCCATCGTATAGATCGCAGCCGCCTCCTGCAACAGTTCTTCCACCTGTTTCTTTTCTTTCTCCGAAAAATATTCTGCCAGTAAAATTTTCTTTTTCCATATAACACAGGCACCAGCTGCACTGATAATACCGTCAAACCGCTTCATCTCCTCCGGCATCTCACAATACGTCCGTCCGGTACAGATGCAGAGAATATGCCCGTTATCATACGCCTTTCTCAGTGCCTGTATTGTTTTTTCAGTCATCTTCTGGCTTTTTGGTATCAGTGTCCCATCAATATCCAGAAATACCAGTTTTCTGCTGTTTGAGTACAATCTTACAGATTCTCCTTAAAGAATGCCTCCAAAGCTGCTGCTGCCTCATCTTCCTGATCCCCCTCACAGACAACAGTAACTTCATTATCTTTCTTCACGCCCATAGCCATAACAGCCATGATCTTCTTTGCACTGCCCTTCTTCTCGCCGCACTTCAGAGTAATATCGCAGGGAAATTTCGCTGCTTCCTTCACCAGAAGCCCTGCCGGACGAGCATGGATTCCCAACGCATCCTGAACTGTGTAACTGAATTCTTTCATGAAATAAATCCTCCTTATATTAATTTTTTACTCTCCACTCATTATCATTTATTATTACTACTCTGTCAAGACAATTGTCCACTTCCGTAGCTGAACTGCTACATATTTACAACCTTATTCCTCACCGGAAGTATCATTGCCGGCGATACGGAAAGCTCATCCACTCCCATATTCACAAACTCTTCCGTCAGCGTCGTATCCGCGCCCAGTTCACCACAGATACCGGCCCAGATACCTTCCTTATGTGCTGCATCCACCACCATCTTGATCATCCGTAAAATAGCCGGGTGGTGTGCATTATAGAACATATCCAGTTTTGCATTCTGACGGTCGATCGCCAATGTATACTGGGTCAGATCATTTGTCCCGATGCTGAAGAAATCCACCTCTTTTGCCAGTTCATCGGCAATGATAACAGATGCCGGCGTCTCGATCATAATACCGAACTCGATCTCGCCCACTTCTTTGCCTTCTTCTAACAGCTCTTCCCTGATCTTCGCCAGAATCTTCTTGACAGTCTGCACTTCCCACACGGAGATAATCATCGGCACCATGATCGCTATCCTGCCATAAGCGGAAGCTCTGCACAGTGCACGAAGCTGGGTTCTGAACACTTCCCTCTTGTTTAAACAGATCCTGACCGCACGATAACCAAGAGCCGGATTTTCCTCCTTATCAAGTCCGAAATAACCGATCTGCTTATCCGCACCGATATCCAGTGTACGGATGATCACACGCTTTCCTTCCATCTTCTCCGCCACGGCTTTATAAGCCTCAAACTGCTCTTCTTCCGTGGGAAAGTCGTTACTCTGCAGATACAAAAACTCGCTTCTGAACAGGCCGATTCCCTCCGCATCATTGGCGAGAGCAGCCTCTGCATCCTCTACGCCGCCGATATTCGCATAGAGATTTACTTTCCTGCCGTCTTTTGTCACACTGGGTTTGCCCTTTAAGGCATTTAACAGTTCCTGTTCCTTTTTCTGTGCTTCCAGTTTATCCTGATAACTCTTTATAGTCTCCTCATCCGGTTCTACGATCAGCTTTCCTTCCTTACCATCCACGATGCCCATCAGCCCATCTACATGCTCAGCCTCAGACACCATAACAAGCGCCGGGATATTCATCGTACGGGCAAGAATCGCCGTATGAGAATTGGTGGAACCCTTTCTTGTCACAAAAGCCAGAACCTTGCTTCTGTCAAGCTGCAGCGTCTCGCTGGGCGCCAGATCCTCCGCCACCAGAATAGACGGCTCTTCCATGGCTGCGCCGCCCTCTTCCACGCCTGCCAGAATCCTGACAACTCTCGCAGAAATATCCTTTACATCGGCCGCACGTTCCTTCATGTAATCGTCATCCATCGAAGCAAAAATATCTGAAAAATTCTGTCCGTTTACAGAAACCGCATATTCCGCATTCACCTGCTCATCCCGAATCATCCCCTTGATGCCGTCCAGATAATCCTCATCCTCCAACATCATCTGATGTACCTCAAAAATCGCCGCATTCTCCTCACCTACTTCCGCAACCGCTTTCTCATACAGGCTGCCCAGCTGCGCGGAGGCAGTTTCCTTGGCGGCTTCAAACCGGGCGATCTCCGCTTCCACATCAGAAACTGTGGTCTTATTTACTTCCACTTTCTTAGCGCCAAACTCTTTGATCTTTCCGATCGCAACGCCTTTAAACGCCGCTTTCCCCGATAATACCCTCATAATTTTTGCTCCTTTCGGTTTTATCTTTTACTGCTCCATTTATTAAAATATACTAAAATTATTGCAAACAGGCAAGGATCCTTTACCTGTTTTTACCAGATTTATAAAACTATTGTTACAATTCGCGGCATGGGAACCGTGAACAGTAACAACAGTTCAGCGCTCCCGCCTCCCTGCCACACTTTCTCTAACTGTCAGACTTCACCCGCCCACAATACTGATGACGCCCACCAGGGCAAGCAGCCAGAAAATCACTGCAAGCCCGGCAAGCAGAGGGCTCGCTTTCTTTTCAACGATTGCTTCCTGCTCCTCGTCATAAAACAGCTTCACTTTTGCCCCGGCCTTATAAGTACCTTTTGTTCTGGAATTATAAGCAGACAAAAAAATCTTTTCCTTTTCATGAACAATACATCTGATCAGAGGGTAGTATGACTCCACAGGTTTGGAAAACTTCTTGTTCTCCCCGGTGCGGTAATACAGAATATCAATGATCTCCCCCTCTAACCCGGACAGATTTTTCCCTCTGTCTTTCAGGAAAGAAGAGAGCGAGACCACGCCGGCAAGGATCAGCAAAAGAACCAGAATCACCGAACCGGCCTTTTCTCCGCTGTTCTGATATACGATCGGAAAAACCGCCAGCCCCATTCCCGCAAGGGTGATGGCAAGAGCCGTACCAAAAGTAACAGATTTTCCCGTAAAGGGCACTATCCTGCTGCCGCTTCTCATCAGCTTTATCTCGTCGCCCTTTTCGTACGCCGTCGTGCTGCTTATCTTTTCGTGAGAGGTCTTTCCACCGCCGCTGCACTGCACCATCATTTCGTAGTAGTGCTGGATCAGCCGCTCCTCCTTATCCCTTTTTTCGACAAGCTTTGCAGAAAGCACCTTTCCACTCAGCATATTTCCCGGCTTCTGCAGCCGCAGATACGCCCTGATATTGGTGGTCCCAACTACAAAAACCGCCGCCCCCAACAACACCAGAAATATTGTTTGTATACTCATCCGTCTCTTTCCTGTTCCTCTCCCCGCATAAAGTCCTCAAAAGATCTGATAACCGGATATCCGGCGCTGACAGCATCCTCAGGACAGTACCATGTCCCCTCCAGTCCATATTCGGTTGGGCCGATCACATCCTTTTTCAGGCTGTCCCCGATAAAGACGCATTCCTCCGGCTTACACCCTGCCTTTTTTACGCACAGCTCAAAGAAGCGCGGTGTGGGTTTCTCCTCACCGGCTTCCTCACTTGTCACAATGAAATCCAGGTACTTCAGAACGCCCAGCTTTTCAAGCTTTTTATACTGTATATAAGCCGTCATATCCGAACCGACTCCCAGTCTGATTCCTCTCGCTTTCAACCGGGAAAGCAGAGGAACAAGTCCAGGTTCCGGCTCCATAACTTCCAGTATTGTATCCCAGTAGACATGATACATTTCCATGGCTTTCTGATACTCTGTACTGTCGATCTGCTCCAGAAAGCATTGAAAACGAAGAAGCCTGTTGTGCAGCGCCGCGCAGTTGTCACCGGTTCTTTCCGTCACAATATCCGCGCATTTTTTCATGAGGTCTGCCATTTCCGCAGGTTTCATGTCAAAGTTTTCCTTCACATAGGCACCCAAAGCAGTCATCGCCGCTTTGTGTGCCCTGTCAAAGCTGTACATCGTATTATCAATATCAAAAATAATCGCTTTTATCATTTCTGTCCGTAGTAGGCGTTTGCGCCATGCTTTCTGTAATAATGCTTATCCTGCAGCTCCCTGGGCGCAGGTTTCACGTCCGGATTGATCATCTCACAGCGTGCCGCCATTTTTGCCACTTCCTCCAACACCACCGCGTTGTGTACCGCCTCGTGGCCGTCTTTTCCCCAGGTGAAAGGTCCATGGTTCTTACATAACACTGCCGGAACCGCCTCATAATCTTTCTCTTTAAATACATCCACGATCAGAAGACCTGTGTTCTTCTCATAATCTTTCAGTTCTTCCTCCGTCAGGCATCTCGCACAGGGCACCTCTCCGTAGATATAATCCGCATGGGTCGTGCCGTAGCATGGAATTCCTCTGCCTGCCTGCGCCCAGCTGGTAGCCCAGGGGGAATGGGTATGTACCACTCCGCCGATCTTCGTGAAAGCCTTATACAGTTCTACATGGGTTGCCGTATCGGAAGACGGGTTGTATCTGCCCTCCACCTTATTGCCCTCCAGGTCCATAATCACCATATCTTCCGGCGTCAGCTTATCATAGTCCACCCCGCTGGGTTTGATCGCGAAAAGCCCGCTCTCCCTGTCGATCTCACTCACATTGCCCCAGGTGAACGTCACTAACCCATATTTTGGCAACAGCATATTCGCCTCATAAACACGTTTTTTCAGTTCTTCTAACATTGTTCTCTCTCCTATTCCCTTGTTATTGTGTAAAGCGCCGCTTCATCGATCTCCCTGTTCGTGGACACCAGCATATCCTTCCCGTCCTTCACATAATGATACACATTTGCGGAACCGCAGTCCCTGTCGATATACTCCATCTCGTAAGCACCTTTTTCCTTGTTGTAGGAGAACATCATCAGATCCCTTTCGCCTTTGCGGTGCCCCGTCACCAGCACAGGTTTCCCGCACATCATACCGCCATAGATCGAATGTAAAAACTCTCTCTTTTCTTCAAACTCATAATCCAGCCTGAATATGCCGTCTTTTTTCTTATAAAAACGGATCGTATCCCCATGGAAAGGCGTGAGCACTGCCAGCTCCTTTTCTCCGTCCTCATCGAAGTCCACAAGCACCGCATCGCTGGCCGCATCGGAAATCAGTTCCTCAATGGTCCACGCTCCGTCTGCGCTCTCGGGGGGTGTAAATTTAAATACGCCGTTGTCCGAAGAGATAATACTGCAGGGCAGTCCATTATCCTCCGTTCTGTAATAACCATGGTTCTTCAACATATTTTCCTTAATCACAGTGAGGGAAAGCTGATGCTCTTCATTAAATCCGCTCAGATCATCGGGAAGCACTGCCGCGAACACTTTTCCCGGGAATCTCCAGTCCTCCTTGTATTCATGATTGGATTTAAGCGCACAGGCAATCAGGTACTTTACACCATTCCTTACCAGAATATCAAATCTATGCACAAAAGGCAACTCCACCAACGTCCTTATTTCCCAGTTTCCCTTTTCGATGGGCGTTGCGATAACGATCTTCGCCTCTTTGGAATCATTCGGCGAATAGAATCTGTTGGTTGCCAGAAACTGACCGTCGCTGCCCGGCACCTGCACCATTGTCATCACGCCGCCGGGTTCTGTCCAGACAACGTCCTTCTCATTTCCGTCTGCATCAAAAAGCAGGCATTTATCCACCTTTTCCGCCGCCACCAGAAAATGTTCCTCCCCATGATATTTTAACGGAGCGATCGCATAACATTTTGTCAGATTTGAAATGACCTTTTTTTCTACTTTCATTTTACAGTCCTCTTTTCTATTATTTTCTGCATTTTCAGACACAATGCGCTCTAATTGGTGCATTTCCACACGGACAACAGGAAATATCACCCTCTGACCTGTCTGTCAAGAATCCCCGCCATTCTATCATGGGCAGAGCGCAGGTCGTCCTTCCAGTTGTCATCGCCCGTGTACCAGAATTCCGTCACATACCTGCGGATCCCCAGCTCCCATGCCTTTTCGATGGCCGCCTCAAAGTTCACATGTCCCATGCCGTAAGGCACCTCACGGTATCTTCCTGGCAGCGTCTCTTTCAGGTGAAGAGAAGTCATATTACCTCTCCCCAGTTCCAGATCCTCCAGCACATCAGACTGATACTGCACTGCCGCATTTGTCATATTTCCCAGATCCGGATAGACCTTTAAGTAATTGGAGCCGCACAAAACAACATATTTCATAGCCTTTTCCACAGTATTCATAAATTCATTTTCCATGGTTTCCAGGCCCAGTATCACGCCAGCCCGTTCCGCCATCTCAGCGCCAATCCGCAAATTCTTCAGATAGCGTCTCTTTGTCTCTATCGTGGATGGCTCATAGTACACATCATAGCCCGGGATCATCACCACCCGGACACCAATATCCTCTGCAAACCGGATGGACTTTTCCAGAATCTCCATCGCTCTGGCCTCATAGTCCGATTTATCATTCCCCATGGAATATTTTGTCAAAGCGCTGACACACATCGTGCGAATCGGCATTCCTGTCTCATACATCAGTTTCACCAGCGCAAGACGTTCCTCCATTGGCATATCCAGACGCCCGATCTTATCTTCTGTGGCATCAATGCTGAGTTCCACATAATCGTACCCGGCCTCCTTTGCCGCTTCCAGTTTTTCCCTCCATGTAATATCAGAGGGCATTGCCTTTTCATATAATCCCAAAGCATATGCTTTCATTTTCCTGCTGCCTCCTGCTCTTTGCTTTTCAGGTTCGCGCGAATACAAATCAGTAATCGCTCTTTTTCACCTGACAGACTTCCACTCCCTGCATGCGCATCTGCTCCAGCTCTTCTTCCGGCGCCATCTCATCTGTTATCAGGTGTTTTATGACCTCAATGCCACAGCTCGTAAAACTACTGTTATGTCCTATTTTTGTATAGTCCGCCAGCAGATATACCGCCTGTGTCGTATGCTCTATCATCAGCTGGTTAACATTCACTTCATTTGCGATCTCCGTGGACATGCCTGTCGCCGCGCTGATGCCGGCACAGCCCATAAAGGCCTTTTTTGCAAAAATATTCTGCAGGTTTCTGGTGGCAAAGTCTCCCACTAACGCCTCCTTGGGATGTCTCACCTCGCCGCCTGTCAGAATAATATCGACGCCATCCGCCTTCTCCTGGCTGATAGCCTTACCGTTGTTGGTAATTACCGTCACATGCCGGCTCTTAATATATTTGATGATATTGAGGGCATTGCGGCTGGTGTTGATAAAGATCGTATCCCCGTCCTCCACAAGTGTCGCAGCATATCTCGCGATCAGATCTCTGTATATGGTGACATCATCCATATAGCCATCCGCCTCTTTTGATACCCTCGCCCCTCCGTAAAATCTTGTGATCTGCTTCTTTTCTTCCAGAAACTGGAGATCTCTCCGAATTGTCACCACAGAAACGCCTAATCTTTCGGCCAGTTCATCTACACGGATCTGTGGGTTTCTCTGCAGCATATCCAGCACCTGTTGTCTTCTTCCTTCTACATAAGCTCTTTCCCTCTTCATGCTGACCTCCGCGTGCTGCCTATCAGCACAGATTTTCCAAACGAACTGATTTCATTTTTACGGGAGCCCTGCCAAAATGACGGGGCTCCCGATTCTTTTCTTATGCAATAATACCTTTTTCTCTCATCTTATCTTCCATTTCCTGCTGGGACATGATATTGCGCAGACCGATCACGATGGTGCCCTTTTTCTCAGCATCCTTGAACATGTTTGTAAAATTCTGAGCGCAGAATACCACGTCGTACTGGGAAGCTGCGGTCTTACCCTCCGACAGCGCACAGTGGTGTACTTTGCCGGGTTTAATTCCAACCTTATCTAATGTCTTCTGCATTGTCATTTTCATCATCAGGCTGGAACCTGCACCGTTTGCACAACATACCAGAAAACTCATATTTTCTTTAGCCATATCTATTTTCCTCCATTTCAGTTCTGTGTCTGCCCCGACCCCCCGGGGCAGACAATGATCTTCATGATATCTTATTTGCTCATCTATTACGGGAACCGCTTAGATTTGCTTCGCATCTCTAACCGTAGCAGAATAGATTCACTTCGTTCATCTATTCTTTAACTCTTTATATTTCTCGTAGTCTTCTGTTACGAGGAAGTAACCCTCTTTGTCTGCACGGTACTCAAGCTGCGGAATAACAAGCAGTCCTACTGCAACGATCGCAACACCTGCGTAACTTAAGAACTTCATCAGTGCTGTCATAACCGGCCATACTACCGCCCAGTCCCACATACCGAGATATCCGCCGTAAGCCGCCATGCCAACCCAGCCTGCAATGATCGCGGAACCGAATACCTGGCAAAGTCCCGAAATAAACGGCAGAATAAGTGCTGCTTTGATACCGCCCTTTTCATTTGCAAAGATAGCGATAGTCGCATTGTCAAAGAATACCGGCACGAATCCGCAGATAACAAGCACGGGGCTCTTAAGCAGAATCAGCACTGCAATCGCAATGATCTGACCAAGGAAGCCTGCAAGGAATCCGAGAGGCACCGCGTTTGCGGAACCGAAACCGAAAATAACCGCACAGTCCACGCCCGGTACGGAACCCGGAAGCAGCTTATCCGCAATACCCTGGAAGGATGCTGTCAGCTCTGTCACGAAAGTACGAACACCCAGCTGCAGGATCGCCAGATATACGGAGAAGTATAAACAGGTCTGGATCACATAAAATACCATGCTTGCGCCTTCTTTTAAGAAACCGCCTTCCACCAGATAATCTCTGCCAAGGATGCAGAGGATCGCGCCGAAGAACACTAACATCAGGATGGAAGTACAAACCATATTTTCATTAAAGATACTCATAAAGCCCGGCAGTTCGATATCGTCGATCTTCTTCACTTCCTTGCCATCTTTTTTCTTGCCGAAAAGTTTTTCAGCTAACCAGTAATTGATCGCCACACCGAACATCTGCTGGTGTGCCAGCGTAAAGCCTGCGCCGTCGGTAACTTCCTGACAGGGTTTGATCAAAAGGTTGGTACCTACCGCCCAGTATGCGCCGAGAATAATCGCCATAACGATGATCATTGCCACATGCTGCTCTAAAAGGCCGGGCAGCGCGAACATGATTAACCAGTAAGCGGTGGCTGCCTGCTGTACCTGCACATGACCTGTGGTGAACAGTGCACGAAGCTTTGTCAGCTTGTTGAAACGCACCAGCAGAATGTTTACGATAAAGGCGATCAGCAACAGAATCATCGCATCGCCGAAGCCTTTTCCGAATACTTCTTCCACGCCCGCCGTCACCGCATTCTGTCCGAAATACGGATCGATAACCATGGCGTCGATCTGAAATACGTCTTTTAACCCTACAAGTACCGGCCGGAAGTTGGATACCAGTCCGCCGGAACCTACCGTCAGGATCAGGTAACCCACGATTGCCTTGATTACCCCTGCCAGCACGTCATACCAGGGCTTCTTCTGAAGTATGTACCCCAGCATAACGATAAGGCCGATCATAAATGCAGGCTGCTGCAAAATGTTAGTCGCAAAGTATGACCACGCATTCATTAAAAAATTCATATAGTTTCCTCCTTGTTTGTGGTTCGCATCCGGCTTTCCTCTCCCGCAGGCCCTTTTCCGGTTTCCGGGATTTCAGATACCTGCCGAATGCCGTTATCCCTGTTTCTCAGTTCAGATATTTCCCGTCCAACGCGAGCAGATCCTCCGGCGTCTTTGCCCCCTTCAGCTCTTCCATCAATTCCTCGTTGGACATCAGTTCCGCCAGTCTGGACATATTATCCAGATGCTGACTGGGATCACAGGATGCAAGGGTAAAAAACAGTGTTGCATCCTTCTCAGGATCCCCGGGATCAAAGCTGACAGGTTCCTCCAGTTTCATAAAAGCGATCGCCGTTTTATGCACACCCTTTGCACATTCCTGGGAATGAGGCATTGCCACATCCGGCATGATCACGATATACGGACCGTACTCTTCCACGCAGCGTATGATATCTTCCTTATAATTCTCTTCCACTGTACCGTCCGCCTCCAGCACTTCACAGCTCATGCGGATCGCGTCTCTCCAGTCCTTTGCGCTCTGCGCAAACTTACAGTGTTTTTTCTCTACAAACTCTTTTAACATGCTATTCCTCCGATTCTGATTCCCGCATGCTCCGCTGCCGTAGCAGCGGGCATCACCATCTGTTTTCCCGCCCGGCGCACTCCCCTGTACGCCGTATTGCCATCTTCCTGTTACAGACAGGAACGGTACGGGATGTTCTGAGGATTTTCGAAGCAGTCCTCAAATCCCCTTCTGTGGTGGTAGTAGATCTTATCTTTATCCTGAGGATAAACATATTTTCCGCCCACCTGCCAGAAGAACGGATGGAACTTGTATTCGTTACGGTCTTTCTTAAAGTCGTAGAGCAGTTTGATCTCCTCACAGTCAGCCTGGAAGTTGGTCCACACATCCCAGTGGATTGGCACAACAACCTTGCACTGCAGATTTTCCGCCATACGCAGCACATCGATGGATGTCATCTTATCCTGCATACCGATGGGATTCTCACCGAAAGAACCAAACGCCACATCAATATCGTAGTCCTTGCCGTGTTTCGCAAAGTAGATGGAGAAATGGGAGTCGCCGGAATGATAGATGTTGCCGCCCGGCGTCTTCACCAGATAGTTGACAGCCTTATCATCCATATCTGTCGGGCATACCCCCGTCAGCTCTTCCCTGTCGGGACCTGTGGAATCAGTGGTCACGATACAGGTCCTGTCGAAGGAATCCAGCGCCACGATCTCGATATCCTTGATCTTGATCGTATCGCCGGGTTTTACCGTGATGCAGCGGTCCTCTGGAACGCCCCACTTTAACCAGGTCTCCACAGACTTCTTCGGTCCGATAAAGGGAACCGGGATCACATTTCCCTTGTCGTCTGTGGTGGTCATGCCGCTCTGGATCACATGGGCCGCCCATTCCGCCGACATATGGTCCTGATGATAATGGGTTGCAAGCACCGCATCCACCTGTTTAAATGCGAAAGGATCGATCACAAACGGCACATTGCGCAGATTGGGCTGCATTGCGCGGCCGCCGCACATATTCGCCATCTGGTGGCCCACCTTCATCTTCCCGTCGCCGTGGGTTCTCTTTCCGTTTCCGCACCAGAGATCGATGGTGATGTTCGCACCTCCCGGCGTCTTAAACCATACCCCGGTACAGCCAAGCCACCACATGGCAACGTTACCCGGCTTAACAACTTCGTTTTCGATGTCCTCCACAAGCCAGGTACCCCATTCAGGGAAGGTTGACATAATCCAGCTCTCTCTTGTGATTTTGTCAATTTTGCTCATAAAGCCCTCCTTTTCTTTTTAAAGCATTCACATTGTTCGTATAATCCAGTGTTATATGCTCTCTTATTTTTAATTATATCATTAAATATCATTTAATCAACACTATTATATGATCGTTTTGATTTTTAATGCGTGTTTTTTGAACTTTTACGATTTGCACAAATTATATATGCTCATTTTGTGCAAAATATATAAAAAATATGCGATATAAATGATTCGGGAAAAAATTGGTGAAAGACAATGGCGACAGGGCATATCCGCTCTCCCTGTCGCCATTTTGGGGAATATAACGATTTCTCATATCATTTGTTTAATATATCTGACTCCGGTTCAAATGCACCGTCAAAAACGCTTTTCGCGTTTTAAACTCCGCACTTTTCCTGAAGCTCTTCCCATCTTCTGTCCACTTCCGCCTGAAACTGTGCGATCAGCTCCTCACAGCCCGGCGTAAAGAGATGCTTAAAGCGCTTCTGTGGACGGAGAAAATCTTCCACGGGCAGCTTGTTTTTCGGCTCATAAGTAAGGATCCACTTTCCGTCGATCACCTCATATAGCGGCCAGTAACAAGTTTCCACCGCCAGCTTACAGATATGCATCAGCTCGGAAGGCTCGTAACCCCAGCCTCTGGGACAGGGGGACATCACATTGAGGAAAGCTGCGCCCTCTGTGTAAATCGCCCGCTCTGCCTTTGTGTGCAGATCCTTGAAATTCTGTGTAAAGGTGGTCTGCGCCGCATAGGGGATATGATGCTCCGCCATGATCGCAGTCAGATCCTTTCTGACCTGTACCTTGCCCTTCGACACGGTTCCCGCAGGCGTCGTGGTGGTATCCGCAAACTGCGGCGTGGCGGAAGAACGCTGGGTGCCGGTATTCATGTAGGCGCCGTTGTCATAACAGACATAGACCATATCATGCCCTCTCTCCATGGCGCCGGAGAGCGACTGAAAACCGATGTCGTAGGTGCCGCCGTCACCGCCGAAGGTGATAAATTTGTAGTTCTCACCGATCTTTCCCTTTTTGCGCAGCACCCGGTAAGCGGTCTCCACACCGGACAGAGTCGCCCCCGCATTCTCAAAGGCATTGTGAATATAACTGTCCTGGTAGGCGGTAAAAGGATACATAAAAGTGGATACCTCCAGACACCCCGTGGCGTTGCCCACCACCGCCCTATCTTCCGGGTGAAGCGCCCGCAGCACCGCCCGGACCGCCACAGTGCCGCCGCAGCCCGCACACATTCTGTGTCCCGGTGAAAGACGCTCGGGCCTGCTCATCACTTCTTTATAATTATACGCTGTCTCCATCTCGTTTCCTCTCATCTCGTTGTACATTCTCATGGGCTTTTTGCGGCAGACTGCCAGGCGGGAACCGTCATTTCCGATTCATACCCACGTCCTCCTGACAGACTTAAGCCAGATCAGCTCACCGCTCCCGAAGCCCTATATAGGCGTACATATCTTCCGCCACATGAGTCTGCGCCAGCTTTTCAAGCTTTCCATAGACCTCCCAGAAATCTTCCACCGTGATGTCCCTGCCGCCCAGGCCATAGAAATAATTCACAACTTCCGCCTGAGATTTCACATCAAACAGCGCCGAGCGCACTTCCGCCCCCAAAGGACCGCCTGTGGCGGAAAACATCTCGGAGCGATCCAATACCGCCACTGCTTTTTTATTCTTCAGCGCCTCCGCCAGCTCCTTCTCAGGGAAGGGCCGGAATACTCTGATCTTCAAAAGCCCCACTTTCTTCCCGGTTTTTTCTCTGATCCGGTCCACCGCCGCCTTGCAGGTGCCCGCCGCAGAACCGATCAGGACGATGGCATACTCCGCATCCTCCATCCGGTACTCCTCGAAAAAGCCGTATTTTCTGCCGGTCATCTGCTCAAACTTTTCCGCCACTTCGAGAATCACCCGTCTGGCGTTTATCATGGCTTCCCGCTGACCGCGCTTGGTCTCCATATAGTAATTGGAAACCGCATAAGGCCCCAATGCCATGGGCTCCTTTTCGTTCAGCAGATAGTGGGCCGGGGCGTATTCCCCCACAAACTCCTTCACCTTCTCATCCTCCACAAGCAGGATATTTTCCACGCCGTGGCTGGTGATAAAGCCGTCCTGACAGATCATCACAGGCAGATGCACCGCCTCATGCTCCGCGATGGGGTAGGCCTGCAAAAAATTATCGTACACTTCCTGGTTGGATTCCGCATAGATCTGGATCCACCCGGTATCTCTCGCCCCCATGCTGTCCGAATGATCCGCATTGATGTTGATAGGGCCGCTGAGCGCTCTGTTCACAAGGGCCAGCACAACCGGAAGACGGTCGGAAGCCGCCACATACAGTTCCTCCCACATTAACGCCATCCCGCAGGAAGAGGTGGCCGTCACCACTCTCGCCCCCGCCGCCGAAGCGCCGATGGCTGCGCTCATGGCGCTGTGTTCGCTCTCCACATGAATAAACTCCGTATCCACTTTTCCGTTTGCTATGTAGTTCGCCACATACTGCGGGATCTCCGTAGAAGGAGTAATCGGAAAGGCCGGCATCACATCAGGCGCTGTCTGTCTGATGGCATAAGCCACAGCCTCATTGCCGGATAAACGTTCTCTGATCGCCATTTATTTGCCCTCCTTCATCCCGATCGCACCGAAAGGGCATACCTTCGCACAGATACCGCAGCCCTTGCAGTGATCATAGTCAAATTCCTGCCGCTTTCCTTCCAGAACCGGAATCGAAGAATCCGGACAGACCGGCACGCAAAGCAGACACTGTCTGCATTTTTCCTTTTTATAAACCGGCGTGGCAACCCTCCATTCGCCCGTATGAAAATGTCTGGAAGTGGCAGGCTCATAGATCTGGTTGCCCTCTGTGATGTCCTGCCAGGGACTCCGTTCATTGATATCCTTGCTTTTCATCTGACCACAGTTTCCTTTCGTTTTTCGCACTCTTCCCATGCTCTTTTCATGTATTCTTTCCGCTCGCTCTGCGCGCTCCTCTTATGCATTCTCTCTGCCGCCCGCTCTACGCGCTCTTCCTGGCAGCTCCGGTTCGTTCCTTCGCAAGCGCCTCAAAAGTCATCTCGAGAGCCTTCATATTCCCTTCGATCACTTCCGGCTTCTTTGCAAATTTATGGGCAAAGGAATCCCTCATCTCTTTCAGAAATTCAGCCGTCGTTACCACACTGGACACAGCCACGACCGCCGCAAGCATGGGAGAATTAGGATAATATCTGCCAAGGGCTTCGACGGATATCTTTCTGGCATCCACGGTACAGACGCTGCCCTTCCATCCGTGTCTGCGGAGTTTTGCCGCGATTTCCTCTCTGCCCCGCTCTGTATTGACGATCACCGCGCCGTCTCTCTTTAACCCGCCTGTCACATCAATGCCATCAAGCAGTCCGTCGTCCACGACCACCACATAATCCGGCGTATAGATATTGGAATGGATCGTGATCGGCTCTTCGCTGATCCTGTTGTATGCCGTGATCGGCGCGCCCATGCGCTCCGGGCCGTACTCCGGAAATCCCTGCACATACTTTCCTGTCTTGAAAGCCACATCCGCCAAAAGCAGAGCCGCCGTCTTTGCGCCCTGCCCGCCTCTGCCATGCCATCTGATCTCAACCGTGTTTTTCATAATATCTGTTCTCCTTTTTAATAATACTGCTCGCTGCGCGGGCATGCGCATAGAAAAAAGCCGGCCTGCACACTCGCATAGTCGGCTTTTAAAGTCTCGTTACCTTCCCTCGTCCTATCCACGACATACCAACATATGCGTCCTCTGTCACGGGAGGATCCCGTCTGCATCTACTTGCTCGCGCTTTGGTGCAGCAACTCAGGAGTGATCTTCCAGCCATTTTACTCGTACCGCTTCTCAGCTTATGCGGCTCTCTGTGAACTTTCCAGATGGATGTACTGTCTCCGTCATCGTTTTTCAGGTTTATTCAACTCAGTTTATTATAGTTGTACGATGAAGTATTGTCAAGTTTTTATTTTGGCTGCATCAGCTCCCGATCCCGGACGCAGAGACTCCTGCCCCTTTATGATATCCTTTATTCCGACCATGCATCTTCCTCCCTTTTTTACTGATATTTACTAAATCCAGCGGTTTTTACAAAAGGAAATCCACCCCGGCATGCCGGTTCTGCCTGCGGTTTCTTTGTAATCTGCACCATAAAAACTGCAAAAAAACCGTTGACAAACTTACAGTTTCCTATATAATAATCGCAGTAGAAAAACAAACGTCTCCGACAGGGACATTTGTTTTTCTTATGCCGTCAACCAAATTATGCCGGCTACGGTGTATGCGGTCCTGTAAAACGGCGAACGATATTAAATTCAGGAGGAAATAAAATGAAACGTACTTTCGCACTACTCGCGGCAGGCATTTTCACTTTGGGATGCGCCTGTACACTTTCCGGCTGCGGTGCAGACGGCAACGCTTCATCAGACGATAAAGACGGAAACGGCTACGCTGATGAGATCTATCTTTACAATTGGTCAGAATATATGACCCAGGATATTCTCGATCAGTTTGAGGAAGAATACGGGATCAAGGTCATCGAAACCACCTATGAATCCAACGACGAACTGCTGGCAAAACTGATTGCCGGAAAAGAGGGCGAATATGACATAGCGGTCCCCACCAACACCTACATTCAGGCTTTCAAGGACAACGACCTGCTTGAGCCCTTCGACGAGGGCGCCATCACCAACTTAAGCAACATCGATGACGCCTATCTCGGTCTTGATTACGATCCTGAAAATAAGTATACCATTCCCTATTTCGGCACCATCAACGTGGCCCTGGCCAATAAGCCGATGATGGATGAACTGGGAATCACCGTCAATACCGCGGAGGATCTCTTAAATCCTGCGCTGGAAAATAACCTGCTGATTTTTGACGATATCGAGAGCAATATCACGTTAGCGCTGCAGGGCAGCGGCATTGATCCCGTGACCACGGATCTGGCCGCTCTGGATACCGCAAAGGAATACCTGTTGCAGCTTAATTCCAATCTGAAGTCCTACTCCCAGATCGCCGACGAGCGGATCGCTGTCACCAGAGGGGAAGTGGCTTTAGCCTACATCTACAGCGGCGACGCGATCCAGGCCATGCGGGAAAACAAGGACCTGGTGGTGGTGATGAAGGAAGAGCAGTTCCCGCTTACCATCGACAACATGGTGCTCCTAAAGGGGACAAAGCACAAAAAAGAGGCTCAGCTTTTTATTGATTTTATTCTCCGTCCGGAGATCTCCGCCGAACTTTTGACCAATTTCTCCTATGTCTGCTTCAATGAGGCGGCTGTGGAATACCTGCCGGAGGATCTTGTGGACATGGAAGTCTGCGTGCTGTCCGATGAGATCAAGAATAACCTGGTGATCATCAACGAGAAGGACGGAGAGATGCTTGACAAGATGGTGACCGTGATGACGGAAGTGAAGTCCGCCAAGTGAAATACCCCGCGGAAATAAATAACGGGCGAGGCTCCATTGCGAGGTTCGCTTCACGAACCCGTAAGTAAGATTCAAAGTAATTGCCTATACCATAAAATAGCGGACGCCGCCTGGCGGATAGATGATTACCAGCTCCTTGCGGCGTCCGTTTCCATAAACGCCTTTAAAATATCCATAAACTCTTCCTTGGCTGGCATATCTTCCTGCAGAGACTCCCGGGCATACCCAATACCTGCCACATCTTTCGCCATCAGCTGATCCAGCAGATTTTTATGGATCGAATAATAGTCCGCGTATATAAACACGCAGCTGACTTTCTTTTTCTCCTGCACATTATTTTCAAAACAGGCGTCGATATGGAAGGCCAGCATTCGTATCCCGACGGCCTTTCCAACATCCCCTCCAGTTCAGGCTGGCTGTACCCTGTAAGCCAGCGGATCACCTCGTCAACCTCTTTCCTTGTCCGCCCCTTCCTCTCCGCCTTATTGACAAGCAGATGATAAACCTTTGAAAAATCCATCTGATATATCTTCTCATTTCCCATAAAAACCCTCCATGCTTCCAATAACCCGCAAATTTGGGCGTCAAGCACAAATCTGTCAGATATAAAAATTTATTTTTCACAGTATGCCCCCCTGCTGCCTCAAATGCCTTCCCATCTTACGGATGGTTCCCCGTCTCATAACACCACCTGGCAAGATCGGAGATCAGTTCCGCCGGAACCGGTCCGCTGTAAGGAAGCTGTATGGTCCCCTTGCTGGTCTTATATCCTTCCAGACGTTCCGAAAACTCCCTGACAGCCTCCGGCCCCGGGTACAGGCCCACATGGTTTTTAAAACCGGCAAACTGGATGATATTATGCCCCTTCCAGAAAGTCGGCATACTCCATGAGATCCTCTCCTCCGCCTCCGGCAGCGCCGCACAGATTGCTTTCCTGATTTCCTTCAGAAATTCCCGCACCTCTTCCGGCTGTGCCGCAATGTATTCATCCACCGTTTCCGGCGCTTTCCCGCAGTAATGGCTCTGCTCCTGCCTCTTAAAAGTACGCCCGCACTTCGGACACGTCCACATCTTTATCCCTCCTGCCTCATTCCCGTTCCCTGACCGTCACCAGTACCCTGTCCCCCGGCTGCTTCCCTATCCGGGATCGGATATCCTTACGCACGCCGATAATATAACACACACTCCCATCAGCGTTCTTTACCCCCATATTTACAACACTGCCATCATAGGGCTCTCCGTCAAACGTGGCATGTACCTTCACTCTTCCCCGCCCAAATTCTTTCCTGATATCATAGGGAAAAATGACATGAGCGCCCCCTGTCTCCCCCGCATCATAAAGCAGGGAGTCATACTCATACACTCTGTCGTTCAATGCCTGCACCTCTTCCCATGTCTGTCATCCATTATCACAACTATCTTTACCAGGTTCCTTCTCATTAAATCAATCAGCAGTCTCAAAAGCTTTTGCCGCCGAATTTCATTTCACTATTTTTACACTATTTTTCACTATTTGTAAAGTTCCCTCAGCTCAATCAAAATCATATCGTCCGCCCGCTTCTCATCAAGCCCTCCTCTTGAGATAAACCCATATTTATAACAGGGCAAATTCGCCATTTTTACCTGTTCGATCTCTGTCTCCAACATTTTCGTCGTCAGAGTGGCATTTGTGATCTTCGAGATCTCCGAATTCAGGTACATGGCAACCACGTTTTCAAGCCTGGCTCCCGGAGATGCAATCAAATTGATTATATTTTCCCTGACTGTGGCGGATCTATCGATCAGTCTGTTATAGTATGGTACTCCGCCAAACACGCTGTAAAGGCGGACTTTATCTCATCGGAAAAACTGCTGTAAAAAAGCGCCGACTCATAATAATCCATGGGCTTTAGCTCTATCGTCACATCCACTCTTCCATAGAGCGGATTCTGCCTGTCCAGAAGTCCCCGCAGCCTTCTGCCTTAGACAGGCGAAACCATCTGGCTATCTGAATATAACATCGCGTGAAGCTGTTTTTTTGTTTTTCTCTCCCATAAAACATAATTCGATTTCCTCCGACTCGGTTTTTACCGAATTAAAATTTTTATAGGACAGGAATGATAAAAAGACAACTGACGATATCGTTAAAAGTTCTTGCTTGAAACCTCGTTTTTTCAAATCTTTACTGATCCTCCCGGACAGACCGTTGCTCACCGGAATCTTTCCGCCGGGCTTACTGTGGCCGTTGTACAGAATCTTGAGCATCAGATCCCATGGAAGACCGCACTGCATACACTCTAACGTCAAATGCTCAAACATCTTCCGGTCATCATGTACAGGAATTCCCTATTCCGTGTCGTGATATACCTTATTTCGTTCGTATATGTCAGCCCATTCGCAGTATCCTATTTATCTTATCAACTCCTCAAAATCGTTTTGCAATACCTCCGTAAGCCTCCTCACCGCCTCCAAAGAAACCCCGTCGTAGCACCGCTCATGAGGCGCAGGCAGATAAGCGTAGGAGACATCCTCTCCCACCGTGGTTTTATCCTCATAATACGCCTTGCAGGAGGAGTGCACCTGCCAAATGCCGGTATAGGCCATCAGTTCCGCAGCATTATCCGCATTCACTCCGCTGCCCGCCAGAAGTTCTATTCCGGAACCGTAAGTCTCCTGCAGCTCTTTTAACAGTTCCTTCCCCTCCATCGCTTTCTCCCGCTGCCCGGAAGTCAGAACTCTGTCCGCCCCCAGGGAGATTAAAAGTTCCATCGCAGCATGGGCATCCCTGCACACGTCAAAAGCCCGGTGAAAAACCGCTTCCTTTTTCCCTTCATGAATCAGGTCGATCATCCGCTTCGTGTTTTCCTCCTCGATACTGCCGTCCTCATGCAGAAAGCCGAAGGCCAGCCCGTCCGCGCCGTTCCCCAAAAGCAGCTCTGCCTCCTCGAACATCACCTTCTTTTCTTTTTCCGTATAACAGAATCCCGCCGCTCTGGGACGTACCATACAGATCACTTTCAGATCCGTGTCCTGCTTTACCCGTCTGAGCGTAGCAATTCCGGGCGTCAGCCCGCCCACGCTGAGCGCGGAATTCAGTTCCACCCTGTCCGCTCCTCCGAAAGACGCATTTAAACAGTCCTCGTAGCTCCCGGCGCACACTTCAACCAATCTCTTCATCTTTCCCTCCCGCCGTTTCACCATAACTCCTTCCTGAAACAGTCCAATATGCTTTTCTCCAGAACAATCCCTCTGAAAATGCTGTTTTTTCCATCATAGACTGTACCTTTTCCGACGGGTTATATACCGACAGATTTAAACTGTCCCAGTCAAAAACCAGAAGGGCATCTTCCGCCACAAACAGTACGTTCAACGTACCCGAATGATTCTCCATAATTTCGCATACCGCTTCTTCTATCATTTCCGGCGAGGGCCGGTCAACCCACCCGTTCCACAGGATCGTCACATGATAATAACACATCAGTTTCAGAATAACGGCGACAAACCTGTCCTTCAGCCCGATGTGCTTATCGCTGTTCAGCAGATAATACTCCACATCAAAAAACTGCCCGCCGCTGTCCGGAGCTACCCGTTCCGGAAGAAAATCCATGATGTAACATGGCTTTTTCAGTAACGCATCAATCTTTTCCATTCTCTTATCCACAGTTCACCCCGTATTTTCCAACATTGCGCCTGCTGATATCCTACCATATTTAAGCTCTGAAAAAAAGTCAAAACTTTGCCGCCAGCGGATCGGCTTCCTCCCCATCGACAGTCACCGCAAAGGACAGGTTGGGACCTGCCGCCATTCCGGTCTGTCCCAGTGTTGCGATAACCTCCCTCTGCTCCACTTCATCGCCTGCCGACACCTTTATCTCCTCTAAATGTCCATATTTTACCACAATGCCGTCTCCCAGATCCAGGACGACCGTATTCCCGTAAGCGCTGTCAAACGCCGTCTCCACAACCGTCCCGTCCGCAACGGCGTACACTTCCTCCCCGGCGCTCCCCGCAATATTGATGTGATCCGAATGAGTTCCGTTTTCCTGCTCTCCATAGAAGGCAGACACCTCTGTACTGACTGTGGGCCAATTCCAGTCACCATAGATCAGACTGCCTGTATCATATTCCTGCTCGGCCGCATCCTGCTTTTGTCCCTGCGCGCTCTGCTCCATCGCCCCGGCAAGCCTGTGTTTTACATCCGCTGTCGCTTCCTTTTCAAAATCAAAGGAACACATCCAGTCCTGTCCGAAAACAAAATCATTGTTTGTCAGAAGAAAATAATACCAGTCCCCGTCCTGCAGGTTTTCCTTCATCGCTTCCACATCATACCCCTCCGCTATGTCGATGGAAACGATGCCCTCAGAGTGAGGCTCTATGGCCAGGCCTGACATCCTGATCTTTTCGCTGTCCCCCTCCACCTCCCCACCGGTGGACCACTGCATGACTCTCACTTTATCCTGCAGCTTAAGCTCCCTGTCCGAATCGTTCACCACAACAATTTCAAACCTGCCGCCGCCCTGGTAGGCCGATGCAAATCCCGCTTCATCCCCGTTCAGATCCGAGAACTTCGCATATCCGAAAGCGCAAAGCAGCGCAAAGCACATAAGACATCCGGCCAAAAGTGCCGCCTGTCTTGTCTTATGTCCGGTCAGCTGCCCGTCTACCGCAAAATCCACTCCTGTTTTACTCTGAATCATTGACTGTATATTTCCAAGACTTCTCCTGCTGTATTTTTCCATACTACCGCTTCCTTTCTTCATATTTTCCTGCCGCAGCATATTTGCAGTGAATCACCCCACAATCGGCAAAAGGTTATCCATCCTGTTTCTCCATCATTTTTTTCAACTTCTGCCGCACATAGTATAATTTGTTTTCCACTTTTTTCTTCGGCAAATCTAACGCTGCCGCAATCTCCGCCGGCTTCTGTTCATAGTAATACCGCCTGATGATCAGCTCCCTTTCCTGTCCGCCGAGTCCATCGATACAGGACAGCAGTTTTTCCCTTTCCACATCATTTTCCGCAATCTCAGCATGTTCCAGGCTCTCCGCCATCATTCTTTCCATGGGCAGTTCCCGCTCTCTGACGATCCGACGATATCTGTCGATCGCCCTTGACCTTGCGATCATGGAAAGCCAGGAAGACAGGCCGCCTCTGTCAGGATCATACTTTTCCGGGTGCTGCCACAGATAGATAAACACATCCGCCACGCATTCCTCCACATCCTGGGCGGACGCGGCGTTTATGATGACAGACGCTGCGATCCTCCAGAGAAGTTTTGAATATTTCCGCACAACACAGGCAAATACCTGCTCATCCCGGTCAGCGATCGCTGTAATTATCCTTTTGTCCTGCAATGTAAACACCTCTTTCTCCAGCCGTATAATGGATTGGTCCGATGTCGCCTGATTGGCTACCCGGTCTGATGATACGCTTAACCAGGCGGCATTGCTGACTAATCAGTCATATATAGTACGCACAAAAGATAAAAAACACTTACTTGTTCTCTCTGATTCTGATCCTATTGTAAGTCAAATTTTCCCACAGTGCAGCCGCAAATTTAAATTCAAAACGACCATCCGCCCCCGAAAACCGACCGTCCGTCAAAAAACAGCAGACAGCGCAGGCGCTTTGCTATATAATGTCCCCTAAAGAAAAGCAGGCACGAATTCGCAGGTTTACATGATATCACACAACAGGAAAGAAAGGTGAAATTCAAATGCAGGTAGAGATCAAAATCGACGCCGCCTGTAAAGAGCCAAAGATCATCATCCTCACAGACAAAATGACCGATGAACTGAGCGCCCTTGTGGGCAGAATTTCAGAGAAGTCACCGCAGATCCTCTCAGGCTTTAAGGGCGATACGCTGGAAATACTGGAACAGTCCGATATCTTCCGCCTCTATGCGGCCGCCGGCAAAGTGTACGCTCAGGCGGCAGGCGGCGAATACACACTCAGGCTGCGGCTGTATGAACTGGAAGAACGGCTGGACAAAGACATGTTTGTGCGCATCTCCAACTCAGAGATCATCAACCTCAAAAAAGTGAAAAGTTTCGATCTGAGTTTTACGGGCACCATTTGCGTCACCTTCTCAGACGGCACGACCACCTATGTTTCGAGAAGATATGTCAAAAAGATAAAACAGGTGCTGGGTATCTAAGCAGATGAAGGATACCTTTTGCAGACTTTCTGACAACAGAACTCAGACTGCCCGGAGATTTCCGGGAGAAAGGAAAATCCGTTCCGGCAAAACAGGATCGGTGGAAAGGAAAACAATGAATATGAAAAAGAAAATTTTTATGCGCGCCCTGGTCGGCGCCCCCATCGGACTCACGATCAGCACTATCATAACGATCATCTTCTCCCTGCTCTTCGGGGAGGGAGCTTACTTTGCGGTTCCCCACGATCTGGCCGCCGCATGCGGCAGTGAGATAAACGCCGTTTTGTTACAGACGGTTTTCGCCCTGCTCTACGGCGCGATGTGGGGCAGCGCATCGGTCATCTGGGAGATGGAAAACTGGAGCCTTTTAAAGATGACCTTGACTCATCTTGCAGTGTGCTCTGTGGTATCCTTTCCCATCGCCTACTTTATGCAATGGATGCCCCACAGCATCCCTGGCGCCCTGGCTTTCTTCGGCATGTTCTTCGCCATCTACACAGTGATCTGGCTCTCCCAGTACTGCGCCATCAAAAGACAGGTGGCGCAGATGAACAGCAGGCTGTCCGGACGCAATTTGTAGCAGCCTTATGCAACCAACGGCCTTTCGGTCTTATGCTAACCAACGGCCACTTGCTTCATGAGCGGCTTTATACTAATTTTTCCGGCGGGCAGGGCAGTGTACGCTGCTCCTGCCGCCGTATATACTTTGAGATATCATATTCAGTACTCTATATTCCAAACTGCTTTTTTACATTTTCCACTTCTTCCATGCTGCAGCCAATCGATTCCCCAATTATCTTAGTATCTGCTTTTCTTTCTGTTACTTTTTTGAAAATTTGAGCTCCTATTTCTATCCCCTGACTCCGTCCGATCTCCAGCCCTTTTTCATTCCAATGGCCTTGCCGTCCTCCAAAAGAACCTGATCATGAAGTTCCTGATCGTACTCATAAACTCCCATCTCTATTACCTCCTTTTTATGCTCCTTGAAAAACTCTGCAAGAATGCCTTCCGGCATGATACGGCGATACGCCGTCAAACGAAGTCTGATATAAAGACTTATATTTCATACAAACCCCTTTCACCCGATTTTAAAATCACATATCAAATATTTCGCAATCAATCCATAACTGTTTTATAACTATCCAACTAACATTTACGTCATCTCATCCCGCAGCGCATCGATAATATTCTCCTTCCTGATCTTCCCCGTGGCGTAAGCCATAGTGATAAACACAATGCCGAACACCTCAAAGATACTGAATCCCAGCGCCCCCCAGGGCAGAGTAAACGCCATATCCCGCTCCTCCACGGAGATAATCACCGTATGGATCAGCCACGAGAGAAACAGAGAGATCGGTATCCCGGCAAATAATGTCCGCATTCCATAGAAGGCGCACTCAAAACGCATCATCCTGTTAAATCCTTTGTCGGACATTCCCACCGAACGAAGCATGGCGAGTTCCCGCCTCCGCAGCCTGATACCTGTGGAGATCGTATTAAACACATTTGCCACGGCAATCAACGATATCATAAAGACAAACACCCAGGTAAAGATATCAATGATAAAATCTATGTTGCGGTACAGCTCAAAAGCTCTCGCTGCGTTGAACAGATTATAGTTTGCCATGATTTCCTCCTCAAGCAGCAGCCCCTGTATTTGCCTTAACGTCTCCGTAGGGTTCTCACTCCAGAAAAACGCTCCCAGATGCACCTTATTATCTACAGTCTCCAGTCCCGCAAACCGTTCCTTCATGGACAGCGGTGCCGTGACATGAAACACATAGGCAGGATCTCCCTCCAGAATGTACACACCGTCCAGAGGATAACTGTTTTCAAAAGTGGCGCAGATCGTCTTTTCCGTCCCATCCGCAGCGGACCTGAATACAAAATTCATGGACTGCCCCTCAAAAAAAGTGGTATGTTCCACCGAATTCATAACGCAGATCAGGATCTTCCCGTCAGGCCCCCTATACTCCTCCACCGGAAGCCCGATGCCTTCTATAAATTTCTGATAAACATCGTCATCAATAAACTGGGTGTACAGCCTGATCTCCTGCTTTGCCCCCGTTCCTCCGTCCCCCATGGCTGCCCGGTAGGACGCAAGGAAGTCCTCCGGCAGTTCATCGGTTCTCGCGAGGTAAAAATAATCCGCCTGCCACATACTTCTTGAGATGCCTTCTGTCCCCTCCATCTTCCGATAGAGGGCGTCGAATTCCTCCTGCGTCATATCATCCGTTATAAATTGGATATCTCCGTCCGCCGCCTGGCCCGTGTAGGCACTGGCCAGTTTTTTTACCGCTGTTCCGAAAGTGCTTCCCGCCACCGTTAGAACAACGCTGAGCGTCAGGGAAAGGACAATACTGCGATACTTTTTCCTGTTGCGCTTAAAGTTTTTTAGCGCCAGCGTCCCCTCCAGACCATATCGTTTCCACGCTCTTTTCGAGATCCGGATCTTCTTCGCCTCCAGTCTGAACTCGCCGCTTCCGCGGATGCAGTCCATAATAGGCCTCTCCACCGCTTTTTTCGCCGGAAGCCAGGCTGAGATCAGAATCGTGATGAGAGCGAATAATGCAGCCAGCGCCAACGCCCGAAAGGATACCACCAGCCCGAATCCCTCCTCGGAGCCGAGAATGTTCGCAAAATTTTTTTCCACCACCGGCAGCAACAGACTGATACAGCCGATCCCGGCCGCTATTCCCGCAGGGATCCCCATGCATCCGATACAGACGCCCTCGAACAGCACCGCTCCCCGCAATTGCTTTGCGGTTGCCCCCACCGACATCAGGATCCCGTACTGATGGACGCGCTCATTCAACGAAATGTTAAAGGAATTGTAGATCAAAAAGATCGAACTGATCATAATGATCAGAGCCAGCACACCGCCGACAGTATACATAAATGTATTGAGTATCCTGTTTTCCGTGATACCCATAAACCGCAGCAGGTCCTCGTTGACGCCGAAAGCGCTCTCCTCGCCTTTGCTCTCCCCGTAATCCCGCACAGACCGGGGATCTTTCAGAGCGGCATAAAAACTGTAACTGTATACTTCCTCCGCGCCGTCGGCCCTTGTGATCACGGTATACCCCGGAGATCCGTGCAGCTCAAAACCGGGCCGCTCAAACGTTCCCACCACCGTGTAGGCGCGTTCCCTGTCCGTCCTGAAGGATTCATCCACTCTGCGGGGATCGCACTGCGTCAGAATTTTTCCGCCGCTTTCCCGCTCCCCCAATTCCAGTGTCAGCGTATCTTTCAGCGAGATCCGTATGCCGGCCTTCGCCGCGATGCTCTCCGCCGGCACTATGATTTCACTGCTGTTTTCAGGCATTCGTCCTGCGATCAGGCTGACCGGCAGCTTCTCAAAAGTCTCATCGGTAAATCCCGCCACAAAGAGATAGGGTTTGTCCGCGCTCTGCTCATCCGCTCCGGAGAGCAGGGCGTAACCGATATTCTCGAAGGATACGGATTCCAGTACCTCCTCATCCTCCCTCCACTCCTGCAGGCGGGCTGCGGAAACGCCGGAAAAGAGGATATGCCAGTTGCCGCCTTTTGCGATCTCCGCATCGATCATGTAGCCGACAAGCGACGTCCCGAATGTGACGATCGTCGTAAACAGCGCCGTGGACAGCATGGCGCCGACGACTGTGACGAAAGTCCTCGTGCGGTTTCCTTTCATCCCCTGCAGTGACACTTTCCAAAAAATATTCATACCCGCGTCACCTGCCTTTCATCCCGCACGACTCTCCCGTCCGCAATCGTGATGATGCGGTCCGCCTGCAGCGCGATATTCTCATCGTGGGTGACGAGCAGAAGCGTCTGCCCGTACAGTCTGTTGCTCTTTTTGAGCAGATAGATGATCTCCTTTCCGTTTTTGCTGTCAAGGCTCCCGGTGGGCTCGTCCGCCAGCATCACCTGAGGCGCATTCATCAGCGCCCGCCCAATGGCCACTCTCTGCTGCTGCCCGCCAGAGAGCTGATTCGGCAGATGGTTCCTTCTGTCTGTGAGGCCCAAGAGCTCCAACAGTTCCTTTAATCGCTCCCTATTGACTTTTCTTTTATCCATCAGGATCGGCAGCGTGATATTTTCCACCACGTTTAACGTCGGGATCAGATTGTGAAACTGATAAATTAACCCCACCTGACGTCTGCGAAAGATGGCCAGCTGTTCGTTGTTCTGGGCATAGATATCCTGTCCGTCCAGATAGATCTTTCCACTGGTTGGCATATCCACCCCGGCAATGCTGTGAAGCAGGGTTGATTTTCCGGAACCGGATGTACCGATGATCGCCACAAATTCGCCTTTTTCCACGGTGAGGGATACATGGTCTAAAGCCGTCACCTGATTTTCTCCTTCACCGTAGAATTTGTACAGATTTTCTACTGTTAAAAATTCCATTTTGCCTCCTGTTCCGCATCCGCCGGGTTGTCGCTGCAGGGATATGCCAGTATCCCAGGCTGATTGTGTATATACAGGACAGATGCTGTTTTAATTCACATAGAGTAGACTATAGGGGACTAAGCTATGTTTTTTACAGTATATCTTCCATGCCTTACATTTCGGTGACTTTCAGGTGACTGATTCGTCACTTTGGCGACTGCTTTACACCGCCTTGATGACTGATTTATATCACTTTGGCGTCCGATTTACATCATTTTCATGCCGCATGCAAAGCGGCCCCGGAATTCGCATCCCAGAGCCATTTTTTTAAGTATTATTTCCCGTATACCTTTGTCACTTCGAAAACCGTATCGTAAACAGGGCCCCGCCCGCCGGATGGTTTTTCGCGGTGACGGTTCCGTTTTGTCTGTTGATGATCGTTTTGGAGAGGGCAAGACCGATCCCGTAGCCGGAGGCGTTTTCCTTTTTGCCGCGGTAGAAGCGGTCAAAGATGTGGTGAAGCTGTTCCGGCTCAAAACCTGCGCCGTTGTCCTTCACCGTGAGCTCCGTATAGAGCAGGGTATCCTCGCAGGCAATCTCAATTTTCCCACCGTCGCCCGCGCTCTCCATACAGTTTTTCAGAATATTTTTTATGGCCTCAGAGAGCCATCCCGCGTCGCCTGTGATACGGATATCCGCCGGCACGTCTTTTTGTAACGTGATATCGTGCAGTTCCATCGGGATCAGGAGAGGGCTGACTGCCTCCTCCACCAACCCCGCCACATCCACATCCTCCGTGTTAAACTCCACAATACCTGCATCCAGTCTGGACAGTTTCAATAACGAGGTCAGCAGCCAGTCCATCTGCGAGAAGAGTTCTTCGCACTCCCGCAAAAGTTTTTTGCGCTCCCCTTTGTCCGGATCGTTTTCCATCAAAGTCAGCACCAGATTCGCCGAAGTGAGCGGCGTCCGCAGCTGATGCGCAATATCCGCCAGGGAATCCGCCAGATGCTTCTTCTCCCGCTTCAGGGCATCATTCTGCTCTCTGATGCGCACCGTCATCTTCGTGATTTCGCTCCGCAAAATAGAAAGTTCCCCCTCTTCCTCCTCCCCGATATCCACACGCTCCCCATAATGCAGCACAAGATCAATCAGCTCCGAGAGCTCCGCGATCTTTCGATATCTGAATCTCATGAATACAAAAAACAGGCCGCCAAAACCACCGGTTACTCCCAAAACAAGCATCCCTGCCGCCCGGTCAATCAAAAATCCTGCCGCCGCGCCCAGAATCGCTACAATCAAACAGCCGTAACCTAACCACCTGATCTCCTTATTTCGAAACATATTTTCCTCCCGGCGTCCGTTCCCTCAACCTGCTGGCATTCCCCGCCTCCCGAGCCGATACCCCGTCCCCCGGACCGTCAAAATGATCCTCGGCTCCGTCGGATCATCCTCCACCTTCTCCCGCAGACGCTTGATATAAACTGTCAGCGTGTTATCATTGACAAACTCTCCCGCCGCATCCCACAGTTCATCAAGCAGTCTCTGCCTTGTGATGATGCTGTCGGGATTGTTGATAAATACTAACAGGAGCCTGTATTCCAGCGCGGAGAGAAAAACCTCCGCGCCGTTCTTTTTCACAATCCCTGTCCCCGTATCCACCGAAAGCCCGCCTGTCTCAAATACGCAGGATCCATGTCCGCTTTTTCGCAGCGCCGCCCTGATTCTTGCCACCAGCTCCCTCGGGCGAAAGGGCTTTGTGATATAATCGTCCGCTCCCATGTTGAGCCCCGTCACAACGCTGGCCTCGTCCCCCGACGCCGTCAGAAAGATGACCGGGATATCCTGCGCCTCTTTGATCCGGGTGCAGACCGCGTACCCGTTTCCGTCGGGCAGAGAGATATCTACAAGCGCCAGATCAAATCTCTGTCCGCCTATCTTTTCCTCGGCCTCGCCTTTCGTCTTTGCATGGATCACCGAAAACCCCTCCGCTCTCAATAAAAGCGCCAGGTTTTTCGCGATCTCCCTATCGTCCTCCACCAGAAATACCTGTTTCATATCCTCTCCAAATTCTTATCGATCTCAATCAAATACGGCACGATCACATCAAAAAACCCTTTGCTCCACTCCGCCTGAAATCTGGCCATCTGAATCCAGTCCGTCTCGTTTGCGATGCTCACGTTATCCAACTGACAGTACACCTTTGACGCCTTATTATCATCATTTCTGCTCCAGCAAAGGGGTATCCCCAGCTTTTCCTCTATGTCCTCCCTGTGCTTCCACAGGGCGTCAAAAGCGGCTTTATTCTTTTCCTTCCGGGCTTTGCTCATCACGATCTCCACCCTTGCGGAATCATACCGGGCAACACAGCAGATATAAAAACCGCCCACACCGAAAAAGCCGTTGATCCATTGATATTTCGTCGGATTTACATTTTGGAACGGTCCCTCTTCTCCGCAGGCATTTCTGATCTGTTCCAGAGCATAGCCCCAGTACTTTCTGCGGATCTCGTACCTTTCCTCTCCGTCCTCCGACTCCTCCGCCTCATTCTCCTCCCGCAGCCAGAAGATCAGATCCGCGGGATCGGCGCCGTACAGCTTAAAGAAACGTCGAAGCAGCGAGATCTTGAGTCCCGTTCCCGTGTTCCGCTCCACATAAATATTGTCATCAATTTCCAACGCCGCCCGAAGATCGGAAGGCCTGCTGCTGACATGCAGCGAGATATCACTGCCCTCCGTCCGGGTATGGGCCAATTTGGAGAGAACGGATTTGTCCTCCGCATGCAGTATTTTCAGCACACTCTCATACATGCTGATCCAGCTGTCCACAGGCTGTTCCATATTTTTGTAACTGAATTTTGAAATCACCCTTCCGGTAAGCGTCACATCATCCTCCAGACTGTACGCGTCCAGCTGTCTTTTCGCCGGCCTGTAGGATGTGCCGGAAGCCTCCCATATCTGAACCGCTTTCCCGGCAAGGTAACTGCTGCGCTCCTCCAACTCCCGCAGCGTCCAGTTCTTCTTCCCCGCTATATATGTGTTCATACGGATCCCGCTTTCCAGAAAACCGTTTTTCATTGTCTTTTTATCTGCAAAACTGTTGTTGCTGTACTTTGCGTTATAGGCTGTCAGCGTCAGATTCGCGATCCGGTGCAGCCAGACCTCATGGATCTGTTCATAGTCCTCTCCCAGCTCCTTCATCCAGGCTGGCGTCAGATGCTGCGGCATAATATGTTCGATGGAGTAATCTCCCTCATCACAGTGGCGATAGATGTCCTTGTCCTCCATTGTCCCTTCATTTTCCAGCCGCTCCATGATATAGATCTTGTTTTTGCTGTTCATCAGATAGACCTGCTTTTCGGCAAAGGCCTGCTCGAACTCCGTATCGTCCGGAAATCTGGCCCGCTCTCTCTTGGAGAGAATCGCATATTTAAATTTTTCCAGATACTCCTCATAGATGCGCTCGCTCAACATAGCCTTTGCGGGCACTACGATCTTCTGCTCCATCAGATTATACATAGCAAGAAACAGCAAGGACACCGTCGTCAGCCGCTGCTGTCCGTCTATCACAAGAAATTCCTCATTGCCGCCGTCCGGATTATACACAGAGACGATACTGCCGAAAAAATGGCTTTTTCTCCGGTTTCTAACCACCTTCACCAGATCATCATACAGTTGCTTGCAGTTTTCGATCTTCCAGTCGTAATTGCGCTGGTATACAGGAATCACAAAACGTTTGCTTGTTCCCTGCATATAGGCCGCCAGTTTCTGCTCCGAACCTTTCATAGTGCGCGTCCTCCTTACCCCTTTTCCTCATCATACCACAACAGCCCGGCTATTAGAATACTAAATTGTCATTGCCCATATATTGCTCTTATGGTACAATGGCATTACAGATCTCATGGATGTGCAATATGGCGACATTACAGATTTGTATTGACGATATGCCCAAGAAACAGGCTGATCCGTGTTCTTTCTCTGCTCGCTGAGGGCAATTCTCTGCCTGCCCAATATAAGGCTCATTCTCTGACCGGCAATTTGCAGGATTTCAGAGAATGCCGCATAGAACCGGACTGGCGGCTCATGTACCAGCTCCATGAGGATACTCTCATCCTCTCAGCTACCGCAACAAGCACCCATTCAGACCTGTCTGGAAAGTAAATCTCAAAGGAGGCTTCCCCATGATCGCAGAATTTCTGATCGGCTTTTTTATCTCACTGCTCGTCGCCCTCATTATGATCGGCATCGGCATATCACAGCTCAAAAGCAAAACCCCGGCTGCTTTTTACACCGGGGAAAAACCGTTCAGTCCGAATGAATTATCTGATGTGAACGCATGGAACAGAAAGCATGGCCGCATGTGGATCATCTACGGAATTGTTATCCTCTTCTCCTATATTCTGGCAGCCTTTATCGGCCTGGGTACCCCAATGGGCCTGATCGTTTACCACAGCGGGATCGTTCTGCCCATTGTCGTCATGATCGGATACCACAATAAACTGACAAAAACCTGCAGACTGCCGAAGGAAAGGCAGTCGCAGCAAAATACAGCTGCACCGAAACACACGAAAGAAACGGAAAAATCATGATCACCTCCGCTACCGTCACAGATTTACCGGAAATACTGAATATCTACAAACACGCCAGAACTTTTATGGCACAAAACGGCAACAATACCCAGTGGGCGGACGGTTATCCTCATAGAGAACTGCTCCTTAAAGATATACAGAAAAGACAGCTCTATCTCTGCTGCGATGCCCATGCAGTCTACGGTGTGTTCGCCTTTATCATCGGGGAAGATACTACCTATGCCCATATCGAAGACGGCTCCTGGCTGTCCGACGCCCCCTACGGCACGATCCACAGGATCGCCGCAAACGGCGTGAAAAAGGGCGTCTTCGCGGAAGTCCTCGCTTACTGTGAACGCAAGATCCCTCATCTGCGCATCGATACCCACCGTAACAACCACATCATGCAGCATCTAATCGAAAAGCACGGTTTCCGCCGATGCGGCACCATCTATATCTCCGACGGATCCCCCAGAATCGCCTATGAAAAGATTCCGGAAGGGCTTCTGCCGGTTTATTAAAAAATTTTTAATATATTCTGTAACAAATCATCCTCTGCTCCGTCTAACTGTTGTAAAACAAATGCATTTGCCGTTTACGATATCTGACCAAAAGCTGCGGGAAAGGAGGGGCACAGGTCCATGGATTTCGAAAAGCTCTACAATGCTTTCTATATGCAGGTCTATTCCTATCTGATGACGCTGTCCGGGAATCCCCACACAGCGGAAGAAATCACCCAGGAAGTGTTTTTCAAAGCCATGAAAACGAAGCACCCCTACCGCAGTTCATCCGGCGAACTGACCTGGCTGTGCGCCATTGCCAAAAACACCTATATCGACGAATGCAGAAAGCAGGCCAGGTTTCAGAACGCTGACCGCGAGCTGACCGATGATCGCAATATGGAAAAACTTCTGGAAGATGAGGGTGCCACACTCCAGATCCACCGGATCCTGCACAAACTGGAAGAACCCTATAAAGAAGTTTTCCAGCTGCGCGTCTTTGGAGAACTCTCTTTTCGAAAGATCGGCCAGATCTTTGATAAAACCGAAGCCTGGGCACGGGTAACCTACCACCGGGCCAGACTGAAAATAAAAGAAAGGATGGAAGAACATGGAACAGAAATATAATTGCGAACTCATACAGGATCTGCTGCCTTTATACCGGGACGGCATCTGCAGCACTTTCAGCCGCACCGTTGTGGAAGAACATCTGCCGGAATGTAAAGACTGCTCACAGATCATGGAGCAGCTGAAAAATGATGATCTGGAAACGGAACTGATAGAGGAAAAAAATCATATCCTCAAAGCGTATTTTAAGAGGGAACGAAAGCGGACCTTTTTCATCGGCATCGGCGCCGCGGGCATTCTGATGATTCCGGTCATCGTCTGTCTTATCTGCAATCTGGCCATCGGCCACGGATTAGACTGGTTTTTTATTGTCCTGACTGCTCTGCTTGTAACAGCCTCCATTATTGTCGTCCCTCTTATCGTGCCGGATCATACCTCACTGTGGGCATTGGGATCTTTTACCGTCTCCCTGCTTCTTCTGCTGCTCAGCACCTGCCTTTATACCGATGGAGACTGGTTTTTCCTGGCCTCCATTCCCACCCTGCTTGGGCTGTCGGTGGTCTTTATGCCCTATGTCATAAGAAAGCTTCCGCTTCCCGCCCTCTTAGCCGGACATAAGGCGCTTCTCGTCATGATCTGGGATACCCTTTTACTGTATGCCGTCATCACAGTATGCGGCTTCCATACGGCCTCCCCCGATTATTGGAGCCCTGCTTTGCAGATCACTACCTACTGTGTGCTGCTGCCCTGGGCGACGCTTCTGATCATCCGCTATACAAAGCTGCAGATCCTGATCAAAATCGGTCTCTGTGCCGTCCTCGCCGGTATTTTCACGACCTGCACCAACTATGTCATCTCGGTGATCTTATGGGATACGGAGCGCCTGCTCCACTTCAGTCCGGAGCGCATCTTCGTGGGAAATGAGGTTTACAATATAGTCATCGGCATTTTGGCGATCCTGACAGGCCTTGTCCTGACTGCGGCAGGTTTCATCAGACAGCATAAAAAAGCCTGAAAACAACGGTTCACCGGGCAGAGAATATTTTCCCTCTGCCCGGTGAATTGCCCATACGCCATCCACAGCATTTTTCACTGCCCCGGCCTGCATATACGCCGTTCGCAGCATTTTCTGCCGTACCAGTCTGCCCATACGGCGTCCTGAAACATATTCCACTGTCCCAACCTGCACATAAATGACGGTTAAGCGATCATCTCTCTGTTCTCAGTCCTCACAGTTCCCCGAGCATCTGCTCCGGATTCTGTTCCGCTTTCACCTTATCAAACGCCCTCTCAATCATCCCATTTTCATCGATCAGATAGGTTGTCCGCACAACGCCCATGCTCTTTTTTCCATAGTTTACCTTTTCCTTCCACACATCATAAGCCTGGATACAGGTAAGTTCCGGATCGGACAGCAGCGTAAAGGGCAGACCGTATTTCTCCTCAAACTTCTTGTGGGAAGCCACAGAATCTTTGCTGACGCCGATCACCACCGCCCCTTTCTCCGTAAACTGCGGATACAGTTGTCCAAAATTGCAGGCCTGCTTCGTGCAGCCCGGGGTATTATCCTTCGGGTAAAAATAGAGAATAACTTTCTTCCCCCTGTACTCTTCCAATGTGTGCATCTCTCCGTTCTGATCCGGCAGTGTAAACCCCGGAGCTTTTGTTCCAACTTCCAGCATTTTGATATCTCCTTTCTCATTCTGTTAATTCTACAGCGTTTTTTCCGCTTTCTCCTATTTTACCATTTTTTGTTCCATTTGATACTACCTTTCGAAAGAATACCTGTCGTATTGGCTCAGCCCTGCGGGATTCAACTAAACGGAAAGCCATCATATCCTGCCTGATGGGATCCCGCAAAACCGGACTACTACACCTTATCTCTTACGAATACAAATAAAACCGGACTACTACTCTTTATCCCTTACGAATACAAATCTTTGTGTATCAGACAACGCTTCCCTGAACCGATACTCCATCGCGTCAAATCTCTTTATTTCTTCCGGCTCTCTCACCCCGTTCTCCGCAAGAAACCTGACCATCTCTCCCCGGGCCATCTTTGCATGGGTGCCCTTCTGTTTCAGTTTCCCCTCCACTTCCTCCGCAAAAACAACCGTGATAAACAGACAGGAATGCTCTGCATAAGGCTCCACAGCACAGGAATACTCCTTCGACGCCAGATTCAGAATGATTCCATCCTCATTCCCCTCCATTAGATTCCGATAAAGTCTGTCCCCCCAGAAAGCGTACAGATCTTCCTTTCCATTCACCGGGAGCCTCGCCTGCATCTCCAGCCGATAAGGCACCACGCCGTCAAAAGGCCTTAACACTCCATAAAAGCCTGATAAAATCCGCAGATGCTCCTCCACATAGGCAAGGGCGCTCTCCGTAAATACCCCCGGCGCCATATACTGATACTGCAGCCCTTCATAGGAGACCAGGGCAGGCGTAAGACATTTCTCCGGATCCATCATTGCAAAACGCCTGAAATTCAGCTCCGCCAGTTTATCATTGCACTTCCACAGCGCCTTCGCCTCGGCAAGAGAAAGCTTCTTTATCTCCTCCATTAAAACCTTTGTATCCTGCAGAAAACAGGGTAACGTCTTTGCCTCAAAAGAATCCCTGTCCACATTCATCTTCTTAGCCGGCGAAATAATGATTCGCATATCCGTTTTCTCCTTCTCACAGTTCTATGCCATTTTATTGGAACATAAAGACTGCTCGCAAAGCGTGCTGTCCGTTGTTTCCTCACGGCGTCCGGCATCGTTACCTAAATGACATTGCCTCACAATTTCTTCCACACTACCGCCATCATCGTAAAGTAGCAGGCCAGCCCGCCCACCACATTGGTCACGGGCTCCGCCGCCAGAACCCCTGTGATTCCCAGATCCCACAGGTGCGGCAAAATCAGGATCAGCGGCACCCCCAGGATCGCCTTGCGGAACAGCGAGAAAAACACCGCCTGCTTCGCCTTTCCCAGACTCACAAATACAGTCTGCCCCACATACTGGAAAGCCATGAAGAAAAACAGCGCAAAATGCCATCGCATGGAAACCACGGCCACCTCTAAAAGCGCTGCCTCGCCGTTGAAAAATCCGACGATAAGTCCGGGAAACAGCATCAGGACCGCCCACATGCCGATCCCATAACCAACCGTCACCCGCCTGATAAAACGGATCCCTATCTTCACCCTTTCCTTTTGCCCTGCGCCGTAATTATAACCCAGCACCGGCTGCGCCCCCTGGGTAAATCCCTGTATGGGCATCTGCACCACTTCCCGCACGGAATAGATGATGGTCATCGCCCCCACATAGAGATCGCCCCCGTAAAACTGCAGAGAAGCATTGCAGAAAATCTGCACGAGACTGTTTGTCACAGACATTGTAAAGCCCGACAGCCCCAGCGCAAGGATCTGCCTCACCAGACCGCCTTCCAACCGCATCAAAGAAATTTTCAACCGCAGGATCGCCTTTTTACCGCTCAAAAACCACAGCACCCACACCGCAGATACCAACTGGGAGAGGATCGTGGCCGCCGCTGCACCCTGTACTCCCATTTCCAGTACGAAAATAAAGACCGGATCCAGTATCAGGTTTAAAAAAGCGCCGATCACCACCGTAAGCATACCTGTTTTTGCAAACCCCTGAGATTCAATAAAGGGATTCATCCCAAGCCCCAGCATCACAAAAACATTGCCCGCCAGATAGACGTCCATATAGGCGTTGGCATAGGGGATCGTCTCGTCACTTGCGCCGAAAAGATACAAAAGAGGCGTCTTGCACAGATACCCGGCAGCTGTCAGAACCATTCCGAACACAAGAAGCAATGTCAGGGAATTTCCCATGATCTGTCCCGCCTTCTCCTCATCCCCTCTGCCCCTTTCGATGGAACAGAGGGGTGCGCCGCCGCTGCCGCAGAGATTGGCAAAGGCGTTGATGATCGTGATGATCGGAAAAGCTACGCCCACGCCGGTAAGCGCAAGCCTCCCGTCTCCTGGCATATGCCCCAGATACATCCTGTCCACGATGTTGTATAATACATTGACAAGCTGCGCCAGAATCATCGGCAGAGAGAGTCTGACAATACTGCCGGACACTGTTCCTATTGTAAAATCATGCTTTTTTGTTGTACTTTCTGTTACCGTCCTGTCTGTCGCATTTTCTGTCATAATTCACTCCGTTAACTGCCCCTTCTTCCTCCTCCGATCTTTTTTCACTGCCGCCCTGCCTCCATCCGATCCAGGCTCCGCGCACCTGTCATCGTAATGTACGACCCCTCTCCGGACCGCACTGCTGCCACAACGAGCGCTCTAATTCTCCCGCTCTATCCATATTTCATCGATCTGCATCCCGCTCTCGGCAAAATACAGCTTTAGGTAGTTGTTGGAATTCATAAATTCGCCCAGAGACTGTTCCAGCTCCACATACTTCCCGTCCGTCCCGTTCAGGGTAAAGGTCTTTTTCAGCGTGCCGTTCACAAAGATGGACAAAGGCACCTGAGCAAGCTCAGAAGCATCCACTTTCGCCCGGATGCAGATTTTATAAGAATGCAAGCCCTCCGTCTGCAGACCGCATACAAAGGAACTTCCTTTCTTCGCATCGATATCCCCGCTGTCCAGTTTCAGTTTTTCTCCCACAGTGTACCACCTGATGTCAAACTCCACCTGATCTTCCTGCGCCATTTTCTGTACAGCTTCCAGCTCCTCTTTTTCCATCCGCCCAAGGCTTCTGCCCATCACCGGGGAGCGCATCAGCACTTTCAGAATATTAGCGGCGCACCTTTGCAGATCGGCCCGCTTTAAGGTCCCATCTTTCAGGCTCTGTTCCAGATCATCGCCGTTAGTATTTTTCTCCGCATCCTGCGTCACCATATAGACGTCATTCTGGCTGCGCACCATGGCCGCCGTATTTTTGGTCGAGGCAGGTCCGCCTTCCTCGTTGATATCCGCCCACCAGTCCGTCATCACAAGACCGTCGAATCCCCACTCCTGCCGCAGTATAACCGTCAGCAGATCGTAATTTCCGGCAGTCCACAGACCATTGATAGCGCCGTAAGTCGTCATCACGGCATACGCTCCCGCTTCCTTCACCGCGATCTCATAGCCCCGCAGGTAGATCTCCCTGAGCGCCCGCTCCGAAACCACGGAATTGCACAGCCTGCGGTGATATTCCTGATTATTGGCCGCAAAATGCTTGATCGCTCCGGTAACCTGATAGCCCGAAAGTCCCCGCAGTTCGGCCGCCGCCATCTTTCCGGTAAGCAGAGGATCCTCCGAAAAGTATTCAAAATTCCTGCCGTTTAACGGATGCCTGTGAATATTCATGCCCGGTCCCAACAGGATATCGATGCGGTTTTTCCTAAGTTCCGCCCCCTCGAAAGCATAAAGCCGTTCTAACAGTTCCTCGTTAAAGGTACAGGCCAGGCAGGTGCCGTTTGGCAGGCAGAAGGCATAGGTGCCGCAGTCCATCCGGATGCCCGAGGGACCGTCCGAACAGCAGCCGCAGGGGATTCCGAAACCTTCCAGCGATTTTGTAACGCCGCCGAAGGCCGCTGCCGTCCCCGGCGTCACCTTCGGAGAACACATCCCTTCCCCACGGACGATACAGCACAGATCCTGATCGCTTAACTGTCCGATAAAGTCCGTTAGCGACACTGCTCCGTCATATACATCTCCCAGTTTATATTCTTTATCTCCTGTATATGGGATCTCCTGTTTTTTCTCCTCTCCGCTTCTCTGCGCCATGCTGTATGTACGGAGCGGAACACGTTCTCTGGAAACCGCATATTTTTCCGTCTCTGATCCAATATTCGCTTCCATTTCCGATTGATCCTGCGTCGATACAGTCGGCCTCATCCGCTCAAAAGCCTCCACCGGCGCTAACGCCGACATGCAGCGCTCCACCACTTCTGTGGTTTTAATTTCCATCCCGCAGACAAACGCCGCGCTCCTCACATCCGTTCCCACATAAAACCGATAGCAACCCGCTTCCAGCACATAGCAGAACGGATATCCGGTAGCGCCGCTGTCATCATAGGAAGAGAGATCCCTTTTTGTCACCGCAAGCTTCATCTCCTGCACTTCCCCCGGCGCAAGGCATTTCGTCTTGCCGAAGGCCGCCAGCGCCCGGGCCGGTTTTCCAAGCTTCCCCTGGGGCGCCGCCGCATAGATCTGCACGACCTCTTTCCCGGCCACGGCTCCCGTATTTTTCACACGGACATAAAATATACAGCTGTCCTGCTTCTCTTCCATCCTGCTTTGCAGCGCAAAGGAAGTATAGGAGAGGCCGAACCCAAAGGGATAGAGCACCTTGTTCTTCGCCGCTTCAAAGGTCTCAAAATAACGGTATCCGACATAAATATCCTCTTCATACCGGTCTCCCGTCACCGAGCCGAAGTTGGCGGCGGAAGGATAATCCTCCACCGAAAGCGCAATGGTATCCGCCAGCTTACCGCAGGGACTCATCCGCCCCATCAGCACCTCGGCGGCGCCGTGGCCGCCTTCCATGCCGCCCTGCCATACGTACAGCACCGCCTGAGGATCATAAGTCTTCACCCACTGCATATCGATAACATTTCCCACATTGAGCACCACGATAACGCGCTCAAAAATGCCGCAGACTTTCTCAAGCATCTCCTCTTCCTCCCGGGAGAGGAAATAGCTGCCCGCCTTATTCTCCGCATCCCGGTCCTCTCCGGCCGTACGCCCGATAACGACCAGGGCCGCATCACTGACTGCGGACGCCCGCTTTACCGTCTCCCTGTCAAGAGGCATCTCCTGCTGGCTCCAGGGCTCTTTTGCCCAGCCCTTTCCCAGATCAAAAGGATGATCGGCTATCCACGCCCGGTAGATCTCTTCCAGTTCTTTATTCAGTACCAGATCTTCCTCCTTCAGAGCATCCAGGATCCCCACCACATATCTGGTGTTGATCATCCCTCCAGAACCGGTGCCGCTTTTATAATAGTCAAACTGGATCCTTCCAAACACCGACAGCTTCTCACCTTTTTTCAGTGGCAGCGCATTCCTGTCATTTTTTAATAAAACTGCGCCCTCCGCCGCTGCCTGCGCCGCTGTCTTTGCGTAGAGATCCCAGTCTATCTCATAACGGTTCCCCATATTACTTCTGCTCCTTTCTTCTGGATTCGCACCATTTTAAAATATCCCGGTACACCACATCCCGGTCCGTCTCGTTCAAAATCTCATGCCGGTCGCTATCGTACAGTCTGCAGGAAATATCTTTGATTCCCGCCTGCTTAAGCTTCTTCTCCACAAGAAGCACGCCCCTGCTCATATTCCCTACCGGATCATCCGCTCCGGACAGAAGTATGAGCGGCAGATCCTTTGGTATTTTATCCATATTTTCAGGCTGATTATCATAGCGGACCACCTTCATCAACACAGCATAACCATTCAGCGTAAAGCGGAAAGTACATCTGGGTTCTTTATAATATTTCGCCGCAATTTCCAGATCCTTTGTCAGCCAGTTGTTTTCCAGATCCTTCCCATTCGTGCTGAATCTGCGGTACGAACCGGAAAAGGCAAGCTTTTCCACCAGTCTGCTGCGATAACGCCAGCCTTTGATCTTTGCCATACACTTTGTGAGCGCTATACCGGCGCCTGTGACGATATCCGCCACACACCCTGTCCCCACGATCAGAGCGCCGGACAGCCCCTCGCCGTACTGTGTGATATATTTCCGCAGCAGATAGGAGCCCATGCTGTGCCCCAGCATAAAATACGGTAAGCCGGGATTTTCTTTCTCCGTCATTGTCCGCAGTTTATGCATATCTTCCACCATAAGCTGATCACCGTTTTTTGCCGCGATATAACCCCAGTCCTCCCTGCTCTTCACAGATTCGCCATGCCCCAGATGATCGTGTCCCACCACCAGATAACCGCGCTCTGTCATGTAGGATGCAAATTCCTCATACCGTTCCACATACTCGACCATACCGTGGGTGATCTGCAGGATAGCCCCGTATTCCCCTGATTCCGGCAGCCATTTTACCCCGTGTATATGAGTTATTTTGTCGCTGGATAAGAAGGTAAAAATCTCTTTTTTTGCCATATATCTGTTTCCTCTTTTCTTTCTTAAGATATTCCCTGCATTTTTCAGGACAACGCTCTCTCCAGTTCGCGGATCACGATCTTTAACGCCTTGATTCTGGCATATTTTTTATCTACCGATTCTAAAATATGCCAGGGAGCCCAGAGAGTGCTTGTCTTTTCGATCATTTCATCCACTGCGCCTTCATACTCCTCCCACTTTTCTCTGTTGCGCCAGTCCTCATCCGTGATCTTCCACTGCTTGCCCGGGGTGTTCTGTCTTTCCGTAAAGCGGGCAAGCTGGGTATCCTTGTCGATCTGCACCCAGAACTTGAGGATCACCGCCCCCCAGTCATGGAGTTCTTTCTCAAACTCGTTGATCTCATGGTAGGCCCTCTTCCAGTCATTTTCACCGCAGAATCCTTCCAGTCTCTCCACCATCACGCGGCCATACCAGCTCCTGTCAAAGATAGCGATGTGCCCTGTCTTTGGCAGTCTGGTCCAGAAACGCCACAGATAGTGCCTCGCCTTTTCATGGGGTTCCGGACTGGCGATAGGGTGTACTTCATACCCTCTGGGATCCAGCGCCCCGGTGATCCTCTTGATATTGCCTCCCTTTCCCGCCGCATCCCAGCCTTCATAGACGATGACCACCGGCACCCGTTTCCTGTAGAGACGGTTGTGCAGCTCTCCCAGATGCTTCTGCAGACGGTCCAGTTCTTCCCGATACTCTTTTTCCTCCATGGACTTATCTAACGGGATTTCCGACAGTTTCGGCATTTTCTGCAACGGGAATATATTCTGCAAAAGCGGCACTGCCATGGCTCTGTTCTGCATAGCGATCTCAATGCCCTGGGTCAGCGTCTCCAGCACCTGAAGTTCCGCCCACTTCTTTGATTTGGAATCGATGACATACCAGGGCGCCGAGGGCGTGTTCGTATCTTCCATGTACTTTCCGAACACTTCTTCACACTTTTTAAAGTGTCTGTTCTGCCATCTGTCGGCATCGTTTACACGCCAGGCGGTGTCCACATCCTTCCGCAGCTCTTTTATGCGTCTTCTCTGCTCCTTTTCGCTGATGTGAAAGAAAAATTTCATGACCAGATAGCCGTTATCCGTCAGCTGTCTCTCAAATCTGCGGATGCTCGCCACCCGCTTTTCGTAGGTCTTTTTATCCATCTCACCGCGCAGACACTTCCCCGTTACCTCATCCATCCACCCGGAGTCCAAAAACATGAACTTCCCTTCCTCCGGCAGCCTTGTAAAATACCGGCACAGAAAAGGTTTACGCCGCTCCTCCTCCGTGGGCAGATCCATTGTGGACACCCTGAAAAAACGCGGATCAATATTCTGGATGATCCGGCCGATCACACTGCCTTTTCCGGCAGTCCCCCACCCCTCCACCAGCACAAGAACCGGCACCTTGTGAGCTTTTAACTTCATCTGCTGGCTGTACAGTTTATCTCTGGCGCTCTTTAGGCGCTCCTTCAGTTCGGCTTCCTCCGGTTTTTCGGCAAAGACCATGTTCTTCAGCATAATACCCCTCCTGATCACTAAAATTATCAACATTATACTCATTCTGGCGCAAATATTCAATACAGGGCATGCCGGATCTGTCACATTTATGACTTGCAGCAGACCTATCCCATTGAAATTTCCCGTCATAAATGTTAGAATATTCATAAATCACAGAAAAAGTATGGTCCTTATTATGAAAACAAAACCGAAAATCCGGAAAAAAATGATTGCCATCATATGCACTGCCGTCCTGTTCCTGTCTGTGGGAAAATCAGCAGATATCGCCGTAGCCGCCAGAGAGGCGGAACCTGCAGCCGCGTCGGAGGAGACAGCAGAACCTGCAGCCTCCCCCGACTGTGTCACGATCTCCCTTGCAGGCGACTGTTCTCTCGGAAAGCTTTCCATCCATGGCTATTCCGGAACTTTCTATGAAATGTACGATCTACACGGAGCGTCCTGTTTTTTCAAAAACGTAAAAGAGATTTTTGCGGAGGACGACATGACTCTCATAAACTTCGAGGGCGTTCTCACAGACGCCTCCACCGCTACGCCGAAACAGTTCAATATCAGGGGAAAGCCGGAGTTTAATCAGATCCTGGTGGAAGGCGCTATCGACGCCGTCAGTTTCGGCAACAACCACAACATGGACTATGGTCTGCAGAGCATGCAGGACACCATCGCCGCCTTTGCACAGGTGGGGATCCCTTACGCCTGCAACGACACCCCGGGAATTTATGAGACTGAAAACGGCATACGGATCGGTTTTGTCTCCGTAAATGAGGTATATGATGGCACGGCTGTGGAAACTTACCTGCAAAACGGAATCGCCGCACTGCAGGCGCAGGACGTGAACCTGATACTGGCCTGCTGCCACTGGGGCGAGGAGATGGAGCACTACCCGGAAGACTATCAGACTGAACTCGGACACAAATGCATCGACTGGGGCGCAGATCTTGTGGTGGGCTGCCACCCCCATGTGCTGCAGGGAATCGAACTGTATAACGGAAAGTATATTATTTATAGCCTTGGAAATTTCTGTTTTGGCGGCAATAAAAACCCGAAAAATAAGGATACTATGATTCTGCAGGCAACATTTCCCGTGACAGACGGCACAGTTTCCAAAGAGGCTCAGTTAAAAATCATTCCCTGCACGATCAGCTCCGCTTCAGACCGCAACGACTACTGTCCCACCGTGGCAGATCCCGAAAGAGCGGCTTCCATTATACAGAAGATGAACGCCTACAGCGAGCCCTTCGGTATCACCATAGACCAGGCAGGGGGTGTCGCAAAAACACCCCCTGCAAAAACACAGAACACGATCTCCTGATTTTATACCAGATCATATTTCACCACATCCATATTGACCAGACCGTTGCAGAAAAAGGAAATTCCCTCTGCCTTCTGATCTGTATAGATCACCGCAGACAGCACCTGCTCTCCATCATTCACAAACAACTCGGCGCTGAAACGGTCTAAGATCAGCCGAAGCTTTATTCTGCCTTTCTGATGTCTCACAAGGCTTCGGCGCTGATGGATCACCGCCCGCCTGGAACCGGAAAATTTGCGGTCGATCTTTAAGATCGATTCGTGGGGACGGAAGCTGACCGCCGTGTGGTACTCCGCATCCTGTGCAAACCGCACCGCAAATTTCTGATAGACATTGTTGTCATCGACAGGGCGGATCTGTAACTCCATATCGATCCGCCTGCCGCTTATACCTCCGAGCCTCAGGGTATCCGTAAAGGTAACCCCCATATAGCGCATCTCGTTTCTGCGCAGGGCTTCCAGCTCTCTGACCGGATTTTCATAGAGACGCCCGTTTTTTATGGACAGTTCTCTCGGCAGACTCATCTGTCCGGCCCAGGGCACATGGACCGTGGACGGATTGCAGGTATCCCAGTTCTGCAGCCAGCCGATCATAATCCGCCTGCCGTCCGGTGCAAGCACCGTCTGGGGCGCGTAAAAGTCAATGCCGTAATCGATGGCCTGGCTGTGTTCCTCCACAAAATCCCTGTTTTTTCCGTCTCCTGAACCGATCAGACAGACCGTTCCGTTGCCGTTGTGATACTCAAACCCCTGGGGCAGCATATCCTGCGGGCTGACAAGCAGAACCTGCCTGCCGTCCAGCTCAAAGAAATCCGGGCACTCCCACATTTTCCCGTAGCGCCCCCTGTTGGCGCACAATACCCTGTCAAACTTCCAACTGAATCCGTCCGTACTTTCAAACAAAAGGATCTGTCCGCTCCCGTCGGCCGGTCTGCTCCCGGCAACCGCGTAGTAATTGCCGTCCTCTCCCCGCCATATTTTCGGATCTCTGAAATCGCAGGGGCTGCTCCCCTCCGGCAGATCTTTCTCCGTCAGCACCGGATTTTCCGCATATTTCTCATAGTTCACGCCGTCCCCGGTGGCGATACACTGTCTCTGCCGCTCCCGAACACTGCCGTCCTCCAGCGTTTCCCTGACGACTCCGGTGTACATCAAAAGCTGTCTTCCGTCGGGAAGCGCCATCGCACTCCCGGAAAAACACCCGTCTTTGTCATAGACTTCATCCGGCGCCATAGCCGCCGGAAGATACTGCCAGTGCAGCAGATCTTCACTCACCACATGGCCCCAGTGCATCGGTCCCCAGTGGGAATCATAGGGGTAATACTGGTAGAACAGATGGTATTTCCCACCGTAGAAGGAAAAGCCATTGGGATCATTCAGCCAGCCCACCCGGGGTGTCAGATGAAACGCCGGACGCTCTTCCTTTTTGATATTTTTCTCAAACGCTTCCTCATATTTTCTCGCCTTCTGTAAAAACTGACTCTCCATGGCCATAACCTCCTGCACTGTCTTTCTCTCTTTATCTGTCTATGTAACTTCTGCGCATTACCGGTTTATACAGGTAATGCGCAGACTCAATCCTTACAATTCAAAAGGATACTGTTTCCTCTTTACTCCGCGTAGAACGCATCCAGATATTTCTGGAAGATTGCCAGATATTCCTCCAGCCCGTAAGCATTCAGCTTATCAATATAATCGTTCCAGTCGCTGTCTGTACATCCATTCATGATCCATCTGGAACGGCACTCGTTGATATATTGTGTGATATCAGGCGTCAGGACCGCAAGTCTGTCCGTGTCCTCTCTGCTCATAAACACATTGGGATACACATACTCCGTGTTCATATCCTGTGTATAGATATCCTTGATCCAGTCCAGACGATACTGGGCGTCATCCGGACAGGTCACATACACACCGTAGTACTCATCCAGAACCGCCAACGGTCCATTGACAGATTCCGCCTCCCTCACTTCCACCGGGGATGCATCTCCTAAAGCGGCATGTTTTAACATGGGCTCTCCGGCATCGTTGGTGCTCATCTCAAAGATATCGAAATCGTCGTCCTCCCCGTAGGTTCCCCAGTTGTTCTGCGGAGACTGGATCGGCGCGTACATCTGGTCTAACCATGCACACACAAGGGCGGGCTCTTTGGCCACCGCCGTCACCACGCAGCGCCCTCTGTCGTATCCGCTTGTGAAGGAACCGTTCTCCGGCGTAATGTTCCGCACATCCGCCGTCAGAGCCGGAAGAGGCACCCAGTCCACAATGTTATCGATATTTCCCACATCCCAGCTGAAGCAGACGCCGTATCTGCCGGATTTTCCCTTCGCCACATAGGTGGACCACTCCTGCGTAAACGCCTCGGGATCGATCAGGTCCTCCTCGTACAGTTTGTGCAGCCATTCGATGCCGTCCCTGAAGCCGGACTGCGTCCCCGTACAGATCACTTCCTTATCGTCGGTAACCGCTATATGCCTGCCCTGATCGCAGTCGCCGTAGCCTTCGCCGAAGCCATTCAACAAAAGAGCCGGGTCCTGATTTCCGTCATTGACAATACAGGACATGGGAATAATACTTCCATCAATACCAAACTCTTTCTGCAGTTCCGGCGCATGATCTCTGAACGCAATCAGCACCTGTTCAAACTCATCCACCGTCTCCGGAATTTCAAGTCCCAGAAAATCTAACCACTTCTTATTGATAAAGGGCATGTCACCCACCGCTTGGATCGCCGTCTTTTCGGAGCCCAGCTGTTCGATCCACGGGAGCGCCCAGATGTGGCCGTTTACATCGGTGCTCATCTTCCTGTACTCCGGGTATTTCTCAAAAACGGCGCTCAGATTCGGCATATAAGCGTCAATATATTCTTCCAGCGGAATGATCGCCCCGTAATTCGCATAGCGCAGCAGGTCGCTGTCGCTGAAATTCGCCGTGAACACAAAGTCTGTCAGCAGATTCGGGTTCGACATATTGAGCGCGATTTTGTCGCCCCACTGGTCGGACTGGATCGCCATCCAGTCGATCTCCACATTGGTCTGCTCCTGCATCCTCATAAAGATCGTCCGCTTGTTGGGATCGGACTCCGTGTTGGCGGGATAACTGATCATGCCGGTTAACGTCTTTTTCTCGGCAAGAGGGAACTGCAGTTCCGCAGGGTCCACCACCTGCATCTCCTCCCCCGTATTGATCGTGACGTTACTTCCGCAGGCCGCCAGAGGCATCGCCATGCCCGCCGCCAGTATCATGGCGAGAGTGCGCTTTATCCATTTACTTTTCATTTTCATCATTCATGCTCCTTTCGCACCCGAACTTGTTCGGGTTATCCATATCAGCCCTTCACGGCGCCCGCCATGATGCCGCTGTCAAAGTATTTCTGGAAGAACGGATACATCACCAAAAGCGGAATGCTGGAAATAATGATCGTTGCATATTTCAAAAGCTCCGCAAGCTGTGCGCGCTGTGCCGTGCTCTGCATGTCTGCGATCATCCCCGCCTCCGGTTTGCTCTGGATCAGAATGGCGCGCAGAACAAGCTGCAGCGGCTGTTTCGCCGAATCATTCAGATAGATCATCGCATCAAAGTAGCTGTTCCACATGGCTACAAACTGCCATAACGCAAGCACCGCGATGATCGGCGTACATACGGGCAGCAAAATCTTAAAGAAGAAAACGATCTCGTTTGCCCCGTCCACATCCGCAGCCTCATGAAGTTCTGTGGGAATACCACGGTAGTAGGTTCTCGCTATGGTCATATTCCACACGCTGAACGCACCGGGAAGGATAATTGCCCACATGCTGTCCAACAGTCCCAGATTGCCGATCAACAGGTAGGTGGGGATCAGCCCGCCGCCGAAGAACATGGTGATCATGAAAATAACGTTAAAGAACTTTCTGCCCCTGAATTCCGCCTTCGACATGGGATATGCCGCCAGAAGCGTAACGCCCACAGAGACCACAGTAAATACGACAGAATAGACTATCGCGTTCTTAAAGCCGATCCAGATCTGCGCATTGGAGATGACGCGCTCGTAGGCCGTCAGCGTCCATTTGCTGAAATCAAATGTCAGTCCTTTGTTCTGGAGCGTGATCGGATCCATGAAGGACGCGGCGATAATATAGATAACGGGGACAATGATCGCAAGCACGAACAGACCGATCAAAGTGTATCCTGTGATTAAGAGCGCCTTATCCTCTAAACCGTAACTGGAAAATTTTTTCTTTCTCAAATCGCTCATCTCAAAAACCTCGCCCTTTCTATAATCCCTGTCCTTCGTTCATCTTCGCAACGATCTTATTCACGCTGACAAGCAAAATCACGTTGATGATCGTATTGAACAGACCGACTGCTGTGGAAAAACTGAAGTTACCACTGATAAGCCCCTGCTTATAAACATAGGTAGAGATGATCTCCGAGCTGGCAAGGTTTAAGTCTGTCTGCAGCGCGTAAGCTTTCTCAAATCCGACGCTCATGATATTTCCCGCCTGTAAAATAAACTGAATGATGACAATATCCTTGATCGCAGGCCACTCGACGACTTTGATCTGCTGGAAAATATTCGCGCCGTCAAGCACCGCCGCCTCCGTCAGATCCTGGCTCGCGCTGGCAAGCGCCGCCGTATACATGATAGACGCCCAGCCCGCTCCCTGCCAGATGCCGCTGGCGATGTAGATAGTTCTCCAGGCTCCCGGCATGGTCATGAAATTGATCTGGGTACCCAACAGCAGATTGACCGGACCGGTGACGGAGAGAAAGATCCTCACAATACCGCAGAGTACGATGACGGAGATAAAGTTCGGCAGATACAGCGCAAGCTGAACTTTCTTCTTGATCCCCTTGCTCTGGATACGGTTTAACAGAAACGCCAGAATGATCGGCGCCGGGAACCCCCACAAAAGACCGAAGACGCTGAGTTTCAGGGTGTTTGCCAGATAGGACATAAAGTCCGGAGAGGAAAGAAATCTCTCAAAGTACTGAAGCCCCACCCACTCACTGGCCAGAATACCTTTGAACGGGTTATACTCCTGAAACGCAATGAGAATGCCGCCCATCGGGATGTACTTAAAGATCAAAGTAAGCGCCAATGCCGGCAGAAGGAAGACCACATACAGCTGCCAGTGCTGCTTTATGTACACAAGCGAGTTGTGAAATTCCCTCGAGCTGCTACCCCCCCGTTTCCCGCCGAAAACAGTTTTAGAATTGGATGCCATTTTTTCTCCTTTCCCGCATGATCCTGTATTTTGTTTTATCAGGCACGTTCATTTTACTTTGATTGCGCAAATGTAAAACAATTATCATGCATTTATATTTTAAATCTATCATGCTATTTTACAATTGTCAACTATTTATTTTTATAATTGCACAATAAATTTTACATTTTTTTCATTTTCACCGTCATTTTTTTATAATTCTAAATCCATTTTACATTTGACATATTTTTATTTGTGCGTTATGATACATTTATGTGAAAAATGAACACCTCCTTTGCGGAATTTGCTTTGCAGCCTCCAAAACCGCAGGGTTTTTCCATATAAAACGGTATGTGTCGCTGTATGCACATTTTGAGAATGCTCCGCATTCTCCTGAAGGGAGAAAATCATGGCTTCAAAAGTCACCATCCAGGATATCGCCGACGCTCTGGGCGTCTCACGCAATACTGTTTCCAAAGCCATCAATAATACAGGCGTGTTGGCTGACACAACCAGGGATAAGGTTTTGAAAAAAGCCCAGGAGATGGGCTACAAGCAGTTTTCCTATCTGAATATTTCGGACACCGGCAGACTTTCCCCTGTCTCCGACACATCCAGGAAAGGGGAGATCGCTCTTTTTTTAGGCAATTTTGTAGGAAATTCCCATTTTGCCTCCACTATGCTCGACAAATTCCAGAGAGAACTGGCACAGTCAGGCTACAGTCTCGCCATATACCGGGTGATCACCGAAGAAATAGCGGGGCTGCTGCTTCCGGACGCCTTTGATCCGGACAAAACCGCCGGCATCGCCTGCATCGAGATCTTTGACCACGCCTACTGTCGAATGCTCTGTAACCTGAACATCCCGCTGCTGCTCATCGATTCCCCCGCCAACGGTTTCGGCAGGCCCTTCGAGGCGGACAGGCTGTACATGGACAATCACACGGAGATCTACCGCTTTATCAGCGATATGGTCAGACAGGGGAAAAAACGGATCGGCTTCATCGGTAAATATACGCACTGCCAGTCTTTCTATGAGCGGTATATGAGTTACCGCGATGCCATGTATACACTGGGACTTCCCTGTCCCGAAGAATACTGTCTCGTGGACCGCGAACCCGGCTCTTTCAACCCGGAACCCTTTCAGGAATACCTCAACGAACAGTTTCGCAGCATGAAACGTCTGCCGGATGTATTTCTCTGCGCCAACGACGCCATTGCCCTGATCGTTCTGCAGTGCCTGAAAAGTCTGGGATATTCCGTCCCGGAGGATGTCTGTCTGTGTGGTTTTGACGATTCGCCCGAATCAAAGATCGTAACGCCGTCCCTCACTACGATACACATCCACAGCCAGGATATGGGGCTTTGCGCCGTGCAGCTTCTCCTCTCGCGGATCAACGAGCCCTCGTTAGCCTACCGGACCATGCATGTGGAGACCAATCTGGTCTACAGAGAATCGACGGGAAAAATAGTATAATACGGAGGATGATATCATGAAAGCCCTTTTTGACATCGACGGACCTGCCCTGCGGTTTGTGACAAAGATCGCCTATTCCTTTTACCTGAACATCCTGTGGTTTCTCTGCTGCCTGCCCATTTTCACGGTGGGCGCCTCCACCACAGCGCTCTTCTATGTCACCCTGAAAGTCGCCAAAAACGAAGAGGGCAGCCTCACAAAATCCTTTTTCCGCGCCTTTCGTAAAAATTTCCGCCAGGCCACCGTGATCTGGCTGATCCTGCTCGGGGTTGGCATCCTGCTGGGGGTGGACGGATATGTCTTTTACCATATGCGCTTTGACAGCGTGCTGTGGGCTCTGGGCTGCGCCGTATTTCTTGTAGTTTTGGCAGCCTACGCAATCATCCTGATGTACATATTCCCGCTCCTTGCACGGTTTGACAACACGGTGCGGGCCATGTTCAAAAACGCTCTGATGATCGGTATGCGGTTTCTGTTCTGCACAGTGTTAATGGCCTGTATCTATTTCGGCATGGCGCTGGTTGTGGTCCGCTTTTTTACTCCCGCCATTGTCTTCGGAGAGGGGCTCTGCGCGCTCCTGTGTTCTTATCTGCTCGCAGGCGTCCTTCATCTCTGTGAGGAAAAATCTGCTGAAAACGGGGAAGATTCGCTTCCCTTACCGGAAGTTTCCGGAGCGGAAGAAAAAAACTGGAGTGTGCGTGATGTACACGGCGTAAAGAAGATCGGCTATATCTGGGAATACTATAAACTGCCCATCGTGGTCGGCTGTATCTTCCTCTACATCGCCGGCTATATGCTGCACGGATATCTGACGCACAAAGAAACAGTCCTGTACACGGGCCTCGTCAATGTTTCCGACGCCATTCCCGCCGACGCGCTGACCGAAGATTTTCTGGACTATCTCGGCGCGGACGCCGGGAAAAATGAGGTGGTTCTCTACGAAGGGTTATATCTCACGCAGGATGAATCGAGTCCCGACTTTGACTATGTCTACGCCTCCAACACCAAGATCACCGCCGCCATCGCCGGCAGTCAGCTGGACGTTGTTCTGATGGATCAGGAAGCCTTTGATCTGCTCTCCGGGAGAGGTTATCTGTGCGATATGGAGCAGTTTCTGGAAAAAGAGGCCCCCGATCTGCTGGAAGATCTCCGGCCGCAGCTTATATCCAACACGGTTATTCTAAAGGACAACGCACTGGACGCCCAGCTGGACGATTCCGTGACGTACAACGCTGTGACCGACGAATATCCCATGGGGATCGACCTCACCCGGTCCCCCCTGATCCCGGAGAGGGGCATAACCGGTACCCTGTATCTGGGCATTATCTCCAATACCCCCCGCAGGGATACCGCCGCCATCTGCCTGCGGTATCTGACGGATCCTATCCCCTGAAAAAAACGAGTGTCCCCCATTTCTCCGGGAGATCCCGGCCACAGGAAAAGCCGCCCATTCAGGCGGCTTACTGTTTGTCAAGATTAAACTTTTTTACGCGGCGATCCCTCAACCGCTAAAGCCAAAAAGCGTTGTCATAGTTGAGATGCCGTTACAGTCCGCATCTCACTCTCTATAGGTAAACTTCCTTAAAACTCCCCTGAAATACAGGCATATTCCTACACCGACAACGCCGAGAATAAACATCATCATAGCTGCCCCGGCACCCTTTCCACTGCCAAACAGAGCCTGTAGAATGCCATCCGCAGGCGCCGCCGCCATCACCGGTTCGCACAGTTCATCCACAAACAGGCCACCGAAGAAGAACCCCACGGGAATCGTAAAAAACTGCAGCGTATTTCTACAGGAATATACCCTTCCCTGCATATCCACCGGGATCGTTGTCCGTAAGATCACATCCAGATTGGCGCTCATCACCGGGACAAGCAGCCAGCCGATGATCTGCGCCGCACACCACACAAGGGGCGTTTTGCTGAACGCCAGCACAAAATTTTCCGTGCCCAGCGAGATCAGCATCGTGATATAGATCACCCGGATCCGGTTTTTCGGCGCCGGCAGCAGGGTAGTGATCAGGCTCCCGACCAACATCGCGATCCCCGCACAGGACGTCACAGCGCCAAGTACCTTCTCTCCCCCGTTTGCTCTGGGCAGTACATAGGCCGGAAGCACCGCGTCAAAAGCGGATGCCACCAGATTCACGCCCGCTAAAAACAGAATCAGCCACAGGATCAGTCTGTTTTTCTCCAGATAAGCAAGGCCGGTCTTCACCGCCTGCCAGAAGGATTCCTTTTCGGATGTTTCCCCGGAAATATCCGGTATCTTCACCAGGAAAAGCAGGCTGCAGAAGGCCACCCCAAAGGTCGCAAGATCCGTATAGATCACAGCTTCCAGTCCCGCAAAAGCAAACACCGCCGTGGCAAGCACGGGGTTTAAGATTGTAATCACCGAATTGGAAAGCGACCGCAGGCCGCTGGTCTTCTGGTAGTATTCTTTGGGCGTGATCAATGTCATCGCCACATCCCCCGCCGGCTGCTGCACCGTATTCATCAGGCCGTTTACCGCATTCAGCAGATACAGATGCACCGGCGCTAAACTGTCCGTTTTTAACAGAACAAACACCGCCACGCTGCAGCATGCCGCCAGCGTATCGCACACTAACATGGTCTTTTTCTTATCCCATCTGTCGCTGAGCGCCCCGGCAAAAATACTGAGCACAACGTAGGGCGCATAAGAGCAGATCGACAAAAGCGCCGTCTGCAGCGCAGAACCCGTCTTCTGGTACAGCCACAGCGTCAGGGCAAAATTTGTCATCGTGCTCCCGAGCTGGGAAAGCGACTGCGTACTCCAGAGAATCATAAATGTCTTCAGTTCTTTTATGGTATCTTTCATCTTTTACTTTGCTCCTTTGATTTTATGTTATTGATATATTCCAGGAAACAAAAAACGTTTCCTGTCATTAGATCTGCGGCGCTATGCGCGCCTTTTATGAGAATCTGCTTCGCATCTTCTCATAAGGCTATATTCCAGGAAACAAAAAACGTTTCCTGTCATTAGATCTGCGGCGCTATGCGCGCGCCTTTTCCCTTTTACAGTAAAATCAGGTCGCAAAGTCTGAGGACTATGACCGTTTCCGGTTCACCCCTCCATGCATCGTCCTCAAACCCTGCATGGAGGTTTTGCAATTTCAAGTTCCATCGGCATATCCTTTTCTCCTTCCGTTCTTTTCCAGAATATCAAAATAATAACACAAAACACAGCAGACAGCAATCAGTACCGGATAATGCAGAATATACTGCCCGGCACGCATTGAAAAAAGACTATAACCGTCAATCATTAAAAATGATTTTGTCATAGCCTTTTAAGAATTGGGGAAGTCCCTGCTTATTATTTATTTGTGGAAATCGGCTCAATGACCGAAGCAAAAATATTTGTCAGCTTCGCCATGCCCTCCGCCGGAGGCTGCTGAACTGCCCGGGCATAAATATCATATTTGGCCGATTGATCTGATGTACGGGTATTCTGGGAAGACGTGGTAACTTTTCCCTTGATACTGGCATGGAATCCCCATTTGGAAAATCCGGCGTCCGTCGACGCTTCCGATGAAGATTTGCTTGTATCTGTCTGTACCTCCTTTATTTCCATCGTAAACCGTACGGTAGCTTCCTCCATCGTCAGTGCCGGTACAGGTACCAGAGACAAAAGCGGCGCCTCCACTTCAAACTGCTGCGGCGCTGTTTCCCCGTTTTCTCCCAGGACCATGCGGTTCAGTGTAAATTTAACGGAATTGATCTCCCCGCTGCCCTTTCCGGCATTGTCCTTCTTATACGCAAGCGCAAACAGATTATCCAGATAGACTCTGCATAACTCTGCCTGCCCCTGGGCCACCGCCAGAATCGGCGCACAGATCAGCTGGTCGATGGGAAGGGTTGCGAAATTTTTTCCTAAGTCTGCCATACTCACACCTCCATTCATGTTTTGCCGCTGTTTAGTGTATACGCAGCATAAACAGCCCGTTTCTAAAGCACTCTCTGTATATTTTGCACTACTCTCGATTCTCCCTCAGACATCCCGGCAACGTTGAATACCATTTCTATCATACCGGATTCTCCACTGTCCTCAGAATCCCCAGAGGAGCTCATGCCATTTGAGACCGGTGCGTTAATATTCATTCTGACGCTCCCGGTACTGTCCGTTAACAGTCTGGCCTTCACTTTCACTGTCACTTTATCCAGATGGATCTGCATATGATTTGCCAGCGTGACAAGCGGAATCTCCACCACCCGTTTCTCACTCAGATCATCCTCGCAGGGCATCAGTATTTTTACTGTGGCCGGCTCTATCACCTGCGTCTCCCGTTCTTTGCTCAGTATATTTTTTACATCCCACCGACAGGGCTCATTCCCGGGAGAAGGATTTCTGCAGGAGGCAGCTTCAAAATAATGTAAAAAACGCTGCAACGCATGATTTTCCAGCCCCTGTTGCGCTTCTGATACGGATATCCCGATGGATTCTATCAATTTACCAACCTCAAACTCCATATTTTTTCTCCTATTCCAGTTCCGCGTATCTGCTGTTTAACTGATCGCCAGACGACATACCCGCTCTTCCGGGATATGATATTTTTTTCTGAGATACTCCAGATTTTCCCCCACCTCAATGACCTGATGGTTTTTGCTGTTGGTAAGCGGCGACCACACCGCATACCGCCCTATTGTCATTTCCTGCTCTTTAACAACAGCATTCTGACTTTTTCCCAGATCCGTTATAAATGCTCTGTTTTCCATCAATTCTTCCCATTTTATCATATCAGTCATCCACTCCCTTCCTTCTCCCCTGACAGCAATCAACAAAATATGCTTTTTTCCCTCAGGTATATGATCTGCCAGTGTAATATTCATACATATAAACGCCTCCTCTGTGAGGATGTCTCCTGTGAAAGCCGGATTCCACCAGATACATGTTACATTTCCACCTGCTTCCCACTCTCTCGATATCTTCTTTATGGTGCCAGGTATATCCGTCATGAAACGGCGCAGTTTCCTGTTTCAGCTTTTGCGCCAGTTCTCTGTCCGCCTCCTCCGCATCAGCTCTTCTGCTTCCCTGCATGATGATCGCAACCGGCGTGCCATCAAAAACAGGAGCCAGATCCAGATTCAGGTATATATTGTCAACATAGTTTCTCCGTATCCAGCCATCCAGCTCTTCCGCATTATCAAAAACGAAATGATCTTCGCTCTCAATGACAAGGTCCAGTAATCCGGCAAGATTTTCCCCCTGTTCATAGCTTACACCAAATACCGGCGTCAGCCTTGCATCATCAAGACACACCGGTATTCTCTCTCCATCCCGTGGATAGCGAAAATAGAGCATACTTCCCCTCCTTCCCAATAACAGAACCTGTCAGGTTTGTCTCCTGATACTTCATGTCTATGTGGGAATGGAACAAAATATAACCTGTATCCCTTTCCTTCCTCAGTACCCGTACCGCTTCCTGTACAGGAAAAACATGACTGCGGACAGCGCAAGCGCCATCAGTTCCGCCGCAGGCGTGGCAAGCCAGATTCCGTTCACCCCCAGGATGAGCGGAAGCACGATCATCGTGATCAGCATGAACACAAAGGATCTCGAAAACGCCAGCACCGCGGAAACCACGCCATTGGACAGTGCGGTAAACATACCGCTGGCAAAAATATTAAACCCGATGAAAAGAAGCGCCACCGTACAGATCCTGTTTCCGGTCACGGCCAGATCATACACCGGATTATCCGGCCTTTCAAAAACCGACACAAGCGGCCTTGTAAACACAAAGGAAAACGCCACGGTAATCACGGAAATACAGGCGATCACCTTTCCGCTGAGGGCCACCAGTTTTTTCAGTTTTGCATGGTTGTGTTCGCCATAGTAAAAGCTTAACATCGGGGCAACGCCGTAGGAGTATCCGGTGTAAAGAGAACTTGCAAACATCAGCACATACATGATGATCGTCACGGCCGCCACACCGTTCTCGCCCACATAATGCAACATCGTCCAGTTAAACATCATCGTGATAATGCCGGTGACCAACGCTGTGGCCATCTCGGAACAGCCGTTTGTGGCCGCATTCCACAGTACTCTGAACCGAAAGACAGGTTTCGTAAAGTGCAGCAGGCTCTTTTTCCTGCTAAAGGCAAACAGTCCCACTACTGCCGTCACGGAATATCCCAGGCCCGTTGCAATCGCCGCGCCCCTATCCCCATGTCAGATAACGCAAGAAACACATAGTCGAGCACCATATTCAGAACGCCCCCTGCCACCGAACAGATTAAGGAAAGCGTCGCTTTCTCACTGGCGATCATATAGAGGGTAAAATTATTCATCAGAAGGATCGGCACGGTAAACAACAGATATCTGCTCAGATACGCCACACAATATCCTTCCACATCCGGCGAAAGATTCATACCCGCAAATATACGGTTCATCAGCAGATATCCCAGCGCGCACATGACGATTCCCACAAGCACATTTACCAGAATCAGAAAGCTAAAGTCCTCCTTTGCCTCCTTACTTTTCTGTTCTCCCATCTTTTTCATAATAACCGCGCTGCCTCCGGTGGCTAACATAGTAGAGACCGCCGTAACGATCTGGATCACCTGTTCCTTTCTTTGTCCGCTTGCATTTTCTCCGTGTATCTGATATCATAAACCGTACAGTAACTGTACGGTCAATAGATATCTTTAAAAATTTTTCGAAGAGGAAAATCACCATGAACAAAACCGACAAACTTCTCACCATCGGCCAGTTCGCCGCGCTCCACGGGATCAACAAAAAGACGTTAATGTGGTACGACGAGACAGGCCTGTTTAAGCCCGCCGCCATCAACCCCGAAAACGGCTATCGCTATTATACCTATCACCAGAGCCCTGTTCTGGAAACCATTCTGCTGTTGCGGGAACTGGATGTCTCCATCGATGAGATACAGGAGTTTATGAAAGACCGCAGCGCTGAAAAGATGAAAGTTCTGCTGGAAGAAAAGACCGCGCAACTGGACCTGCAGATCATGCATCTGCAGGCTGTCCGTAAAACCTTATCCGGTCATACCCGAAACATGGAAACCTTACTGACCATGGATTTATCAGAGATCCGTATCGTAGAAAAAGAAGAAGCGCTGCTTGTGACAGTGGATATCGACGAGCACACCACCTTTGAAAAAGAAGTGGAACTGATCACTGCCGAAACTGCCAGATACAGACTGGGCCGCCTGCATGACGCCTCCTACGGTTCCATGATCCCCGTAACAAGCCTGCAAAGCGGCCGCTTTGACCATTACACAAAACTGTTCATTGAAATTCCCTTTCTGAAGCAGAAAAAGGGGCTGCATATCCAGCCGAAAGGAACCTATATCCGCGCTTTCCACAGGGGAACCTGGGACGGCATTCCGAAGCGCTATGAGGAGATCCTTGCTTTTGCACGCAGCCGGGGGCTTACGCCCTCAGGCTATTCCTATGAGAAGGGCATCAATGAGGCCGTCATCGACCGGATCGAAGATTATATTGTGCAGATTGAGATCCCGGTTTTCTGAGGGAAGATACCGTCTCTTTGATTGCAGAAAATAATATCAATCAAACCGCACATGATGTCTGATCAGATACCGTCCTTCCTGCAGTGGTTCCACTTCAAATCTTATCTCGCAGGAATAAGCCCCGATCTGTTCCATGGCGTCATCCATATAGGCCTCCCTGTAGCGCCTGTTCTGACAGGCTTCGTACCACGCATCAAGCATTTCTTCTCCTTCTATCACATTATAAAAGGTATAGTCGCCAATCCCGCTTTGCAAAATCTGCGCATGACAGTCCGCGTAATACCCCTCCATGTCCGCAAACACTTTATCCAGCGCCACGCCGGTCTCCTCCAGGCTTCTCAGGCTATCCGCCGATGTCTGCTCGAGCCCCCGGTACGTCTCTCCGTCGCAGGAAGGCAGGTACACTGACATATCCTGTCTCACATGACTGTCCGTATAATCCGCATCCGTCCGGTTAAAATAGTCGTATGTCCCCTCCCCGGCATCGTCCCAGGTGGTATCCACATTGTACCAGCCGTCCTCCAGTCCGATGATATTCCAGGCATGGCTCTCCCCGGCATAACCGGTACAGTAATAGCAGGGAATGTCAAGCTGCTGCATCAGATACTGAAACGCCCGGGCGTACCCGGCGCATACCGTCTCTCCGTTCACCAGGGCGCTGTAGGCGCTCTGGTTCATGGCCGCCCCCAGCTGATAATCTATCCTTTCCAACAGCACATCATGGACAAATTTTTCTTTTTCATAGTCATCTGACAGCTTCTGTGCAGCTGCAAGAATCTCCTCCGCATGTTCATCGAATCGCGCCTGCGCGCTCTCCAAATCCTGCGCCGTCCGATTAAATTTCAGATCGATCTCCACGCATCCGCTGCCTCTTACAAATTTCCCCGCATAGGCCGTCTCCATCCAGAAAAGCTCCGGATGGTCGTTATATACCGCGGAAAAAATATTCTTAAGCTCCTCAGCCGTCACCGCCTCCACCGGCGCAAACTCCGGATACAGTTCATTTGCATTCGCATAGATCTGACAGTATACCCGTCTCCCCTTTTCATTTAGCATCACATAATAGGGATAATACAGCGCATCAAATTCCAGCCCTTCCCCTGTATATCCCGTATCCAGGCGGCTCTGAATCTCTCTCGCCGCAGACTCGTCAACCTGTTCCTGCTGTCCCTCGATCTGCTGATAACCAGCTCTGCCGGATACCTTTTCCGGTGTGACGATCTCAGAGAGATCCGGCGCCCTGTAGTCCGACGCGATCTCCTCTTCCATGCCCGCCTTTTTTGTTAAGGAGCTCTCTTCTGCATCCGCTTCTTCACCGGACTCTGCCGCTTCCGGCCTCTCGCCTTCCTCCGGATCGTCCGTGGCTTCCTCCGCCTTATCTTCCTGATAGCCGACAGCCGCAGCATCCCACACCGGCGGAGTGCCGCCTGTCTCCAGCGCCGCACTCTCCTTTTTTTCAGGAAACAGAAAATCGGCTATCTCTCTGGAAAAGTCCGGCCTGAAAGCACATGCTGTAATCAAAATACATAGCAACACCGCCAAACCCGTTATAAATCCAAATAATCTCCCGAAGATTTTCATACTGTCTTTCCTTTATTACCTTTTTTGAAAGTCTTTGCCGAAACTCTCCAAATTATACCCTGTATTTACCTTCTGTGCACCCCTGTGCATATAAAAAGCACCAACCGGAAACGGCTGATGCCTTTTATCTCAGACCATATTCCTCTGTCCGAACCACAATGATCCATTTATAAAAACAGCTCATTCTCTTTATAACCGCTGCATGCCTTTTTTAATTTCATACTGCCTGCGGCGAGCAGTGTCTTACTCACACTGCGGGCCCTTTGAGGGCAGACCGCAATACAGCGCATACAGGAAATACATGTTTTGCTGTCCATCGCAGACCGAATGCGGACCGCAAAATCACCCAGTTCCTTTTCATCCCGTTCATTGGGACGCCCTGCCGCAAACTGCCGCATAATGGAGTGTTCGGCTATTGCCGCCACTCCCGCCGCGAGGATAAACCCTGCCCCTTCCATCACATCCTGCAACTCTGCATAGGACGGAACCGATACGATACAGACGTCTTCCGGAAAAAGAACAAGATATTTTACTCCACCACTGCAACTTCAGAATTTCCCTCTCTTGCCTGTTCCACCGCCGCATTCACCAGCTTATAAAAATTCCCACCGGAACTCGTCGCTCCGCTGACAACATCCACTTCTTCAATATCCTGGGATTCCAGCAGACGGCTTCCGTAAAGACGTGTATATTCATTTGGATACGTCCCCGAGACCGGTTTCATATTCTCCATATAGGCATTATCCCAGGCTTTGATAAAACCACTCGCATTTTTTGCATTAAATTCAATGGAAACGATCGTATTATTTTTGACGAATATACATACATATTCTTTCCATCCATAATCATATTCTTTCATTTCTGCTGTATAATAGCCGTTCTTCATACCCTTTTCGCTGCCGCATCCTGTCAGGCATAAACAGAGCGCTATCATTGCAAACCATACTATCCGATTCTTCTTCCACATCTTTTGCCAACCTCCTTACGCATTCCTGATCTTCACATGAGATACCAGTTCCGTCAGCATCTGCGCCTGCTTTGTAAAGTCCTCGCAGGCATCGTTTGTCTGTCTGGCTGTTTCCGCATTGCTCTCCGCAATCCGGTCCACCGACTCCAGATCCGATTTTACATTCTCGGCAGCCGCTTTCTGTTCCACGATAACCTGCTCCAGATTATCGGTAATCTCCGAAAACCGGGAAGAATTCTCAGCGATCTCCATCAGAGAAGTTTCCATTGATCTTGCCGCTTCCACACCCTTTTGAATCGTATGAGAAGTATTCCTGATGATCTCTGTGGTCTGCGCCGAAGCAGTTGCTGACTGTACCGCCAGTTCTCTCACCTGCTCCGCCACCACGGCAAACCCTTTTCCATGCTCCCCGGCTCTTGCCGCTTCAATGGACGCATTCAGAGACAGCAGGTTCGTCTGCGCAGCAATTCCCTCTATCATACCGCTGATCTGTTTGATCTGTTCCATATTAGCGTTGATCTCATCCATATTAGCAATCAGTCCGGCCATTTCCTGATTACCCTGCATCACTTTGACGCTGGTGGCATCAGAACATTCTTTCACCCGGTTGGCGCTGTCAACGATAGTTCCGATATTAGAGACGATCCTGTTTGTACTCTCGTTCAGCCGGGTTACAGCTTCCATCTGTTCACCGGAATCCTCCTGCATCTGCCTGGTATGCCCGGAAATAATATCCGTATTCGCCGCCACTTCCCTGGCTGAATCTCTCATTGCCTCCATGTTATGATTCAGAGAATCCGTGATGACCTCCAGCGCCTCCTTTAACGCCGCAAAATCTCCGTTGTATTCCCCTGTGGCCTCTACTGTATAATTGCCGCCGGAAAGTTCTCCAAGCACATAACGGATATTCGAAATATAGCTGTTGAGCTGTTCCACTGTTCTGGCCAGAGCCGTTGTCAGCACTTCTATCTCATCTCCGGTCCCCGAATTATTCACAGCAGACGCCAGATCGCCTTCCGAGAGGGCTTCTATTCTTCCGGTTGCCACCCTCAGATGGTCTGTCAGGCCCGATACCATGCGCGCTATCATTCCAAGCCCGATTATCAGCACGGCCACGGCCAAAACAGTACCAAGCACCGCTGCCGTAACGCTTCTGGTCTTGAATTCCCTGACCGGAACATCGATCACAAGAGACCAGAGTGTTCCGGGAACAGGAGAATATGCCACATAGTGAGGCGTGTTATGTAAAGATATCTTCTGAGAGCCGGTCTCACCGCCTATCACCTTTTCATACATATCTCTGCTTTTTGAATCCGGATACATTTCATATACATTGACTCCCTTTACAATATTCTCCATGTCCTTATCGCCAATGATCTGTCCCTCTTCATTCACGATATAGGCAGCGCCAGTCTCTCCCAGGTTCATATTGCTGAGCACATCATTCAGAATATCGTATTTATAGCTTCCCACCAGATAATATACTGTATCTTCCTCCGCTTTCAGCGGGATACCCACCGCAAGCTGAACAATATCATCCTGCAATGCCGGTTCTCCTATCACGATATTTCCGGTCTCCTCCAGAAACTTAAAATACTTCCTGTCCGAAACATCCGCGGGAGCATTTCCGTACCCTGTATATTTACTGCCATCCGTATGGTAAATGCCGATCCACACAAATTCCACTTTGTTTGCTTCTCCCTCCAAAAAAGCTTCCATCCCCGCATCTTCCACCCCCGAGGCTATCATCTCTCTAATTTCCCCACTCTCAGACAGCTGATACATTCTCTCCGTCAGCAAATGAAGATTGGAACTCACATTCTGCGATGCGATCTTTACCATAGGCTCCATCGTATTGAACATCGTATGATCTGTTGTATTAAAGCTGGCAGCCACCATAAAAGAAGTGATCAGACATACGATCACTATAGAGACCACCATTACATAGCGTATGATTTTAGTCTTTATGCTTCCTTCCTTCATATGTTTAATATCCTCTCCTGAATCAATCTATCAATATACTCTGCCAATCCTAAAATTTTCCTTTTGCATGAGCGATCGCAATGCCGATAAGTTCCACCAGCCCAAATCCCAAAATGCCGGCAATGATCAGCCAGAATCCCATATTTCCACCGGACTTCCCGCTCTCATAAGCGCTCATCATCTCTTTATTCTGCTGCTTTTGTGCAGACTGGGGAACCGTTTCCGTTACGGATTCTTTTACCAGCCCCTCTCCGCTTTCCTCTGCAGAGGCTATCATTTCGCCTTCTCCGTCTGCTTCTCCCGGCTTCCGTTCCGCGGCACCGCCGCCCTGATCAGCAGAAGGTGTCACAGGCTTTTGTTTCTTCCCGGACACAGCCTGAGTCTCAGAAGACCGGATAGTCTGCTCCGGTGCCGACTGATCAGCTGCCGGTACAGAGGGAGCCCCGGCGTTTTCCTGTTTCTTATCGGAAGTTCCGGAAGAACCGCCATTTCCCGATCCCCCGCTGGAAGATGCCTTTCCCGCTGATCCATTTCCTGCTGATCCCTTTTCGTCCGATCCTTTTCCTGTCGTTTCCGTTCCCGCTGATACCTTTCCTCCCGAATCCTTTTCGGAAGTACCTGTCTCTTCCTGCGTCTCCTCCTTCTGTTTCTCCGCGGCAAACGTCACTTCCAGAATATTTTCATCATAAGCAAGATCGTTAAATGCAAGCTGCACATTCATCGATCTGGCGTCCGTCACATTCAGCTCTTTTCCGGACAGATTAACGCTTTTTATACAATAACCATCTTTTGCCTTCAATGTCACCGTTTGGGATTTATCCCTTTCCAGCTTGCAGATCTTATCGCTCCCTGTAATTTCCCCTCCCTCCGAATTCAGAAGCAGGACTTTTCTGACATCCTTTACCGCTTTGTCATCTTTTACCGCAACGACCGCATAGGGACTGAAGGATTTGCAGGCGATCACCAGTCCGTACTGTGTCACGGCACAGTCGATCTCCTCCACATCCACGATCTTTCCGCCTTTCTTTATAAAATGGTATGCCTTATAAACCACACCCTCCGTATCGGCGCCATACCCCTCCGGAAATCCCACTGAAATCCTGACGCTGCTGCCGGTACTTACAATGCTTTTATTGCACAGCATCAGATCAATATTGTAGGTGGCGCTTTGCAGAACCGTATCTCCTTCCTCTTTGATCTTATCAAGCATTTCTTTCTTCTGATTTTTATCCGGTTCGCTCACCGAAAGCACCGGCTTTGACGCCACAATGGTCACATTACTGACCACATCCTCCAGTTTTTCTCCGGACGCAAGCACCCACCCTTTGCTGGAGAGATCTCCCGGTTCCAGAAGCTGAGGCTTTGCCCCCACATTAAAGTAATACCCCTGAGGACGGTATGCACAGATGGATATCTTTTTCTTCACATCATAGGTGAAACTATGAGGCTCTTTTAAACTGCCCTTTCCTCTGAGTCCTGTGATCTCAAATTCATAGGTGGCATAGTTATCTGCAAGCATCTCGCTGGGCGTAAAATCAAACGTTATCGTACGGTCTCCATCCCAGCTGAACTTCTCGATCTTACTGTTGGCCGCCGCACTCCAGCCATCCTTTACCGTCAGTTTATATCCCGCTTTTTTTCCATCGTACTCTTCCAGCTGCTCGTCATATACGGCAGTGATCGAATAGGTATTTCCCATGGTCAGAAAACCGGTGTTGCCCGGTATCAGTCTGGTTGCCCAGGGAGCCGGCACATAGTTTCCCTTCGGATTTTCAAGCTGCCCTGTAGAGACAAGAAAGTCCTCCTCTGTCCCCTGGAACTCCCAGTTCCTGCTCAGTTCTTCCGCCGTCAGTTTGTCATCTCCGTAAAGCGGCCCCGCCGGCGCCATCTTTGTCACCGCAAATTCAATCAGTCTGCTGTTGGAATTGGCAATCACCAGCGCGTCCTTAAGCTGAGGCATCATAAACGGAGTCGGATCGGAATATCCCCATTTTCCCGGTTCATCTTCACCGGTTGCAGGCACATACTGATAAAACCGTGAAAGAATATAAACGCCTTCCTTCTCCACCGCATCCTTGTAACCCAGGCCTTTATAGCTGACTTTGAACACGCCGGTCTCCCCTTCAAGTTCCGTTCCGCTCCTGTATCCTACCCGCAGTCCGTCCTGATCAAACACAATTTTATATCCTTCACTGTCTGTGGTCCCCACACTGGAAGCGTCTCCGCTTCCTCCCGCCAGAACCGGATATGTAAACAGAAAACCTGCAGGCGACATAATCCCATCCGGCACATGATGCTCTTTCATCACCGAACTGTCTGCCAGCAGATACGTATCGGAAGCAGCACCGTCCTCCATGCCATCATTGGCAGTGGCATCCACACCGTACCATGTTCCATCTATCTGCACATAATTCCACATATGCAGGTTTCTGCTGCCGTCCGACTCCTGATAGTACCCCTGCACCAGAACGCTCTTTATTCCCATGGCATCCAGAACACTCTTTACCGCTCTGGCATATCCTTCGCAGAGGCTCTCCCCCTTTACCAGGGCGCCGTAGGAAGTTCTGATATGTCCTGTGTTTCCTTCGCTGCAATTCGTTTCAAGTTTGTAGACCGTATCTTTCAGAATGGCATCATGGGCGGCAATCACCTGCTCTTTGACCGTCTCGGCCTTTTTTGCCTCCCCGGCGATTCTGTTTATTTTGGCTTCCTGCTCTTTTATGGCATTCTCGACCTGCTCTTTCCCATCAAAACCCTTCGTAAAATAAACGCTTTCCTCATCCTTTGCTCCCAGATAAGCCCTGTAACCGCTCTCCTCATTTCCCTCCACCGTAATGGAAAGTGCTGAAAAATCCACATAAAAAATTTCCGGATAATCCGCATAAAAAGCATCCCTGGCCGCACCGAAGGCTTTCAGCAGGCTGTCATACTTTCCCTCGCAGGCTGCAAGCTCATCCTGCGTCATATGGCCGTTTGCCACAAGATCATAGCGCTCCGTACCCGTTTTCAGGATGCCCTGTTCATACATCCCGTACATGGCGTCATAAACAGATTTCGCTTCCGCCGAAAGCTGATCATAATAGTACCTGACATTGTTCGTATTGGCTGCTTCCGCCCGGTCTTCGACACCGGTTAAACAGAAAACCGCTACAAGAAGCAACGCCAGAAACACAGCCGTTTTTCTCTTTTGTTTCATCTCTTTTCCCTCTCCTCATGGTAATCTATTTCTTTTGCATCTCCAGGTAAGCAGGGAAGATTTATCTTCTCTGCCCGCCGCGCGGAGCGCATACCGCCAAGCAGCTGATTTCCGTATGCTCTCCCGTGCACAAAAAAGGCACCCGCCATTACAGTATGTGCCTGATTTTTCCAGCTATTTGCAGTTTTTATTATATCGAAAAGAACTTACCATGTCAATCGGTCAACAGTACATTTTGCAACTATATTTTCTATATCGTCAGATCAATAATTCCTGTAGCAGTCCTCTCTGCCAGATACCTGTTATGGGTGACGGTAAGTATGCCCATATTCCTCTTTTCCGCCTCCTTAAAAATCACCTTCCAGATCTGCGCCTGAGTGATCCCATCCAACATAGTGCTGATCTCATCACAGATCAGGTAATCCGCGCCGCTCATCAGTGCCCTCGCCACACAGAATCTCTGCAGTTCACCGCCGGAAAGTTCTCTCGGAAAGCGCTCAAGCCAGGCCTGTTCCATGCCGAAAGCATCAAGCACCTCCTCCCTGAGGCTGCCGCTTTCTTCCAACACCTTCTTAAGCTTCCAGCGGGGATTCACTGCCTTTTCGGGATGCTGGAAGATCAGCTGGACAGGGCAAATTCCCTTCCGGGGAAGCTGCTTTCCGTCAAGCAATACCTCTCCTCTGACCGGTTCCAGATACCCCGCTAACAGCATGGCAAGGGTGGTCTTACCGAAACCGCTGGGCGCAAAAACCGCCAGACGCTGCCCTCTGTCAATGGTTATACTGCGGCCTTCCAGAATCCAGGGCTGCCTGCGGCCATATCGAAAACTTATATTTTTTGCCTCAAGCGCCATGGTAACACCTCACTTCCCCACTCCGTATTTCTGATACGGGCGGAACCTGTTTCTCACACTGCTTTGTTCTATGGGGACACCGTGGTGCAAACAGGCAGCCTTCCGGCAGACTGCCCGCGTAGGGCTGGAACCCCGGAAGCGGCTCAAAGCCGTTTTGCGGCAGCGCTCTCCACAACGCTCTGGAATAGGGGTGGCGCAGAGCGTCCGGCCCCTTCTTAAAGTCCGATGACGGCGCGGTTTCCACTGTGGTTCCCGCATAAAATACGGCAACCCTGTCCGCAAAGTTAACCGCAAGATCAATATCATGGGTGATCAGAATAACGGCCTTTCCCTCATCGGCCATCTCCCGGAACATCCGCAAAGCTTCCACAGCCTGTTCCAGGCTCATGCCGGGCGTGGGCTCATCCGCCAGGATCAGTTCCGCATCTGTCATCAGGGCAGTGGATACCAGCACACGCCTCGCCATACCGCCTGAAAGTTCAAAGGGATAAAGCCGCTTTGTCTGTTCCGGCAGGCCAAGCCGCTTAAAAAGCGCCCGTCGCTTTTCCGCCTGCTTCGGCCTCCGATACCCTTCCGTCTGAGGACCCACCTTCATAAGCGGATCCAGAAAAGCAACCGACTGCGGCACAAACGCGATCTCCGTTCCCCGAAGCTTTTTCTGCAGTTTCGGCGTAAGCTCCTGTCCTTTGTAGTGCAGATGCCCGCCCACCGTGGCGTTATCCGGCAAAATACCCAAAACAGCGGAAGCAAGCAGGCTTTTGCCGGAGCCGGAAGAACCTGCAATGGCAACGATCTCCCCGGGATATACCGTCAGATACAGATCGGAGATCACCTGCAGATCCTTTTGTTCAAATCCCTGGTCATACATGCGAAAGGACACGGACAGGTTATGTATTTCCAGTAATGTTTCCTTCTTCTGTTCCATATTTCCCCCTATTCCTGTGCGCTGTAAGGATCCAGTATTCTCCGCAGCTGTTCTCCCAGCCTGTCGATCATCAGGACAAGCAATACTAACGTCAGACCGGGCAGCACCGCGCTCCACCACATTCCCGCGGACAGACAGCGCATGCTCTCCGACAGGATGATGCCGATGGCCGGCTGTTCCGGGGGCAGACCGAATCCCAGAAAAGAGATCGAGGCTTCGTGCAGGATCGCATGGGGAAACATCAGGATCAGTCCCACCAAAAACTGCGGTGCCAGATGCGGCAGCATATGATGCATCAGAATAAAACCGCCGGATTTCCCGAGTTTTCGCGAAATGGCCACATACCGCTCCGAACGCAGCTGCAAAACCTCGCCTCTGACCAGTCTGGCCAGACTGCACCAGTGGGTTGCGGCGATTCCCGCGATCAGTCCTTTTAAGCCCCGCCCCAGGGCAAAGGATATCAAAATAATCAGGATGGTATGGGGGATCCCCATCACCAGATCGATCAGCCAGCTTATCACGGCATCCACCCGTTTGGAGCCGATGGCCGCGGCCGCTCCCGCAAGCACCGCGATCACCGCACTGACCGCAGAGGCGGCCAGACCCACCGTAATGCTGACGGAGAGACCTTTCAGCGTGCGAAAAAACAGATCTCTCCCCAGCGCATCCGTCCCGAAAGGATGGGCCGGACAGGGCGGAAGCTTTGCGTTTAAAAAACTGCCTGTCACCATATCTTCCGAAATCAAAATACCGCTGCTATAGACTGCAGCCAGCATAACAGCCATGAGCACGGTAAAAAGCACCATTCTGCTTCGACGGTTTATTCTCTTCATTTCCCCACCTCTCTAATCTGGGGATCGATCACCCCGTAAAGCAGATTTGCAATCATGTTGCCGACACACACAAACAGCGCGGAAACCAGTGTCACGCCGAGAAGCAGCGGAACATCCCCCTGCAGTCCGGCCGCTGATACAGCACTGCCGAGTCCCGGATAACTGAACACATTTTCCGCCATCACCGAGCCCCCAAACAGCTCCGCAAAGGAAGCAAACTGCAGCGTCAGCGCAGGGAGCAGAATATTGCGCAGTCCGTGGCGGCGCAGAATCGTCCACCGTCCCTCTCCTCTCGCCCTGGCAAACAGAACATATTCACTGTTTAATACATCCACCAGCTTCTGACGGGTGTGCAGCGCAATACCGGAAAAGGACGTCAGACTCAGCGTAAAGGCCGGCAGAATCAGGTGATAGAGTTTCTGTCCCAGAGTTACCTTCTCGCGAAGCACACCCACAGGGGAAGAAAATCCAACGGGAAACCAGCCAAGCCGCACGGAAAAGATCAGGAGAAACACTAACCCCAGCCAGAAGACAGGGACACTGCTCAGGAACAGGCAAAACTTCTTTATGATCTTATCCGGCAGCCTGTCCCTGTACATTCCCATCACGCACCCCAGGACAAATCCCGTCGCCCCGGCCAGTATCCATGCGCACAGCATCAGGGCAAGGGAATTGAGAAACCGCTCGCCGATAATGTCCGCCACAGGTCTGCGGTAAATTGCCGATTCGCCGAAATTTCCATGAAGCAGTTCTGTGAACCATCCGATATAGCGATCCACCGGCGCATCATCCAGTCCCCAATACGCCTCGATCTCAGCCCGCTGCTCAGGCGATACGGCAGTGCCAAGTCCTGAGATATACTGCCCCACGGGATCCACCGGCGACAGGTTTACAAGCACAAAGGCCAGAATGGTCACCGCAAACAGCAGGGAGATCATTTTTATACCGTATGAGACAAAGATGCGGGCAAGCCGCCCAAATGTTCTTTTCATAGTTTACCTTTTTCCGCACTGCTTTTTGTGTATGACCAGTTTGTGCCAAGCAGCGCCCAGATACAACTCCCACAATTTCCTCCATCGATATCACAACAGCAAAGCCGTGAGACCGGACTGCCTCGAAATATCGTTATGCAGACCAGGCCCACTCACTGAGATTCTGGATAAGCGGCAGGCCGTGCCCGTGGCCGTGAATCGGCTGTTCCCCGATGGAAAGACCATCCCTTACATAGGTCACATGGTCCAGATTGACGATCCACACCCAGGGGCAGGCCCCTCGCATGGCGGTACCTTCCCTGCCGTCCCACTGTACCTTCCGCCAGTTTTCATTGGCCTCCTCCACCGTAAGCGCTTCCATTGCGGCATTCAGATAGCCGTCCGTCACATCGCTCCCATAGCCTTCCGGGTTATAAAAGTCCTCCGCCAGAGCGCCTTCGGAACGATACAGATAATAAGTCTCATTCGGAATCGACGAACCCCAGCCCATCATCACCGCATCGGAGAACATACGCTTTGTGATCTCATCCCAGCTGACGCCCTCCACCCGGATACGGATGCCGATCTCGCCGACCTGTTCGGCCGCCGCCATGGCTACCGCCTGGCGAACGGAATCGCCGGCCGGATAGATACAGCAAAACTCGGCTTTCAGACCATTCTTCTCCACAATACCGTCGCCGTCCGCATCGGCCCATCCGCCCTCTGCCAGAAGTTTCTTTGCATAGGCGGCATCGGTTTCTATTCTGACTTCGGGATTGTTCCAGGGCATCCCGTCATTCTCGGAGTAAGCGGGTCTGCCGAAGCCGTTTAACACAACATCCGCAACCTGTTCGCGATCAATGGCATAAGCAACCGCCTGACGTATCTCCGGATTGCAGGTAACATTATTCCCGATGGGAGCGCCGCTTTCCGTGACTTTCCCTTCCGCCGGAAGAACCGGAAGGGTAAAACCGCGGTTATCGGCAGAGGGAATCGCTTCCACATGGTACCCCGCCACCTCCGCCCGGCCAAGCGTGGCGGAAGAATAGGCCACATCCACCTCCCCCGCCTGAACAGCCGCAAGCGCGGCATCCTCCGACATAAAAACAACGGTTACATTTTTGATGGCCGGAACGCCGCCGTAATAATTTTCGTTGGCGGTAAACAGGATCTGTTCCTGGGCTCTCCACTCCACAAACCTGTAGGGCCCGGATCCGATCGGCTGGACACCGTAGTCTTCATCGTAGGCGTGTTCCGGGACAATGCCCACGGAAGCCAGGGTATTTAAGAAGATGGACGTCGGTTTGGAGAGTGTGATCACAACCGTCCCTTCATCCGGGGCCTCAACCCTTTCCATATAGGTTAGATCCACAGAACCCCGGGCCGCCTTCGCGGTCTCTAACGTAAAGGCAACGTCCGATGCCGTCACCTTCTCCCCGTCCGTGAAAAAGGCATCGTCACGAATCCTGAAGGTCCATGTCAGACCATCGGCGGACAGTTCATACTCTGTAGCCAGGTCATTTTCAAAGGTGAGATCCGCTGTGTATTTTACTAACGTGCTCTGCACGATCGGAGAATTGCCGTGTCCCCAGCCTTTGGTCGGATCTAACGTTTCCGGCTCGGATCCGATGGCGATGACCACGCTGTCATCGGCATGGTTTGTGGTTTCCTTTCCGCAGGCGCTCATTCCGAAGAATAAAAACAAAGCAGAAAGCAGAACTGAAATTTTTTTCCTTTTCATCCATGATACCATCCTTTTCCTTTTTTCTCCGGACGCCCCTGATATCATCGAGCAGGAAGCTTTTTCCTACCCGCCGCGCAGGACGTCCGTCAGCTTTGCTGACATATTTCCTCCGGCGTCCCCGCGCATAAAAGAAAGCACACAGATCCCCTTCTGAGGACATGGGTGCTTTCCAAGCATACGATTCCTTTAAAAAAATTCTGATATTACTTATTCCCCACAGGCTGATGCTTCTGCATCAGTACAGACAGCTTCCTGCTGTCAGAAAAGATTATAACCCGAACAGGCTGAAAAAGCAAGCAAATTACCATTTCTGTAATTCCGCCACAACCGCCTGTATCAGTTTCCCGATATTTAAACCGCCGGCACCCACCACGATATTGTCACAGTGACTGACTGGTATCAGGAGACGTCTTGCATCGCTCTGCGCCACTGCATTAGCCATGCGGGGCGTTATCTCTCCAAGCATGGCGTCGGCAATCACAATACCGATGGGCCCGATAATAACATCCGCTTTTCTGCTGTTTACAACCACCGCATTCTCCCCGGTGGCGGCATAATCCGCGCCGGCTTTTAACATGGCGGCGGTTGCCGTTGTATTTGTGCCCACCGCCGTAATAACCGCATCCTGTATATTTTCCCTGATTGCCGCGATCAGCTGCTTTCCGATTCCGCCTCCCTGTGCGTCCATAATCAGTATGTTCATTGCGCCTTCCTCCTCTTTTCTTCTATCATACTTTAAGTTTTATCGCTTTTCAACAAATTGTTTCTGAATGAAATAGCTTGCACCCCTTTCCCCGGCGTGTTAGGATACTTTTACAGACAATTCATCCCAGAAAGGAGTACAGCGATACCATGAGCTATATCCGGCACAAAGCCGAGGAATCCCTTGAGGATTACCTTGAAACAATACTGATCCTGAGTAAACGCCTTCCTGTCGTGCGCTCTATCGATGTGGCGACTGAACTGCAGTTTTCCAAACCCAGCGTGAGCGTGGCCGTAAAAAATCTGAAAAACCGCGGATACATCACTGTTTCAGAGGAAGGCTACCTTCATCTGACAGACGAGGGGCGAAAGATTGCAGAAAGCGTCTATGAACGTCATACCCTGCTGACAGACTGGCTGGTCTATCTTGGCGTTGATCCCGTCATTGCAGCAAATGACGCCTGTAAAATGGAGCATGACATCACTCCGGAAAGTTATGAGGCGATGAAAAAATGTATCCTCGCCATTTTAGATCGGAACATGACATGACAGCCCGATCACATTCAGATTTCCTGTAAATGCCGAACCGATCTGGTAGACCATCAGTGCCACTGCGTAAGCTAACCCGCATTGGTAACCGATCGCAAACCACGTCCATTTTGCATTGTTCATCTCCCGCCTGATTGCGCCGATAGCCGCAAAGCAGGTGGCGCACAGAAGGCTGAACACCAGGAAGGAATATCCCGCTGCCTTGCCGAAAGTTGCACCGATCTCAGGCCATCCGCCGGGATAGAGGATCCTCATTGTACCGACGATATTTTCTTTCGCCACAAGGCCTGTGATGAATGCCACCGCTGACTGCCAGTTTCCCCAGCCGAGGGGTGTAAAGATCCATGCGATCGCACTGCCCACCGCCGCAAGAAGCGACTGTTCCATCTCCTCTTCGGCAAGCATCTGGAAACCTTCCGGCGTAAATCCAAAATAAGTCGTAAACCAGATCACAATGGTGGACAGAAGGATAATCGTGCCTGCTTTCCGGATGGAAAGTTCATAGCCGCGGACGGTCTCCACTCGGACGGTATCGCCAACTTTCGATTCCTTCAGTGTTTTCATTCCGTTATCCTCCTCATTTCATAGATTTTAATAAAACACGCGCGTCAGAAAAACTGTCCTGCGCATTTATTGTTTTGTCACATCCGGCTCAGATCATAATTTTCTGCGCCATTTCTCTGCTGACTGCGATGCGGGAGTCCTTCACCTTCACAATGACATTGCCTCCGATGGCGTTTATCACCGTGATCTCTCCTCCCACAACAAAACCGAGGTTCTCCAGATAAATTTTTACCTCCTGCTTTCCCCCGATTTTTCTGATAATGTTTTCCTGACATCCTTCTGTTTGATTTTGGTTAGTAAACGCTAACTATATATTGTAATACGGCAGTGACCAGTTTTTGTCAATCCTATTTTCAGCGCTGACCGAAAGTTCATCACTCTGACCAACCCATTAGGATCTACTAACTTCTTATTTTGTGCAAAATATCCCTGCAATAGATTTGCAATCAATCTTCCGTTGCTTTTTGAAGGTCTCTTTTCTGCCTCCCGTCATTTTCGGTTTTTTCCTATCCATTCCACAGCAAAATCTACCAATGCTCTTTGGCTCATCATGGAAAGTATACCGTTTCCCAATGATACATGACGCACCTGACCTGTCTGCTCAAATGCCTCTCCGATTACGGGAAAGTCCTCGCCATCTACAGCCAGTGTTTCATAGTCTTTCCACACCCTCTGCCCGTCAACCCGTATGGCACTGCTTTCGATCACTGTATGCTTGCCCGGATACTCAGCCCGTACATCTGCCAAATGCAGGGAAGTATTCTTGTCATAGTCAACGCCGATCAACAGTACATATCCATCAAGTTCATACAGCCTGCCAATAGGTGAACTGTCACCAAAAATATCAGACAGGTCATGATTTTCTGTCAAATATCCCGCATAATGCCCCCTTGCCGCTACTGACCTTGCAGGGTGATCGCTTCTAAGTGTCCCCGGCCACTGCCGGAACATTTCCGATACAGCCCCCATTGTATTTGTCGGTGTAACCATTTTATCATAAGCAGGTATATTTTCACGTATAACATCCCACCATTCTTCTGGCTCCTGCCAGTAAACCCCTGTCTTTGGATCTAAATTTTTCCATGACTGTGTTGGCATCATGATAGTGCCTTCTTCGCCAACGCTCTCCAGTAACGCTTCAATAACTGACTGTGCGCCGCCACATACATATCCCAGACTGCTCAGCGATGTATGTACCATAAGCGCCTGCCCTCTTTTGACACCTACTTCCTTTAAGGCAGCTTTAATATCATCAGGAATTACCAGTTTTCTCTTTTCCATCTTATTATTCCTCCATTTTCCGGTTACTTTGAGCATAAGGAATTTATCTGCCTTCTCCATCTCCTTTGCCAGTGCATTCACCAATGCAGAAATAAATTGGTCTTCCAACGTATGCCCCTCATATTTCTCATGGTCATTGATAACCACTCCTATAATTTTAGAATCATTCTGTGCCAAAAGTATCCCTGCCATATTCGCAATATACTGACGCTTTTCCAAAAGCTCCTGAACACGCTTGACTTTTTCGTCTGATATTTTCTTTGTTTTTCCGTGAATTACATTCGATACAGTAGCAGTACTCAAGCCTAATTCCTCAGCAATATCAGCAATCCTTATCCTTCCGTTTTCCACATACATCAATCCTTTCTTTATGGCTATCGGCATTATAATTTTCTAAAATATAAAATACCTTGTGATTTTTCAACACTGTATATTTTTTATACCATATCACACATGGGTATCCTGTTTTGATTCTCGGCTGTTCAGGAGGCATACCGTCTCAACGGTATTACCAGATTCCCACAAAACTTAAATACAATCTTATATTTTGAATTCTTTTAAAATTACCGCATATTTTCTATAATCAGCTATTGAAGATTGAAAATCTTTTTGAGCTTCTTTGGGCAAATCCTCAATAACTTCTTTTTCTACAAACTCTGCAATTTCTTTCATTGCATTAGCCACATCTTCTATTATTTGTTCAAAAGTACTAATCAGTGTATAATGCATTAGACGATTTCTATATTGATAAATATGTATACTTGAAGTAAATACATATTTCACTTCACATATATTTTTTAATCTAGAAATTCCCGACTTAACATCCACACTTATAAAATCACCCTCTAAATAATCCGAATACTTAGCTTTATTCAAATCAGAAAAAATGAGCGTCCAGTGTTCCTGTTCCAATCTATACTTAACAATTAACTCTAGACAATTTGCTAAATTCAATATGATATGCTTCACACATAATTCATCAAAAACACCCTGTCTAGATAAATCCAAAAATGGATCCAATTCTGCATTTACCATTTCCATAGAATCATGTATATTGTTTAAAAAGAAAAGTTCATATTTCATAATACATCACCATTCACCTTCGTTTCCTTTGAAATAGAAAACATTCATTCTGTTATTATCTATCCCTTATGCAAATCCACTCCTAATTTTGGTAAATTATTTAAACTTACAGCCTCTAACGTCTGCAACTGCTGTACCGCCAATTGACGAAGCAACTCCATTCTTTCCTTTTGTTTCTTTCCCTGATTAATCAGAACTGCATTATAACTTTCCAAATTCGCAAGCACTAATAATTGATTCAGTGTTGCCACATCCCGCATATTACCATTCCACCCCAAAGACAACCGACTGTTTTCATCTGTCTTTAAACGCCTATAATCTTTCATAATATACAGCTGAAACTCAGGAGAAATCCAAGTTGCGAAAGACATGGCAATATCGCTATGGGCATATGTTCCTCCGTAGCGTCCTGCTTTTGAAACAATACCGATAGCATTTGTCGCTTCTATCCATTTCTTAGGCGACATTGTAAAGGCATTGGCACCTGCCTGCTTTTTAAACCCCTCGAATTCGAGGGGTTTAAAATCTGAATTATGTAGTCTTTCCCAAAGTCCCAGAAATTCTATCACATCCCGATTTCTCATCCAGTTTTGAATAACCGCCGTTGGGTCATCGCTTTTATAACGGGCAATATCCGTCAATGAAATAAATTCATTTTCAAAATCCTGCGTATAAATTCCAATATCTATTCCATTAGCATGAATTGTATCTTTAATTATTTTCCCCATTTCTCCTCCTACAATCACATCATAATCCTCTTAAAACATCTTATCTTCTTTCTCATCAAAAAGCTCTATTGAACAACTGTCCTCATCTTCCCACATCTCCCAATACGCTTCAACATAAAATTTAATACAACCAGGATATGCATACAAATATCTTCTACACACCTTTTTATACAACGCCAATATTTTTTCATCACATGCAAAGTCCAATAGATAGTCAAGCAAATGTGATAATTCAGCCTCTGACACAATTCTGCTGCACACATCCTCAACCAGCGTCAAATAAACTTCATAGGCTTTTTGATGTATCTCAACTATCTGCTCTGTAATCTGATAAATCCTCTCATCCATTAAATTACCTCAAAATATTTAAGTGCGTCCGTTATCGCTTCTACCTTCTCTTTCGGTGGACGCTTCCTCGGATACTTTAATTCTTCTACTGCATTAGGCGCACCATACATCGTCAATCCCAAAAACCTTTTCACCTCTGCAATATACGCAGTATGTACTTTAAAACCATATTTCTTCTCAACATATTCCTGTATCATTTTATATGTAATTTTCGGTTTCGGCTGATATTTCTTTGCCCTCTCTGCTATTGCATCTAAAGGTACTTTCCCATCATCTTCTCCAAATTCCACTTTTACATTAATAACACTATCTGGTGATTTGTGGGACAACAGTACAATAGTCTCAACATGAGTACAAAATTAGAACATATCCCCACAAAATTGCAGAAATATGGGCAATATTTATACAGTACTAATACTGCTCATGCATCCCTTTTCCCACAAAACATAAGATTCTTACTGCTCTAACCATAAAAATATTTTTATGAAACAATAACCGTATATTCTCTATATTCCTTGATCATCAATTATCTTATTAATTGGGAATAACTTTATGTATTCTTGCTCTAATAAACGTTTACTAAAAATCGGATCTGAACATTCAGACATATATGGCAATACTATATTTAACAAAGGACGCATGTTATGAGCACACATTTCAATTTCATCCTTATTTGATGGAATAGCTTGACAAACTTTATTATAATATATTACCCAATACTCTCCTTCTATCTCTTTGAAGTCAAAAGGAAACATCCTACAATCTATTGGTCTATTAGCGTAAATAGAACATTTACTGTTTTGAAAAAAGACACATTCCTTCTTTTCGTCACCATTTACTCGTCTCATTTGATATAAATTATTTGTTAATTTTATAGCGAATGAATCAATACTTCTCTTTGTAATTCGTGAAATATTTTCTGCCTCGAATGGCAGCAAGATTGGCATATCTATCTCTTCGCAATTACAACAACAATTAAATTTACCAATGCAACCATTACAAAATTGATATGTTCCCTTATTTACTTTATGCTCTGAACTTAATGTCAATACATATGGGCTATTATAAACCTGTTTATTTTTATATACAAATGTACAATAACCGCTCAACATTTTTTCATTAATATATCTTAATACAATTGTTCCTCGCTCATCTTTTCGACGATTTTTTGACTCATATGTTCCTAATAAAATTTGATTTTTGAATTCTCCCTTAAACTCATATATTCTATTACTCATTTTCATATTTCCAGTAACCTCTCGCCCCACTTGATTCAAATGCACGTCTTCCATTTGTAAATTTTTTTCTTCTCCAAAAAAAGAGTTCCAGTCACCTTCTATTGAAATTTCATTAACACTCTCATTAACCCTTTTTTCTCTTTTCCTTTGAAAATATATAATTACTTTAGGACCTCCCCACCCTAATACTGTTCCAATTATTGCGCTTATGATTGGAACCCAAATATAATTTTGAAAAACGTACATAAAACCACTCATAATGCATTTCCTTCCTTCGTCATATAATCACTAAATTTATATTTCAAATTAAATCAAAATATCCCAAAGCATCCTTTATCGCTTCCACTTTCTCCGCTGTCGGATGTTTCCTCGGCTGTTTCAATTCCTCTACCGCATTAGGGGCATCATACATCGGCAATCCTAACTCCCTTTTTACCTCTGCGATATATGCGGTATGTACTTTGAAGCCATACTTCGCTTCTATGTACTCCTTAATCATCTTATATGTAACCCACTCTTTTGGCTTATACGCTTCGGCTCTTTTAGCAATATTATCAAGCGGCACTTTGCCCTCACCCTCGCCAAACTCCACTTTTACGTTAATTACGCTGTCAGGTTTTTTGTGGGAAAGCATTACAACCGTCTCCACATTCCCCGTCCACGGAAACATATCGCAGCAAACCGCCCTCTCCACCCGGTACCCTTCCTCCAGAAACCTCTCCAGATCCCTTGCCAGGCTTGTCGGCTTGCAGGAAATATAAACGATCCTCTCTACGCTGTAAGCCAGGATCTTTTTTAACGCCTTCGGATGCACGCCATCCCTGGGCGGATCCAGGATAATAAAATCCGGTTTCTCCCCCAGCTCATCCAGTACTTTCAGCACATCTCCGGCTATGAATTCACAGTTCGTCAGGCCATTCAGCGCGGCGTTCTCTCTGGCTGCCTCCACGGCCTCCTCCACAATCTCCACACCCACCACTTTTTTCGCCATGGGCGCCATCAGCTGGGCGATTGTGCCTGTACCGCTGTACAGATCAAATACCACCTTATCCGGCTGATTCTCTCCCTTCTCCTGATCGCACAAATCCCCGATAAACTCTCTGGCCGTACTGTAAAGTACCTCCGCCCCCAGAGAATTCGTCTGAAAAAAAGAGAACGCGCTGATCCGGAAGCGCAGCCCCAGAAGTTCCTCATAAAAATAGTCCCGACCATAAAGCAGTCCTGTCTCATCACTTCTTACCACATCCGCCACAGAATCATTGATCATATGAAGGATCCCCACGATCTTTCCTTTCAACGGCAGCTTTACAAGCATTTCAGAAAAACCGCTCATATCGGGAACAACCTTAAACCCGGAATGTAAATAAACCCTGTTTCCCTCCGAAACTTCCCCTTTCTTTTTGAAGGCTGCCGCTTCTTCCTTCTCTGCCACACTGTCTATCCCGCCTGTCGTCACAAGCGCCACCAGAATCTCTCCGGTTCTTATCCCTTTCCTCACAAGCAGATGCCGTAAATACCCGGTATGGCGCAATCTGTGAAAAAACGGCAGTCCCGTCTTTTCAAAATAGTCCCTTGTGGCCGCCAGGATCTTTCTGTAATCCTCATCCATGATCAGACAATCGGAAACCGTAATAATATCATAGAATCCGCCCCGTTTATGTAAACCGATAGACAACGGTCCATCCTTCACTTCATCCCCGAAGGTAAATTCCATCTTGTTTCGATAACCATACTCTGCCGGGCTTCCTTTCATCGCCTCAAAGCTCCACGTTCCCTGTCCGCATAATACAGGATCCAGCAGTTTTTTCACCTGCTCCTGCTTCAAGCCGCACTGATCCTCATAGGACAACTTGTGATACAGGCATCCGCCGCAGAATGCAAAGTGAGGACAGGGACTTTCCACCTCGTTTTCCGCCCGCTCTATCACATCCAACAGTCTTCCCTCTGCCCGTCCGTTTCTTTTTTTCTGTACGCAAAAAGAAATCCTCTGACCCGGCAGTACATTTTTCACAAGGCAAAAAGCTTCCTCTCCATTCTCCTCTACAGTTCTCACAATCCCTTTATTCGGGAAGTCCACCCGTTCCACAATGCCTTCCAATATCTGACCTTTTTTCATATATCCACCCTTTTTCAATTGATTATTATCGTTATATCAGGCAACAGACAATCTGTTTCACATTTTGTCTTTATGCCAGGCAACGTCCACACGCTTCGCGGGCAGACTTATGCTAAAAAAGTGTGAACGAAACCGTCCACACTTTCCGCTTTCAAACTATTATTTTTACAGTATCCTGCCGCCTATTCCGCATCTTCTGTCTTTTCTGCTTCCGGCTTAACGTCTTCTTTCTTCTCTTCCGCTTCCTCTTCGTCCTCAAAGAATTCATCGTCAAAATCATCTTCGAATTCGTCTTCAAAATCTTCCAGATCATCTCTTGACATCAGACGGTATATTGCATAAGCCGCTCCGCCGATCGCCATCAAAACAGCCAGCACGATCAGTACACAGGTCACGATCTTACTGATATCCCTCTTTTCCTCTTCCCGCTTTGTCAGTTTGTTTAATGTCTCCATTACTGCGTGATACCTTTCTTCCATGAGAAAATACCTCCCTTTTTATCATGATATTATGCCTGAATATACACAGTGTCTTCAACACCCATATTTTTCTTAGTATATCATGAATCACTCTCTTTTACTACACTTTAATAAAATTTTATAAATAAAATCAGCTTTCCCTACAGCTTCTTCAGCTTCGCAAATCCCGCATACATGGATCGCTTACCTACCTGATCGAACATCACGGTCACCTGGTAATCTTTCGTTCCCTTCTCCAGGGCCGTCACCGTCCCCTCACCGTACTTTGTATGCAAAACTCTGTCGCCGACGCCGTAGTCCGGTACGCCACCTGCCGTCGGCATTCCTTTGGAGAGTCCGTTTATATTCTGCAGGCCGGATACTGCCCCCGCTCTCGCAATATAGGGCTTATCTTGTTCCGCCGTCCGCGTCACTCTCTTTAAACCGCCGTTGCCAAACGTATGCATGGGGCTGCCGCCGTAACCGCCTGCCAATCCGGATCCGGCACTGCCTGTGCCGTAGCCGCCCGCAGCCTCTGTTCCCGCAGCATACCCCCTCTTCTGTGCACCGTCTCGATTACCCGACAGACTATTCTTATATCCGTCGCTTTGCCCCGGCGAAAATCTCCCTGTGCTCTGCCCTGCCGAAAATCCACCAGGACTTCTCTGTGCCTGTCGCTCCGAACTGCTGTAAAATGGCAGGGGTTTATCGTCTCCAAACCGGAAGCTATCCTCCGCTCTGCTCCTAAGAGGCGGCACATAACCGTCAAGCAGTGACGCCGGAATCTCCCTGACAAACCTGCTCACCGCATTGTACTGCGTCTCCCCGCGCACCATGCGCTGTCTCGCGCAGGTTAACGTGAGCTCCTGCATGGCTCTGGTGATCCCCACATAGGCGAGCCTCCTCTCTTCCTCCAGATCATCCGGATCCTCCGAAATGATATTCATATAGCTGGGAAACAGCCCATCCTCCAAACCTGCCAGATACACATGCGGAAACTCCAGTCCCTTCGCCGAATGAAGCGTCATCAGTAACACTCTTCCGTCGCCGCCCGCCACATTGTCGATATCGCTTACAAGGGCTACCTGCTCCAGAAACTCGCTTAAGGAAGGCTCCTCCGTGCTCTCCTCATAGGACACAAGCTTATTTAGCAGTTCCTCCACGTTGTCGATCCGGTCATCCGCATCTTCCTCGTCCGAGGCGCGCAGTTCCTCCAGATAGCCGGTCTGCTCCAGAATGTCCTCCAACAGTTCCTTCAACGTATAGTATTCCATCTTGCCTCGAAAAGCCTGTATCATGGTGACAAAGGAAGACAGCTTTGACAGGCTTCTGCCCACCCCTGGCACTTCCTCCGCCTCTCTGAGTGCATCGTAAAAACTCATGCCCGTTTCATCCGCATAATCCTGCACCCGCTGTATGGTGGCCGCGCCGATCCCCCGTTTCGGCACATTGATAATACGCTTTACCGCCACATCATCCGAACCGTTGTCGATGGTCTTTAAATAGGCCAGCATGTCCTTGATCTCTCTGCGGGCATAGAAATTCGTACCGCCCACCACATTGTAGGGGATTCCCTCCATGACCATCCGCTCCTCCAGAATACGGGACTGCGCGTTGGTCCGGTACAGAATGGCAAAATCCGAAAAGTTGTTCCCGCTTTTCCGGTATTTCCTCGCAATGTCATCGGCAATATATTCCGCTTCCTCATAGGCCGTGTCAAGCTGTTCAAAGCGCACGCGCCTGCCGGCCCCCTGGTCGGTCCAGAGCCTCTTTTCCTTTCTGCCCTCGTTGTTGCTGATCACGGCGTTGGCTGCATCCAGGATACTCTGGGTGGAGCGATAATTCTGTTCCAGCCGCACCACTTTTGCATCCGGATATTCCTTCTCAAAATCCAGGATATTGCGGATATTGGCTCCCCTGAATTTGTAGATGGACTGATCGTCATCCCCCACCACACACAGATTTCTGTTTGCCTCTGCAAGCAGTCTCACCAGCTCAAACTGAGCCGTATTGGTATCCTGATATTCGTCCACCATAATATAGGTAAAACGGTTCTGGTAATTCTGCAGCACCTCCGGATTTTTCCGAAACAGCTCCACCGTCAGCATGATCAGATCATCAAAATCCACCGCATTGTTTTTTCGAAGCGTCTGCTGATACTCTTTATAGGCCGCCGCAACCTTTCTCTGCGTAAAATCCCAGGAGGCGTTCTTCTCAAATTTATCCGCATCGATCAGTTCATTTTTAGCATTGGAAACGATATTTAAGATCGCCCGTTCCTTCAACTGCTTCGTATCGATCTGCAGCTTTTTACAGACATCCTTCATCACCGTCTTCTGGTCGTCTGTGTCGTAGATCGTAAAATTGGTTTCGTATCCCAGCAGATCGATATGCCTGTGCAGAATTCTCACGCAGGCCGAGTGGAATGTGGAAACCCAGATACTCTCTGAGCCAAAGCCCACCAGGTTATCCACCCTCTCCCGCATCTCTCCCGCCGCTTTGTTCGTAAAAGTAATGGCAAGAATATGCCAGGGATTCACACCGCATCGGTCGATCAAATAGGCGATCCTGTGGGTTAACACCCTCGTCTTGCCACTGCCCGCTCCCGCCAATATCAGAAGCGGTCCCTCCGTACAGTAGACCGCTTCTTTCTGTCTGTCATTTAATGTATCGTAAATACTCATGTAATCTCCATGTCTGTCAGACACAGAGCGCTCTGCGGCGCACATTCGCCCCACCCGGCGCTTCCGTGTCATTGTCGCTTTCCTTCCCGTCTGCACTGCATCCCCGCATGTATCGCAGCGCACCCTCACACAATATATGGACAGAATCTTCAAACGATTCCTATGCAAACAGCTGGCTGCCGCAATTCCCGCAAAACTTCGTCCCGGTAGTGGGTGTCCCGCAGTTGGGACAGAATTTCGGCGATACCGACGGCAATGCCTGGCTTTGCTGTCCGCCGGGCGCCTGCGCCTGATTCTGGTTCATCATCCCCTGCACCATCTGCTGTCCCATGGCCATTCCCATCTGGAGCTGCACCATATCCGAGGCAACGCCTCTGCCGCTTCCGGTTCCGCCTTTCCCCATGGCATCGGCCACCGCCATCTGCTGATATTTGCCCATATCGCCGACCATGGACTGCGCCGCCGCTTTCTCCTGCATCCTCCGGATCTCCTCCGGATAGGAAAAGCTTTCGATCTTAAAGTCCGTAACGGCAATACCGATCTTACGCATATTCATATCCAGGTCGGACATAATTCCCTTTGCAATATTACCGGCGTCCATCTGGAGATTGAACATATCTCTGCCCTCTCTGCCGATCCAGCTCATCAAAAGCTGGTCCAGGTTCGCCACGATACGTTCCTTCACATCCTCCACGGTGAAAATATTTTTCACACCCGCTATTTTATCGATCAGCACATCCGCTTCCGCCACTTTGCAGCTGAATGTACCGAACGCCCTGACCGGCATGCCGCCGGGCAGTCCCTGGGCGGGCAGATTGATGGCGCTCTTTGTGCCCCATTTCACAAGCTGTTCTTTCGTATTGATAAACAGCACCTCCGCCCGCAACGGCGTATTAAATCCAAATTGAAAGCTCTTTAACGTGGTCAAAAAGGGAATGATCTGGGATTCGATATCAAACTGTCCCTCATCCTCAAAGATGCCTTCCACTCTGCCGTTATACATAAAAATGGCGTCCTGCCCCATTCTGATGATCAGTTTGGAGCCCTTCTTGATCTCACTGTTCTGCCATTTCCATAACAGCGTACCCGGACTGCTCTCATTCCACTCCACCACATTTGCAAGCTGTGTCCCGAAAATACCCATAACCCATGCCTCCTGCGCCTTACAATCCCATCTCTGCCTTCAATGCCGCAAGCTCCGCATCCACATCCGACTCTTTCGACTCTCTATCATACTTCTTCATCAGTTCTTCCGTGGAATCTGTCTGGCCTTTATTTAACTCTTCCATGGCATCCTGTTCGTCTAACATCTTGTTGATCTTGTCTTCCATTCTATCAAAAGCCGCCATCGTAGCGCCTGCCTGGCTACTGCCGGAACCCATTTTATTCATCTTCGCCTGGGTTTCCGCGATCTGTGCCTTCGCCTTTAATGTCTCCCTTCTTCCTTTCAGGGAAGCAATGTCACTCTCCAGCTTATCATGCATCTCGCGCATCTGTGCGGAATTGGAAACCGCAATATCGTATTTCTTCTGTAACGTCTCCTGCCTGCCGGAAAGCTCTGACTTTTTCTGTAAGAACTGCTTTGCCTCATTATCATTACCGGCGGCTACGGCTCTCTTCGCATAATCCGCCATCTTCCCGATCTCTTCATTGCACTCGTCCAGGTCACGCTTTGCCGCTTTTTCCTCCGCCATCATGGACGCGGTCTCCGCTTTCACCTTTGCCAGATCACCTTCCAGATCTCTCAGATACTGATCGATCATCTTCTGCGGGTTCTCCGCCTTATCTAACAGTGCATTCACGTTTGCTGCCATAATGTCTCTGAATCTTGATAAAACTCCCATGTCTGTTCTCCTTTTCTTTTTCCTTGTAGTCTGCGGCAGATACCGCAGCCCATAGTTGCCACTGTGATTTGATTCCCGTGAACACCGCGCCGGACATACATGCCTCCATGTACATTTGACGGCTGCAGCAAAGGTTACATGCCCGTTTCCACCAGCACTGCCGGATCACACCGCTCGCAAAATTGCTCACAGAGCAATTTTGCCCGCTGAATAGCTGAAAGCTAAACTTTCCTGATTATCTGTCTCCTGCAGTGAGGTTGCCTGATGTGTCCCATTTACAGAAACGCCCGGGGATCCGTGATCACTCCCGTCACCGCGGACGCCGCCGCCGTGGCCGGCGAACCTAAGAATATCTCCACTTTGGGAGTACCCATGCGTCCCAGGAAATTCCTGTTGTTCGTGGCAAGCACTCTCTCACCGTCTGTCAGAATGCCGCAGGCCCTTCCGCAGCACAGGCCGCAGCCCGGATGAGTGATAATAGCTCCGGCTTCCGCTAAGGTCTTTATGTAACCAGCCTCCGCCGCTTCTTTATAAATACTCCTGCTGGCAGGCGTCACGATCAGTTTCACGTAAGGCGCCACCTTCTTTCCCGCAAGGATCTTCGCCGCCACAGCCAGATCTTCCAGACGCCCGTTGGTGCAGGAACCGATAAACACCTGATCTAACTTCGTTTCGGCCTGCTCCGAAACATCATGAATATTATCCACCTGAGAAGGACAGGCAAGTACCGGCACCAGTTCTTCTGCCCGATATTCCATCACCTGGCAGTACTGTGCGTCCTTATCCGCATACAGCCAGTCCACGTCAGCCATCTTTACACCCGAGTAAGCGCAGGTTTTTTCGTCCGGCGCAAAGAGCGCCGCCTTCGCCCCGGCCTCAATGGCCATATTGGCAATGGTCATCCGGGAAGAAACACTCATCTCCTCCACGGTACTCCCCGAAAATTCCAACACTTTGTAGGTGGCCCCATCCGCCCGCAGATCTCCGATCAGACGCAGGATGATGTCCTTTGCGTAAACGCCCTCCGGCAGTTTGCCGTCGATCACCACTTTGATCGTCTCCGGCACCCTGATCCACATCTCGCCGGTGCCAAGCACCGCCGCCATCTCCGTATAACCGATACCTGAAGAAAAGCAGCCCACACACCCGTAAGTCGTGGTATGGGAATCCGTGCCGAACACAATATTGCCGGGCTTCGCATAACCCATCTCCGGCATCAGCTGATGACAGATCCCGTCGGTCCTGTGGAAATGAGTAAGTCCCTGTTCCTTCACAAAAGCGTCCCCGATTTTGAAATGTCTGACGTCCTCCACTGCGCTGGTGGGAACAAGATGATCGTAGATCAGCACCACCTTGTCCTGATCCCACACTTTTGTAAAGCCCATTTCTCTGAATTTATCCACCACAAAAGGGATAAAAATATCGTGGATCATCACCCGGTCCACTTTCACCGTCCTGATTTCACCGGGCAATACTGACGCCTCGCCGATATTTCTCATCACGATCTTTTCCATCAATGTATGTCCCATGCTCACACCCCGTTTCTTTTCTGCATCGCCTTTACCAGGCCGCCCGCATTCAGAATATCCATCAGATTTTCCGGCAGCGGTGTGATCGGGTAGTCTTTACCGCCCGCATGGATCTTCTCGCCCATGGTCACTGTGATCGTGTCTCCTTCTGTCAGATCATCCCGCAGATCTTTATTTTCAATCAACAACAACCCGTTATTGATGGCATTGCGGAAAAAGATTCTCGCAAAGGACTTTGCGATCACACAGCGCACGCCCAGCTGTTTGATGATCTCCGGCGCCTGCTCTCTGGAAGAGCCGCAGCCGAAGTTCTTTCCCGCCACGATAATATCGCCCTCTTCGATCTGCCCGGCAAGCTCCGGCCGCAGCGGCGAGAAGGCATATTTTTTCATATCCTCCACGCTGGGCAGCGCCAGATATTCCGTGGGAATGATGATATCGGTATCAATGTCATCCCCCAGAAGCCATACCTTTCCTGTAAACTCTGTCATATGTCTGACTCTCCTTCATTTCAACTTTCAGCAATACTTTACAGCGCCTCCGGACCTGCGATCCTCCCCGCCACAGCCGACGCCGTCACCGTCGCCGCCGAAGCCAGATACACTTTCGAATCCTTGTGGCCCGCGCGCCCCTTGAAGTTCCTCGTGCCGGTGGAGATCAGTGTCTCCCCCTCTCCGATCACGCCCTGGCAGCTTCCCCAGCACACCGAACAGTTGGGGTTCATCATCATAGCGCCGGACTCCAGGAAAATATCCACAAGTCCCTCTTCCAGCGCCTGCAGATAAACGCTGTTGGACGCCGGTGCGATCAGAAACCGCACATCCGAATGAACCTTTCTCCCTTTCAGAATGGAAGCCGCCACCCGCAGCTCATCGATGCGCCCGTTGTTGCAGGAGCCGAGGAACGCTTCGTCGATCTTCACCTCGTCGATCTGCGACAGGGATTTCACATTGTCCACAAAATGAGGCTCGGCTACCACCGGTTCGATCTTCGACAGATCATAATCATATACCTGTAAGAAGGAAGCGTCCGCATCGCTGGCATAGAGATTCTCATAACTTCTCCCGTGCTCCTTCATAAACTCCACGACCTTCTCATCCGGCTCCACGATCCCTGTCTTCGCACCGGCCTCCACTGCCAGATTGCAGAGCACAAATCTGTCGTTCACGCTTAACCCATGTGCTCCCTCGCCTGCAAACTCCATAATCTTGTAATTACAGCCGTTGGCGCCGATATCGCCGATGATCGTCAGAATCAGATCCCGCGGATAGACGCCCTCTCTGAGCTTCCCGGTCAGGTTAAAGCGCAGCGTCTCCGGCACTAACACCCAGGATTTCCCGGTCACCATGGCATACAGAAAGTCCGTGCAGCCGATCCCCGTACCGAAAGCGCCCACCGCCCCGTAGGAACAGGTGTGGGAATCCGCCCCCATGATAAACTGTCCCGGTTCCACAAAGTCCTCCAGCATGATCTGATGGCAGACGCCCTTGCCTTCATAGAATGCAATATCGTATTTCTTTGCAAACTCCCGCATCTTCTTATGCGCCGCCGCGGTCTTCGGATTCTCCGCCGGTATGTTGTGATCGATGATAAACACCAGCTTATCCTTATCCGCAATCCGCGGATTTTTTAACTGATTGTAAAACATGTCGATGGTCAGATGGGTCGTACCGTCGTTGCTCATCAGATAATCCACATCCACCGTATGTATCTCACCGGGCGTAACGCAGTCAACACCTGCCGCCCTCGCTATGATCTTTTCTCCTATTGTCATGCCCATTTTCAATCCTCCTGGTTCAACGACGCGATCAGGCCGCCCTGATTCAGTATATTCTGCATATAGGGCGGAAGTTTTGTGCAGGTATAAGTCGTCCCGGCAAACTCGATCGTTCCTTCCGCCAGATCCAGGGATGCCTCTTTCCCGGCTTCGGCCACATCATAAAAATCTTTGCTCACAAGCACCGGCAGCCCGATATTGATGGCGTTCCGGTAAAAGATCCGGGCAAAGGACTTTGCGATCACAGCCTTGATTCCGAGAGCTTTTAAAACGCTGGGAGCCTGTTCCCTGGAAGAACCGCAGCCAAAATTTTCTCCCGCCACAATGATGTCGCCGGGCTTCGCACTTTTCGCAAACTCTCCGTCCAGCGACTCAAATGTATATCCCTTCATCTCCTCTATGTTCGGCAAAAGCAGATACTGCGATGCAATGATCTGATCCGTGTCCACGTCATTGTGGAATTTAAAAATTTTACTCATAGTTTCTTCCTTTCTGTCCGTCGCACACAATATATACAGTTTAGCATATTTTGTGGTAGGTCACAAGCAAAAATACCATTTGCATCCTTTCTACGTAAAAACCCATTTATAGACGCCACCTGCTGGTTTCTATAAATGGGTTAAGCTCACATTGTATCAGCTTTTTAGTCTCTTTCATAATTTTCCTTGTTTTTTGCATATCTTTATAATATGTTAAATCAGAATCAGTAAATCCCCCTGATCCCCGTATCTCCGTCCAGCGTATTCATATTATACAGGATCAGCACATCCGTCACTTCCCCATGCTCCTCCAGAAAAGAAGATGGCCCGTCCTTATAATATCTCGTGTCAAACACATAAATCTTTTTATAGTGGTGTGTCAGAAAAGGCACCATAGAGTTTGCGTAACTGTCCTTGATCAACATCAGCACGTCATCCGACGGCGCAGTCTCATTCTCGATCTCCACAAGAGGATGGATATTGTTTAAAAAAAGTGAGTATTTATCCTTCTCCTGCAGGTAGTCAAAATTGTAGAGACTGTCCGACACCTCCCCCGTATCCTCATAGGTAACCCGCAGTCTATCCTCCGGGTTCGTATAGACCGTTATCGCATCCTTCATATGGGTATAATCGTTCACCTTCGAGTACAGCGTGCCCGCAAATTCCTCCGTCACGGTCTCTGCCTCGAGAGCTTCCAAAGGCACTGGTTCGATCCCTTCCTCCTCACAGTAGGCGGTATAACCAAGATACGCCCCAAAGGTGGTCCAGTGGTGATCTGTACGGTAATAGATCTGTCCTTCTTGCGCCCCCGCCAGAAGTTTTTCACTGCAGTCCACAGCCGGGATGCCGGTTGCCTCATACAAAAGTTTTGCCGTCTCCATCTGGTCTGCTTCCGGCGCATAAGCCGGAAGTTTATCTTCATATATCGTCACCGCCGTCGGCACTAACATCAGCCTGACATCGACACCTGTGTCTTTCACCCTGTCATAGAACTTGACAAGCGTGTCAGTTATGCGTTCGGTATTTTCGGGCGCTTCATAGCGCTCGATCAGGTAGTTATCCTCCCCGATATAGATGCGGTTGATCTCTCTTCTACCGCTCACGATCTCGACTTCCGTCTTTACCCCCATAAACAGATCCCGCATGGGAAAATGATCTGCGATCCAGTCGCTCAAAGATTCCGTATACTCCCCACTGAACACCGTCTTAGCCGTAAAGGAAGGCATCTTCGTAAGATATCTGTTCTCATTCTCCGAAAACTCTTTTTTGGGTGCCAGAACAAACCACACCGCCAGTACCAGAATGCCGGCGCCAAGCAGCCGTGCCGTATACTTTCTTACTTTCTCATCTATGATCATCCTGTTCCTCCCCGTAACAGCTAAATCTGTTCCCTAAAACCGGAAATACAAAAACGGATTATAGGTATCGCTCACCATATACGCCGTTGACAGTAAAAACAGCACTATGACGCCCACCCCGGCGAAAAGCGAAACCACACGCCTCTTTCTCCCATCCAGACCGGCCGCCTTCTCACACAGCCGCGGATACACCGGGCAGGCCAGAACGCAGGCTGTCACAATGACAACGCCATAATTGCGCAGATACCACACAAACCGGAAATCAGCCAATCTGTTGGAAGCAAAGGAAAACAGCAGCCCGATATAGCGCCCCAGTTCTCCCATATCCGTAATCGCAAAAATCACAAACCCAAACACCACGATCAGAAAGGCGTAAGCATGCCTGATCCATCCGGGCAGCCGCTCCATGGCCCTTCCCCAGACATATTTCTCAAGCATCAGCAAAATACCGTAATAGACTCCCCACAAAATAAAGTTCCAGGACGCCCCGTGCCATAATCCCGTGAGAAACCACACCACGGCGATATTGAACAGGTGGCAGCCGACGCCCTTTCGGTTGCCGCCCAGCGGAATATAAACATAATCTCTGAACCAGGTGGACAGCGATATATGCCAGCGCCTCCAGAAATCGGTCACCGACACCGCCGTCAGCGGGTAGCGGAAATTTTCATTGAAGGAAAATCCAAGCATCCGCCCCATACCGATGGCCATATCACTGTAGGCGCTGAAATCAAAATAAAGCTGCAGCGTAAAGCATAACGCCCCCAGCCAGGCCGTGGCAACGCTGGTATTTTCCGCCCCGAGCACCCTGATCTCCTCCCAGAGCGCCCCGGCCTGATTGGCGATCAGCACCTTCTTAAAAAGCCCCATCATAAAGCGCATCAGCCCCTTATCAATGTTCTCCGGGGTGATCTTTCTCTCATGCAGCTGCCCGTTAATATCGGAAAAACGGACGATAGGCCCCGCCACCAGCTGCGGAAACATGGAGACATAGGTGAGATAGGCCGGGTAACTGCGCTCCGCTTTCACATTGCCCCGGTAAAGATCTATCACATAACTCATGGTCTGGAACGTATAGAAGCTGATCCCCACCGGAAGATGCATGCCCAGCGCCGCAATATCCGTGCTGAATGCGCCATTGATCAGAGAGATCAGAAAATCCGCATACTTAAAAAATGTGAGCACCGACAGATTCACACACACGGAACAGCACAGAAAAAATGTTCTCTTAAGCTTCGTCGTGCCGAAACATTCCATCAGCCGCCCTATCGTATAGTCAAGCAGCGTCGAAAAGAGCATCAGCAGAATATATTTTGGTTCTCCCCATGCATAGAAAACAAGACTGAAGACAAGCAAAATCCCATTTTTCAACAAAATTTCTTTCCCCGAAAAGATTTTTATTGAAAATGGGACTGCATAATACAAAATCAGACAGAGCGGCAGAAAAAAGAATACAAATGGAATACAGCTGAATACCATGTCTCTCCTCCATCCACCCGATCAGAATAAATTATTCTCAATAACACTTGTTATTGAATCTTTGTTCTCAGATATCACAAGCCACACATAGTTGTCCTTTATCACGACTTCACTCTTCTCCACGATCGCAAACTGTTCCGGAATATAATTCTCCATCTCAGCCTTCTTATCTTCCATCACTGACTGCAGAGATTCCGCGACCGCTTCCGTATCGGAGACATCCTTCACCTTCGCGATGATAACCGTCTCCGCCTGGGCCACATCCGACGAGATGCTGAATACATATTCTTCCAGAAGCGCTGTATCCAGGCCATAATAGTTGGAGATAAAATCATCGTCCATACACTCTGGCGACTGCAGAGATACTTCCGCTCCGATCTTTTCATATACTTCCGCAATGGAAAGCGTTTCCTTTTCGCCTTCTGCGGCCTCTTCTTCCGGCGTTTCTTCCGTCACCTGCTGCGCCTCCGAATCCCCGCTCTCCACCTCTTCTGCCGACGGCACGATATCTTCCGCCTCTGTCTGCTGTACATCCTCCTTCGCTGACTGATCCGTCTCTCCTGCGCAGCCGCAGCAGATGATTGCCGCTGCCGCCAGTACTGCCATGATTTTAGCTGTTCTTTTTACACTCCTCACGATCCTCACTCCTTTTTATCCTGCATATGGTGACTGCCGCGAAGATGAAATATCCATTTATCCCCATGGACACATTGGTATTTCACTTCCGGCTTTCGTCCCCTCTAAGCTCCTGTCTTCGTCTGCTTCTTCACTTCGGGCTTCGTCCCGGTCTTTGCTTCCACTTTTGTCTCTGTCTTCGCCTTCGTACCTGTATTCTCTGTCTTCGTTTTTGACGCGCTCTCAGCTTTGACTTCCGCCTCTTCTTCTGCCTCTTCCTCCTGTGCCGGATGCAGTTTTTCGTACTTGATCAGCTCTTTTTCCCATCTGTCATAAGCTGATGTGGAGAGATGGACAAAACCGTCGCTGCAGTACCCTTCCGCAAGATTCCCCTTCCCATCGGATACTGGCGTACATAAATCAAGATACTCCCACCCGTTCTCCTTCGCCATCTCTTTTAACAGCACATTATATTTGGCAATATTATCGTTATTCAGCACTTTTGTGCCTTCCCCTTTCAGGGTATAGGTCACGCTGATCACAGTGATCTCCACATCCGGAGATTTTTCTACGATTTTGTCGATCACTTCCTTGTAGGCATCCCTTGCACCCTCAAGTCCCAGCAGGGCGATATCATTCATCCCAAGAAGGATGAATACACGCCTGCTGCCCATCATGGAAACGGCATCCCAAACCTGATACTTCTTCCCTTTATATTTTGGATGGACATTATCTCCCTCAACAGGCTTCAGCGCATTACCAGCCGAATAACTTCCGGCTGCCAGGAACTGTATCCCATGAACAAAATTTGTTTTTTTCGCGCTGTAATTTCTGAAACCCAGCATTATGGAATCGCCTATGAAAACGGAATCCTTGTAATATTGCGCAAGACGCTCCGCCTCTGCCTGTTCCTCCTGTGTCACATCCTGTGATTTTGTCTCAGACTCCTCTGATTCGGACTGCTGCGCCTGCTCCGTTTTCTTCTGCTCTGTCTGCGTTTTATCTACAAAATCTCCCACAGAAACGGCGCCATTTTCAGCGGGAGCCCGCCCCTCAGCCCTGCCGTAACTCTGATAATGGCTGAATAGTGCGGCTGTATCCGTTCCGTACACTGCCACTACATCCGGGTTGTTCCGGGCATAATACTCTGCATCAAATACAGTCCCGTCGCTCATCGTCAGCGGCACGGCAAATACCGTCATACTGTTCCCTGCAATAACTGTCGCCGCCATACATACAGCCATCATTTTTTTTATCTTTATCGTTTTTCTGGTCTTCATTTCTTCCAACATCCCCCAACTCCGAAATACCTTTTTATTCTATCATTTTTTTCTTATTCCTACAAGAAGATTTTCCCCCTTTTCCCGCAACTCTTTTGTCTTATTTTACCAGAAATATCATTCCTTTTACACCATCTTCTCCGGTTCTGTTTTTCGAGACCTGCAGGATGCGCTATCTTATTCTTGCCGTTTCCGTGAAACAAGAGTATAATATATTTTGCAAATATATTGTAGCAGGAAAGGATCTTCATCTATGAGTAAAGTACAGATTTCCATGGAAATATTTCCCCCGAAAAAAGACAGTGAATTTTCCTCCGCTTTCCGCGTGGCAAAAGAACTGTCTGAGATAAACCCCGATTTTATCAGCGTAACTTACGGTGCAGGGGGAAGCCGCTCAAAGAACACGATTGAGATCGCCTCCTACATCCAAAACGAACTTCATATTCCGGCCATGGCTCATCTGACCTGTACAGGCAGTACACAGGCTGACATAAACAGACTATGCGGAGAGTTTAAAAAATATAATATCTCCAACGTCCTTGCCCTCCGCGGCGACAGGCCGAAGGATATGACAGACGAACAATATCACAGCAGAGAATTTGCCTATGCCTCAAATCTGGTGGATTTTCTGAAAAAGCACACAGACTTTGAAATATGGGGCGCCTGCTATCCCGAGAAGCATTTTGAATCGTTCAGCAGAGAAGCCGACCTGATGCATATGAAGGAAAAGCAGGAAAAAGGAGTGACACAGTTTATCACACAGTTATTTTTCGACAACGATTTCTTCTATGAATTCCGGGAGAAGGCTGCGCGAAAAGGTATTACCGCACCGATCCATGCCGGTATTATGCCGATTACAAGCGCAGGGCAGATCGGGCGTTCCATCTCCCTCTCGGGTTCTTCCGTCCCGAAAGCATTGTCCGATATCATAGCAAACTACGGCGAAAGTCCTGAAGATATGTATAAGGCCGGCATTGATTACGCCATCCGCCAGTGCCGTGATCTTCTTCAAAACGGCGTGGACGGCATTCACATCTATACCATGAACAAACCGGCTGTAGCAAAACAGATCGTGGGAAATATGGAAGTGTAGCAGGGGATACATTTCAGCATTTACAAAATTTTAAGAAAGGCGGCAAAACCACAATGGGCGAAACAGACAATAATCAGAACACAAATTTAAATTCTGACGTATCAAATCCCGAAAATAATCAGACGAAACTCTCAGGACAAAATTTGGATTCCACTCAGAATTACGGACAAAACGCAGGCTACAACAACGGACAGTATCAGAACTGCACGCAAAGCGCAGGCTACAACAACGGACAATATCAGAACTACGCACAAAACGCAGACTACAACAACGGACAATATCAGAACTACGCACAAAACGCAGACTACAACGGACAGTATCAGAACTACGCACAAAACACTGACTACAATAACGGACAGCATCAGAACTGCACGCAAAATACAACTTACAATAACGGACAATTCCAGAACTACGCACAAAACACTGACTACAATAACGGACAGTATCAGAACTACGCGCAAAACACTGACTACAATAACGGACAGTATCAGAACTACGCGCAAAACACTGACTACAATAACGGACAGTATCAGAACTACGCGCAAAACACCGGCTACAATAACGGACAATTCCAGAACTACGGACAGAATACAGCTTACAATTACAACAGCGGCCAGCAATACAACTACAGCCAGAATACAGGTTACGGAAACGGCTCGTACTACAACCCAAACTACGGCCAGCCGCCCTATGCAAATCCTCAGGCTCCCTGGCAGCAGGCAGCTTTTGTGCGGGAACCCGTATCAAATGTCTTTTACTATATTTTAATGGCGCTCACCGCAGTGTCCACGGTCGTCAGCATTATTTTCGCCATGAAACTGTTAAACGATACCATGTCCTCCCTGAATTTTAATTCTGTTGCCGGGCAGGACTTTTTATCCATATATTCTGCTATGATGGCGGACATTACCGCTTCTGCGCCTTCTGTCCTGTATACCCTGTTCACTTATATGGCCAGGTTTGCGATACTTGCTCTATCCATCACAGACATCGTGATAGTCCACAAAAAGGGATACCCCATCGTCGGGCTGATCCTGTTTACCATTTTCTGCAAACCCGGGTATTTCCTCTGGCGCGCTTATACCGTAAAGCAGAAAAAACTGATTCCGGTACTGTTCACCGTTTTCTATGTACTCGCATACGTCGTTTATTTCATCTGGTGCTTTTCACTGGGAATGAATTTCATGTATTAGTCCTGAACTTCACCTGATCCAAAAGTACCAGATCTACCTGAATCTTAATACCCGGCCAGCCGCCTTTCGTACTATCGCGGCCGGCCGGGTATCATCAACTGACTGACATAGCGGCCTCAACTGTTACATTTCCCGCACACTGTCAGTTAAATTTAAAAAATCTCCTGCACAGCTTATAGCCGTCTATGGAAATCTTTCGTCCACCCTTCCCGGGCAGATTCGTATAGCCGCACAAAAGCCCATACCTGAGCCTGTGATACAGCCCTCTATTATTTTCCTTAAAATAGCTCCACAGACCTCCACGCTTTTCCAGATTTTCAGGCGTTCCGGAAATCGCCAGCATGATCGTGGATATCACTGTGATGATCTCCAGATAATTATACATATATTTCCGTCTGTGCTTTTCCGCGCTTATCTTTGAAAAATGCTCGTTATAGAAATCAAACATCATTTTATTGACTTTGATCTGCTGATCGATCCGGGAGATCATCACAGACTCGTTGACAGACTGATCCTCTCTTCCGATATAGTACCGATAAAAATTCACATCCAGATAATACATGTTTTCTACTTGCAAAAGAGGCTCAAACACATAAATATTGTCCACATAAAAGGTTTTCTCCGGCAGCTTCAGACCGCATTCGCGCAGAAGCTTTGTCCGGAAAATCACCGAATGCATCAGGATATACTGTCCCTTCATAAAATGTTTCACATCTTTCCAGGTAAACAGCTCATTTTTTGGCAGCGCATGGCGGTACCTCATCACTTTATGACGCTTCTCCCCTGCTTTTTCGTAGACAAAATTGCTGATCAGCATATCGAGCACCGCCCGTGAGCCCGCAAAATGCCGCAGAGTTTCCAGAATCTCCTCATATGCCTCTCTCTTTACCCAGTCGTCACTGTCCACCACTTTAAAGTACAGTCCTTTTGCTTCTCTGATCCCGGTATTAACCGCTGCGCCGTGTCCGCCGTTTTCCTGATTGATTAACCTCACAATACCCGGAAATTTTTCCGCATACTCTATGGCGATCCGGGGCGTCTCATCCTCGGAACCGTCATTGACCACCAGTATCTCCACATCCTCCCCGCCGGGCAGCAAAGACTCAATACACTTTCTCATATACGCCGCCGAATTATAGCAGGGAATCGCTATCGATAGTAATTTCATACTCTTCTCCTCATTTTTTCATTCAGTCTTTTCCATTATTTTTTATCCTGGCCACAATAACCCTTTTTCACTTTCCCGTCTCTCTGAATACATCCGCCCCCTGAGTGATATCCAGATATCTGGCATAGCTCGCATAGGCCGAGGGCAGCGGATATTTTTTCTCGATCTCCTCTTTCTCCGCAAAGATAAAATCCGCCCGCTCTGCCGCCTCTTTCTGATCCATCAGCTCGTCAGTCCTGATACAGTATCCTGTCATATGCCACTCTTTGTGGGTAAAAATATGTTTTGCCTCCCCCAGCTTTTTTATACGCAGCGAAACAAATCCCAGTTCTTTCAGATAGGCTAATACCTGTCCGGCACTTTTTTTTCCGGGCAGACAGGGAAATTCATAAAGGCCTGCCAGAAGTCCCGTATCCCCTCTCTTTGTCAAAGCGGCTCTGGTCTCATCCTGTAAAACAAGTACGGTTTTTTCTTCTGTTTTCCTCGATTTTTTCGGCGCTTTCTTCGGATATTCCGTCATGCATCCCAGAGCCTTTGCTTTACAGAAACCCCGCAACGGACACGCCTCGCACTTCGGTTTTCCGTTCGGAAGGCAGACCATCGCCCCAAGCTCCATCATTGCCTGATTAAAATCTCCGGGACTCTCTGCCGGTATCACGGCGAGGAGTTCCTGTTCCACTGCCTTTTTTACTTTTGCATCCAATATATCTCTGGCATCCAACCGCACCCTGGACAGCACCCGCAGCACATTTCCATCCACCGCCGCCGCCCTCTTCCCATAGGCGATGGAGGCGATCGCTCCCGCCGTATAACTGCCAATACCAGGCAGCTTTTTCAGTTCCTCCTGGTCCGCAGGCATTTGACCGTTATAGTCAGTCATGATCTGCTTTGCCGCTTTCTGCAGATTTCTGACTCTGTTGTAATACCCCAGTCCCTCCCAGAGTTTTAACAGAGCCTCTTCCTCCGCTTCCGCTAACGCCGCAATATCCGGCAGCATCCTCAAAAACCTGTCGTAATAGGGCTTCACCGCTTCCACTCTGGTCTGCTGCAGCATAATCTCGGAAAGCCACACATGGTAGGGCGCCGGATCCTCTCTCCAGGGCAGGATCCGCCTCCCCTGACTATACCAGTCAAGAAGCGCGTCCGGAATCTGATCCAACTCAGACAGATACACCGGCAGCGGTTTCCTGATCTCCAGGGAATCTTCCGTCACCAGACAATCCCTGGCAATGATCTGAACCCCGGCCTTCCTCGCTTCCAGCAAAACTTCCGCAAACTCCGGCTGTGTTTTCCGGTTTGGCACCACATGATCCACCCGGTCCATCTGCACCACAAAAAGCAGATATGCTTCATAGCCCGCCTCTTTTGCTTTGGCCAGCTCCCTCACATGCTTTACGGCCCTCTCCGACGGTGCATCCGGAAAACTGCCCACACCGTTTTCTTCCAGGGTACAGCCCTTTACCTCCATATAGATCCGGCGCGCGCTGCATCTATCCGCCGTATCTTCCCCGCTTCCGGCTTCCTTTGGCTTTTGATCCCCGTCCCCTCTCTCCTGCTGGTCCGCCGCAGCTTCCGCTTCTATATAAAAGTCAAAGCGGGACTCCCCGAAGGTAGTCTCCGGCTTTACAAGCGTCACATCCGGAAAAAGGCCGCCTGATAACAGCCATTCAAAAACAGCTTTATTCGGCGCCTGGGAATCCATATTGACGATCCGCCCTTCCTTTTTAACCGCCACCAGATCGTAGGCGGTAGCCCGCTCCCCGTTATCTGACTTCTCCAGATAGACGGTCGCACCTTCTCTCAGAAGTTCCCTGCACCTGCCTGTATTCTTTACATGTACTTTCTCTTCCCGTCCGTCTATCTCTACATAAGCAATAAACCTGTTCGGCCGCGACAGGAACGTCCCTTTTTTGATATGCTGATATTTCATAAATACCGCCGCCTTTTCTAATTAATACTGACAATCACTGAAATTTACCGAAGCATCCGACTCACGAACGGAAAGTACCATAAAATCGGCGGCAGATCTTACCGCTGGTGAGGATAAAATTTCGAGCCGCTCCTGTCCTGACGACATTTTTCCATCAGCCTTATTAAAGTCACAGAACGGTTCACGGTCCTCTGCCTTCATACCGGGCAGGCACCCTGGCCGCCGGAACCACCTCCGCCGCCGCCTCGGTGTGCACCGCCTGATCGTCAAAGAAAATGTGCGCCCCGAAAGCCTTCAAAATATCGCGTTTCTGTACGCCTCCCAGAAAAAAAGCTTCGTCGATCCTGACGCCCCAGGCCCTTAACGTACGGATCACCCGCTCGTGGGCAGGCGCGCTTCTGGCTGTCACAAGGGCCGTTCTGATCGGCGCCTCCTCCTGCGGAAATTCCTTCTGCAGATCCGAGAGCGTCTTTAAAAATCTGGCAAAGGGTCCCGCCTGCAACGGATTCTTCGCATTTTCCTGCTCGTTTTTCTCAAATGCCTCTAACCCCTGCTCCTGATAGATCCGCTCCGACTCGTCCGAAAATAACACTGCATCGCCGTCAAAAGCAATACGGATCTGTCTGATGTCTCCATCGCAGTTATAGGTATGTATTCCGTCGCTGCAGATGATGCCCGCCGCGATGCCGCTGTCGATAGCACCCTGCACATCCTCCTCATAGGCGGACAAAAACAGATCCGTCTGAAAGGCCGTCAGATAGGGAGCCAGAGAAGCGCCGCTGACAAGCACTGCTCTCGTAATATCGAGACCATACTCCTTAATTGCATGGAACACCCGCAGGGACGTATCCGGGCTGTTGCGGGACATTACGATCACTTCCACCTGTCCTTCCTGCCCGGGTATTCGATTGATATTAAGCAGAGCCTTCACAAGCGCAAAGCCGGGGCCCGGCTTTAACAGTTCCTGTTCATGCTCCACCTGATAGCTGCAGTATGCCTCCACGCCCTCCCGCTCAAAAAGTTCATTCTCCTTCGAGAGATCGAAAAGTGCTCTCGAAGACACACCGATCACCAGCCTGCTTTCCAGATCAAAAGCCATACCTGCTCCTTTCCGCCGCATACTGCGGCACTAACGGAGCCTTCTGCACTCAAACCTTTCTCTCGTGGCAAGACAGTACTTTAACTCTTCGTACCGTTCCGTGATATCGCCGGGCTTCACTTCCACATCTATGGCGATGGCCATCGTGTTGATCATCTGGTCGGTCAGTCTGTCTTTCATGGTGGTCAGTATCTGCAGCTTTTCCTTACAGGTATCCGCATCCAGATATGCCAGCACCATCGGATCGATCTGCGGCTCCGCTTCTTTTTCGGGAGACTGCCTTTTATCGGAATCGGAAAGCAGAGCTTTCTTTACGGCAGAGGTATTTTCACTGCTTCGTCCCATCTGATCTGCCCCATCCGATATAGATAAAGATGCCATCTGGCCGTCTGTCTCAGGCATTACAGCGGATACCGCCTGCCCGCCTGCCCCAAATGTCACCGCAGATACCGTCTTTCCGCCTGCCTCAGACGCCGCAACAAATACCGCCCGCCCATCTGCCTCCGGCGTCACAGGATTTACAGCGCCGCTCTCCACAAGCTCAAAGCGTTTTTTCTGCGTTATATAAGGATATTTCTCCTTATCCACAGATCCTGTAAAGGCGGCCAGGTCTCTGGCATATACGCCATAGTCCCCATAAAGCGCCTGATAGATCACCAGTTTTTCTCCGGTTTCCGTATGTGTCGCAACCGTTATCACACGATAGCAGTTTCCCTTAAAATGTTTATAGATCTCGCCTGGTTTTGGAAGCTGTCTCATATAGGTCCTCTTTCTGTCCGCCTGTTTCTTTTTTATAGCCGACAGTAACAGTATACCCCCAAAAACCAATTTTGTCATGCGATTTATAGATCCAATATAGCAGAGCAGGTGTCCAATAAATGGTACATTAGATGATTTTTTTCTTTTATTTATCAAGCAGAGGAGCCTTTCCTCTGCTCGCCGCACGGGGTGCGTGCAGCAAAGCTGCTAATTTCCATGCGTCTTCTGAACGCATTATGCACCCCTGTGCATAAAAATGCGCCCGGCAGATATCTGCACCTGCCAGGCGGCAATGATCATTACTGCTCTTTCACCAGTTCGATCGTTCCGTATACTTCCTTTGTCTCCACATCATAGGCCTCCAGCAAAATACTGTCGCCAAACTCCATCTTTTCCAGACTGAGTTTCCAGAAATACTCTCCCTCACTTAACAGTTCCGTCCCGGAAGCCATTCTGATCCTGTGTTCTTTTTCCGGCGCATCGCCTGCCAGCCGGAAAGAAAGTCCGCCATTCCAGTCCTCACTATCATCTTTGTACAGGATCTCCAGATAGGTGCCGAGTTTTGTCTGGACTACCTCTGCTTTTTCGATAATGCCACTGCTCCCTGGAATCTGCGCCGTACCTGCAGGTGCATAAACTACCGCCTCAGATGCGCTGATGTCCGTCAGACTGAAACGAATCTCCGTCCTTAAAATATCCTCCATACTCGTCATGCTCTCGTCCCGGAGGATCCCGGTGCACACCACATCCAGTGTCTGTTCTTTCATGGTCTTTCCGCACTCGACCATAATATCCATCACATCGTCCTCCACCCACTGAAAATATATGGTGGACACGGCGATTCCCAGCTCATCCATATTCTGAATGCCGGCATTCACATGCATGATCTCCAGGTTTTTGTCTGCCGCATATTCGCTGACACTCATGTCACTGTCGATCCCAAAGTCGCGGACCGGATCCTCCGCTATGGCGTCCTCCGGCACAAAGAGATAGCGCCCTCTCTCTTTCGCTTTCGCCTCCAGTACAACATAAATGCTCTCGCTGTCGCACATCGCCTCCTTAACTGTATAATCAGCGGCCATTCCTTCGGTGATCTCCGTCTTTTCCTGCTCTTCTTCGGCCACCGGCACGATCAGTTCCTCCGCTTCTACAGGCGGCATGGCGCTCTCATTCCCGTTTCCTCTCAGAAAATCCAGTATCCCGAAATGCTTCCCGGCCGCATAAGCGCCTGTCCCCAAAAGCGTGACCGCCGCCAGAACAAGCGCCGCCGCTTTCAGCACACTCATGCCGCCTGAAATCCTCCCGCTTTTCCTGCTGCTGTATTTATTTTTTCCTCTGCCTGAACGGTTTTTATACCCGCCTCTTTCAGGCAGTTCTGCCAAAGTCCGCGTATAACCTCTCCATACACTGTCCGGTATTTCCACTTCTTCCCTCAGCCCCTGTATCATATCGTCAAATCTGCTCATATATCATTCTCCATTTCTGCACTACCGTGCAACTCTGCCATAAACTGCCATTATCCCACTAAACTTTTTTCCAGCATCATTTTTCCAATGCGGCTGCTTCACTTAATAATGTCCAATTCCCAGCCGCCCCTTCATCCTATACTCCTCTTTGCAATCTTCCTGCCCGCCGCACCGTTTCTCTCATACAACATCTCCATCTTTTCCCTGGCGGCCGCAAGACGGCTGCGCACCGTACTCTCATTCACTTTCAGTATTTCTGCGATCTCTCTTGTCTTAAATTCCTGCACATAGTATAAAATAACCACTGTGCGGTGTTTTCTGTCCAAACAGTTTAAAAAGTCATCCCACTCCACAGCCAGATAACTTTCCTCCGCCCGCCCCTTCTCCGGAATCATCCCGTCTGACACGGTATGGCGCCTCTGTCTGCATATCTCATTGCAGTGATTGATCAGGATCCTGATCAGCCACGTTTTAAAATAACGCTCCTGTTTCAACGTTCCGATTTTTTCCCAGCACGTCAGTGCCGTCTCCTGCATGGCATCCAGCACATCCTCATCATTTTTCAGAATCGCCTTCGCCACTTTATACATGCTCTGCGCCTGTATCTGCATCAGATCTTCAAAAGCTTCTTTATTGCGATTTTTCGCCTTTTTCACCAACTGTTCCATCTGTATTTACTTTCTCCCTTCCCGTCAGCATGCTCCGATCCTTTTATTATTCTGTTTTCCTTAAATTCCCGGGAACTTTTCTGTTGTGGCAATGAGCCGACTGCCGTCTGCCAGGCGAACCATCCGCTGGCCTGACCGATCGGCAAATGCCCTGTATTGATTTCAGATTTGCAAATTCTGTAAGCAGGTCCTGCTGCTTTTATACTGATTAGATGGAATAGATCTCTTTTTTGTCCAGATAAATTTTATTTTTTTCTGTTTCCGTATTTTACGATCAGAAGTTCCACACTGAGCCGCTCGGCAAGCTTCCCGGACTTGATATCGTAATCCGCCCTCGCGCAGTCCTCCAGTGCCCTCTTCAAAAAGGACATCCTAAACCCTGCGGCCTGTTTCATATATTTTCCGGCCACAAATCCGTGCAGACCGACCTTTTCTGCGATCAGAGCCTGGGGATATCCCTTTTCCGCCAGCTCCTTCACCTGTAAAAGCAGATTGAACTGCCTGCTGATCAGCGCTAAAATCCGCATGGCCGGCTCCCTGAGCGCAAGCAGATCATAGTACAGATGGAGCGCCCGCTCACTGTCCCCTGCTGCTATGGCTGTTATCATATCAAAAATGTGATTCTGGATCTGCGGTACACAGATCTCCGCCACATCCTCTGTGGTGATCACATCCCTGTCCAGCATATAACACAACAGCTTTTCCAGTTCTCTTCTGATATTTTCCATATCGTCGCCGCATCCCTCCAGAAAAAACTGCAGCGTCTGAGCGGATATCTGCTTATTCTCCTTTTTCAGAATGCCGAGCACCCATTTCTGCAGTGTCTTCGCATCCTGCCTGCCAAACTCCGCCGCGTAGCCATACTTTTTTATCGTTTTAAAGAGGCCGCTTCGCTTATCTACTTCCCGCTCTGCAATAATAAAACTGCTGCTCTCCGCGGGATTTTTCAGATATTCCGCCAGTTTCTCCCCGCCGGATTTAAGCAGTTCCGTATTTTCCAGTATTATGACACGCCTGTCGGCAAAAAAAGGCAGCGTCTCCGACATGTCGATGATCTCCGGTACCGACACCCCTTTCCCCTCATAGCGGTTCACGTTCATCTTATCACCGCCGCTAAGCATCGCTTCCATAAGCCTGTCCCTGTACTGTCTGACCAGATAGGCTTCCTCGCCGTAAAGTAAGTAGATCTGCTTTAACTGTCCTGTTTTTATATCTTCCGTGATTCGCTGCATGGCAAAATGTCCTTTCCTCTCAGTGCACTATTCCAATCTTTTCCATCAATGCCTCCTGCAATACTTTGGACACATTGATCTTTTCCTTTTCGGCCGCTTTATTCAGCCAGTTCGGTATTGTCACATTTTTTCGCACCATTTTATTATCCACTTTTTTGCGGTATTTTGTAAAATCCACATCTACCAAAGAGACATAGCTCTTCTCCGCAGACGCAAATTCAGACTTTTTCAGATCAATCTCATTTATATCTCTGGGGAGCGGAATGGGTTCACTCATATCTTCCAGTGTGATCCCCGATAAGCCAATGGCATCCCGCGCCATTTCTATGGCATCTGCAACCCCAAAGCCCTCCGTCATAATTTCCAGATCAGGAACTTCTATTAAAATCGTATCTTTTTCATCCTCTGTTCTTGTAAAAATTACAGGATATGCATATTTCATACTCTTTCTCCTCTTTTAAAAAATCAGCTTGACATATCACCAGATTGCTCTATTGCTTCCACAAATTGTAACAATTCAGCCCTCATGTTTCACTGTTACCATAAATTCCACTTTCTCAATATCGCTCTTGCCAGCTGTTCATTGATTTCTTTATGCCGTAAAATTCTCTCTATTTCATTTCCGCAAATATAAATATCATGATTTCCGCCATGGCGATAAAATATAACCCCGGCGCTTTCCAGTCTTTTCACTAACTCTCTTTGCTTCATTTGTAATTCCTTTCCTAATTATACGCATTGATGTGTATAATGTCAATCCATATGGATTTGTTCTAACATGATTCAGAAGTGAGGGACAATTTCCGCACAGCAAAACTCCTCCACCCGTATCCTTCCTCTCCGCACCTGCATTGTGACCGCACCGCTCTTTGCAGTCCGGTAAATACGGCACCCCCGCTTTTCAAGCCTCTCTATCAGTTCCTCGTGCGGATGACCATAGCGGTTGTCTTTTCCGGCGGAAATGACTGCTATGACCGGATCAGTCATCTCCAGAAATTCCCGGGGGGTGGAATACTTTGAACCATGATGGGCCACCTTCAGGACGGTAAGCGCCTCTTTCCCCTCAAGCCCCGAAAGCAGTTCCCGCTCCGGCTCACCTGTCACATCGCCTGTCAGCAGCATCTTAAATTCCTTATACTCCGTGTAGAGCACTGTGGATATCTCATTGACCTCACCGGTCGCCATCCCTTCTTCCGGGCTGAGACAGGTAAATTTCAGGTTTCTGTCCTGTACAACGTCCCCTCTCCCTATGTACCGCACGGGGATCCCGTATGCCGCCGCCTGCTCTCTCAGTTCAGCCAGTTCCTTTTGCTTCATCTCCCGGGAAACGTCAGGCAGGATCAGACTGTTTATCCGTACCCCCCAGGGCGACTGCTCCATCAGTTCCAGAATACCGGATATGTGATCTTCATCGGGGTGCGTCACAAAGACAGCCTCCAGTTCTCCGATCCCCATGCTCTCCAGAAAAGGTAATATCTGATATTTTCCTGTCTGAGATTTGCTCGTAGAGCCGCCGTCCACCATATAACAGTTTCCATTTTCGTTCCGCATCACGATACAGTCACCCTGTCCCACATCCAGAAAAGAGACTGAAAATCCACTGTAAGGGCGTATAAATAAAAGCCAGACTGCCACCACCATCATAAGCCATTGACAGATGGCAGGTATCTCTGCACTACAGTTTTCTCCTTTTTGCCTGAGCTTTTGTCTGAACTCTTTTCTTTTGCTTTTATTATCCGGGCAAACCTCTTTTCTTTCTTCCTGCCAGTCCGCTCTCTTATGGTCCTTTGGCACATCCCGGCGAGCCCGCCGTTCCTCCATCAGATGATGTCTGAAAATCAATGCAAACAGTATGCCGTAATATACTACGATCTGCCATACCTGGGGCTTCCCGCCAATTTTGACCGCACCGGGCAGTTTTAACGCTTCCCTGCAGGATACTTCGTAAAGTCCCAGTATCAGCCTGTCCGGTATCCCGAGAAAAACTCCCGCCCGGGGCATTGCCCATCCTGCCGCCATGGAAACCATACCCACAGCAAATACCACGCTCATCAGAGGGATCACATACAGATTTAAAAGTATCGAGTAAATGGGGTATCTGTAATAGAAATACAGCAAAACCGGAAGCGTCATGACCGCTATTCCGCTGCTCAGACTGAGGCCGTCTATGACCGCACCGGTTAATTTCCTTCGCATCTGTTCTACACTATCCTGTAAACTCTCCGCCAGCCGTTTCTCCTTCTTCCCATTTTCAGTTTCCGTATTTCTGTTTTCCCCGCTTCCTTCTTTCCTTTTTCCGGCACCCTTTCTCCTCTCTTCTCCCCGCCTTTTCTTACTTCCTGTCAGTCCTCCATATCCTGACAACGCTTCTGCCATCTCCTTCCACCAGGGAAGCACCAGACCGATTCCCGCCACTGCCCCGAAAGACAGCAGAAAACCGCTGTGCCGCAGCAGAAGCGGCTGCTCCATCAGCATCAGCACTGCGGCAAGTGCCAGCGCCGTCAGCATATCGTAGGTTCGGCCGAACAGTTCCGCCGCCAGATGCAGGGCAAACATAAACACAGCCCTCCAGGTGGAGACACCCATGCCGGTCATCAACCCGTAACACCACATGATCCCCACCGCAGCAGGAGCCCTGAACCACACCGGTATGCCGCATTTTTTCAGACTCCCCGAAACTGCCACTCCCAAAAGGGAGACATGAAGCCCTGAAATAGCCAGAATATGGATCAGTCCGTTCAACTGATACAGTTCTTTCGTTTCCTCCTCCAGACCATTTTTTTCTCCCAAAAGCATGGCTTTCAGGATAGATGCTTCCTTCGCCGGATAGATCTGATCCAGCACTTCGCAACAACTGTATTTTAATAGAAATAATTTTTCTTTTACCGGAAAACAGGATTCTGAGCGTTCAAGAATTTCTGTCTGATTTAACTTGTAAGATACGTTTAAGATCTGATAATACTCTTTTAAATGAAACTCCCCCGGATTAGATGCCTCCCGAAAGAGCGATACCTTTCCGGAAACCCTGACGGTTTCCCCCATGCGCGGGAGTGTTTTCCTCTCCCCCACATCCTTCATATAACACATGACTTGTCTGTCATTCTTATCTGTGACACTGCTGACATACAAAACCGATACCTTTTCACCAAAGATGACACGGTATTCTTTATTTGTGACTACTCCGGTCAAACAGATCCGCTTCCCTTCTTCCGGAAGCGGATCATCCGATCTCCCTTTACCGTACACAAAAGCCATCATCAGTAACACAAAGATAAGAGAAAACAGGCAAACCGGTCTTCTTATCTGCATAACTACGCCCTTCTTCTGTTCCTCTTTTCTATTTGTTCAATCTGGTAATCTATTGTACAACATTTCCGTTTCGGCCGGCAATGAGTCTCCTTTCTTTACTTTGTCTCCACCAAATCCAGATTCCTCTCAAACACTGTTGTCAGACTGACATTGTCCCTGTACGTGACATCCGTATTTCCATCAATGGATATCTGCACCCGGTTAATACCTGGCAGTTCCACCAGAGAATTTACAATAGAATACAGCACCGTCTGAGAAGTCACATTATTCATCGGCGTCAGAAACTCTTCGCTCAAATCCACATAACATACCCTGTCCTTCGCCGTAACGCTGAGTATCGTCACTGTCGGATTGATCGTCGGATAGCCCGCCTCATTGCCGCCCTGTCCGTCCTTTTTCGGTCCTTTGATCAGCTCTTCCACAACCTGACGCTCCATGGGGATGTTACTGTTATAAACAACATTCCGATTTACCACCACTAACCCGTCTCCGGTCTCATTGGCAAAATAGAGCTTAAATTCTGCGTCTACGTAAGCATTGATCTCCGTCCCCGCATTATCAATAAAAGAGTCCGCCGTCATGGCTCCCACAGGCACCCCCACCGCATCCATTAACGTCTCACTCTCCACAGAAAAGGTAATGGTATCGATCCCGTCTATCTGTGTCAGCGTCCGCACCACAGCAGCCCTGCACAGCACTTCCAGAATAGGCTCCTGATTCCTGTAAAGCTCGCTGAAATCCAGATTCATCTGTCCCTCATTAAACATATAACCCTGAAAAGTCTCGGATAACGGTGAAAGGTATTCCGGCCTGTCCGCAGTATCTTTAAGCTGCGCCAGAAACTCCTGCAAAAGCGCCTCCCTGTCTCCCGCCTCCGTATCCGTCACATATTCCTCAGAAGCCACGCGGGTTCCTTCTTTATTGACATAATAGATCTGATAACTGTCACCACTCTCCTGCCTGTCCTGCCCACATGCTGACACTCCGGTCAGAAGCAGAAGAAGCAGAACGCAGAGGATCACTTTTTTTCTCATTCCACTCTCCATTCCTAAGCCTTATAATTAAGCGGTATCTTTACAATAAAGCTGGTTCCCTCCCCCGGCGTACTCTCCACCCGGATTGATCCCCTGTGCATCAGAACCGCACTTCTTGTGATAGCAAGCCCAAGTCCCGTTCCGCCGATCTCTCTGGAATGGGATTTGTCCACCCGGTAAAATCTTTCATAGATGTGGTCTAAGGACTCCTCGGGTATTCCCACACCGGAATCGCTGACCGTCAGCGTAAAGAACTGGTGGTCCGCATCCAGTATCACTTTCACCCACCCGTTTTCCTTATTATATTTTACAGCGTTTTCCACCAGGTTTGAAAGTACAAGACTGATCTTTACCTCATCCACTGTCGCTTTAACCGGACGGATACTCTCAAAAGTCACCTCGATATCCCGCTTTCTGGCAATCGGCCGCAGACGTTTTAAGATCACCTCAGTCAGCTCATTCATGCTGACTTCCGTGATGTTCATCTCCGTCACTTTTTTATCCACCTTCACCAATGCCAGAAGATCTGTGATGATCTTGTTTTCCCTATCGATTTCCTCGGCGATATCCTCCATAAATTCCCGGTACAGCTCCGCCGGCACATCCTCCTGCGCAAGCAGCGAATCTGCCAGCACTTTCATGGATGTGATCGGCGTTTTCAGCTCATGGGAGACATTTGACACAAACTCCTGTCTGGAATCATCAAGCACCTTCATTCTGGCGAGGAGCTTATTAAAGGCATCAATGATGTGTACCGTTTCCGCATAATCCGGCACATTGATCGCCTTGTCGGAATACCCTTCCGCCACTTCATTGATCGCAACGGTCACCTTGTTCAGAGGCCTCACCATAAAATCTGCCAGAAGCAGTGCACCACCAAAAATAATCAACATCATGATCGACAACAGAATATTGGCTTTATTTCTCAGAATATCCATTGTTTTATGGATCGTGTCACAGGATATACTGATTAACATAACGCCTCTCACGACTTCTTTTGTCTCTCCTGTTCCGGCTTCGCCGGCTTCCGCCGTCACAGTCTCCGAAATGGGGATGGTCATCTCGACATACCCCAGACCTGCATCATAGTTGGACATACTCTCTCCTCTGAAGCACTTCACGACCTCCTCAGAGATGATGGTCTTTCCCGCGCTGATACTGTAGGTATCTTTTACCACTTTCAGATTTCCTGATATAATCAGGACGCGCCCCCCATATAAATTGGAAAGCTGTTCCAGCTCCGCATTGATCACCGGAGACGACGTGTCCTGTAAATAATTGTATGCGATCAGATGATTTGCTATGATCTTAAGCTGCGCCTGAACTTCCGAGGTACGCACGGAGACAGCCCGCGCCTCATAATTCTGTAAAATGCCGTACTGCATATAGCAGCTCGGAATCAGCCCCACCAGCAACAGCAACAGGAAAATTCTGGTTTTCAGGCTCCGCAAAGACTTGATTTTTGATTTGATATCTTCCCAACGATATAACATCCGCTCATTTCCCTGTTCTCACTCTTTAAAGTAGTAGCCGGTGCCCCATTTGGTCTGAACATACTTCGGTTCACTGGGACTTGACTCGATCTTTTCCCGCAGCCTCCGTACATGGACGTCTACCGTCCGTACATCTCCCGGATAATCCGCGCCCCAGACGCTCTTTAACAGATTTTCACGACTGTAAACCTTGCCCGGATTGGACATCAGAAGCTCTAACACCTCAAACTCCTTTGACGTCAGATTGATCTCCTTCCCGGAAATATATACCCGTCTGTCTTCTCTGTTCACCCGCATATCGCCGCGCTCCAGGGTAGCCGCTTTTGTCTCTTTACTCTCTCTCGGCACAGTCCGTCGCATGATGGCTTTCAGTCTCGCCTTCACCTCCAGGATATTGAACGGCTTTGTAATATAATCGTCCGCCCCGTAATCCAGTCCCAGAATTTTGTCCATGTCGTCGCCCTTTGCCGTCAGCATCACCACCGGAACATTGGAAAACTCCCTGATCTGCTGACAGACCTCGAAGCCGGTCAGCTTCGGCAGCATCACATCCAGAAGAATGATATCATATGTACCGTTTTTTGCCTTTTCAAGGGCCTCCTCGCCGTCATAGGCACAATCCACTTCCATGCCATCCTGCTCCAGACTGAACCGGATCCCCTTTACGATCAGCTTTTCATCATCCACTACCAAAACCTTCTTCGCCATTTTCTACCTCTCATTTCTCTCTGCCCAAATATGATGTCTCTATCCTCTGTCAGTCTGCTTTCCGGCCCTGATGCCTGTTGCTCCTGCCGGCCACGCATCCCGGCTCTGATATCCGTTGCTCCTGTCGGCCACGCATCCCGGCTCTGATATCCGTTGCTCCTGTCGGTTCCATATTCCGGCTCTGACACCCGCGGTCACTTTCCCATACACAGCCCGTTCATTCCACGGTCAGATACGCTTCCATCCTCGCATACATCTTCTCACCGATGCCGGAAACCTGCATAATGTCTTCCTTTTTCTGAAAACCGCCCTGCTTTTCTCTGTATTCAATAATGGCCTTTGCACGCCCCTCGCCGACGCCCGGCAAAGCGCAAAGCCCGGCGATATCCGCCGTGTTGATATTCACAAGCCCGTCCGATACATTCCCGATATTCTCTGTATTCGCAGCGTTTCCACCGGCTGCTCCGCTCTGCCCATCAGAGGGCGGCTCCGTCTCTTCCGCCAGCGTATAATAGCGATATGCTTCCTTTTCTTTCTCTCCGCCTGTCTTTTCAGCCTCTTCCCGTTCTTTTACCTCTTCCAGAGTCGGAATCTCCAGCCTGCTGCCGTCAGAGAGGGCTGCCGCCATATTCAGATAGTCCTGACAGGCTTCCAGTGTAAAACCGCCCGCCGCCTCCACTGCCTCATAAAAACGGCTTCCCGCAGGCAGCTCATAAACCCCTGGAGTTTTCACTGCGCCACAGACATGGACACAGATCTTTTCCCCCTGAAACCGAGTTCCCATGTTCGCAGCACCGACACTTTGTCCGTTTCCCTGAAGATCCTTTATACTTCCATCTTCATCGGCATTCTGCCCGATGCCTGAGAGATCCTTCCCACTGATCCCCTGTTCCATACCTGAAAGTTTAGTCCCGCCGACGCTCTGTCCCGTGCTCTGCATATCCTTCACACTGTTGTCCCGGCCCGACCAGAAAGTGTCTTCCCGGCCGGCATCCGCAAACGCTGTTCCGGAAAGGTCAGAACCTCCTTCTCCCAAAACAACGCCTGAAGCCTCCGAATAGCCGGATTCCCTTCCACCGGGATCACCGTCGATGCCGACAGCTGACATCCCTTCTTCCATCCGCAGTTCCGATAACAGCTTTTCCTCTGAACCACACGCCGACAGTACAGCCGCAGCCGTCAGAAAACATACGATAAGTAAGCCCATTCGCAGGCTAGCCGTAAACAGTATAGTTTTTTTATAAAATCTCATTCTTTTTTCCTTTCCGCATAATGTTTAATCTGCGGAAAAGAAGCCCCTCAGCCGCTTTCTGAAAAGCAACATAAATTTATTGTATTCCAAAGCCCGTTTTTTTACAAGTGCTTTGTTTTCATTTGCAGCCGAAAACTGTTCGGCTCTCCGGATTCTGTCGCTGTTCCAAAGTTGCTGGTACAAAGCTATTCCCACTTAAAAATAACAATTCCCACAATGGCAAGTGCCATCCCGATCATTTTTTTCATCTCAAACTGCTGTTTGTCCGTCCCGAAGATCCCGAACAGCTCGATCAGATAGGCCACCAGAATCTGCGCAACCACAATAAACAACACCGCTTTTGCGGGCCCCAGGCTTTTCATACTCTGAATCACAGTCCAGGTGATGGCCGCTCCCATCACACCGCCGAGCAGCATATACTTCGGCTCCACTTTCGCAAGTGACATAAAAGAATTTCTCTCCACCGCGGCCCAGGCCCCCAGACATACGAGAAGCGCCGTAAACTGCACAAAAGCGTTTGCTGTCCACACCCCCGTCGTATCCGTCACCTTCGTATTAAAAACGCCCTGAATACTCATCAGGGCGCCGGAAATAACTGCAATGATCATGCCCATGCTGAAAATCCTCCTTGTTCTCTCACAGTTATTTCCAGTATGGGCAGTTTTCGGTTATTCTATGCTCTTTTTATATATCTTTTGTGATGCCGATCACGGTATGGAAACCTTTCAGCGATTTTTCACTATGACTGTTGCTCTTACCGATTCCCGGCACAACCATGCTTATCTTCCCCGCAGCCATGACCGCCCTCTCCACAGTGATGTTGTCCCTCATGATGTCCATGATGGCCGCAGCGGGCTTCCGGATCAAAGGCAAGGTTCCCGGCGAGAAGAGCCTGTACCGCTTCATCTGCACTGCCGGATACGCCGCCGTACAACCTAATCCCCGCCTGTGCCAGCGCCATCTGTGCTCCGGCGCCAATTCCGCCACAGATTAACGTGTCCACTTTCAGGCCTGAAAGCATACCGGCAAGAGCGCCATGGCCGTTTCCTTCCGTACTTACAATCTGCTCCCCTGTGATCTTTCCATCTGTAATCTCATACACTTTAAACTGTTCCGTATGTCCGAAATGACCAAATATCATTCCGTTTTCATAAGTCGCTGCAATTTTCATCATATTTCTCCCTTCTATGCCTTCCATAAAATTCCGGATACCTATCACACGTCATGCATCCTCACTCATACCCCTTGCAGACATCCACCCAGCCTGCATATCCCGAATACTTCTCCAGTTCCGGGATCGTCAGCTCTATGGCGCTGTTGGCGCTGCCGCAGGCCGGAAAGACCGTCTCAAAACGCTTTAACGATACATCCAGATACACTTCCACACCCTCTTTTACCGCAAAGGGGCAGACGCCGCCCACAGCATGTCCCACCAGATCCGTCACTTCCTCCGGTGAAAGCATTTTTGCCTTTGCTGCAAACTGCGCTTTGTATTTGTGATTATCGATCTTCGCATCCCCGGCCGCCACCACCAGAATCGCATGTCCGCCCACCGCGAAGGAAAGCGTCTTTGCGATCCTCTCCGGTGCACAGCCAAGCGCTTTTGCCGCGAGCTCCACCGTGGCGCTGGATACCTCGAATTCCTGTATCCTTTCTACTATATTATATGCTTTAAAAAATTCTTTTACCCGCTCTATCGACATGTTTCTTCCTTCTTCGTTTTTTATAAAATTCAGATACTACAGAATTCTTCCCCATGAAGTTCCATGCAGCAAAGACCTTTTTCACAGGAATCTTTACCACTGATACTTTTATCCCGGAGACCGTCCCCGAGAGGCCCGCTATCCCTGGGGCTCCTCGATATACTCTTCCTCCGGAATCTCCTCCACAGGCAGCTCGATATACTCCTCAGTATAACTGTCATCCCCGGTCACCTGGCTCATAATCTGCTCCGAAAGGCTCTTTAACAGTGCGTTCACATCCCCGCCCTCCCAGATATTGGTGAAAGCGATCTCCATCTGCACCCAGAAATTTCCGGTGGTCATCATCTTCGGGATCGGCATGGACTCCCCGTAGGAAGCTGCAAAGGTATAATTTTCATCGTACAGCGGAAAACCATAGACCGGCATTTTCCCGGTGGTCTCCTGCAGATTTAACCCGCTTGTCCAGTCGTTCATCATAAACTTTGCAAAATCATTCGCCTGCTCTTTCAGTTCCGTATATCCGTTTATGGCAATACAGGTCGTGATAGACAAAGAGCGGCTCTTTAATTCTTCCGTCAGATCCGGCATGCTGTAAAAACCGTATTCACAGGCAAAGTCTCCTTCCGCCTGAGCCTTCGCCATACGGTTTACTGCCTCCGTTCCGGCCACGGTGAACACGATCTTGCCGTCCAGAAAATCCTGCATCACACTGTCATAAGTGACATCTCTCGTCTCAATGGAGAAAAACTGATTTAACTCCTGAAACGTCGTCAGGCACTGCAGTGTCTCCAGATTGTAGATATCGATCTGCTCCGGATCATCCCCGTTCTCGCCGCCCACGATCAGATGATCCCCCGCAAAACTGTAATTATACACAATATCGGATACATCCCATTTAAAGACAGCCTCCACCTGCTCCGGCGCCTCATAACTGTCCGCAAACTCCTCCAGCTCCGCTATGGTATCCGGCAGACATTCCCTCACACGGTTTAAGATCTCCTCCTCCGAAAACTCCTGTGCCATATCCTCTCCGGCCGCTTCCTCCTCCACATTTCCGGCATCCGCCTCCGCCTGGGCTGCCTCTCCCGCAGCCTGATCCGCCTCGTTCTCCAACTGCAGCTTTGCATAATCTTTCAGATAGGTTTTATTGTAGAGCAGGGCGCAGGCCTCATAATAAAAGGGATACGCCACTATTTTCCCGTCGTAAGTCACTGCCGCGGCAGCTCCCGCGTTCTCATACTCGTCTATTCGGAACATATTCTGATCGTCGATCTCATCGGCCAATCCCGCCAGATATGCCTTTTCCAGACAATCATTCGTGATCAGATACAGATCCGGTCTCTGCCTGTCGTCGCGCCCCAGGGAAGCCTCGTTGATCGCCTCCACATACTCGCTGTCCTCGATCAGCACCGCCTCCACCCGGACATCGCTGTTTTCGCCGTATGCCACCGCCGCCGCATTCAGATAATCCGTCAGGCTGTCATCGGTATACCACAGTCTGAGCGTGTCTTTCCTTCTGTTCAAAAAACTTTCCTGTTGCTCATGCTCTTTTTCGCTCTTCATCTGCATGCCGCTCTTTCCCACAGCGAACACACCCGCTGCAAGACAGAGGATCAAAACCGCCGCATACACTCTCTTTCTGTAACTCATGAATCAACTCTCCTTAAGCGCGGCCCGCAAAATCTCCGCCATCTCGTCCACATGCTCCCGCGTAATTACAAGAGGCGGCACAAAGCGCAGAATATTGCTTCCCGCATTAATTAACACCAGCCCTTTCTCCAGGCATCTGTTTATCACACCGCCCACCGGCACGCTGCACTCCAGTCCCTGCATCAGGCCCACTCCGCGCCTTGTTAAAACCGTATCAAACTCCGCGACGATCTCATTAAGCTGCCCTTCCAGATAAGGCGCGATTTCCTGCACATGCCCTATTATATCATTTTCCTCGAATAAGTCCAACATTTTTGAGACTGCCGCACAGGCAAAGGGATTTCCCCCGTAGGTCGTACCGTGATCCCCCGCCGCAAGGGATTTCTCAGCCGCCTTCTCCGTCATCAGGAAAGCGCCCACCGGCACACCGCCACCGATGGCCTTGGCACAGGCCATAATATCCGGTTTCACCCCATAGTGCTGCCAGGCGAACATCTTTCCCGTACGCCCCATACCGCACTGAATCTCATCCAGAATCAGAAGGATGTCTCTTTCCTCACAGAGCGCTTTCACCTGCTCCATAAACTTCTTTTCCGCAGGATAGATACCGCCCTCCCCCTGCACCGTCTCAAACAGGATAGCGCAGGTCTTATCCGTCACCTGTGCCCGCACAGAATCAAAATCATTCAGATCGGCAAACCGAATATTCCCGATCAAAGGTTCGAATGCCTCCCTGTAATGGGGATTTCCTGTCACAGAAAGCGCTCCCATGGTACGGCCGTGGAAAGAATGGTTCATGGCGATGATCTCTCCGCCCTCCGCGTTATCCTTTTGGCTGTTCGTAGAACCGCCTCCATGGCCTTCCCCATTCTCCCTCTTCGAGAAGGCATATTTTCTCGCTGCCTTCAGTGCCCCTTCAATGGCTTCCGCACCGCTGTTCGTAAAAAATACCCGGTCCATGCCGGATACCCTCTTGAGTTTTTCCGCCGCCCGCACTGCCGGTTCGTTGTAAAAATAGTTGGAAATATGAAGCAGCTTATCGATCTGTTCTTTCAACGCCTCGTCATAATCTTTGTAGTGATACCCCAGTGCATTCACCGCGATCCCCGCAAAAAAATCCAGATACTTCTTTCCTTCCTTATCATATAAATACACACCCTCTCCGCGCTCAAATACGATGGGGTAACGGTTGTAAGTGTGCAGCAGATCCCTCTCCGCCTGCCTGATATATTCCTGTGTCCCGTGATCCTGCATGGAAATTTCCTCCCTGTACTGTCCTGATTTATGTTACTCTAAATCCGTTATCTCGCCACAACCTCCCGTTTATCTCCGCACTTATATCGTTTCTTCCTCTTCTCTGATAATCGCCGTGCCGATACCCTGATTGGTAAAGATCTCAAGCAACAGGCAATGAGGGATCCTGCCGTCCAGGATATGCACCCTGTTGACACCGTTTCGGATGGCCGAAGTACAGTTGCCTAACTTCGGCAGCATACCGCCGCCGATAAAGCCGCCGTCTATCAGTTCCTCCGCCTGTCCGGCCGTCAGCCTGCTGATAAAGCTGGACTTATCCTCAATATCCCGATACAATCCCTCGATATCCGTCAGAAATACAAGCTTATCCGCTCCCATCGCCTTTGCGATGGCGCAGGCCGCATCGTCTGCATTGATATTGTAAGTATGGAAACCGTCATCAAACCCCACCGGCGCCACAATGGGCAGAAAATCCTTCTCTAAAAGATCATACAGCACTTTCGGATTCACTTCCTTTATATTGCCCACAAATCCGATGTCCTGTCCGTCCGCATACTTTTTTTCCACGCACAGAAGTCCGCCGTCCTTGCCGCTGACACCCACCGCTTTTACACCTAACTCCTGCACCATCGTCACAAGCGACTTGTTCACCTTATTTAACACCATCTCCGCTATTTCCATCGTCTCCGCATCGGTGACGCGCAGGCCGTTTATAAACTGGGACTCCTTCCCCACCTTGCCAACCCAGCGGCTGATCTCCTTCCCGCCGCCGTGGACAATGATCGGCTTAAATCCCACCAGCTTAAGAAGCGTCACATCCTTGATCACATTCTTCTGCAGTTCCTCATTACTCATGGCCGATCCGCCGTATTTCACCACAATGATCTTCCTGTTAAACTTCTGAATATAAGGCAGCGCCTCGATCAGCACCTCCGCCTTCTTCATAACCTCTTCCATATTTTCCGGTCTGTTATTCTGCATAATCCTTCATCTCCTGTTCTATATTTTTATTCCCTCATCGGCGTATTGTTATAGTTAGTCGGCTGAAAAGCCTTCCTGTATGCCTCCCGGCGTCCGCCGAGGACCGCGCCTCTACCTGATAAACGCCGTAATATTCTCCTCATTCAGCACAAAATCATAATAGTTCAGATCTTCCCGCTTCGTCCACCCGATCTCCTTCCAGAACGCGTTTCCCACATCATTTTTCGTGAAGGCAATCAGCGAAACCTTATTGATCTGCTCCTTTTTCAGCGCCTCCATGCAAAAGACCACCATCGCCTTCCCGATCCCCTGCCGCCTGCTGTCTTCCCTCACACAGACATGATAGAGACACCCTCTCCTGCCGTCATGGCCGCAGAGAATCGCTCCCACGATCTCACCGCCCTGCACCGCTGCAACGCTGATGCCCGGATTCCTTGTCAGAAAACGCCTTACGCCCTCCTCGGAATCATCGATGCTGCGGATACCGAAGCCGCGGATACTCTGCCACAGCCTCTTCACTGCCGAATAGTCCTCTATTGTCATGGAACGTATGATCGTTTCCATAGATTTTTATCTCCTTTTTCTGTATACGCCATTATTCACCGGCGTAAGGTATTTCACCCTTTTGTAATGATCGCTACGGCACAGGGCATCCTTCCGTCAATGACGTCATATTCCACATTTTTATACCCCGCATCCTTAAAAAACTTCTGATAAGATTCCATATCAAACTGGCGCTTAAAATTTACGCCCGCCGCTTCAAACAGACGTACCGCTCTCTCATTAGTTCCCTCAGAGGCATTGATATAGGTCGGAATAATGATCCTGCCTCCCGGCCTGCATACCCGCTCCAGCTCTCTCACCGCATCTTCCGGCTTTTCCAGCAAATGGATCACATTTCCCGCAACCACTTTATTAAATCTGTTATCGCGGCATTTTAACTTCATCATATCTGCGCGCCTTATTCTGACATTGTCATAATTCCGACAGTTTTTTGCAGCCTGCCTTAACATTCCGCCGGAAAAGTCTGTCGCAATCAGCAGTTTGCATGTCGGCGCGATATGCCTGCTGATCGCACCCGTCCCACAGGCACACTCCAATACCACATCACCGGCTTCCATCTCTTTTGCTATTCTTTTTCCCAGATTTTTATATACTCTGCCATTGTATACGGTTTCCACCAAATCGTAAATACCGGCCACTTTATCCCAGAACATACGCCTTCCCCTTTCACAATGTTAAAATAATTTAACATGATAAATCCTTTTGCCATTTATATAAAACCTTCCACAGCCCTGCTACTGCATCTTCTGTCACGGAAAACACGGCATCATCATAAGCCCCGTATTCTCCTGCAGCCCGAACAGCAGATTCATATTCTGTACCGCCTGTCCTGCAGCGCCCTTCACCAGATTGTCCAGCGCGCCCATCATAATGATCCTGTGTGTCCGCTCGTCTATCACAAAGCCGATATCCACAAAATTGCTGCCCTCCACCCACTTTGTCTCGGGGCACTCGCCGGACGGCAGCAGCCGGATAAACTGTTCCTCCCCGTAATACTTCTCATAGGCATCCCTTACTCTCGCCGCATCCAGTCCCTCCGGTGTCAGATCCGCGTAAGCAGTCACAAGGATTCCTCTGTTCATCGGTACGAGATGGGGGGTAAAGTTTAACAGGATCTCCCGCCCTGCGGCATACCCCAGCTGCTCCTCGATCTCCGGCGTATGCCTGTGGCTTGCCACGCCGTAGGCTTTGATATTCTCATTCACCTCGCAGAACAGGTTTGGCAGTTTTGCGCCCCGCCCCGCCCCGGAAGTGCCGCTCTTTGCATCGATGATCAGGCTCTTTGCATCGATCAGCCCTTCCTTCACAAGAGGATAAGCCGTCAGAATGGAACAGGTCGTATAACAGCCCGGATTGGCGATCAGTCTGGCGCCTTTAATCTCCTTCCTGTTGATCTCACAGAGGCCGTAAACCGCTTCCCCGATAAACTGCGGCGCCTTATGCTCGATCCCGTACCACTTTTCATAGACAGCCACATCCTTCAGCCGGAAGTCCGCGCTCAGATCCACGACCTTTGCCTTCCGCAAAATCTCCTCCGAAATTACAGAAGCCAAAAAACCCTGGGGCGTAGCCGTAAAAATCACATCCGCCTGATCCGCCAGTTCCTGCAGATCATCCCCTTTGCAGATATCCTCCACCACCTGAAAGAAATTCCTGTAAACCGAAGCATACTCCTTCTCTATGTAGCTTTTTGAACCGTACCAGACAATTTCCGCCGCCGGATGCCCCTGCAAAATCCTCACAAGTTCCGCCCCCGCATACCCGGTGGCGCCAATGATGCCGACTCTGATCTTCCTGTTTTTATTCTCTGTCATAATTTCTCCTCATCCTTTATCTGTCAGTCCAAAGCAATAAGATCTGACCTTTCGTAACGATTATGTCCCTGCTGCATTTTCCGAAAATTCTTTTATCACCTGTATTTTCCCGATAATATGCCGGTTAAATTCATCAAGTTCTTCCGCGGGAACCCACAACTCCTGATGATAACTGCTTCCCACTACATGGATTTCAAACTTCCCTGCATATTCATCATCAATCTCGAACATCGTCACATAACCTCTGTGATCCTCATTATATTTCACATTCCATTGCCCCGCTATCTCGGCGGCATATTTTTCATTCAATACAGGATAAAATATCGGCTGTTCCGGCAATCTGGGCGGATATTTTTCATAGCCGCTTTTCTCTATCAACTTAAGCTCCTTTGTTCCGACAGGTCTGTATAATATCATATTTCTTCCCTCATCCCATCAGATCGAAAGCCTGTAGACATCATCCGGCGAAATTCTGCCGCCCGGCGTATAGATCAGCCAGTCCGTCACATCCTCCGGGCCGTACTCTCCCACAAAACCTTCATGCAGATCTTTGATATAATACGGTTCCTGTGTAAGCTTCGCCCGAAAACGGTTTCCGGACACCTCCAGCATCTCAAACCAGATATGTTCTCTGTCGTTATCCTGGGTTTTATGTTCCTCATCCACCTGCAGCCCCAGCTTCACTAAAAGATGGTTATCCTTATTTTCAAAAGCATCAAACAGATAGGATATCCGCTCCACAGCCTGCGCCCGCATCCGGGCAGTCTCCTCCACGGAGATTAAGAAGACCGGATTTTCCTTCATATATTTATCGTAGATATCAAGCGGATAAAATTCTCTCTTCTCCGCACTTTCCTGAGACGGATAGACAAAGACAACACAGGTGTCTTTATTATGTCCCTCTTTTCTGTCATTCTTACCGCCCAGCATCTCCGGCTCATACAGCTCAACCGCCTCTTCCCAGTCGATGAGCGTCACCACCAGAGGAATTCCCTCCGCCATATAAGCCATAAAATAGGGACTTCCGAATTCCGGAATCTCCTCGTCCTCCAGCATCCGGTTAGCCAGCGTCTCCAGCACATTGTAATGCTCCTGGTAGTTTTCCTTATTGGAATCAAGAACTTCCAGCTCCGGACGGCCACAGCGGTTTAAGCCGTGGGTATGGAGCCACACGCAGGCATCCTTCTCCTCCCCCGCCACAGCCTGGGCCGTGTAGAGATAGCGGGGCGCCGGCGGCACTTTGGACTCTGCCGCCAGTGAAACCCAACGACCGGAAAGGATCTTCTCCGAACTGTCGTCGATCACCGCCAGCGCATCCGGCAGCATGGCATGGATCAGCTTCAGCTGCAGATGATAGGAGGCAAGGGCATTTTCCCCGAACTCCATCTCCACTGCCAGACCGTACTGAACCTTCTGAATCGCCTCGATATCCAGATCCGGGAAAAAATGCTGACAGCGGTACAGCTCCGGAATTCCAAAATCCGTGGGATAAATTTCCACCGAAAATATCTCCTTCCTGCAGGCGATCCTGATCTGTATGCCGTTTTCCTCCGGCTCCATGGATTCCACCTGAAAATCCGCGGCTTCCCGCAAACGCTTTTCCAAAAGTCCGGGATTTTCTATTTCCCTGCCATCCGCCGGAATTGCTAACATCTGAGATCTTGTCTTTTCCATAAAATTGTTCTCCTTCTCCCATAAACCAAATTCAAACTGTTTTCTTCTGCAAACGCCTCGCCGCCTCTTTACATATTCATACCATGTCTTTCAGACATGGTACGCTTCGCGATGCACACTCGCTTCGCTCCGAGCCGGTATAATATCGACAGATATTATACCATGTCCTTAAGCGGACATGGCACGCTTTGCGATGCACACTCGCTTCGCTCGGCGCGGTATAATGTCTGACGACATTATACCACAGGCGCCAGATCTTTTGCCGGTTTCACCACCCATTAACATTCCCGGCTCGCTTGATTATACTACTCCTGCCAAAAGTCCTCAATCCATTTTTCATTCTCTTTCTTTATTCGCACTGCATAATAATACATTATTTCTGCATATTATGCAATACATATTTATTTTTTTACAAAACGGAAAAGAAAATTCGTAATAAAAATGTATATTTTTACACTTGCATTTCTTTTTATCCTATTGTATATTAGTTCATGCAGGGTTTTGTGAAGCTCCCTGTTATTATAACAATTACAGTACATATTTTTTGCAGTAATTACAAACAAAATCAATAAAAGAAAGGTTCGGTACATATCATGAAAGAAAAAGTAATTCTGGCGTACTCCGGCGGCCTCGACACAACGGCCATCATCCCCTGGCTGAAAGAAAATTTTGACTATGAAGTGATCTGCGTCTGCGCGGACTGCGGGCAGGGAAACGAACTGGACGGCCTTGAGGAGCGTGCGGCTCTCTGCGGGGCTTCCAAATTATATATAGAAGATATTACGGACGACTTCTGTGACAATTACGTTGTCCCCTGCGTGCAGGCACATGCCGTATACGAGGATAAGTATCTGCTCGGCACCTCCATGGCGCGTCCCGCCATCGCGAAACGTCTTGTGGAAATCGCCCGCAAGGAAGGGGCAAGCGCTATCTGCCACGGCGCCACAGGCAAGGGAAACGACCAGATCCGTTTTGAGCTGGGCATCAAGGCCCTGGCTCCGGATTTGAAGATTATCGCTCCCTGGAGAAACGATAAATGGACGCTTCAGTCCAGAGAAGAGGAGATCGAATACTGCAAGGCTCACGGCATAGACCTCCCCTTCTCCGCGGACAACAGCTACAGCCGCGACCGCAACATCTGGCACATCAGCCATGAGGGGCTGGAACTGGAAGATCCCGCAAGCGAACCCAATTACGAGCATCTCCTCGTGTTGGGCGTAACGCCCGAGAAGGCTCCCGACGAGGGCGAGTATGTGACCATGACATTTGAGAAGGGCGTTCCCACCTCCGTCAATGGACAGAAGATGAAGGTTTCCGATATTATCCGCACCCTGAACGAACTGGGCGGCAAACACGGCATCGGTATCATCGATATCGTGGAAAACCGCGTGGTGGGCATGAAGTCCCGTGGCGTTTATGAGACGCCCGGCGGCACCATCCTCTACGAGGCGCACCAGCAGCTGGAAGAACTGATCTTAGATCGCGACACCTACGCATTGAAGATGGATATGGGCAACAAACTGGCGCAGATCGTCTATGAAGGGAAATGGTTCACGCCGCTTCGCGAAGCCGTGCAGGCATTTGTCGAGAGCACGCAGCAGTATGTGACCGGAGAAGTGAAGTTCAAACTGTACAAGGGCAATATTATCAAGGCAGGCACTACCTCCCCGTATTCCCTCTACAATGAAAGCATTGCCTCCTTCACCACCGGCGATCTGTACGATCACCACGATGCCAACGGCTTCATCAACCTCTTCGGCCTCTCTTCCAAAGTGAGGGCCATGAAGATGCAGGCTTTCGAGGAATGCAGACGATAGAATCGTGAGCTTCGCTCACATTGCCAGAAATGGGGCATAATAAATGACGTTTCTTCTAAAATGCCGGGGTGGAGAGTTTCTTTCCATCCCGGCTGATACTATATTTTCCATTGAATTCCACTCTGCATGCATCGGATCATTTTCTTTGCGTGACTAAGCTTACTCCTCCTCATCTTCCTCCAGTTCTCTGTTTTTCTTTTTCCAGACAATCAGCATCACAGACAGTACAATGTAGCACAAAATAAAGATAAAGCCAAAAAATACGACTGCACTCTTCAGTGCAATTTCCCCTTCACCGAACCTCATGTAATTGATTACGCCGAACATTACTGAAAATATCGCCGAACATATAAAACTTACAACAAAATTGGACTTTGCCGTCGCCTTTATGGTTCTGCTCCAGATTCCCTTTCTGATATTTGCCGCCACCTGGTATGCGCCGCCCGCACACAGGATGATCATCTCTCCCGCCACATATCGCAACAAGTTCTCTCTGTACAGTAAGTTCTGTACTAAAATTGCGATAACAAGACCAAAAAACATGATCCAAAAGCTTCTCTCCGCGATTTTCAAAGCATTCATTTCCTGCATTTCATCCAGATTATTTTTCATTTTCCTCATAGTCCTCTTCCTCCCAGAACAAATCGTTTAATGTTTTCCCCAGCGCCCTGCAGATCGCCCTGCACAGCCTGATCGTCGGGTTATAATCCCCTTTTTCAATTGCGTTTATCGTCTGCCGCGATACGCCCACTGCCTCCGCCAGATCCTGTTGGGACATATCAAGCGCCGCTCTGGCCGACTTTAGTTTCAGGTTCTTCACATATGCCTCCTTTAAATTACTTTTTGTAAAATATATCTTACATTTTTAATTTTATTCCTTGTTTAACTTTTTGTCAAGTATATTTTACTTTTTTAATATTATAAATCACTTCAGCTGTTTTTGCTCTAAATTCACTGGGAAAGGTGGTATTTTACCCCACGTGCGTCGCCCTGGCAGCAAATTTCCTTATAAGGACACGGCTGCTATTGCAAAAATGCAGATAAACGAGGCGGGAACTGTGACGTATATGCGGTCCTGCGCATTAAAAACAGGCTGCCCCTGGCCGGACAGCCTGCCGTTATTTTTTTGGATTTCAGTACCCTGTTTTTTTCTCAGTCATTTCCTTATAAATTTTAATTCCGATTTCTATCCCCAGATTCCTCCTCCTCTTCTTCCTTTCTCCGTTTTACCAAAATAAAGAGTATTCTGCCTGCTGCCAGAATCACAATAACTCCCGCCAGAAGGAAAAGAATGATCTTTCCGCCGCCGGTTATTTCCGTTTCTTCATGGCCCGGCCCCATCTCTTCCTCCGTCGTACCGTCAGATCCGGTTTTATCCGTGTCCTCCGCGCCTCTTTCCACAACGATTACATAATCTGAAGCGTGGGTAAACGTCAGGCCGGCCATTCCGTCCTCCGCAATCTCGCCCGCGCACAGAAACTCAAGTTCTTCCACATCCCTGTTATAATAGTACAGTTTTGCGGTACAGCCTGCACTCTCTTTCCCAAGATCTATGAAAAGCATCGCCGTAAAACCGAATTCCCCGCTGTAGGCAAGGCTGATCTGTATGCTGTAGTTTTCCCCGGTGACACCGTTTATGATCGTTACCGGAATCCTGTCTTCATTCTTCCTTACGGAAAAATCGATATCTTTCACTCTATCCGCAGTGATGTCCTTCCCGTTCACACTCCAGAGAATGCCTTCTCCCATATCAAAGGTGACCGTGATATCTCTGCCTTTGATGCTGTCAAAAATATTGCCCGGCACAACCACGGATCCGTTCATATCCACATGGATCGTACTGCCTTCTTTTGCCCTCTCCTCCTCCGTGCGGATGATATCCCAGCCTTCTTTTCCTCTTTCTCCTTTAATAAAAGGAGTTCTGCCACTCTGTTCTGCGCCTTCGGGTACGCCCGTTCCCGCTTCTTTTTCTGTATTTGCGGAAGGCTTCTGATTTCGCCTCCTGCCTGCAGCAGAAGTATCGTTCCGTGCTTCATCCTGATCAGTATCCTTCATGGACGTATCAATCTGTGTCTGATCCCGGTCAGTATCCACTGCAGGCAGCCCGGTATTGTGATTGCTATTGTTGCTGTTACTATTGTTATTGCTGCTTCCGCTGCCCGAATTATTTCCGGATCCGTTTCCGTTTTCGCTGTTTGAACCATTCCCGTCTCCACTGCCCGAACCGCTTCCATTTCCGCCGCCTGATCCGCTTCCGTTTCCGCTGCCTGAACCGTTCCCGGATCCACTTCCATTCCCACTGTCGCCCGATCCGCTTCCGCCGCTATCCTCCTTCTTTTCGTAACTCACATCCGCCGCCGCGCTGTCTTCCATTCCCTCTTTGACTGCGATCGCTCTTACTCTTGCCGGAACAGTAACTGTAAACGGCCCTGTGTAGCGCTCTGTGCTGCGGTTCGGCGCACTGCCGTCCGTCGTGTAATAAATCTCCGCTCCTTCCGATGCACAGGCGATGGTCACGGTTACACTGCCCGCATAACTTCCGCTCCCCGGCGAGATCACCGGCGTTTTCACCGTAAACTTCGGCAGCCGCAGCGAGGCGGACACCGCGCTGCCTGCATTATATCCTTCTTTTTCCCTGTACCGTTTATAGCCTGTCACGATCTCTCCGACCTGCACACCAGTTATCACATTCTGCTTGGACCATGTGACACCGTCAAAGCTGTACTCGCACCCGTCTGTGGCCGGAATGGTCACGCTATAGTCCGTCTCCCCGTTTGCCGTATAGGATAATGTAAAAGATTCCGGCGCATCCTGCTGTCCTTTGGACAGATCAATCGTCAGGGATGTCTGCTTTGACGCATTGTGGGTCTCCGTCTCCTTCCTCCGGATCGCAAGAGTGATCTGATCCGACGCGCCGCAGCCTGTCTTCACATTCGCGTCCTCCCCGGATACCCAGCTTACTCCACCGTCAAAACTGTACTCCGCCCTGTCTGACGCCTCGATGGTCACAGTGAACGTCCCGTCCGTCTCCTCCTTTATCTGATATTGCAGAGCCGGCGCCGCAGGCGTCAGCTTCGGAAAGAATATCTCTCCCGTATCCTTTGGTTCACCCGCCTTATAACAGTCCGTCTCCGCCATTCTGGCAAAAAAAGTGTGCGCCGTATTCGGCGTGATATCCGCAAATACATTGGAATCCTGCCAGTCTCCGTCGTCCATCCTGTACTGCGCCCCGACCACCGGAAGGATCGTATAAGTATACACCATCCCGTCATGCTCGGTCTTCCCCGTCACCGCGGCGGCAATTTCTTTCCCATCCGCCTTCTCCACTGTCCGGGAAGTATCGGCCATCAGAACCCCGGTATAACCTGTCGCCGTCACTTTCACCGAAACGACTTTCCCGATATCCCCCGCCGTCAGCGTGTAGGAAGCGCCGTCCCCGGTCTGCACAGGCAAAGTCTCGCCATTTCTGTAAAAACTGTAGGTGAAAATCGCGCCGGTCTGCGTCCCCTCTGTCTCTGCCCGCAGCGTCTCCCCATATTTGACCTCTCCGGTCAACACGACACTTCCCTCCAGTACGGCCGTAAACGCCTCCTCATTTCGGAGCGCTACACCCGCCTTATAGATTTCCGTCTCCTTTGTGCGCACCTGTACCTGCCCGACCTGATATGCATAATTTCCGATCTCTATGGTGCCCGTCACTTTCCCGGGATTCTGCGTATCCTGTGCAAACGCATCCGACGACATCTCGATCCATGTGCTTCCCCCGTCGAGGCTATATTCATAACAAATGTTATCTTTCCCGGTAAAGGTAAACGTATCCGTTCCGCTTTCATCCTGTACCCTGCCGTCTGCCGGTGCATACTCCGACGGTGCATCCGCCTTCTGTACCTGATCCGTCACTGCTTCCAGCTTTCCGGAACAGTTTTCCGCCGTCACTTCAACCCAAATGCTGCAGCCGATATCCTCCGCCGTCAGCTGATACTGCGTCGACGCCCCTGCGATCTCCGTCTCCTTTCCGGCACTGTCCACGCGATACCACCGCCAGGACACCGCCCCATGGTTTGCCGCCGTCACTTCCATGACCGCCTGCAGTGTCTCTCCATATACCGCTTTTCCGCTCAGCGTGACCGTGCCTGCAATGGCCGTCTTCAGCGTCGTAAACTGTGTGGCCGCCACGGAATTTGCCTCATTTCCCGCCGCGTCCGTTCCCACCGCATAAACGTAGTAAGCTGTATTTGCTTTCAATCCCGTAAACTGCAGTTCCTGATCTGTCCCTGCCTGCCCGGCGGTGACGGAACGCTCCCTTTTGTCGGTATCCGTTCTGATCTGCTGCGCCGTGATGCCGCCTCTCTCCGTCTCTGACAGAATATACGTCACAGTTCCCGCCTCGTTCATCTGCATTTTTGCAATAGCAGCCGTGTCCTTTAACTCCTCCCCGGTCGGCGCCGTCAGTGTGAGCACCGGCGCGGTGGTATCCACAACGATGCCGTCGGAACAGACATACGCGCTTCTGTTTCCCGCCCGATCCACCGCACAGGCGTAGATTACGTAAGACCCTTCCGCCGAAAGCCCGAAACTGCCGGATGCAGAAGCTGTCTGTTCTCCGCCTTCCGCCTGCTTTAACGTCAGGGCAGTCCACGCCCCCTCCTCAAGCGCATCCAGTTCCTGTGCCGTCATCGCACTCTTGCCCGTCTCCTCGTCAGTGGGAATATCTGTATTTTCAATGTAATAGTAGATCCCCGCAATGCCGGAGAGCGCATCACTCGCCTGAATCGTCACCTGCTGGGGTTTATAGTACCCGAAAGATAAAACCCTGAGAAGCTTCTGCCACCAGGTGTCCCTGTCCGTGATTTTAATCCCTTCCTCCGCCATCGACAGGGACGGCAGAGTGGTGTCCACCTTCACCGTGATCTTTTTCGCATCGGTAATATAACCGGTGTTATTCTGTTTCAGATAATAGCTGACTTCCGTTCCCTCTTCCCCCGTCTGGGTATCATAAATGAGATACGAGGCAAACGTTCCCCCTTCCTCAAAACCGACCGTATACCCTTCCGGCGCGGTAATCTTTGCCCCGTTGCTCCATCCTTCGGACGTCGTCGCCGTTTCAGCCGTCTCATAGCGCTCGATCCGGAAAGTCCCCGCCAGGGTGCCTTTATAATTATTGATACCTGTCAGAGTATACCCCGCTGTCCCCACAGCCGTATTGTCGGTATAGATCACCGTGTAATCCACGTCCTTTTGCAGCGTCTGCCCGTCTTTTGTCACCACAAGAGACGGTTCTTTGGCAACGCCGTCAAAATACACGGGACCCCCGCCGTTCACTGTCACCTGCGCCCCGGCGAGAGGCGCAGGCATGATCCTGACCGTATAACCCCAGGTCACCACAGGCTCCGTCTCCCCGTCCAGTGTGACCGCGCATTCATAGGGATGATCCCCCACCGTCAGATCCACAGGAATCGAATAACTATCTGTGGTGGACAGCACCGCCTCCTCCCCTTTTTTCTTCCATACATAGGAAGCCGTCGCATCCGAAACACTGACAGACAGCACATTCACATTCGGATTCCGATAACTCCTCTGAAGCCAGGCAAAAGGACGTGTGATCCCCGCCGTCTGTCTGCGTCCGCAGAGAGTACAGGCACGGGCGCACTGATTGTTCCCGGTAAAGGTCCAGCTGCCGTATGTATGGCTCTCCTGTCCCGGACTGTAACCGCAGACACTGCAGACTCCCCTGTGCCCTGCGCCGACACCGGTTCCGTCTCCACCGGACATATCTTCGTACTGATAATCGCAGGCCACCTCTTCCTCCAGGCTGCAGGCCCTGCAGATGTGCGCGTGCGTACCATTTCCGTTGCTCTTCCAGTCCCCGAAGCTGTGGGTACATCGATCTACCACGGCGGTATTTTTTGGAAAAGAAGACTTGTCGTTGGAGGATGGCAGGAACAGCTCTTTCTTCCCATTCTCTACAGTATAATAGGCATAGCCTTCCTCCGGCAGTGTCATCAGTTTATTCGACGCACTGAGAATTGCTCTCCATCCGCCTGTAAATGTGCCGCCGGAAAGGGTAATGCTGTCGCTCTGATCTGCATTTGCCTGAAGCCCGTAATCAGAATCCCCTGTAAAACTGCCTCCGCTGATCCTGATTGTTCCGCCGCTGCTTTGTGCCAGATATATTCCGTCCCGGATACCGCTTATTTCCCCGCCGCTTATCGAAATACTGCCGCTGTCCACATAGATGCCATAGCTGAATCTGTACATCTCTCCTGTTTCCCTGATCGTGCCGCCTTCAACCGTAACATCACCGCCCCCGACATAGACAGCGCCCCCGTATACATTTGCGTCATTTCCGGTGATAGCACCCGATCTGGCGATGACGGTTCCATCCTTCACAACAGTCTTTCCACCGGTCGCATAGATGCCGCGATATTTTCCTTCAATTTCGCCGCCCTCTATAACGGCCTCCCCTCCCGCCACATACAGGCCGGAAGCAGGGTAGCCGATCTGTTCGAGTTTTCCGCCGAGGATCGTCAGGCTTCCGCTCTCCACCTTGACCGCCGGTCCATTCCCCGCACCGCTGACAGAACCATAAGTCTTTACCAGTCCGTCCTCTATTCGAACGTTTCCGCCATTTACGCGGATTGTACAGCCACCATCAATATGCTCACTTCCTTTATTCGCAAACTTCACGCATCCCCCTGCGAGCGTGAAATTCCCGCCCTTTACATGAATCAGTTCCCCGTCGATATTACTGTACTTCTCGCTGAGAAGCGTGACCCCCTCCGCCACCTCCAGCGTGATATCGCTGCCAGGATCCTCTATCACCAACGGCTCCCCTGCCATATTCACATCCTGCAGCACTTTCACCGCGGCAGTTTTCCCCTGCGCCGCCTCCCATGCAATATCCATAAAGAAATAGTAATCCGTTTTGCCCGAGACCGTCACAGCGGCAGCCGCCTGCTGCCCGCAGACGCTGCAGGTTCCATTCCCGTCAAAGGTATGCGCGCCGGACTCTGTTTTGTCGCAGGCGCTGCAGGTGCGGTTATGGTTCCCCTCCCTGTCAACGTTCCACTCGCTCCATAAATGGGAGCACTCTCCCACTGTAACATTATTTTTCTGCAACAGATATGGCGATTTGTCAGGTTTGATTATATTTCCGTCTTCATCATGGTAAGCATAACCTTCCTCCAGCCAGTCAAATACCGTGTCGCCGGCTGTCCTCAGAGAATAATAGCTGCCCCCGGTAAAGAAACCGCCGGAAATTTTCATGCTGCACACCGGTTGCGCGTCTATGGCACAGCCACTGCTGCCGCCCTGAAATGTACCCCCACTAATTGTCACATCACAGCTTTTCAAGCTCAATGCTGTGTATGTTTCGGCTGTAAAACTGCCGTCTGATATCTCCACCGTCCCGCCTTCCACATTGACAACATTGCCCTTGCCCAGCGCTTTAAACGTCCCGCTGTCGATTATAAGCGTACTGTTATACCCGAATATCGCCGCTTTGACTGCCGTTGTCACTCCGGTAGAAGTTATCTCCCCACCGTCAATCCTGATATCGCTGCCCTTGCTGAAAATCAGGCCGTACTGACTCCCTGTGACTTCGCCGCCATGCATAGTGAAAGAGCCGCCCTCCATATATACCCCTCTTCCATCGCTGCCTGCCACAGCTGTGACACGACCACCGTCCAGTGTAAAGCTTCCCCCCTGCACATCCACACCGCGCACCTGAAGCGTACCATTATTTCTGATCTCTCCACTCTTCATTGTCAGGCTTCCCGCCTGTATATTCATAAAACATCTCGAGCTGAAAGAGTAACCTTCTAATACAACGCCCTCGGACATTTCCAGCGTTATGTCCGTAGCCGCATCATTGATGATCAGATCTGTCCTGGAATCCAGATCTACACTCTTCAAAATTCGGACAGTGGCAGCTTTCCCCTGCGCAGCATTCCATGCATCAGGAAACCTGTCATAGTATTTCGTCTCTCCCCCGATCGTCACGCAGGCCACACTGTTCTCCGTCAGCCCATCCTCCGCAAGCAGCATAATGTCCGCATCCGGATCTTCCTCCGATACGTCTGTGTCCGCCGGTTTCGGATCTCCTCCCGATACGTCTTCGATCCCGGATTTTTCCTTCTTTTCCGCCTCATCCCGGATCCCCGGTTCCTCGCCCTCTTCCGGCGCATCTGTATTTCCCGCCTTATCCGTACTCTCCGACATCACACCCTTTTCCGGTTCATCTATGCTCCCCGGTTCTGCACCCTTTTCCGGTATGCCTGTGCTCTCCGGCACTACATCCTTCCCCGCCTCATCTATAATCTCTGATCCTGCCTCATTTCCCGGCGCGTCTATGCTCTCCGTCCCGCTCCCGTTTCCCGGCACCGGCCCCTTCTTTGACGCAGCATACAATTCCGCCCCCGGCGTTGTCATAAATACCGCCAGCGCCAGCGCCCCCGCAAATAACCGTTTCCTTATCTTTTTCACTGTACTTCTCATATCCGACCTCACTTCTGTCCTCAGTTCCATCACAGACAGCTTCCATTCCCTCTGCCCGCAGACTATTTCCTCTCAAATGACCCTGCACGGTTTGCAGGGGTCTTTGTTAATACTTTATAAAAATTTCCGCGCAAGACAACGCTTCTGGCAGGAACGTCAGTTTTCCGGCAAAAACATCATCCGCTTTCTCCCGGATCAGGCGCAGGACAGGTGGAAAAATATCTTTTTCTATCGTATAATAACAGCAGTATCAAACACCGAACGCTTATGCCTCTCCGGCATAACGGAACTGACATAACAGAACTGACACAACAGAGAATATCAGAATAACAGCTATGAGGTGTACTCAATTGAAGATTGCTTTAGTGGACAATGAAACAGAATGTCTCCGTGAGATGGAACAGATCTGCCGCGACTTTGGAAATCGCTTTCAGTGTCAGGCGGAAACTGCCTCCTTTTCCTGCGGCGAGGCATTCCTTGATGCCCTGGCTTCAGAGACCTTTTCCGTAGTCTTTATGGATATTTATATGGATGGGATGGACGGCGTTGCCACTGCGTTGAAAATGCGGGAGCGGGACAGCAGATGCCTTCTCGTCTTTCTGACTTCCAGCGCGGAATTCATGCCGGACGCCTTTTCCTGCCACGCCTTTGAATACATTACAAAGCCCTTCACCAAAGAACGGGTCATGACGGTTTTAGCCGACGCTCTGAAACTGCTCCCTGCATCACAGAAATATGCCGAGCTTGCAGTGGACAGAAAAACAGTCAGGGTATTTTTTGACAGCATGGTTTGTGCCGTCACGGACGCCCATTATGTCGATATTGATCTGACAGACGGAAACCGTCTGCATTGCCGTATGACCCTGTCGGAATTGCTTGACAAAACAGAGCATGACCCGCGGTTTATCTCCGTCAACAAGGGCATTCTGGCAAACGCCGACCATATTCTCAATTTTGAGGACAGCTGCTGCCTGCTCGACAACGGGAGAAAACTCCCCCTCCGGGTGAGGGAACGGCTAAAGATCGAGCAGACAGTACAGGATTATCACTTTAACAGGATGCGGAAATGTCAGGCGCACTTTGACAGTTTCCCCGACAGTACTCTCCGGTGAAAGGAACATGGATCATGGATATGCATAAATGGTTATCAAATCTGTCACGGTTTCTGATCCTGCTGCCCGGGATCGCCTCCTGCTATCTCCCCGCAGGCCGCCATATGAAATACCCCCCCCGCGAAGACAGCTCTGTTCTGCCTCGCAGTCCTGATTCCGTACTCCCTTGCCGCTTCCGCATCCGCTACCCTGCTGCAGATCAATCCGGATATTATTCTCCTGCCTTCCCTGCTGCCGTTCTTTTTTCTGTACCGCCATACAGTGGACATCGATCTGCCCCGATCCCTCGCCATCTATGTGGGAGTCTTGGCTATTGAAACCTTCCCTGCGCAGTTTGCCTACTGTTTCGACGCTTATCTGCACCCGGCATCCGGCGCGGCAGATTTTTCCACGGAGGCGGCGCTTTTTCAGCTGACGCTCTCCCTCGTCCTTCTGGCCGCTTTTATCCGGCCTGCCCGCCGTAAGTTTTCAATCGTTATCGACGACATGGATTCCCCGAAAATCTGGTATTGTTCCGTGGTGGTCTCCTTTATATTCCTGGCTTCCAATATCCTGATGGTCCCCCTCTCCTACAGCACCCTGCAGGCGGGACGCCTGTTTTTTCTCTTTCCGCTGTTGGAGAGCGCCGCGTTAATAATTCTTATAGCGATCTATATGCTTTTCTACAGAAGTTCCTCACTCATTCTGGAACATGCGAAACTCAGGGAGCGCTCCCATCTTCTGGAGATGCAGTCTCATCAATACCTGACACTGCAGGAATATATCAGACGGACTGCAAAACTGCGCCACGATTTACGTCATTCCCTGAGGCTGCTCGCCTCCCTGGCGGAAATCGGCGATCTCGACAGTATCCGCTCCCACCTTGCGGAGTACGAGCTCAGACTCTCTGAAAATACTCCCGTGGCTTACTGTCGGAATGCGGCTTTAAACGCCCTGTTCGGCTACTATCATGAGGCGGCGCTCTCCGCCGGGATTCGAACGGACTGGCGCATTGAACTGCCGCAGCCTCTGACGGTATCAGAACTTGATATGGCTTCTCTCTTCGGAAATTTAATGGAAAATGCCATTGCAGGCTGTCAGACTCTGAAAGAAGATAAGAGATACTTCTGCCTGACCGCCCAGATCCGCCATGGCAACAGCCTGTATGTGGTCTCCACAAACAATTTCGACGGCAACGTCAGAAAAGGAAAGACCGGATACCGCTCCACCAGACATGAGGGAGCCGGAACCGGTCTTGCTTCTATCACGGCCGTCGCGGAAAAATATGGCGGCACGGCACACTTTTATAACAGTGAGAAAGAATTTTTTGCAGACGTAGTACTGAAAATATAAAAAGTACATTATTATTTATCTCTGTCAAATTTCTGTATTTCTTCTCTGGCCTGTATCAGATCGGAACACACCATGGTACAGTAAGGCAGTATCTCAGGAGAAGCTTCCATCAGATCAGGAACCATAACAGTCATACATCCGGCGGCGTGCCCGGCTTTTATACCGTTTTCACTGTCCTCAAACACAAAACATTCTCCGGGAGCGCAGTTAAGCCTCTCTGCTGCGAGAAGAAAGATATCCGGCGCCGGTTTCCCGTTTGCCACTTCCACGCCGCTGACGACCTCCGTAAAATAGTCCCGTATGCCCGCCTTCTCCAGATTGGATTCGATCTGTTCCATGCCGTTGCTGCTGGCCACAGCCGTGGGAATCCCCTTTTCCCTGAAAAAGCCCAGTATCTCGTGCACTCCACTCTTCATCGGAACGGATCTATTCAATTTTTCCTTCACTCTGTTCATGCACTCTTTCCTGATATCATTCCCATTGGAGACATGATAGTACCGTTCGACAATGCAGCAGGAGCGTTCCCCGGTCGTTCCGGATATTTCTCTGGTAAAACCTCTGCCCAGTTTCACTCCCCTCTCCTCCGCAATTTCTTCCCAAGTCTCCTGATACACCCGCTCTGTGTCAAAGAGAAGACCGTCCATATCAAAAATTGCGCCTCTGCATTCCATTCTGAACTTTATCCTCCGCTCTCGCCTGACCAAAATCAAAACAAATGGCCTTATTTTCCTTTTTTATCTTCGATTTGTTTTAAATTCTCTCCCGGCAGTCCCAGCACTTCTTCCGCATTCATAATACACTGTCCCTGGAATACGGCGTTCTCATCTACAATCAGGCTCTTTGTATGCATATTGCCGATCACTTTTCCGGTAGAGATCACCTCTGTTTTTCCATTGGACACCAGATCTCCCTCCAGCACGCCGCCGATCACAATGCTGCTTCCCTTTACATTGCCCTTCACCCTTCCGGTAGCGCTGATGATCAGTGCGCCCTCTGTCTCCACATTACCGGTGACGCCTCCCTCCACGCGGATCGTGTCTTTTGCCTTAATATTACCCTCCACGACCATATCCGCGCCGATGATGCTGCTGATCTTTGTGTTTGTCTGCTCCGTCTGCTTCTTTAACATAACATGCCTCTCCTTTTATCCTTTGATTTCTATGATCTCCATCGGATCCAGATAATTTCCATCCTTTGAAACACTGTAACCGATCTCTGCATTGCCTTCCCCGATCTCAAATATAGCTGTTCCATTTTCCACCTGGCTTCCGACAGCAACCTTCGGTTCCCCCATATTACGGTACATACTCACATAACCATTGCCGTGGTCAATGCTGACATTCGCAGGCTCTTCGCCCGCTTCCTTCACTTCCAGAACCGTACCGGCGCCAGTTGCCGTAACATTCGTCTGAACCGCAGCAATAAAAATGATCTCTTTCCGCGCCTGTTCAGGCTGCAGTCCCGTATCGTCCTCAGCCCCTGTCTCCTTGATCTGTGCCGCACCGCTCACCGGAAATCCCTTTGGCATATTTTCCGTCTCCACTGCCGCCTGAATCGTCTCTTCCTGCATCTGGACCTGCTCCTCTCTCTGGCTCAGAGTCTGATTCAGATTTGCCACCTGCTTTTCCAGCGTCTCCTTCGCTGACAGCAGCTCTTCATTTTCCCTCTGCAGTCTGGCGATCTCTCCCACGTATGTCTCGCTTCTCTCTGTGGCACCATGCATCAATATCGTCGTATACTCCGCATAACAGATCGCCACAACCAGGAGAACAAACGCCACAATAGAAAGAATTCCTGTATTGATGTGAATTTTCTTCTGATTTTTTTCAACAGAATCGGACACGATCATAATAGTATAACCGGTTTTCCGCTTATGTCGTTTTGAAGCCATACCTCATCACCTCCGCAGTGCATATTCCAAAAGCCACCGGAGCCTCTCACTGCCAAATTTCCACTGCCATTCTGCAACGGTGCACTGCACACTATCTATTCCATAATAGCACATATCTTCTAAAAAGAATATAGTTTTCTTTTATAATATTTATTCACAAAAGCGTCCTTTTTTTCCACTTTTTACTTATTTTACAAAAAGCTTCTCCAGTTTCCGTATGGTTTCCTTCATATTTGCTTCTTCCAGAGAGGAATAATTCATCACAAAAATATGTTCCTTTTTCCCGACATTTTCCATATAGTACTGTGCAACGGAAGATACTTTGATCCCTTCCCTTTCTAACGCCGTACATACCTCATCGTCTGAAAGCTCCGTATTCACCTCCATCAGGAAATGCACTCCCGCATCCTCCTCCGAGATACTGCAGCAATCCGCCAACCCGCTGTCTCCGATCTGTTTTAACAGAAGATCCCGTTTCTCATGGTAATACTTTCTCATCCGATTGATGTGCTTTTCAAAATACCCCTCCTTTATGAAAGCGGCCAGTACATACTGCTCAAAATTGGATACCGTACAGGAATAGAAGGAAAGCTGCTCCAAAAACCGTTCGGCCAGATGCTTTGGCAGAACCATATAGCTGATGCGCACTGTGGAAGAGAGGGTTTTTGTAAAGGTATTCATGTAGATCACTTTTTCCTGCACATCGATACTCTGCAGGGAAGGTACCGGTTTTCCCGTCAGACGAAACTCACTGTCATAATCATCTTCTATAATATAACGCCCTTCCCGCTTTGCGGCCCAGCCAAGCAGCTCATACCTTCTGCTCACAGGCATCACGATCCCCGTAGGAAAGTGATGGGACGGTGAGATGTGAACCACATCCACCTTTTTTTCTTCCAGGCCGGAAATACGCACCCCGGCCTCATCCATCTCCACACAGCTGCAGGCTACCCGGTGGCTTTTGTATATTTTATAGATCTTGTGATAGCCGGGATTTTCCACGCCATAACATTTCTCCATACCCAGAAGCTGCAGAAGAAGCCCATAAAGGTATTCCGTTCCCGCCCCGATCACGATCTGTCCCGGTTCCACCTCCATCCCCCTAAACTCCTTCAGATGTCCGGCTATAGCCGCCCGCAGGGGCAGGATCCCGGCGCAGGGCGCATTGATCATCAGTCCCTCCCTGTCTTCTTTCAGCACTGTCCGCATCAGCTTCGCCCAGACGGAAAAGGGAAACTGTTCCTTGCAGGTCTGATTGCTTGTAAAATCTGCCAGATACTTTTTCTGCTTCGTCCGGACTCCGCACTCCTGTACACGTATTCTTTCTCTCCGCACAGATAATCCATTTCCGATATCCGTCACGAAAAAACCCTTTCTGGGCAGTGTATATAAATATCCTTCCGCAATCAGCTGTTCATAGGCATTTTCCACTGTGATCGTACTTATACCAAGATTTTTTGCAAAATTCCGCTTGGACGGCAGCTTTACTCCCGCTGCCAGTACGCCCGCTGCAATGTCCTCCCTGATAAACCGGTAAAGCTGCTGATAGAGCGGCGCTGTATCTGTGGATGAAAAAGTGTATGTAAGCATTCCGTTTCTCCTTTAAGAATTAAGCAGTCATCTCTTTTTCATATAAGGGATTCCAGCCAGAAACAAATGATTTGTCACAGATGTGATATCAGAACTTTAGATTCCCAGATATGTTTGAGACGATAATAGCACAGTTTAGTATAGTTTGTAAAGCGTTTTCTCAAAAAAGACATTCCACATCTGACCATTTCATTTTTTTCTAAACTGGTTATTTAAATATGGTCAGTTTGTATTATACTGAATGGCAGATGTTTCAGAGAGGCCTGCGGTAACAGCTATTAAATACAGCACATACCACGGAGTTCCTGAGACACAAAACAGGAGGATTTTAAAATGGCAGAAGAAAGATATCAGTTAAACAAACAATTGGCGCAGATGCTAAAGGGCGGCGTCATCATGGATGTAACGACACCAGAACAGGCAAAGACCGCGGAGTCCGCAGGCGCCTGCGCGGTAATGGCGCTTGAGCGGATCCCGGCGGATATCCGGGCGGCAGGAGGCGTCTCCCGGATGAGCGATCCGAAGATGATAAAAGGCATTCAGGAAGCGGTTTCCATTCCCGTCATGGCAAAATGCCGGATCGGCCACTTCGTCGAAGCCCAGATTTTAGAAGCTATCGAAATCGACTACATCGATGAAAGTGAAGTGCTCTCCCCGGCAGATGATATTTATCATATCGACAAAACAAAATTTAAAGTGCCTTTCGTATGCGGCGCAAGGGATCTGGGCGAAGCACTGCGCCGAATCAGTGAGGGAGCGGCCATGATCCGTACAAAAGGGGAACCTGGTACCGGCGACGTGGTGCAGGCAGTCCGACATATGAGAAAGATGAATCAGGAGATCAGAAAAGTCATATCCATGCGGGAGGACGAACTCTACGAGGAGGCAAAGAAACTGCAGGTCCCCTGCGATCTGATCCGCTTTGTCCATGATAACGGGAAACTCCCTGTCGTCAACTTTGCTGCCGGCGGCGTGGCCACACCCGCGGACGCAGCCCTGATGATGCAGCTGGGCGCTGAGGGCGTCTTTGTAGGTTCCGGCATCTTTAAATCCGGCGATCCCGCTAAACGGGCTGCTGCCATTGTGCAGGCAGTCACAAATTACACCGATGCAAAACTGATTGCCGCATTATCCGAAGATCTTGGCCAAGCCATGGTGGGTATCAACGAACAGGAAATCGGGCTTCTGATGGCGGAGCGCGGAAAATAAGCATGTACCGGAAACAGCATCTGTTCGTACAGTGCACAGGATAATTTTCAGATGCGCCAGCATATGAAAATTCGTCCTCCTGCACCGTGTACTGGTGAGAACAGATACGGTACCAGGATGGAGACAGATTATGAAAATTGCGGTACTTGCGCTGCAGGGCGCATTTTATGAACATGAGACAATATTGCAAAAACTTGGGGCAGACTGCATGGAACTGCGAAAAAAGGAAGACCTGTCAGAACCTTTCAACGGACTGATCCTGCCCGGTGGTGAGAGCACTGCCCAGGGAAAGCTTTTACGGGAATTTAACATGTTTGAATCGCTGCAGGATAAAATAAGAACCGGTCTGCCGGTCCTTGCCACCTGCGCCGGGCTGATCCTGCTTGCACAACAAAGCAGCAACGATGAGCACACCTACTTTAAAACCCTGCCTGTCATGGTCAGAAGAAACGCCTACGGCAGGCAGCTTGGAAGCTTTCATACCGTACAGGATTTCGGTGGTTTGAAAGATATTCCCATGACCTTTATCCGGGCTCCCTACATCGAATCCGTCCGGGATGATGTAGAAATTCTGGCAAAAGTGAATGACCATATCGTGGGCGTTCGCTACAAAAACCAGCTGGCCATATCTTTTCATCCCGAACTGGACTCAGATCTGAGGATTCACAGAATGTTTCTGAACATGGTGGACAGTCAAAACTGACTGCCCCTCACCGATCAGTCAGGTCGCTTCCTGTATCCGCCGTGGCCTCCTCCCGGTTCCCCGGTGCCCCTTCTCCCGCATAAACCTGACAAGATTTTTCCTTTTAATTCAGATAGAGAATACCACTCCGAAATAACACAGACATCACACAAACCACTTTTTTGAAATCAATTAGTAAAAATTTCAAAAAACCGCTGCGAAGGTTTCCCTTACACAGCGGTATTCTCGTTTTTATTGCTATAAGGAGCACTTTTCTTAATTCCAGGCCTCTCATGCTCTCTCTTCTTCTTTTGCAGCAGAGCATTCATTTTTCTGTCTGCTTTCTTCCATATCCTGTAATCAACGCCACCACTAACATCACCAGCATACAGAGCGAGTAGTAATTCACAAAGGGCACAGAAGCCGGCGCCACCGCAAAAGCTTCACCGAACTGAGCAGACTGCTGCGCCGGAATCACGCAATGTACCGTCCAGGGCGCCAGAAAACAGAAGACACAGCCCGTACAGTCCATCAGGTTTGCCCTGCGGTACCTGTTCACCCCCGCTCTCTCCCCGATCTCATTCACCAGATCCCCCAGCGCCACGATAGCCACGGAGATCACCCCCGTCACCATACTGAGAATACCCACCGACAGGACAATGGCTGTCTCCGTACTGCGCTCCTTTTTTGCAAAACGCTCTAACAGATTTCTCACATCCTCAAACAGGCCACTGCACTCAAGCACCCCCAAAAAAGCGAAGGCCGCCACCAACATGGCCACCGTTCCCGCAGTTCCTGTGATGGCCTCTATGATCGCTCCCGAAACTGAAAATCCGCCGGGAAAGGAAATCAGTTCATCCATTGTATAGACTCCGCAGAAAAGCCCTGCTGCAACTCCCGCCAGAATTCCCCAGGACAGAGCGGTGATCAGATGTTTGCGCATCAGGCACAAAGTGATGATCACCAGTGGCACTGATAACATAACCAGGCTCACTGGATCTGCTGCGCCGATCCCTTCCCCGATTCCGGCACTGCCCTCCGTAGTTTTTGAAAACAGAAGAAACAACAGGAAGGCCCCCGCCGCCGCAGGCAGACTGTAGCGCGTTCTTGTCTTCACTACCATACCCAGATCCGCGTGCTGCGTTGCCGAGGAAGCGATAGTCGTATCTGAGATCGGCCCCAAATTATCACCAAAGGCTGCTCCGGACACAATGGCGCCTATCATAAACTCGGGTGCCGCTTTCGCCATCACCCCCACCGGAAACAGAATCGGAATTACCACAAAGTAGGTGCCTACCGAAGTTCCTGTGGCAAAAGCCAGCAGACAGGTGATAAAGAAAGAAGCCGCCACGAAAAGTTTTCCCGTAAAACCTGCTGCCACTACATATGCCGCAATCGTCTGCACCGCCCCACTGGCGGAGATCAGCTTTCCCGAGATAGCCGCCAGGATCACCGCCAGCACGATCACCCCGAACATCGGCTTACTTAATCCATATACCAACGCTTCCCCATATGCCTTATCATCCTTTACAAAAATAATTCCCGTCACAAGCGCCGCAAAAAATGCCAGCACATAGCCATTCACATTAGACTGGCCAAAAGCCGCCCAGCCGCACATTACCGCCGCCACGAAAAGCGGCGCAAACTTTCCGGCTTTTCCGAAACGAAATTCTATTTTCTCTGCTTTCTGATTCATCTCTGAACTCCTCTGTGTCTTCCGCATATCCCGCAAAACTCTTTCTCACATCATCCTGATCGTGGCAGTTATTTTCTTTTCACTCCTGCAATTCGCCGGTAAAGAAAATTCCTGCCTCCCTGCGCATTTTCTCCAATATCCCAATGACATCTGTCGTAACTAAAAGATCTCTCCGGAAGGCTTCTCTTTCCCCCTGTAAGAGCAGCCCTGTCATATTCTGCACCTCATAGGCCCACCTGTCCAAATCATTCTGTATATTGTAAGAGTTCTCCTTGTCCTTTGTGTACAGCTGCACTTCCGTAAGCCCCTGCGGTCCGCCTTTGATATAAAGATACCCCTTCTCTCCCTGAATCTGGACATGATTATCGCCCCAGGTATCTTTCGCCCCCGCGCATTCACTGACAAAATCAGGATACTGCAATATGGCGATCCCTGAAGTATCCACACCGCTGCCGCAAATATTCGGGTAATATACCGCTCTTTCCGGCTTTCCGAACAACGCCACATTCAGATATACATTATAGTAATTGATATCCTGCAGACAGCCGCCTGCAAAATCAGGACTGAACACATTGGTGATCTCCCCCGCCAACAGCTGGTCATAGCGGCTGGAATACTGACTGTAGGAAGACATCACAAGCCGTATCCTGCCGATCTCCGGCAGTTTTTCCCTGATGATATTCAAATTCGGCAGAAATGCCGTCGGTGTGGCATCCACCAGCACAAGCCCTCCTGCTTCCGCCAGCGCGATCAGTTCCATCACCTGTGCTTTCTGCGGGCACATCGGCTTTTCACAGATCACATTTTTCCCATGCAGAAGCGCTGCTTTCGCCTGTTCGTAATGCAGACCGTTGGGGGATGCCACATAGATGAAGTTTACTTCCTCATCAGACAAAAGCTCTTCCAGTTCCGTATATACTTTTTTTGCCCCATACTTCCCGGCAAGAAATCTGCCCTTTTCTTCCGATCTTGAATAGACTGCCTCCAGGGATATCCCTTCGACAGCCTTCACACCATTCAAAATATTATTTACTATAAATCCTGTTCCTATCGTTCCTAATCTGATCTGTTTCATAGAGCCTCCTTTTCTGCAGCTGATTTTATCCTTACCGCCCTGTTTCCGGTACAGTCTAACCATTCTGCTTCCCTGCTGCCTGTCCCTCCATCCCGGACAGCTTTCTCACAATCTCAAAGAAATCCTTCCTCACAGGCTCATATTTGGATGGATCCCGCAGGATCGCAGAGGGATGGTATGTGGCTGTCAGCGCGCAGCTTTTCCGGTATGTCCAGGTGCCATGCTGTCTGGTGATCTTAAAATCCGGCGAAATAATGCGCTGTGCGGCAACCCGGCCGAGACAGACGATTATTTTCGGCTTCAACAGAAAGGTCTCGTATTTCAGATAGGGAAGGCAGGCCTCTTTTTCCTCTTCCTTCGGATCCCGGTTACCGGGCGGATGGCATTTTAAAATGTTGGTTATGTACAGATCCTTCCTCTCCAGTCCGCAGTCCCCCAAAAGCATGTCCAGGATCTCTCCGGAACGTCCCACAAAGGGGATCCCCTGTTCATCCTCCTGCGCCCCGGGTGCTTCGGCGATCAGCATAATATCAGCCTGATGATCTCCCTTTCCCATCACAGGCCGGTTTCTGGTCTGCCCCAGAGGACACTGGGTGCAGACGGCGATGTGGTTCTCGATATCATTCCAGGTGTATTGCATGGGTGTCTCCTTTAATGCCATTGAATATATGGAAGTATAAACTAATGATTGCCAAATATTCTGCGGCAAAAGAGTATACTCCGGATGATCCGCCATCAATTTTTCTATAAGTTCCGGCCTGTCAGTACAGTGATATTATACTCCTTTCTATCCGTACCTTCAACTGTCTTTCCTTATGGGGTTACTGTCCTCCTTATTCGACACCATACGTCACAAAACAAAGTGCTTATTCCCCTAAAAATCTTCTCTCTTTTACACAGGCAGACTATTTTCGACACAAAGCGCCCCCACCCCGTTGATGGAGAGTCATTGCTAAGTTATTTTTGATTACTTAACCCTTTTTTCTAATTTTAGCTTCTAAATAGAAAAGACATTATCCCAAATATCAGCATAATGTCTCCGTCTTTTTATTGTTTACTTACCAATGAAATACAAACTCGATTTTTCCTTATTCGAAATTACCTTTTCTTTTTGAAGCTCAAGTCCATATATTATATCTCTTACCCGTTGATATACCTCTATAAAATCCGGTTTATTCCTTATGCCCTTCATTTTGTTATAGGCTTCATTAAGTTCCGTCACCTGTTCTGCTTCTTGTGCCGGAATCTCATATCGAAGCATTAAACTTCTCATCTCTCTATGCAAAGCGTCTTTTAATAAATATCGACTTCCTTCATCCGTTTTCTTTGCCAATTCTTTCATATTCTCTCTGGATAAAAGATTCGACATATCTTCAACGATATTATCTCCACCCTCTACCTGTTGCAAAAAGAATTCTCCTGCATCAATAAAAAGTCTGCTCTCCTTTTTCCTAACTATATATTTTTTACTTTTCTTCTTGTTTGGGAACTACCACTGCCATAATAGGAATTGCAACAAGATTTTCTCAACCACGTCCATTGTTATCTTCTTTAATTATGCTTTTATATACCTCTGCTTAGAGCTTTTAGGCTTATCTGGTAATGTCATTTTTAATTTACCCGCACTCACAAGCGGTGCCACCAGACTAATCATTGTATAAGTACGAGATTTACCCGTAAATTCAATTAATTCGGCCCTTGATCTAGGTATTGAGCAGAAATCTAAAATCGCTTTTTCTGATGTTGTATTTTCTTTATAACAGTCATTCTTCATAACCACTTTAAATTCTCCATGAACAACTGAAAAAATTGGCACTGGCAGCCCTGCCTGAATAAACTCTGACCGCATTGTTGGAATTCCGGAATAACGATTTTCAGTAATTCTCAATAGTTCTAACATATTGGCAAGTGCGGTATTTCTTGTCTCTGGATGTACCTTCCCTAACGCATCAATAGAAATCTTTCCATATAATCCACCGCTATTGATAACTTCCATACGATCTCGATACATCTCTATACGAATCGGTGTGTTTTCCGTATGCAGACTATAATCACGATGCACTAATGCATTTAAAATTGCTTCTCTAACTGCTTTAATTGGATATTCCGGTTTATCCTTTCTCTTCCCATTATCATCTATAATAGTCTTAGTTCGACTATTCTTTCGTACAAATTCAACTGCTTCTTCCAACATATCTGGTATTGCGCCTGTAATCCGCTTGTTATCAATGAAGCGTTCTCCACTTTCTCCTACTGTTCCCATCTCCGTTCCAGGCAAACATACTGCAGTAATGCAGAGCTGGGGAAAGTATGTTTGAGGATATTTAGAAAACGTCATTATCCCAGCCAATGTAGGAACATTACATGCCGTAACTGCCATCAATTCCAAAATTTCTTCATTCGATACATTTTCCGAAAGATTTCTTCTCTCCTGTTTTACCATAGTCAAATAGTCATTTAAACGCTTTTCGTCCAAAAGCTGTAATTTAGCTTCATCTACTGTACGAATATCATCACGAATTCTTTTACAAAAAGCTTCATAACTATATACTTCATATTCACTCATTGGCTCATCAGACTCCCCAACACGAATATAAGAACCTTTGATTCTACCAACGCCTTTATAAAACACTGGTCTTTCCGTAATATCTACACCCGGAATTTCAGCGGATACAATCACTTTATCTTCAATGTCACAGACCGTAAATATAGCGCATTATGACAATATTGTATACACCAGGATCTACATACTTTGCCCCCCCGACCAAATCCCGCTTTACACAGATCATCAACAAGAGACATCAAATCCGCAGTATTCAGAACATTATTATCCAGAAGCAAAAGGTGCTGCTTAGGGCCGTATTTTTCGTCAATAGTCCTAATCTGATCAACAATGTTGTTTGTTACATGAAAATGTGTCTCCAAAATAGGCACCGCACAAAAAGAACAATGGTTCGGACATCCTCTGGTAGTATAAGCAAAATAATTATCGCCGGCAGGGTACTTATAATCAATCTGTTCCAGAATATCATAATCCAGCGGCAATTCGTCCACATTGATATCGTTACTATCACCAACCACCGAAGTGTCAGTGAACAACCCAGTCAAAATATGAAAACGATCAATTCCTGTTGCTTCTACGATTTTCTCCGGCATAAGCGATGCCATAATGCCACCAACATAAAGATCATCAATGTTGTTTACCAGCAATTTATAATGATTGATGGTTTTTACATCCACATCAAAATCAAAGGTAAACAGAGTGGTAATATAGATTCTATAAGCCAGACCTGCAAGTCGTCCAATACCTCGAAAACCTCTCTCGTCCATGCCATTCTTATCAGAATCGCCAATACTCAACAGAATCCCTCTAGTTTTTTCAGCAGGAATACCATAACCATTATCATGAATAATGATTCTCTACTTTGCACCATCGATCTGAATATGAATTGCAGCCACAGATGAAGAAATAACCCCACTTGCAACAGCTTTGTCAATAGAATCTGTGCTGTTTTGAATATATTCCCGATAAACATGCATCGGGTTAGAATACATACCTTTGGTAAGTATTTCAAGCAAAAACTTACCTGCTACAGGTTCACCCATTATTTACTACCCCCTTGATTGTAAGACGGGAAAGGAAATTGAATCTTTAGCAATGTTTTAAAAACAGGATGATGAAGAATTAAATCTCCCTTCTTTAGCCTGGTCATCATATTTGCATATACTGTAGGGACAAATTTATAGTCCGGACGGGATACCTCAATGGCATTTGTACGACCATATACATTTGTACCACAGTTGCCTTTGATACGTTCGTGAATCGCACTTCTAAACTGTTCCGCCGAAAACAGCACAACGCCTTCAGAGCGACCACGCTCAGTAATATCCAACAAATTCGCCAACAGAGGAGAATTCTTACCGGATGTAGAAGGTGCATACTTATTTAATTCGTCAACAAAAATTATGATTCGTTTAGGAACAGGCATTTTACTACTGCGGTCGTCTTGGTCATAGTCCCCTTGCTTCAAAGAATAGACGGATCGAATAATATCACCAAAAACTAAACACTGCAAAACCAGAATATGTCCGATCTTCGTTTACCAAATCAAGAGAACGAATTTTCTTCGACTCATCGGTTTCAAATGGTTTTCCCATTTCTTTCATTTCATCGTCTTCATCCTGATAGGGTTCCTGGTAATAGTGATCCAGATCAAGACTTTCGTTCTGATAAAGGAGAATTTTCCGTTTATCAAATATCTCACTTAAAGTAGGCATATCTTCGCCTCCATCTTATCTAAGTATTTTCGATGTGGAACAGGATAATTTCGCACTCATATTTGAATGGCATAATTTCAGCCACTACGTTATTTATTCTCGTAGTATCGCAGATTTTTGGTTTTTCCTTTTTTAATCAGTATACCATCATGAGTTAACTCTCGCAAAAGCAGGATTGCAGTAGATTGGGACACACCAAGCTCCATTTCTATATCGCTGCGAACGATAGAACCTTTACTGCGACACAGTTTTAGGACAGCATTAATTCGTTCTTCTTTTTTTGTCACACTGGTAAAACAACTCGTTTTTCGGTTATTCAGAGCTTTTTGTTCCTTTGCGTGGAAATTGGTATTAGGAAGTGTAATCTTAAAAGCATTACTTGTTGTTTCGATTATAGGTTTTACAGCATAATCATCGTAACACTCATTGATTTTAAGAATTCCTGTACCATATGCTTCAATCAGTCGCAAACGATAGAAAATATTAGCTAAATACTGATTGCGCAATACAGACACCCCCAGCTTCACGTCATCCAATGTAATTCCTTTTACCAAACCGCCGATTGTTACAAATTCAATTCGGTCTTCAAAAATACTGATAAGAGTGGCACCACTGAAAGAATAGTCCCGATGAACTATAGCATTCAGCAACGCCTCACGGATTGCCTCTGAAGGATAATCCCGCATATCTAAGCGGTCCAGTCCTGAAAATTCTGCACGGGTACGATTGTAACGGTCAATATAATCGAAGGCTTCCTCCAACTGCTCCAAAAGAGAACCTGACAGTTCCCGGCGGTCCTTGAATACAGATTTTTTACTGCCCTCAAATACAGCCATTTTAATCATATGCGTACACTGTTCAGACAGCAAAAATGCCAGATTAGTGTACATATCATCATCACCAATCAGATGGAGCGTACGCATTTGGGCTTTTCCAAACTCTACCTTCCGTTTTTTAAAGAAGTCAGCAGACTTATCAAAAGTAAGATTCTGATCAAGAGAACGGACTGTCTCATAACTGTCACCACCGGTTTCTTTGATCATATTCAGGATGGCAGTATCTGTTGCCGGAACTGTCGATGCTCCCTGACGAACATAAACACCCTTCGGGCGAATTCCTTTTCCTTTCAGATAATACGGTCTTGCCGTACCGCGCTGGACATTTACACATACAATGGACTTTTCATCCATGACATCATTACGACATTCCACAAACATAGTAATATCTGGCCGCACAGCATCCCTAACTGCATTGGTTACACGCAACATAGTATCATCAACATTATCGACACCACAAGCTGTTCCATCGTCGTTCACTCCGATATAAAGTGTACCGCCGTCACAGTTTGCAAATGCAACAATCGTATTTTTGATGTCTTCAACATATTCTCGCTTGAATTCAGTTGTTTTGTTTTCTACGAACACAAGATATCCTCCAACCAATTCTAATCTAATAATTATTATAATCATTTTTTAATTATTTACAAGTAGAATCTGATTTTTTATGATAAAATGGATCAATTCCCTTTACAAATGTATTTAACGAACACATGAAAATGCTCTACTGAATTTTCAAATGTGCCCCTCAAAAATGTTCTGGTGATTTTGTCCGCTTTTAGTTGATACTTAATACTTATGAATTTGATATACAATCAAAAAGAACTAAGGAGGCAAACCAGAATATCAAAAAACGTATAATAAAAGCACTTTATTCGATACCATACACCACCAAATAAAGTGCTTGTTATCCCAAAATCCCCCACATTACTACCTCGGCAGACTCCCTTCGACACAAATCGACCCATAACCCGCATATGTCAAGTTAATGTCACAAACTTTTTTCACTTTTCCCACGCGAAAATCGCTGAAACCCGCATAACTTCGTGGGGCGTATGGTTCGCTAATGCTAAGTTAGGGCAAAATTGACGGTGAATTATTGTCAAGTTGTTTTACCAGTAAAAGTATTCACATTATCCCCTACGCCAATACAATATCCTATTTTTTCAGCTATTTTGTGTTAATACCTTTCATATTATATGCTTTCATTTTCTTTCCTGCCTTTTCATACTTATATTTTAAATACCATTCAAACTTCTGCTCATGTGTAGAAATAAATATTTGTGTATTTTTGAACTCAAATCGCAAAATATCCACCAGCCTTACCCTATTTACATCGTCAATTGTCTGAATAAGATCATCTATCAACAAAAGAGGCAAGGACTGTTGTTGTGCATACACTTGATTCATACATAACAGGAATGATAATGAAACAGCAGCAAGTTGTCCTGAGCTCATATTATATAAAATATCATGGTTATCATCTGCGGAATGAATCAATTGTAAATTTTCCATCTTCTCATCCGTTAAAATAAAAATACTTTTTTCACAGAATTTCTGTTGCAAAATCTTAGCTGTATATACATGCAACATGGGTTCAATATCATAAATAACATTTCGTTTATAGTCTTTAACTCCCTCGTTTATAGCCGTCCTATATTCACACAATTCGTTATAAACTTCATTTAACTTTATGTATCTTTTTTTAATCTGCAAAAGTTCTTGTTTTTTATTCAAAATCAATTTCTAAATTAGATAAAACTATAAGTTCGTTAATGGAAGCAAAATCTCTCACATTATTCTTTTTTGCCAATTCAGGATTTTCATCCCGCCATGCGTTCGCGGTAAATCCGAATAACGCAACATTCAAAACATCTGCTTCCACTGCATATGCCAGCCACTCTAAGTTTTCTTTATAATTTTCTGATGGGATTAAATATTTTTTAACTGCGTCTGTTTGAATCAAATAGTTATTTTTAGACAGAAATCTTTTTGCATCCCATTCAATTTTCTTTGCATCATTCTCCGCTTCTTTCAGACTTTGAAATTCTTTGATCAAATATAGTTTAAAAACAGGGCTGATCGCCGAGGCAAATTCAAATGCAATATCTTTATGTGCATACGTTCCTCCATGTTTTCCACGTTTCACAAATAGTCCCATCGCTTCTGTCTTTTCAATCCATTCTGAAACACTCAGTACAAATGTATGCAAATCTGCTTCGCTTTTAAAGTGGTCGAATTCGACCGCTTAATCGCTTCATGATTTTTTCTTTGTTTTAAAAATCATCATTCATATTTAGCTTAATTAACTGTCAATTCAGCATCAAAACAATGCATAATAAGCACTTTATTCGACACCATACATCACAAAACAAAGTGCTTATTTTCTAAAAACCAACTCCATTCTACCCCGGCAGACTCCCTTCGGCACAAAGCGCCCCATACCCCGCGTATGTCAAGTTAATGTCACAATCCTTTTTCACTTTTCCCACGTGAAAATCGCTGGAACCCGCATAACTTCATGAGGCATACGGTTCGCTAATACTAAGTCAGGACAAAATGGACGGTGAATTAGTGTCAAGGTGGTTTAGTTACAAAGTGGTTAAATTAGACTACTTTACAATCAACCCCTTATCTGATTAAAAAATTATTATTAAAATAACAATATCTACCTACAAACATTTCTAATGTTACGCAATACCATATTTTTTAAAAATAATATTCAAATCCTCTATACTAATTTTCCCTGCCAAGTAATAGGCTTTAACACTGGCTTCTACCGCTTCAAAAGCAGTATCAAACATAAACCAGTTACCTGTATTATAATATTCCTGTAATTCCATAAAATCACGCTGCAACCCATCCGGCAAATTATCTCTTAATATTATTTGTTCGTCTACATACATTATTTTTCACCACTTTCTGTACGATTCCCTATAATCTAATGCACGCCTTCATTTTTTATACATTTTAACAGTACTTTTTCATACCTGTATTCAATAATTGATATAAAGAATCTCTTCTGTATTTCTGACAATATTGGTATCTCATTAATCATTGCTTGTATTCTATCCATATTATTTCCTATTTGGGGTGTCAATCTATAAACAGCCTCTGAACATTCCGGATATTCCCTGCTTTCAATTATATGATATGGATTTACCCGTTTCCCATGTAATTCAAATATACACCTGCGTGCTTTATACGCCTCTGCTTCCATTTTATCAGGATCATTCATTACGATTCGCATCTTTTCATCATCCCATTTGCTATTTAAACAATTACCGTTATCATAAACCGGCGCAATCTCCTTCGACCTATCCTTTCTTAAAATGATTCCCCAATTGCTGTTATTACGATCTGTATTACCTATCAGTGCATCCATTATGAACATACTCCAAAAATGCTGTTTTACTCCTGGAACATCATGCAAAAACGGATGTTCCTGTATCGTCATCATAATTTCATACAAGTCTACACCCACACCATTTGTCTCATTCCCATTAGAATCTAAAAAATGGGGTTCAAAAGTGACTTTTATTTTATCAAACTCATAGAGTTTATCTCCATCTTGTAAAAAATCTTCGCAAGCAACTACAACTTTATTATTTCTGGTTCCTAAAATTGTATTGTGAACAGGCACGCCGACTATCTCGTATATCCTTGAACCAATATATTCACAGACAGGGCTATTTGAATAACTCAGATTAATATTTTTCATCTTCTGTTCTTTTAAATTACCTGGAAATTTTACAAGATAATCTTTACCATTATAAGTAATTCCCATTTTTCGACCAGCTGTTCCGCCATACATTCTTTGATTTTGTTGAAAATTATTAAAATTTATTAATTCCAAACCATCACCTCATTTCTGATTTTCTTTTGCAGCTTTTCATTAATTACCTTTTCTATATCTTCATCTGTCAATAAATATTTTGAAACATCTTCTATTTTTTGTGTTTCAAATCCTGTAAGTATTTTTATTTCCTGTAAGGTCAGCCCTTTTTCAATCAAATTTGCAACTCCTTGCAATGCAACGGTGGTAGGTGTAAAATTATAAATATCCAATTCTTTCATTTTTTTCTTTAAAGTATGGAAAATGCTATCAGGCGTTAATTTTTCGCCATTGCTTTTTGTAAACAAATATATCCTATCAGGATATTTATGCATTCCACAATATTTTATTAAATCATCCCATATGTCTGCTTCCAGCTTTACATATATCCTTTGTTCCTCATCGCAACCTACCAATAACTGTCCCTCTTTCTCATTAAACTCTTCTATCTTCATATTAATAATAATTTTTTCTTTAAATCCGTAATTAACAAGAAGAAGATAAATAACCGATTGCCCAAATTGATAAAAGTTGTTTTTATTTAAAAGCTCTATCTGCTCTTTTACAATTTTAACTTTTTCCTCTTCATCAAATGGTAAATATATTTTTTGACTTAATTCATTATTTAAGCTTAAACATATATCATGCACTATCTGCTTATTTCTGCAACCTTCCTTCAAATATCTCCACTCAAACTCTCGTTTCTTAGTATGGCTGATAAATTGATCTATTGCAGTCAAAAATCTCTGAATTGCTTCAATAGATGTTGCCCTCTTACTTGTTTCAAAATAATATTTACACGCCTGCTCAACATCTATTTTTGTAAGATTTTCAGCTAAGTCAGCCAGTGAGTAAAACTCTAGTTCTTGATTGCAATACTCCAAAAAACTCTTATAGCATGCCTGATAATTAGCCCTCTCGCCTTTTATCATTTTATAATAATCATCTAATGCCTTTTTTAATACTGCGCTCATTAGCTTTCTCCTTCTCAAACGCATCTTTCCATAAAACTATCCTTTTATTGCTATTCTTTCTATATATAATTATACCACACATCTTCTTAATGTAAAGTATCGCCTGACTCTAAAATTATATAATTACCACATCTATTCTACGAAAGTAAGTGGATTCTTTATCTAACAAAAATCAAATTGGCAAACTATTTTCCACACACAGCGCCCCATACCCCACCATCTCATTCGGATACCTCGCAAACCCCGGCAGTCTCTTCGCCCCCTTGATAAAATACGCCTTCACCTTCTCCCCATACAGATAGGGATCATTCCCCCGCACGATCCCCCATTCCATAAGGAGAGCGCTGCTACCGGTGACATAGGGCGCCGCGAAGGAAGTGCCCGAGACCACCGCGTAACTGCCCCGGCCATCGGGCACTAGGATGTCTGTCCCTGGGGCGGTAAGATCCGGCTTCATCTGCTGCTCATAATAGAACTTTCCCTCCGCCGTATCCTCCTCAAAGGGGTAGCCTCTGCCGGAAAAGTCCGCATACTCCTGATAAAGCGGATTGTAGGCTCCTACGGTGATAACTTTCTGGGCTGTGGCCGGTATCGTCATGGTCACCGCCGCCGTGGGCCGGAAAAAATTGGTGCCCCGGTTCAGCGCTTCCGCCGAGGGCAGGTAAAAACTGACCGCTCCCTGTAAAATACGCACCGGCGTCAGCACAAAAGTCCAGATTCCTGCGGTAATATAGGGGTTTCCAAGAAAATCAAAATAGTATTCCTGCACCTTTGTGTAGGGAGCCGGTTCCCCACCGTAAAACAGAATCGTCGTCCCATCCAGCGTAAAATTCCGCTTTCCGTTCCTGTCAAGCGGAATCTCTAACCGCCCGCCTCCCGGGGACAGAATTTCCAACAGAAAACTGTCCCCATAATTTTTCCAGATCGAAACATTGCAGGCGCTCTGATAGTCCGCCATACTGCACTCCACAATCTTCCTTCCGTCCAGAATGACCTGAGTATGTCCGGCGGCGGCCCCCTCGTTTCCGCTGCCCACGCAGACCACGATCTTATAACTCTCCGCCACATTATTTAAAAATGTTTCAAACAGCGATGTCCCATCGTGGGAACCGTAGGTGCTGCCGTAACTGATATTGACCGCAAGCGGCATTCCCAACGACTGCGCCTTTTGCAGCATCCAGGAAACGGCGCGCATCAGTTCCGTGGTGCGGGAGGATCCTTCCGCTCCCCTGCCGGTGCCTAATTTTACGATCAGCAGATCCGCCTTCGCCGCCACGCCCTCGCTTCCCGCCGCAATGGCCGCCACGCCGGTCCCATGACCGGACCGGTCAAACGTAAGCTCTTCTCCGTCCTGAATGCTCTGATCCAGCTGTTCTTTCGTAAATTCCACACCGTGATAAAACCCTTCCGGTGCCGTCCATCCTCTCTCTGCATCCGCCTGCAGCGTCTGATCCCAGAGATACAAAATACGGCTCCGCCCCCGGTCATCCAGAAACGCGCCGTTTTTGTAATCAATTCCCGAATCAGGAATCCCCACCAGACAGCCCTGTCCGCTTAAGAGAAGTCCTCTGTCCGTCACCTCCTGTATGCAGGAAGAAAGGCTCCCCTGTCTGATCGTGATCTCACCCTCGTACATTGCCTTCGGTTTTTCAATGTAGTCAATTTCCGGCAGGGAAGACAGCCTCTCGATCTCCCCCCGCCCTGCTGTCAGGATCGCGTAGCCTGGCAGCAGATATTCCGCCTCCAAAGTTTCAGGGGAGCCTGGCCGGGATAAATTTTCCCTTTCAAACGCTCCCCTGAGGTCTCCATGATATTTTACGATCAATTCCCATCTGTCTTCCAAAACCCCTACCGGCAGTTCCAGAGACCGTTCTCTCTCCACCGGCGCCGCTTCCAATGACAGGTTCAACAGGTTTTCCATTTTCTGTGAATCCATTTCCACACTCCTGTATAGGGCATACCCTCCTGTTACACCGGCAGTATCTTTCCGATACGCTTACAGTGCCATAACCTCAGGTCTGCTCCCTGTTTCTTACAGTATATGTAAGTCACCCGCAAAATATCTTGTATGGAACAATTTACAGCTCAGCGATTCCTCGCCGTCCGGATCACCCACTGTACCGCTGCCTCGGCCTGTACAGGCAGATTTTCCGGCGTCCGGACTTCTGCACCGGGCTCTGTCCCTCCCGCCCCCGTCTCAAAGGCCTGCAGTGCATATCTGGCAAGCAGCTCCGATACCCGTGTCCGCTCCACAGAATCCTCTGCTCCCAGAACAATCACCACCAGATCATGTTCTGCCACACCGTCATCCACGGTCAGCGAAGTGATCAGGCAGGCGCCGGCCCTGTTGGTCGTGCCGGTTTTTAATCCGGTCACTTCCGACACATTGTATAAAAGCGGATTGGTATTGCGCACCTCAAAGTCAATGGACTCCAGTCTTGCTTTCTCCAGGGAAGTGATCTCCGTAATCTGAGGATAAACCTTCAAAAGATAAGACACCAGTCTGAACATATCCTCCGCGCTCATGCGGTTCTGCCGCTTGGCGGGTACCGGTTCCTGCGTATAGACGGGCAGACCGTTGCAGTTGAAAAAAACCGCCTGGGATAAGCCCAGCTCCAACGCCTTCTGATTCATCCTCTGCACAAAAGCTTCCTCCGAACCTGCCACGGCTTCAGCCAGGCACAGGGCGCACTCGTTACTGGAGGGTAAAAGTGTTCCGATCAGCAGCTCCCGCACCGTGATCAGGGCTCCTGTCTCCAGAGGAATCACCCCGTCAGCCGACACCGCCAGCCGTCTGGCCCCGTCAGAGACCACCACCTGCTGATCCAGACTGAGTTGTCCTGCCGAGACAGCCTCCATCGTCAAAAGACTGGTCATCAGCTTTGAGGTACTGGCTATGGCGTAAGGCATATCGGACTGATATTCATAATAAATCTCTCCGGTGGAAGCATCCCCCACCAGCACACTGTTGACGCCGTAAAAATACCCGTTCTGTTCCAGCTCGGCAGGCAGGATGCTAAATGGCTCCAGCAAATGGATCTGCAGCGTACCTGCAGAAGGGACGGTGATATCCGTATCCAGAATCATCCCCAGATCTGCCGCCATCATAAAGCAGTCATAGCCGCCGGAGGGCAGTTCCATGATCATCGTATAATAGGATACTTTCTGTCCCCCCACTTTAAATTCATTCCGTTTCAGGGAAATATCCGGATTTGTCTCTGCTTCCCAGGGCGCATTTTCCACCCCCACAGGCATGTAGGCCTCGCCAGGATTTAAGGAAACAGCATTTTTTGCTATTTCCAAAGAAAAAGATTTCTCCGTATCTCTCAGAATCATGGCCATATCCCGCAGGGAGAGATAGGTGTTGCCGGCGTAGGCATAATCCAGTGTTTTCACCATGCCGCCGGAACCGGTGTCCGTCTGTACCTGACAGATCCCCGGAATCTCAAAGGCTGCCGATGTCCTGACAGGCCAGACGGCGCACAGCATGATCACACACAATATAACAGCGCTTACTTTCCGCAGAAATTTTTTCATCGGCTCTCCTCTCATCCGTCTGCTTCAACCAGATAAAGCGATTACTTCCTCATCCTCTGGCCGAAGGCGTCCTCAAACCCGGGCAGGACAGCGTACAATCGGGAAAAGGAGATTTTCTCTCCACCCCGCACCCGGAACAGGATCACTCGGCCTGATGTAATATGTACAATACAGGATAATCATCAGAATCTTCCGCATCGTCTCCTTTTGTCAGAATCAGTTCGGATTCTACCCGGATATAGCTTTCCGTCTCAGTCCGGCGGGCGCCGCCCGCCTCAAATTGTCTGGTCAGAATGCCCTCGGCGGTTGCATAGGTCCCGCTGCCGTCGTACTCTCCCTGCAATTCCTCCAGAGAGGGTAACAGGGCGGGCCCACAGGACGTCAGGTAGGAAACTGTGGACATCCCAAAGGTTTCCGTCACCAACGTCTCCACCGCTTCCACTCCCGTATCACCCGTATAGCCGGCCATACGAAGCCTCTCTCCCAGAAGTTCCCGGAAAACCGCCGCAAAAGCCTCATAGGCGGCCTGATTACAGTTCTCATAACTCTCCGGCACAATATAACAGCGAAACGTCCCCTCAGAGCGTGCAGTCTGTTCCAGAGTAAGATCGACCTGTACAGTCAATCCTTCCATACACGTCTCCAGCTCTTCCAGGGATACATCCACTCCCTCTATGTCCTGCAGCCATAGAAATGCTGTCACAGACGCCTGTTCCGACAGATCTGCCCGAGTCGTCCACTGCCCGGAAATATCCTGATCCGCTGACGCAAAAAAATGCAGATAGATCATAAGTGCCAGAAGAACGATCAATGTCAGAAACAGCAGAATAAGCGACACATTTTTTGTGGTTTTTCTCATAAAGAAACCCTCGTATTTTACTGCTGCGGCACCACTGCAAAGAACACAAGATCGCGCTCCGTGTCATTGATCAGACTGTGCGCATGCCCATCCGGACAATAGTGCACCTGCCCCGCCTCGATCCGCAGTTTCTCTCCGTCATACAATACCGCAGCGCTGCCCTCCAGAATATAGATGATCTCACTGCTGCCCTCGTGGGTATGTAATCCCACGCTTGCCCCGGGGATCAGCCTGTTTAACATAATGCGGTTTTTCTCATCCGCATAGGCTCTGATGGCCATCTCCTTTTCGCCGCCCTTAAAATGGGGCGTTACGTTTTCCGGTATCTGATTAAAATCAAGAATCATGTTGTCCCTCCTGTCTTACTGCTGTTATTTTTCATGCAGCTTTTTGTCTTATCCTTCATTTCCCCCCAGAAGCCCTATCATGCCCCGATAAGCGTCGTACGCTCCCTCGAGAACCAGATAATGATAGTGCTCGCCATACCAGCTGAAAGAAGGACAGTGCTCTTCCCGCCCCTTTTCCTCCTCCAGCTCGCCGAGCCGTTTTCTCAGTTCCGCCTGCAATGCAGCCGACGCTCCCTCCTCTCGGACACGTTCGTAGAGCGTTTCCAGCGTTTCCAGTTCACTGTGCCTGACATGAGAATAAAACGAATCCTGTTTATCCTTCTCATATCTTTCCCTGCACTCCTCTATTTTTTCTTCGATCCTTTCATACAGTTCCATATTTTCCATTGAAAACGCCTTTTATTCCCCGCCCATCTTCAACAATTTCGCCGCCGAGATCAGCGGATCAGGCGGCCTCTCAGCTTTCCCCCATTTTCAACAATTTCGCCGCCGAGATCAGCGGATCAGGCGGCCTTTCAGCTTTCCCCCATTTTCAACAATTTCGCCGCCTGATCCGCTGCAATACAGGCATCCACGATCTCCTGAATATCGCCGTTCATGATCTTATCCAGTTTATAGAGCGTCAGGTTGATGCGGTGGTCCGTCACCCGGCCCTGGGGGAAGTTATAGGTTCTGATCTTTTCGGACCTGTCGCCTGTTCCCACCTGGCTTTTTCTGAGTTCCGCTTCCGCGTCGTGGGCCTTCTGCTGTTCCAGATCGTACAGTTTCGTCCGCAGAAGCGCATAGGCTTTCGCCTTATTCTGGATCTGTGACTTTTCCGTCTGGGAATAGATCACGATCCCTGTGGGAATATGCGTCAGCCGTACCGCCGAGTCGGTGGTATTGACACACTGACCGCCCGCACCGGAGGAACGGCAGACATCGATCTTGATATCCTTCTCGTCGATCTGCACGTCCACCTCCTCGGCCTCCGGCATCACCGCCACAGTGATCGTGGAAGTATGGATCCGGCCCCCGGACTCTGTTTCCGGCACGCGCTGCACTCTGTGGACGCCACTCTCATACTTCATAATAGAGTAGGCGCCCTGTCCGCTCAGCAGAAACGTGACGCTCTTCATTCCGCCGATGCCGATCTCCTCCACGTCTAACGTCTCCACTTTCCAGCGATGCGTCTCCGCATAATGCACATACATCCGGTAGATCTCCGCCGCAAACAGCGCCGCTTCGTCGCCGCCTGCTCCTGCCCGGATCTCCACTATCACATTTTTGTCATCGTTGGGATCCTTCGGCAACAGCAGGATCTTCAGCTCTTTTTCCAGTTCTTCAATGCGTTTTCTTGATGCCGAAAGCTCCTCCTTCAGCATATCCCGCATCTCCTCGTCGGACTCTTCCTCCAGCATGGCCAGAGAATCCTCCGCATCCTGCCTGCATTTTTTATATTCTTTATAGGTTTCCACAAGCGGCGTCAGGTCGCTCTGCTCTTTCATCAGTTCTCTGAAATGCTGCTGATTATCCGTGACTCCCGGCTCCGCCAGCTCATTCATGATCTCCTCAAATCTATGCAGCAGATCTTCTAATCTGTCAAACATCTCTCTCCCCTTTTCTGTTTCAATCTCATTTCACTCACTATATCCAAAACTGCTGCTGTTCCCGTCACCCTGTACTCAACTTACAGACCTGTCTTTCCGGAACCCAACGTGCAGCCGCTTTCGTCTTGCCTTTCGGCTTCCAATATACCGCCGCATGCAGTGTCAGCGTTGTCTTTCCGATTTCCGGCATACTACCACTGCTCCCTATATCGCTGATTCACCGGGTTTCTCCATACCATGTCCCAAATACTACTCTGTCAAGGCCCGAAAAATCTTTGACTATCTGAATTTCCCGGAAGCTGTTCTCCTCCAGGATATTTTTCACAGCCTCCCCCTGATCCCAGCCGATCTCATAAAATAACATCCCGCCGCCGGGCAGATGCTCTCCCGCTTTCTCAGTGATCTTTCTGTAAAAAAACAGACCGTCCTCCCCGCCGTCCAGCGCCGCATGCGGATCGTGATCTTTTACTTCCGGCATCAGGCCGTCTATTTCAGCACTTTTGATATAGGGCGGATTGGATACTATGATCTCAAATTTTCCCTCTGTTTTTTCAAACAGATCGCTCTTTACAAAGTCCGCATGCTCTGCTCCCAGCCTGACCGCGTTTGTTTTCGCAGCCTCCAGGGCTTCTTCGGAAATGTCCGCCCCGATTCCATGACAGTCATTGGAATAGTGGAGAAGACTGAGTAAGATACAGCCGCTCCCCGTGCCGATGTCCAGGATCCGCATGCCGTCATGCAGATGCTTCAATACTTCTTCCACCAGTATTTCCGTATCCTGCCGTGGGCATAACACATGCCCGTTGACTGTAAAAGTCAGTCCCATGAATTCTGTCTTACCCAGTATATGCTGCAGCGGAACTCGATTCGCTCTCACTTTTATTTTTTCAAGATACTGCTCTTCCTCGCCTCCGCTTATCTCCCGTTCTCCGTGGGCATAGAGCACTGTCCTGTCCGTACCACAGACCTCCTCTAACAGAAGTCTGGCATCTAACGCCGCCTCCTCAATGCCTGCCCCCTCAAGGATCGATACGCCCTGCTTATAGATCTCCTGATACTGCATCCTCTTTCTCCGCACCGCTTTCTATCGCCGCACTATACAGTTTATCGGCTGAACGCCCCTTTCATACGAGGCAGATCCCTGAAACTGTCACTCAATTTCATCATTCCCGATAAAACTCGGTTCGTCCTCATCTTCCCCCCACAGTTCTTCCGCCGGCTGTCTGCTCTGCCTTCTGTTCTCCCCCTGCCGCGGTTGTGCCGACATCTTTCCACTGTTTTCGTACGCTTCCTCTTCTGCTTCTTCCCAGTCTTCGCACTCCGCTTCCTTGGCTTCCCGATCTGCCTCTTCCCACTCTCCGTACTGCTCTTCCTCGGCTTCCCGATCTGCCTCTTCCCAGTCTTCGTACTGCTCTTCCTCGGCTTCCCGATCTGCCTCTTCCCAGTCTTCGTACTGCTCTTCTTCCGCCTCTCTTTGGTCTTCATCCGACAGGTCTTCCCCTGTCATTTCTTCCGGATTTTCCACAGTCTCCCCCGGCTCCTCATCCTCTGCCGTTTCGTCACCGTCCGCTTCATATCCGAAATTTTCCTGCAGCCAGGCTCTCCAGTCAAACACGGCTTCCACAGCTTTGATCGCAACTTCCACCATACTCTCGTCGGGTTCCTTTGTGGTAAGCCCCTGCAGCCACAGTCCCGGCGCGGAAATCATGCGCACAAGCCAGTTGTCGGATCTGCCAGCCAGCCGGATGATCTCGTAAGCGATCCCGGCGATCACAGGGATCAGCAAAATACGGATCAGTATCTTGAGCGCCATATTATCCACACGGATAAAGAAAAACAATACCACACTGACCAACATGACAAACAGCAGAAAGCTGGTGCCACAGCGCCTGTGCTGTTTGGAACTTCTCATCACATTCTCTACCGTAAGTTCCCGTCCCTTTTCAATACAGTTGATGCATTTGTGTTCGGCCCCATGATACATATAAACCCGTCTGATATCCTTCATCAGGGAGATCAGAAGCACATAGGCCACAAAAATCAGAATACGAATCACGCCCTCCATGATTGCCAGAAGAGAGTCGTTTCTCACAAATCTTTCCAGATAATTGGAAATCAGATAGGGCAATACCATAAAAAGGCCCACTGCTGCCAGCACCGCAATGACCATTGTAAGCGTCATCAACACGCTCTCTGCCTTGCCCTTAAATGCCTTGTTCACCATCTTATCCGCCGCTGTTTCCTCCTCTTCCTCATAAAAAGCAGCAGAATGATTCAGACACTTTGTTCCCAAAATCAAAGAGTCCACAAAGGAAAATATACCACGAATAAAAGGTAATTTTGTAATCCCGCTCTCTCCCAATATACCTGTGTATTCTCCGATCTCCACATCGATCTCACCATCCGGCTTTCTGACCGCCACCGAATAACGAGTGTTATTTTTCATCATAATTCCTTCCAGCACGGCCTGACCGCCAATGCCGGAATAACATCCTCTTTTCCTGCTCATGGATCTTGCTCCTGTCAAACATAAAATAGTACATAAACAAAAGAAGGTTGAGGACAACCTTTCCCCAACCCCTTCTTAATCATCTTAATTTTCAGCCATGCCGTATTTCCTGTTGAACTTATCAATACGTCCATCCGCTCTGGCTGTCTTCTGCTGTCCTGTGTAGAATGAATGACATTTTGAACAAACCTCCACATGAATCTCCGGTTTCGTGGAACCTGTTACAAATGTATTCCCACAGTTACATGTGACAGTTGCCTGATAGTAGGCAGGATGCAGTCCCTCTTTCATCTTTTTCACCTCTCTGTTTCATTGTATAAAAATTGTAATTATTTTTTTCTGAAGCTCGCCACTTTTTTAATGACAGCTTACACATTATATCATAGCGTTTACCTGTATGCAAGCAGAATTTATCAAATCATTATCTTAATTTAAAATAAACTGATTTTTATAACCGTTTCAGACAAAGTTTATATTTCACCGTCCTCTGAATATCCGCTCCTTTAAATAAATTTCATTTTCCTGACCATATTCACAAATTCGCCGTTTGTCTTTGTTCTGGTAAACAGATCCAATATCTTGTCCACTGCTTCATCCGCTTTCATCCCATTTAAAGCCTTCCGCAGAATATTGATGATCTCCTGCTCATCCGGCGTCAAAAGCAGATCCTCTCTTCTTGTACTGGATTTTGCAATATCCACGGCCGGAAATACTCTCTTTTCAGAAAGTTTTCTGTCTAAAACCATCTCCATATTGCCGGTGCCCTTGAATTCCTCATAGATCACATCATCCATTTTGGAACCGGTTTCCACAAGAGCCGACGCCAGAATCGTCAGGCTGCCGCCGCCTCGCATATTTCTCGCTGCACCGAAGAAACGTTTTGGCATATGCAGTGCTGCCGGATCAAGACCACCGGAAAGAGTTCTCCCTGAAGGGGGCACTGTCAGGTTGTAGGCCCTTGTCAGACGGGTAATAGAATCAAGCAGCACGCAAACATCCTGTTTATGCTCCACCAGTCTCTTGGCGCGCTCGATCACCATCTCCGCCACACGTTTATGATGCTCGGGCAGTTCATCGAAAGTTGAATAGATCACTTCCACATTGGGGCCTTCGATAGCTTCCTTAAAATCTGTCACTTCCTCCGGTCTTTCATCGATCAGCAGAATAATCAGATGTACATTGGGACTTGTCTTTTTCAGAGACTTTGCGACCTCTTTCAATAAAGTTGTCTTACCTGCCTTTGGCGGTGACACGATCATGCCACGCTGCCCCTTTCCTACAGGGCAGATCAGATCCATGATCCGCATTGCCATGGAGCCGCCAGGCGTCTCCAGCCTTAAACGCTCATCCGGAAAAACGGGCGTCATATCCTCAAAATTTGTCCGGCGCTGTGCAATCTCCGGCGGGAAACCGTTGATCTTACTGACGTATAACAGCGCGCTGAACTTCTCGGACTGCGTCTTAATTCTTGTGTTACCTTCCAGAATATCGCCGGTCTTCAGATTAAACCGTCTGATCTGGCTGGGCGCCACATAGACATCATTTTCACCCGGAAGGTAATTCTCACAGCGGATAAACCCGTATCCATCCGGCATTACCTCCAGAATACCGTTCGCCTTAATACCGCTGTCTAACTCCGACGGAAATTTCTCCTTTTCCGGGCTGCTTCCGGGAATAATGGATCTCGCCTCCACTACTTTCCCCTTCTCCTCGTCCTTCTTATCCTCCGCCAGCATCGCTTCGATCAGGTCCGCCTTTTTCAGTCCTGTAATACGGATCCCCCGCACTTTTGCAATCTCCTTCAGATCACTCAGCGCAAGAGATTCATACTTTTCTCTCATATCACTCATTTACTGACTTTTTCTCCTTTCTCCTCCACTTACTTTTCTGTTTCTTTCCTTTTCATGTTTTGTCATCAGGTTTTGAATTTTGTTTCGGAAATCAAATAGCCTAAAGATACCCTGCGGTATATCACTCAACATCAAGATATGATAAAGATTTCTCTTTCTAAACGCAATATGTTTATCTATTATAACGTAGAAATGTGGACATGCCAACCTTTTTTTTCAATTTTATTAAATTTTTTACTGACTTTTTTATCGGCTAAGGCTTGTCAGAAAGTTTAAAAGTATTTATTATGTTCTTAGTACAAGTCAGGATTCTATTTTCACAATACCTGTTATGTAAAAATATTCTCAAAAAGGAGCCATACTTATGACAATAAATGAAAAAGCGCTGGAACTTCATAAAACATGGAACGGCAAGCTGGAAACTGTCTCAAAAACCCCCGTTCGTTCCCGGGAAGACCTTTCTTTAGCCTATACTCCCGGCGTTGCCGAACCCTGCAAAGTCATCGCAGAAAATAAGGATGCGGCGTACACCTACACCTGGAAATCCAACACGGTGGCCGTTGTCTCTGACGGTTCCGCTGTTTTAGGTTTAGGTAATATCGGGCCCTACGCCGCCATGCCGGTTATGGAGGGAAAAGCCGTATTGTTTAAAGAATTCGGCGGTGTCAACGCCGTCCCGATCTGTCTGGACACCCAGGATACGGAGGAGATCATCCGGGCTGTCACATATCTTGCGCCGGGTTTCGGCGGTATCAATCTGGAGGACATTTCCGCCCCCAGGTGTTTTGAAATTGAGGAGCGCTTAAAACAGATACTGGATATTCCTGTCTTTCATGACGATCAGCACGGCACTGCCATCGTCGTATTAGCCGGCATCATCAACGCCTTAAAAGTTGTAAAAAAGCAGGCTGTCGACTGCAAGGTCGTGGTGAACGGCGCAGGCAGCGCAGGCGTTGCTATCACAAAGCTTTTATTAAAATACGGTTTTTCCAACGTGATCATGTGTGATAAAGCCGGCATTCTTTCAAAAACCTCCGAGGGGCTTAACTGGATGCAGGAAAACATGGTTAAGATTACCAATCCCCGTCAGGAGACCGGTTCTCTGGCCGATGCCATGAGAGGCACCGATATCTTTGTGGGTGTTTCCGCTCCGAATATCGTAACACCTGATATGGTTAAAACAATGAACCCGGACGCCATCCTTTTTGCCATGGCAAACCCTGTGCCGGAAATCATGCCGGATGCGGCCAGAGCGGCAGGGGCAAGGATCGTCGGTACCGGACGTTCCGACTTCCCGAACCAGATCAACAACGTGGTCGCTTTCCCCGGTATTTTCAAAGGTGCCCTGGAAGGGCGGGCAAAACAGATCACTGAGGAGATGAAGCTTGCCGCTGCAAAGGCTATCGCCTCTCTTGTTTCGGAAGATAAATTAAATGAGGATTATATTATGCCGGAAGCCTTCGATCCCACTGTTGCTAAAGTCGTTGCGCAGGCTGTCAGAGATCACATTCGGTAAAAGAAAGGGACAGGTCATTGCCATGCTGCAGGAACCGTTGACGCTCTACAAACTGATTCTTTTATATCTGCTGAAGCGCGCAGCCCTGCCTTTATCCAGGCAGAGAATCTGCGATTTTATTCTGGACAAGGGATACACCAACTATTTTCTGTTAAATCAGGCCATCGGCGAGCTGATCGACGCCGGCCTGGTCAGGGAACAATCCATCAACGAGCGGCCCCATCTCACCCTGACAGATGAGGGCGCACAGACGCTTGCCTTTTTCCAGACAAATATCAGCGATGTAACAAAGGAAGAGATCAATACCTATTTAAAGGAAAACAGGCTGGAACTGCTCTCCGATATTTCTGTCACGGCACACTACGACAGGGCCGCCACCGGGGAGTTTGAAGCCCGTCTGTCGGCCAAAGAGCGGGGGATACCGTTAGTGCAGATCACTTTGTCGGTGCCGGCCGAAGAGACTGCCGCCTCGATCTGCAGAAACTGGCGGGAGAAGAATGAGGAAATCTATCAGGTTTTGGTGGATAGGCTGTTTTAGAAGGCGGACGTCCGGGGTGGTTTTCCCTCAGATAAAACAGTTTCATGTTTCTCTCTTCATCCCTTCAGCCGTTTCATATGTTCTTTTATCTTTGTCTCATATCCGTTTCCATCCGGTTTGAAAAATTCCCTGCCGGTCAGTTCGTAGGGCAGGTATTGCTGCTCTACATAGTGGTTCGGGAAATCGTGGGCATATTGGTAACCCAGTCCCCTGCCCAGTTTTTTTGCTCCTTTGTAACTGGAGTCCTGCAGGTGGGGAGGCACTGGCAGATTACCGCTTCTTCGCACTTCCTCCTGGGCTGCACCCACCGCCAGATAGGAGGCGTTGCTCTTCGGCGCTGTGGCCACATAGATGGCCGCCTGAGCTAACAGGATCCTTGCCTCCGGCAGTCCTATCCGCTCTACGGCCAGAGAAGCACTGACTGCAACAGTCAAAGCATTTGGATCCGCCATACCTACATCTTCCGACGCACATATCATAATCCGTCTGGCGATAAATTTGATATCCTCACCGGACTCCAGCATTCTCGCCAGATAGTACACCGCCGCGTCGGGATCGGATCCACGCATGCTTTTGATGAAAGCGGAAATCACATCGTAGTGATTGTCACCGTTTTTATCATAACGCATATTACGTTTCTGGATGCATTCTTTGGCTACTTCCAGCGTCAGGTGAATCTTCCCGTCATCTCCCCGTTCTGTCGTCAGAATCCCCAGCTCCACGGCGTTTAATGCTTTTCTTGCATCTCCGTCCGAGAGATCCGCCAGAAACTGCAGCGCATCCTCTTCGATCAAAGCATCGTAGGCTCCCATCCCCTTCTCTTTATCTTCCACCGCCCGCATGATCAGGATCTTGATATCCTCCGGGCCAAGCGGCTTTAACTCAAAGACAATGGAACGGGAAATCAGAGCACTGTTGACCTCAAAATAGGGATTCTCCGTGGTGGCGCCGATCAGGATGATCGTGCCGTCCTCCACAAAGGGGAGCAGATAATCCTGTTGTCCTTTATTGAAGCGGTGGATCTCGTCGATAAACAGGATCGTCCGCTTCCCGAACATGCCCATATCTTCCTTTGCCTTTTCCACCACGGCTTCCATATCCTTTTTTCCGGCCACTGTGGCATTGATCTGCGTGAATTCCGAGCTGGTAGTCCCGGCGATCACCTTCGCAAGCGTTGTCTTCCCTGTTCCGGGCGGGCCGTAAAAAATGATAGAGCTGATCTTATCCGCCGAAATGGCACGGTATAACAGCGTATTCTTTCCGATAATATGCTGCTGCCCCACCACCTCGTCCAAGGTCCGCGGCCGAAGCCTGGCCGCAAGCGGTGATTCTTTTTTCATCGTATTCTGACGCATGTATTCAAATATGTCCATGACAAGCCCTCCTCGATATATCAACCGGATACTGTGTAGTTCCCTAGATATTTGTACCGTAATGTCCGGCGCCGCCAGGTAATGGGCGGCTCCACCAATCTTACACAGCCTCCAGCAGCCCCTTCAAGCCCCGCTCTTTGAAAATATCTTTATAATATCCAATCTCATCCTGAATCAGTTCGTCGATCACCCGCATCCCCAGCACTTCCACCGGCGCTTTGTCATCTGTCAGAAGCTCTCCGGTACTCTCATAGACTGTCAGATTCTCCTCCACCCGCTCCATCATCGCTGTCAGTTCCTTCTGACGCAGCTGCTTTCTGTTTTCTGACAACAGTGTCAGCATATTGGCATTCTCCGAGGCGAACAGCTCTCTGTTCGTCGCCCCTCTCACATCCACGGTATAGACGTTCGGAAACACTTCCGATATCGTATCCGCCAGACAGACATTGATACCGCCTTCCCCGTCCGATTTCATGTTCATATTGACCACCATCACGCCGTCCTCCTTCAGATGATCCTTCACCAGCGTGAAAAATTCCAGGGAAGACATCTGAAAGGGGATCGTGATATCCTGGTAGGCATCCACCATGATCACATCATATTTGTTATCGATGGCCTGCAGATAGGCCCGCCCGTCGTAGGTCGTCACCCGGACATCTTCGGGCAGATCAAAATAGATGCCCGCCAGATCGGTGATCTTCTGGTCGATCTCCACCCCTTCCACCATCATATTTTCAAAATATTTCCTGCACTGGTGGGCGTAGGTACCGGTACCCATCCCCAGGATCAGCACTTCCGTTTTTTCTTTGTTCGGCACATCCGCCATCAGCGGCGCTGCCAGCGCGTAATCATAATACATGCCGGTAAGCCCGTCCTCTTTCATTTTGATGGACTGCACCCCAAACAGTACGTTGGTAGATAATATGACGCTTTTGTCAGTTTCTTTCACCTGCAGATAATTATAGATGGACTCCCCCTCGTAAGCCAGATTCGTCTCCCAGAAAGCGAAACTGCCGGAATGTCCGAGTACGCTGCACAGTACAAACAGTACCGCCGACACAATACAGGCCTTCTTTCCGGTCTTTTTACTGATAAAATAGAGCAGCCCTAACAGCAGCAGGATCCCGGAAAAGATCAGAAATGTGATGGAAGTCCCCACCGCCGGAATCGTCACAAAGGTGGGCAGAAAGGTGCCGATAATGCTGCCGATCGTGTTGCAGGCCCCCAGTGTTCCCACCGTTTTTCCGCTGTCATTCAGACTGCCGATCGTATATTTTACAAGGGACGGCGTCACCGTTCCCAATAGAAAAAGCGGAAACACAAAGATGATCATACAGGCAAAAAATGCCGCCAGAATCAGAAAATTCGTGCTGACTGTCAGAATCAACACCCCGGAAATTGCCAGTATAATATACTTTCCCACCACCGGAATAGCGGCGATCCAGACAGCGGCCACTAAAAGCCTCCTGTAGAGCCTGTCCGGATTGGGATCTTTATCAGCGCTCCTGCCTCCGTAAATATTCCCTAAAGCCATGGCGATCATGATCGTCCCGATAATAATCGTCCACACGATCTGGGAAGAGCTGAAATAGGGGGCTAACAGCCTGCTCGCCCCGAGCTCCACCGCCATCACAGCCATCCCGGCAAAAAACTCTGTCGCATATAAATAATACCTGTTATTTAATATATCTTTCTTCATTCCCGTGCCTTTCTTTTTCAGCGATATTTTTCATACTGATCCTGCCGGGGGCGCTCAGCACTGTACATATACAATTCCGACAGGCAGTCCGCTCTCCCATAATTTCATCGCAATGCCGAACATTCTGCGATCCAATAAGTGATACATCAGCCTTCCTGTAAAGCAGATTCCCTCAAGGTATTCTTTCTGCCCTTTATCCAATACCCGCAGCATATCCTCCTTTTTGTCTGTTCCAAACTCCCAGGAAATATAGATATTTTTCTCAGCCCGGATAAGGTCTGTCTCTTCCGCCGGCACCGGACTCTTCGCTCCGCTTCTATATAATATAAGAAACTTTTCAAAGTCCGTCTCCATCCATTTCCTATCTGTGCTCTGCCTCTCTGGCTGCCCCTTTGACGTTTCGACTACCACTCTCCGAAAACTGGGTTTGCCGTATCTGTCATACTCCCGCACATATTCTGCCTTTTCCGGCATCGTCCCGACCCCCGGCTTTTCCCGCAACAGGATACCATTCTCCAACAGATGTTTCGTAAAAGCTTCCCGTACCTTTTCATAGGGGATTGGAAAGCTCAAAGATTCTGTAATCTGTTTTGCGGTATACCCTCTGTTCGCCAGATGCCTGATCGCCCCGCCGCCTGCCTCTTCAAATAAAAAATGATTTAATGCATTATAAAAATAATTTTCCACTTTCCTTTTTTCCCATCTTGTGGTATGATAAAAGACAGTTAAGGAATTACGCGTTATGGAAGCATAGCTCAGCCGGGATGAGCGTTCGCCTCACACGCGAAAGGTCAGGAGTTCGAGCCTCCTTGCTTCCACTCGGAAAGCCCGTATTTACGGGTTTTTTTCGACCTCTGTTATCAAACTGTCATCAAATTTTTCATCAGAACATCAGTACGGTATTCTTAAACTCGGGAAGATTACTTAATATCTCTTCTTTTACTCATTTTCATCTGCTCTTGCACATATGATACATCTATCATATCATGCGCAATTGCAAAGTTCAATAATTCCTCAATATTCAGGTCGTGTAAATTTACTGTAGGAACTTAATAGGCAGAGTATCCCTGAGATCTGTTTTGGAACTAAAGATTTCTCTTTACGGAATTCTGCGAGTCCGCCCATGTGATCCTGAGCATGAGCAAAGCCGGATATCCGTACGACAATGCCCCAATGGAGCGCTACTTTAATACCTTGAAAAATAAGTGTACATTCCCGTTTAAGATGTAAATTTATAAATAAGAAAATGACCAGATTTAATTGTCTGGCCATTTTTATTATCCCTGTGTTCTTGATTCCCACTTTCTCTCACTCGTCGCACACTGCGATTTTAATGACTATTTTTCTGACCGCCTCCTGTTTATCCATAAAGCACCCCGGCTTATGCGCATCCTCCGGCGAAAAAACTGCCATATCGCCCTCCCGCAGCACAAGGCCGCCGGACTGTTCCGGTTCCTTAAAAAACACAATGTCCTCTTTTTCGTCGTACTCGCCGTCCTGTTCCAGGTCTTCCACAAAAACCGTTCCTATGAACTCCTGCCCTTCAACAATATACTGTATATCAAAATGCTTTCTGTGTATCTCAAATTTTCTTTCCTCTCTCGGTTCCGTCAGATAAGTCTCTTTGATGATTGCGGTAACGCCCTCTGCCAACCTGATCTGACTTCCCTGCTTCAGTACCTTCAGATCCGTATTTTGCAGGAAATCAAACGCTGCCTGAAATTTCGGTCTTAAGCTGTCGTATTTATTCGATTCGATACATTTGACTGCAAACATGGTTTCTCCTCTATATTCATAAACTTTTCTACCTATTTCATATAATCAGGATTCAACAGATCACTTTTATCAAGCTCTTTACCTGCATAAAAATCTGCCATAATATCAATCGCCTTTTTATATGTATGCCACAGTGATTCATAGGTCTGGCTGGATACATGGGGCGTGAGAATAATATTATCAAGCCCGATGAGTCTTGAATCCTTTGGAAGTGGTTCTTGTGCGTAGACATCCAGCCCGGCGCCGCCTATCTTCTTTTCTCGCAGCACATCGTACAGCGCATCCTCATCTATGATATTTCCTCTGGCCGTGCAGACGATCACCGCATCCTTTTTCATCTTACCTAACATATCTCTGTCGATGATATGATGTGTCTCCCCGCAGTAGGGCAGATGCACGCTGATCGCATCACAGGTGGTGAAAATTTCATCCAGTCCGGCAAACCTGGCTCCCAGTTTTTCTGCCGCCTTTTCATCTTGAAAGATATCGTGCACCAATATCTCACAGCGAAAGCCCGCAAGAAGGCCTGCCAGTTCCATCCCAATATTGCCGAAACCCAGAATCCCGACTTTAGCTCCAATCAATTCCCTCCCGATGTTTTTCACCCACACACCGGATTCCACAGTTTTGCGGTTCACCATTACCTGCCTGCGGGCCGCGAGGATCTGCATCAGCGCCATCTCCGCCACGCCGGTCCTGTTTGCTCCCGTCGTCCGCGTCACACAGATGCCGTGCCTGCTCGCCGCCGCAAGATCCACCTTGTCAAAACCCACACCGAAACGAATCAAAAGTTTACATTTGTCATTCATCCTGTCAAAAATCATGTCGGAATAGGGTTCCACATCGATCAGTCCCGCGTCAGCGTGATTCAGGTGTTCCACAACATCCTCAACATCAAAGGGATTCTGAGGAGCCCAGACAAATTCGATATTCTTCGTCTTCGCATACTCTGCGGCTTTCCCATTCAATTCTTGAAACAGCTCCGACTGTTCCCCAAAAAATGATACCAATGTTTTCATCTTTCCTGTCTCCTGTCAATCCTGCTTATTTTCCTCAAATCCCTTATTTCGGATATGATATCCGTAAGGCCACCGATGCCGGAGCATCGGATCATCCACATACTGCTTCTCAAAATGATACCAGCTATCCAGAAGCTCCGGCGAGCCTATGGCGTCCTCCTTATAGGTCTCTGTGGCGTACACATTGTTCTGATTTCTGAAATTATGCGTGCCGGCATCCAGCATGGCGGTGAGAGCGCTACTGAGCAAATAGTGAATTCCCACAAAATTGAAGCCGTATTCCGCTATCTCCTCCAATGTCACATCCGATTTGCCGTTATGGCAGCCAAGATCTGGATACCACTTCCATCCCTTATCCGCCTCCGCTATCTTTTTGCAGGCCTCAAACCGTTTCGCCGGTTCAATATCGTTAATCATAAACACTAACGTCATATCAGCCCCCGCCTCTCTGTAAGCCACGCAGCGCTCTATGGCCTCCTCCAGAGTCGGCACGTCCGTGCGCGCCACAAGAATACAGTCTGTTCCTTTCAGCGCATCCGCACAGGCCCGCACTTTTTCCACCGCCTCTTTCATGGGCAGCGCATCGCCGATCCTCACTTCCGGCGAATCAACCAGTATGATTCCGCCCGCACCGGCCTTTGCAATCCTCTTACAGTTGTAAGCGGCCGTCAGCGCAGGGCCATATCCGTTTTCCAGATCTACCACCATCGGCAGGGAGGAGAAACTGCAGATACGGTCTGTCGCCTGAATCACTTCCTCCACATTTAGAATGCCCAGATCTGGAACTCCCTTTAAAGCCAGGCTCAATTCCGCCCCGCTCAGAACCGTCGCTTTATATCCACACTGTTCCACTGTCATGGTTGACGCACAGTCGTACACCTCCGGCGCAAGAATGCATTTTTCTTCAGCTAATAACTGTCTTAATGTTTTTTTCATCGACATTTTTTATCTCTCCTTTCAAGTCAACAACCCCACAGCAAACTGGCGTGGCATCAGATTCGCAACGCAACAGAGTTGTGTGGCATGTACCCCCCGCGGCAATCGCCAATATGTCTAAGCCAACCATAGATTAGCTCTAAGCAGCCACCTGGCTCGTTGCACGCGGGAATCAATCATAATAGTCAGGTACCGTTCTCAGTTTTGAGAAGGTTTCCGGATCATGCCCGTAGACAACATGATCGCACGTCTTCCTCAACTCTTTCAGCTTTTCCACGGAACGGATGCACCCGGGGATATCCTTCGAATCCGCAAAAAATTTTGTTTCTTCCATATACTGCGGCATATGCGCCGCATCCATCATGAGCAGAAATTTCCCGGAGTTCGGCAGGGTTATCATAAAAGAGGAATGTCCCTTCGAATGACCGGGCGTCGCCAGACTGATGACGGAACCGTCCCCGAAAATATCGTGATCCTTCCCCTCCGGGATATAGTCAAACCGAAGCGACACCGCATCCTTATAATCCGCCTCAAAATAATCAGGCCTCGAGGGCGGCAGTGCATCCTCCCATTCACTCTTTCTCATGTGAAAGACCGCTCCCGGAAAATCAGTCATTTGACCAGCATGGTCAAAATGCAGGTGGGACAGCAGAACATGGCGCACAGCATCCGCATCATACCCCAGCCTCTCAATCTGCACGCGAATCCCCTGTAACGGAGACCAGGCGATATTCATCTTCATCTCATCCGGAAGATACGCATACCGGAAGCCCGTATCAATCAGCACAAGGCCCTGCACGGGATGCACCAACAGGTAGACCGGCACGGGGATCACCAATTTCAGCTGTTCCGTGTTCAGGGACGCAAGCACATTCCCCTCTGGTGTGATCATGCTTCCGCAATTCATGATATAAAGTTTCATCTCATCCATACTTTTTTATGTCCCCATATATTTTTTAAACACTTCGTCGCTGATATTTTTTGTCTCGTCGCTGTGCACCACCGCACCCTTTTCCATAATGTAACAGGTGGAGCTTACCTCCAACGCAAATTTTGCGCTCTGTTCCACAAGCAGCACGGACACTCCCTGTCTGCATAATTCCGGAATGACTGCCGCCAGCTCCTGCACAACGATGGGCGCGAGCCCCTCACAGATCTCATCCAAAAGCAACAGATCCGGATTCTGCATCAGCGCCCGGGCAATCACCATCATCTGCTGCTCTCCGCCACTGATACGGTCCCCCATAAAGTTCTGTCTTTCCTTCAACCTGGGGAACAGTTCATAAATTTCGTCCAGTGTCCAGACCTTTGTTCTTTTTTCTTTTGGCTTTCTCTCCCCGAAAATAATATTTTCCCGCACTGTCAGCGTCGGAAACACCTGTCTGCCCTGGGGTACATAGGCAACCCCCAGCCGGTTGATCTTATTCGGGACCATCCCCCCTATTTCCGTGCCTTTATATCGGATATTTCCGGCTCTGGGCTTCAGCACGCCCATGATCGTCTTAATAGTGGTAGATTTTCCCACGCCGTTTCTTCCCAAAAGACATGTCACCTGCTTTTCCCTGACATCCAGATTTACGCCGAACAGCACCTGGCTCATTCCGTATGCCGCCTCCAGATTCTCCAGTTGTAAAATCATACTAACCCTCCCAGATAAGCCGCCTGCACCTCTTCATTGTCCCTGATCTCCTGCGGCCTGCCGTTTGCAATCAGCTTCCCGTAATGCAACACGGAAATAGTATCGGAATAATTGAATACAATATCCATATCATGTTCAATAAATACCACAGTTAGATCTCTCTCCTTCGCCAGATTCACAACCAGCTCCATCAACATATAACCCTCTTTCCGCGCCACACCGGACGTGGGCTCGTCGAGCAGAAGCATTTCCGGCTGCGCGGCCAACGTGATTGCGATCTCCAGCCTCCTCTGATCCCCATAGGACATATTGCCGGCAAATTTGTCCCTGGAGTCCTGAATTCCCACCGCCTCCATAAGCTGCTCCACCTGCTCCGCGCATTTTCCCTCTGCGCTTCGGAACATACTGAAAGTCATACTGTTTTTATGAATGCAGGGAATCTGAATATTCTCATACACAGAGAGATTCGGGAAAAATTTGCTGATCTGAAAACATCTCCCGATCCCTCTGCGCACGATCAGGTGCGGTGCCATGCCGGTGATATCTTCCCCGTTAAATATTACCTTTCCGCCGGTGGGAGCCGTCTTGTTGATCACAAGATCAAGAAAAGTTGATTTTCCGGCTCCGTTGGAACCGATCAGACTTCTCACCTCGCCCCGTTTTACCGAAAAGTCCACTTCATTCACGGCCCGCAGGGCGCCGAAATCCCGGGTCAGCTTCTCCGTACGCAAAAGTTCACTCATTCTCTCTTTTTCCTCCTCTCCAGGCGCCCATAATCTTACCGAAAAAGTCCTTTACACGCCCCTTGTCGTCCCCACCGTATCCAAGCACGCCGCCCGGAAAGAAATAGATGACAAGGATCAGAATTACGCCCAGTATAAAGCGGTGATACACTGTTTTCCCCGCAATATATACATTGATAAACGTGATCACCGTCGCCCCGATGGACGGCCCCCAGAAGGTGAACATACCGCCCAACAAACACATTGTGAGCCCCTGAATCGAAATATTCGTGTCCAGGTAGGTGACATAGGCGCCGGAGTTGAGCATTGCGTAGAGGATCCCCGCAATGCCGCAGAACGTACTGGATATCATGATCATCAGCTGCTTTACACGTTTTGTGTTGATCCCCAGATAGGTAAGGCGCATCTCATTCTCCCGGATCCCCTTTATGATCTGATTAAACGGAGAGTGAAGTATCACATACATGATCCCGAAGCAGACTGCCACCACAGCTAACGTAAACACCAGAAAAGATTTATCGCTCGTGGCAAATCCTGGACGGCACGCGTAGGAGATCCCCACGCCGCCGCCGAGCCAAGGCACATAGTTCGCCACATTGTACAGCAGAAGATTCATTCCCATAAACAGCATGCCCAATGTCAGTGCCTGCACTCTCAAAACCAGAATACTGATGAAATAACTGAAAACAACCGTCATCAAAATGGAACCCGCAATCGCCAGCACATACGGCATATGAAATTTGGACAGCAATATCACAAAGGAATAGGAACCGAATCCCAGAAACATGGCCTGTCCAAAAGCTATCATGCCGCCGTACCCGAACATGATGTTGACCGCCGTTCCAAAAAGCATCATGATCAGGATGCGCGACAACAGAAAACTTGTTTTTACCGGCATAAGCCATGACAGAAGCAGAAATACCACCACGACGGCTCCACCGACCAGCAGATCTTTTTTATAAATTTTAATCGCCATATCGTTCCCCCTACTTCGCTTCTATTTTCTTTCCGCAGATGCCCTCCGGCTTGATCAGCAGAATCAACACCATCATAAGAGACGGTATCAGACTGTAGTACTGCGAAAAAAACATTGCGCCAAAAGACATACACATCCCCACGATCAGGGCGCCGATAAATGCTCCTCTGATCTCTCCGATTCCGCCAATGATCAGAACGGCCATCGCTGTGAACAGCACCGGGGATTCCGCAGCAGTCTGAGTTCCTGTGACAGGCAGGTTCAGGGCGCCGGCGAGAGCTGTGAGAGAAATGCCGACCATAAACATCAGAGAATTCATCACTTTTACATTGATCCCCATACAGTCCACCATCTCCCGGTTCGTGATAATCGCGCGAAAGATCATACCGACTTTCGTCTTTTTAAACACATAGAGCATGACGGCGCAGATGCACAAACTGATGATGATCAGAAAAATATAGTAAAAGGGAAAGGGCATCCCAATCAGATTAATCCGAAAATCTAACGCTTTCGGTATGCTTGCGGTCACCATGGTATTCCCCCAGGCCAGAAGGAAAAAATCCTGCAGTATATATCCCACACCCATGGTCAGCAGAAGCTGAAACAGAGCCGGCCGCTTATAGATCGGCCTGAGCATCGCCTCAGTCACATATCCCCCAAAAAGTCCTGACACCACGATCGCCGCCAGAAGTCCCAGAAAGAAGGAACCTGTCATGCGGTAAACGCTGTAGCAAAGCAACGTCCCGAACATACAGAACGCACCCTGTCCAAAGTTAATGACATTCAGCCCTGAAACAATGATTGCCATTCCCGCTGCTGTCAGAAAATACAATAATCCTGAACTCAATCCCATTAAAGCCTGATATAAATATATGCTCAAAATTTACCTCCCGGTCCAAGTTACAGCCCCGTTTCCGGCAGGGAACCTGTAACTGTTTCATTATGCGCCGCAGCGTCAGCCATTGCAGCGCATAATACTCTTTTTATTGTACGGAAAAATTTTCCGGAACTTACGAGTCCGCTGCAAAGCTTTGCTTTGGCCGGACGTCCATCCCGCAATGCGGGCTTTGTCCGTTATTTTATCTGCAGTTACTGTCTTCCGGTTACTTGCCCAGTCTCTGCCTCTCCGCTTCCCACTCTTCCTCCGTCGGATAACATTCCAGGCCGTATTCTTTGTAGTCTCCCTGATCCGGCAGTGCCATACCGTACTCCTCGTTCATCTGCGTGTTGGCCAGATAGAGCGGAAATACCAGCTGATGATTGTACTTTGTATAATAAATTTCACCGAATAAGGATTCACACTTTGTCTCTTCCACCGCTTTTAACAGCGCATCCCCGTCATACCCTTCCTCATAGCTGAGCGTCCTAAGTGCCGCCGCAATCGTATCTAACGCATAATAGAATGTCAGACCGCCGCTGTTGGGAACCACGCTGTCGGAACGTCCGTAGATATCCCGCGCGCTGTCCGCCGCAAAGTCAAAGCTGATTGGGAACCAGGTGATGGAATATACCTTTCCGACCGGATAAGCATCTCCTACAGATTCCGTGTGATCCGAATCGTTGATATAAACGCCTAACAGCGTACAGGTGTCAAACAATCCCATCTGATTTCCCTGCTGTAAAAAGGTGATCGCAGGCCCGCCCGTCAGAGAAGATACAACACAGTCCGCGCCGGATGACATAATACCGGTAATGACAGAAGTCATATCTGTCTCGGAGCCGCTTAAACGAATCTCCCCCGCATTCTTCACGTCAAGGCCCATTGTCTCGATCTCACGCCAGAAATAGTCTTTCACATTATCGGGAACGCTTCCGGAATTTCCCACAAAGTATACGCTTTTGTATCCCTTTTCTTTTACCGCATTCGCATATACCTTCGACCAGGACCAGGCGCTGGCGCCGGCGGTAAATACATAATCCGACTGATTATCAAACCCGACGTCTGTGGCAAGCGCGCAGCACATAAATACCGGGATATGATTTGTCTCCGCCCACTGCGCAACCACAGGTCCGCAGGCATCCATGAACGGGCCGATCACAGCGCACACATTCTCATCCAGCACTTCCGCCAGTGCGGAAGCCTCGATGGTGGGATCTCCCTGGTCATCCTTATAAAGTAATTCTACCGCATGGCCGTTGATCCCGCCCTCTTTATTGATATTATCTACCAGATAATCGAGGCTGGGTTTGAAGTAGGAACTGAAAAATGCCAGATCCCCCGACAGCGGAATCATCACCGCTATTTTATACGTTCCGTCCTCTCCCGGCTCCGTTCCTTCGAGAGTCTCCGCCGCCTCTTCCACAGCCTCTTTCACGGGTTCTGCCGCTTCTTCTGTCCCTCCCTGTGATGTCCCAGGCGTCTGCACATCCGCCGTATTGTTTCCGCATGCCACAAGCCCGGCGCACATCGCCATGGCCATGATGAAAGCTACCAGTTTCTTTTTCATGTTTTCTCCTTCCTTTCTAATGCCTTTGTGTTTTATAATAGTTGTAGGGCCATCTGTTTCTCAACTCTGGATCTTTTACGAACCTGCTCTCATACCGATACCATCTTTCGATCTGCTCTTCGCTGCCGATACCGGGGCGGGGATATTTAGTCATAGCATATACATTATCCTGATTTTTAATATTCCCCATTCCCGCATCCGTCATAGCTGTCATCGCAGATCCCAGCAGATAATGAATTCCCACAAAATTGAATCCGTATGCAGCGATCTCGCTCAGAGTAACATCCGATTTTCCGTCGTGTACGCCCAGATCCGGGTACCACTTCCAGCCGGGATCTTTCGCATTTATTTTTTTACAGGCCTCAAGCCGCTCCTTTGGGGGAATAAAATTAAAACAGAATACAAGCGTCATGTCCGCCCCCGCTTCTCTGTATGCTACACATCTGTCGATCGCCTCATCCAGGTCCATCGCATCTGTCCGTGCAATCAGCAGACAGTCCGTCCCCTTTAACGCATCTGCACAGGCAGCTATCTTTTCCACAGCCGCCTCCTTCGAAATTCCCCCGCCTATTCTGGTCTCCGGAGAATCCACTATAATCACACCCGCTGCCCCCGCATCTGCAAACCTTTTACAGTGATAAGCAGCCGTCAGAGCCGGCCCATAGCCGTTTTCTCCATCCACTACAAGTGGCAGATCAGATATGGCGCAGATATTTCTCGTCACCATCAGCATCTCGTCACAGGAGAGCAATCCCAGATCCGGAATTCCCTTTAAAGACATAGAGACTTCCGCTCCGCTCAGAACCAATGCCTTGTAGCCGCAATCCTGGCAGGTTATGGTGGAAGCACAGTCATAAACTTCCGGCGCCAGCACCACCTTTTCCTCCGTGAACAATTGCCGGAGTGTTTTTTTCATCGGCATACACAGTACTCCTTTCTCATTTATTCTTGTTGTTTCCTGTAATTTTTCCTCTGCAATGTCCTTGCAGTTTCTCTCATTTTCCTGTAATCCTCCGATAAATTCGGCGTAATCACAAGTCGATCTCTCTATAAACTGCAATCGATTTCTTCATTTCATGCTGATAATATATCAATAGTTGGCATCGATTTCAATTGATTTTTTGCACAAATTTATCATAATATTTTTGTGCACAATTCCAAAAATGTGCATTTTGACCATATTTATTTCCTTATTATTTTAGTTTGCGGTTCTTTATTATATATTTCTCTGAATTTCAGGAAATTATTATTGCAATCGATTTCTCTTTGTTTTATACTGAAAGCAGGTGAAAAATTATTTTTCAAATCTGAAGTGGTTCGTGTATAATATAGCTTATGGGAAGCAGCTGTGCTGCTTCCAGCCTCTGAGTGAAACGATGAGGCGCTGCTGCGTAAGCAGCCATAAGCTAACGAGCAGCTCTGCTGCGAGTGAAGTATTGGTATCGTAAGCCATGGAAAACAAGTGAAATTCGATCAAAGCAAACCAGGAGGAATCCACCATGACTATCTATGACATCGCCCAGGAAGCCGGCGTATCCGCCAGCACTGTCTCCCGCGTCATCAACAAGAAAAAAGGCGTGAACAAAAACAACCGCATCTTAGTCGAGACTCTTCTCAAAAAATATAATTTTGAGCCAAACGCCTCCGCCAGAGGACTGGTACAGCAGTCCACGAAGATCATCGGCATCGTCATGTCGGACATCCGCACCGCCCACCATGCGGAGGGAGCATATTTCATGGAGCAGGAACTGAAAAACTACGGCTATAACTGTATTATCATCAACTCCGGCTTCTCCGACGCCACCAGAGAAGAGAGCATCCGCACCCTGTTTTCCCGCAGAGTGGAAGCCATCGTTTTAGTGGGATCCACCTTCCAGTCTGAAACCATGAAAAAAGCCATTCTGGAATATCTGGGCGACCTTCCCGTGATCATTGAAAACGGCTACATCGATCTGCCCAATGTATACGGCGTGCTGACCGATGAGGAGCATGGCATAGCCGACTGTGTCCGCCTTTTATATGCGAAAGGAAAACGGCACATGGCCTTTATCAACAGAGGAGATACCCCCAGTAATAACCTGAAAATTCTGGGATTTCAAAATGCTCTAAAAGGATTTCCCGACTGTGAAGATCCCCCGGTCCTCCGGCTGAATACCGATGAGGATGAGTGGGACGAAAGCTATGCTGCCACACGCCGCCTGATGGAAGAACATCCCGCCACGGACAGCATCATCTACGCCACGGATTTTCTTGCCATCGCAGGGATCCAGGCCCTGAAAGACGCAGGGTATGCGATTCCCGGACAGGTGGCTGTGGTGGGCGTGGATAATTCCGTCTATGCCAGAATTTCTTCCCCGAGACTTACCAGCCTGGACAACAAACTGGAACAGCTCAGCATTACCTGCTCCGACATTCTGGTGAAAGTTTTAAGAGGGGAAAAAGTTGCCAATAAGATGATGATCTTTTCCAATATTGCCGAGCGGGAAACCACCTGATCATACTGATAGGAATACAGAACTTAATAATCGCAATGGCCATGAGAACCTGCGTGGAAAATGAGATCTGAAGTACAGACACGAAACACAGAAAGGAACAGAACAAATGAGAAAAGAAACTGCTGTCCATAACAATGCGTCTCAAATAAAAGAAAACAAGATGGGCATACAGCCCATAAACAGCCTGTTAGTCTCCATGTCCCTTCCCATGATGATCTCCATGCTGGTACAGGCGCTTTACAACATTGTGGACAGCATCTATGTGGCAAGAATCGAAGAAAAAGCCCTGACCGCCGTTTCTCTGGCTTTTCCGGTACAGAACATTATGATTGCAATGGCAATGGGAACCTGCGTGGGAATGAATGCTCTGCTTTCCAGACACCTGGGGGAGAAAGAATTTGAAAAGGCAGACAGCGTTGCCAAAACGACAATGTTTCTCGCTGTCTGCCACTACCTGATCTTTTTACTGCTCGGCTGTTTTTTTGTCCGTCCGTTCTACTACGGCCAGACCACGGACCAGACCATCATCCGTTACGGCATCGAATATCTGCGGATCATCTGCACCTGCTCATTCGGTATTTTCCTTCAGGCTGTCTTTGAAAGGATATTGCAGTCCACGGGCAAAACATTCTATACCATGATCACCCAGGGTACCGGCGCCCTGATCAATATTGTTCTGGATCCGATCCTGATCTTCGGCTATTTCGGATTCCCTGCCATGGGGGTTAAAGGCGCTGCCGTTGCCACGGTTTTCGGACAATGTGTTGCCGCTGTTCTCGCTGTCTGCTTCAATCTGGCTGTGAACCATGAAGTAAACCTTGGCCTGAAAGGTTTTAAACCCCGCCTTGCAGTAATCAGGCAGATTTATTTCATCGGTATTCCCTCCATTATCATGCAGGCCATCAGCGGTATTATGAATTTCGGTATGAATCAGATCTTAATGACCTTCAGCGATACCGCCACTGCCGTGTTCGGTGTGTATTACAAACTCCAGAGTTTCATTTTTATGCCTGTTTTCGGCCTCAACAACGGTATGGTGCCGATCATTGCCTACAATTTTGGTGCCGGCAGCCGAAGCCGTGTCGTAAAAACGATAAAACTGGGCGTCATGTACAGCGTCTGCATTATGCTGCTCGGTGTCCTGATCATGCAGTGCCTGCCTGAAAAGCTTCTTCTTCTATTTGAAGCTTCCGATACCATGCTCTCCATCGGCATCCCCGCACTCCGGATCATCAGCATTCACTTTGCCCTGGCCGGTTTCTGTATCGTCATGAGCACCGCCTTCCAGTCCCTGGGCTACGCCTGGTGCAGCATGATCAACTCGATCTGCAGGCAGGTCGTGGTCATTCTGCCGGCGGCATGGCTTCTTTCCTTAAGCGGCCGCCTGGAACTGATCTGGTGGAGCTTTCCTATCGCTGAATTTGTCTCCGCCGCTCTGCAGGTAAGTTTTCTGGTACTGGTCTGCAAAAAGGTGATCATGCATATTGGGGAAGATCAGGAAAACTGACAAGATGGGGTTTGCCGGATGCTCCACTTTTCTCCTGTATTAAAAAACATATTAAACACACTCATGGTCTTTCAGGCAGACCAATAGCCTGTTCTCTTCACCAACACTGTAGAATTCCAGTCTTCCAGTCTTCATATAATAATATAGAATCCCATGCTCTCCGCCCTCTGCCAGCCAGCACTCTCTTTGTTCTTTTTTCACCTGATCTGTATATCTTAATTCCACAATATGTATCAAGAATTCTCAACGCAAAACGGTAGTCATATGTTTCATTTTTCACATGGACAGCATCTCTCAGGAAATAATACAGTTTAAAAGAAATATCTTCACAGAGTAACGCATTCTCAATAAGTCCTGTTTATATCCAACATAATCAAGCATCTGTTCCATATACTTCTCCGGAGTAGATACCTGACAATTCCTGTCCTGTTTTGACATAATGGCATTTGCCTCGCTATTTTTACAAATTTTCTTCGTTCGCATTATCTATTGCATTGTATTATCCCCCCCTGAACCCACGTCAATCAAACAAAAGCTCCTCCACCGTCACAAACTCATACCCTTCCTGCGTCAGAATATCAATAGAAGCAAGAGCCGCATCCACACTGCTCTGATAACAGTCGTGCAGTAAAATAATACAGTTCTCCTTCGCCTTATTCACAATATTTTTCGTCACTTTATCGGCGTTTCCGGTGCACCAGTCATTGGGATCCACATTCCACAACACAGGAAACATATTCAGTTCCTCCTCCAGTTTTTTGTCCCAGGTTCCGTAGGGCGGCCTCACATACTGGACTTCCTGCCCTGTAATCCCGCTGATGGACTCATTCGTCAGCACCAGTTCGTCCCGAAACTGCTGCCTGTTGGCGCTTCTCAGTTGAATATGGCTATAGGTGTGATTTCCTATAATATGCCCTTCCTCTTTCATCCGCTCAATAATTTCCGGATATTTCTCCACATTCTGGCCCAACACAAAAAAAGTAGCCTTCACCTCCCGCTCTTTCAGGCCATCTAACAGCTTTTCCGTATAGACCGGATGAGGCCCGTCATCTGCTGATGTCAAGTAAGGACCAAATTTTTTCGAAGAAATTTTGATTTTGGGGTTGACAAATCCAGATTCTTACTATATCTCTTCAAATTCCTCCCGATACTTCCAGACAATCTCTATCCGCTTATCTTCATATACTATGACTTTCTCCACCATCTCCCTCATAAATTCTTCTGTCAATGTCTCGCTCGTTCCATACCTTTTCACAAGATCCGCAACACACCGATAGTTTTTTTCCCTTTTCTCCTGCATATCAATCTGTTCGGAGAATTTCTCTATTTCTCTCCGTACTACTTCCTCCTGCCCGCTCAGCTGCTCCTTTTCTTTTAAGAATACATCCTGTTTTACCATGCCAGAACGGAACTGTTCATACAGCTTGATTTTTTCAGCAGGAAAACATTCTAATCTCTGCTTCAGTCTATTTTCCTGCTGTTTCAACTTCTCCTGCTGCTTCTCAAAGAGCACGGAAACAGGGATTATCGCAAACAATCTACAATGTTCCTGCCAGATAGTCCATATCGTATGCTCAATCTGTTCTTTTTCTATACGAATCTCATTGCACTTTGCATTGTCCAGCAAATTTCTGCGTTTACACAGATAATAAGGTGTCTTTGTTTTCCGCAGTTCTAACCGATTTCCACAGCATCCGCAAAAGACAATTCCTCGTCGAACCGCAGATCGGTCATAAACCGCTGTTTTTCCTTTTCTGATACTGTCATTTGCCTTTTTGAAAAGTTCCCGGCTGACAATCGCCTCGTGATGATCCGGTATCACAAGCCATTTTTCTTCCGGCTGTCTTACCTTCTGCTTACAGCCAATTTTGGTACGAACCGCCTTTCGATACACCATATCTCCCTGATATACCCGATTATGGATAATGGAATGTATTTTGTTACGATTCCATATATCTGCTTTATAATGCCGGTTAAGCTGCTCTCCCTTTGCCTGCTTATAAGTCAGTCTGGTCGGCACTCCCTCTGCATTTAGTTCAATCGCCAAAGTTTTCGCATTTTTTCCATTTGCCAATTCCTGAAAAATATGCCGTATGGTAACTGCCGCACCCTCGTCAACTTCCATTCTTTTCCCATCTGATGACTTTTTGTAGCCATACACCATACAACCTGCATAGTATTCGCCCCTTTTCATGCAGGTTGTAACTCCGCTTTTTACCTTTTCAGACAAATCTCTGCTATACATCTCATAGATAAAATTCTTGAAAGCGACATCCATTCCACCCGTCTGTCCGAAAAAATCTTTACTGTCAAACCCATCATTGATGCTGATAAAACGAATACCTAAAAACGGAAAAATCTGTTCCAAATAATCTCCAACTTCCAGATAATTTCGTCCAAAACGTGACAAATCCTTTACGATAATGCAATCTATTTCTCCCTGTCTGCATGACCGGAGCAACTCCTTTATCGCCGGTCTGTCAAAATTAGTACCGGAATATCCGTCATCTACAAATTCCTTGATTTCTGCTCCCTGAAATTCTTCTCCTTGCTCTATAAAGGTATTTATGAAATTTCTCTGGTTACTGATACTTACACTCTCTGCCTTTTCTTCAGAATTGCATAAATCTAAATCTTCCATGGAAAGCCGGATATATTTTGCAACCACATATTTCTTCATCCTTGCTCCCGTCTGTCCGCTACGGCGGACACTCAAATCAGGGAGATTAAAATTCTCTTTCAATCTGCTCCCTCCTGCTCCATATCAGCTTTCTTTTCCAGTAACCTCCGGTACTCATCCTCGAATCGGAATATAATATGAATACGCCCCTCTGCAAATACTTCTATTCGTTCTATCAGGGCATCCACCATATCTTTTGTAACCACCATCTGCCTGGAATACCGTTCTGCAGCGTGAGATAATTCCAGATCTTCTCCATAGTTTTCCTGCATTTTATTCAAAAGCAGTTCTCTCTCTTTACGAGCAGCCTCAAGTTCTGCAAGTCCGGCTTGATAATTATTTTTCAGCATGAAATATTCCTGAATCGTAAGTAATTTATCTTTATAGTCAAGATAAACACTGCTCAATTTCTGTTGATACTGTGCCTCTTTTTGTCTTAAGTCTCTTGTCTCACTTTCAAGCACCATCCGTCTCTTTCCAATTTCAGCACTGCTATTTCTTGACTGAATTTCTTCTCTGCTTTCCAGGAATATTTTCAGATGTATCTGAACCGCTTCTAATACTGCTTTTTCCAGCTTTCTTGCACTGATGTGCTTTTTAACACATCCCATTACACCATTTTCTCTGTAATTGGGGCAATAGTAGCTCATGGAATTATAATTACTGACCGCGTATCCCATCGTAATGCCACAATCTCCACAAAATATTTTGCCTTTAAACAAATTGTCACGTTTCGGATTACCTTTTGCTTTTTCCAGATTGTCTTTATGCTCCAGCGCTTTCTTTTCATTAACCGCTTGTACTGCTTCAAAGAGTTCTTTGGATACAATAGGCTCATGGGTTCCCGGAACAATCACCCATTCCGACCTTGGAACACGATGTCTCTTTTCTCCCTTATGCATAGCTGAATGTGTCTTGCCTCTTACCATGTTTCCCAAGTACACTTCATCACGAAGCATATCCTCTATGGCATAGATTTTCCAAAGAACATTCCTCATCTTCTCATTTCTTACAATCCCTTTTTCGTAACGGTATGCGCTGGGTGACTTTATTCCCTTTTCATTCAGAATCTTTACAATACTGCAATATCCATAGCCCTCAGACCGCAGTCCAAAGATATAGCGCACCACCTGGGCAGCCTCCGCATCCACTTCATATTTGCCCTTAACTGTACTCGATTTCTTATAACCGTATGGAGCAACTCCACCTCCATATCTTCCTTCTCTTTTCTTGATTTCTATGGCAGAACCTACTTTTCTGGAAATATCCTTTGCATACACTTCATTGATAATATTTTTCAACGGAATTTCTATCCCATTCGCTAATACTCTGCCACTTTCAGAAGAAGTTACGGCAAAAGTATCAAAATGGTCTGTAACAGAAATGAATCGTATGTTTAAGAAAGGGAATATCTTTTCCAAATAATTTCCTGTTTCTAAGTAACTACGTCCAAAACGAGACAGATCTTTTACGATAATGCAGTTAATCTTACCTCGTTTCGCATCTTCCATCATTTTCTGAAAAGCAGGACGTTCAAAATTGGTTCCGCTAAATCCATTGTCGATATAAATATCAGCCACTTTCATATCCGGCTTATTTTTTACAAACTCTTCCAGAAAAGCCTTTTGATTCTCCACTGTATTTTGATTGTTTTTTCCGCTATCTTCTTTAGACAATCGAATATAAAGTGCAACGGAAAAATCCTTCATTTTAACTTTTGGGATCTGTTCCGATAATCTGTTCCCGTTCATCTTATCTCTCGGAACCGGGTAATTTCTGACTTTTCGTGCCATCAAACCACCTCCCGTGAAGCCGCTTCCTGCTTGATTTCATCTACCAGTCCAGCTAATTGCTCGATTTCATCCTGATAGCGAAAGATAATCTCTATCCGACGATCTTCATACACATATATCTGACTGATAAACCGGACTAATAAGGAACGCTTTAACTCTATATCTTTGCTTGTCAAAATTTTTTTCATGAAATTTTCTTTTTCATATCTGCCATCTAATAGCATTCTTTTTTTCTTGCCCAATTCCGTAGTAGCCTTCTTAGTATCTTCCATTCTGTTATCTAATTCCTTCTTAAACAGCAGATATTCGTCCTGAGTAATTATTTCGTTTTTATAGTCCTCATAACATTCCAGTTTTAAGCGATTATACTTTTCAATATCTTCCTCTATTTTTTCGGATTGCAGTACCATCATTTTTACCTTGTCTGAATTACAAGATGATTCCCGTATGTACCGGATACTCTCCTGTAAATCAGCCAAATGCTTCAAATGAAGCTGCAATGTTTTTGTTACGGCAAGATTTAAGGCATTTTCACTGATTCTATGACTGCTACATGCGTCTTTGTTCTTCTTATTTCCAGAGCAGACATAATATACATATTCAAAAGAACCGCTGTATGCTTTCTTTCTTACCATACTGCATCCACAATCCGCACACATCAGATAACCGGAATATACTGAGACCGCGCTTTTTCCGGCAGTTACCCTTGTATCTTTCTGTATAATATCTGAAATGATTTCAAAATCAGCTCTGCTTATGATTGCTTCATGTGCATTTTCTACCCGGATCCATTCTTCCCGTGGCTTCTTTTCCCTCACTTTGACTTTATAATTGGGGGTACTCTCCTTTCCCTGTATCAGGGTTCCCACATAGATCTCATTTGTCAAAACACGCATAACTGCCATTGCGGTCCACTTCGCCTTACTGTGTGTCTGGAACGCCGTCTTATACCCGCTCCCCTGTTTTTTCTTGTATTCTGCCGGAGAAAGAATCCCCAGACTATTCAATTCATCCGCGATCGACTGCTGGCTCTTTCCGTCCATTTTCATGCCGAATATCTCTTTTACTATTTCTGCTGCATAAGGATCAACAATCAGTTTATTTTTATCTTTCCCTCGCATATATCCATAGACCGCAAAAGCACCAATAAATTCTCCACGTTTCCTCTTTACTTCTAAATGACTTCTGATTTTAATTGAAATATCCCTGCAATACGCATCATTGATTAAATTCTTAAAAGGAACAATGATATTATTGGAAGCCACTGTATCATCAGCACTGTCAAAATTATCATTAATTGCGATAAAACGTACACCCAGTAAAGGAAAAAGTCTCTCAATATACTTTCCAACTTCGATATAGTTTCTTCCTAGTCGTGACAGATCTTTTACAATGACGCAATTTATCTTCTTATCTTTGATATCCTGTAGCATTCTTTGAAAATCAGGTCTGTTAAAATTCACGCCACTATAACCGTCATCAATATAGAAATCGACAATCTCAATTTCTGGTTTACTATGTATATAATCTTCAATATATTCTTTTTGGTTTTCAATACTGTTGCTTTGCAGCGTTTCACTGCCGACAACATCCACATCCTCTTTGGATAAACGCAGATAACCTCCGCATAGATATGTTTTAGATAAGTTATTTGATAACATAAAAACCACTCCTTATTCGTATTAGCCAGAACAATCTGCTATAAAAATAAGAAGTGGTTTCTATTCATTTAGTCCTACGCATATATTAGCACAGAACTTTCCTTTTTTCCAGACCTTTATAGCAATTTTCATTCTATATTCCATCTGCCAACTCCCGTAATCTTTGTTTCAGGCTGACTCCTTCTGTAAAAGAAGATTTTACTATTACATCTCCAACCATAAAGCAATACGGATTTTTTACATTTCTTAAAAAAATTTTCATCTGCATTTCTTTATCTACACCGCCTGAATCATCTTCCGGGATTCTTGTTATATCTATGAGTCCATCTCGATTAACTGTTCGTATATCAACCGACTTCAGTTTTTCCCATTCTTCCATTTTTTCTCTCCACGAAGCAGCAAGCTGGCTTATCTCACTATATGACAGCCAGCTTGTTCGATATTCCTCTATAATCCTTTCATTTCTTCCATTGCTCTCATATCTTCCTCCCCGCTCTCGTAATCGCAGCACTGGCTAACAAGAGCATAACAGCAACGGTGCCTGCTATAGTTCCCACAATGATTAACACGCTTTTCATTCTTCTTCCCGCTCCTTACCCCCAAAATAACTGTCTGCTTTCTTCCTTATAATAAAATCTGCCACATCCATAATCCTGTCCGTGACCGGCATGGTCGGGAGGGTACTCAGAATCTCCGCCCGGTATCGTCCACGCAGAGATGCCCTGCTGTCTAAAATGGAAAATACCGCTGTGTCCTTTTCCCTGCGGATACCGCGCCCGATCCACTGTCTTAACTTAATCAGCATTTCCGGGATAATAACGTCCCTGCAGTATAAATCGAAGTCTTCATACTGGTTTCTCTGGTATTCCATGACCGGATCCGGTACGGGGAACGGCAGTTTTACCACGATCAAGCTGGAAAGGATATCCCCTGCGAGATCAATTCCCTCTCCGGCACTGTCGCTGGCAAACAGCACTCCGTTTCCGCTTCTTCTAAAGCTGCTTATCACATCCAGCCTGCCTCTGCCCATAAGAAACAGCGGATAATCGGAAAGCTGCTCCTTCAGACCATAGAACACCCTCTCCATGAGCCAGTAGGATGTAAAAAGAATCAGAGTATGCCCATGGGTGGCAGACACAATCTGCAGAATTTCCTCCATGACTGCTTGTATGTATCTGTCATCCCGGATATTTGGAAACGGCATACGCTCCGGTATATAGAGCAGGCTGTTACTCTGATAATGAAATGGTGACGGTTTACTTGTTTCCATGATTCTGGACGAATTGGCAAAGGAAAGCCCTGTCATTCTCTTAAAATGAGTGAAATCGCCCCGGACTGACATTGTGCCGGATGTAACAATGACCGGTATCGGTCTACTCCAGATATCGCGGAATAGAATCCGCTCCAGTTCCATGGGAACCGCACACAGGGCAAGCCTGCCGTTCTCCCTCTTTTCCATCCAGCAGATGGAATTTCCGCTGTTTAGAAATACGGTCAGCTTGTCCGCCAGTTCCTGGCAACGCTTTTTCAAATTTTGCAGACGCATTTTTTGTCCGCTGTTTTCCTGATAGGATAAGGGAAGCTGTTCTAAAGCCTTTGCCATGTGCCTCATATAAAATTTTTCTATGGAACCTACCACTATTTCACCCCTGCTTTCCTCTCTGGTGTGGTTTCCTGCCAAATCTCCCGCCAGCCTGTCAAATATCTGTCTGTTATATTCCGCAATCCGGCTCCGTAACACAGTAAGTTCATCCATGGCTGCGGTTCTTCTGTTCACTTCACTCAATGTTACAATGAGTTCTGCATCCTGCTCGTCCCAGACTGTGCTGTACATCTGTCTTGCGGCATCTATCAGCTTGTGGGACTCGTCAAACACCATTGCTCCATATTCCGGGAAAAGAGGTTTTCTGCCCTGCTTCTGTCCGATTATATCTGCAAGGATATAATTGTGGTTCGTAATCTGAAAATCAAAATTGTCCGCCATGCACTTTTTCTTAAAATTCATAAATCTGCATAGAAGTGAATATGGGCATGACTTATTGCAGCGAAACACGTTGATTCTGCCTTTTACATAGGGTGTCAGCGCGGTATCATCCAGATCAATCCTGTCAGCTTTCTGCTCCCCAAGCCTTGCCAGTTCCAGTATCAGATTGGCATCCGCTTCTCTCTGCAAATTTTTTATGGATGTCTCATATATCTTTAATCTGGAGTCACAGACATAATGCCTTTTTCCTTTTCGCACCACAAAAGATAAAGGCTTGTCAATTATATGGTGTTCTAAAAGAATGTCGGATATCTGCGGTATATATTCCTCTGTCAATGCTTTCTGCAGGGCTATGGTGGATGTGGATATGACTGTCGGAGCCTTCTTATCTGAATAAATGTTATGTACCGTCAGCGCAAGGATATATGCATGTGTTTTTCCTGTTCCCACCTCCGCCTCGCATAAAGCCAGCTTTTTTTCCTGCAATGCCCGGAGCATTTCAAGAGAAAGTTCTTTCTGTTTTACCCGCAGATTCATTCCGTGTTGCGGTAAAATCTCGTCAAATACAAAAATCAATAATTCTTCTGCACCCTTTACCATCGTTACGCCTCCTAAAATTCTTTGTGCCATAAAGCAGCACAGGAACAGGCTGGAAGATAATGGTTTGGCTTTTCACTAACAAAAATGAACTCCCATCCAGCCCATGATCTCTACTGCTTAAAAAAATGCATCAGCCATCCTGTCGGTAAGCAGGCATCATAAAAGCCGCCCACATTCTTTCTCAAACGTGGGTGTGCATTTTCCCGTCACTTATGCGGGCCATCGCTGGAAGTATCATTATCTCCGACCGGTATCATCGCATTCCGTCCCACCACGGACGGCATAGTCACAGATAGTTCTCGCTTGGGATATTCCCGCATGGCGTACCCTGACTTGTGCTTTCCGGCTCTCCGGCCGGTCGGATGTGTGCCTGATGCACAGATATGAAGTTGTCAAAGTGCAGCGGAAGGGGAAATATTTTTGAATAAAAGAAAACCCCTTCACCTAATTCGCCGTTAGGTAAAGGGGCCTGCCGAAAAATAATTTATTTTTTTACAATAAATTTTTCAGTTTCTCTAAGATCTTATATTTTCTTGACTGCAGGGTTGTTCTGGCTATTCCTAATTTCTTTGCCAGTTCTGCCTCACTGATTTCCTGATAGAACAGGGCATGGATGATCGCTGTCTCCTCGTCTGTAAGGGTATGCAGCGCCTCATTCAGTTTCTCCAGCATGACTGCCCGGACTGCCGCATCCTCTACATCCTCGGCATCCTCGGCAAACTGTTTCTCCGCTTCCAGAAGCCACTCGTAAGAATCCTCCCTGCTGGGAACGATGATCCTCTCTCCCGTTTCTTTATCCACCTTTGTATGTTCCTGTTTCAAATCATGGGTAAAGTATTTCTCCTTACGCTGCCCTTTGTAATAAGCCTCGTAGAGTTCCCTGCTTACCTCAAAGGTCTGTCCGTTCAATCCGATATAATATTTTTCTCTTTCTGCCATCTGTGGCTTTCTCCTTTCCGATTTTTGAATAATTCAAAATCGAAAAGGAGGCGCCCGGATACGAGAAAGAGCATCTGCCCTTTTTACCGCAAAAATAAAAGAACCATTACCCGCTTTGTATTCCGGATAACCGTTCTTCCCACATATTTTTACTTTTTCCTCTAATTTCCACTGCCGCTTCCCGGCTTTTATCCATTCCTCCAATGTCTGCCATGCATCCTATCCCATGGCACAAAAAAGACACCCTAATAGATTCCTGATGAACCATGTTTTTTTGTTCACCAGAAATCCGGGTGTCCGGCAGCACACTGCCAGTTAAGAAAATCTATACCTTTTTTATTGACCTCTGGTCTCCCAACCAGTCTAAATACCCACTGTCTGCCATCCATCTAAAAATCAGCGATATTCATCAATCGATTTCAGTTCAAATAACTCTCTTTTAAACATACGATAGTAAACCAAAAAAATTTTTCAACAAGTTGACCGCCAATTGTAAATGTTGACCGTTAATTGTTGATTCTCGGTGTTAACAGACCGACAACAGCCAAATTATAATGATAAAATTTTTTATTTCACTTGACATATCTAAATTTTCTACATACGATTATTTAAATAAACTATTGATAGAAGAAGGTGAATTCATGCTAAATGAAGGTCCTATCGGCCTGACTGACCGGGAGTATAAAATCATGGATATCCTGTGGGACAGTGAAAGAGATCTGACGATCAATGAAATCTCAGAGCTTTCCAGCGATCCAAAGCTGAGCGCTCCTTGTGTCTCACAGGTAATGCCGCGTCTGCTGAAAAAGGGAATGATTCATGTCGAGAGATTTATCCCAGTTAACACCAAGTATGCCCGCACTTTTCTCGCTGACATTACCAGACAGGACTATTTGGAAAGCAAGCTGCAGCACCTGTTCCAGAAGACAAGTATCATATCTGTTCTAAAGGTTCTAATGTCTGCCGGCAGTCCGGATGAAAATGATGCGCTCATTCAGGAGCTGGAAACATTTATAGAGGATTACCAAAGAGATAGAAACGCTTCCTGTACACATTAAACAGGTCAAAAAATTTACCCAAGAAAATACCCCTGCGCAATTAATTTGCACAGGGTATTTTCATTCCGGTAATGCGCAGAACTGTTCCCTGATAATGTGGCGTGAAATCTTCATTAGCACTCTATGATGCTAAAATAATCTGCGGATTGGCTTCTCTTTTAATTTGAAGAATAACACCATTGACTGTTTCTCTCAGATATGAGAAAAGGCTTGCAGCTCAATCCATATCTGCAAACCTCTACTCTCTTCTATTATTCCTTTATCATTTCAGCTATTTTATCTCTCTGTGTAGTTTGAAATTTCATTTAAAATCTCATTCATAAACAGATTTTCCATACAACTACTGTTGAATATCTTCTCTCTATCCACAGCTATAAAAATACTCAACAATATTTTAGTAATCATTTTAAATATTAGTGGACTTGAACTAACTTCACAATTGGCTGCGACACTAAAACTCAAATCACCAGCGGGAAGATATTTTTCTTTACTGAAATTAATAATTTCATCTGAAATTGATTCTATCAAATAATCATCTAAACCGCTATAAATATATTTACTTGATTCACCTGTTCTAATTTGACTCAAATAATTCTTTCTATTTTCATTAGAACAATTAATCCTGATTATAAGAGACTGCCCGTTTTTTGCAGGTGTGAAAGTAAATCCGAGTAATGCATAACTGGATATATGCCTGTGCAGAGATAACTCCAACGCAATTTGTACGGGATCCTTAAATTCTTCACTAACTCTTTTTATTTCTATAATCCTTTCACTTCCACTATTCACCTCTAATTTGGGTAATTCATTTACCCAATAGCAAAAATCTATTTTTTTTAAGTTAATCAATTTATTCATTATGTTATCTCTCTATTCCCCAAAATTCAAACCATTTATTTCCCCATGCTGAAGGATCAATCTTTATAACATCTGGATGATACACACTAAATGGTGAGACATTATAATATTCAAGAGCTGCACTGTGCGCAGACTCATACAACATTCCCTCTTTCATAAGTGTTGCCTCTCTTAATTCGTGCATATAAAAGCTGGCATCTGCGCCACTAATTTTTTGTCCCATATTCATTGAATCTGTAAGTCTTTGAATCATTGCAGTATTTTCATATGCTTCAAACCCGTTTTCAGTTATATGCTTTTTTACTATATTTAATCCTTCATCAGTCACTTTTATCTCCAGGCCTTCTAATTTCCCAAATCCCTTTCCAGTGCCTAAATCTCCATTATAAGCTCCATTACCTGTTACAGGACTATTAGATAATACCTTTTGTTTTTGCTTATTTATCAACTCCCCGCACTTCTCAATGAACTTGCTGGCACCATACATCTGTACCGCATTGCCTACTGCATAACCGGTTCCCCGGGCAACAGATCCATACTCTTTGTTCCTGATCTTATCCACAACACCCAGAGCACCGTTTATTACATCCATTCCATTGACATTAATCCTGTCCAGTGTCTGAAGCGGATGC